>Ga0209536_100000071_pt1 | contig 139188 bp, 99 predicted proteins | sample DeeMarSeWOR28_12_FD_187461 | JGI IMG/M metagenome (GOLD analysis project Ga0209536, IMG submission 187461) | Marine sediment microbial communities from White Oak River estuary, North Carolina - WOR-2-8_12 (SPAdes) (version 2) | ecosystem: Environmental > Aquatic > Marine > Intertidal zone >...
CAGCTCTAGGTGTAAATATATCTGAACTTACAATTGAAAACTGAGAAGCATAACTAATTGCTGCAAATTTCATATCCCTTACACCATTGGCGTATACCCCATCGCTTTGTATAACAGCTTCTTCGAAACCAATCATTCCAGATTCCCTAGGAAATATTATTTGAGCATTTGAATGAACATTATAGATTAAATTAAGGATAGCTACCGTTAAAAAAATCTTTTTCATCTTTTTATCAATTAACATATTCATTGCATTTATCACACTTTTACAACCAAATATCTAAGGGATTTTAAAATTTATGCCTTTTACTACGCAAGAACCTACTTTACAAAAAAAATTACGTCAGAAAGCATTTTATGACCACCAAATAAAAAGCCAGAAATATAAAACGTTGATTAATAGAAGGATAAGATTTGGTAGTGATATGATTTTTTGTCAATTTGAAAATTATATTTCTGAATTGAGAATTAAACTTTTCCAATATCATTTTCTCCAAGTCAAAAATGAAAACAAGAGTTTAACTTTATATTGATTTAATTGCATTATTCCTATATCATTTTATTTAATAAAATTTATAATAAAATAGTCATATAGAAAATCATCAAATTTGATAATGCAAATAATGGTTAGGTCACAATTAAAATTAAGAAATATAATTTCAATTGACATTTAATAAACGAAATTAGGGGATCATGGTGTAAAATTACCGTATATAAATTTTCCAGTATTCAGAATTTAATAAAATCATACAATTATATATTAAAAATATTTTAATTTATTTATTTATAATTGTATTATTAATATATTTAATCAGCTAATCATGGTATGTATCATCTAAAGTGAAAGCCTGATTGTCGCAAGCAGGTTTGTTGGCTTACAGATTTAATAATCATCCATATATTGATTATTATCTACTTTGGCTAATTCTCTAATTTCAACGCATATTTTAAATAAATGTACCTCAAAATTTTTTTCAACGATCGGCTTACATATATTCATTCTCGCGTACTGAAAAAGAAGCTATTAGTGTCCTTATACGTTATTTTTTTCATATTCGATGAATGCATCGACACAAGGTATTTTAGCTCGTTGTAGAAAAAAAATTTTGCCCGATTGGCTGGTTTTATGGTTTTAAACTTCAACTGATTACTCATAACTAAGGATTATCACTTTCATTTTTCTTGACAACTGCCAACGTGGACAACAGAATGCTGAGGATGAATATTGAATAAGACAAAAGATATATTGGGTAAAATATTTGCAGATAAGGGGTGTATCTCTCAAACTTTGTCTGTTCTATTGTATTGTAAATACAATACAACCTTTACTCAATTAAAGAAAAATATAATGATGAATCTCAAAAAGACAGATCAATTGATTGTAGAATAAATAGCCATAACGAAATCCTAATTGCATTATTTATATTTGAAATATTATTTTTATAATAAACTAAAGTTGATTAATTTTGAACATTTATAGGTATAGTCAAATTTTTTATAAGAATAATTAAATTAATTTGGCCATATGAAAAAGTGATCAAAACAATGTAATTGATGTGGCGAAGCTATGTCAATTTGTATATAATAATTATGTGAAATGAGATATACGCGTTATTATTTTATTTTTTTTCGATTTTATGCTCCTTCTCAAATTTATTATTTTATTAGATTTATAAAGAATTAAAATTTTAGATTAACGATTATTTTGTAAATGATAATATTAATCTTTTAGGTAATTTATTATAGTGATATATTTTCATTAGTCTATCATGATACTTATCTAGAATATAATTATTCATTATCCTTATATGTGGCCTTTCAAAAATATTAGTCAAATAATAAAACAATTTAATCTCACATCTGTTGTTAAAAATTTATTTTCCCTATCAGTTATACAGAGTGTTAACTACATTTTACCCTTAATCACAACACCTTATATTGCAAGGGTAATTGGCTTGGAAAAGTACGGAATAATTGCATTTGCTTTAGCATTATGTCAATATTTCGTCGTACTAACCAATTATGGATTTAACCTGACAGCCACCCGCAATATATCAAAAAACCGGACAGATTTAGACAAATTATCGTCTATATTTAGCCGGGTCATGTATTCAAAAATTTTATTATTTTTACTTTCTCTTTTTATATTTTTCCCGATTATTTTTATCATTCCAACATTCAGGTCCAACTGGATATTGTATCTCTTTTCGTTTATTGTAGTTTTGGACAACGTAATCTATCCCCAGTGGTTCTTTCAGGGAATAGAAAAAATGAAATATTTAACATATTTTAAATTAACAGCTTCTTCGTTATACGTTATAGCCATCTTCGTTTTTATTCGAGAACAATCTCATTACATCTACATCCCACTTTTCCGGGGAGGATGCCTTTTAATTTCAGGTATTGCTTCTCTTTTTGTAATATCAATTAAATATAAAATAAGGTTGTTATATACTTCTTTTTCTCAAATAAAGGATGAAATTACTGGTGGAAGATATGTTTTTCTCAATCAGTTGCTTCCCCAATTGTATAATAACAGTTCAACTTTTTTGTTAGGAATATTCGCACCAGCAAGTTCGGTTGGATTATATTCCGCAGCGCAGAAAGTCATTGATATAGGGATACCCTTTTTACGGATTTTAACAACTTCTTTTTTTCCCCATCTCTCAAATTCTCTTGAGAACTTTAAACTATGGAAAAAAATAGCTGTCATTTCATCCTTATTTATAGCAATAATGTATTTAATTTTTGGGAAATTAATATTTATCATATTGTTTACCCCTGAATTTTATGAAGGTGTTAATTTAACCTATATCCTGTCGATTGGAATTATTTTTCTGGGATTGTATCAATGTTACGGAACAAACTATTTAATTATTATAGGCAAGGATAAAGACTTAATGCAAAATACCATGGTTGTATCCATTTTAGGATTAGCTACTGCATTCATATTTGTATATTTTTTACATGCTTATGGTGCAGCAATAAATGTTACTCTGGTTAGAGGATTCATGGCGCTGGGAGCTTATTATATTTATACAAAAAATAAAATAGTAAATGTTAACCAGTTTATAATGTAAAATAGCAGAGACTAAAAGTCCAAAAAGTAACTTAAATATTTTTAAATGATCAAAAAATCGGCAATAAGGAAATCTCTTATAGTACTTGTCATAATCCTATATTTTACGATTAACCTGTTGTTTGGTTTAAGGGGCTCAACAACTGGAAGTGGAAAAATTTTTCTTAGCGTAGGTCTATTGATATTTGGTGCTAATATTTTTCTTCATTCGTTTAGACTTAACAAAATTGATGTTTTATTTTTTGTATGGTTTATATGGGCATTTATAGGAACCAAATATTGGAATCTGGAGTCGTTTTTCATGGGATTATCTTCACCAATATTTTTTACATTATTGGGTTTGAATTTATATTTTTTTATAGGGAGACTAACAGAACAGACCGAAAGGATACTCGTCATGGAAATGTTCGTGATCGGTGGAATTCTTCTTACTTTATTGACTATTGTATTGCGATATAAATTTGACCTGGCGGGTTCGAGATTACGTACAGATCTTGTAAATGCCAATGATGTTGCCTATTTAGCAGTCATATCTATTTTCTTTCTCATTTATTTGTGGAATAAAAACGGAAAATACAATTTATTTTTTCTAGGTATATTTATTTTATTAAATACTGTTATTATATTTTCTGCTTCTCGAAAGGCCTTTCTTGGTGAATTCTTTTTTCTAGCAGTGTTTTTATTTTATAAGTATAAGAGTAAAATTCTAATTCGCCCATATTATCTATTTACTGGTTTTGTAATTATTTTATCTTCATATTTCATCTTCAAAGATGCATTCATGAAATCTACATTGGGTATCCGACTGGTAGAGGCTTATAAACATGAAGCGAAGGCCAAGTCTTCGGAAGAAAGATTAACAGGACGTGGATTTCATTATGTTCAGGGTGTTGCTGCATTTAAAGAGCATCCTATTATTGGTGTTGGATTGGATAATATAAATAGATATTTTGGAACACGGCTAGCCAGTCACTCAGAATATGTATCCATGTTTGCAGAAACAGGTGTAGTAGGATTTTTACTTTATTTTACTGGCATATTTTTATTATTGAAAAAACTGATAAATATCAGAAATGCATCTTTTGGTATTGATAAACAACAAATTCTTATATTGGTATTTGCCTTTATTACGATCCTATTAATTGCCTTCGGAAGATGGAACTATGATGATGGTGTTTACTGGATATTTGTTGGATTAACAAGGAGTTTTTTAAATAGGTAAATTTCTGAATTAATTCGTCAAAATATTTAAATTTTTTTGATATCTATTGTAACTTAAAAATTAAGTAATATTGGATCGTAAAATCTTATTTATAAATCTTGAATTTAATTTGCTTATAAATCTCTTTTTTACAACATAGAATTATAAATACATAAATTCTTTTTCTGTTGGAATACAAATAATGTCAGCCAGGATCTTATTCACTATGATCTGTTTAATAAATTATCTAATGGATTTAAATAAATAGAATATGTTGGTAGGAATACATTTCGATCCCTTACATCAATTTAGTGAATATTTGCTAAAATATGAAAAAATATTACAATTCAATCAAATCGATACGATAAGATTATCTTCAAATTCTTCCGATTTCTGGGAAATTGTCCCCAAATTGGATTTGTTTATATTCCAATATGGTCAATGGGACATCGCAAAACAAAATGCTGAAGCCATTTTACCTATTATTGAGAATGAGTATAAAATTTCATGTTTTCCTGATCAGCGTACATCGTGGGCTTATGATAATAAAATCAAAGAATTTTATTTGATGCGATCAAATAACCTGCCAATGGTTCAAAGCTGGGTTTTTTGGGAAAAGGAAGCTGCTATGGAATGGGCTACATCTGCTGAGTTACCGGTTGTTTTCAAATTATCTGGAGGTGCCGGTTCAAAAAATGTGATTTTATTGAAAACACAAAACTCACTTATTAAAATAATTGATAAGATGTTTGATAAAGGAATACTAGATAATTCAAGATTTGGCAGGGATTCATTAAATAAAAAATTAATTGAGAAGTTAATAAGAAAAATGTCTATTTCTAAGCGAAAACTATTAAATGAACCCATTCCATTTAGACATTTAAAACCCAATTGGATACGTCATAAAGACTACGTTTATTTTCAGAAATTTCTTCCGGGGAATCAATTTGATACGCGGGTAGTAATTATAGGTGACAAAGCATTTGCATTCAGGAGAATGAACAGAAAGAATGATTTTCGATCATCTGGCAGTGGTGTTAATGATGTCTCACCTGATAAAATTGATTTGAATCATGTAAAAAAAGCATTTCAAGTGAGTAAAACCATGGGATTTCAATCGATGGCGTATGATTATCTATATAATAATATGGGTGAATCTGTATTTTGCGAATTTTCATACACTTTTCCAGATAAAACAGTTTCAACTTGCCCAGGATATTGGGATGAAAATTTAAAATGGCATTCTGGAAGTTATTGGCCACAATACCTGCAACTTAAGTTATTACTAAATGAGGATCTCAAACAACCCGAAAATTTATAGTTCATGAACATCGGCTTATTGATAGGACAAACTTTTGTTGGAGGAATGGAGAGACAGGCGGCTTATCTATCCAAAGGATTCATAGATAACGGTCATCGGACCTTTGTATATATAGCTACACCAAATATTTCTTTCAAAAAAAGATCAAAGGTTAAATTTCCAAAAGAAATAACTTTTCGACTTTGGGGTACACGATATACTCTTACAATGACAAAACTGCTCTTAATATATTATTGTAAAAAGCACAATATCGATGTATTAATAGGGTTTCAGGTCGGAGCGATTGAAATTTGTAATTATGTAAAGGCATCCCTAAAATTCCCTACGGTTATTGGGAATATAAGGGGAATTAAATTCATGTCGGATCATAAGCTAAAAATACGATATCAAAATGCATGCAATCAATTGGATGGAATTATCACAAACTCAAATGCCGTTTTACAATTAATTAAAGATCATGTTTTGACCAATAATACGATTCCTGCGGAGATGATACCCAACATTGTACATGTACCGTCATGGAAGTATAAAGAATCAGATGATAAATTTATAGTGCTCTTTGCAGCTTCTCTCACTAAGGTAAAGGATCCTTTGGTATTTTTAAAGAGTATATGCATTGCTACAAAAAAAAATCAAAAAATATCTGTATTAATTGCTGGCAATGGTCCATTGAAGCAGGAGATGGAAGATTATATTAAAAAAGAAAATTTAGCATCCAAAATAAAATTTCTTGGATCCGTAAAGCCTGAAAAAGTACCTTATAATCAGGCACATCTCGTAATTTCCACATCGCTCAGGGAAGCTTCTAGTAATACGATATTAGAAGCGCTTGCGCATGGGATTTGTGTCATAGGAACTAATGTTGGAGGAACAACAGAATTACTTGAAAATAAACCATTTGGAAGATTAATAGATCCAGGAGATTATCATCAACTAGCAATTGAGATCCTTCAATTTTGTAAATTAACACAAGAAGAAATGAGAAGTAATGGAGAAGAAGCACAAAAGTTTATAAAAGACAATTTCAAGAAACAACAAATTATTGATAAATATTTAAATTTCATCCGGCAGGTGAAAAGTGCAAAGTTAAAAAAGTAGAATCTGATCAAAAAACAAAATCGACGAATTACAAGTATTCTCCAAAATAAGAGTGTTATCTTGATATCAGTCCATAAAAATCATTGTCTTACAAAACCTCATTTATTAGACGTCTTTTGACACATGCTTCCTGCATTGAAAAAAAATTAAATATTCCAATTTTGTAAATTATATGATATCTATCATGTTTCATTCGGTGGGTTTAGAAAATTTAAAATGGAGATCATCGCATATTTCGGAATCTATAAGTCAGATGGAACTCAAATTATGGCAAATCAAAAAGGATGGATACAGGTCCCTGTCAATGCAAGATGCCTTTTACAGCCGAAATTCGAAAAAAGATAAACTGATTCATTTAAATTATGATGATGGATACCTGGACAATTGGATACACCTTTTTCCAATTCTTGAAAATTTGAAATTAAAAGCTACCATATATGTTTCTGCTGATTTTATTGATCCGAGAGAAATCGTACGAGAACAAAATAATACATATGACCATTATCATAAAGGCCCGGAAAATTGTTGTGCTGGATTTCTATCGTTCCCAGAAATGCGAAAAATGGAAAATTCCGGATTGGTTGAAATTCAATCTCATGCAAAAACACATACCTGGTATTTTAAAGGATCGAAAATTGTCGATTTTTGGCATCCAGGATCTGCCACAAAGGCTGGTGGACCTGTATGGATGCTTTGGAATCGATTTCCAGAAAGCAAGCCGTTTTATCTAACTGAAGCGGATAATTTAGAATCAAAGATTCCTTATGGGACACCCATTTACGAACATGGAAAATCATTGGAAACGCGCCGGTATTATCCTGGGAACGAAAAATTAGAAAAAAAATTAATCGAACACGCTGCTTCAGATCCATATTTTTTTAAAAAAAATAATTGGATAAATGAACTAAATCAAATTGTAAACCGAGAAAACGAAAATTCAAAGGGCTGTTTTGAAACAGAAAAGGAATATTTCGACCGTGTAAATCAAGAACTTTCGGAGTCGAAAAATATATTGGAAATCGGATTGGGACATCCAATTGAGGGAATTTGCTGGCCTGGTGGCGGAGTAGAAAAAGAAGTTGTTATACTAGCAAAATCGATTGGTTATAAATATTTTACACTACCCAGCAAATGGAAAAGATCACCTAATGAATTTTATCATGAAATGATACCTCGTATTAGTTCACTTTCCAAAGTGACTTTTAACGGTAAAATTATTTCAATCCCAACTAGTAATGATTTTTCATTATATTTAAAAGCAATGAACGGAATTAAATTATCAAAATTTATTTTTTTTATTAAAAGGGCATTTAAATTTTTAAAAAATGAACTATAAACTATTTATCCTCAAGATGTATAATGATCTTTTTACGACTGAGAAAAGATTTCAGAAGTGGAATGATTTAGAAAAAAGACAATGGATGTCGTTAAGTGAAATGACAAACTTGCAACTATTGAAACTTAAAGAAACATTAATATATAGTATAGAAAATGTTGCGTCATTTTCCAATGTCAAAGAAAACCTTAATTCAAATGATTCGGTTATAGATATATTAAATAAATTTCCCGTTACGGATAAATCCTTTTATAGATCAGAAGGTAATAAATCTTTAAGCAGAAACATAAAAAATTACAAGTATATTAAAAGCTCAACAAGCGGTTCTACCGGAGAAAATTTTTTCTTTTATTTAGATATAACTAGACTCGCCTGGGCTCGTGCTGCTGAATATTTGGGTGATTCATGGGCTGGTATATTACCCCATCATCGCAGAGCAGGCCTATGGGGAGCCAGATTTGATCAAAAAAAAGTAAATAAGTTTGAGAAATTTTTTAAGGACTTTCTAACTCCATCATCTTTTTTATCCTCATATAACCTCTCTGAAGAAAGTATAAGAAATTACATTTCTATTATACAGAAAAATAAACCTGAGATGATACTTTGTTATCCCTCTCCTATGTTTGAATTTGCTAGCTATTGTAAAAAAAACAATGTAAAATTTCCATTTTTGAGAAGTATTATTTCTTCAGCCGAGCAACTGTTTGATTTTCAAAAAGAACTTATTGAAAGAACTTTTAATGTTCCTGTTTTCAACCGGTATGGAAATCGAGAATTTGGATTGGTGGCTCAGGAATGTGACAAACACAGCGGATTTCATGTTCTAACTGACCGAGTATATGTTGAAATATTAGATGATAATAATAATCCATGTAGACCTGGTGAATTAGGTAATCTGGTCATAACTGAGCTAAATAATAGAGTTATGCCATTAATTCGTTATCGTATTGGAGATTTAGCAAGCTGGAGTCATCAAAAACAATGCACATGTGGACGAGGATATCCTTTGCTTGAAAAAGTTGAAGGGAGAGCTTTTGATGTTGTACGCACACCCAACGGTACTGTTATATCAGGTACTTTCTGGACCTTATTAATGAGACATATATCTGAGGATATCAAGGCCTTCCAGATCATTCAAAATAGTATAGATAAAATAGCAATCAATATCCAAATGCATGATGGTAAATCTTTGAATAATGAAAAACTTAATTTTTTAAAAGAAAAAATCAAGGAAAAGGATAAGGATATACAAATAGAAATAACCTTCTGTGAAACTATTAAACTCACTAAATCCGGTAAAAAGCGGTTCGTTATTAGTAATCTTAAGTGAAAAGAATAAAATGATTAGATGTCACATTTCATAATATTTAAATGATTTTATGCTTCAAAAATTTATTTTATCATATTTTACTAGAATATAGGTTCAGGAGGACTACTTCTTATGATTAAAATATTATTTTTTCTTCCAGGATTAAAAGGTGGAGGAAAGGAAAGACGCATAACCGAACTACTAAAGAACATATCTCGTAATAAAAACTTTGAAATAGAATTAATTGTAATGGATAAGGAAATCCATTATAAGGAGGTATTTGATTTAGGAATACAGATTCACTATTTAGTTAGAAAATCAAAGAAGGATTCTTCTATTTTTTTTAGATTTTACAAAATTTGCAAAGAATTTCATCCGGAAATAATCCATTCCTGGCATTCTATGACTACTTTTTATACTCTTCCCTCTAAATTAATTCTAGGCTTTAAATTAATAAACAGCCAGATTGCAGATGTACCAAATTATATAAATCCCCTTTCAGTGGGTAATATTGTCAATAAAATCAACTTTTACTTTTCAGATATTATTATATCAAACTCAATCGCCGGACTTGAAGCTTATAAACCACCAAATAGTAAAAGTATTTATATTCATAATGGTTTTGATTTTAAGAGATTGGAAGTAATTAATTCACAAAAACAAGTTCGAAAGAAATTTGGAATTGTAACCCCCTATGTAATTGGAATGGTAGCAAGATACAGTGATAAAAAAGACTATCGTACATATATTGAAGCCGCGAAAAAAATCCTTGACATAAGAAATGATGTAACATTTATAGCTGCTGGAGGTGATTTGGGGACAAAAAATGAAATGGCCACACTATTAGAGACAGATAAACACCAACAATTTATTAAGCTACTCGACAGACAGTCTCAAATAGAATCATTAATTAATATATTTACAATTGGAGTTTTATGTACTCATTCAGAGGGCATATCAAATAGCATATTGGAATATATGGCATTAGAAAAACCTGTAATTGCTTCGGAAGGTGGAGGTACAAACGAACTAGTGGTTAATAATGAAACCGGATTTCTAATTCCACATAAGAATCCTGATATTCTATTTGAAAAAATAGATTTTTTACTAGAAAATCCTGATTGTGCCGTAGCAATGGGTAAATGTGGAAAAACAAGGATAAAAAAATTCTTTAATATTGACAAAATGGTTGAAGCATACATATCAAATTATGGTAAGATATATCAACCCAGTTTAAAATAAATTAATAGATTATAATTGTATTAATTAACATTTTTTCGTCAGAACATTACTTTTAAATATCGGATTGTCTTCAAGTATTTCATTGAAAATGTATCATACAATAATCAAGTAGTAGAAAGTTTCTTCAAAACCATTAAATCATAATTGACTTACCGAAATAATATCAATGAATGTCAGCAGGTACAAATTGCCATTTTTGAATATGTCGAGATTGGGTGTAATCGTAAAAGAAAACATTCTGAACTGGGATATATATAACCAGTGAAATTTGAGAATATATTATTAAACTTTTAAATATGGCTGAAGTTCATAAAGGGTACTAAAACTTTATTTTGAAAATTGAGTCGATATAATTTCACATTTAATAATTATTGGTTTTTAGCCATTAAATTCATAGTAAAAAACCTGTTTTCGTTTTTTGTATATATTTTGGGTGGAGTCTATTTATTAAAGCTAACTTTTTATCAAAAAAATGTATTGTATGTTCTAAATTATCATAACTTTTCAAAATATAATAATTACAGGATACAACGGGGAAAAATAAATGAGACAGGATATATAAATCAATTTGAGAAGCAAATAAAGTTCCTTAAGAAACATTTCAATTTTTGCTATCCTGACGATTTTTTTACAAATCAATTATCGAAGAAAATCAACATATTGATAACCTTTGATGATGGTTATAAGGATAACTATGATTTAGCTTTTCCTATTTTAAAAAGAAATAATGTAAAAGCCATATTTTTTATAGCGACAAATTATATTGGAACAAAAAAATGGTTGTGGCATGATATTGTACGATATTTGGTTTCTCTGAATAAACTTGAATATACTGAAGCCGAATTTATATTAAAGAAAATGAATCAAGGCTTTGAAGTCCCAAAATCCTTTAAAGAAAAAGTAAAAAAAATTATGGTGGAGGATCCTCCAGAAAGGTTGATGATGAATTGGAAGGAAGTTTTAGAATTATTAAAAGGAGGATTCATAATTGGTGCACATACCAGTAACCATATTATATTATCCTTTTTAGAAAAGAGTCATCAAGAATTAGAAATAAATAACTCAATTCAAGCCATAAAAACTCGGTTAGGCGTAAATTGTTTATCATTTGCATATCCGAATGGAATATATAATGAGGTTACTTTAAAGCTTCTTAAAAAATATGGTATAAATTATGCTTTTACTACAAATAAAGGTTTTAATAAAAAAGATCAAGAAAAACTAAAAATTAAAAGAATAGGAATTAATGTATCAGATTCTGTTTACTTAGTATTGTTAAAATTATTTATAAGTCAGTTCCACTGAAGAATAAAAGCGGGAACAGTTTTGTAACATGAATAATCATATCCTATTAATAATTATACCACGTTTGGCTAAATAATATAAATAATTTCCTTTTTGTAGAGGAAATTTTGGAATCATTACAGGAAAAGATTGATTGTAAAAAATGAACGGTACTAAAAATCAAATTATAAAGATTTCTCTTATTGGTCCCGGATCAGAATGCATTGGTGGTGTTAGCACTTATATAGACCATGTTAGAACATACTCTAAATATAAGACTGTATTTATTCGACTTCCATCAGTTTGTTATAAAGGGATTATTTATAAATGCAGCTTGCTACTAGTTTCTTATTTTAAGTTTATATGGATTTTAATAACAAATCATATAAACCTAGTGCATATAAATCCTTCACTGACTAAGAATGCTGTTTTACGTGATTCTTTTTTCGCGTTTTTATCTTTCTTATTTTCAAAAAAAATTTTAATCCAATGGCATGGATGGAATCCAGACAATGAATACCTTCTAAGTAAGTATAAAAATATTTTAAGAGCATCATTGTGGAAAGCCTCACAAATAAATGTATTAACTCCTTCCTTGGCTCGAAAATTACGTCTAGCTGGCTATAAAAATGAAATAGGTTATACAAAAACTTTTGTAGACGATAAATTTATTAAAAAGGCTTCAAATGATATTAAATGCTCTATAGGTACTATTTTATTTTTATCTACTATTTCAAAAAATAAGGGTATTTACGAAGCAATCGAGACATTCAGATTAATCCGTATAAAATACCCTGATTTTAGATTTATTGTAGCTGGAGATGGACCTGAATTGGATATTGTAAAGAATTCTTTGGATCCGGAAATCCGAGAAAAAATAACCTTTACTGGTTATGTTACAGGAATTCACAAAGAACAAGTATTCAATGAATCTGATTTATATTTATTTCCATCTCATTATGAAGGAATGCCAATTTCATTGCTTGAAGCTATGGGCTACGGTTTGCCAGTAATTTGCAGTAAAGTAGGAGCTATACCTGACTTTTTTGAAGAAGAAAAAATGGGATTCATGGTGAATGGATTTGATCCAGTCGATTATGCAAATCGAATCGAATATTTAATATCTAATAAGGAAAGAGTTAAATCAATATCAAAATATAATTCACAATATATTAGAGAAAATCATTTGGCTTCGAATCATATAATCATATTAGATAAGATTTACAATTCTATTGCAAATGACAAAAACGATTGAAGAAAGTTTTAAGCATCTTAGTGCTTATTGTATTGAATCAGATTTTAAAGGATGGGATCCTTATGATGGCCTGAACTCGAAACTCTTCCAGTTTACACCTCTTAAACACTGGTCATTAGCTCGCTTAGCTTGGATCCAGTTATATAAGCGAAGTCCCATAAATCTTCGTAGTATTACCTTAACTCCTAAAGGGTACAATCCAAAAGGACTGGGCTTATTTCTAAGTGCTTATTGTAATTTATATAAAATCAATCCCCAAAAGGAAATCCTGAATAAAATTAATTTTTTAGCGAATAAAATTATTGAATTACAATCACTAGGCTATTCGGGAGCCAGCTGGGGATATAACTTTGATTGGCAGAATAGAGCTTTTTTTCAACCAAAATATACGCCAACAGTTGTCGTAACTTCCTTTGTGGCAAATGCTCTTTTTGACGCATTCGACCTGACTGGAGATGAGAAATTTTTTAAAGTTGCATTATCATCGGGCGATTTTGTGGTTAAGGATCTAAACCGTGAACAAGTTAAAGAGGGTTTTATTTTTTCCTATTCACCACTTGATCATACAAAGGTTTATAATGCGTCTTTGTTAGGGGCCAGGTTATTGGCCCGTGGATGCTCTTATAAAAAGAAAGATGAATGGCTCGAATTAAGCCAAATTGCTACACAGACTATTATTAACAAACAAAAAAAAGATGGATCATGGGAATATGGTGATGGAAAAAGGAAGAATTGGATAGACAGCTTTCACACTGGTTTCAATTTGGAATGCATTCAGGATTATATGCGATATACTGGTGATTATTCATTTCAGAAAGCGCTAAAATTAGGATTGAAATTTTATCTGGATAATTTTTTTCTTAACGATGGAACTCCAAAATATTACCATAATCAAATCTATCCCATCGACATTCATGCCCCTGCGCAGTTAATTGTAACAATTACAAAATTAAACTTGTTTAAGGAACATCAAAGATTGATTGAAAAAGTACTTAATTGGACCATTAAAAATATGCAGAATAACAACGGTTATTTCTACTATCAACTTAAAAGAATATTTTCTTCAAAAATATCTTATATGAGGTGGTCACAGGCATGGATGTTCTATGCCTTTTGTAAATATTTAAATGCTAAAGTAGATGAAAATTTGGATTGATTTTACTAATTCACCACATGTTAATTTTTTTGAACCTTTTATTCATCAATGGACATTACAAGGTCATGATCTATTAATTACGTGTAAGGATCATGGAAATATAATAGATCTAATTGAGCTTAAAGGATGGAAGTATACCGTTTTAGATAAATATGGAGGTAAAAGCAAATTAAAAAAAATTATATTTTGGGTAAAACGTCTTTATTCTTTACAAAAATTTTTGTCAATGGAAAGGCCTCGAATCGGAATCGGTCAATCGACATTTGGTGCTCCGGTGGCTGCAAAAATACGAGGAATCCCCTTTATATATCTAAATGACAATGAACATGCCCTAGCAGGCAATTATATAGCTATGTCTTTCTCTACGATTTCAATCTTACCCATCTTCCTAAAAGATATTGCTAAAAAGAGAAAATGGGAAAAGTACTTTAATATAAGCTACTATCCTAGTACTAAAGAATCCATTTATTTATCTCAAATCTTTAAACATTTCAAAAAATTAAATTCAAAAAATGAGATCCATAATATTTATTTTCGGCCAGAACCTTGGACCGCGCTATATTACAAAGGGAAAAAAAATTTTTTGGATAACTTACTTACTGATTTATCAAATAAATATAAAATATTCATTCTCCCACGATATAAAGAACAGTTAAACCATTTTCTTAATTTACAAAACAATAATTTAACGGTATTGATTAAACCGGTTTCTCTTAAAACAATTGTTGAAAATTGTGATCTATTTATAGGGGCTGGGGGAACAATGACGAGAGAGATCGCCATTTTGGGAATACCTACTATTTCGACATATCAGGATGAACTATTAGAAGTAGATAAATATTTGATTCGTAGAGGTGTTATGTTTCACACAATAGAGCTAGATAAAAATTATATTGAAAATGTAATACAAAAAAATAACGATTCTTCAAAGGTTGATCTTATGACCATGGGAAATGAAGCATTTGAATATATTAATTTAAAAATGTTTGAATTAATTAAAACTTGATTTAGAGAACATTTATACATAATCTCCTTTTGATTTATATCACACTAAAACAACTAATCACTTTATGGGCTTAACTTGATATTAATAAAGGAGAAAAAAATACTTTTAGCAGGAGATAAGTATTACCCTAGTTTTATTCCTTACAAATTTGAACAGGTTTCAATTTAAAAACAAATATTGAATATTGATGATTATTAAAACAATTGAATAAAAATTAGTGAATTATGCTAGCGAAACCATGTCAATTCATTTCTAGATCTTAATTGGAAATTTGTTTCTTAATAATTTGGCAAAGCATGAATTTTAACTCTTACCCATTTTATACACCTTTAATTATAAATGATTTAACACATTTGTACTAAAAAAAGAATAATATAAATAGTTTGAATGATTAATTCGATATCTTGATGTCTTCAATAAACAAGAATAAAAAAATAGTATTATTACTTGATGGTCAAACAGTTCAAGCAACTGCTATCGCAGAATATCTGAAAAAATCCGGTTGTTACATAATTTCATTCTGTGATTCCAACAATTCTTATGGTTACCATACAAAGTTTGTCGATAAAAAAATTCTTTCTCCTAAATCTAAGACAAAAGGTATATATTTATCATTCCTGATTGATTTTCTCCACGATAATAAAGTGGATGTCATAATTCCTATGAACGATGATTCAGCAACTTTTTTAAGTGAGAATAAAAATCTACTCAGTAACGAGAAGGCAAGATTTATAATTCCTGATAAAGATATTTTTTTTCAGGGCTTTGATAAAAATCAGCTAATGAAGTTATGTCACAAGAATGATTTTCCCCATCCTAGAACAGCAGATTTAAGTGAAGTTACCACAAAAGAAGCATGTAGTCATGTTGGATTTCCTGCCATCATAAAACCCAACATTACCACTGGTGGTCGAGGAATGCAAATGATAAGAACAGAATCCCAGTTAAGTGATATTCTTAACCCAACGATAAATGAATATGGAGACTGTCATTTGCAGGAATTTATCCAACCTGGAGGTAAACAGTTTAAAGTCCAGATTTATAGGGATCATTTAAAAAATGAAATATATTCTACTGTCATTGAAAAAATGCGTTATTACCCGGAAAAAGGAGGCAGTAGTTGCTTTAACAAAACAATATATTTTGATGAATTGGTTCAACTATGTAATTCTGTACTCATAAAATTAAAATGGGATGGTTTTGCGGATTTCGATTTAATTGAAGATCCCAGTGACGGAATTATTAAGATTATGGAAATCAATCCAAGAGTTCCAGCATGTATAAAATCTTCCCTTGTATCGGGCATCGATTTTGCATTAATAATTCTTAACAAATCCCTCGACATGGAAATCCCTCCCATGAAATATGAACCAAATAAATATCTTCGATATATTGCCTTAGATTTATTATGGTTTATTTACAGCCCAAACAGATTTAAAACAAAACCAAATTGGTTTATATTTTTCGGAAAAAATTTGTTTTATCAAGACTTTACTTGGAAAGATCTCAGGCCCTTTATTTTTGGCTTTTTAGGAGGATTATTAAAACAATTTAATCCAAAATTTAGAAAATCTAAAAAAGGTTTGAGAGTCTAAAAAAAAATATTCCATTTTTATTGGATTACCTGTAATCCTTAATGTTAATGATTTCAAAATTTGTCATAAAGTAAATTTGACTTTAATTTATTAAAATAAAATAGCTTACAGGATATAAAAATGAACTTGAAAATAAATCTCCCAAATAATAAGCGATTTGCATTTACCATTATCGATGACACCGATGATGCATTCCTTGAAAATATTGAACCAGTATATGATGTATTAATTGAAAATAATCTAAAAATAACCAAGACGGTTTGGGTTTATCCACCCAGGGATCATAATAATTCAAAAGGTGATTGTCTTCAGCGGAAAGATTATGTAGAATTTATTAAGAAGCTTCATCATCAAGGCTTTGAAATTGGGTTGCATAATGTTGGTAGTGGAAACTATAAAAGGAATGAAATTATTACAGGTCTTAGGGAATTTAGTAAAATAATGGGATTCGACCCTTCTCTGCATATCAACCATTCGTATAACCCGGATAATATTTATAGCGGAATTAAAAGATTTGGATTCCCAATTAACTGGGTGATTAAAAAATTTTATCCTATCTATCATAAATTTTACGGTGATGAACCTGATTCAGAATATTTCTGGGGGGATATTCACAAGAAAATGATTAGATATAGTAGAAATTATGAATTTGATAATATCAACACATTTTCAGTTAATCCATATATGCCTTACAAGGATAAAAGTTATGATAAATATGCAAATTACTGGTTTTCATCAACATTTGCGCCAAATCAATGGATGTTTAATAAAATTGTAACACCTGAAAGTATTGACAAACTCGAAAAGGAAGGTGGAATTTGCATATTATATACACATCTCGGGTATTATCAGCAAAGAGGACAGATAGACAAAGGATTTAAAGAAAGGATTAAATATTTAGGTGAAAAAAGAACTGGTTGGTATGTTCCTGTAAGCAAAATCCTTAATTTTTTATTAGAACATAAAAAAAAATATAATATTCCGGAATATCTACGACCACTAGATAAAAAAAAGTTAGAAATAAAATCAATTTCAACCAGAATTAAATATAGATTCTTTAATAAAATTGATGATTTCCATTTTAAGAAATCTGAAGATTATGGAAAATAAAATTAAAATTGGTATAATAGGCGCCGGTCGTATGGGTATCACCCACTATTCTATCATTAACAGCCATCCCAAAGTGGAGATAATAGGAATTGTTGAACCTTCCCCACTTATTAAAAGTTTCTTTTCGAAATATATACCTGGAATATCAGTTTATAAAGAATTTGAGGAATTCTTTCAAAAAACACCTCTGGATGCTATTCTGGTATGCACCCCTCCTCACATCAATTATCAGATTATTAAAAAAGCCTATAAACTTGGCACCCATGTTTTCGTAGAAAAACCATTTTCAACCAATACTAACAATGCGAGAGAATTGGATCATCTTTTTACCTCTGGATGTCTGATCAATCAAGTTGGCTATGTGAATCGATTTAATGACGTTTTCTGTAAGGTGAAAGAGTTTATTGAAAATGATGTGATAGGAGATATTATTCGTTTTAAATCCGAAATGTTCAGTTTTACGATCACAAAACAGGAAGAAGGATCAGGCTGGAGAATGTCCCGGGAAAATGGAGGGGGTGCTGTATATGAAATGGCCTCCCATGCAATTGATCTGGTTTGTTATTTCATTGGAAAACCACAAAAAGTGATTGGCTCAACCTTAACCCAGATCTATTCAAAGAATGTCGAAGATGCAGTATCCTCCACATTCTTATATGAAAATGGAATCTCTGGAACTATTTACGTTAATTGGAGTGATGAATCATATCGTAAACCTACCAATAAAGTCGAAATTTTTGGTTCAAAAGGTAAGTTGCTTGCTGATCAACATAGTCTCAAAATTTTTCTGAAAGGTAAAAATAAAAAATACAATCTTAATGATGGCTGGAATACACTTTATATAACTGATATTTTTAAATCCGTTCCGTTTTATGTCAGAGGAAATGAATTTACACGACAGTTATACCACTTTGTAGATTCGATCATAGATAAATCAATTCCATCAGTTTGTTCTTTTAAGGACGGACTTGAAACACTTGAAGTAATAGATCAAATATTCAATGATTATGAAGTAAACCAAATTTAATAATGATAGAAATAGATAAAATTGTATTTGGGGATAACCAGTTTTTTGGAATAAATCATATGTCACAGGAAAAAGCTCAGCAGCTTGCAGAAAAATTTCACCAAATTGAGAATATATTCAAAGTATATGATATTGCTATTAAAGCTGGTATTAATGCTATTATGCTTAACAGCAATGAAAAAGCAAAGGTAATATGTGAACATTTCAAAACAAATGAAAAAAAGTATGGCTATCTCAATTGGTATCCCTCTATTCCATATCCTCATAAATACTCTAACCTGGTTGCCGAAAAAGGAATATTTCCCGCTATCAATGAAGTACTATTTAAAAATAACAACGCGAAAGGAGTGGCAGATTTTCTTGTTAAGGGAGGAACTGCCTTATTAACGAAGGATGCAATCAAAATGATGCAGATGTTGATAGATACTGAAATGAAAATGTTTAAGGGACTGAATATAAAAGTAGTCTTCCTTCAAAATATAGTTACGGATTTGTTATTGGGATTCAATATCAAACTGGTATTTGAAGAATACTGTAACTACATTAGAAAAAAATATAAGGCTCTGCCAGGCTTGATTACTCAAAACCTACCATGGTTACTTAACAAATTATCTGAATGGGATATACATGAAGTTGTTGTATGTAGTTCATTTAATAAAATTGGATATTTAATGTCACCTGATGTGCAGTCATATATTGAAGTTACTTCAAAAAATAATTCAGGAGATTATCAGATCATGGCCATGTCAACTTTAGCTTCAGGTGCGATTGTCCCCAAAGAAGCTTATGCATTTATTAATGAGCAAAATATTCAGTCTGTTGTATTCGGCGCATCCTCTGAAAAGCATATTAAAGAGACAATAAATCTGATTAATCCAAGAGAAAAATTGAATCTTTCGAGTTTAAATTAATTAAAAATAAAGATAAACTATATTACGTAATCAGTTTTTAATAGTTTACCCAATCTTTTGGTCAACTGACATTCTCTAATTTTATGATGTTTGATAAGGATTTATAGAAAAATAAAACATTCAACATGAAAATTATTTCCGTAGTCGGTGCCCGTCCCAATTTTATGAAGATTGCACCTTTTATCAAGGCAATCGAAAAGTATAATTCTCAAAAAGAAATTTCGGGTAGCAATAAAATTGTGAACCATATCCTTGTTCATACCGGTCAGCATTATGACATTCGTCTTTCAGATAGTTTTTTTAAAGAACTTAATATACCTGAACCAGATATTAACCTTGAAATCGGTTCCGGAACGCATGCAGAACAAGTAGGACATACCATGATTGCTTTCGAAAAGGTTTTAAATCAAGAGAAACCGGATTGGGTAGTAGTTGTTGGTGATGTAAATGCTACATTAGCATGTTCTGTAACAGCGAAAAAGGAACACATCAAGTGCTGTCATATCGAAGCAGGTCTTCGTTCCGGGGATATGACAATGCCTGAGGAAATCAACCGGTTGGTAACTGACCGTTTATCTGACCTTTTGTTAACACCTGACAGGCTTTCAATTGAAAATCTACGCCGTGAAGGTGTTCCTGAAAAAAACATAAAATTTGTAGGAAATATAATGATTGATACCCTGGAAGCAAACCGGGAAAAGGCCAGTAAAATTAAGATCCATGATATATTATTAAAGAACAAGTTAATTCACGACCAGAACCCAAATATTTTAGAATACAAATCAAATTCATACGCATTGATGACAATGCACCGTCCTTCAAATGTAGATCATCGGGATATCCTGGAACCCTTATTATATTTTCTTACTGATGAGGTGGCCTGTAAAATGCCCCTAATTTGGCCTATTCATCCTAGAGCTAAAAAACAGATAGAAGCTTTCGGTTTATGGGAAAAAATCAAGTCGACACCAGGTATGATTTTATCTCATCCTTTGGGATATCATGATATGTTACGTTTGAACATGGATGCACGAATTATGTTGACGGATAGTGGTGGATTGCAGGAAGAATGTTCTGTATTGGGCACACCTTGTTTAACTTTACGATGGAATACCGAACGACCTGTAACTCTACGTGAAAACGGCGGGGCTTCCGTATTAGTAGGAAATAATGTAGAAAAAATCCGCAAAGAATTCAAATACACAATAAAAAACGGTGGAATACCCAATCGTCCAGCATTATGGGATGGACATACAGCCGAAAGATGTCTAAAAGAAATTCTTTCTTTTCATAATGATTAAAACATCATTATCGTACAATGATATGTATTATTAAAAATACTAACGCAGTTTCAGCTTAAAACAATTTGAAGAATATTTTAAAACCAGCTTATAATTATATTCATTAAAATAATTTTTTGTTTAACTAAAAATCTTACAATTATTAATTACCATAAAAATTCTATTATTGACGAAATCTAATCATAAGTACTTGAAATATAGGGATATCTGTTTTATAAAAAAATTAGCATATAAATTTAACTATAAAAGATCTCAATTTAATCACATTTATTTGATATTTTTTTGTAATATATTTATATTTTATTGTAATAAAACTTGATTTTTAATTTTTTTTTTTTAATCTTTGGTAGCACATAATAAGAAAGATAAAAATTGTGAAATCATTAAATATTAATATATCGATACTAAATTATAGCCAGATTAAATAGATTAGGATTTGTTCCTGATAATTATCTGTTTGAATTATAAAATAACCAAGTAAATACCTAATAAATGCTACCCAATGGAATTTTCAAATGAGTTGATCACAATATTTTTCCCAGCCTGGCTTCTGATTCTATCAGGAATTTTGATGGCTTTTGGCATTACTTATGTATCAATACCACCTATCATAGAACTAGCTCGTGTAAAAGGGCTCTATGATATGCCAAATGGACGAACATCTCATATTCATGCTACTCCCTATTTGGGTGGTGTAGCTGTATTCACAGGCCTTATACTTTCAACAATAGTTATTGCCAGCATAGGCTTCATTCAAGACCTAAGCTACGTAATTGCTGGATTGATCATCATCCTCTTCGTCGGTCTTAAAGATGATATGCTCATCATTAATCCCAATAAGAAGCTAGCGGGCCAACTTATTGCATCTGGAATAATTGTCGTAATGGGAGATATTCGTATCGATCATTTTCATGGCGTTCTGGGCTTTGAAGCGATCCCTTATTTCGCCAGCATTATGTTTACTATATTTGTTTTTATTGTAATCATCAATGGTTTAAATCTGATCGATGGTATTGATGGTTTGGCTTCTGGAGTAGGAATATTAATTGCTATAACCTTTGGCATTTGGTTTACAATGGCTGATATTGTTTCTTACTCTGTTATGAGCTTCTCCCTGGCAGGATCCCTGATCGCATTCTTCTACTTCAATGTGTTCAGTAAAAAGAATAAAATCTTTCTCGGGGATGCCGGATCTCTAATTATTGGATTTACCACTGCGGTAATCACTGTTCAGTTCCTTGAAAATCAAACATATGCCACAGATTATGCCATTGTACATTCAGCACCTGCCGTTGCATTCGGAATTTTGATCGTTCCTTTATACGACACTCTGAGGGTTTTTATTCTTCGTATTTCACAAGGTAGGTCTCCTTTTTCTGCTGATCGACAGCATATACACCATGTATTATTGGATCTTGGGTTTTCTCATTTGCGAGCTACAATGATTCTGCTTTCATCAAATCTATTTTTCATTATATTATCAATAAGCCTGCAAAAAATAGGATATATGAATCTGATAATCCTGCAGCTTTTCCTGGCAACAGTTTCTTCATTCCTGGCTGTTTGGCTTTTGAAAAGGAAGAGAAATAAAGTATTTTCCAGAAAACAACCTGAAAGTAAACATGTAGAACTTTTTAAAAGTACTCCTGCTGATGTATGCTTTGAGAATGATAAAAAACTATCAGATAAAACAAAAAAAATGCGATTTTTAAAAATATTAAATGTTTAACTAACTATTAATAATTATTAGTACCACTGTATTTGAAAACTTAATATTTATGTATGGCACGCGTAATACCATGCTATGTAAATAGTGAAGTATAAGTTAATTAAATACATGTTCCGTGCATCAAGATGAAAATATTTAAAAAGATCTTTTCAACCAAATAAACGAACAATATAGGATAATAAAAATAGGAAGATTTATTTGAAGGTTCAATTGACGTAAATTATACTAAATCTTCGTGGTAAGCGTTCAAATTCAAAAAGCCATGAATCCTCAATAAACGAAAGGAAGGATCGTGATCTAAATGTGGATTTTACATAAAAAAAACTAAACTATTTAAATGAATTGAGTACTAATAAATCCGGGAAGGTCCATAAAAACTTCACGTATAAATAATGATACAATAACTTTGGTTGGAAATAATTTTGAAATTTTAAAAGTCTTTATACCTTAAATTAAACTTTTACATATACATTTTAAAGACATGAATATTAAATTAGTTTCATATGTTAACATGATTGATCATATTTGAAGAAAAAACAAAAACTATGCTTTTAAATTTTTTTCTATCCGGCAGAAATAATAAAATCCGCATTATTGTTATATTAAGCTCTATTGGCATTTTTTCATGTAAAAGCTACAAAGATTTATCCTATTTTGGAGCTGAATCCGATGCTGAGGCAAAAATTTATCATGAAATAGACAAACCCCAGGATTATATTATCAAAATAAATGATAATTTATATATAAGTATTTTAACTTCAAATTCTGAACTGAATGCAATTTATAATCCTGCAGTGCCATCAAATATTGTTACAGGAGGTTCTGTGGGGGGGACCTCATCAAATTATGGAGCCCCTTCAGGTCAATACCTTAATGGCTATATGGTCGATAAAGGGGGTTCCGTAAATCTGCCAATCATTGGAGAGATACATGTTGATGGATTAACAATACCCGAGGCGGAAGCTAAAATAAAACTACGAGCAACTGAATTTTTGAAAGAGCCTTCCGTTAAGGTGAAGCTTCTTAGTTTTAAAGTGACTGTGTTAGGTGAAGTTAGAACTCCGGGAATATATTATAACTATAATATCAGCTTCACTGTCCTGGATGCTATTAGTTTGGCAAATGGGAATACGGATTTTTCCAATATAGGCAAAGTGAGGGTTTTGCGTCAAACACAAGCAGGAATCGTTGCTCACCGATTAAATCTTAAGAACTATGACTTTCTGTCTTCAGAGGCATTTTACCTTCAACCGGATGATGTAATATATATCGAACCGGCCAAATATAAAAATGTTGCCTTAAAAACACCCGTCGTTTCATTACTGCTCACATCGGTAACAACGATAGTATTGATTGCCACTTTCATTCAAAACCAATAATTAATTTCCAGTGAATTACTATATTAATTTTACAATTCGTTAAATTTGAATATTTAAATTATTAAGCTATGGCGAATAATATGGAAACCTTTGATAAGAATAAATCTGGTGATGAAATAATTTATGTAAAGGAAATATTTCAAAGATTATTAAAAGTATGGTATTGGGGTGTTCTTTTTGGATTAATAGGATTAACAGTCGCATTTTTTGTTAATAAAATATTAACTCCTACATATGAGATATCAGCTGAATTATATGCCCCTGATAAAAATAATGGTATGGGTGTGGAAAATATCTTTGATGTTACAGGTATTGTACCAAGGATGAATATTCAAAATCACATTGGTATCCTTAGTTCTTATTCGATTACCCGACAAAGCCTTGAAAATCTTGATTGGCGTGTAACCTGGTTTGAGAAAGACGTATTCGGAAAAAAAGACTTATATAAGTATGCTCCTTTGAGAATAGAAAATTTTAATCCTTTATTAAATCTACCAGGGATATATGTTAATGTCACACCAAATGGCAATGATTATTGCATTATTTCAGCGAATGATAAATTAAGAATGGGGGGGACTGAAAAGGATATTCAATTCGAAACGAAATACAAGTATGGTGATACATTGCGTAATGAATTTTTTAGTTTCGTTTTAAATAAAAACTCAGGTAGATCTATTGATCAGGAGAAAAAATATATCTTTGTTTTTAATGATTTTAATAAATTAGCTAGGGATTACCAAAGAAAATTGGATATATCCTTAGTTGACCCGGAAGCAGAAATTATCAAACTTAAAATTGTAGGAAATCACCCTGAAAGAGAAGTAGATTTTCTAAATGAAATATGCGATGTATTTATTAAATTTGGTTTAAATGCTAAAAACCGAACCTCTGAAAATACTGTCAATTTTATCGATTCCCAATTGAGCGGGATTGTTGATTCTCTTCAATCTGCTGGAAGATCATTTACCAACTTTAGATCGAGAAATCGTACTATTGATTTAAGCCAGCAAGCAGGCCTTGTTGTTGAAAGGTTACAAGAACTCGAATCAGAAGAATCTTTAGCCAAAATGGAGCTCGAATATTATCAGAACCTAAGTACTTATCTAGGAGATGCTGATAGAATGGAACAGGTCGTTGCACCATCTGTTGTTGGAGTAACCGATCCCGTACTTAATGCGATGGTTGTCAAGTTAAGTGAGCTATATAGTAAGAAAAGCACTTTAACTTTCAGCGTACAGGAAAAAAATCCGAGTCTCCTTGCATTGGAAAATGAAATACAGTATACGAGACATACTTTGGAAGAAAATCTAAAAAATTTAATAAATAACGCACAATTTCAATTAAATAGTTTACAACAGAGAAAAAATCAAATCAGTAGCCAATTGGCACAATTGCCCAAAACAGAACAGGATTTAATCAATATCAAACGACAATTTGATTTAAACAATGAACTTTACACTTATTTATTGCAGAAACGAGCGGAAGCAGCGATAACCAAAGCTTCAAATGTTCCTGATGCACAAATTTTAGATGCCGCCAGAATTGAAACCGTAATTCCATTAGGACCAAATAAAATGTTAAATTACATCCTGGGATTAATAATGGGCCTTGGAATACCTGGAATTATTATGGCCTTATTGTTTCATCTTGATAATACGGTAAAATCAAAAGAAGATATTATACAGGTAACCTCTATACCAATTATTGGTACTGTAGGTCACAGCAAAAGAAAAGAAGAGTTACCAGTATTAACCGAACCTCATTCTGGAGTTTCTGAGTCTTTCAGAAGTTTAAGGACCAATCTTGAATATCTAGGAAAACTAGAAGGAAACAAAGTAATAGCTATTCATTCAAATATTGATGGCGAAGGTAAAACATTTACAGCAATCAATCTTGCAATTAGTATGGCTCAAAACAATAAAAAAGTATTATTAATCAATGCTGACCTACGAAAACCTAAAATAAATTCAATATTTAAGATAAATAATGATTATACTGGCCTAAGCAGCTATCTGATAAACAAAAGCAAAATAGAAGATATAGCAATAAACAGTAAAATTAAAAACTTAACAATCATTCCTTCCGGACCAATTCCCCCAAATCCAGCTGAACTATTGGATAATGGTAACTTTGAGAAATTAATACATAAAGCTAAAGAACATTTTGATTGTATTGTGGTTGATGATTCGCCAGCTTCTTTTGTTACAGATGCTGTGATTGTTGGAAAATATGCAGATATTAACTTGTTTGTGATTCGTGCCGAAATTACGAATAGGGATCATATAAAAATGATTAATTATTTCCGGGATCTTGGTACAATGAAAAATTTAGCCATCATACTGAATGATGCTCAGAGTAGTTTATACGGTTATTCAAATTATAATAGTAAGGGATATGGTGTCTACGCAGAAAAAAAATCTAAAAAAAATAAAGAGTTGCCAGTAGAAGAAGCTTTAAGTTCCTGAAATAAAATCAGCTTTTTAAATTATTTAAAACTGTTAATCAAAATCCTATTTGTTTAGAAGTAAAATCCGTCAATACTTTGATTTATAAATATAAATAATGCCAAATTCAAAATTTTATAAAGCATGCCATAATCTATGTATTCATCGATAAAGGATTTTAAAGAAGAAGCTGGACATAACAAAATTAAGATTATTTTATGTTATCAAAACAACTAACACACAGGACTATAATTAGATATGATAAACATATTGGACATATGTTTATTCCCAATTTAATAATGCGACAACCACACAGTGAAAAACCACATTATATCCGTACTAACAAGCAGGGATTTAGAGCAAATTTTGATTATGAAAAACAAAAACCTAGAGGTGAGATCAGGATTGCTTTTTTGGGAGATTCATACACTGCGGGTGAAGGGGTAGCCAATGAAAAAAGGTTCTCAGATTTGGTATCTGAAAGATTTACTGCCAAAAGTTACAATTTCGGTTTATCCGCTTCTGGTGTTGATCAACAATCACTTATCTATAAGAATATAGCATCTCAATATCCGCATGATGCATTGGTCATATGTCCACATATAATTAATATTTACAGAAATCTATTGTCGGCCAGAGTTTCAATTGAAGGTCAGACAGGAAAAGAAATATTAGTTCCGAAACCCTATTTTACACTTGAAAAGTATGAACTTGTTCTTCATAATGTTCCAGTGCCTTTAGAACGTGAAATTGTAAGTGGTTATCGAGGTAAAGACAAGACGATTATACCAAATGATTATATAAGGGATATTTTCCACAAATATATTCCTCGAAAGATTAAAGAAAGATTATTACGAATCCAATATTCTCACGAACATGGTGGTTACGAAAGAGAAGATGATCCAAGATGGATTTTAATGAGAAAACTACTTGAGGATATAATTCAGACAGCAGGAAACATTCCCATCATCCTCGCACCTCTTCCTTATCACAGAATTAACCAGAATCCGGATTATCGGCCCCGTTTTATTAACCTCGCCGATGACTATGAAAATGTTCATTTTGTGGATGTTTTAGAGAAATTTAAAACCATTCCGGACACTGAAGTTTTGGATTTCCCAAAGGATCAACATTATTCGGAATTTGGACACCAGGTGATTTCAGAAGTGATTATAGAAGAAATACAAAAAAAAGGGATTTTATATGTACAGAAAAAAGACAATCATGTAATTTCACAAACTAAGAAAAAAAGAAACTATATTTTAGGTATTTCAGCTTTTTATCATGACTCTGCGAGTGCGTTAATTAAAGATGGGGAAATCATAGCTGCAGCTCAAGAGGAACGTTTTACCAGGATTAAAAACGATTCAGGATTTCCTTCAAAAGCAATTAACTATTGTCTGGAAGAAGAACAAATCAATGTAGAAGATCTAACAGCCATAGTCTTTTATGATCATCCTTATCTTACCCTCGAAAGAATAATTTCATCCCAGATTTCAGCATACCCTAATGGTTCACAGATATGGAATGAGTTATTCCCGAAATGGGTACAGACCAAAATGCATATTCCGGATATCATACGTTCTGAACTTGGTTATCAGGGAGATATTCATTTGGTAAAACATCATTTATCCCATGCAGCCAGCGCTTTTTATCCTTCCCCATATAAAAAATCAGCAATTCTTACTATTGATGGGGTTGGTGAGTGGGCTACAGCTACCATCGGCTTGGCAGATAACAATGAAATTCGTATCCTGAAAGAAATGAACTTTCCCAATTCGGTGGGCTTATTGTATTCTGCCTTCACTTATTATACCGGTTTTAAAGTTAACGAGGGTGAATATAAACTTATGGGATTGGCGCCATATGGAGAACCCAACTATGTTGAATTAATCAAAGAGAAGATTGTCAAAATTCATGAGGATGGTTCCATTTCCTTAAACATGGAATACTTTGGTTTTCAAGAAAATTTATGTATGATCAATGAAAACTTTGAAGAATTATTTGGAGGCCCCGCAAGAAAAAGTAACGAACAGATTACAAAAAGGATCCGGGATATAGCCAGGTCAATACAGGTAGTAACCGAGGAGATTATAATTAAGATGGTGAAACACACGAAAAAAGTAACAGGTGCGGACTATTTATGCCTTGCCGGCGGAGTAGCACTTAACTGTGTAGCCAATGGGAAATTGATCCTTGAAAATATGTTCAAGGATATATGGATTCAACCGGCTGCCGGTGATTCTGGTGGGGCTATAGGTGCTGCACTTGCTCTATATTTTAAAGAATTTAATGGCAAATACCAATCCAGAAAAGGAAGACGGTCCCAGCAAAAAGGTTCTTACTGGGGACCTGCTTTTTCGGATGAAGAAATCAAAGCTCATCTGGATTCATTTGATTATCAATATGTTAAATTGAAGCCTGAAGAAAGAAATAAAGTTGTGGCCAATTTATTAGCTGAAGGTAAAATTGTAGGTCATTTTTCCGGCAGAATGGAATATGGGCCTAGAGCATTAGGAGCCAGATCCATCCTGGGCGATCCGAGAAATGAAACAGCTCAATCGAATCTTAACTTAAAAATAAAATTCAGGGAATCATTCAGGCCCTTCGCTCCTACCGTATTGGAAGAGGATATTGCGGAGTATTTTCAACTCGACCGGCCCAGCCCTTATATGTTACTTGTAGCTGGTGTCAATGAAAACCGGTGTATCAAAAGAATGAATGGGTATGAACATGATCTTATTAAAATTGTCAATGAAAAACGGAGTGATTTGCCTGCAATTACCCATATAGATTATTCAGCAAGAGTTCAATCCATTAATAAGGAATATCATCCTGTTTATTATGACCTGATTAATGAATTTAAAAAACATACAGGTTATGGTGTCATTATCAATACCTCCTTCAATGTAAATGGGGAACCTATTATCTGTACACCCAGAGATGCGGTAACCTGTTTTATGACCACAAATATGGATGCATTGATAATGAATGATTTTCTGTTATTAAAAATGGAACAAAAAGAAAGAGATCTCGAAATACTAAAATTCAAAATGCCTATTTCAAAAGGAAGGATCTCAAAAAGTATATTGAAAGCACAAAAAGATGCTGAAAAGCTCTTTAATAAATTTTTTCCGGATCTAAAAAAATATCAATACCTTTTTGAATCCACACAACCTAATGATGAATCAGCTTGGATTCAATCCAAAAATGACCATTATTTTGATAAAGTAAATCCTGGGAAAGAAATTACTCCGGAGGATATAATTAAAAACTGGATTTTCATACCTGAAAAGCAGAGGAATGAATTTAAAAAATTTCTACTTGAAATAATCAGGTTATCAAATAAACATAAAATTAAAGCTTCTGAAATAGAAAACACCGTATCTGAATCCATTTACGTGATGTTTTAGGAGTTAATTTTCGAGGTGAAACAGATGTTTTTAATTAAGCTTATTTCTACATCGGCCCCTGATTTGGTCCTTATCCGTAAAAATGTCAAACAACTGTGATTCTGGGTTATTGTACAAATATTAATGAAAAAACCTGAGTGTAACTATCATGTTTTAATATCTATGATCCGGAGCTTTTAGCTTAAATGAGCTATAGGGTAAAGCATATGCTGTCGTATGTTAAGAAGCTATTTTAATCTTAATATAAAATTATCCTGGTATCCATAATTAAATATCGGAAATACCATATAAAAAATATTAAAGCCCCGAATGTCTCTTAATGAAGACTTCCGGGGCATTTCATTTTATTATAGTTATGTTTTCAAACATAAAGAAAGTAATATGGTTTTTTTCTATCATGATATTCCTAATTAAAATATTAATAATAAATATTTTAAAAATCCCAAATTATTCCTATATTTAAGGTTCCAAAAATCAAAACCAACCTAATTTATCGAAAGTCGATTAATAAAAATTAAAATAAATGCTGTTTAATTCATTGGATTTTGCAGTTTTTTTTCTGCTCTTTTTCATCATTTATTGGGCTTTATCTAATAAAAAACTATGGATCCAGAATTTCTTTGTTATTATATCCAGTTATGTCTTTTATGGATGGTGGGATTGGCGTTTTTTGTCCCTGATTTTATTCAGTTCGTTCACAGATTATTTTGTCGGGATCGGATTGTTAAAAGGACAAAATAAAAGGAAAAGAAAATATTTATTGTTGGTCAGTATAATTGCCAACATAGGCATTCTTGGATTTTTTAAATATTTTAATTTTTTTACCGATAGTCTTGTTCACGCATTTTCTACCTTAGGCTATCAGTTAAATGGTTCCACATTGAATATCATTTTACCTGTAGGGATCAGTTTTTATACTTTTCAGACTTTAAGTTATACTATTGATGTATATAGGAAAAAACTTGAGCCCACAAAAGATATTATTGCCTTTTTTGCCTTTGTTAGCTTTTTCCCTCAATTGGTAGCAGGCCCGATTGAAAGAGCCACCCATCTTTTACCACAATTTTATATAAATCGAAAATTTAATTATAGGAAAGCAGTTGGAGGGATGCGTTTAATCCTCTGGGGTTTTTTTATGAAACTAGTAATAGCGGATAGATTGGCGCTTTATGTGGATTCTGTATATGGTAATGTAGATTTCCATGGTGGATTGTCATTTATGGTGGCCACCCTTTTTTTTGCATTCCAGATTTATTGTGATTTCGCGGGTTATTCCAATATTGCAATTGGTCTCTCCAAACTTCTGGGATTTGAATTAATGACAAATTTCAGACGTCCTTATTTTTCACTTTCAATTTCAGAATTCTGGAGAAGATGGCATATATCATTATCCACATGGTTCAGGGATTATGTTTATATTCCACTGGGAGGTAATCGTGTAAGTAATAATCGAAATTTCCTGAATTTATTTATCACGTTTGTTGTAAGTGGATTATGGCACGGAGCAGCCTGGACATTTGTGATTTGGGGGGGGATCAATGGATTATATTTAATATTAGAAAAATCACTAAAAACCAAAACAAATAATTTATGGAATAAGCTAAATATCAAAAATAAACCTTTCTATAAAACCCTTATAAGTTTTGTAATCACATTCGCAATGATCAATTTTGCATGGATTTTTTTTAGGTCAAATTCACTACATGATGCATTTTTAATAATTACTAAAGTATTTACATTACCAGGAAAATTATACCTTGGTCCGATTTCATATTTCATATATTCAATAATTAGTATCTGTATTTTACTCTTTGTTGAGTTAAGGGAAGAACATTTAAGAGGTGAATATATATTTTTAGAAAGTCAATTTAAGCCCATCAGAATCATATCCTATTGTTACTTAATTATTATGATACTAATGTTTGGAGTATTTGACGGAGGCCAATTCATTTATTTTCAATTCTGATTATGGTAAAGAGATTATTATTTACAATCGGATTTGTCTTGATAACGGTCTTATTCCTCGATTTTTCCATCGGAAAAATATTACGCTATTTTTATTTCCGGCAAGTTGCGGGTGAGGACTACAGAACAACTTATTCCATGGAAGAAACCAAGGCGGACGTGCTCGTGTTTGGTTCCTCACGTGCTGTCTACCATTATGTCCCTGAAGTTTTCGAGGATTCCCTGAATCTTTCTTTTTACAATACCGGCCGGGGAGGACAATTTATCTTTTATCAGACAGCTGTATTGAAATCTGTTCTCAAACGCTACACTCCAAAACTTGTGATTCTGGATTTTATGGGTTCCTTTGAAAAGGGAGAAGATTATTATGATAGAATGTCATGTTTGCTTCCTTATTATGCCAACCATCCTGAAATACGGGATTTAGTAGAACTAAGAAGTCCCTTCGAAAAAATTAAACTGGTTTCTGGGATTTATCCATTCAATTCACAATTTCTTAATATTGCGGTTGGAAATCTGGAAATCAATAAAAAAAGGAAACCCGATAATAAAGGTTACGTGGCATTCCACAATGAATTGACAGAAGATATTGATTCACTGGAAACCAAATCAATCTATGAGATTGATAGCAATAAGGTAGTGGTTTTTAAGGAATTTCTGTTGAAGACTAGATCAGCAGGAATACCCATAATTGTAATATTTTCTCCTGTCTATTATCTTTATGATCAAGATTATTCTGTTTCCATTTGTCGGGATATTTGTCGTCAAGAAAAGGTTCCTTTTTATGATTTTTCAAAAGATCCAATATTCTTAAACAAAAAAAAGCTGTTTGCTGATAACCTACATGTAAATCATAAGGGCGCTATTTTATTATCTCAAATTGTCATAAATAAAATTAAACAATCCAAATGTGCAAAATATCCTGATTATGATTTGATAGTGAGAAATAATGTGAGTAAAAAATAATCAGAGATATGGAAATGTATCACCTGTTCAGATAAATCTTTTCTATGACTTTGAACCCTTATGGGGTGTTTAAATGCATTTATTGATTCCAATTCTATTTATGCGAAAAGTTTATCAAAATACAAAAATGTGAATTAATAGTTGGGGAATTTCTAATTCAGAATTAGATCTCAATATCTTTGCGTTTTAGCAATAAAATGTTTTCCCAAATACACAAGCTGTTCTTTCAAATTCTTTTGGTAAAAGGACCATTCTCCATTGTATTGTATTTTAGTCCCTTTAACAGAATTTTTAAATTTATATACACCATCCGAACCATGTGTGCTGGGAGGGATTCGGCCAAAATCGAAAACTGTAACTCCCTCCGATTTTAATACTTCAAATATCTTTTGAACAATAAAACGTGTGGCCCCATTTTCCCATGATAGATTCGAATTGGAAGCAAAGATATCGTAGCTGTGGATACCACGAACATAGATAATATTGCTGGCTACTACTACCTTTTCTTTAGTCATTACACTGAACAATCGCATATTGGGCCCATTGACCAATGAAAGAAGAGCTTTAGGATTCAATTTGTAACCCAGATTTTTCCTGGATGCCAGTTCAGAATACATATCGGAAAATAATTGTAAATCAGATAGTTCCGGATGCGTCACCTCATCAAATAAAAGTTCTGCCTTTATTGCCTTATTATAATTATATTTCCAATTCCGGTTGTATTTTAAATCATTCGATAAATCGACAATTATAGAAAGCGGACATGAAGATAATCCAATGGGCCGCATAAATCCCGAACGCCTGATGCCCACTTCAAATTCAATTGAATATTCATTATTTGAATTGATCTCTATCCCGGCATAGGGTAGTTTTACAACCTCAGAATAAAAATCAGTAATTGTTTCATTGGATATTTCGTTACTTATCAATTCACCTTCAACAATCAAAATCCTCCCGACCAACGGAACTTTTTTAATTCTACCCATAAAGGCAATGCTTGGTTGATCCTCCCGGTTACAGTAAAAAACAACATTTTCTCCTCTCGCCACAAGATAATTATACCAATCCTCTGATTGACTGTAAGGAATATGTGAAAACAAAGAATGAATTGAAAAATACTTTTCGGGTGATAATTGATCCATTCATCTATTAATTTTCAGGTTACTAATCATTTACACTCTTAAGAATAACCAAAATTAAAAAAAAAATTGAATATGTTATAATTTTATTTATATTTTTTTGTATTTTTTTGATGTGCCTAATTTGATGTATCGAAATGGATAATCCTTACAACACCACTTAAGGACATCTGTATTAATTCCAAGGATATGTCATGATACATTTAACGATTAATAATGATTTTTTTTGATCCAACCGGTTGATGATCCACCCACATCGCACACAGATACACTCCAGTCGGTAAATTTGCAGTATCCCATTCTACTTCATAAGTGGCGACTTCCTTATAGGCATTTAACAAACTTGTTATTTCCCTGCCAAATATATCATAGACTTTAATATTCACAAAGCCTGGTGATACAATTGAAAAAGGAATACGCGTTTTGGAGTTACATGGATTCGGATAATTCTGAGCCAGACTGTGGTTTTCAATGGTATTTGAGAAATTCTGACGTCCAGGTGTTCCGGTATCATATGAAGCCACCCAGCTATCTGCAAAATCATTATTTAAGGACGGATCCAATAGTTCCAGTGTAGGTCCGTTACCATCCGGTTCTTCAGGCCAGGGATTTTCATCATCGTATTGAACAGCATCAACCAAGACATGATCAGGAGAATATAACCGGATCAGTTCTCCCCCATTACTCAGACCAAATCCTAAATTTCCTACACAATTATCTACTTCCTTAAATATTCTCCTAAAAGCAGAAATGTCTTCACAAAGTACGAGATAATCATTAGGACCAATTTCCAGACCATCCGGAAAGGTAAATACATGATCATCATTTTCATCTTTAAAGGTCCAGCGGGTTAATTCAATTATTTCATCCTTTCGATTATATAGTTCAAGCCAGTCACCCGGATTTTTTTCATCATCGGAATGATAATTAATTTCATTGATAACTATAACCGGATTTAATTCCTCAGTATTTTCAAAATAGGCTACTAAAGATAAATCCTCTTCTAATATGATATCTAGAACAGGATTTTTAACTTGTTTTGTTCCTGAACCGGGAGTTGTATAATCCCAATGGGAAAATTTATGCCCAAATGAAGAAATTGCCTTTATTCTTAAAGGAACATTCATAAAATAATCTCCAGAATGATAAATACCTTGAATAGTTTGGTTGTTAATTTTGATTTTACCCATCTCCGGATGATCAGAATAGATCGATAAATTAGCCATTCCTTCTAACGCAAAATAATCCAGTACATGTTGGGTAGCAGGGTATCTGCGTTCCGAAACGAACATTTTCATGTAATTGATATTACCTTCCCATTCTTCTATCGAATTAAATGTAGGACGTATCCAAGATTCAGGATCCGGCACTAACTGCCCTCCCCATCGTTCAATATGTCTTGGAATTTCAGGGGCGATGTTCGCTTTTATACTGTCAATGAGATAATAAATCCGATCCGGTAAAAACGTAGTATTCATATGCCAGGCATAACGTTGAATAAATTCATTTCTGAAATTCTCATATTCTAATAGTCGACGGAATAACAGGGTAGACCATGGTGGATTGGGCCAGACACAATTACACCCCGGGTCTGCGGCCAGTTCGAGTGTGTTCCGCTCAATATAAAAAAAACAGTTATCCAGATCATAAATAATCCACCTCCATTTATCATTTGGTGCTGAATTGGCACGCCAGAATTTTATGTTGTTACCGGGCCAATCATTTGCAGAAAGATATATTTCAGCAATCTGGTAATCAATATAATTATTTATATCCATTTGTTTTGTAACATATTGATATACATTTTCATCCGTCATATCTTGCCCGTTTACATATAGAATGAGATTATTATAATGGTCTGCACTTCCCGATACAACATTATATGGTCTTTCCGGATTCCTTTTCAGAAGGTTTACTTCATCCGCATCGATATTATAATTACCGGCAACATAATGTTCGCTTATTTTTTCTCTTATATTATGTATACCCCAGTATTGTCCATTAATAAATACTACCGCAGGTCGATAAGCCTGCCGGTCAATATCCATTCCTTCCAGAATGGTCTGCCCCATTCCATCTTTGAACATAGTGTGTACTACATCATCTGCTGAACTTCTTAATAGAAAACTTTCAAAGGTGTAAATAGGTTTATCCTTGAAAAGCTGGTAATCAAAAGATCCTTCACCATAGATGCCCCGTGCGAATAATTCAAATGATTTCTGTGGATACCTTGTTCTTGAACATCCCCCAAATATCTTTACTCCTGCCCGTTGATTGATTTCCACTCTCCCGTTTTTATCATATATTTCAACATTCACCGGCCTTTCCCAATCCTGATTCAAATTCATTGGTGTGTCTGTACAATAACCAGGTACGCCATTGGTCCCAATTACATAAATCCCGATTTCATCATCAAATAAATTATCCGGATCGGTCACCAGGGAAACAAAAGGTAGATTTACTTCCTCATTTATAAAATAAGTTTGTGTAATGATCCACCCGGGTAACTTCCCATCCGAATAGGCGCGTACTCTAATTGCCATTGTCGAGTCAATTGTTATGGGAGTGATATACATTGGATCAGATTCATCCGGAGGAGTGCCATCAAGCGTATAATGAATTTTAACGGTGGGATCTAAAGTAGAAATACTTATGTACTGACTCCCAGTATAAAACCCTCCATTCACAGAAAATTTTGGATTTTCTGTTCTTCCATCATAATAAATATCAGGGTTAGCACTTCCAGGACTAACAATATCGAAAAATACCCAGGATTCTAGATTACTCAAAATTCGACCATACGAAATATCATCTTCCTGGTAGCCAAAACTTAAAGAATCAACTACATTGCCATCTTTGTCATATAATCCAATAAATTCTCCCGATCTGCCGAGTTTAAAATTGGTGTGGGTAAATTCATTATAATTATCTGCCCAGAACACCATATATCCTCCCGGATGTATGACACTATCAAATGGGATTTTCCATTTCTGAGGATCTTGAGGATTGTCTGTAAGGTAATATCCGCCAATTTCAACACCCGATGTTCCCGCATTATATATTTCGATCCAATCTGTATATTCATGAAATAGAGGATCTTGAACAGAAGAAACATTACTGGCTTGAAATTCATTAATATATAGCGTAACAGATTGTGAAAAAGCAGATAAACTGTTAACCCAGAATATTATTAAAAATAAAAAAATACTATTTCGAATAGATGAAGTTATCATAATTCAACCTCCTAAAATTTCTACTATTCAACATCCATATAGTTGTAACTTACATCCTTAAATAATTACATATTTTAATCAAATTTAAATATAAATAACCACCTAACATTAAAATTACGGGGGATAATTAATACAGTATTTAAAATATGTATCATTTAGTATTAAAGGATATCATAATAAGCGTATTAATACATATATTATTAATGATTATTCGAGGATAAAAGTAAAAGGCTAAAGATGACTTTTTTAAGTGGGAAAAGGGATTTTGGTTACAGAACAACACAGAAATATGGGTTAATAAATCTGATATAACATAGTCTCCGTGATTTATGCAGGTATTCAAGTATATTATAAAATTGTATTTTTAAAAATCATATGATAGGATTGGATTTTAAGCACGATATAGTGAACTTGAATATTGTAATTTAGATCGCTTAATGTTCTTACATATCCAACTACTTTTTAATAAAAAATCTAACTATGAAACTCAAATCTATCTACCAAATTTCATCTATAGTATTATTCTTTTTTTTATTTATTTCTTGTAAAACTGAAAAACAGGAGGAATGGATTTCATTATTTGATGGTAAAACACTGAAGGGCTGGGTCCTGAAAGAAGCAGAAGGAAAATTTTATGTCGAGGATGGTATGATTGTCAGTGTTACCGATGAAAATACACCAAATTGTTATCTGGCAACGGAAGAATACTTCTCGGATTTTATTCTTGAATTGGATTTCAAGATAGAATCACCGTTGAATTCGGGTGTCAATATACGGAGCAAGGTTCGTGAAAGGGATAGTACCCTGGTTTATATTAATGGAAGAATGGAACCTGAAGAAACTACCTTTCCAGCAGGAATGATGGTTGGATACCAGATTGAAATTGATCCATCTGAAAGAGCATGGACCGGAGGTTTATATGAACCTGGCGGAAGAGGTTGGCTTCAGAATCTCGAAGGAAAACCGGAAGCCCAACAGGCTTACAAAAAGGATGACTGGAATCATTTTAAGATCGTGGCACAGGGAAATCGAATCCAGACCTGGATCAACAATGTACAAGCCATAAACACAACAGATGATTTGTTCAAATCCGGATTTATCGGATTTCAAATGCATAGTGTTTATAACGAAGAACAGGCTGGTAAGAAAATGTTTTGGAAAAATATCCGAATCAAAGAGTTGTAAAAAAATATTTCTTGTAACCCGAAACACAATCAACTCGCTCGAAAACTCAGAAATAACAGTACATAATTATATTGATAAGTTCATGAAAACACACCCCTACACCCCTCTCAAGAGGGGAAATTGATTTCCACTGAATTTTGCCTTATTTGTGAGATTAATAGTTACCCAAGCTATTTATATTATCTTATAAACCCCCGGAGAAGGAATTGAATAATAACCGTTCTTATCTGGCAAAACAGGGGGTGTATCATCCCAATCGACAGTGGAAGGCATTAATTGAATGGATGAATTTAATACCTCATCCCGGGTAACCTGCTGACCCGAATAGGTAGCATACCTTCCTAAAATCGTTGTTAAGGTGGATTCAACGCCATTACGAAAGTTATTGATAACCTCGCCGTTACCTACAGCTGCAAATAATTCATCATGTTCAACCTGGAATGGGCTCGGATCATCATTACTACGATGATTGTAAATAACATTACCCTTATAATCGCTAATGATCCCCTTATTGCCTTGCAATTCAACAATTCCTTTGGTTCCGATTATTTTTTCTGCCACCTTATTCATACATCCCTTGATATGACGGCATTGACTGTTCATCAGACTCCCATCTTCAAAACTGTATTCTACATAATGATGATCAAAAATTTCTCCATATTCCTTTCCGGTACGCACCTGCCTTCCACCCATGCCCTGAGCCGAAATTGGATAAGATTGTTTGGCCCAATTAAATGCATCTATATTGTGAATATGTTGCTCCACAATTTGATCTCCACATAACCAGGTAAAATAATACCAGTTTCTCATTTGATATTCCATTTCAGTGTATTCTGGTTTTCTTTCTTTCATCCATACTCCTTCACTATTATAATAAACCTGACCAGAAACGATATCTCCAATCATCCCATCATGAACACGCTTCATAATTTCCTTATATTTGCTATTAAAGTGCTTTTGTAAACCAATTACAACATTTAATTTTTTATCATCAGCCAATTTTACCAATTCAAATAATTTTCTGACGCCTGCCGCATCAGTAGCCAGTGGTTTTTCAGCAAATACATGTTTGTTTTGATTGATCGCTTCTTCCAGATGATAAGGTCTGAAGCCTGGAGGAGTCGTTAAAATTACAACATCCGCTTCAGCAATTGCCTTTTTATAGGCATCAAACCCAATAAATTTCATTTCTTCAGTAACTACCACCTTAGCTTTTATATTTCCGGATGCTCCTGACCAGTCTGAAACTTCATCGGCAGTTAATGCCCGGTAGCTATCGTCCAGACGGTCTCGGAATATATCTGCCATAGCAACAAGTTTTACATTTTCCTTGGTAAGAAGTGCCTGCATCGCTGCTCCGGTTCCCCTGCCTCCACAACCGATTAACGCCAGTTTAATTTCTTTTTCTGCTGGATTAACGAAAGCAGTCGATTCTATAGGCAATCCAGAGACCATCATGCTTCCTGCCACCATAGCAGTCCCTTTCAGAAATCTCCTTCTTTCGATTTTTTCTTTTTTAGTTTTCATTTTTGCGTTCTTTTGGGATATTGATAAATTAGGTTTTATATTTCAATATACAATATTTAATAGCCTTTATCATTCTTTTTCCACTTTTAATCTAATATTCTTTGTTCCAAATATTTCTCCCTATTAATAATCCAAAACACATGAATTTGAAACGAGGAATAATTTATCTATTCACCAAGAAATATATTTTTGATTAAAAAATGTCTCTAGAATGTATAATCTAACATATTAATATCTTACGATGGTCAATTTTTATTATTTTTAAATATGATTTTTAGGATTACAGTATATCATATTGATTTTTTAACATTAATATATTAACCAAATGAAAACATTCACCCATGTATATTTTCTTTCCTCGATCTTTTATATGATCTCTTATCTTGCGTTTGCCCAATCTTCAAATGAATTAAGTCGAATTAGTGTAAAAGGAAATCAATTTGTAAATGAAGCAGGTGAAACCAAAATTTTTCGTGGTTTTAACACCAGTGATCCCGATAAACTGGCAAAGGATGGTCATTGGGATCGCACATATTTTGAAGAAATAAAGAACTGGGGTGCCGACATAGTGCGTTTTCCGATTCATCCGAGAGCATGGAGGGAACGAGGAGAAAAAGAGTATATAAATTTACTAGATCAGGGTGTGTCATTGGCCACTGAATTAGGTTTGTATGTTATCATCGACTGGCACACTATAGGCAATTTGAAAAACGAAATGTACCAAAATCCATCTTATGAAACCACGAAAAAAGAAACTTTTGAATTCTGGCGTACCATGGCAAGGCATTTTAGGGATCATAAAACAGTTGCATTTTTTGAACTTTTCAATGAACCTACGGTCATTAATGGACAATTAGGCAATTGTACCTGGCAGGAATGGAAAGCACTTAATGAAGAAATGATAACCATCATCAGAGCTCATGGCTGCAGAGCGATTCCTCTCGTAACTGGATTTAACTGGGGATACGATCTAATTCCAATAGCCAATGAGCCAATTAATGCCGAAGGCATCGCCTATGTCAGTCATCCCTATCCCATGAAACGCAACAAACCATGGGAACCTAAATGGACCAATGACTGGGGTTTTGCTGCTGAGAAGTATCCTTTGATTCTTACTGAGGTAGGATTTTGTGGTCCGGATGACCAGGGAGCTCATGTCCCAGTTATCAGTGATGAATCATACGGTGATGCATTAACTCAATATTGTAAAGAAAAAGAGATTTCCTATGTAGTTTGGGTATTTGATCCCAACTGGTCGCCAATGTTAATCGAAGACTGGGATTTTACACCTACTCGCCAGGGTCGATATTTTAAAAATGCACTGCAGAAATGAAATCAGATTGACGGATAAATCAAGATCTTAATGAACAATACTATTAAAATATAATCTTTAAATTTTTTAATCTTTTGACATAACATATCGTGAAATATACACAATTAGGAAAACGGGGCCCCATTGTATCTACTATAGGATTTGGTGCCTGGGCCATTGGTGGCATGAACTGGGGCAAAACCGATGATGAAGTGTCCAAGAGGGCATTAAATGTAGCAATCGATCAGGGTGTAACGCTGATCGATACAGCCGATGTATATGGTCATGGACATTCAGAAAAATTAATCGCTTCAGTTATCAAAGAGCGCGGCAAGGATAAAATATGTATTGCCACCAAGGCAGGAAATGACTTTTACAATGCCACACCTGACGATGACAAAGGTTTTGGACCAATTATTCAAACCTATACGAAAGATTTCATCATTTTTGCTGCCGAACAAAGTTTAAAAAGATTAAACCTCGAGGTGCTGGACATACTGCAACTTCATAGCCCGAATCTCGAAAAACTGGAAATGGATGAACCCTGGCTGGCCCTAGAACGATTAAAACTGGATGGAAAAATCAAACATGCCGGATGGAGCGTACAATCTTTTAAAGAAACAGAACATGCGCATATTCTTGATAGACATTATGATATACTGGATGTGATCCAGGTAAGATACAATTTATTGGAAAGAAAAGCAGAGGAAGTATTATTCCCAAAAGCGCTTCAATATGGTATTGGCATCATTGTCAGGATACCCTTATTATTCGGATTTTTGACAGGTAAATTCAACAAAAATACCCGTTTTGGTGAAGATGACCACCGCAGGTTGAATCTCGCACCTGAAAAAATAGAAAGTTATTTATCTGATCTTGAAAAGATAAATCCTTTGTTTGAAAACCAGAAGGATCAGTCAAAAGCTCAGATCAGCCTCAGATTCTGTATCAGTCACCCAGCTTGCCACACAGCTATACCTGGAGCTAAAAGTCCAGCGCAGGTTATTGATAATTGTTATAGTTCCGATTTGGGCCCTTTATCCAAAGAGAACATCCATTGGTTAAGTAAACAATAATTTTCACATGAAAATAATCTCTCGCCTGAAGAAGATTCTAGTATATATTTTACTAGTTATCCATATTATGATCTTTTACGGTTGTCAAAAAAATCCGGAAAAACTAATTCTATTAATCAAACAAGAAGTATTAACTCCTCCAGCTGAACATGGCCTAACTGTTCTAAAACAGACGCTGATGGAAAATGATTATCGTATCAGAGAGATACAAAATATTGAAGATTTAAAGAATGGTACGACTCTCATAATTGGTATGGAACAACGTGAGGATATAGTCTTAAATGCCATGAAAAAGAATGGCATGACTTTTCCGGAAACTCCTGAATCGCTTTCAATTAAAAAAATTAATAATCAATTATATATATATGGCGCTGATGGTACGGGATTGATGTACGCTTTGCTGGACATTGCGAAAAAGGTTCGAATCAATCCATCAAATCTACATGTAAAGGATATTATCGTCGATATCACTGAAAAACCGGATGTCAAGGATCGTTCCATTTCTACTTATACGATGCAACGTGCCTGGTTTGAAAAAAGATTGTTCGATGAAAATTACTGGAATAAATATTTTGATTTTCTGGCTGAAAATCGTTTCAACAGTTTTGTTATCATTTTTGGATATGAGAATGGTGGTTTTATGGCTCCCCTTTACCCCTATTTTTTTAACACTGATGGTTTCCCTGAGGTGATTATGGGAGGACTCACTGAAGAAGAGCAGAGAAAAAACAGGACGGCTTTCAATACCCTGATAGACATCGCGCATCAACGGGGAATCCGAGTTATTGCTGGTATTTGGGATCATATTTACCGTGGAGGGGTTCAGAGTGGTGGATTAATTGATAAACAGAACGTAATGAACGAAATTCAGGAACACATGGTATGGGGATTGAATGAAGACAATCTCGCTTCTTACACTAAAAAATCCATTCAACAGTTTCTTGAAATTTTTCCTGACATCGATGGGATTCAGTTTCGCATGCATAATGAATCGGGATTAAAAAATGAGGAAATGGAGGGATTCTGGCATGAAGTGTTTGAAATTATAGCACTAAATCAACCGGATATGCAAATTGATATCAGGGCCAAGGAATTGCCGGATGTCATAATCGACGATGCGATTAAGCAGGGATTGAATGTCCGCGTTGCAACCAAATACTGGATGGAACAGATGGGTATGCCTTTTCATCCGACTCACATTAACCGTCAAAATCAATTCGATCGCCGACATGGTTATGCCGATCTGCTTACCTATCCCCAAAAGTATAAGGTCCACTGGAGGTTATGGAATGCCGGTACCAGCCGCATTCTTTTATGGGGAAATCCTGATTATGTCAGGAGATTCATCGAAAGTACACATTTGTATGGGGGTAACAGCTTCGAGATCAATGAGCCACTGGCTACAAAAATGGAAACCCAGCCTCAGGATTTTGAACCATTCGATTTACTCAATCCGGATTATCAATATTACGATTACGAATTTGAGCGATACTGGTATTTTTTTGGACTGTTTGGCAGATTAGCTTACAATCCCAATACTCCTTACGATCATTGGGAAGAAGCATTTGTACAACGATTTGGGCAGGAAGCTGGTTTGGCTCTGAGAGAAGGCTTACACCTGGCGAGTGACGTATTACCCAGAATCGTGGCAGCAAGTTATCATTATCATTATTTTCCTACTACCCGTGGATGGGCAGAAAAAATGCATATGGGAGACCTTACCTTTTTTTCCACAGCTGAAGGAAGTGATATTCAGCAATTTACAAGTTTTGAAGAAGAAGCCAGAAATGTACTTAGGGGTAATCAGGATCCAAGACGTTCTCCTTTTGAAACCAGCAAATGGTTTCAAAATGCATCGAATAGGATTCTTGAAAGGATTGACAGAGCCGAAAAATCTCAGGTTAAAATAAAAGATAAAGAATTTATTTCTACGATCACAGATCTGAAAATACTGGCCTACCTGTCAGAATATTATGCACACAGGATGCAGGCAGCCGTTCATTTTAATGCGTATAAATTGACCAATGATCTGTGGAAACTTGATGAATCCATGAAATATGAACAGCAAGCGATTCAATCATGGGAAAAAATTGTCATATCTGCTGGAAATGTGTACACCCAGAACCTGATGATGGGTATCTGCCGTTTGAATATGTGCGGGCATTGGAAAGATGATCTTGATCAATTGAAAGGTGAATACAATTTACTTGATTCAATGCGACAGGATTTTATTACTAACCTGCAAAAAATGGACATTTCGATCCATCATTTCCCGGTGCGAAGTTTAAATACTGGGAAAAGTCTAACAATTACCGCTACTGTATCAGGAAAAACGGATGATATGATCGTTCAATGCTTTTTAAGAAAAAAAGATGGTTCCTTCCTAATATACGATATGAACAATTTTAAACCTTTTCTTTATTCTGTTGAAATCCCAGAAGCAGAACTAGATACTGACATTGTTTATTTCATTAAAGCCAGTGATGGGAAAGGAAATAATGTTTCCTGGCCTGAGAATAGACAAATGGATCCTATTAAAGTTATAGTGTCAGACGATGAAAGCTCACCTACGGCTAATATCGACTATATATTGAATGCAAATCCTGGAGAACCTCTGAAAATTACTGCCTCATTTCAGGATCCGTCCGGAATAAAATGGGTTCGATTGCGCTACAGGCATGTCACGCAGTTTGAAGATTACCAATCCATCGATATGATGTATAATGATGCTACTGGAAAATATGAAGCAGAAATTCCAGGGGAATTTATTATTAATAAATGGAATATTATGTACTTTATCGAATGTATGGACACAGTTGGCAATGGCCGTTTGTATCCGGATCTTGAAGTAGAAATGCCTTATGTAATCGTCAAACTTAATCGAGATATTTAGAATAGAAAAAATTTACAGATCTAAACAAACGGAAATAGAAATTATAAGGAATTAGCATTGAAAATTGATTAAAAGTTTTGAAATATGAAAAGAAGAAATTTTATGCAATTAACAGGTGTGGGAACAATTGGCTCGATGTTTTTGTCTTCCCGTTTTTATATTGCAGAGAAAAATACAAATCTGACAGCGAGAGATGTCAATGCTCATTTGAGATCACTTATTGAGGTAAACGAACCATCAGTTGATCGAATTATTATAGGCAATCCTGATATCGAAGTGAAAAAAATAGGTACAGCATGGATGCCCTACTGGGAAACGCTTAAAAAAGCCCATTCTGAAGGGGTAAATGTTATGGTTGTTCATGAACCTACATTTTATACTCACTGGGACCTCGATGCCAATAAATGGGATTATTATGATGCTCCCTCTCCGGCAAAAGAAAATTATTTTGAATTACGTGATAAGAAGAAAGCCTGGATAGAAGCAAACAATATGGTAATCATTCGCTGTCATGACGTCTTGGATAAAATCCCTGAATGGGGTATCCCTTATGCATTTGGACAAGCTCTGGGATTTTTAAACAAAAATATCATCAGATCGAAAACCTTTTATAATGTATATGCCATTGATTCGAAAGCAGCAATCGAAGTAGCGAAAGATATCGCTAGCAAATTAAAATTACTTGGTCAGCCAGGAGTTGCATTTTATGGTGATGAAAATTACCCCGTGAGTACAATTGGAATAGGTACCGGTTGTATTTCAAATCCCTTGGATTATGCTGAATTAAATCCGGATCTATATATAGCTATCGACGACTCGATTAACACCTGGACACAAACGGCTTATGCTGAAGATACTGGTAAACCAATGGTTGTAGTAAATCATGGAACCACTGAAGAGGCAGGAGTAATGGCTTTGAATAATCACCTTAAAGAGGTTTTCAATAATTACGAAATTATTCACTTCAATGAAGGCTGTAGTTATAAATGGATATCTCTCTGATAATTAATTTTATATATAATAACCAGTAAAGCATATTCTAGCTCATTTTATGGCTAAAAAAGTTGACTTATTTATCGATATATATAGATTTGATTGATACTGCGCTCAAATCTATATCTGGACATGTTATTTACGAAAGAAAATATTTTTCAGTAATCATAAATGTTAATTTTTTACCTCATGAATACTATATCTAAATTGAATCGAAGGCATTTTATTAAAAAAACTGGCTTGGCAACTTGTGGAATTATTCTTGCAGGAAGTACAGCCCATGGATCATCAATGGCTAAAAAAGCCAATAATAAACTACCAAAATGGAAGGGATTTAATCTTCTTGATTTTTTCTCTCCTGATCCGTCGAGAAGAAGGGAAGCTACAACAGAAGAATATTTTAAGTGGATGGCAGACTGGGGCTTTGATTTTATAAGAATTCCCATGGCTTATCCTTCTTATCTGAATATAGATCGAAGTCGTAAGATAACACCTGATGAAGTCTATCAGATTGATGAACAAGCCGTTGACCGAATTGATCAACTGGTACTTTCGGCACACAAATACAAGCTCCATGTGAGTCTCAATCTACACAGGGCACCAGGTTATTGTGTAAATGCCGGTTTTTTTGAACCTTATAATCTATGGATTGACAAACAAGCTCAGAAAGCATTTTATTGGCACTGGCAGATGTGGGCCAGAAAATATAAGAATGTATCGCCAGATCTAATCAGTTTTGACCTTGTTAATGAGCCCAGCATGCGTGAGGACATGAACGATCAACATTCCAGGAGGAGTGCGGTACCTGGCGAAGTATATCGGAAAGTAGCTAAAAAGACTGCTAAAAAAATCTGGAAGGAAAATCCTGATCATTTGGTAATCGCCGATGGAAATAATGTAGGAAGGGATGTTATACCGGAAATTGCCGATCTCAATATAGCCCAGAGTTGTCGGGGATATCATCCTGGTATCATCTCACATTACAAAGCTCCCTGGGCAAATAAAGATCCCGAAAACTTACCGGAACCAAAATGGCCGGGACAGGTAGGTGATCAGTATTTAAGCCGAGAAATGCTGGAAGAATTCTATAAACCCTGGATCGATCTGAAAAATCAGGGTGTTGGCGTACATTGTGGAGAATGTGGATGCTGGAATAAAACACCTCATGATGTATTTTTGGCATGGTTCAATGATGTATTGGATATACTCACCTCAAGTGATATAGGATTTGCTCTTTGGGAATTCAAAGGTACTTTCGGTATCCTTGATTCCGGACGTGAAGACGTGGATTATGAAGACTGGTACGGGCATAAACTGGACCGGAAATTGCTTGATTTACTGAGGAAAGCCTGAAAAGAGATCGCTGGGATATTCGCCGGTATATATTAAAATTGAACACCGAATATCGAATTATGAATATCGAACCCGTTCGTGTTCAAGATTCGATACTCAGACTTCATGATTCACTCTTCATTTTTGTATCCAACAATGATCCAAGGCATTTCTACTTCATTAAATATGATTATTGTTGCTTTGTGAACAAAAACCAGTCTACCGAAAAAAGATCTTCGCCTTCCCCATAAAACCTCAACCATAAGGCATGTACACCTTCAATAGGTTTTAAATCTCCCTCTAATACAATCCATTCGTTATCACTACTGGCTGGCACTTCGATTGATCCATAAGACTTACCCCAGGGTTGATCTAGAGATATGTCGATCTTTCCCCCTTTTTTCCCTGGTTTAACCCGAATTTTTAAATGATCTGCTCCGTTTCCAAAATTTAAATATTTATAAGCTGCTTTATCATCATTTTTTATTTTTCCCAATTCTTCCTTATCCTTATCAAAGGCCTGTATTCTTACATTTCCAAAAAGAAGACATGCTCTTGCTGCATCAATTCCGGAAAAGACATCCAGTGGTTTTCCAGCACCCTGAGATGTCATTTCAACTTCATCGATACTTCCATCTTCATTAAAATTTATAGGCTCGACACAAGCTTTCCTCATTGTGTTCGACCCGTGTGTGGAACGATGATAAAAAACATACCATTGGCCATTCATTTCTACAATAGAACCATGGTTGTTCCAGGCTTCCGGGTCACTATGGTCATTGTCGATGATAACACCTCCATAGGTATATGGTCCCATAGGTGATGAGCTTGTAGCATAACCGATGCAGGTAGGACGGAATGCACGACCCATATGGGCATAAATAAAATAATAAATGCCATTCCTTTTCACCATATATCCGCCTTCGTGAAAAAAATGTTCTTTCTCTGTAAGAATACTGTCTTTTATGGTGTTCTTATCGATCTCAAGCATACTTGGTTTGAGTTTGGCCATTTTAGCCGTAAACTGGCCCCAGATGTAATATGCCTGTCCATCATCATCCATAAAAACAGCCGGATCAATCTGATTGATTCCACCTAGATCGATATTTTTTCCATTTTTAAACGGCCCGCTGGGAGATTTTGCAGTAGCCACTCCTTCGGTGTATTCATTACTTGCAAGACAATAATATAGATAGTAAATACCATTTTTATACTGACAATCAGGAGCATATAAAATCCTGTCACTGTAAGGAACCTGATCATTGTCCCCTCTCGATGAAAATACGTTCCTGGTAATTTCCCATTTCAGTAGATCCGAAGAAGATAGTACATGGTGGTCCCATGAACAATAATAATCTGGACTTTCATCCCGGGATCCGTAAACATAAATTTTACCGTTATCCCATACATGCGCGGAGGGGTCGGCTATATAGATACCTGGAGGCACGATTGGATTTTGAGACATGGAAAAGGCTGGTAAAAGCAAAATCGGGATACTCCACCTTAATATTTTTTTTGTTAGTTTTTTCATTTATGTATTAATCATTATTTAAGAATTTTTATCAATCCTGGTTATAATAAACTTGGTTATAATAAAAATAATAAAAAAACCGCTGTACATATTATTATTTCACTACTATGTATCTTCTGTTCGAGATTCATTTTCGGTCCCCAATTCTACACGATAAAGGAATTCTTCTCGGATCAATTCCGGGATCTTTATACGTTACTAACACAAAATTTTGAACAGACCCCGGAACAAGTCCGGGGAGGATCCATCATCGGTTTTAAAATTTATTTACCTAAATGTCAGTTTTGCTTCTATATATTTATTTTTATTCTACTACTTTGGCCTAAAGTCACCAAGTAATCACTTATAAAACCAATAAACATTAATTATAAAAAATTACATTTATCTTCCATATTGAATAGGGCCTTTTTTTAGAAATAGTTATCTTTAAACAACTGATATAAATATATTTTTTAACCATTTTTAAAGTTTATGAAAAAAATTAAAAATTCCGGTCGTAGGGATTTTGTAAAAATGAGTTCCATGGCCGTTATCGGAAGCACATTGATAAGTAATCCCTCAAGGTCAATAAATCTTAATGGAAAACTACGCGTCGGTATTGTTGGCTGTGGGGACAGGGGTGCTGGAGCCATTGTAAATGCCCTTGCAGTTTCGGATGCATTTGACCTGGTTGCCATGGGTGACACGTTCAGAGACAGACTGGACAAATGTTATGATAATATTTTACAATACGATATAAACAAGCAAATCAAGGTAGACGAAAAAAACAAATACGTCGGATTTGATGCTTACGAGAAAGTAATAGATCAATCCGATGTGGTGTTTTTAGTAACTCCTCCCCCCTTTCGCCCGATACATTTTGAGGCTGCAATTAAAGCAGGAAAGCATGTTTTTATGGAAAAACCGCTTGCTGTGGATGTACCAGGATATCATAAGATAATGGAGATCGGTAAACTCGCTGATGAAAAAAAGCTAAATGTAGTAGTAGGCTTACAGATGCGATATAAAAAATCATTTCATGAAATGATCCAAAGGATTCAAGAAGATGCCATTGGAAGGGTCGTATCTATTGACGCCTATTTCAACGTTGGAGCTCCGGTAATTCATCCACGACAGCCTGGGCAAACTGAAATGGAATATCAATTGAGAAACTGGCGGTATTTTACCTGGTTATGGGGTGGGCAGCTTGCCGGACAAACCATCCATCAGATGGATGTAATGAACTGGCTGATGCAGGATTATCCTGTGGTCGCTAAGGGTTTAGGTGGCAGACAGGTTTTTAATGGTCCCAACCAGGGAAATACTTGGGACCATCATTATACAGAATTTGAATACCCAAGCGGTACTAAAATGCATGTACAAAGTTTTACAATCAATCGTTGCTGGGGCAGAATGGGATTTTATGTTCAGGGCACAAAGGGTTCTGCGGATGAGAATAAGCGCATTTACGACCTTGATAAAAAGGTGATCTGGAATTGGCGTGACGATGAACCAAATGAATACGAGGTGGAGCACGATGTATTCTTCAAATCAATCCTTACAGGTGAACATATCAATAATACGGAATTTGGGGCAAAAAGTACATTAACAACAATTATGGGCAGGATGGCCATGCATTCGGGACGTATCATGAACCTCGAAGAGGTCTTACAGTCTGACAGGAGTTTGCTTCCTGAAAAATTTACATGGGATGCAAAAATGCCGGATGTGCCAGATGAAAACGGAAATTATCCAACTCCCAAACCGGGTATCACAAATGTTTTATGATAACTCATTGTGAGAATTATTTTATGGAGATTTTTTGGTGGTTTTCTGTCTTCATGACTTTATTATATTGCCACAAAGACACCAAGGCACAAAGTGAACACAATGAAAAAATAATTAATAAAATAATTATAAGTAATTGATTATCAATAAAATAGAGGTTTTCTGATATTATTAAATCACGCGATAAATCATAATCATCATTCACTATTGTTTCCGGATTGGTCCACAGCTATAACTTTGTAATAATATTGAGGCAGGTTATGGACTTTCCTGTCAATATATTCCGTACTGATAGTTGTTGCTATCTGATTGTCGGTTGAAATATCAAAATTTTCTTTCCCGGATCTGTAGATACGATAATAGCAGAAATCGTTTTCTGAATTTGGCTCCCAGGATAATATATTACGGTCCCTGTTTTCAATTTTTGCAGCCATAACTTTAAGTCCGGCTACAGGCGCAGGTGGTTGATCATCAAAACAGGATGTATATACTACAACCGAATAAGCATCAATAGTATCGGTTAATTGTTGATCTTCCAGCTCTACAATCTTACTATGTTGCTGTAAGTCACCAAAATAATTAAAGGGTGGGTTTTCCGGATTGTATACATATTTCCTCAAAATTGTTTCAGGGAAGGCTTCTTCCGTATTTATTTTAAAAATAAGATCTTCATCATTTCGGTTTACCATACCAATCGAAAGTGAATTATCCTCGAAATTCTTTATCGCACATATACGTAATAATGTATCCGATGTATGTACTTCATACGCTTCAGCTGGTCCTCTTAAAAATTTTGTAAAAAGTCCAAGGGAATAATAATTTGGTCGTGTAGTGAAATTATCAATTTCCCACTTGAAGACTCCCCATTTGTTAATGTAATTTGATCTATAATTTGACGGGAAATCACTAAAGGTCCAATAACTGGCTGCATAAATACCTCCATTAATCATTGCGATTAATGCCTCAGCAACCTGAATGGGAACATATTTCTCCAGCGGAGTATTGTTATAAATGCAGGCATCATGACGTACCGAGTCTATGATATTACTGTTTTGTTTAGGTCCGAATTCGCCCACAATGAACTTTTTATTTTTACTCGCCGCCAGCTCATATCCCCATTTCATTTTTCCATGGAAGAAATCATAAAATCCCAGGTCGAACAGATCATAACTATTGATATAATGATGACCACCATAAACCCCGGTTATATCATCCATATTTTCCGTTGCCCATTGAATTGTATGCCAGTACTGAAAGGGTGATGCATCCGTGGCGAGTAATTTTATATCCAAATTCTTACTGTCAAGCTCATCATAAAATAGCTGGTGTACCCTTTTAAACCGATCAAGGTCATTCACCATTGAAGCCCATTGCTCAACAGACAATTCATTGGCCATGCAATAATAGTTCAGTTTATCAAATCCCTTTTTATTTTTAAAATAGTCGAGATTATCGACTTCTATCTTTACATAATCTATTTCATTGTCATAATTATTAATTTCCCTCGTGCCCCAGGTAGTAAAATAAAGTTCCGTATCCGTATCTTTCATTACCTCTAAATATTTTACTACCTCGTCTATTTTTTCTTTACTCCAATCCTGGTTATCTGTAATACGCGCAAATGCCGGGTTCAATTCTTTCCAGCGTTTGGCAAAAATTTCTTCGTAATGCCATTGGGGAGCATTATGAAGATGATAAAAAACATGAAATCCAATGCCCCTGAAATTGTCATTGATAACATTTTCTGTGATTTGAACTTCCGATATTGAAAGTCTTTTCTGCTGTTGTTTAGTCGTACAACTAAAAAAAACGAATACGATTAGATATAAAAGTAATTTCTTCATGATAAAAATATTTTAAAAAATGAAATGCTACCCGCTTAGGTCCATCCGGATGAATGAATGTATTTATTAATAATTATCCAAATATTAAATCTTTTTTTAATAGATGCAATCACTCGGCAATCCTTCGCACATACCAACGAAAGCCAAGCGATTGCTTGAGGATTTATAATTTTTATAGTATTATTATAATGAAATAAATTCAACCAGCATTATGTCAGAATTACGAAAAGCCAACATACCCGGCATCCCATATTTTATTACAATGCCAATTGTCGGATGGATTGATCTTTTTACAAGGAAAGCCATCTGTGAAATAATTGTTAAAAATTTGACGTATTGTCAAAGTCATAGAGGATTGGACATTTTTGCCTACGTCATCATGCCAAGTCACATCCATATGATTGCGAGAATTCTTGAAGGCAACTTAAACGAATTGATCAGAGATTTCAAGAGCGTGGGGGCAAAGGAAATTATCTATTTCATTAAATCGGATCGAAGAGAAAGTAGAAAGGACTGGTTATTGGCCTCACTTTCAATATTTGCTTCAGCTTATAAACAAAACAAAAATTATATGTTATGGCAGAAAACAAATTATCCGATTTCTGTGGAAGATAATTTTCTCTTTGATCAGAAAAAAAAATACATATTATATAATCCTGTAAAGGCAGGAATCGTACTAAATCCGGAAGATTATTATTATTCCAGTGCAAATCCGTTTTCACCAATTAAGGTTTGTGAAGCGTGATGCAATCACTCGGCAGGCCTGCACACAAGCCCGCGGAAGCCGAGCGATTGCTTTGTGCGATTACCTGGGATTGCCTGGTAATTATAATTATGATTTATAATTAAATTGCGGAAATATAGACCATTCGCAAAATATTTTTAAATTCAAACTATGAAATGAAATCAATACTAGATGGTTCGAATAACGCAAAATCATATAATAAAAAATTAAAACCATGACTTCACGAAATAACCGACGATCATTCATTAAAAAAACTGCATTATTATCCGCCTTGGCATATGTGCCTTATCAATCAAATGCCTATTTTTTTTCGGAGCTCAAAAGAAAGTTCAAGATGAGTTTGAATCCGGGAGCTATTGGTGTTAGACTGTCGCAGGAAGAATTACTGGATATTGCTGTAGAATACGGATTTGAAGCCATCGTCCCTTATCCGAGTACACTTTCTGAATGGGATAAAGACAAGATTAATGAATTTGTAGACAAAATGAGTTCGAAAAATATCACGTGGGGAGCGGCCGGTTTGCCTATGAATTTTCGGATAGATAAAGAATCCCATCTGAAAGGATTGCATGATCTTCCCAAATATGCACTTGCGTTACAAAATGCAGGTGCTAACCGGATGTCAACCTGGATCATGCCTACACATTCCTATTTGACATACATAAAAAATTTCAATCAACATGCCGAAAGGCTGAAAGACATTTGCAAGATTCTTGGGGATTTTGGTATTCATTTCGGGTTGGAGTATGTCGGGCCAAAAACGCTGATGGCATCACAGAAATACTCATTTATAAGATCAATGGCCGAGTGCAAGGAATTGATCGAAGCCATTGGTGAATCCAACGTTGGATTCCAGCTGGATAGTTTTCACTGGTTTTGTGCCGGTGAGACAAAGGAAGATATTCTCAGTCTAAGCAAGGAGGATATCGTTACCGTGGACCTGAACGATGCCCGTGAGGGTCTTTCTGCAGATGAACAGATCGATCAGACACGGGAATTACCAATGGCTACAGGTGTTGTTGATCTGAAATCTTTTATGGAAGCTCTGGTTGCTATAGGTTATGACGGCCCTGTTAGAGCGGAACCCTTTAATCAGGAACTAAATGATTTAGAAAATGCAGATGCCCTGAAAAAAACAGCAGATGCAATGGAAAGAGCGTTCAGTTTGGTTGAATGAAAAGGATTATAAAGCAATCACTCGGCACTCCACCAAACAATCCTTAAGAAGCCGAGCGATTGCTAAAGGCGATTGCCATCCTACCATATATTGGAATAAAAGACAATTCTTTTTAAAAGACTTTAATTTTTAACTACGCTACTTCAATCAAAATCAAAATTTTCTTTAACATAATGTGTTTTGGTTGTTAATATATAATATTAACTAAAAGTGATATATTTTACTGGAAGCTTGCAATCAGCTTTTTTAACATTTATTTTTTTGTAATATATTGTACCATATTTTATTAAAAATTACTGAAAAAATATTTTGATATATTAATAGAGATTTTTAATTTACATGTAAGATTTAACGGGTAGTATTTAAATTTTGATAATTTCAGAACGAAAAATTGATATTCTATTCAAAATTTGAATTTTGAAGATCAAAATTTATGTATTTAATTTGGATTGAAGCCTTTTTATTTAAAATAATATTTATAAATTGAGGCTGAAATTTTTAGTTTATCCATTTTTTGGGATAACTTTTAAACGTAGTAGATTAAATTTTTAATTAACTTTTAAATGTAAACCATGAAAAAACTTCTACTGTTTTTTTTGATTTCTACCTTCGTTGTGTCTGTATCATGGGCACAGGATAGGGAGGTAAGTGGAACTGTTACCAGTTCGGATGAACAAATGCCCTTACCAGGCGTTTCGATTCTGATCGTTGGCACAACGACGGGTACCGTTACGGATGCTGATGGTAACTACAAGATTAGGGTACCGTCAGGAGCAATATTGCGATACTCCTATATCGGTTATCTAAATCAGGAGATTTCTGTTGGAAATCAAACCGTGATTGATATAGTCATGGTTCCTGATGCTACACAACTTCAGGAGGTGGTCGTTACTTCCCTGGGTATTGAAAGGGAAACAAAAGCCCTGGGATATTCCATCACTGAAGTGGACGGGGATGAATTCACCGAGGCGCGTGAAAATAACCTGGCCAATGCACTAACAGGAAGGGTAGCCGGTGTAAACGTGTCTAACGTCGCTGGTGGACCTGCATCTTCCACACGTGTAATTATCCGGGGTAATAAGTCCCTGCAGGGAAACAATCAGCCATTGTATGTGGTCGATGGTATTCCCATGGATAATTCTGGTTTTGGACAAGCCGGTATGTGGGGTGGTCGTGATGAAGGTGACGGCATGTCAAGTATCAATCCCGATGACATTGAATCCATTCAGGTTCTGAAGGGTGCCAATGCCGCCGCTCTTTACGGTGCACGTGCTGCTAACGGGGTGATTAACATCACAACAAAAAAAGGTACTGCCAGAAAAGGTATTGGTGTTGAATTCAATTCCAACTACGTCTTTGAAACCGTATATGATCACCGTGATTATCAAAGGGAATATGGCCAGGGTGGTTATGTTCTGTCTGATCCCGCTAATCCTGACTCACCACGTATTGCCGTTGCCCCACGTACCCAGGAGGAAGCCTATGGCTGGGGTACAAGTAACTGGGGGCCAAAACTTGGCAGTGTTGCGAATGCCATTCAATTTGATGGTGTTTCAAGGCCTTACACGGATGCAGGTGATAACTGGGATCGATTTTATAAAACCGGAAATACCTGGACCAATACCATTGCTTTGACAGGTGGAGGCCCACAGCAGAATTTCCGTTTCTCATTTTCGGATTTAAGGAACTCATCGATCGTTCCAAATACTGGATTCCAAAGACAGAACGTGTCATTATCTACAAATTCAAAATTTGGCAAAAGACTTACACTTACAGCCAAGGTATTGTACTCTCATGAATATGCAGATAACCGACCCTATCTGTCAGACTCTCCCGCTAATGGTATTCTGGCGATGCATTATATTCCTGCCAATATCAATGTGGAGAATTACAAAGGCGACCCGGAGAAATTGGGAGCTATATCTCCTGATACACCCGAGTCCAGTCTCTTAATATGGGGAAAATCAGTTGGTGAAGAGTTTCAACAGGCGAATAACAACTGGCATCAGAATCCCTGGTGGGTGGCATACCAGTTTGATAATGATGATTGGAGAGACCGTATCATCACTTCAGGTCAATTGCGTTATGATATTACAGACTTCCTTTATGTTCAGGGCCGAATCGGTATGGACTGGTATACCAGAAGGGAAACAGACTTAGTACCGCAAGGTACAGGATATCAGCGTGGTGGATCTCTGAATGAAGGTGAAACGCGTATACGGGAAATTAACATGGACTATCTGGTTGGTTTTGACGATATGTTCGGTCCCGTTAGTGTGAATGTATTTGTTGGAGGCAACTATATGCGCCGGAAATATGAGGATATGAACCTTGGTGGTAGTGGTTTTAATGTCCCGTTTTTTGAGGCAATAAACAATACAGTGACCAGAAGCTGGGGATTTGGATATAGTGAATCTGGTATCAATTCAGTATATGGTCAAGCCGAAATCGGTTACAATGGCTACCTCTATCTAACGGCAACCGCCAGGAACGACTGGTTTTCTGTCCTGAATCCGGAATTTAACTCCATTCTTTATCCCTCGGTAGGATTGAGTTTTGTATTCTCTGACGCCATCAACGCTCTACCTTCATGGCTAAGCTTTGGTAAGATTAGAGGTTCCTGGGCGCAGGTTGGAAATGTAACAATTGGTCCTTATGATACAAATCTTACCTACTCGCTTAACGGTAATTCTCATCTTGGCTATACCATGGCCTCATTTTCATCTGCCATGGGTAATAACGGACTTATTCCTAATCCCGAGCTTCAGCCTCTGCTATCAACAGAGATGGAGTTTGGTATCGATGTAAGATTCCTGGATAACCGACTGGGTCTTGATTTTACATATTACGACCAGAAAACAACCGATGACATCCTGAATGCAACCATTTCCAGAGCATCCGGATTTGGCCGTACAACGGTGAACCTGGGTGAGATGACAAACAAGGGTATTGAAGTGCTGCTTAATGGCACACCTCTTAGAGGAACCTTTAATTGGGACATTTCCCTGAACTTTGCCAGAAATACAAACGAAGTAGTCTCCCTTATTGAAGGCACGGATGAATTGATCGTAGGAGAACCGAGACATAGAAATACGTTTATCAAACACATCGTAGGTCAGCCATTTGGGTCGATTACAGGTAGTGTACAACAAATAGCTCCGAATGGTCAACCCATTTTCTACAGTGATGGTCGACCTACGGCAACTAATGAGTTTGTAGTCATTGGCAACGGAAATCCGGACTGGACAGGTGGTCTTAATAATTCATTTACCTGGAAGAACTGGAATCTGAGCTTCCTGATCGACTTTAAGCTTGGAGGAGATATTATATCGGGTAGCAATATGCGTATGACGTCTGCTGGTAAACATAAGCAGACACTTATTGGAAGGGAAGGTCAGCCTCCATTAACCATATCCGGTGTTACCCAGACCGGCACTGATGCTGAAGGTGAGCCGATATATGAGCCGATCAATATGACTCTTACACCATCTCAGGCACAATCTTATTGGGGTTCTGTAAATGGTGATTCCGATGGTATAACAGATATGTTTTTATACGATGCTTCATTTGCAAAACTAAGACAGATTACATTTGGATATAATTTCCCACGTGAATTGCTAAGCAAGACACCGATTAATTCCCTGTCTCTATCTTTTGTTGGACGGAATCTGCTTGTTCTCTTTAAGAATGTGGACAACATTGATCCTGAGTCCTCGTATCAGAATACGAATAGCCAGGGACTTGAGTATTTTGGTATGCCTGCAGTTCGCAGTTTTGGTTTTAACTTAAGAGCAGGATTTTAATATTTAAAAATTTAAGAAAATGAAATATTTAAATAAAATAATTCTAGGTTTAGTGGGTTTGATGTTGATTACAGTTGGGTGTGATACGGAAGAACTGCACGAGTTGAACATCAATCCACAGGCTGTCAATGAAATAGATTTGAATTATATGTTTACTGCAGCGCAGCTTGGTATTGCAGCCAATGGATCAGCGGGTGATAACCGGTATACTGACTGGAGAACAAACATTGGCTTATGCGGCGGTTATATACAGCAACTTACGACTTTTGGCAGTATCTCAGCCTCCGGTAATTTTTACCGGCATAATGAGGAATCTGTCCAATGTATCTTTGAGTTTAGCTACAATGATCAATTGAAAAATCTGGCAGAGGTTCTCAAACAGACGGGTGTAGGCGGATATGCTGAAGGCAAGCTGAAAAATACAGTAGCAGCGGCCAGAATTCTCAGGGCCTGGACTTTTTTCAGACTTACGGATTATTATGGCGCTGTACCTTATTTTGAAGCAAACAAGGGTATTGATGGGATTTTCTTCCCAACATACGATAATCAGTCTGTGATCTATCCCGATCTTTTGAACGAACTGGATGAAGCAGTTTCCTCATTGAGTGCATCGAATCCAGATGAAGGTTTTAAGAATGCGGATATGATCTATCAGGGTGATGTTGACAAATGGAAAAGATGGGGTAACTCACTGATGCTCCGGTATGGCATGCGGGTATCAAATGTTGATGCCGGAATGGCCGCCACCTATGTATCCAAAGCTGTTGCTGGCGGAGTCTTCCAAAGTAACGACGATAATGTATGGATACCAATGGCGCTCGGTCCAAGCGAATGGACCAACCAGAACGGGATATCCCGGGCATTTTATCCTGGAGATGGCGGTAACCAGGCAACGCTGGGTGAACCCTTGATAAATTTCCTGAAGGGGTCTGATCCGAATTCGGCTGCTGACGACGATCCCCGTCTGTTTATTATGAGCGGCGGGCTCGCGGAATGGTCAGCAGCAGCGTGGACACCTTATCCTAACGGATTGGATCCACTTGCTCAAAGGGGAGTTCCACCTGGTCGTTACCAATCTGAAGTTGCCGTTCTCCTGGGATTACCTGCTGATTTCCAGCAATATGAAGTCTTTTCAAGAATCAACTATCTCCTGCTGGATGATGATGATCCTTATATGATCATGAATTATGCAGAAGTGGAATTCCTTCTGGCTGAAGCTCTGGAAAGAGGAATTGGTTCAGGAATTAGCGGTACTGCACAATCACATTATGAGGCTGGAGTGAGAGCTGCCATGCAGATGTATACACCTTATGATCCTTCCCTTGAAGTTTCGGATCCAGCAGTAGATGCTTACCTTGCCACCTATCCTTACGGAGGCGGTGGTGTAACCGGAAGCGAATCCAACCTGGAACAGATCGCCTGGCAGTTGTGGGCCAGCAAATTCTTAAACTGGTATGATGCCTGGGTTGACTGGAGGAGAAAAGACCTTCCCCCGTTGGTTGCTTACACAAGCGATGATTCTCCTGTTACGGGAGGGATTATAGCAGTAAGATTGCCCTATCCTAATATTGAAATAGCTGCCAATGAGAATTTTAACCAGGGCAGTAAAAACAATTATACTTCCCCGGTTTGGTGGGATGGTGGATCTGAATAACATGTAAATTAGTTATTTAGTAATAAAAAAAGGTCCTTGAGGAAACTCAAGGACTTTTTTTATGCCCAAGGGTGCGTTATTATATAATTATTATGTTTAATTAAATCAAAGTTTATTCACAGAAAAATTATGAAAGCTAGGGTTTGGATGTGTAAATTCCATTACCATTTGATCCCATATACGCTCCCCAGACAGGCTGTTTCTTATCAAATTTCTGCTCAAAAATACAGAAAGTAAGGCAACATATGATCGCGATCGGTTGTGGTGTAATTTATCGGTTCTTTTTTGGCTTTACTGCTTGCTTTTTAGATGGATTTGAAATTCTAATACCCACCTCACTCCATTTCAGAGGGGTGAAATGTAATTTAATTTATGAATCTTTTTGAATTTAAATAGGATAAGAAATTAAAACTGTTTTTGACACACCCCAAAGAATCTCTTCCGGTAGGCTTGGATAATTTCCAAAAGATTCTTCGCTACACCCGATTGATAGGCGGCTTCACTCTTAGATTGGATTTGGCAGGATTGATGAGTCTCTTTTTATACTCAAGAATATGCAGAGTAAGATAAATTTGGAATTTTAAAGCTAACTTCTCTCCTATTTCAAATTTCAAAAGCGCTTATAGAAAATTAAAATTAATGTCTTCTTTAATACAAATCGATTTTATTTATTAAAATCAATCCGAATATTCCAGGATCTTGCCTGATATAGCTGAATTTCAACCGATTCCCCCATATAGCTAAGAGTGAATCCGAATGGAAAGTTAGAGACTAGAACTTTTGTAGAATTTCCAACAATAAATCTTGATTGAAAATTACCATTGATTACATTTATTCCGAAATTCGGAGCCGGTTGGGTTCTTCCCTTATGCTGAATTTCAAAAAACACCGCATTTCCATCATCCGCAGGATTGTCCGCTTCAATTATGCGAATGGATAATACACTCGATGATCTGAAAAGGATTTCATACGGAGATTCATATTCACCGATATATTCGTCTTTATTCCAGTAACCGTTTTGTTCATTAACCTGACCATCAGCCAGTTTAGTTAGCAATTTTCCCTTTCCTTCTTTTAAACCTTTGTTAAATTTACCTTCATAAATTTCTCCATTTGCCCAGGTATAGGTGCCAGTTCCATGGGGTAAACCCTTTTTAAACTCCCCTACATATGTATCTGTACCTTTAGCAGTGCCTTCTCCGTCAGCGAGACCTTTTTTACAATCTCCTTCGTATTGTCCTGCAATGGCATCCAGTAATACTTTACAATCATCCTGTGCCATGCCCTGATTGTTCATAAGAATGGCCAGCGCCAATAATATGATCAGATTTTTTATTATAATATGTTTCATAACTAAAAAATTCTATTATGTCCCAGATAGTATGCAAAAAGTTAATCTAACATAAATTTAATATAAATAATGATTTTTCAGAAGTAAGTAATACAAATTGTATACCAGGAATTATTTTCGTTGGAATTACGTTTTCTTATTCGATCTCTTGAAATTTCATAGAATTCAGTTTCAAAATAAATAGTCTATACTGTGGCCTATTAACAATATACCTAAATAAAATATCATTGCTATTTCTAATTTCAGGTTATTTAAAACTTTAATAATTATCAGTAATCCCCTTATTTTTTTTATCGTATATAGATATTAGAACCAATATCCTTTAAGATAATGAAATTCCGTAGCTTTTCCTTTTTACTGATCCTCGTCCTGTTCCTGATCCAGTTGCAACATATTCAAGCACAGGATATCTACTATATAAACAAACAAATAATAGAAATGCTTGATAACGTGGCATGGTTAAAAAGTCTGGAGTCTCAGTCATCTGATTATGAAGGTTCACCCTATCATAATGATCTATTCATAGAAGGAAATATTTATTATGGTATTAACTGGCTTTATCCTGATATTCCTATGCGATATAATATATTCAATGATGTAATTGAAATCAAGATAGAGGGAAAGGAGACAATCTATGCTATTGAACCAGATAAGCGAATTAAAAAAATAATCATAAAGGAGGACACCTTTGTTGTTGCAGACTATAAGGAAAATGGGAAGTTCATAACGGGTTATTTCAAGGTTCTGGTGGAAGGTAGAGTGGCTCTTTTGGCCAAACATCAGGTTGATTTCAAAGAAAAACAACCACCTAAACCATATCAGGATCCTGAACCGGCTAAATTCACTAGAAAGAATGATAAATACTATATCCAGATATATCCGGAAATCGCACATAGATTTTCGAGTATTAAAAAACTGATTGATTTTTTAGGTGATCATAAAAATGAATTGATGGAATTCGCCAAACAGCAGAAAATTTCTGTTGGGAATGAAGCTGAATTAATCCAATTTATATCGTATTATAATTCACTTGATTCATTATAAGGTTCTTGATAAAATTCCAAATATCCTTTGAAAACACTTATAAAACCTGTTTATAAACATTTCAGTGGTCCCCATCCCGTATTTATTTTTAGTTACGATCTAGTTTAAAAATCTTTTACCTTTCCCGTCCATTTAATTACCAGATATCTGAATAACTCCTGAATTGGGTATAGCATTATAGATCACAAAATCACCTATTTCATCAGTAGCCTTCTTAACATTTACTGCAGCTTCATTTTGGGTCACTTGAACAGATTCCCAGGTTTCCGGGATATAGGTTTTCAGGTTTAATGGATAATCATACAATTCCTGGTTAAGTGTATGCGAAAGTTGAATTTTTATTACATTTTTTTCTGAAACAGTTTCTATTTCCGCAGTCATCCGTTCCCTGATATACTTTGTGACATCTTTGAAGGTGGCAATCCATAGTTTATCCAGATGCGAATAAATATAATTAAAATATTCAGACAATTCTTCTTTTGTTTTAGGCTCCCATCCTCTGCCTTCGACTCCATGAAAGACCAGTACTAACCAAATATTATCATTCACTAGACATGTATCGATCCAGGATTTCATCCGTTCCATTGGAGTGGCTGTCAAGGGTCCTCTTTGCCACTGAACATATTCTTTATTGAAAGATCCAGGATTTTCTCTATTCCCACGGTTTAGTTCAGCCAGATAAATTTCCGGCATCCTGTTTCTTAATGCCGGATATATTTCGTAGGCATATTCCATTACCCTTTCATCTTCGGTTCCATAAGGGCATTCAGCCGAAAATGTATGTTCCGGTCCAAGGAAATTTAAAATCTCTTCCCTGCTTTTTTCGAGTTCATACAAAAGATTTTCCTCATCCATTACAGCCAATCGTGGATGGGAAATTGTATGGCTTCCAAATTCATGACCCCTTTGGGCAATGGTTTTTATTTCATCCCAGGTGATGGAATTTTGCCTATTCTGTTGTGAAGTAGTTCTTACATAAGGTTTTAGCCTTCCTGTCCGGATCATCTCAAATGCCTCATCCATTACTTTGCAGGATTCCTCTATTTTGCCGGATTCGTATAATTCTCCAGCCCTAGTGTGATATTCCCGTAAACCACGGAAAGTAACAGATGATGCAGCAGATGCTCTTTCAAAAAGATTGTCCGGATTTGTTGGAATTTCTGAACTTTCCTGAATGATTTCGTCTAAAGGTCTTCCTATAAATGTCGACTGATATTTTGAATCTGGTATATTTCCTGTATTGATATAAAAGGTAGCAGGAAATCCCAGACTATCCATCATTGGCAAAGCTATCCTGAATTGATTAATGGATCCGTCATCATATGTCAGAGAAACAGCTGCCCTTTTTCCTTCTGGCCACTTTAAAATTTCTGTTTCGCCAATCAAATCCTCATGATCCTTACTACAAGAAATCAAGAGGGAAAAAGGCACTACTAGCGAATAGAAAATAAACTTTACTCTCAATTTAAATTCTTGTTAACTATTAACTGCATCGTAGAGTACTTCCTTCAAACGTTTGGCCACGATTCGTTCCTGACCAGGTTGTAGCATCCAGGTCGTAACTCCAATTGATTCTCTTCCTCCTACAGTCTCAATTGATGGATGCCCGGAACGCAATTTTTCCCTGATATCTTCGGCCGTAAATGGTAATTTCTCCTGATCCCACCATATGCGTAGTGAAGGTACATGATTGGCTACTTCAGGTACATGAATCTCAGTTTCAATATGCTCTACGCTTGCTGCGGCATCGCGTATCAGTCGAATCTGTTCTTCCCAGTAAACCCAATCCTTTTCATGGTTCTTATTCAAATAATACTCGATAGCTACCAGCATACCCAGTATTTCTTCTTTATTTACTTTCATACCCCTGCCTATCGTATTTCCCCTTGGAGCTGCGTGCAGTCGGGCAGCCTGGATATATTCCTTTTTTCCAATGAGTAAACCTGCACTTTGAGGGCCCCTTAATCCTTTTCCTCCTGAGAAGGCAACCAGATCGAATCCCATATCGGTATATTTCCATAAATTCTCAACAGGTGGTACATCGGCAGCTGCATCATTAAAAGTAGGGATATTATTTTTTTTCGCTATTTCAACAAATTCTTCATCCCTTATCTCTCCTACATAATTATTCGCATTCAAAAACCACATCATGGCAGTATTTTCATTAATTGCCTTTTCCAACTCCTTCCGTGTCTCTACTTCAATCAGCTTAATACCACAATTACGAATTGCATGATCATAAACAATCCGGTGTTTTTTCTGGATAATTACCTCATTTTTCATTCCGGTAAGATCAGGTAGTTGTATTACCTTTTCTTCATCCATTCCAGTCAATATTCCAGCCGTACCCAGGGTAATGGCTGAAGCGGCACCAGATGTAATAGTAGCTGCTTCACAATGCAGCAAATTAGCAATTCTTTCACCTACCCTATCCTGTAATTCATCCAGATTAACAAAATCAAAAGAAGCGTACCTTATCGCTTCCAGTACTTCGGGCAACATCAGAGATCCTGTCATAAATGTATATGTGCCGGCCGCATTGATAAAGGTTCTGACACCCAATTCCTTGAAATAATCCCTTCGCCTGGGATTGGCATATACGGAATGATCAAGTAAAATCCCGGAACCAAAAAGTCCCCCGATAACGGGCAAACCAGCCATTCGTTTTAACAGCAGTCGTCGCGTAATCATGATTTATAAATTATTGTTTCAAATATTTTAATCTGGATTATTAATCCAGAGCAGCAATACAATCAATTTCAACCAGGGAATCTCCTGGAACTCCTCCGTAGGTTGCAACTGTGGTCCTTACAGGAGGATTTTTACCAAATCTACCCCTATACACTTTGTTCATTGCCTGATAATCCTGAAGATCTGCGAGATACACATTCACCTTTAAAACCTTATCCATGGATGATCCGTTTTTCTTCAGTTCTTTTTCAATTTCATTTAAGACATGATCTGTATGTGCCGTAATATCACCTTCAAAATGAGCTCCCTTGCCCGCTATAAATAAAAGATTACCGTATGCGACAGCACCTGAAAAAAGTGGTACATCATCCTGCATATGGACATCTCCAACTACTTTTTTCTCTGATTTCTCAGGTTTTGCAAATGCTTTGGATTGAGATATTCCCAACCATGCAGCAGCTGATGCCACTACAGCTTTGATGGCATTTCTGCGATTATTTTTTTCTTTTTCCATAATTTTAAATTTAAGGTTATTAAATATATCGATTCTATATTTCATTTATACTCCAACATTACAATTTTACTCACAGAAAATATTTTAATTATTTTTCGTCCTCTTTTCCCCATTCAGGTCTGGATATTCCATTTAAATCCCAGACGACATTTCCATTCCTAAGAGTCAGTTCACAAACCAGTTTCTGGGATCCTGGCATTTTCCATCCCCTGGTATCAATAAATCCAAAATCTCCCGTATCAAGCCTGATAACCGCCAGATCAGCCTCTGCCCCCTCTCCTAAATGTCCCAGTTCTTCACGTTGTATATATCTGGCCGGAAACCAAGTAGATCGTGCAATTACTTCCTGTAGTGTCATGTTCATATTTAAAAACTTGGACATCACATTCAGCATGTCTTTCATTCCGCCATTCATACTCCCGATATGCAGATCCGTACTGATCGAATTGGGTCTGAATCCTTGCTGAAGTGCAGGAATTGCTTGCTCAAAAAGGAAACTTCCACCACCATGACCTACATCAAATACGATCCCTCTTTTTTGTGCTTCCCAAACATAGGGTCTTACCTTTCTGTTTTCATCCACAATTGGGATCCTTCCTCTTACATGCGCGAAGGCATGGGTAAGAATATCTCCTGGCCTCAGTTTCTCCATCAAAAGGGTTTCCAGAGATAGCTGAGGAATATGTCCGCCAAAATCGATCATCACAGGCACCTTCGCAATATTTCCTGCCTCCACCGCGCGCTCTACCGGATCCCATTCTGCACCACTGTAATGAGCGACCTTAATTCCCACAATCAATTCAGGATATTTGTTTGCTACGTAAGAGGTCGGATCTGATTCCATATCCAGTAAATTCTGTTCCACCTTCCCGCCTTTCATTCCATGACCGACAATATTCAGGAAAGCCAGCACGCGGGTTTTTGAATGGTCGATTGTCTGCTCCTTGAAAGTATTGAAATTCCGCCAACCGGAACTTCCTGCATCCACTACCGTAGTGACACCTGCCCGGAAAGTAAAAGCATCCGGCGGTACGCTGTTAAAACCGTTGCTGTAATCAGCATCCGGCTCTGTGCCGTAAAAGACATGTACATGCATATCAATCAGTCCGGGAACAACATACAAGCCATCCGCTTCTATTGTTTCATTAGCCTCTTCAGTACTGATATTTTTTCCTACTTTTGCAATTTTGCCATTCAATACAGCTATATCGAACTTTTCATCTATACTATTCTTAGGGTCTATCAGCCAACCATTCTTAATTAATAAATCATAGGATTGAGAATATGCTAACTGAATGTGCAGGAGAAATAAGGTGAAAACGATGAATGTATGGAGATAATTTCTTTTCATATAATTGCCATTTATTATTTGTGTAAAAGTTTTTAATAATTTCGATCCAATAAATCAGGTATCATTTTTTTTGTTATCAGTAATAAGTCTAAGAATTATACCGGAAATCTCAAAATAATAAAAAAAGGAATATTTTCCTTTGTTTTTACATTTATATTAATCAAAACCCCAATGGTTTATTCCTTTTCAAATTTTGCAGATTCTGCAATTCTAATATCTCTCTCGATCTGCGGAAGGAAATATTCCCAGGAAAATAACCTGTATTCGTCTGCATCTTCAGGAATGCTGACATGGGGTACTGGTAAATAACGATTTTTGGTATGTTCAATTACACTCTTCCAGTGGTTCATGGCCTTGTTTAGATATTCTACTGATTTTATTTTATCAGAAGCATTGCCAGTTCTTCTGTAGGATTGTAGCGAAACACCTGCCCGAAGTTTATCGGAGAAATATAAGCTCAAATAGCTCCAGGTCTTCAGATCTTCAAGTTCAGAATTGAAAGAGGAATGGTTATCCTTCGATCCGTGATATAGTTGATCAACAATCCCCAGAGCTTTTATCCCATCCTGCTCCAGATCCATAGCCAATTCAATAGGAGTGGTTTTTTCCTCTGGAATAGTTTGGTTTTTTATCAACATATCTACATAATCTTTAACAGAAATTAATTGGGGATCAAGAGTTTCATGATATATTAATTCGTCAATGGATATAAAATCCGATGATCCATCAAAAAAGGTTTCCGAATTGGAAGGTCTGGGTGCCAGAAAGCCCTCTGAATATAGAGTATAATCCCATGTTGAGCGATAAAAAGAAGCAAGGCGTAATGGCATATTAGAAGCCAGTGAATATGCTTCGAGCATTTTTGATCCTGTTCCTGTTCCAAATTTTCTTTCAAAGCAATCTTCGAATACCTTATCTGGGGTATCAGGATCATAGAGTAACCTTCCCCATAATGTATAAAACAGCCATTGTTTTTCGAATCCATACTGCCATGTCTTATCCGGATTTATCTTATGTGAATAGTCAAACGCGGGAATGTAACCTTCAGAACCAATAAAATATCCATTGACATAGTCATGATTGTTGACTTCAATATGTTTCCTGATAAAATCGGGTTGCCCCCATCGGAGAATAAAAAAGTCTTCGTTACGTATCATCCACTGAATATTATAGTTATCCGGTTTTGGATTCCAGAATCTATCATCTACTTCACCGGAATGATAATCGTGTGTAATGGCCAGTGTCGGTGTGGAATGCCCATGGGACCAGTTAAACTTGATCTCTACCAGTGCCGGCACAGCCAGTTCTGCATCATTGATAACTCGGCGCATTTCAATAGGAGATCCGGATAATACGGATCGATGAAGAAATTTTACCTTTCTTTTTGCATTTTTCATTCCAGCAACAAAAGTTTCTTCAATCCAATCTTCTCTTTCCCTGGCCGACATCGAACCATTAAAATTATTCATCCAATCTGCCAGTGTTACACCAATACCAGTTAAATCTTCATATTCATTTATCAATTGTGTAACAGATTCCCGTGTATATTTTTTCACCAACTCGGACAGGTCATTAAATTGTTTTGCACCATAGGCCTTTGTAAATTCTGGCGAGACAACAATATTCCAATTGACAATAAAGGTTTGAATTCCTCTTTCTCTCGCCATTCTGAATAATACTTTCCAAAAATTTCTCCATTCATCCAACTCCTTTTCATTAAATGGGGTTGCATCCGGATAATTCAGGGTCCGTATCATATATGTAAAAGGATGTAAATTCCAGAGAGATAAAACATTAAATCTGTTTTCAGCCATCATATCAAGAAATCTTTCCCAGAATTGCAGATCCCGGCATGTCTGGGTATGCAATCTGGTAGCCGCATTATCACGATAAGGAGACCAGGGCAGGTTAAACTTAATAATCCTATATTCGAAGTAAGGATTTTTTAATCCAGAATCAATATCAAATAAATCTTCATTATTTTTCATAAATTCACTCAATTCCAATAATCCATACATAGCCCCAACCTCATCAGTGGAAGCGATGATGATCTTTTTATCATTTTCATTTTTTAAAATCTGATAACCTTCCGGTTTTATCTTTTCTTTATCTAAATCAGTGAATCTAACAGACATTTTATTGAGGGATTCCGTACTAGAGATTATCAGAATATTAGCTGGATAGGTTTCATCGAAATAGTTCACAAAAGACACCTCATGGCCATTTTTCATCAATGTTTCCCTGAGACATTTTATCCCATGAAATACTGTTCCTGATTGGGAATCGAACTGAATTTTGATTTGGGAATATCCCGCTTTGGCTATCAGGATTATTATTGAAAGAAAAACTAATTTCCGGAAAGAATTATACATCATAGAAAAATGTTTTTGATTAAATTATTTTTACTCTCTGATTTTAAAACATCTTTAATTATTCATGAGATTTCACCCAGATACGTGATCTGGCGGGTAATTCTATTGTTGCATTTCCTTCATTTACGTGTAATTTTTGGCCTGTGAATACATTTATCAATTCCTTACTATCCTTGAAATCGATATTTACCTTTACTTTTTTTTCATTATAGTTCTGGATCATGCATTCATTAATTCCAAATGGCTGATAAGTGACTCTTGTGGGAGATTCCATTTTGAAGCCAAGCCTGGAATTAAAAACGTTTCGAATCGTATTTACCCATTTTTCAGGAATATCAAGCATGCCAAGAGGACGAGGACATAACAGAACTTCTCCTACAGCATCAAAATCAGCCTGTGAAAAAGTGTGTGTATTAAGGATAAAAATATTTTCATTCTTATTTTTCAGGAAGAAAGGAACATTCTGAGTATCGACCAGCGCTTCTAACAAAACATTTCCTGATTCTGTAGTCAGTATTGCCTCCATATCCAAACCAAATTCCATTTGCTGTTCATGCCCATCTATTATAATTGTATTAGTCTTGACTGGAGAAACATTTATCGGCCAGTTTAAATCAGCCAGAACAGCGAGTTCTTCCCCTTTATCAGCTCTCGCCAGAAATCCTGAAGTACAAATAATTCGAGCGCCTTTTTCCAGTGAATTTTTCACTTTTGTAAAAATATCAGGATCAGATGCAGCCTGCGTTGGCAGGAATATCACCTTTGCTGTATCCGGGTAACTTGAAACGGGTATAATCGGAATGCCATACATGCCTAAAAAATCCATAATATATAGATCTCCTCCGGCATCACTATTGGCAGGTTTATATGCACTTACTCCGTAAACCGGGGAGGTGTTAATTGACTTCGCCAAATCTGCTAGCTTCTCGAACTCCATCCGTAATAAATGATGCCCTGGATGACCATCAGTAAAATTAAAATAGTTGAACAGGGTCAATTCTTTCGCCCCAGCCAGAACGGATTGATAAGCCTGGTCAATGAAATCAACATCACTGCATTCAATATGATCAAACCAGGCTCCACCTATTTTATCTCCTGTGATTGAGGCAAGCCATCGGTAATTCACAAATCCTTCATAAGGTTGCACATATCCAAATCGCTGTGTATTTTGATCTCGTGTCTCTGTTCCTACCCATACTTCATCAAATTTTTCAGGTTGACGGGCTACATCATAACCAAATAGATGAAACCTATCATACCACTGGGGGTATTTGATTATCATACGAATTTCCGGATTGATTTTTTTTGCCGGTTCAATAAACAATGATTCAGACAAATCAGATAATAGATCCTGACGATATTGAGACCAGCTTTTATCTCCTTTGGCGGTTTTGGATTCAATACTGGTGTCGGCCGTGCAAAGAAAATCATCTATAATAAAGCTATCAAAAACAGGAGCAACATCCTCCATTACTTTCTTTAAATCTTTCTGGGTTTTTTCATTTTGCCAGTTAAACCATCCATAACGTGCTTCCTGTCGTACTCCAAAATCAGTCCCGGGAACTGTAGCTATTCCTCCAACAACTTCAAACCCATTATTCCTGAAAAAATCATTGACAATTATTAATAAATCAGTGGATACGACCAGCCCACTTCTGTATACTTCCACATAGACTTTCGTGACACCATTGGCTCTTAGAATCGATACAGCCTCCCTTCTACCGGCTTCTGAAGATAACAAGCGGTCAACAGCATGAGCAGTGATAAAAACACTCAGCCGTAAATCCTCAATTCGATTATTAGCCAGGGATATAACATCATCAAAAGGTTTTTGAGGTGGTGTGCAAAAAGTTAAAAAGATAATTAGAACAGGAAAAAGTACGAATTGGTTCTTCATTATTGTTTTTACATCAAATTGTATGATTTTATTGCCCCTTTTCAAATTTCTCCAGGTCAAACAGGTATAACCCGCAACCTGCACCGGCAGCCGAACCCGAAATAGATGCCTGGAAAGCGATCATTTTACCGTCATCACGAACCACCGGATTGGACGATCTGAATCCTTCCACATCACTGAAAAAAGTTAGCCTGGTATAATCGCTAGCCTTACCATCCAATTTTAATTTATATATATCAATATTACTGGTACCTTTTGGATTATGTTTGTCGCATTCCACTAATGTATACACTCCGTCAGGGAATATGCCTTCAGGTTCATCATATTGTTCAGGTGCTTTCGAGTAATTGATCAATTCACCTGTTATCAGATGATAGCCCATTACCTCACTACTGAAAATTCCCTTTGAGGTTTTTCCGTATTGAGACCAGATCAATTCATTTTCTTCAGGAGGCCGGAAATTCTGTGGCTCAAGTATATCTTCGTATTTAATGCTATCGACCACTACATTACGGTTATCGATGATCAATTTCTTATCAACAATTCGGGGAACACCTTCTTCATATTCGATTCGTCCTGTATATATCAACTTATGATTTGACGACCAGGCTATTTTTTTTGTTTTTCGTGAAATAGCTGGTCCTTCGTTGATTTGTTCTTCAGGTATATTAACTGGTGGTTTTTTCAGGTTTTTGTCTATCACCTGCATATACAATTTATATCTCTCCGGTCCACAGGTAAATAATAGGTCTCCGTTTGAGAGGCATAATACCCTGTAATACCCATGTCCTTCCGGCCGAAATTCAGGTTTTGTAATTTTTGTGGTTTTTTTCGAATCAATATCAACCATCCATACATCCCCTCCTGCGCTGTCTACGAAGAATACCTTCTTTCCATCAAGCGACCACTCTGAACGTTGTCCAAAATATGTTAGCGGTGTAATATGATCAGGTAATTGATCTTTTGGAAAACAGCCTTCAGGTTCTTTGGGAGTACAGGAAAAAATGACAACCAGAAATAAGCATAACATCAAATAATCTGATTTCATAGCAAAAATATTTAGATAAAAATGAATTGATAAAATCAATTTCAAAGGCCTGAATATATATAAAAAAGATGGCTCAATGAAATTTATTAAAAGGATATTCGTCTGACCAGATACCCTCATCTGACGGACTACCTCCGTCAGACCACTGCTATTGGTCTGACCGGAGTCCCTCGTCAGACCAGGAAGGGCAGTCTGACGAATACTACTATTCTCTGATATTTTAATTTATACAATTATTAATTAATTTAAATCTTGTAATTATCAACATTAGCCCATATGAAAAAATCAATAATTTTTATTTTTATTATCGTATTCTTAACTGATTTCGCGCCTGTATGCTCACAGCATGGAGAGGACAGATATGTACCTGATCCTGATCCACTTCTCCAAAAAAAACTGGAAAAGTGGCAGGATTTGAAATTTGGATTACTGATGCACTGGGGGCCTTACTGCCAATGGGGAATTGTTGAATCATGGTCGATTTGTGCCGAGGATGAACCCTGGTGCAGAAGAAACATGGATGATTATGAAGCATATAAAAAGGCTTATGAAAATCTGAAAACTACATTTAATCCAATTGAATTTAATCCGGAAAAATGGGCAAAAGCTGCTAAAGATGCCGGGATGCGATATATGATCTTTACTACCAAACATCATGATGGATTTACAATGTATGATACTAAATTGACAGATTATAAGGTCACTGATACTGAATGTCCATTTCATACCAATCCGAAAGCCGATGTAACGCGAGAGATTTTTAATGCATTCCGTGCTGAGGGATTGTGGGTTGGTCCGTATTTTTCTAAACCGGACTGGCATTCCCCTTATTACTGGTGGCCTAATTTTGCTACACCAGACCGAAATGTAAATTACAGTATTGATAAATATCCCGATAGATGGGAAAAATTCAAAGAATTTACACACGGACAGATTCTGGAGCTGGTAACCAATTACGGTCCTGTAGATATTTTATGGCTCGATGGAGGGCAAGTTCAGCCCGTATCAAATGAACAGAAGATCAGAATGTTGAACAGTCCTAATTATAAATTCAGTCGAATTGAGAATCAGGATATTAATATGGATGAGCTTGTAGAAAAGGTGAGGGAAAAACAACCAGGAATCATTGTCGTTGATCGGGCCGTATATGGAAAAAATCAAAATTACCTGACACCTGAAAACCGTGTACCTGAAAAGTCATTACCCTATCCCTGGGAATCCTGTATCATTGCAGGAGGTGGCTGGTCTTGGGTTCCGGATGCAAAATATATGAGTATTCGTGATGGGATTCATCTTCTTGTAGATATCGTCGCAAAAGGCGGTAATCTCTTACTAAACATTGCTCCTGGTCCCATGGGACAATGGCATCAGGATGCTTATGATCTGTTAGGAGGTTTTGGTGCATGGATGAAGGTAAATCAGGCAGCCATCTATGAAACAAGAGCAATAGCGCCATATAAAGAAGCGAATATCTGCCTCACAAAAAAAGAGGATGGAAAAGTTTATGCTATCTATTTAGCGGGAGAAGATGAAAATACCATGCCATCCTTCCTGACAATGAACACCATTTCCCCCCAAAAAAAAGCCAGTATAATCCTGGTCGGGACCAATACTGAACTAAGCTGGGAAAAGTCCGGGAATGGATTTATCGCAGAAATACCGGAAAGGTTAAGAAAAAATCCTCCTTCAAAATATGCCTGGGCATTTGAGATATCGGCGATTGAAGAAAATTAATGGATACTTATAACAACTTTTTATAAATTCATTGTATACCAATTATATTTATTACGATGTCTGAAAAGAAATCTCGAAGAAATTTTATTAAAAATGCAGGATTAACGACCGCTCTGATAACAGGCGGTATTACATCTTCATTTCAATCAGATAAAAAAAAGAAGCCATTAAAAAAGATCGCTGCCCGGGAAGCTGCCATGAAAGGATTTACCAAGGCACTATGGGTACATATTGGAGCAAGTTTTCCTAACGGAGCAAATGATGTTCCTTTTATACTTGATAAATGGGCTGATGCAGGTTTTAATCTATTAATCCTGAGGATACGCATGAGTGATGGAAAAACGCTTTATCAACGGACCAATCATATAGTCTCGCAAATAGCAGGGGAATGGGATCCTGTTGCAGTGATTAATAAAGAAGCAGAGAAGAGAAACATGCGGGTTCATCCCTGGTGCCAGGTATTCAGGGGAGCCAGGTCGAAATTTGCGATCTCTCATCCTGAGTTCCTGGGCATTAACCAAGAAGGTGAGAATGTAGATGATTTTCTGTGTGCAGCGCAGGATGAAGTTCAAGACTGGTCGTATTCTTTTTATGAGGAATTGATGGAAAATTATGATATTGCTGGTATTCACCTCGATTTTGTAAGATTTGCAGGCTATACCTGCTGGTGTGACCATTGTAAGAAAGTATTTAAAAGAGAAACAGGGATTGAACAAGAAAAAATTGAAGCAGGAAGCGCAGAATGGGCGAGGTGGATTACACAACGAGTACATAATATCAATCGATTTGTCATAAGGGTACAACAAGAAGCAACCAGGAGAGATAAAGAAACTTCAGCTGCTGTTTATGCCTCTTATCCACGATGTGTGGAGACCGTTGGACAAGATTGGTTGACTTGGGCCCATGAAAATTGGGTGGATTATGTTTTACCCATGAATTATTATGGAGATGAAGAGCGTTTTCGACATAACGCCAAAATTCATATTAACGGTGTAAATAAAAAAATTCCTGTTTTTGAAGGAGTTGCGACTAATCTGCCAGGAGGTCCGTTTGATATCCAACTCTCGCCCGAAGAATTGCTGGAAAGATCCCAGATTGTTAAAAAAATGGGATATCAGGGAATCTGTTACTTTGTTTCACAACACCTGACTGATGAACATCTTGATAAGATAAAATCGCTGTAAAGAATTTGAAGTAACTATTTAAAATTACCAGGTATTTATTTCTGTTCGGAAATTATGATTTTATAACATGGATGTATGGAATTGTGGAGTGGATTGTCATTTTTTAAATGAGAAAAGGATTGTAGTAATCGTGAAAATACTAATAAGCAAAATTATTTATTAATGGTTAAGAAATCGCTTTCCTATGTCTTTTGCTTCCTAATTATAATATCCTGTCAAATAAAACCTACTGACAGGTTAAGAGAGGGATTTCAGGATCCTCCCTCCTACACAAGACCCTGGGTGTACTGGTACTGGATCGATGAGAACATTTCAAGAGAAGGCATTACTAAGGATCTCGAAGCCATGGCCCGGGTGGGGATTGGAAAGGCATTACTGGGTCATGTATCCCCTGGAAATCAGCGGGGAAATGTCAGGATCTTGAGTGAACCCTGGTGGGAAATGATAGAACATGCCGTAAGGGAAGGACAACGGCTTGGCGTAGATATCGGTTTTTTCAATGGTCCGGGATGGAGTCAGTCGGGTGGCCCCTGGATCAGGAAGGATCAGGCGATGAGATATGTTATAAGCAAGGAAATCCAGGTTACCGGACCCACCCATTTTCAGGGAAATTTCTCTTCTCCGGATACGCTGTTTGACCGCATCGCCCTGCAGGCATTTCCTGCACGGGGTGCACCCACGTCTCCAAGTTTGCATGAAATTAAAAACGTTCATTCGGACCCGGAATTGGACGGAATAAAAAACTTATTTGACAGAAAAGAAAGTACGCATTTTTTATTTCCGGATACATTCTTTTCAGACTCGTCCTCTTTAACGATTGACCTCCAGTCTCAGGATCAGGTTGCCCTTCAAAATATCACTTTTGATTTTTTACCTATATCAATGCTTGTGGATATTACTTTGCAAGTCAGGGAAAAAAACAGTAAATACAAAACTATCCGCCAATTCACCCTTGACCGCCGGAATATCAATTTTGAAATTGGTCCCATGCGGTTCGATCCGTCAACTTTCTCATTACCAGTTTCCCGGTCAAATGAATACAGAATTATTTTTTCAAACCTGACCGGAACTCCGGGAGCCGGTTTTAAAGAAGTTACATTGGGTACGGGAGCCCGTGTGGATCAATCCATTGAAAAGCAACTGGGTAAAATGTATTCCGATCCCTTACCTCCATGGAATGCGTATTTATGGGGAACTCAGGCTGAACCAGCTATAGAGGATCTGATTGATCCGGATCAGATCATCGATCTGACCGGAAAGATCGATTCAGCTGATAACCTGACCTGGGAAGTACCGGAAGGGAACTGGATCCTGTTGCAATCGGGCATGATCCCGACGGGTGCAACCAATGTCCCGGTGCCCCCGGAAGCAACCGGCTATGAATGTGATAAATTTACAGAAGAAGCCGTTGAAACACATTTTGAGGCTTTTATCGGAAAATTTCTGGAAAGAGTCCCTGCGAAAGAGCGGAAATCGTTAAAAACAGTGGTCATTGACAGCTATGAAGTTGGACCTCAGAACTGGACGGATGATTTTAGGAATATTTTTATGGCCAAGTATGGATACGATCCCATCCCATGGCTTCCGGTTTTCAGCGGAAGGATCGTCGGGAGTGCGGATCTATCCAACCGTTTTTTATGGGATGTAAGGCGACTTACTGCTGATCTGATCTCTAATGTTTATGTCAGGCGTTTGCGTGAGTTGTCGAATGAGAATGGGCTGGACCTATGGCTCGAAAATTACGGCCACTGGGGATTCCCCGGGGAATTCCTGCAATATGGTGGCCAGGCGAACCAGGTTTCCGGGGAATTCTGGTTTGAAAATACACTCTGGGACCTGGGTCCCTTGGAATGTCGCACTGCCAGCTCTGCTGCGCATATTTATGGGAAAAAACAAGTCTTTGCCGAAGCATTTACCGCCGGCTTTAATTTTCTTCAATATCCGGCCATTATGAAATCACGCGGGGATCGGATGTTCTGCGAAGGGATCAACCATTTCGTTCAGCATGTGTCGATCCATCAGCCCTGGGACGACCGGATTCCGGGAGTGACCGCCTGGTTTGGGATGAGTTATCATCGACACAATACATGGTTCGAACAGAGTAAGGCATGGAATGAATACCTGCAACGTTGTCATTACCTTTTACAACTGGGATTGCCGGTTTCCGATGTCTGCTACTTCATTGGCGAAGATACGCCTAAAATGACCGGCATCCTGGAGCCAGTGTTACCCTATGGCTATGATTATGATTTTATCAATGCCGATGTTATTCTGAACAGGCTCTCGGTGCAGGATGGAACGCTGGTTCTCCCGGATGGAAAACACTATCAATTATTAGTTCTGCCACCTCTGGAAACTATGCGTCCGGAAGTCCTGAAAAAAATCCATGAACTACTTCAAAATGGGGCCAGCGTCTATGGACCGCCTCCCTCCCATTCTCCCAGTCTGGAAAATTACCCGGACGCCGATGCTGAGGTTGAATCGGAAGCAAGTAAATTATGGCGAAATATTAATGGCACAACCACCACTCATCGGAACATTGGTGAAGGGCAGCTTTTTTATGGAGAAGCACTGGATTGTGTTTTTGAGAAACTTCGGCTCGAACCCGATGTGATATGCCTGGATACGGCTATCCTGTGGACCCACCGGAGATCTGAAGACATGGATATCTATTTCCTCACGAACCAGGAAGCTAAGGACAAAACAGTGGAGATTTCTTTCAGAATTGCAGGAAAAATACCCGAGTTGTGGTTTCCGGATATCGGAAAAATTCAAAATTCAGCCTTTTTCGATCAATCCGAAGATCGGACCTTTGTCCCATTCAGAATGGAGCCTTTTGGATCAGTATTTATCATTTTCCGGAAACCGATTAAAGAAAAGTTTATAAAAACAGTCTATCGGGATGGTACTGACGTCCTATCGGGCACCCTAAAAAGTAATATTCCAAGTTTCTCCTATTCCACGGATGGAAATTTAAATTTCAAAACGGATGAATCCGGGAATTTTTCCATTTTCTATAATGACGGGCAACAAGTCTCGGTCAGTCTTACTAAAATTCCGCCCTCAATGGAAATTGATGACCCATGGGAAGTCCATTTTCCCGATAATTGGGATGCCCCTCAGGTAATCACTTTTGAACATCCGATGTCCTGGACCGGGCACCCGAATGCTGGAATAAAGTATTTTTCCGGAACAGCCCGTTATTTAAAAAAAATATTTATCCCAAAGAATTTGATCCAACCGGATCTGCATCTGATCCTGGATCTTGGGGAAGTTCTGATCATGGCTGAAGTAATCGTAAATGGTCAAAATCTGGGGATTATATGGAAAAAACCCTATCAGATCGACATTACATCGGTTATCCAATCCGGAGAAAATCATATTGAGATCCGTGTCACCAATACCTGGTGGAACCGCCTGGTCGGGGACGAAAAATATCCGCATGGATTTCCGGGCAACAAGATAGATCATCCGCGCACTTTTACTACCATCAAAGCCTGGAATGCCGAAAGTGAACTGATGCCTTCGGGCCTGATCGGGCCGGTGAGGATTGAGGTTGAAAAAATAGTAACTATTGGAAAACGGAAGTAACTTCCACCCCCAGCCTACATTTTCAGTAGATGATTTTTTTATTCATAATGGTAATTCCTATTTTTTGAATTACATTTATTTAAAAATTAGAAACATGAAAAAAATATACTTATTGATTTTCTGTACCATTTTGTCCACGCTGGTGATGGGCCAGAAGCCAGGCAGCCAACATCCTGATGTTCATTCCAGTGGCTGGTCTGATCTATTTAAAACAGATCTATCCAATGCCGATTTTCCGGAAGGTATCTGGAATCTCGAAAATAGTGAATTAACTGCAATCGAGGATCAGGCGATCTGGACGAAAAAGATCTATGATAATTTTATCCTGGATCTTGAATTCAAAACTGCTGAAGGGACCAACAGTGGGGTGATCGTGTATTGCAGCAATAAAGAAGACTGGATTCCGAATTCAGTTGAAATACAAATCGCTGATGACTATGCTCCCCAGTGGGCAAACGCATCAAAGGATTGGCAGTGTGGTGCGATTTTCGGTCACCTGGCGGCCAATAAACAGAAAGTAGTTAAAAAGCCCGGAGAGTGGAACCGATTCACAATTACTTGCAGAGACCAAAATATACAAGTTATACTAAACAATCAGCTCGTTACAGAAATGGATATGAGTTTATGGACCTCAGCAACAGAAAATCCTGATGGTTCTCCTATACCTTCATGGCTCAATAAACCATTTTCCACATTATCGACAAAAGGATATATAGGCTTCCAGGGTAAACATGCCGGTGCACCAATATGGTTTAGAAATATCAGGATCAAGGAAATCGAGTGAATGAGATAACGGGTAAAAGCGGAAACGTGGAGAAGTGGAGAAGTAGAAAAGTGCATAAACGGTAATGAGATATTGCTATTAAGATAACAATCCAATTATTAGATATTTGAATAGTCGCTTTCCTCCTGACGAATAACTGAATAAATTAAAGAGCAAAAGGTTCCCTGGACAGGCGATTATTTTCAAAGTCGGAAAGAAATATAAATAATTTTCAAGGTATTGGTTGGTATGGAAGATATTATTAATTTAAGGATACTTCGTATATCACCGCAAGTCCCACATGCCGAAGGATTTTATAACTTCAATCCACTACGTCCCATCATTCTTCAAAATCGTATCTGATATTTTCAGGCAATGGTTCAACCAATAGTTTCATCCACTTACCATTAATCTTAATAACAACCATCCTGTTATCTTTGTCATAAAAAATTGTGCCGTCGTCGGAGTCCTTTAATTCTTTATAATTTACATACTTCGCACTCTCTACATATTGTGTTTCATTATCAGCCTCAGGTTTTTCTTTCCTGATATCCTCTTTTCCAATACTACCCAAGGTAAGAGCGTTTTTCAGTTTTAATGATCCATAAAAAATTGCTTTATCCCGACTAAATAAAAAAGAATGTTGCCTAACATCTGATCCAATCCGGAACCAGTTATATGCGGACTCGGAATGATCATAGGCAGTACCGTAATAATACATTTCAGCCACCGGTTTACCTTTTTCAACATGCTTATTTACTAACATTGTTATTCTTGATTTATCATCCTTAGCATATCCTTCAAAAACATGATAGCCCCAACGTTTTTTATTTAATTCATTTTCATTGCCTCGAACCTGAATCATATAAGGAGTACTTAAAATACCTGCAACGGTCGTATACATCGGCGTAAATTGGGTGTCAAAGCCAAAATTATATCCTCGCAGGTTCCATTTATTCCAGGTGGTATCAATGTCGGAGTACAATTCTATTCTGTTCAGATTTGAATTATTTGAGCCTTTAATTAACCGGTAATACTTAGTATGATCAACTAAATGATCCTCTGATTGACCTAAAGTAATACTGAATGATGTAATAATTAATAAAGCGGTAATTACAATTTTCATTTTATTTTTTTTAAAGGTACATATAATAAACTGTGTAGGAATTCAATAAGTAATAAACAAGGAACGTTAAAGGTTAATTTTTAAAAAAATCAATATATCCCTCATAAGCGATAAAAAACATAAAAATCGAGAATGCGAGGGTAACCACAAGTCCTGTATTGAGCCAGAAGCCGTTCTTATAAATCCCCATTACCTTTCTGCTATTCATCATGATCAGTAGAAAGATTATGAGCATTGGCATCATGAGGGGGCTAAAGGCCTGGGAGGCAATCATCACGATCACCGGTTTCCCTCCGAACAACGGAATGATCAAACCAGATAAAGTTACCACGGAAATCAGGATCCTGAAAAGCGGTCTTTTAAAATTTCGACCAATCTTCTTGTAATCTGCGATCAGCCAGGGCAACAGCAGCATATTGGGGAATATCGAGCTCAATCCTGCAGCAATGATACCTGTCACGAAAAGAGCGATCGCAAACCTTCCTGCCAGGGGTTCAAGCGTACTGACCATATCAATAGCATTGTCCACAAAAATTCCCCTGGGATGAAGTGTCCCAGCCGCGCTGGCCATTATGGCGGCACTCACTACAAAAAGAAGGCTGGCGGATATCAGAGAATCTCTGCGTTCAATATGCAATTCACCAGGATTCCAGTTCTTTTCTGCAATCACGCTGCTCCTGGAAACAAGGACTACTGCTGCCATTGTAGTACCCACCATACCTGCTATGATGATGTGTGGTTGACCTGTTTCTGGAATATGAGGCACCATCCCTTCAAATATTTTAGATGCGTCATGAATGATCATAAAATTGGTAAGAATAAAGGCAATACCCATCACCCCGACCATGAGGGATACAAACTTTAAAAAAACCTGATGTCGGCCGGTCCAGGAAAGGAATAACAGGAATGAAAGAAAAAAAATGGATATAATCAAGGGTGAAAATCCAGCTTGATCTGATGTCAAGGGCCGGGACCACTCCTGGATTACTTCAGCGACTACAGCCATCACCCCCATGATCGAACTGATGACGGTGACCATCAAACCGGCAATAATAAAGACAGAAGCAAACCATCCTATATTGTTTTTTATATTATACATAATGGTGTTGCCCGTTACTATAGTAAGCCGGCTAATCGTAATCAACATGATGAACGTAAAAAAGCATGAAAGAAATAATGCCCAGGTAAAGGACATTCCATATCGAGCACCCGCCACAACCATGGAGGTAACACTTCCCGTACCGACAACATAGCCAACAATGAATAATCCTGGTAAGATATTCGCAAAAAACATTTTGAGTCTTTCTAAAGATCCCATTTTTTACTTCAGGCTATATTCCGGTCAGATAAAAAATCATTGACATAATCTTTTAGAAGTAATTTATCTAGTGAACACATTGGTTATAGTCAGTAAATAAATCCTTTTTCATCATGAATATAATAAATCAGGTTTATTTTTTAGAGACAGTATATTTTATATATCCAATAAATTTCCTGGTGATTTAACCATGAAATCAAAACTAGTGTGGAAGTAAGAGGCTGTAAAAGAAATGAGGTACTTCTTTTTACTATTCATTATTCATATTCATTAAACAACCTGAATAAATTACCCAGTTGTTCAAAATCATTATCAGTTTCCGCACAATATTGTTGGCGTCTCCAGAAATTTGCAAAGTAGGTTCAGTCACTGTTTTGTCCTCCGTGGGGCTATTAAATGAGTTTGGTTCATAATATGAGAAGTTTTACTTATATGCTTCTGAGGAAAAGTTTAAATCGGGCATTGAAGTTGATTTAAAAGATGTGGATTACGAGAAACTCTGGCTTCTAAATGAAGGCAATTATTTTCGTGATCAGATAAATAATTTCTGCGATCTGAATAAAATCAGAAAAAATCAACAGTTCATTTACCGGAGTAACTCAATTGATGCCGTGATCAGGATTGTAGATGCCAAAGGAGGAATTAGGATATTACCGGAGCTTTCTACTCTATGTCTCACTCAACAACAGGAAGAAAACACAATTAAAATTGCCGGGGTCAAAAACCCGGGAAATATCTATCATTCTTACAAGGAATTATGATAAAAAACGATTCATTGATAAACTTACGGAATATATCCAATCCAATATTCCCAGAAGTATGTTATCAAAAACAGGAATGGATATTGTCGATCCTGAAATAAAAATTTTAAAAATATTACCGGATATCTATTTTTCATCTTTTCGCGTAAACAATTCGACTGCATTTGCTATCTGGTCGGGTTTTCCCAGGACATATGCCACATCTCCTTTACTAAAAACTTCATCCGGTCCGGGATGCTCAATGATTTTTTCATTTCTCTTCAATGCTACTACCGTAACCCCAAACGTTTTCCGAAAATTTACCTCCGAAATGGATTTTTCAATCAGAAATGAATCGTCACTGATCTTAAGTGCCATAATCTCTATGTTTGGTATTTCTTTTATAATTGAAAATTCTGAATCAGACTCTATTTCTCGGAATATTCCGTAATTATCCTGTCTGATTTTTTCAATTGCGACATTAATCTCTCTTCGTGGTAAGAGATATTTTTTCAGGACTCTTTCAAACAAATTTATGGCTGTTTCAAATTCCTCTGGGATCACTTGATCTGCTCCAAGCTTATACAATTCTTCAATGTCATAGACATGTTTTGTCCGTACCAGTATGAAAGCATGTTTATTTAAATTCCGCACTTTTTCAGTTACCGCCATAGATGTTATTAAATCACCAATTGAAATGATTATTACTTCCGCGCTATCAACATGTGCTTTATGTAAAATTGGTTCATTTACAGCATCACCATAAATTACTGTTTCTCCTTTTAATTGTCTTTCACGAGCAATAGCCGGATCAAACACAAGGGATATATATGGCATTTTCATATATTTTGCCATGACTGAAAGATTAAGGGCACGCGAATCTTTACCTATTAATACGAGATGATTTTTCAAATCAGGGATATCAATCTGTTTTAAGGGAAACAAACCATCTGCAAAAAATTTTGGAACTGGAAATTTCAAAATAAAATCGGCAATGGGAGTGGCAATCTGTATCAGGAATGGAGAAACCGCCATCGAAATAATAGCCACTGAAAGGAAAAGTTGAAAATAGAATGGCGGAATTATATTAAAATCCAATCCTAACTCAGCAAGAATAAATGAAAATTCACCGACCTGACTAATAGCTATCCCGACAAGTATGGTTCCTTTAAGTGTATGTCCCAGTATAAATGCACAAAAACTTCCTATTATCATCTTAAGAAAAATCACCAATATTACGGTCGAAATCACCAACAGGTAATTATCAATTAAAAATGTCAAATCAAGCAACATACCAATGGATACAAAAAAAAAGCTGGTAAACGTATCTTTGAAAGGAATAATATTTCCAAAAGCATTATGACTATACTCAGATTCCGATATCATCAGACCTGCCAGGAATGCTCCAAATGCCAAAGACATGCCCAATTCAGCTGTTAGTAATGCTACTGCAAGGCAAATAAGCAGAATACTCATAAAAAACAGTTCCTGATTTTTAGTTAGCGCGATCATATGCAGGATTTTGGGCATCAACCATCTATTACCTGCATAAACCAGTCCTATGATCAATAGGGCTTTGAATAATAAAATCAGGATCTGGAATGGGAAATCCAAAGCCTCACCACCCATTAGTGGAACAAAGAGTAACAAGGGAACCAGGATGATATCCTGAAAAATAAGAATCCCCAGAACTGTTCGGCCATAATTAGAGGTAAGTTCAGAACGTTCCTGTAATATCTTCAATACGACCGCAGTACTACTTAATGCTGTAATCAATCCGATGAATAAAGCAGCTATCCAGTTTAAATTGTACAAGCGGGCTACAAACATAGTAATAATAGTAGTCGTCAATAATTGTAGTAATCCACCCCAAAACACAATTCTCCTGATCTTCAGTAAATGATTCAAGGAAAATTCTAATCCTATTGAAAATAAAAGTAGAATAATGCCGATTTCAGCCATTAGTTCAATTTCTTTTGGCGATTGAATAATAGCCAGTGCATAGGGCCCTGCTATAATTCCTGTTAATAAATAGCCAATTATCGTAGGAATTTTAATTTTTGTAAATACAAAATTTACAAATGTTGAAAGAGAAAAAATGATGACAATATCTTTTAAAATCGTCAATTCCATTTTTTTAATTTATTAAAAAATTCTTACAGGGTAAAATAGTTAATATTTGTTTAAATATAGAATATATTATACTGATTAATATGAATTGGTATTTGTGAAACTCTATCATAAAAATTCAGGATATAATTATTTAACGATACAATTTATAGCCTCAATGGAAAGCCATGATTATCTTTGTGGAAAGACACCTGCTTACCTATTATGCGATTATCTCAATTAGCACGAAAAGTATCAAAAACACCAAAAGAACTTCTTGATTTTTTACAATCAAATGGAATTGGAAAATATTCCGGTTCCAATGTAAAGGTGGATGTTGAACATATTAATTTTGTCATACAATATTTTACACAAGAATATGATGAAGCCATAGTATCAATCCCAGCTTCGTCAGATAACATAAAAAATGAAAATTCGGGGAATCCATCAAAATCAGAAAGCGAGGAAACAAATACACCAGTGAAAATTAATGAGTCAGTCACCAAAGAAGAAACTAAGAATGTAGAACTGATACGTGCACCCAAAGTGAAATTACAGGGTGTGAAGGTAGTTGGTAAAATTGATCTTCCGGATCGACCGGTAAAAACTGAAAGATCAGTAATCAATGACCCCGGTAAAGAGCAATCTGTTGAAGATCCGAATTATAAAAGAACTAATAAAAAAAGTAACAAACTGCCCAAATCACGATTTGAAAGAGGCATAAATCATCGAAAATCAAAAAAAAGATTAACCTACCAGGAAAAGCTAAGACAGGAAGAACGAGAAAAGGAAAGACGAAAAAAGAAACAAATGCAACAGGATAGGGAGCGGAAAAGGAAACACTATCAAAAAAATGTTCAGTCAAAAATTAAACCATTACCTGCCAAAAAGAAAACCAAATCACTTCCTGCTGCCCCGGAAACGACAAATATCACTAAAACTCAGGTACCATTGTATAAAAATCCTCTCAGGAGATTCTGGGCCTGGCTGAATGGAGCATATGATGAATATTAAAATAATTATGAATTATGAATTGTAGACTATTAATTCTTAATTATTAATCATTAAATATCTAAGCCTGTTTTATTAAATTGTTAATTCAGATAAGAGGGAAATAGTAGATTATCGTATCTCAATTTCATCAACAAAAATCCAGGTAGATAAACCTGCACCATGATGCCAGACCGGGGCTTTCTTCATATTATCTGCAATAATTTTGATATACCGGGCATTTACAGGGTTGAATGATAAACTAAAATATTGAATATCATTTGTTTTACTTGTTTTAGTCAATGGTCGGGCATTCGGTATCATACCCAACAGAATAAAGTTTTCTCCATCAACTGAGTATAAATAACGAACCCGTTCAGGAAAAAATACGATATGATTTGTTACCTGTAAAAATGCACTTGATACCTCACTGATCATCTGTAATTCATCAAGATCAATAGTAGCTTCTAAGTCATTACCATCGAAACCAAGCCAATTGGCAAAAAAACTACTTCCTCCGTACGCACCATCCGTCAATACTTGCGGATCCTCATCAGCATATTTTGTCGCCGGTTGTCCCAGTAGAACAGATTTACCTGTGGCAAGATTATTCAATTGAGCCCTGTTCAACGTTTTTTCATAAAAATCCAGATATTCACTAACCGTAAAGCGCATTTCATTCATATATGTTATATCATTTTTCTCACAAGTTTCCCTGAAATCGACTATTCTTTTCCTAAGGCGATCAGGGATTATTTTTTGACCATTATTTATGATCGTCAGACTGTATTGTTCTGACAGATTTTTTCTGGAAGCTTCCAGAATTGCATAATCGACACTTAGCCCGGCTACTTTCACCCTGTTTAGTATATCAGGTTGATCAGAAACTGCTTTTTCTGCAAGTTCATACCAACTTTCATATTTACTGAGCAAGGCCGGTTTGAGGAATGAACTAAAAGCCTGTGATGGATCCCCATACAAAAACAGGAAAAATTCATGATCTTCATGCAATGCTTCATGAACAGTTTTTATGTAATTTCCGATGTGAGGTCCGGCATCAAAATAGTAACCGGTTAAAAAATCCTGCAAAACACTATCTGAATTTATGTCAGGATTCCACAGAAGATTGGCCGTCAGATAAGAACGTAATTCAAACAATTCACTTGGCTGGTGGCTGTGCTGTTCGAAAATCCATCGGGCATTATTCTCCCGGAATAGTTGAATATTGGACTTCAATGTATGTATATTGGGGAAAGGTGCTAAAAAATTTGTAAATTGGGTAGTATAGTCCCAAATGCGAATATTATCAGACAAGGCACCCCAGGCAATCAGATCATCTGCAAAGTCCCGACAGTTATTTCTAATAGGTGCACTACGATCACACTCAATGGAACATAATGTGATCAATACATTACCTTCTGGTTTAATGAACTTCGGTGCTTTACGTGTATATTGATAAGCCAGAGTAGAGATCATTTTATCCGGAAACTCACGCGCTATCCGGTTTACAAAATCGATCATGGATCCAGAAGGTGATTCTTCTCTTTGATTTATTTCTTCACAGGATTCACATTGGCAATATTGCTGGTTATCATCCTGGCTGACGGATATCACATCTGCATCAGGATATCGCTTCAATAGAACAGATACAGAATCTTTTACAATGCTGAAAACATCCGGGTTTGTCAGACATAGTTGTGTGGGTAATCTCTGTTTATTACGTAATGCGTAATATTCGGGGTGTGATTTAAAAAATACATCTTCAGGCATGAATAAATGGAATGTGTGTACCCTGGCTGTTGGGACATAGGTAGGAAAAGCCTCATGCGTAACCTTACGTTTGTCTGCAAAATCAGGATTTTCATAAAACAAGCGGGAATGGACAGTGCGGGTGGTGATATCCGGAAGATAGGAATAACTGAGGTTTCTGCTAATGATAATCCTATCTTCTGTTGGAATTTTCTCGACTTCTGGAGCATAGAAGCGGCAATTCATATATTCCTCAAGAAATGTATATACCCCGTACAGTGTACTCCTCTGATCGCTGCCGACAATTAAAAGATTATTATTATTTATTCCAATATATAGCTGATTATCAATTAGTTTAATATTTTTAGTTAATGTAGTTTTACCAACATAAATTCCCTTATTCAATTTTTCTGAACCTTCTTGTATAACCGGCAATTGTAAATCTCCTATTAATTCAAAATAATGCTGTAGTTCTTTTGCGGCTTTAAGTTCCAGTGAATCCGGTTTCTCCGGAATAACAATCTGATAACCGGATTTTCCATTTCGTACGAGGATCAGATTATCGGAGGATTGACAAGCAGATAAATAAAGTATCAGGATTAAAAAACAGTATAAAATCTTCATGGACTATAAATATTAATGAATTATAAAAATGATAAATAATTGTTCTAGTTTATTATCCTGTTAATATAAAGAAGTCGATCCATATTTAATATTTTATAATCTATATTATGTATATTGAATAAAAACCATAAATTTTCACTATGAAAGCTTTATTTATATATCCCCTGATATTTATTAATACAATTGTTTTATCACAACCAGGGGATTTTAAAATCGATGCGCTTGTAACGCCAAAATCCGTTGAAAAAACCATTACTGTAGGTGGAACTGATGCTCAGATTAATGGATATGATAATCAATCAATCCAGTATGCCATCGATGCCATTGCTAAAACGGGTGGGATTGTTAAATTAAATCCCGGCACGTTTGAATTGATTGCACCAGTACGGCTGAAATCTAATGTAAAATTGATCGGGTCTGGCAGAGAAACAGTACTGAAGAAAGCCAAAGGTATCGAAACCCGATATATTGTGGATGCCGATTATGGTGAATTGAAACTTACAGTAGAAAATCCGGATGGATTTAAACCTGGAATGAAAATCCAGGTTACGGATAAAAATCAGAATTCATGCTGGAATGTATCCACAGCATATATTACGGATGTAGTGGACAATGTTATTTATATCGATGATTATCTGATCCGCGATTATCGTTCAGATCAGGATGGATTGATATCTAATGCCAGTTCTGTTATAGAAGTTATTGAAGCAGAAAATGTTTTAATATCAAATTTAACAGCTGATGGTAGCAAGGATGTGAATTACCGAGCGGATGGATGCAATAGTGCAGGAATATATGTTTTCAAATCAAAGAATATTACTGTTGAAAAGGTGCATGTCAAAGATTTTAATGGTGAAGGAATAAGTTGGCAGATCACGGAAAATGTGACGATCCGGAATTGTGAGGTCAGTGGAAGTGGGAATATTGGTTTACACCCCGGGACAGGATCTCCTCTTTCCATTATAGAAAACAATGATGTTCATCACAATACCGTTGATGGATTATTTATCTGCTGGCGTGTACATCATAGTCTTGTTAAAGGAAATAAATTTCATCATAACGGCCGATATGGCATATGTACGGGACATAAGGATACCGATGTATTATTCGAGGCAAATCATATCTATCACAATGGAAGCGATGGCGTGAATTTAAGAGGCGAAAGGGAATCCAATGCACCTCATAGAAACACTTTCACTAATAATATTATTGAAAATAACGGCACTAAGGAAGGAGGATATGGATTTTCAGTTAATTCACCGGCAAATGATCTGGTTTTAAAAGGTAACATCATTCGTGATACAGAATCTGGCACCCAGAAAGCTGCTTTATTTATTTATGAAAATGGATCAATGCCCAGGTTAGAGGATAATGATATCGGAGATCATAAACTTGGAAAGATCGTTACTCAGACTAGTCAATAAATACAGAAATAATGAATGGTAATTGAAAGGTGATAGATTCATAGATTGAATTGTAAACTAGAAAACAGGCCCAAATTGCAAATGATAGTTATATTTTCAATTTGTTTTGCACAAAAAAGGCATAACCCAAATGAATTATGCCTATTATAATAATTTCAACTTAAATAATTCTAATTAATACTGATCAATTCAACCTCAAATATCAAAGTTTCATTTGGTCCAATGCTCTGACCAGCTCCTCTGGGACCATAAGCAAGATCCGATGGAATATATAATTTCCATTTTGAACCAACAGACATAAGTTGTAAGGCTTCCTGCCATCCCTGGATTACTCCATTTACTGGAAAATTAGCAGGTTCACCACGATTAACAGAGCTGTCAAAAACAGTTCCATCCAGGGTTGTTCCATGATAATGTACAGTTACCTCATCTTCAGCTGCAGGTCTAGGTCCATTTCCTTCAACTATAACTTCGTATTGTAAACCACTTTCTGTCGTTGTAACATTTTCCCTGTTTTTATTTTCAGCCAGAAAAGCGCTACCTGCATGTTTACTTTCTTCAGCCCGTGCAGTCTGCAGGTTCTGGAAGTAATTATTGATAACCATATTACAAGTCGCCGCATCCATTTTGGGTGTTTGATCATTTAAAATGTCATTAAAAGCCATCGTTAAAGCATTCACATTAACTTCATTCATACCCTGAGATTTAATATTTTGAGCAATATTGACTCCCATACTATAGCTAACACTATCAATCTCATTATTTAATTGAACCTCTTTGGTCGACAATTCCTGACCGCTACAGCCGAAAAAGAATCCAAATCCAACTGCCAAAATAATTACTGGTGTAAATTTCATTATTATATTAATTTATCTGATAAATAGTTTTCAGTGGCCAAAAGTACATGAAAGGATTTACTATTATTCCTTTTCATTATTTTATTTTATAATTTATCCTGAAGGTATCCTTGTTCAATTATTTGAAAAAAGAGTATGAATTGAAGTTCCGGCAACAATGTTATATCCAAATTTCAAGGAGTAAAACCAAAATTTTTTATAGTTACCGTATTCCTGGAATTTCAATCTCGGTAATTCCTTAAAATAGAAAAACTTCTACTCTTTATGCTTAAACTATGTCTCCGATAAAACTAAAAGAGTGACAGAAAAAATAATTATCTTCCCGGATTACTCATAAATGCAATGTGTTTGCTATCCGGTGACCAGGAAGGCACATTGATGGTCCCTTGACCACCGTATAAATATGCAATAACTCTGGGTGCCCCGCCCGATAATGGCATAAGCTTTAGTTCTACACGTTTATAAGCGGGATGATCATTAGAAAATACCTCTGGTGGAAATGATAAAAATACAATCCATTGCCCATCCGGAGAAATATGAGGAAACCAGTCCTGATTTTCATCAAAAGTGATTTGTTGGTGAACCGATCCATCAGGTTTCATTCGCCAAATCTGCATGGTGCCTGTGACACTTGAATTATAATAAATATATTTTCCATCCGGTGTATATTCAGGACCATCCACATGAGCACTTTTATTGAATGTCAATTGAACTTCTTGTCCTCCTTTTATTCCTTTTTTATAGATGTTATAAATGCTTGTATCCCGCTGTGCAACATAAACTACTTCTTTATTGTCAGCTGACCATCCGTGCCAATATGATGGTGTTCTATCTGTTACCATCTCTGGTTCTCCTCCGTTTATCGGAAGTACATATATCGTTGAACCACCTCCTGGCATTCCTTCCCGATGATGACTGATAGCCAGTATTTTTCCATCAAATGAAATTCCATGATCATTGTTATTCCTGTCAGCAAAACCTGTATTGAATTTTTCGGGTTCTCCCCCTTCTATAGGAATTTTATATAAAGAACCATTGCTATTGAATAATAAAAACTTACCATCAGGCATCCAGTTTGGGGCTTCAAATCCTTTGTCTGATTCATAAACTACTTTTCGTTTTCCATTAAATACATTCATTATCTCAAGCCTCGATCCTAAAAAACCTTGCTCATAAGGATTGTAATTTTCTGGAACAGGTTTGTCGATCCTGACGTTCCAGACCTTCGCCTCTTCAACCACCTCCGGATTGTGTGAACAGATAAAAAAGCCTGCCAGCACCTCGCATGGCATATTTATCATCTCATATGAGCCAACTTCCTGCAGTGATTCTCCCCAGTACGCAACCCTCATGGTAAATACCTTTTCTTTTCGCTCCAACTGAATCACTTGTACGTTTTTTTTAGTGGAAAATATCTGATCCTCGGGATCCCTCATGGCCTGTCCTTTACCAACACGCCATTGCATTACCGTCAATCCATCTCCATGATAAACGGCACTCATGTGAATCGCATCTTCCGCAGTCGATTCCCTGACCATCCAACCAACCTTCCTGTGTGGCTCTACACCTTTCCCCACAAACTCAAAGTTAGCAGTGAGAATAAAATCCCCTTCCAGATTATTATATGCATAATGAAATTCATCTCTGTCAAACCAGATATTGTATCCCGATCCTTTGACCGTATAAGTCTGTGTGTTTTTGTCGTAGGATGTAGATCCAGCATTTTCAGGATTTCCTATATCAATGCTATGCTGAAAAGTGCCCAACTTATTTCCCTGGGCTAAAGTAAGATTCATAAACATCATAGAGCAAAAAAAGAATATAACTGACTTCATTTGATTTTATTATATTGAAAAGACGTTTTAATAGATGCAAATATATGATAGTTGTTGAATAAATGATATTTTTTAATTTTCAATCCAAGGTTATTTTAATATCGGATAATGTATATTCGGATCCTTGATTTCTACCCAGGGTAATTGGTAGAGAGTGACCACATTATCTGCAGCATATACATCCTGATATTCTCTAAAACCTTCTCTGAATCCTCCCGGATCTCCCCACTGCATAAACCAGGTCCATCTTGGTTGGTTTCTAATAATCTCCAGGTTGGGAACCCTACCTACTTCACCCAATGCAATCGGCCTATCGCCTGCAAGGGCCAGCATCTGATCATAATTTTCCTGGTTAAATCCTTCGGTATACACGTCCGTGGCTAATATATCCACAACATCATCTCCCGGATAATAGGTTTCGTGTGTATCAACTCCATCTTTAAATTCATTTGTATTATATACCCAGATTAGATTATTCAGTCCATGAAATTCTACTAGTCTGTCAAACAACATACGCCATAATTTTTTATAACCGTCTTCTCCTTCTTTTTTCCCCCACCAGAACCATCCTCCATTCATTTCATGGTATGGCCGCCAGAGTACCGGAACCTTTGCATATCTGAGTTGTTTTAAAAACCAGGCGATCACATCTACTTGGGATTTCCAACGTTCATTGATCGATGTACCGGGTGTGATCAGATCTTGCCATTCCTGTTCGGTCAAATCACCTTGTATGGATTCTCTAAAGGTTACCGGTTCATCCTGCGTAGGGGGTACCGCATGCCACATCAGAGTAATAATAAAACCTTCATGATGCCGTTTTATGGCCTCATCGATGATATTCTGGCGATAATTGATCCCATCCCAATACCCCGGATAACTGAATCCAAAATCCTGTCCGAATACGGCCGGATATTTTTTTGTCATCCTGTGAACGACAGATAATCTGGTAGAACCCACCAGTGGCGCACAGTGTTGACCTGCCAATATCTGCCTGCCTGAAATACTGTATATATATTCCAGCAATGTAACTGCTTCAGGAGAAGAATCTGGCGTAACTGGTTTACTAAATGTACTTTGTGCATTCAGAATCGAAATTCCTGCAAACACAGTGATAAATAAAGAAAATGATATGATTTTTATAAGTTTCATAATGAAAATTGTTATAGTTTACTGGATTATATAATGAAGGATTAAAAAGTAAACAGATTAAAGTTTATTTTTTCATAAGGTGAATATATTTCAAAAGGAATTTCGAATTTTATTTTAAAATGTCATTTTAATTCCGTTATAATCAAAGTTAATTCAAATTTTCATAAGGATTAATATTATATCCAGCTCGGTAGCAGATAATAGTGTCTCAAATAGTAACAGGTGTTGTCGGAAATTACTACAATTTAAGGATTATCCTAAATAGTAAATGACTGATATTCAACAGTATATTTAATGGGCATATTTTTTCATAGTATATTAATGATATTTTTTACTTAAACAGTTCAATTTTCTTCTACGTGATGACAACTTTTTTTATTGTTCTCAAATCATCCTTCATAAATATCGTAAAACATAAAAATCATACAATAATTTCCATAATTGGATTATCGGTGGGTTTTTTCGCATTTATACTTATCAATCTTTTTATCAAATATGAATTTGATTGGGATAAACATAATCAAAATTACAATCGAATTTACCGGATACAAACCTATAAGGTAGCAGATGATGAAAAAATTATGCAGACTTCTCCTGCCCTGTCTGCATTTATTCGAAATAAGTATAATGATATCGAAGAACAGGCTATTGTTTTTCCTGATCAAGAATAATATTTATCAATTCCTGAAATTAACATGATTTATAAAGAAAAAGGTATTTATGCCGATCAGGATTTTCTTAATATATTCTCGTTCAAATTGAATAATGGTGATATCAATCAAGCCCTCGTAGAACCTTTTTCTGTTTTATTATCAGAGACTTTATCCGTTAAATTATTCCCGGACGAGAATCCAGTTGGGAAAACCTTGTTGCTTGATAAGAAATATACATTGAAAATCACCGGGACCTATGATGATCTTCCGAAAAACGCTCATTTAAGGCCCGATTATATTATATCCTTCCAAACAATTGAGCGGCTCTGGAATACCAATAATTTATTTGAAAGATGGAATCATAACGCCTTTTATACTTATGTATTACTAAAGGAAGGGAGTGATTATAAAAACCTTGAATTGAATATCAGATATATCCTTACAGACAAAATCCAGACGGATATCAGACAATTGTATTTACGGCCCCTGAATAAGTTATATCTGGCTTCTACCAACAACAATTATTTGATTGTCGTGTATTTATTGGGCATCCTATCCTTTTTCATACTGATGCTTGCTTCTATCAATTCCATGAATTTATCCATTGCCTCAAGTACGACAAGAATGAAAGAAATCGGGATAAAGAAAATTATTGGATCCAGCAGAAAACAATTAATAATGCAGATCTTCCTGGAAGCCTTTTTGATTACCATTTTCTCCTTTATCGTCGCGATTATTCTTGTTGAATTGTTCTTGCCGATTTTTAATGATTATACAAACAAAGAAATCACCTTCAAGTTATTGTTTAGTCATGCATATATTATATATATTCTTCTTTTTATACTTGTTATAAGTATTTCAACAAGTATTTATCCTGCCTGGCTTATTACTGCAGTCAGATCAGTGGAATTATTCAAAGGAAAAATAACCCGGAGCCGAGGATCTGGAGTAACCCTGAAAAAGTTGCTGGTAGGATTTCAGTATACTATCACTATTGTCCTGATCACAATGACTGTATTATTTATTAAACAGATCCATTTTATGTCGACTAAAAATATCGGGTTTGATAAAGAAAATCTTTTATTTACAGAAGTAACAGTATCTTCGCCGGATGTTTCTATACAGAAAATAAAAAACAGATTAAGTTCCTACCCGGAAATTGAATCAATTGCTGTTTCGCAAGGATTTCCGATTCATTCTTCAAGATATACTGATGCAGCGATGATAGATTGGGAAGGTGGTTCGAGAGATCAGGTCACAGAAGTGAGAGTTTTTTGGGTAAGCTATGATTATGTGAAAACCCTAGGCCTGGAAATCTTGGAAGGACGTGATTTTTCACTCAACTACCCATCAGATATGGGAAATGCATGTCTCATCAACAAAACAGCTGTAAGGCGTTTTGGATGGGAATATCCTGTTGGTAAATTCTTAAAAGATAGGCATTACAATGTTGTGGGTGTTATTAAGGATTATCATTTCCACGATATTTATAATATTATTAAACCGATGGCTCTCCTTGTGAAGCCTGATAGCACAGTGCTTAAAGGACATCAATATTTTGCTTTCCGGATTTCACCGGAATCAGAAAAAAAATCTATAGAAAACATAACGTCAATTCTTGATCAACTTTTCCCAGAAGATCCTTATGAGATTCAATTATTTACTGATTATTTTAATACAGATCAGCATTTTGCCATTTTTGCTACCATCAAAAATATTTTTATTTTTTTCTCGATTATTGCCATTTCATTATCGGTTTTGGGAGTTTTTAGCCTCGTCACACATACATTAAATCGAAAAACTAAGGAAATCGCTATTAAAAAAATAAATGGTTGTTCCAGCCTAACCATTTTTCAATCCATTGTTGTTGAATACATTATATTAATAGTGATGGCTTCATTCATCGGATCAATTGTGGCTAAGTGGTTATCGTTGCAAATACCCATTTATTATCGGTCCGAACAGGGAATATGGGATTTTTCTATCGCAATTATAATTTCCTTAATTATCACGCTTTTATCCATCACTCACAAGACATTAAAAGAAGCAACTAGAAATCTTGTTGAATCACTTCGATATGAGTGATTTTTTCAAAAGGTTAAAAATAATTGAAGATTTAATTATCTCTGACCTTTCTTAGAAATATACAAATTAATATGATTATAATTAATTCCCGTCATTTAAAATTTGCACACACATTCGATAGTATTAAACCTTCATTTATTTACATTTTTAAACATATTGACAATAATTATAAAAAGGAAAGAAAAAAATGGATTAATTTAATAAAAATTCATAAGGAAAGAATTTCTTAGATTTTTTATATTTTTCGGGAACTATTCTATCTAAATATTGTTATCTTAGCATGAGAACGATCAAACAAATACATTCTGCCAAATATAGTCCCATCGAGGATCTAATCACCTATTCACCACTTCCTTCTCATTCAGTTGATTATATCGATCCATTTATCGCTCTGAATCATCATGGCCCCCAACGTTTTATACCTGAAAACAATGGCCTTCCATTTGGCCCGCACCCGCACCGGGGTATTGAAACGGTAACCTTTATCCTGTCAGGAGAAATTTCACATGCTGATTCAAGAGGGAATAACAATTTGATCAGGGCTGGTGGAATCCAATGGATCACTGCTGGAAGCGGATTGATTCATTCAGAAACATCATCCGAAGAGTTTAAAGAAAAAGGTGGAGATCTTGAAATTATACAGCTTTGGATCAATCTACCATCAAAATTTAAAATGTCACCTCCAAAATATAAGGGCTTACAGAAAGAACAAATCCCTTCACTGAATCAAGACGATCAAAGGGTAAAAATCAACTTGATTTCTGGCAATTGGGATCATCAAAAAGGACCAGTTCAAACCCTAACTGACATCCTTATGACCACGATAAATTTTAAATCGGAAGGCCAACTGACCCTCATTGTTCCGAAAGAACATAATGTCTTTTTTTATCTGGTTCGAGGATCCCTAAAAGTCAATGATAATACAGTCAATAAATTAAATCTGGTGGAATTCAATTTTGATCATGAAGTAATAAATGTCAAAGCAGAAAAGGACAGTGCACTGCTTTTCGGTCATGCGACACCTTTTAAGGAACCAGTGGTTGTTGGAGGTCCTTTTGTAATGAATACTGAAAAAGAGATTGAACAAGCGTATCAGGATTTTTACACGGGGAAAATGGGTCAATGGGTATAATACTGCGATAATCATCCTAACCTATTTTTAATTCTGAGTTTTAAACCGAAATTTATTTATTCTCAACGATGATTCGTGTTTTTTAATCATATTTATTTATATATTTTATGTTATTTTTTAAACATTAATTTTTAGATATACTATGAAAATTTTTTCTATTATTCTCTTATTAATGATTACGCATTCCACTTTTCCTCAATCTGATTTAAAGATTAATGCTAAAGGATATTTTGAAATGCAGGGTCTGAATGTAATGGTATTCAGTGATATCTACCCGGAAGGTCATCAGACTGGTGTAACGGTTATCCAACATGGAGTAAGAGTAGCAGCTAACGGGGATGTAAGACTTGAAATTTCTCCCGGTCAATGGTCACCTGTTCCAAAAGGAGGCAAACTCAGCATTGATGAGGAAAGTCAAACGATTTCGCAAGTGCTCTGGTATCCGGATTCCAGCAAAAACCAGCGAGGATTTAATCCGATAATTTATCCTGACCTGACCTTTTCATACAGTGTAAATGTGAAAGCCATGCAGGGAAACACTTTTCAAATAACTGTGAACCTGGACACACCACTTCCTGAAGAATGGATAGGAAAGGTAGGATTCAATTTTGAATTATTCCCGGGCGACTTGTTTGGCAAAGCTTATCTTATGGATGACCAATCCGGCATTTTCCCACTTCAACCCAATGGTCCTGTGAGTGAATATTATAATGAAAACCTCTCAAACTCTTTGGCTATTGGTAATCAACTTGTGATCGCTCCTGAAAGCGATTTTCAGCGAATGAAGATCATATCAAAGAAAACACCTCTCGAACTTTGGGATGGTCGCACGAACCATAATAATGGTTGGTTTATCGTTCGAAGCGTCATCCCCTCTAATGCAACAAAAGGCGCTATACAGTGGGAAATAACACCTCATGTAGTAAATAACTGGCAGTATGAACCGGTAATTCAGGTTTCACAACTGGGCTATCACCCGAACCAGTTAAAAAATGTATTGATCGAACAAGATCCGCTGGATAATGTTGCCGATGAGCTTATTGTTTATCGTCTAACAGAAAATGGTAAGGTAATAGTGAAAAAAGGTACTCCCAAACAATGGGGAGAATTTCTCAGATATCAATACCTGACTTTTGATTTTTCAGATATCCAGGATCCAGGTATGTACCAGATTTCTTATCGATCTAATTTATCAAATCCATTCAAGGTTGGAGAAGATGTTTTTGATCGACATGCATGGCAACCGATATTGGATTATTATCTTCCTGTACAGATGTGTCATGTGCGAGTTAATGAAAAATACAGGGTATGGCATGGATTCTGCCATCTTGACGATGCATTAATGGCCCCTATCAACATAAATCATTTTGATGGCTACCGTCAGGGACCATCTACCCTAACTAAATTCAAACCACTCGAACCCGTACCTGGACTTAATATGGGTGGATGGCACGATGCTGGAGATTATGATTTACGTGTTGAATCTCAAATCGGTACAGTATGGATGCTGGCCCTGATGATTGAAGAATTCGGACTGAATTATGATGCTACCTTAATTGATCAGGATAAACGATTAGTAGAGATTCATGTTCCTGATGGTAAATCCGATGTACTCCAACAGATTGAACATGGACTTCTGACAGTATTGGGAGGATATCAGGCACTTGGACGGCTTTACCGTGGGATCATCTGTTCTGATATTCGGCAGTATGTTATGTTAGGGGATGGTTCAACCATGACCGATAATCGCGTATATGATTCTTCCTTACCGGAAAACGATTTTAAAGAAAACCGCTCTGGTAAAATCGATGACCGGTATGTCTTTACGGAACAAAATCCACGAAGAGAGTTATATGTTATAGCAGGCCTGGCTGCCGCCTCACGTGTATTAAAATCCTACAATCCATCCTTGTCAAAAGAATGTCTTGAAACCGCTCAAACTTTATGGGATAATATTGAATTGGAAAATGCGCCTGTAAGTTCGAAAGTTATAGCTCTTTCGGAACTTATCCTGGCTACGGATGATAAGGATCTTATCAATATGATGGTAAACATGCAGGAAGGTATTATTGAATCAATCGCACGCTGTGGCTGGGAAGTAGGCCATGTGATTCATAAAATCGAAAATAAAAAATTCAGGGAAGAAGTAGGCGCAGCAGTTTCTGCGTACCAGGAAAAACTTCGTAATGATGCAAAAGATTCACCCTTTGGTGTTCCCTATAGGCCCAACATCTGGGGGGCCGGATGGACGATCCAACGATTTGGTGTTGAACAGTATTTTTTCTATAAGGGGTGGCCTGAACATACTTCTACAGACTTTTTTATAAATGCCTTGAATTTTGTATTGGGTGTACATCCCGGTGTAAATACAGCCTCCTTTGTTTCCGGAGTGGGATCAGAATCTGTAACCGTAGCTTATGGAGTTAACCGTGCAGACTGGTCATTTATTCCGGGAGGAGTAGCTTCAGGAACTGCTTTGATACGACCTGATCTTCCTGAAATGAAAATTTGGCCTTTTTTCTGGCAGCAAACCGAGTATGTAATGGGTGGAGGAGCAACCAATTACATGTTCCTTGCACTGGCAGCAGACAAAGTGTTAAAAAATTAATTTGGGAAATGAGACGGATGGCAATAGGGGTATTGATTCATTATGAATTGAGTTACTCGGTTTTTTAAGTAAAATTCATTGTTCTTAATTCCAATTTCATCTTCACGAAGATATATATTATCTATGGCATCTTCATTAACCTTACTTTAAGGTGAATAAAGAAAATAATATCCACATCAATATTGAATACTATTAAAATTAGAGGGTTGCGTACTCAATAAAATTTTTTTTATCTTCCCTGGTTATTTAACTAAACATAATTAAACCATGAATAAAATACACAATCCCCTCGGCAATACCATCAAAGCTTCAATAGAAGTTTCTATACGATTATTATTTTTCTTTTTACTGGTTGCCTGGTGTTTAATGATCCTTTATCCTTTTCTGACACCCATGCTATGGGGAGTAATATTCGCAGTTGTTTTTTCTCCCTTGTATTTATCATTAGCGAGATATCTGGGAGGTAGAACCAAATTATCCGCATCGATTATCGTTATCCTATCCCTCTCGATTATCTTGGTCCCAAGTTATTTTTTTATAGCATCTATGGTTGATGGTATAATAGAGGTGAAGGATGAAATAGCATCAGGTGCCATCAGCATACCTTCACCAGATGCAAATGTCCAAGACTGGCCTATTGTAGGTGACAAAATATATCAGATATGGGATTTGGGATCAAGAAATGTAGAAAAACTAGTCAGTACTTATAGCTCCCAGCTAGCAGCTGCAGGTAAGTTTATTGTAAATGTTGCCATGGGTATTGGAGGTGATGTACTTTTATTTGTACTTGCCATCATAATAGCAGGTGTTTTGCTCACCATTAAGGGGACTAATGATGTAACTCGAAAGTTCTACGGTAAGCTGGTAGGAGAACGGGGAAATGAATTTACCGATTTGTCAATCAAAACTATTCAGAATGTAGTAAAAGGGATCCTTGGCGTTGCCGTGATACAGTCTATTCTGTTGGGGATTATTTTTTTTGCAGCGAATGTCCCTTATGCCGGAGTTTGGGCATTGCTGTGTTTACTACTATCAGTAATCCAGATTGGTCCGGTGATTGTTATGATCCCGATCATTATTTATTTATATGCGAATACAACTCCTGGCATTGCGACTATCTGGACAATTCTTATAATTCTGGCTTCATTATCAGATAATGTATTAAAACCTATCCTGCTAGGCAAGGGTGCACCTGTACCTATGCTGGTTATCTTTCTGGGATCCATTGGTGGTTTTATTATGTCCGGATTTGTAGGATTATTTACTGGTGCAATCGTTTTATCGCTTGGTTATAAACTTTTCGCAGCATGGATGAATGAATGATCTTCAAGAAATTTTCAATATCCAGATGTATGATAATTATTTTTAAACATTTACTAGCCTTACAAACCTTTATCAAATTAATTCATTTAAAACACTATTACGTCAGTGATAAATTATTTGCCTTTTATCATAATCATGTAACAATTTTTGTTAAATGCGAGTAATATAAACTATTAAACCACATCATCATGATATTTAACGGAAGAAAAATTGAATTTCCTGCAATAACAAAAATCAGTTTTGCGAAAGTATTTGAATCCCTGGAAACTGCGGCCAAGGATAAGGATCAAGCTGTCGCTAACTATGCAAAACATCTCTTATCATTAAAGGAAAAATATCCCATCCTTGAAGAGGGCATTGAGGATCTGGATCTAGTCGACAAATATAAGGGTCCCATTCATCAGATTTCCAGGGTATTATTCCCAGATGCTTTATTAACCAATGAAATCAAGGCGCTGGTACCTCCTTATAACTTCCATCCGATCAGAAGTTCCAAACGATTCAGTAAGATTATTGAAGATGCAGGAGGTAATTTTATATATGAATTGAAAGATTACAATGAAAAAATGCTGTATATCATGGGGTGCGTAAATATCCTGATGGGATATTATCACTATAACGTATATTCCGGTTCACCCTCACAGATAGAAATTTTCGATCCGCAATTAGGCTTAAACAGGACATACCGTCTAACATTCAATGCTGACCTGATGGAAGTATTTCCTACTGAACGATCTATAGAAATAACTCAGAAGGATTATCTGGAATTAATGGAAAATTTTGACAACCTGGATCTTTGGAAGGAAAAATTCCCTCCAGATAGTTGGATTATGCGTGGAGTGGGTATTGTCAACCTGATGGATGTTACTATTGATTCATCCATTTCAGGGATCACTTCTAATCTTTTATTCAAAACTGAAGATTCCTTCAAAGAAATAGAAAATCACGTAAAAAGGATTTTCAATATTAAAGATCTAAGAACAGGTTTTTTTCTTTATGAGAACGATTCATTATCCTCAGGACATAAAGGAGCTTCGGAGGGGATTATACTGAAAAAAGATGAAATTCTAAAGACCACTGATGTTCTGTGTGATGATAGTTATAAACAACTTATTAAAGGAAAAAAACCCTTAATTCTCCCGGACTTAGACTCAATCAGTGATAATACGGAAAGTCCACTCGTTAAAAAATTGAAATCCCTGAAAATAAAAAGTTATATAATCTGCCCGTTAGTACATGATGATGAAATTCTTGGATTTGTCGAACTGGGTTCAGGTCAAAGAAATATATTAAATAAGGTATCACTGGAAAAAATGAACAATGTGTTGCCAATTATCTCAATGGCGGCTAGTCGGTTTAAAAATGAAATGCAGAATAGGATCGAGGCAATCATTCAGCAGGAATGCACAACAATACATTCTTCAGTGAAGTGGCGGTTTGAGGAGGAAGCAACTGATTACATGAATAAACAATTTCATAACGAGAATCCCAGTTTTAAAGATATCGTTTTTAAGGAAGTATATCCATTATACGGGCAACTGGACATCAAAGATTCTTCAACCAAGCGCAATGAGGCTATGAAATCTGACCTGTTGAAACAGATCGACGAAGTCAGAAAAATACTGTTAGCAGCATTTCATAAGAATGCACTACCAGTCTACGAGGAACTTATTTTCAGAGTCGATAGTTTTAAAGCTGAAATTAAAAAGGGATTGTTAGCCTCAGGTGAGCAGAAAATATTGAGTTTTCTTGGATCAGAAATTTATCCCGTATTCGAACATATAAAACATCAGGATAATACATTAGCAAAGAAAGTAGAAAAATACAGTCAAATGCTGGATCCTGACCTGAATACAGTATATAAAATGAGAAAGCGTTTTGATGATAGTGTCACCAAAATTAATCAAACCCTTGCCACATATCTTGATCTGAAACAGGAAGAGGCTCAAAAAATGTTTCCCCATTATTTTGAAAGGTATAAAACAGATGGAATTGAATACAATATGTACATTGGTCAATCTATCGCCAAAAACCGCGAATTTGATCTATTGTTCCTTAAAAACCTGCAAATCTGGCAATTGATGATCATGTGTGAAATGGAGAGAGAATTTAATAAAACAAAAAAGGAACTTGATACAAAATTAGAGATTGCATCCTTGATTCTTGTATATGGAACACCACTCTCTGTTCAGTTTCGTATTGATGAAAAAAAATTTGATGTAGAAGGTGCATATAATGCCAGGTATGAAATCGTGAAGAAGAGAATTGATAAAGCGAACATAAAAGGAACGGATGAAAGGGTAACTGTACCTGGTAAAATTGCCATAATATATAGTAAAGATCAAGATGGAATTGAATACAGGAAGTATATTACTTATCTGCAGGCTAAGGGATTCCTTAAGAGTAAAATTGAAGAAGTAGAACTTCAAAGTTTACAAGGGATCACAGGACTAAAAGCTCTACGTGTTGAAGTAGAATACAATGAATCAAATAAATCATCCACCGGGTATAATCTGGATGAAATTATGGAAGTCATTGAAAAATCAGGATAATTTACTAGCCATATCGATATTGTGTTGATTTATCCTATTTTCTAAATAGTACCACAGGATTGCACCTGACCTGTAATATATCAAGTACTTTTCAATTCTATGATATGCAAGATAGCCAGATAGATGTGATCCATGCAACTTCAAAAGATTTTATATCAGTTTATTCTATTGATAAGTTCTGAAAAAACTGATTAAAAACCTCTCAACAAATACTTAAAATAGTCAGTTGATTTGTCTTACTGAACCTGACAAATTTTCCGTAAGTAAAGATTGGTAAAATAATTGATCAAAAAATCCATAAAGGAAATTATCCCATTATTGTATTTAATTTTATTAATGAGGGATAAGCTATTATTAAAGTCTATATTAAATCTAAATGGTATTATTGGGATAGAATGGATACATATTCAAAGACAATCGTTGACGCAGTTGAACGGAATGCCAATGCAGTAGTAAAAATAGATGTAGAAAATTTACATAAAGAAGAATACGTCCAATCTGGATCTGGATCAGGATTTATAATTTCCAGCGACGGTTATATATTCACCAATGCACATGTAGTGGAAAAAGCCAGCCGGATTAAGGTAATGTTGCCTGACGGCAGAATTGAACATGGTATGCTATTAGGTATAGATCACGATACAGATCTGGCAGTTTTGAAAATCTACTCTACAGGATTTGATACCGTTACCATAGGTGATTCAAACCTGCTGAAGATTGGTCAGATCGTAATTGCAATTGGAAATCCTTATGGATTTCAGCATTCAGTAACTGCTGGTGTTGTAAGTGCCTTGGGCAGGACATTACGTTCCAGAAATGGACGCCTGATAGAAAATGTAATTCAAACTGATGCAGCTTTAAATCCTGGAAATTCCGGTGGTCCCTTGATAAATGCGGAAGGTGAAGTAGTAGGTATTAACACTGCAATTATCCAACATGCACAAGGAATGAGTTTTTCCGTGAGTATCAACACTGCCAAGGAGATCGCAGGTCAACTGATCAAAGATGGCAAGGTGATCAGATCTTATATAGGCTTGATGATTCAGGAGATTAATCTTTCTCCCAGGATTATTAATTTTTTTAAGCTGGAAACTCAAAAGGGATTATTGATTACACAGGTTGTACCAAATTCACCAGGAAATCAAGCAGGCTTGAAAGAAGGTGATATATTAGTTCATTTTGATGGCACGGATCTGTTAAACAGTCATGATCTTTTTAAGAGATTGGATCGAAATATGAATGGTAAAAAGGTGGCAATTAAAATTCTACGCAGAGGCAGGATATTGGATAATCAGGTAATCCCGAGAATTAAAACTTCTTGACCCGAAAAATTTATGAATTTCCCGCGCTTATAACATCCTCATTTATTACCGATCCTTGGTTTGGTTAAGAGGTTCGGTAAAGGCTCACATCTTTAAAATCTTTATTTGAAGTAGCTACGACTTAACCTGACAGTTTGGGGCTAATTTAGAAATGGTAAAACTAGATTATTAACCCCAAAACTATCAGAAATGAATACAGAAGTAAAATTAATCAATATCAGGAATTTCCTGTCCTTCTATCCATGGAGCACCAGCATCAAGCAACTCCTTTCCAATAGCAGGAATGTCTTCATTCCTGATTTTTTCGAGTTTTGATTTAATATCTCCTAAACTAGACCGTATTATTGTTAAACTTTTTTCATGAGATGGAGTTGGGCCATAGGTTGAGTAGGAAGTGCCTGTTATAACAAAACTCAAATGGTCTCTTATTGTATGCTTATCCTTCTCCCCAATCTCCTGCTTCGATCTGTTTCCGTTTAATTGTTGGTCAAGGTTAAGCAGTTCCATCCTCAATTCGTGTACCTTGTGGTCCAGATCTCCTGGATCAGCAGTTGCCCTTGCCAAAGCCAGTTGCATGGCTTTAACCTCTTCTATCACTTTTCCTAAAGTTACAGAAACAGCAGATGACGACATGATTACATCCTCAATCTCACGCCAGAAGGCTGCTGTAGCATCAGGAGTGGAGCCAGTCAAAGCACCCTCCTTCATCCGTACCACATTAAAAGTTACGGGTTCCGATAATATCGTGATCTCTCCATCGATTTGTTTGGATAGCGTAACCGAATATTGACCGGGAGCTACCAAAAAACCATCTGGTGTTACTTCCTCTTCTTCAGACGATTCTAAAGCTTCAAGTGTAATTGCATTGGATGAAGGATATCGCAGATTCCAGGCCACACGATGAAATCCCTTTTTAACCGGCCCCTCAAGTCTCCTAATGACATTGCCCTGGTTATCCTTTACTGTTAACCATATTTTTGGTTTTTCCTGCCTTCTTTCTGCCTCAACTTTCTCCCATCCTGGAAATGAAACATCCTTATTCTGTTTTATCAAATCTTTTTCTTCTTTCTGGCGTATTTCGCTACCGGTTAAATAATCTTGTGACAGATAATATGTAAATACGGCTCCAAACGGCGGATTAGGAGCAGTATAATGCGCTGCTCCCTGCGAACCAACTCCTGCACCAAAATCCAGCACAGGACGTGGTACATACCACCATGCATCACGGGTTGGAAAAAGTGATGCTTCCTGATTAAGTTTTTCATCAGAAATATGACGCAATACACTATAATCATCAAATACGAAGAATCCCCGTCCGAAAGAAGCTCCTACCAGATCATCTTCACGCTTCTGTATAGCAAGATCACGGAAAGAGATAGTCGGCATATCTCCGGTCAACTTTACCCATCGCTGTCCTCCGTCAATCGAAAAATAAATACCAAACTCAGTACCGCAAAATAACAGATTAGGATTTATATGGTCCTGGACTAACCGCCATACCAGAGTTCGATTTGGAATATTACCCTTAATGGATAGCCAGGTGTTTCCTCGATCTGTACTCTTTAGCAGGTATGGATTCAGATCTCCGAATTTATGATTATCAAGCGCTACATATACTGTATTTACATCGAAAAGATCTGCTTTTATATCATTTACGAAACTGGTAGCTGGAACACCCGGTAATTCCCCAACTTCAATTTTTCGCCAGTTTTGCCCTCCGTCATCTGTCACCTGGATAATGCCATCATCAGTACCAGCATATATCAATCCTTCTTCTAAAGGAGATTCCGCTAATGAAGTGATGGTATTATAGGTAGACATGGCCAGCATATCCCAGGGAGAATCCCAGCTCCAGGTTTTATCCATAATAGGAAGCGTAATTCTTTCCTGATTACGAGTTAAATCACCTGATATGGCTGTCCAGCTATCCCCTCGATCATCCGAACGCCAAACCCGCTGTGATCCAAAATAAATTCGAGTGGGTATATGTGTACTTACCAGTATTGGGGCATCCCAGTTGAATCTTTCATAATCCTCATCTGGTCCCGATTGTGGTTTGATATAGACTACTTCTCCAGTCGTTCTATCCACTCTGGTCAGGTTCCCCTGTTGCCATTCTGAATATATAATATCCGGATTTCCAGGTTCAGTAGCGGGTTGATGTCCATCACCAAATAAAGTAATAAACCAATCTGCATTTCGGATACCATGAGGATTATCCGTTCTAGATGGACCACCCTGGGTCGCATTATCCTGTGTTCCGCCATAGATGTAGTAAAAAGGTTCTGTATCATCCAGCGCCACCTTATAAAATTGTGTAACGGGTAAATTGGAAATAAAACGCCAGTTCTCAGCAAGGTCAAAACTTTCGTAAATTCCCCCATCAGTACCAACGAGTAGGTAATCCGGATCATCTTGTCGGAAAGCGATGGCATGATTATCGGAATGTTTATGCTCTTCCTTCATCCTTCTAAAGGATTTTCCGCCATCATCTGAAATCTGAATTCGGACATCAACCAGGTAAAGACGATCAAATTGATGCGGGGAGGCATATAATTCCTGATAATAGTGAGGTCCCGTAGCTCCCGAAACTGTCTCTGATTGTTTTTCCCAAGAAGATCCACGATCAGAAGACTTGTATACAGCGCCTGTCCGTCGGTCCAATTCGATTGCCGCATACAAAACATCAGGTTGTTGTGGAGAAATTGCCAGACCTATCTTCGCCATATTGGAATTTGGTAATCCTTCGTTTAATTTTTCCCATCTATCGCCTCCATCTGTACTTCTGTAGATAGCCGTACCAGGACCACCTCCTAAATATGCAGCAACATTCCTGTGACGCTGCCACGTTGCTGCGTATAACCACTCAGGATTTAGTGGATCGATCACGATATCAGTTACCCCAATCCATTCATCATCTCCCAACGTTTTTTTCCAAGTTTTACCTCCATCGATTGTTTTGTACAACCCACGCTCACCTCCTTTTGACCATAGTGGTCCCTGGGAAGCAACCCACAACACATCTGAATTCTCAGGATGCACTATTATTTTAGAAATATGATGGGATTCCTTTAAACCCATGTTTTCCCAATGGTCTCCTCCATCTCTACTGCGATATATACCGTCCCCATATCCCACATGTCTCCCTCCTACATTTTCTCCTGTCCCTACCCAAACTACATGCGGATTATTGGGATCAATCGTCACACAACCAATGGAATACGACTTCTGACCATCAAAGATCGGATCCCATGTAACTCCGGCATTTTTAGTTCTCCATACACCGCCTGATCCTACGGCAACATACCACCGGTTATCATCTTCAGGATGAATGGCGATATCAGCAATTCTCCCGGACATGAATGCCGGCCCTATGTTTCTGAGTTTTAAACCTGCAAATGTAGAATCTGCCAGTTCACTTTTAACCTGAGAAATGGAATTTGTATTCTTTTTTTTCTGCGATAAGACATTCTCTCTTTGTAAAATCAGGAAAATGAATGTAAAGAGGTAAATTGTGAATTTTTTCATGAGACAGTTTTGTAGTATTGCTATATGAATTAAAAAACTAAATTTGTTTATTGATAAATAATTTCAATTCGTGCTATTTGGGCCTTATCATTGAAAATAATTTTTAAGTATTTTAACGGGTAATTTTCTGTGTTTGAATATAGCTTGGGTCTCCAATAATCATAATTGGTTTCTCCGCTCGAATAATTATCAATTTTAATCGAAAAAGGATTCCAGTCAACACCATTTAGAGAACCTTTTATTTCAAGTGCACTGTTTTCCTGAATCTGTTCAAAAGCATAAATTAAAAATTCATTGAATATTCCGGGGACCTGGTATATAATTTCACTTCCTTTCTTTCCTTCTATTCTATGAATATTTTCTTTAAAACCGCGATCATTTCCGGTAATTGGATGTACGTCTTTACCCGCATATAATTTTCCATAGTTAACCATATTATCAACTATCGCTTGATTTATAATATCAACGGGCCCAATCACATTTGATGCTTCAGAAATTCCCGAAACATTAACTGCCTTTACTCGATAATAATATTTCTTGCCAATTTCAGCTGATCGATCATGGAATAAGGTGAAATTCGGGATTACCGCATCACTAATATGATATCCTATAATTTCCCAGGGCCCATTTTCTGAACCGGATCTTTCCACATGATATCCTTCAGCTCCCATAGATCCTTGCCAACTAATGGAATAACAATTTTTGATTGGCAGCAATACCGGGGCTAATGGTATTGATACTTTAGGTGCTTCTAATCCCTGTATTTCAAAGGCTTTTATCCGGTATTGTTGTATAAGGTTCCTTTCATCATATTTCTCCCCGGAAACAAATCCAGGCCAATGATACGCTTTATAAATACCCATCCCAAGTGGTTCGGAATGCCAGTAAAATCCACCATTCCGGTGATGGTATCGTAAACTCCAGGTAAGTGCTCCACAGATGTTTTCATTTTTAATAACAGAGTCAAGAACATTAATCATAGCAGCAGTACTTTGAAAACCAAATTCCCCGACAAAATAAGGTTTTCTTCCTTTTACGGCCTTCACATTTCTTAATATATTCTCTTGTGTTTCAAAAGGATCCTTTTCATAATGATGAGAAGAGACGATATCGATATTAGGATCTAAAACGGATTCTTCCCTGACTGTTCTTTTATCAATGGCATAATATCCATCCAGGACAAGGTGGTTCTTATCTAATTTTTTAATGTAATCGACAATATCTGCTGTCCATTCAGGAGGACACTGCAATTCATTTCCTGTTTCCCAGCAAAGTATCGCTTTATCATTCTTATAAGGAATGCCGGTAATTGTATTTTTACGGTTTATTGTGAATTCTATAGTTTTTTTAAAGTCTTTGATCAACTGCGGATCAATCCAGAATTCACCGGGTGTTTTTCCTCTGAATTCAGCATAATTTGGCACCCCTCCCATCCATTGCCAGTTATTTAACAATGAGAAAATAATCCTTATTCCATATTCATTAGCCAGTGCCAACATCAAATCATTTGCTACAAAAGCATCCTCATTAAACTTTCCTGGTGACCCAACATAAGTAGGTGCATCCGCAGGGAAATTATTATTCCTTACCGGGATAGTATAAATCCGGATCACCCTTCCCCCCATCTCCTTTATAGTAGCGAAAGCATCACGCATTTCAAATTCAGTTGGCAAAGCATAAGGATTGGTTTCCTTAAAATCCATGATATCTTCAACATAATTGAGGTTGGGAATATTGAAGGAAATAAATCTAAATTCCTGATCGCCATCCATTAATTTATTGCCCGAAACAGTAATAAAATTTTCAAATCCCTGGCTCTTCACAGATAGGATTATTACCAGAAAACAAATTTTTAACATGATAATCTTCATAACATTGAATTTGAATTATTCGAAAAAATAAGTTTTGGATAACTTTTTAATCAAAATGTAATAAGTATTTTTAAATTGCACATAGTAAGTAACCTTATGAGGCTGCCTGGCGAAACTACAATTTATGTAAACTCCTTCAAAATCATTTTTTGAAAAAATCTTAATTGGATTTTATTGCGGACAATCATTGAAAATCTATAAAGAAATAATTATATTATTTTTAGATTAAAAAACATTTTGAGAAAAATTATACATATTGATATGGATGCATTTTATGCCTCTGTAGAACAGCGGGATTTTCCGGAACTACAGGGGAAGCCTGTTGCAGTGGGATCTGCTTCAGTAAGAGGTGTTGTGACAACGGCGAGCTATGAAGCACGGAAATTTGGTATCCGATCAGCTATGCCTTCTGTTACAGCAAAGCGATTATGTCCGGATCTGATATTTACCCCTCCACGTTTTGATGTTTATCAAAAGGTATCAAAACAGATCAGACAAATTTTTCTGGAATATACAGATCTGGTAGAACCTTTATCCCTGGATGAAGCTTTCCTTGATGTCACCCATAATAAAAAAAATATGCCTTCAGCTACACTAATTGCGAAAGAGATTAAACTGAAAATAAAGGAAAAAACCGGATTGACGGCATCCGCAGGAATTTCAATCAATAAATTTTTAGCCAAAATTGCTTCAGACATAAAAAAACCAGATGGTTTATTTCTGATACCTCCGGAAAAAGCTGTTTCATTTACAGAAAATCTGGCCATTGAAAATTTCTTTGGTGTCGGTAAAAAAACAGCTCAAAAAATGCATGAGATGGGAATCCGAAATGGATTCGATCTTAAACAATTTTCAGAGGTTGACCTGGTCAGCCATTTCGGTAAGGTAGGTAAATATTATTATTTAATTGCTCGGGCACAGGATGACAGGGAGGTTAATCCCCACAGAATCAGAAAATCCCTTGGAGCAGAAAACACATTTTCAAATGATTTAATGGATATGATGGAAGTCAGGAAAAAACTAGGTTTTATCCTGGAAATTCTTTTTAAACGTATGAAACACTCAAATACCTCTGGTAAAACATTGACTATCAAGGTAAAATATGCTGATTTTCAACAAATAACAAGAAGTATTACAAAACACGAATGGATATCCGAAAAAGATCAGATAAGAAGTATATATGAAGAACTGCTTCAAAACATTAACATAAGGAATGGAATCCGATTATTAGGTTTAACCCTTTCGAACCTTAATCATGAAATAGAAAAAAATGATCGGGGCTATTTACCATCACAATTAACGCTGGATTTTTAGAATCTGAACATTTTAGTAATTTCACAATATATTCTCCAATAGTGCTCTGCCATGAATAAAATGTTACTGCGCAAAGATTTGATTGGCATTTTCCATAAATTGCAGGATTCCGGCATACATCATATTTATGATTATCAGAAACATCGTTTGGTATACGTGGATAAGTCAGGAAATGAATTGATGTACCTTCGGCTTCCGATTACTGTAAAACTTTCTGAAGATGCTGATCATTTTACAAATGAAATTGTAAACTATACTATTATTCTCGTTCAGTCGGGTCATAGTGCCTTGGGATATGTTGAGGGTGATAAAATAGTTGCACATAAAGTAGTAACATCCTACATGGTTCGCAAAAAACAAGGTAAAAGCCAAATAAAATACCTTAAAACCAAAGGTAAATCAAGGGCTGGATCAAGAATCCGACTGGCAAATACTATACATTTTTTTGAAAGGATCAATACATATTTAAATACATATTTTCAACAATATACTATTGACCGGATCGCCTTTAGCTGTTCAAAAATATTGTTGCCTTATATGTTTAGTCCAAAAGTGAATTGTCCTTTTAATAAGAAAGATAATAGGATCTACAAAATCCCAATACATATCCACAAACCTAATTTTACAATCTTACAACATATACAACATTATTTAACCAAAGGCGAGATTATTTATAAATCTTCCATCCAAACTCTGGTAGAAAATATTCTATAAACCAACGAATAACATTTAACTTAAATGGCAAAAAACTTCAGAAAAGTTTCTTGAGGTGCCAGAACAAGAACTTAAAGAAAAACAAAAAAGCCATCCTGAATCCAAGATGGCTAACTACAATAAAATTTATAGCTACGTTATTACTAACGAACCACTTCAACATTTACTGCATTAAGACCTTTTTTACCTTGTTCAACTTCAAACTGCACATCATCATTTTCACGAATTTGATCAATCAGACCACTCTGATGTACAAAAATGTCTTCATCTGAATCATCGGGTTTAATAAATCCATAACCTTTGGAATTATTAAAGAATTTTACTTTTCCTTTTCTCATTATAAAATTAAAACTATTGTTATTAGCTGCAAAGGTTAAAAATTATTATGAAAATTTTTCATGAATTTTATAAAATATTTCAATTTGAATTTTTTTATTTAATATTTTTCAGATATTTATATAGTTCGCTATCAGTTGAGAGGATGATATATGTTTCTTTATCAAATGTTTTCTGAAAGGTTTCCATTGATTTTAAGAAACTATAAAGTTCCCTTGAATTGAGGCTTTGATCATAGGCATCAGCATATATGGATGCAGCCATTGCATCAGCCTTTCCTTTGATTTCCTCAGCTTCTCGAAACGCTTCTGATTGAATCGTATTTAGTTCCCTTTCTTTTTCTCCGTTAATCCTTGAAGCTTCCCCCTGTCCTTCTGATCTGAATTTATCTGCTATCCGAAATCGTTCACTTTTCATTCGTTCATATACCTGTGTGCGTACATCCTCAACATAGTTGATTCTTTTAAACCTTACATCAAGAATAGCGATGCCAAGATCCATCGCTTCTTTATTTGCAGCCTCTTGAATCATATTTTGTATTTTTTTCCTGCCAACCTGTATTTGGACAAGGGTATCTTCAAGTATCTCACTTATTGATCCGGAAGATAAAGGCGTTCTGTTACTGGTCCTGACCGTCTCTTCAAGTAAATGACTGGCAATAAAGTCTCTGGTTTCTCCATCAAGTATATCGTCTAGTCTTGATTGCGCTCCTCTTTCATTGGTGAGACGTTTAAAAAACTGTAATGGATCTGTAATCTGCCACCTGGCATACGTATCGACAAAAATGAATTTTTTATCCTTGGTTGGAACCTGGTTGGGATCACCATCCCATTCCAGATAGCGTTTTTCAAAATAATTGGTTTTTTGTATAAATGGAGCTTTGAACTGAATCCCAGGTTCGGTTACAGCATTACCTACAGGCTTACCAAACTGTGTCACGACTACCTGTTCCGTTTCATTCACAATGAATACGGTTTGAGATATTACAATAATGGCAGCAATGATAATGATTGTGATTAATATGGTTATATTTCTATTCATTTGGATTGTTCTTAATTGTATTTTCTGATCTATTTAATTGCATTTGCAGTAGAGGTAAAACAGCATTGCCATCCTGATCTGTGATAATTTTCTGGCCCAGCTCCGGAAGTACCTGGCTCATGGTTTCCAGATATAATCTACGCCTGGTTACCTCTGGAGCTTTGATATATTCTGCATATAAGGCATTAAAACGAGTTGCTTCGCCCTGCGCATTATTTACACGTGCGGTTGCATAACCTTCCGCCTTTTGAATTGTCTCCTTTGCTTGTCCACTGGCCTTTGGGATTACTTTATTATATTCTGATTTTGCCTGATTGATTAATGTTTCTTTCTCTTGCTGTGCTTCATTTACAGCATTGAACGCTGCCTTTACAGGATCGGGTGGAGTGACATCCTGTAATACTACCTGGTCTACTTTTACACCCAATGAATATTCCCGGCAAAGTTCCTGAACAAGTTCCTTAAGTTTTCCCGCAATCTCAGTTCGGCCAACAGTCAAAACTTCATTTACTGTCCGATCTCCTACAATTTGCCGCATAGCTGCTTCAGATATATCCCTTAATGTGTTTTCCGGATTTCTTACTTTGAATAAATAATTATACGGATTATCTATTCTATACTGCACAACCCATTCTACATCTGCCAGATTAAGGTCACCTGTAAGCATCAATGATTCATCCTGATAACCGGATTTTGAATATCGAGATTGAACTCCCGAACTGATTGTCCTGTAACCAAATTCAAGCTTTTGTTGCCGTTCGACTGGTACTTTGTATACCGTCTCAATAAAAGGCAGTTTGAAATTTAATCCGGATTCTACCGTTCTGGAATACTTTCCCAATTGTGTAATGACACCAACTTCTTCAGGCCCAATCTGGAAAAATATTCCAAAGAGTGCTATCACGACAATAATAACAACGATAGTCGTTTTAAGATTTGTAAGAATTTTTCTGAGAATTGCAGGAAGTTGATTATTATCAAATTGAAAATCAGCCATTTATTAAATATTTTAAGATGAAATAGTTAGCAACTAATGTAATCCTTTATATCGACAATAGTCGTTTGAAATGTTACTTTTTTGGATTTTATTCCAATATTAAAACTCATGTATCAATAATTTGAATTCTCAGGAATATTTACGTGAAGGATAGTTTGACAAGAATAGAAACATATTAATTAATTCAGTATAATCTATGATAAGAAGGCTAAATAGCTTATCTTTACTTATTATAGAAGGTAATGATTTCAATTCTTCACAGGTGTATTAAAATCCCATGCTTTTTGTCTAATTGATCTATGCCCCTTCTATTTACTAAATAATCAAAGGTAGAAATTATAAATATTTATTGTTTTGGCTAGACCTATTAATTCCAAAGTAAATCTGAAAGATGGTTATTATATTGAAGTTTGTAATATTGGCGCAACCAGTGGTATAAAAATACGCCGGGATACGTTCGATGGAATACAGATCGCCCTAAAGAAGTATAAAAAGTTTTATGATGTTAATTACCTGGGTAAAATTGAAAATGGTAAAAAAGTTAGTAAGAAATAAGTCAATGTTAATTATCTTTAATGGCGATTAAGCCTTTTCTTAACAAAATTAATCTAAGATTTTGAATCTTTGTGGATTTTTTAAATATTGTGTTCATCACAGTAATTAAGAAAAAAACAGGTAATTATCACTAAGAATATAATTTAAATGAATATCTTCTCTCTTCCACAAGCACATTCCTTTCACATCCCGGTTATGGGTACAGGATATACGGTTGACACCCCAGCAAAGGTGGCTCATTTAGGCATTAATTCAGTGATATCGATCATGGACGATATGTTGATTGAAAAAATGCGTGAATTTTATTGTAAAAAATTCGACATTCCTTTTCAAGCCATCAATTCCGGCATCGAGGATTTCAGGGCAAAACGGATAACCGCCTATCTGAATTTGATTAACCAAATTGTAAAGGGAAAATTTGACTCTCTTAAAAAATCAATATACGAAACAGAAGACGAAATTAAAAAATACATTGATCTTCTACCTGATCTTACAGAATTCAAAAAAAATTTCTATGATTTTATTAAGGATAAATCAATAAAGGAGGAAATCTTTAAATGGATTGAAAAAAACATTATACCAGGTCAAATTGATGTCAACATCATGACCAAAGTTGACAAGGAGAATTATTTCAAAAATGTGAAACTGCCGGTTGAATACAATGATGCGCATGCCGCACTTCGTGGATTTGCAGAAAGTGATCTCGAATCATCAGTCGTTTTTTCAGCTGGTATGAATCCAAGATTGTACGGATACATTGAAAATTTTGATGATTTTTATCCGGATAAAAATGGTTACCTGAAAAAGAAGATCACATTGAAAGTGAGTGATTTTAGGTCTGCCATGATACAAGGTAAATTTTTAGCCAGGAAAGGGTTATGGGTATCAGAATACCGTATTGAATCAGGTTTAAATTGCGGGGGGCATGCTTTTGCAACTAATGGATATTTAATCGGACCAATCCTTGAAGAATTCAAAAATTCAAAAAAGGATCTAATGTGTACCTTAAATAACATCCTGCGAGAGGCATTGGAAGGAAAATCAAGGGAACTACCTCATAAACAATTGACCTTTAGAATCACGGCCCAGGGTGGTGTTGGTACGAATATGGAACATGAATTTCTGATTAATCATTATCAAGTTGATTCCGTAGGTTGGGGATCTCCATTTTTATTGGTTGAGGATGTGGTAAATATTGATGAAGATACACGCCAGTTAGTGGCAAGTGCAAAAGAGGAGGATCTTTATCTTAGTAATATTTCTCCACTTGGTGTTCCATTTAACAATGTCCGGGGAAATTCTAAAGATCTTGAAAAACAACGATTAATTTCAGAAGGAACACCTGGTAGTACCTGTCCTAAACAATTACTTATTCAAAGTAAAGAATATACTGAAAGACCGATATGTACTGCTTCAAAACAATACCAGAAATTCAAGCTCCAAGATCTTTCCAAAAAAGATTTAGGTCCTGGGGATTATGCTTCAGCCTATAACCAAATAACGGAAAAAACATGTCTTTGTCTGGGACTTAGTGATACGGCTATGAAAATAACAGAATTTAAAAAACGTGATGAAAAAATGGCTGCTTCTATCTGCCCGGGACCCAATATGGCTTACTTTTCGAAAAAAATCACTTTAAAATCAATGGTGGATCATATTTATGGTAGACTTTCTGTAATTGAAAGGAAAGACCGGCCAAATTTATTTGTTAAAGAATTATCACTTTATATCAACTATTTTAAAGAACTTATTCAAAAAATTAATATTACCGGTTCTGAAATTGAAATTAAGAATCTGGATACCTTCCGAAACAACTTAGTGGATGGCATCAAATATTATAAAGATTTATTTCTCAAGAATTTAAATAAAATAAGTGGAAGGGAATCAGATGATCTGAAACAATTGGTATCCCTTGAAAAAGAATTAAATTCAATTGTGGAAAAGGTCATTAATTAATGAGCATAAAAAAACAATTATTAATTATATAAAAATGAAAAAAGGAACTGTAAAATTTTTCAATGAGAATAAAGGCTATGGATTCATCAAGGACACTGAAACTGAACAGGAATATTTTGTACACGTTTCCGGTCTAATAGATAACATCAAGGAAAATGATGAAGTAGTTTTTGAATTGGAAGAAGGAAGAAAAGGCATGAACGCTGTCAAGGTCAAACTCGCCTGAGTAGAACCTTCCCTGTATGTCCGTAACTCATTGAATCCAAAACCTTTTTTCTCATCACCTGAAATGTTTTGGGTTCTTCCCAACTAAATATAAAACTAAAATGTATCTATATTGGATGAGATCCTAGAAATATCCTCATTTTTAATTTCACACAATGCAGGATCTTTGACTTCGCTTTCATCAGATAAATCTAAAAAATCTTTTATTGATCTATTGGCAAATTCATTTAAAAAATCAACCAGTTCGCCAATCGTTAAATTGTATCTTTTGAATGGTTGATGAACCTTTTTAAATCCTTTCTTCTGTAAAAATTCATGGGCCGTTTCCATCTTTATTTTCTTTTGGTTCATATTTCTTGAACAAAATTCCCTATAAATAAAGTGAATATTTTGTATTTATTGCCTGAATAACGGATAAATATGATAAATATCAGTACATATGTAAGAAATAATTATATTTTACATATTTTCTATAAATAGTAATTTTCATATATTCATTAAATCGGATACCTTAAATCCTTCTTCTTAGTAATTTGAAAAAATGCTATATTTTCAATTATAGAGTATAATTTACCCGCTTTTTAGGTATTAATTGTCTTCTGATTTCCTCCTATTTCAATGCCATCTATATAAAAATATTCAGATTTGAAATTCAAATCAAAAAGTTAAAATCATAAAAAAGTACAATTATATAGTCGAGATTTCATATAGAATGATGAGTGATTTTTATTTTGATAACGTAAATTTTACATTCTGATTTAATATGAAAATTGCTTTTCAATAAATTTTGAGATTAAGTTTTAATAAAACAGCATGTTATTTGTAAATAATAAATCAAGTGAAAGGTACCTGTTAGGTTATCAAATTCTTATAACTACCAGAAGTCAATTTCAAGGTTTTCTTAGAATTATGTGTCTGGAAACATACCCTTATCATATAATGTTCCGACATGAAAATGATATCCGAAAATTCCAATGATTTCATTAAATCGCAACTATTAAGAAAATTTCATTCGCCGGATCTCCCTGGCCTGATTTAAATGCCTTTCCTCATGAAGTACCAAAATCTCTATGGATGTATCGAGGGTATAAACAATATATTTATTAGCTGGAGAATGTATAACAATATTTTTATCCAATAGCTCTTTCAATGATTCAACTTTTTGTATTAATTGTTGTTGGTGTTTTTTAAAATGTACTACTATATCAGCAGAAATGAAACTTGTGGAAGGTTCCCAGATATTAAGTGTTTTCAATTTCCTTTTCCTGTCAGGTTTAACAGAATTCAAAATCAGTATTCCAAATAAAGAAGTCATAAATGGTATTTTTCCAAAAAATGTTGTTTTAAAGGTCCCTTCCCTCAATTGATCAAAAATCGGAAAGTAAGAGGTATTTGTTTTGATGATATGTTCAATTATCTGGGAAATACTCCACTTTTCTATACCCGGATTCCAATTCAGGTCTTCACTACTCATGCTACCAAATTCTGAATTGATATTACTACTTATACTTTGCAATTTTTCTTTCCAGATTGTAATCTTATCGCCCATGATTTTTTTTTTCAATATGATATTATGAAGTAAAACAAATATATCTGAATCAGAAAAATTCCTGTTTATTATATCAAATGTAATTTTCACATTTTCTTGTTTTCAAAATAAATATGCTCTATTTTGAAATTTAATTTTAATCAAACAAACGTGGACTTTTCAGGACTCAATATCTGGGAACTGCTGGTGGCTCCGCTGGCAACTTTCGTTATAGGATTTCTCTGGTACGGGAAACCCCTTTTTGGAAAAATCTGGCAAAATCTTGTAGATCTCTCTGATGATGAAATTCAGAAAAGCAATATGGCTTTAATTTTCGGACTGAGTTATGTGCTCTATTTTATAGTCGCCTTATTTTTATCAATATTTATAGAAATAGCTATGATGCTTGGATCAAGTGCATTATTAGGTGGCATATTCGCATCTTTAATTTGCATTGCCTTTGTAGGTACAACTTTCGGAATCAATTATCTCTTTGCAAGAAAAACATTAAAACTTTACTTAATTGATATCGGCTATCAGGTTGTTAGTTTTTTTGTAATGGGATTAATTATTGGTGCATGGTATTAAAACTATGAACAGAAGAAAATTTTTACTTAGAACCGGTGGTTTAATGGCTGCTTCAGGGATAGTTGGTGTAACTACTTCCTGCAGAGATCTAATGGATGAAAAAAAAGCAAGACAACTTAATTCCGAAAAACCAGATAGATTATTTTTTAATATTTCTCTTGCACAATGGTCTTTGCATAAAAGTTTTTGGTCTGGTGAATTGGATAATCTGGATTTCGCACGTATTGCAAGAGAAAAATTTAATATTGAGGCTGTAGAGTATGTGAATCAGTTTTTTTTCGATAAGGCTAAGGACCAATCTTATTTATCAGAGATGAAACAAATCGCAGAAGATAATGGTATTGAAAGCCTGATAATAATGGTTGATATGGAAGGAAGTCTTGGAACACTCAATGATCAGGGACGATTAGCTGCTGTTGAAAATCATTACAAATGGATCGAGGCAGCCCGTTATTTAGGATGTCATTCAATCAGGGTGAATGCAGCAGGAAAAGGAAATCGGCAAGCTGTTGCCAATGCTGTAACCGACAGCCTGGGCAGATTATGTGAATTTGGATTAAAGGAGGATATAAATATCATCGTAGAAAATCATGGTGGATACTCAAGTGATGCTGACTGGCTGGTTCAGGTAATTGAACAAGTAAATCAATCCAATATTGGTGTACTTCCTGACCTTGGAAATTTTATGATCAGCCTTTTTCCACCAACCTATTATGATCCCTACGAAGGAGTAAAAAAACTAATGCCATACGCAAAAGGTGTAAGTGCCAAATCTCATGATTTCAGTAAATCTGGAGAGGAAAAAAGCATTAATTTTAAAAAAATGCTTACAATTGTAAAGGATGCAGGTTTCAAAGGCTATGTTGGAATAGAATATGAAGGATATAAATTAAGTGAAGAAGCCGGGGTCAAAGCTACAAAAAGTCTGCTTATCGAATCAGGAAAACAAATTATGAATTAAATGTACTCATAATTGCTTTTTAACCCGAATAATTCATGAATAATCGGGATTAATCCGGGTTATTCCCTTTTCGAAAAAATTATGAATCATTTCATTTTTTGATTTTAATGCATCTTTTAGTAATCCATGGAAGATGACTTTACCTTCATCCAGAAAAATAATTCTATCAGCAATACGCATAATACTAGAAATATCGTGGGTTATGATGATAATTGAAATCCCTAATTGTTCACGTAGATTTAATATTAAATTATCTAATGAGGCCAGCGATATTGGATCCAACCCTGACCCAGGTTCATCACAAAACAGGATTGGTGGGTCCATGACCATCGCTCTGGCAAGAGCAGCTCTTTTCAACATCCCTCCACTTAACTGTGATGGATATAGGTCATATACATCTTCAAGATGGACTAGCTGGAGCTTCATCAGTACGATTTTTTTGATCAAATCCGCATCCAGTTGTGTATGCTGTTCAAGTGGCAATGAAACGTTTTCACCTATAGTAAGTGAGTTCAGTAATCCACCATTCTGATAAAATACTCCCATTTGAAGATATAATTGTTTTTGTTCAGGTTCATCAATTGTATTAATGTCTTTTCCAAGTACCGTCACATATCCCTCTTGAATTTCATATAATCCCAGTAGATGTTTCAAAATTGTTGTTTTGCCTGATCCGCTCCCACCTAAAATAACTGTTACCTCTTCATGATAGGCCTTAAAGGATATATCGGTAAGGATCCTTCTATCACCGAAAGTAGCTGAAAGTCCATTCACTTCAAGGATTTTTTTTAGCGGCATAGCAGTATTTAGTAAAAAACCAACCCAATGATACTATCCGCAACGATAACTATAGATATTGCCACCACCACAGCTACGGTAGTGACCTTTCCAACCCCTTCCGCGCCCTCTTTTACGCGTAAGCCGAAAAAACTTCCAGTAAGGACAATAAGGGTAGCAAAAATCAAACTTTTAAATATTCCGATCAAAATATCCCTATTGTACAATGATTCACCCATGCGGTTGATGAATACTTCCGGACCAATATCTAAATAAAAATACGCAATTAGCATGCCCCCAAAAATACCCGAAACATCTGCCAATATTGTCAAAAATGGCATGGTTACGATACTTCCATGCATTTTGGGTACGATCACAAATCGGATCGGATTTAAGGCCATGGTTTTTAGTGCATCCAATTCGGATGTTACTTTCATTGTAGCAATTTCAGCAGCAATAGCTGATCCGCTTCTTCCCGCAACCAGAATGGCCGTGATCAAAGGACCCATCTCTCGCATCATTGATATAACTGTCAGATCAACAATAAAAATATTTGCCCCAAAATTTCTCAATTGTGCTGCAGACTGTAAAGCAATAACAAGACCGATAATAAATGACAACGAGCCAACGATGTAAACTGCATTTACACCAATTAGTACTGCCTGATTGTAAAATTCTCCCTTTCTGTGTGCTTGTGGTTTAAATATATCAGTAACTGTCCAGAAAATTACATTAGCAGCTAAAATAAAATATGCACCAATATAATCGGAGAAGAAATTTGAAACCTCACCCCCTATCCTTTCGAGAAAGGAAATTTGTTTTACTTTCGGGGATGTTTTTGGTTCATGAAAAGAAAAAATATCCAGTTTTTTACGAATAGAACTTCTTCCGCCCACGATATGAACCTCTTTTTTTGTTTTAATCAAGTGATCTTTCAGATGGTATAAAGCTGCTACACCCGCGCTATCAATTTTTTTAAGATCATCAAGGTTTATAATAATCAGGGGATCAGATATTTTTTTTGTTATATCCTTTACCTCAGGAACCCATCGATCCAAATCTACAAGTAACAATGATCTTTTAAGGTATATGGTATTGTCTTGAACTTCATAGTTACTTATAATTTTTTCAGGAATATTATTGACTTTTAGTTTTTTCATTCAACTTTTCAGCTAAAATTTTCCAGAAAGATTTCATGGAGTATATTTAATTTCCATTGCTATTTTTTCAGATAATTGCTGTAATTCCTGATAAAAAATATCTCCTATAGCAGCGGCAAACAAATCTAAATCTCTGTTATATAATGTAATATATCTGTCAGCCCTATGGTGAAGTATTTCCCTACCCCTTTCTACCTCTCTCAAGCGAAATTCAAGATCTAAATGTGCTGAAAAGGTATTTTGTTCCTGAACTACTTCCAGGTGGTAAATGGTTGTTTCCAGATGAAAATCAGGTTGAACTCTCCAGAAACGATCTGATACGCCACTAAAAACAGGAACATGATTAAAATAATCCAGTATAAGTCTGGAGAAGGATTCTGAAGGACGTATTGCCCATTGATGGTAGGAGTAGTAAGTTATTGCACGGGAACTACTACGATTGGCAATCTGTGGGGTGGAATAAGCCGGATTTATATCAACTGGAATAATTTCACAATATTTTTCAATCTCCAAAGGTATTTTTTCATATTCTTCCAGAACAGTGTCCGTTGGAAATTCTATAACGTAGTATTTAGTTGTTACGACTTTCTGGCTACCACAACTCCAGAGACATAATATTATTGGAATAAAAAATAATATAAATTTATTCATATGCTAATCTTTTAGATCCTGATCCGGTATATCTTTTTGATTTACCCCCCGGATTAAAATTGAGGGATCGTCATTGATTTTCCTGGAGGCTTCATTCAGATTCTCCAGGGTCATTTTTAATAATCTTAAACTTTCCGAAAAATCCTGGCTACTTCGATCTATATCACTGTCCACTTTAATTAATAATTCTTGTGTCTTATTTGCTGCTTTGGCTATGTTTACGATCATTTCACCCACCTCGGCATCTTTCAGTTTTGAGGATATATCCCGTATATTTGTCAGGATATCCCCTATTGTATCACTATCAATTAGAATATTAATCCTTTCAACTGTTTGTTGAAGTGATTTGCTGGATTCATTTAAACGCTGAGTAATTTCACTGATTGCTGTTACACTTCCACGAATGCTACTTCTGTTTTCGGTTACGACGGTGTCAAATTTTTGGATGGTCTCACCAACCCTATCTGCAAGTAATCCAATCTTTTCAGCCAGGGTCGTTATCTTATTCAGGTTTTCGGGTTGGGTAAAAACCTGTAGATTATTAAGTACTGCTTCAGCTTTTTCTGCTATAATTTCAGCTTTTCCAGTGATCGCTTCAGTAATTGATGTACCTGCATTAATGAAGGATTCAGGTTCTAGTGATTTCGCCTCATTCGTACCTCCGCTGATTTCAATGGTTTTCAGACCAGTAATTCCAATGGAAGTAATGTCAGCTTCCGCATCTTCTTTTATCGGGGTACCAGGTTTTAGTGCAATTTCGATTATTACTTTATTCACATCTTCCGGATCGATACTAATATCATCAATAGTGCCGACCTTTATACCCATATATTTAACAGGACTTCCAACCTCGAGGCCACTTACGGATATACCTTCATACGATATATAATAAGTATCATGTTTTTTAAAAAACTGTCGGGCAGTAAAAAAGCCAATAATTACCAGAAGAATAGTGGTACTAATCACTAAAAAAATGCCCAATCTAATTTTCTGTGACCGGTTTTTCATGTAGACTTTTAGGTAATGCCGGCATGATTCAATTCTTAATGAAATCAGACAATCAAAATTGTCAGACTATAATTGATTGCATACGGCTAATAAAAAAATTAAATGATATATCAATTATATTAATATAATACAAAAATCTGATATTTTAAAAAAAGTCATGGTTTGAATTCGAAAACCCAATATATCATTATAAATATCATTGAACTTCATAATAATTATTGACTGCTAAATACGAAATATTTCAATTTATTATACAATATTCTTAAATAAATTAAGATGACCTTTAAATGTGTAACTTTCATTTAATCATTACCAAATTAAAAAGGTGATGGTAAACATTCGTTACCATCACCTTATATCATTGAATATAAATTAGTTAATAAAAATTACTTTGCACTCACGGTAAAATCGACCTCTAGATCCTCCCATACCATTGCAACCTTACCATTAGAATCAATTATAAAAGTTAACCGTTCCATTGTTGAAGATGATTTTTGGGGTTTAACTTTTACTTTTAGAACATCTTTCGATGCATCGTAATTAAAAGCACCCCATTGATCAGGTACACTGTTAAATATAATGGTCCATTCTTTTTCTTCAGGAATCGTGAATAATGCGTATTTGCCGGCTGGCAATGATTCGCCTTCAACAGTCACATCATTGCTAACCTCAAAGGTGGTTGCTTCATTAGCACCTGTTCGCCATACTTTACCATAAGGTACTAATTCTCCCCAGATTACACGTCCTTTAACACCTGGTTGACTGTAATCAATGGTTATTGTCACATCCCCTACCTTTTCAGATACCTGTGCAGGGGGGCTGGGGCGATTTGCTTTATCATCCTGTGCATATGATGATGTCCAGAATAACAAAATAGTGATGGCTAATATCACTGAAAGAAATGCTGAAAATTTGTTTTTCATAGTTTTTTGATTTAATAGTTAGGATTTGATGAGATAATAATAAAAATAATAAATTAGGATGATATCTTTTAAGTCTTTCACGAAAGGAAAATTGTAAATAACATTTGTGCTTTGTCTTACGGTAATTTTTTAAAAGTGTTTGGTTATATTGGAATTATTTTATGGAAGTCGTTCCTCCGACTTATTGAATCTTCGAATAATATTAATGTAATCTGATTTATTATTTCATCGGTGGTTGGGTTGGTCTTACTTCAACTTTACTCGGTAAGGTTCTGGGATGCATTTTAAGAAGATCTACAACCATCTGACCCAGATCTTCCGGCTGAATTTTCCAGGCATCCTGTGGATCAGGATTGTGATTGTTAAAATAACTTGTTACCGAACCTGGCATAATAGTCGATACTTTTACCCCCTGATGACGGAGGTCAAGCATTATTGCTTGCGTAAAGCCTACCAAACCAAACTTACTTGCATTGTATGCAGATCCTCCAGCAAAGAAATTAGTTCCTGCAAGACTGGCAATGGTAATGATATATCCTTGTGTTTTTTTCAATTCCGGAATACAAGCTTTTACACTATTAAATACACCTGTAAGGTTTGTATCTATTGTTTCTGACCATTGATCCTCAGTTATATCTTCAATTGAACCGAAATGACCTAAACCTGCATTTGCAACCAGAACATCCAGCTTTCCCCACTTTTCAATGATTGCCTTGACGACATTCACCTGTTCTTTCAGACTTCTTACATCGGCCCCTATTCCAAATGCTTCGCCTTTACCATTCTGATTTAATTCTTCTGCAGCTTTTTTGGCTCTTTCAGTTGAACGGCTGGTAATGACCACACGCATATTCCTTCCCATTAAAACTTTTGCGACACCATATCCGATTCCTTTACTTCCACCTGTAATTAATGTAATCTTATCTTGAATATCTTGCATTTCAATTATGTGTTATACGTTTGCGAATATATTCTTTTCATTAAGTATTATGAAATATGAGTTTAGATTATTCTGAAGGTTACTGTACATGAAAAAATAAATCTTCAAACGCTAATGTTCTGTTCCTTAAAATGAATATTTAGTTACAGGTGTAAAATATGGCTTAATTACAGTTCAAATAAAATGTCTAACATTTTTTTAAAAATTATTAAACAATAGTTAACTACAAACTGTTGACCTTACATCAATCTAACATTTTAAACTTATATAAATATGAAAAAATTAGTTTTCTTAGGTAGTATCTTATTATTTGCTCTTCTTACAAATTTTAGTGCAAATGCACAATCCAAGACAATTGTCCAATTAGCTGATGAAACTGACGACCTCTCGACTTTAGTCACTGCTGTAAAAGCAGCCGGTCTGGTTGAGACTTTAAGTTCAGATGGTCCATTTACTGTCTTTGCTCCAACTAATGAAGCTTTTGCAGCGCTTCCGGATGGAGTACTGGAAAATTTATTGAAGCCAGAAAACAAGGATAAGCTGATTTCAATACTTACATATCATGTGATCTCTGGTAAAGTAATGTCAGGTGATCTCAAAGATGGCCAGGTAGCGAATACTGTACAGGGTGAGTCTGTAACTATTGATCTGAAGAAGGGTGTGAAAATCAATAATGCCTCCGTTGCAATGGCAGATGTAAAAGCCTCTAACGGAGTTGTACACGTTATTGATCAGGTTATATTACCTCCTTCAATGTAAAAACTAAAATGTAAAGTATTCAAAGCTTCTTCGATTGAAGAAGCTTTTTTTATGCATTTACTATTTGAATTAAATTCTCACTAATAATATGTCTTAGCGTTAACAATGTTATAGTTATATCAGCATAATCAGTTCCAATTGAATTTTTAATTTGTTACACATCAGCTAATTGATTAATATTGTTGGTTTAATTTTCTGAAAAAACAATATTTTGATGAATAACTCACCTGAATTAAAAGAAAATATTGTCATCAAATTTGCTGGTGATTCCGGAGATGGGATGCAGCTTACCGGCAGCCAGTTTACTGAGACAGCCGCCAAATATGGTAATGATCTTGCCACCTTTCCAGATTTTCCTGCGGAGATCAGGGCACCACAAGGAACCCTATACGGTGTATCAGGATTTCAATTACATTTTGGAAGCCGTCAGATCCATACTCCGGGTGATGAGTTTGATGTACTCGTAGCCATGAATGCTGCAGCACTTAAAACGAATATTTCCTTTTTGAAACCAGGCGGAACATTAATTCTGAATACGGATGGTTTTGATGATAAAAATATTCGTTTGGCCAAATATAATCCCGAAAAAAATCCGATGGATGATGAAAATTTATTATCTGATTTTATTGTTCATAAAATAGCTATCACTCAATTTACCCGGAACGCCCTGGGGAAATCAGGTCTCAGTATAAAAGAAATCGACCGGTCCAAAAATATGTTTGCATTGGGTTTCGTTTACTGGCTGTTCAATCGAAAAACAGATTTCACGGAGGAATTCCTTAAAAAGAAATTTCATAGTAATCAAGTCATTGCCGATTCAAATATTAAAGTGCTGAAAGCAGGGTATAATTTCGGAATAACAGTGGAAGCAACAACCCCAAATATTGATGTAAGACCTGCAAAACTGGAAAAGGGAATTTATCGAAATATTAGAGGGAATGAAGCTATTGCTTTAGGTATTGTTTCACTTGCTCATAAAACAAAGCTGGATACTTTTTTTGCCGGATATCCCATCACTCCAGCCTCTGAAATTTTGCACGACCTTGCACGATTACGACAATATGTCTATACATTTCAGGCTGAGGATGAAATTGCCGCAATTACGTCGGCTATCGGTGCTTCTTTTGGAGGAGGACTAGGGATTACAGCATCTTCAGGACCGGGTATCGCACTGAAAACCGAGTCTATCGGATTGGCCGTAACCCTTGAAATACCGCTGCTGATCATAAATGTACAACGTGCAGGACCTTCAACAGGTATGCCAACAAAAACGGAACAATCAGATTTGTTACAGGCATTTTATGGTCGTAATGGGGAAACCCCCTTACCGGTAATGGCGGCCAAATCTCCTTCCGATTGTTTTGATATTATCTACGAAGCTGGCAAGATCGCTATCGAACATATGACGCCAGTTTTGGTATTAAGTGATGGATACCTGGGCAATGGATCAAGCCCCTGGAAAATTCCAGATCCTGAAAAACTTCCAAATATAGAGATTCCTGTGGCAGACAACAGACATTTAAAGGAGGGTGATTTTTTACCATACAAAAGAGATGAGAAATTATCCAGGCCGTGGGCCGTCCCAGGTAAAGCTGGTTTTGAACATCGAATCGGTGGCTTATCGAAAGAACATGAAACAGGTAATGTTTCATATGATCCTGAAAATAATGAAAAAATGGCGAAAATCCGAGAGGAGAAAGTTGAAAAGATTGCGGAATATCTCCCGGAACAACGAATTGAAGCAGGTTATGCATCCGGAAAATTACTTGTGATCGGTTGGGGATCAACTTATGGAGCATTATTATCTGCAGTAAAAGAACTTATCCATGAAAATTATGAAGCGATTGGATTTACTCATCTGCGTTATCTCAGACCTCTCCCTCGAAATCTGGGTGATTTACTGAATAAATTTGAGTTCATTTTGATTCCGGAGCTGAATAACGGGCAACTAATCAAGATCATTCGAGAGAAATTTGATGTGCAAACGATTGGAATGAATAAGATCAAAGGAATGCCATTTACGAAAACAGAAATAAAAAGTAAAATAATTGATGTATTAAAGGAGGTTGTCAGTGAAACCTAAAATGAAAATTAAAACACCTGCAGGTATAAAATCCAAAGGTCAGATAAAGACGAAAACCATTATTCCTGGAAAAGAATACGCGTCCGACCAGGAAATCAGATGGTGTCCAGGATGTGGGGATTATTCCATTCTGAAACAGGTGCAGGCTATACTGGCTGAAGAACGAATTCCACGAGAGGAAATCGTTTTTATTTCCGGTATCGGCTGTTCTTCCAGGTTCCCATATTACATGAATACGTATGGTATGCATTCCATCCATGGCCGGGCAACTGCCATTGCTTCAGGATTAAGGGCAATACGACGCGAATTAAACATTTGGATCATAACAGGAGATGGGGATGGACTTTCAATTGGTGGGAACCATCTTATTCATCTTTTTCGAAGAAATTTTAATGTAAACATTCTTTTATTTAATAATGAAATTTATGGTCTTACAAAAGGCCAGTATTCACCTACTTCACCCATTGGCACCATCAATAAAACAGCTACTTGGGGAACAATAGATTCGCCGTTCAATCCATTGGCACTTGCTTTGGGAGCTAATGCTACATTCGTAGCTCGCGGTCTTGACGTAGATCCAAAAATGTTACGGTCTGTACTTAAAAAGGCCAATGATCACAAAGGAGCCTCTTTTGTCGAAATATATCAAAATTGTAATGTTTTCAATGATGGTGCCTTTTCTATTTACACGGATAAGGACTATAAAAAAGATCATACCATAACTCTTGAGCAAAATAAACCACTAATATTTGGACATAATGAGGACAAAGGTATACTTCTGGATGGCTTAAAACCGAGAATTGTTGATTTATCCAATGGATTATCTCAAAATGATCTCTGGATTCATGATGAAACCGATGAAATGAAGGCTGCCATCCTAAGTCGTTTTTCTGATAATCCAAAAATGCCGAGACCACTAGGTGTTCTTTATGCCTCCCAACGGGCTACATATGAAGATCTGCTGCATCAACAAAAAGAAAAGGCACTGGAGCAAGCCAGCAAACAGGATCTGTTTTCCCTTTTTAAAGGAAAAAATTCATGGGAAGTCAGCTAAATCGGTATACTGGTAGAACGGTAGACTGGATTATTGAAATTTAATTGATCATTTGTTATTAGTCCCGTGATTCAGTGAGCTTATAATTATTTAATAAGAACGCAGAGAATAGATTTGATTTAGGGAAGCTATAAAAAAGTGTTTTATATTTTTTACTTAAGGTTTAAAAATAACCGAGATAAACAGTGGACGAGAAACGTTGGCCTTACAAAAATTGCGGGTGCGAAGCCGAGGGATGGGCAAGGGCATATGCATGAAGAATTGCAAAGGGGCCACGGGAAAATATATTTGTATTGATTTCTTTGTTTACTTTCTTCATCAAGTCGTAACGCAGTGGAGATCCCGCATTACGATCGGGAGAAGAAAGTAAAGCCTGTCCGGCGAGGACATTAATAATTGAATCCAATTAGGGATTGCTTTCATTTTGAACTTCATAATTCTTACCATTTATTCAAATCGCTGATTATCACAATTTTGAAAAAGTTATTATATAATAGATATTAAACATTAATTGATCATTGATTCTTGAAAATTTGAATTTATTTGTGCCTTTGGCATGCCTTCGGCAATTTTTGATTTTTGGAATTTGTAATTTATTAGAATAAATCTCAGTCAGAACTTAGTTGAGTTACCTAAAAAGTGCTTCGCATGATACGTTTTTTTAATTTTTTCCATTTGCTCAATATGACGTTTTGCATGTAAAACAAGGAAATGTATGTATTGATAAACATCCAGTTTGCCTAGCTGATATACACTCATGACAGTTTTATGAAGAATCCCTTCTCCATTTTTCAACTGGTGCAGTATATCCAATAATTGTTCATTCTGAGAATGAAGTTTTCTAGTAACATCATCACTGGATCTTCCTTCAGGTACCATATGTACGGGGCTTTCCCACCTGAATGCATCCGCTTTCCCAATTAGTTCCAGGTCAGGATTATAAAAATCATATTGATCCAATTCTTTTTCCAGATTTACTTGGGTACTCTTTCGAAATGCTTTTTTTGCACTCTTTTGGATCAAAATGAGAAGATAGTGGTTCGTCAGCGAGATATGTTCCAGGACTTGAGAAATAGACCAGCATTCATCATTCACTTTAAAGAATTTAAGTTGTTCTTCTTCCTGCATCCAATTGTTCAATCTCCGAAAAGTATTGTCAATTTCCTCACGAAGTGTTTTAATAATTGTAACAATATTCATCTGAGATGTTCCCTGAATTTCCAATTTAAATTAGAACTTTTATCTGTAAACTAAATAAAACTTCGATTAAATCTGAAGGATTTCAAGAGATGCGAACAATTATCTACTTTCACTGTTGTTCATAAAAGGAGATAAGCCTATAATTGCATGAATTTTCAGTTAATACCATTTTTAATCGTGCAATAAAGTTATTCACCAATCTTAAAATATCTTTCAAATGAAATATGTATTCTTAGTTATCTATTTTTTAACTTTAACTGTCTCTCAATCCATTGCACAAACAAAACTGCTTCGATTTCCGGATATTCATGAGGAAAATATAGTTTTCTGTTATGCTGGAGATTTATGGAAGGTAGACGCTGCAGGTGGAAACGCAATACGGCTCACAGCTCATCCGGGTGTGGAGGTATTTCCAAAATTTTCACCTGATGGTAACTGGATTGCATTTACTGGTCAATATGATGGAGACGAACAGGTTTATGTGATGCCATCGATCGGAGGAACACCCAGACAACTTACCTATTATCCAGCCAGGGGTCCTCTTGCACCACGTTGGGGATATGACAACCAGGTATATGGATGGTCGCCCGATGGTTCCGGTGTATTGTTCCGATCTCTGCGGGACGCCAATGCCGGAAGTACAGAGACCGCATTATATACAGTCGGTATGGAGGGTGGATTGCCTATTAAGTTACCCATGCCTACGTCAGGAGCAGGGGATTTAAGTCCGGATGGTTCTAAAATTGTCTATTCTCCTTTATTTAGAGATTTCAGATCATGGAAGAGGTATGAAGGTGGCTGGGCTCAAGATTTATATATTTTTGATCTAAATACCTTAAAAACAAAGGAAGTATCTCATTCGAAACGATCAGAACGGGATCCCATGTGGATCGGGGATGAAATATTTTTCACTTCTGATCGCGATGGTACCATGAACATTTATGTTTTTGATATTAATTCGGGTGATGTAAATAAGATTACCGAGAGCAATACATGGGATATACGCTGGCCCTCATCGGATAATAAAAATCAAATAGTGTATGAATTTGCGGGTGAGCTGAAAATCTATGATATCGGAAGCAAAACTACAGCCGATTTGTCAATCTATGTTCCGGATGATGGATTATCCATGCGTCCTTCCCGTTATTCGGCTGCCGGTAATATTGAAAATTTCAATCTTTCACCAAGAGGGGAAAGGGCTTTGTTTTCCGCGAGAGGGGATATATTCACCGCTCCAATTGAGAATGGTCCTACCCGTAATCTGACGAACAGCTCGAATGCACATGATAAATGGGCCTGCTGGTCACCCGATGGTAGCCGGATTGCCTACATATCAGATCAGACCGGGGAAGATCAGCTTTATACGATTGATCAACTGGGTGAAGAAAAACCGGTTCAACTAAGTACTGAGCATAAGGCCATGTTATATGCTCCTGCCTGGTCTGGGGATAATAAACATATTGCATATTCCGATCAGGATGGAAGGTTATTTGTATTGACCGTAGAAAACAGGGAAGTTGTTGAAATTGCCGATAATCCTTTCGGAAGAATTACGGATTACACATGGTCTTCCAATGGAGGACATATTGCTTTCTCCATGACTGACTGGAACGGATTCCAATCACTATATATCTGGAGTGTTGAGGAAAAGCTGACAAGACAGGTATCGGATAATACATTCAGCGAATATAATCCGTCCTGGGATCCGGAGGGTAATTACCTCTATTTTCTTTCCGACAGGGAATTCACTCCGCAGATCAGTCGTATTGAATGGAATTATGCCGGAAACAGGAATACAGCCATTTTTGGAATGTCGCTCCGGAAAGATGTGAAAAATATCCTTGAACCGAAAAGTGATGAAGTTGAAATAATTACTGAGGATAAGGAGGTGGTAGAGGAGGACACTGATAAAAAGGCAAAGAAAGGAAAAGAGGAGGAAAAGGCACCGGAATACATAAAAATCGATTTTGATGGATTATCGGAAAGGGTAATCCGTATACCTGTTACTTCTGATAATATTGTAACCTTATCTGCTATAAGGGATCACCTGGTATATGCTACTACAGGGGCCAATTTTTATGGCCGGCAGAGCTATGAAGATCCTTCCTTGCATATTTTTTCGATAAAAGACAGGGAGTCTTCCGTCCTGGTTGACAATATCCGGGGATTGGCAGTATCCCACGATGGGAACAAAGTTATGATCCAGCAGAATCAATCCTATTATTTAATGGATGCCAAACCAAAAACTACAGATAAAAAATCCATCTCCACAAGCGGTCTCTACGTTGACCGGATACCAAGAGAAGAATGGAATCAGATATTCTGGGAGGTGTGGAGAAGATATCGCGATTTCTTTTATGTGGATAATATGCATGGATATGACTGGGAGTCCATTGGGAAACAATACGGTCAGTTACTCGAACATGTTGCACATCGGTCCGATCTGAACTATGTGATCAGTGAAATGATTGCCGAGTTGAATATAGGTCATGCCTATATACAGGGAGGCGACTTTGAAATACCGGAAAGACCCAGGGTGGGTTTACCGGGTGCAAGATTTGAATTAGACACTGAGACGGGAAAATACAGGATCGCCAAAATCTTTCAAGGTGACAATGAAGAAAACAAATACCGTTCACCACTTACCGAATTAGGGATCGATATCAAAGCTGGGGAATATATTCTTGCCATTGACGGTGAAATCCTGGATGCAGCGGATAATCCCTATCAGATATTGCAATACAAAACGGATCCGGTTGTTTTGACAGTGAACACCGAACCCGTTCTTTCAGGTTCAAGGGAGGTTAAATATTCTCCAATCTTCAGTGAACAGGATTTGTTATATAAAGAATGGGTTGATGGTAACCGGAAAAGGGTGAATGAATTAACCGGGGGACGCGTTGGATATATTCATATTCCTGACATGGGATCAAGTGGAATTTACGAATTTATCAAATGGTTTTATCCCCAGATCCGGAAGGAAGGTATGATAGTAGATGTAAGGTCGAATGGAGGTGGAAATGTATCACAATGGATCATTGAGCGTCTGGACACAAAAATGATGGGATCCCGCTTTGGATATGACAGTGATAAACCCATGACCTATCCGTATACCGTTTTCCATGGACATAAGGTATGTCTGATAAACGAGACATCGGCTTCAGACGGTGATATTTTCCCACATTATTTCCGGAAGGCCGGGCTAGGTCCACTGATCGGGAAAAGGACCTGGGGAGGTGTAGTGGGCTATTCAGGCACAGGACCTTTACTGGATGGCGGATCAGTGGTTGTGCCCATGCGTGCCACCAATGATGAAAACGGGAATTACATTATTGAAGGTGAAGGAGTGATTCCGGATATTGATGTGGAAAATGAACCGGAGGCTGTGTTAAACGGAAGAGATCCGCAACTGGAAAAAGGGATTGAGGAAGTTATGAGAATGATCGAGGAGAATCCCATGAAATATCCCGAGAGGCCCCCGGATCCGGTGAAGACGGAGTAAATGGGGAGTAATTAAGTTACTGGGTGGATTAAGTTATTGGGTGTATTAAGTTATTAAGTCACCAAACAAGTGATGCCAGTGGCACAAGGCGGCAGGACATTTATGAAACTATAAAAATATGCTTCAGGGTACCAATGAAAAGTGAGGATTACTTCCGGATCAGGAAGATTAGATTTCTTTTAGTTTTGAATTTCTCCGAATTATTTTATCTCTCTATTGGGTAGAATTAATGATCTCCTGGAACCGCGGTAAGCTGCGAAGGTTGTCGTATATCGGATTTGTCAATAAATCTCCTATACTCACCAAACTTGGGATTGATAATAAGTATTCAATCTTATCCAAAGCCATGTCATAGTTGCCGGTGAAAATATAGATTTCCATTAAATCTTGTTCTCTCACTGGTCCCTGGTAGGCATCTATTGTAATTGGTAACAGATCAACTGATTTTTTCCCACTGGTAAGCGCCTCCCTGACATTCCCCATAAAAGCATAGCATTTTCCCAAGGTAGCGTATAACCTGTCATCCTGCGGAATTTCCTTTAATTTGTCTTTCAAGAAAAAAATAGCAGAATCAGCATAGATTTTACTCTGGTATGTATTGCCACTTAAATAATTGATGAATGCAAGCGCATATAATTTCGGGCGATAAGAAGATTGATCCGATTCTAAGGTAAATTCATTGTTTATAAATTCTATTAACTTATCGAATTGCCGGGTATAGCAATAAACCTCATACTGAATATCTTCATCCTTCAGCCCGGATTCCCTCAGGGAAGTTCTTAAATCACCAGTTTTATTGAGCAATGCATTATAAATATGAATTTTAAAATTTTCAAAATCAGGTATCAATGATAGACCTTTTTTCGCTTCTTCAATCGCGTTATTATATTGATGCAAATGTTGATATGTTCCACATAAATTAAATATATAATTTGCATTTAATGGATCCAATAATATTCCTTGCTTCAATTGATTAATTGATTCCTCCCATTTACCCTGCCGTCGTAAATTGTAAGAGACATAAGCATATAATTCCGCCATATTGGGGGCATATTCTTTCAATTCATTAAGGATTTTAATGGATCTGTCGTAATCCCGATCAATCATATAATAGTACACAGCTTCGGCAAATTTTACATCAATGGATTCGGGATCAATTTGAAATCCACTTCGAATGTCCTCCCAAGCCAGTGAATCATGACCGGGCCAGCCTTCGATCTTTAACCAGCAAAAATGTGAATGCATTGATGCCCTTCTACCATACGCCGCCGCAAATAGCGAATCTTCCGATATGGCTTTGGTATACATTTCCAGGGCCAGGGGAGCATCATAGCGTGACCAGTAATCATTCCCCTTCAGATAAAAATCATATGCCAGTTGATTGGTTGTAGGAGATTTTTCCTGGATCAGTTCGGTCTCTCTGGTAGTTAATTTAGCTTTTAATCCGCTGGCAACATTCTGGGCCACCGAGGATTGGATGGAAAAAACATCGGAAAGATCCCCTTCATAGGTTTCTGACCAGAGGTGCATATCCGTCTTAGCGTCGATCAACTGAACGGTTATTCGTACCTCATTCCCGGCCTTCCGGACACTGCCTTCCAGGATTGCGGACACACCAAGTTCTTCAGCAATTTCTTTTAAAGAGAGTTCCGTATTTTTATATCTCATGGAAGAGGTACGGGAAATTACCTTTAAATCTCCCACCTTAAAGAGGTGATTTAAAATCTCGTCCACCATTCCATCGCTGAAATACTCCTGCTCCGGATCATTGCTCAGGTTCACAAAAGGAATCACGGCAATAGATTTTTCAGTTGTAAATGATTGATCTGCAGCGGGCAATTCAGGATTTTTTATCAGGTATTTCCAGATCAGAATAGTAACCAAAGCCAGAATAACAACTATTCCTGAAATAAAGAAAAATCTATATCTGATTTTTTTCCGTTCGCGGTTCACAGATTGTTTAAGGTCCAAATCAGGAGGCTTTTCATAAGCTACCCTATAGATTTTTACCGGTTCATCTACATTCTTTAATGTTTTTTCTTCAATAAACTCAGCATTAATGCCGGCTTTATTCTTAATATCCTTATATACTGCTCCGGAAATATTTATACAACCCTCCTGGGCCAACTCTTCCAACCGGGAAGCTACATTTACACCATCCCCTAATACATCGCCACCTTCAAACACCACTTCACCCTCATGGATCCCTATACGCAATCCAATGTCTTCTTTTTTTGATTCGAGTTGTATTTCCAATGCACAACGTACAGCATCAGAAGCCGTATGGAAGCTGGCGAGTATCCCGTCCCCCATTTCCTTCAACCATTCCCCCGGTATTTTTTAATGATGGGTTTTTGCAGATTCCGGTTTTTTCGTAAAAGCTGGAATGCTTTATCCTCATCCGAACCCATAAGCTTGGTATACCCAGCAATGTCGGTAAACATAATGGCCGCAAGACGACGATCTTCCATTTTTCTGATTCCCGGAAAAATACCAACAATATAAAGAATAATAATTTAGGATATATAATTTAATATTTCAATGTAAATCATGAATTCATTTTTTACAGAAATTGATAAACCATTATAATTCTGAACTGGAATGTGTATTTGATGATTGTGTTATTAAGATATTGGTTCCCTGAATTTATATAAATATATTTTAGGGGTTATTAAGTTATTAGGTTATTGATTTTCAACATTTTAGCGCTCCGTATTCGATATACTGTGTTCAATATTCGATATTCATAATTTATTAAGAGACACTCTGATCACCTTCCATCACTGCGCTATCGGTCAGACGTATCCCTACGGTCTGACCGACCTCCCCCGTCAGACCGGTACCCCCGGTCTGACGAGAATACAAATTATTCATACCGCAGGGAATCGACCGGATTCTGGATAGAAGCTTTGATGGTGTAATAGCCAACAGAAATGAATATAATGATAAAGATAATAATTGCTGCCATCATAAATTCCAAGATATTTATGGATATCTTATAAGAAAAATTATTTAACCAGGAGTTCATAAAAAACACTGAAATGGGTATTGAGATAATAAATCCAATAAAGACGAGTTTTATAAAATCTCCGATCAGTAGCGTAAAAATATTTGTTGTGGATGATCCCATTACTTTTCGAATACCGATTTCTTTTATACGTACTTGTGTTTCAAATGCTGCTAACCCAAAAAGACCTAACGAAGCAATGATAATAGCCAGAATTGAAAATCCGGCAAATAATTTTCCGGCCCTGCGTTCACTACTGTATAAACTATTAAAGGAATCATCAAGAAATGTGTAATTAAACAATCCCTTGGATATATGATTTTGCCATTCTTTTTCAATGTAGTCTATTGTGGACTTCACATCCCCATCCCCTATCCGGATTATCACATTATTCTTATTATACTTGGAAATATCGAACAACATAGGTTCTATTTGATCCTTAAGTGATGAAAAATGAAAATCTTCTACTACTCCAATGCAAATCCCTTCCCAATCTCCCATTTTCATTTTTTTCCCAATACTTTCCTCCGGAGACCAGTCCAGCAGATTGGCTGTTGTCTGATTAATTATAAATCCTTTAACATCCTTTGCAGTGTCCGCTTCTATAAATTTTCGACCTGATAATAATTTTACTCCTAATGCATCCAAAATTTGAACATCAGTCTGCCAATGCCAGATCAACATATTTTCATCTTCAGGCATTCCTTCGGCATTCAAGGGCATCCCACCTGATGTTTTCGATGGATAAGCAGAGCAGAATGAAACATAGTGAATATTATTATGCTGTAATAGGCTGTTTTTAAATGAAGTCAACTCATTGTTATCTGCTATATTATATTGTGATACCACAACTATATGATCCTTATCAAATCCAAGCTTTTTATTACTCATATAATTAATTTGCCTGTAAACAATCAGCGTCATAACTATTAAAGCAGCAGAAATAACATATTGAAAAATAACCAGGGACTTTCTGGCGAATAATCCACTTCTGGATTTTTTAAAAGATCCACGTAATACATTAGCAGGCGAG
>Ga0209536_100000072_pt1 | contig 138934 bp, 120 predicted proteins | sample DeeMarSeWOR28_12_FD_187461 | JGI IMG/M metagenome (GOLD analysis project Ga0209536, IMG submission 187461) | Marine sediment microbial communities from White Oak River estuary, North Carolina - WOR-2-8_12 (SPAdes) (version 2) | ecosystem: Environmental > Aquatic > Marine > Intertidal zone >...
ATAAAAGGAGGTGCCATATGAAGCGTGACAAGAGCCAAAATAGTATTTCTCGTCGTAATTTTCTTAAAGCAGCGGCTGTATCAGGGGCGGCCGCCGGTGCGTTGGGGGTTCCTCTTTTTGCAAAGGCGGCATCGGCGACGACCATCACCATCAGAATGCAGAGCATGTGGGATGATGGTACATTGGGCTATACCTTGTTCAAAGAGTTCACCGAGAATGTAGGCGCAATGTCCGAGGGCAAACTTGTCGTTAAGCCATTTTCGGCCAAGGCCATTGTGGGCACGATGGAGATGTTCGACGCGGTCAAGGCCGGTTTCTTTGAGGCCATGCACACCTCCGACACATACCAGCCCGGCAAGATTCCCTGTGGCACATTTCTATCCTCCTATCCCTTCGGGATGGACCGTCCCGATCAGTGGGAGACCTGGTACAATGCGCTAGGAGGGAAAGAGATAGCCAGGGAGGCCTATGCCGCGCATAACATCTACTGGCTCGGTCCCATCCAGCATGGCGACAACATTATCCATTCCAAAATACCTATTCGGTCCTTTGAGGACTTCCAGGGGAAGAAGATGCGCTTCCCGGGAGGAATGATTGCCGAGATCTTCCGGGCTGCCGGCGTTTCCACCTTGGTTCTTCCCGGTGGAGCGGTCCTTCCGGCCCTTGAAAAGGGAGTCATCGACGGCGCGGACTTTGTGGGGGCGGCCATCAATTACAACCTGGGTTTCGGTAAAGTGGCCAAATACATCATACTGGGTCCACCCGCCACACCCTGCCTCCACCAGCCCGTGGATACGCAGAGTATCGGGATCAACATGAAAACCTGGAATAGCATACCGAAGCATCTTCAGAATCTCCTTGAGCTTGCTATCAAGGATTTCTCCTGGAAACAGTATACGGCGGTACAAGCGGCGGATATCGTGGCCTATAATAAATTACAAGAGGAACAGGGGGTTGAGATTATCCGGCTCAAGGACTCGGATATCGCGAAGTTCAAAAAATTCGCGCCCGAACTCTGGGTAAAGTGGGCCAAGAAACATCCCCTTGCCATGAAGGCCTTCAAGTCCCAGTGGGAATTCATGAAGTCTACAAAGGTGGGCTACTATACAGACGCGGATCTGGTGGATCGTGATGGAAAAAAACTCACTCTTTAAGAATTATTAATACAGGGGGCTAGATTGGAATTATTCCTGTATTACCGCGCTCACGTGCGGGAGGATGTGTTCTTCGCGGGGGAACTATTTTTGAAATCACCGTACCGGGAGAAATGGCTTTGCCGGATTGGCCTCCCCTTTACTGCAGCAATTTCATGATTCCACTGGCCGGAATTCTACTTCCGCTTCAGGGGAACTTAGGATTTGCACCATGAAGATGTTCAAGAACTTTGGCGTTCGTGGCCGCCTTCTTCTGTCGTTCGTTGGTATCAGTGGTTTCGCAGTGCTCGCGACCGTTGCAGCAATGTACAGTTTCCTGCTGGTGCAAACGCTCCTTGACAAGGTTACCGAACAGCGGGTTCCGACGGCTTTGGCGGCGCAGGAACTCTCATCGCGGGTGGAGCGGATCCTCGCCCAAACACCGACCCTGCTCGCGGCCAGTACCCCGCCTGAGCGTTCGCAGATCTGGAGCAAGCTAGGCACCGAGATCGAGGAAATCGATAAGCTATTACTGCTGTTCCGAAACCGCGGTTTTGCTGCCGACTCCCTGGCGTCGTTGCGGAATGTTCTGGATTCCTTGCGTTCCAACTTGTTCTCCCTTTACACACTGGTAGGCGAACGCATCGTGCTCGCCAAGCGCAAGGCGATCCTGCTGGACGAGATGCTCAAGGCACATGAAGAAACGCTGGCGGTGTTGGGACCCTGGATCACAAATGTGAACAACGATGTCCAGCGTCTGCGTGCCGTCGTAGATGATTCAAGGCTCTCGGCGGTTGATCGGTCGACCGCCGAGACGGAGTTGATCGAGTCGCTGACCCTTTTCGCGTCGCTGCAGCAGATCTTTAAGATCATCACTGAAATTCACACAAGCCTGGTGGGAACGGCGTATGCCGAAAAGCATGAACGCCTCGACTTGTTGGAGCTCCGTACTCAGTGGTCGATGGAGGCCCTCGGCACATTGGCAACGGTCGTTGGAACTCAGCCACGGCAACTCATTCTTGCGGAGATCGAGCGTTTCCGGCGATTCGCCGACGGTGAAAACAACGTGCCCTTACTGCGGACGCGGGAAATAACGCTCATCGACAACGGCAAAGACGTTCAGCGCGAGAACGCCCGTTTATCACGAGAGCTGGCCGAATCGGTTGAAAAGATCGTCAGAGACACCCAGTTGGAAATCTCCCAGGCGACCTCCCGGGCGCGCGCCGTTCAGACGGGAAGCAGTATCACCCTCATCCTGATTGTGTCGCTGAGCCTGGCGAGCTCAGTCCTTATCGTCTGGCTCTATGTAGGCCGAAACCTGATCGCGCGTCTAACCGCACTCAGCAACAGCATGCTGGCGATTGCCGGAGGCAATCTCAGAACGACACTACCACCTACGGACAGCGACGAGATCGGCCGCATGGCCGCGGCGCTCGCTGTGTTTCGCGACACCGCCGTCGAGGTCGAGGAGAAGAACCTCCGTGAAATCGCCGTAGCGCGCCAGCGCCTGGTCGATGCCGTCGAGAGCATCTCGGAAGGCTTCGCGCTGTACGACAAGGACGACCTGTTGGTGCTGTCGAACAGCAGGTACCGGGAATTGCTGCATCCCGACAAGGAGAATATATTCCCATCTGGCACGCCGTTCGCGAAGATCATCCGGGCGGCCGCCGAGCGTGGTTTGGTCAGCGAAGCGGAGGGACGCATCGATGAGTGGGTCGCCCATCGATTGGCCCAACATCACAACCCGACGGGCCCACACGTGCAACGCCGGGACAAGGACCTATGGATCCAGATCAGCGAGCGGAAAACTGAAGACGGCGGCACCGTTGCCGTTTATACGGACATAAGTGAGCTTAAGCAGCATGAGATAGAGCTAGCGAAACTTGTCGAGGAGCTTGAAGTGGCCCGCGATAATGCGAAAGAAGCCGATCGGGCCAAAAGCAAATTCCTCGCCACTATGAGCCACGAACTTCGAACACCCATGAATGCCATCCTGGGCTATACGGAACTGATTATAGATAACATATACGGTGATGTACCAGAGAAGATTCAGGAAGTCCTCAAGCGTGTGGAAAAAAATGGTCGGCATCTTCTTAACTTGATTAATGATGTGCTCGATCTTTCCAAGATCGAAGCAGGTCGGCTCACGCTGTCTCTCAATGACTATTCGATGCGGGATGCAATCCAGACGGCCCTCACGTCGGTTGAGGCTCTGGCCGTGGAAAAGAATCTCGACTTGAAAGTTATGGTCCCCAAAGATCTGACGACAGGCAAGGGAGATGAACAACGCATTGCCCAGGTGATTTTAAATCTTCTAGGAAACGCGATTAAATTTACCGAACATGGGGAAGTTAAGGTGGAGGCGACAGTTTCCAACAAAACTTTTTTGGTCTCTGTATCCGATACGGGCCCCGGCCTTTCGGAAGCCGATCAGAAGAAAATCTTCGAAGAATTCCAGCAGGCCGATGAATCCATTACCAGAAAAAAGGGCGGAACAGGTCTCGGTCTTTCCATTTCAAAAAAAATCGTCGAAATGCACGGGGGCCGAATCTGGGTTGAGTCCACGCTCGGGAAAGGCTCGACGTTTTGGTTTGCCTTGCCGATTCGAGTCGAAAGGCAAATGGAGAAAAAATGAGTAAGCTGGTTTTAATTATTGAAGACCAAGAGGATAATCGGCGTATTATACGAGATCTCCTTACCAGTGCCGGCTATGAAATAATGGAGGCGGTCACCGGTGAGGAGGGCGTTCGCTTGGCCGCAACCCATCGTCCTGAACTAATTTTGATGGATATTCGACTGCCCGATTTCGATGGATATGAGGCTACGCGGCGCATCAAGGCCAATCCTGCCCTGCGTTCGATTCCGATCATTGCAGTCACCTCCTATGCGCTGAGCGGGGATGATGTTAACGCATTTGAGGCCGGCTGCGATGCCTATGTGTCGAAACCGTTTAGCCCGCGGGCACTATTAGCTAAGATCCGTGAATTTTTGCCCTAGATGCGTTTACCGAAGAGAGATTCTTTGCCACAATGCTCTTGTGAGATTTTAACCCTACAGCTTAAAAATACAATTCTGTTTCCGCTTTTCCGTTTTCCGCTTCTCGTCCATAACCCTCCTTACCTTGACAATATGCCACAACGTGGTTACTAGCTGCTATGGTATACATGCGATTGCAAAAAATATATAAATGAAAGGGATCTGCCTGATACGATCCGTAAGCCCTGGGGTCTGCCAATGTCCTTCTGATAAGTGCATCATTTAGAAGCTATCGTAAAAATGTTCCGCTTCACAAATCCGTCACCCCTCGAATCACCTTACATAATGAGAATCTTAACTAAATATGACGGCGGCAATGCCGGTATAAGTTCGGAAATTGGCCTTTTAAATACAGGCGCTAACGCCTGGATACGGACCTTTAAATATACAGGCTTTTCCCTGGTGGCCTTTGCGGCCAAATCCGTGCTATGCCGCATGGCTCCGGCCCGGACCAATCGCGAGAATTCTGTTCGCGTGAAGTCAACAGCATAATAAATGCATGAAAAACTTCAATTGACACAAACACTCCCAGTGCACACGGGGTCTTCAGGACAGATTTGATAGAAATTAAGTCAGCAGGTCATCATGGATCTAATTACGATTGTCCACATTGCCAGGATTGTAGGGTCGGTAGTCGTCATCAGCGGCGTTGTCTTCGGTATCATCCAGATTAGGCAATATCAACAGCAGCGCCGGGACGTTGCTGCCGTTCAGCTCGTCAATTCATTTCAGAATCCGGAGTTCAATAAAGCGCTAAGAAGGGTTTGGTCACTGCCGGATGATACATCTATCACAGATCTTCATAAATCGGGGGATGATTGGGAAGAAGCGGCTTTTCAGGTCGGGATGACTTTAGAGACTATGGGAGTTCCTGTTTACCGGCGGATCGTACCGATTTCGATACTCGATGAGCTGATGGCGATGCCATTTTAGTTCTATGGCGCAAGCTTCATCACTGGGTTGAGCACCTGCGAGTCGAGCAGAAAAGAGATTCTGCTTACGAGTGGTTTCAATGGTTAGCCGACCGTTTGGCTGAAACTGAAAGGAGAACCGAAAGAGGCGCTCACCAGATATACCGCAAACGGGAACCATGAGGAAAAAAGAAAAAAATACAATCAAAGGAGGTATTCGATGAATGCAGCGGCTTTTCCCCCTGGATTTCATGATATCCGTGATTTTGGTTTAATTGAAGCCCTTTTAGGCAGACGCTCCCGGCGGTTTTTTATGGGTGCGGAGATCCCGGACGGTGTATTTGCCTATAAATCGAAACACGAACCGCTGCCGCTTTCCGAGCTTGAAAAGCTGCTCGTGGTGGCTGCATGCGGCGGCAACACTGCCTGGCATAACATGATCTATCGAGGTCAGATTTACGCCCCTCATCTTTCGAATTACGCCGGCGCGGCCGGAGGACGGGTGTTTCCTTCCGCAGCCGGCTTCCATACCAGCCAGACTTTCTTCACCGACGATGACGGCGTGTACCTTCTGGATATGCGGGATGCACCTGCATTTGCCGGACGCAGTAATGATGGATCTTTGAACTTCGATGAATTCGTTTCCAATGTAAAAAAGCATGTGCGCAAGCTTCATGATGGACGTTTAAATATACCTTCGGAAGTTCCCTTTGCTGAAGCCCACAACACATGGGTATTCAATAAACCCTCAACGCTGCTCGTCATACCTGTTGGAGATCTTTCACAGCACGTACTCTTTAATCTGTTCTACATGCTGCAAAATGGTCTGGTGCTCTATGATGATATCAATAAGCAAGCCATACCCGGCGTAGAGCAGTTCAAGGATGTCGTTGATGTCGATAACACCTGGCCTATCACCTTTGTAGAACAATGGTCCCTTTCAGAGTTGACCGTGGAGCTGGCTGCAAGTTGTTACGCCGGCGTGTTGATGCTGCAGGCCATGGGATTGGGCGGCTGGATGTTCAACGGTGTCGATCCGTTTGCGATGCTGGGCGCAAGCGGTGATCCGGAAGTGCCCGGGCTTGGATTCCACTATGACGAAGATGACCGCTGGCCGTACCCGAATCCGACTGGATTGGAAGGCGTGATGGAGGGATGCTGCCCGCCGCATTACCCCGACATGCGGGCGGCCGTCGATGCCGCCTGTGAGCGCAAATTCGGTCCCGGCGGACCTTTCCATCCGGATACGCCGGGCCCCTGGAAAGATAGCCGTAAAGTGCGCTCGGCTGCCAAAATGCATGATGAACGCTTCAAGGAATGCGTTTCTCTGCAGGCTCAGTATGTTTACGATACATTCGGAAAATTCCCGGGAACGGTGCCATCCATGTTCTTGATCATGTATCTGCAGGCCCATCATCTTGATCTGGATTTTTACGACACGTTCTACAAGTCCGGTGCTTATCTTAAGACCCATGCCGAGCATATGGAAAAATGGCATAACTGAACTGAGCATTTGAGAGGAAAAGATTTGGCCGGGTTTGACGAAGGAAGATCCTCCAAACTATTCCTCAACGCGATTGTAATTGATCGGAGCATTGATCTCATCAGCCGTCGGCCACCTAATCGGAGCAGATTTCCGTATCTTTTCAATGGGTAAGGGATGACCTGCGGCGGGATCTTTTCCCTCGTTCAACTTGACTACCGTAGCATTCGTTTGTAGGAGCCCCATCATTTTCGCATGGAAGGATGAATTGGCTACCGGTTTCAGTTGTTTGAACAATTTACCATAACCGATACTCAACAGCTCGTTGACTTTACTAATCATGGTGATAATCTCCAGTAATGATTTTGTTTAATGTTCTTGGTTAAATCCTGTGCCTTATTGTGGCTTAGACATTAGCGGCAATCTCTGTGCCAAAAGCAAGGATAATTGATGATACCCCAGACTAAATCCGGTTTGTTCCGGATGGGACGGGACAGGTAAGCTAAGTCGTATTACGCTGCGGGCAGTAATTATGCGGTCGCACGTAGAATCACATGAAAAGGACGGGAGTAGGGTAGCCCGCCAAAAGCCAAAATTATTGGATGTCTGACGGGATGCCGAGGTGGAAAATTTTGCACGTTTTGCGGAATTATAATTATTTACCGACCCTGGTATAGGCCACGCTCCCGCTGAAAGCCCGGTTGTGATCAGGCGCGCTATAGACAAAATGGCTGGTGGGATCACCGGGGAAGATATCCCATCGGACACCGTTAAGCTGTGCCTTGACGGCTCACGAGTAGTTTAATAATGTATCAATGATGCATTTTAACAAACCATTGCTTGTCGCCTTTTGTATTTTTGTAAGCCTGGCCGCCGTCAGCAGCTTTGAAAAATATGCTCAGAGCGGAACCCACGGCGGTGTGAGCGAAACAATCCGCCCGCTGCGACATGATCTGGAACTGTTACTGGAAAATGATAGGGTCTGGCCGCAAAAAGGCTTTAAACTGGAGCTAGGTACAAACAACCATGCACAGGAGCAGGTGGACACGTATTGGCCGACGTACTCCAGCATGGCTTTCGGTTTCGCAATAAAATATCCGCCAACATATGCTGTCTTCGAAGAACGGCCGCCTCACAAGGGCAGCGCGCCGAAACCGATATACCGCGTGTATTTCCGGGATAAAGCCAGGCAGCGTGGGCATTAAAAATCGCAAACCAATAATCAACCAGCGCTATTAAGGCGAATATCAATAATATTATTGGCAACTTTTTCACTGCACCCAACTCCTTTTCAATTTCATTCAAAAAACAACAGGCCACTGCTTTGTCTATCCTGGCAATGACCTGTTGCATAGGATCTAATTGCTGAAGAATCAACAACCGGAAGCATCTCAAAGGACCACAATGTTATCGCTCGTGAAGCGGGCACCATTTATGATCGGCCTTCGGTGCCCGTGCACGAGTCCCAACCGCTCACCACACCATTCACATAATTCATAGCCCCGGATAGAAAGTACCTGAAGGTCCGAATCCACGGCCCACCGCTGGCGCCGAAGGTCTGATCGCAACCCATAGCATATACATTGTTGTCTCCGCAGTTGGGATAGCTCTCGGCCGTACACTGGACCAGGTATTCTGCTCTGGCAATGTTTGCGGGATAACCAAAGCTGTGATGATGCTGAACAATTGGCTGATTCCAAGAGCGTCCCAGCCAGCCGGTCGTTGCCGCCGGGTTTCCTTCGAGGTTTATGACGGCGACATCATTCATACGGCCACCGCTAGTAATCCAAGCCGTTAAGACAGTAGCGCTTGCCCAATTATATGTGCCTTGCTGAGGGCCGTTCTTATACCCCGGCATCCAGACCCAATTTGCATACCAAGTCTGTGTTTCGCGGTTATATACACAATGACCGGCAGTTACGATGATGTTGTTCGGGCTGATAATGGACGCCGTGCAGGAAAAAAGATCGCCGGCTAAATTACTAAAGAATAGCTTGCCGACCGCAATCCATGGATACCTGTTACTTAAATTAGAACGCCGGTTAACCCGGGTTCGGTCAAAGATGTTCGGTGTGCCGTAGTTGATGTAATCGGACGAATCCTCCTCCACTGCCGATCCCGCCGCGTCCGGCAAATCAGATGATTCTTCCGGAACTATTAAGGACGCCGGACTTTGACCTGGAGAGCCGCCGGGGACTGAGCCAGCCGGTCCCAACGGCTCTTCATAGACTAAATCTGCACCGGGATCAGCTGACGCATCGTAAAAGGGAAGCGGCTCAGCTGCACGGATTCTTTCAGGCGTCCAGTACTCCACTGCAGCCTGTAATTCCGCTGCCGACGCTGTAATGGTTGTTGTCAGTTCCTGGGCGACCGAATTTTGCACGCCAATCCAAAAAATAACTGCAAAAACAATTACAACATATCTTCTAAATTTCATGGTCCTCGCTCCTTTCTTCTCCCCATTTAATGATAAGGGAAGCCCCTTAATTATTGCCCCATCTTGCACTATTGCCTGTATAACTCAGAGAAAACTTAAGTCTGCCGATCACCTTCTTTCATTTGGAGTCCGGGGCCTTTCTTAAGCCGTGTCACCCGCCACCGCTTTGTTCCATGACCTGAATTTATTTCAAATTGGTTTTTGCAGTTCCCTTAGCTGCAAGTGTTTCCACGGTGACAACCCTAGCGCCGGTAGTGGCAGTTTTCAACATGGTTGCCAAGGATTCCACAGCTGTTTTTAGGGCACTCTAACCCAAAAAAATAAAACTTGCCTGTGAACCTATGAAGCGTATGTTGAATTGTTTTAAAACGTTAGCTGCCGCGAATACGAGCGTGTAGAAGTGTCGATATATAGCTGGAAGATAATTTACGGCTATCAAAACCGAAGTTGATTTTCAATTTGAATTTTTTTGACAGATTCGATTCCGACCCCGGATACCGAAAATCAAAGCTTTCAGAATATCGAACCGGAGGGCTTTTTGGTGGGTAGGGGATTTATTATGGCATTAATACTTGTTTTTTCGATTTTCAGTACAAATCATATGGATTAAATTGTCAGCGACTATGTAGAGAGGCGGTCGCAAAAATAGTAGATCATGTCCAACAGTGAGGCGTGAACCGATGCAAAAGCGCAGCATACAAGTTAGTATCTGGGCATTTTAAAAAGTCTCACAACGAAGCTATTGGGCATCAGATGCATTTTTGAGATAGCTTCTATAAGGTGATCATGAATAATAAGGGAGGATCGAGATGAGATGGAGGACCGGTAGAAGAAGCAGTAATATCGAAGACCGGCGCAGAATTCGCGTACCGCGAAAAGCGGCGGGAGGAGGCATCGGTATCATCGTTATCGCGCTGATCGCCATGTACTTCGGGGTGGATCCCACCGTATTTTTGAACCAACAGGGCTCGATCAGCAGCATCAACACCCAAACATCGACGCGCCAGATTTCGCCTGCTGAAAATCAGCTGGCCGATTTCGTATCGGTGGTTCTGGCCGATACAGAAGATACCTGGCACGTCCTATTTAACAAGATGGGGAAAAATTATCGGGAGCCCAACCTCGTTCTTTTTTCGGGTGCGGTGGAGTCTGCCTGCGGCTATGCCCAGGCCGCCATGGGTCCGTTTTATTGTCCGGCCGACCAGAAGGTGTATATTGACCTGAGCTTTTACCGGGATTTGAAAAACCGTCACCAGGCACCCGGAGATTTTGCCCAGGCCTATGTAATCGCGCATGAAATCGGACATCATGTCCAGACGCTGCTGGGAATCTCTGAACAGGTGCATTCGGCGCGCAGGCGCCTCGGTCAGGTGGAGGGCAACAAGCTCTCCGTGATGCAGGAACTGCAGGCCGACTGCTTTGCAGGGGTCTGGGCGTATCATGCCAACCGTACCCGCCAGATCCTGGAAGAAGGGGATATCGAAGAAGCCCTAAACGCCGCCAGCGCCATCGGTGACGACCGCCTGCAGCAAGGAGGCCGGGGCTACGTGACGCCGGATTCTTTCACCCATGGAACCTCCAGACAGCGGGTACGCTGGTTCCGGCGGGGAATTGAGAGTGGTGATGTCGGTCAGTGTAATACATTCCGGGCAGATAATCTTTAGAAGTGGCTCCAAAACCCCATCTCCCCGCTAAACGAAGCGGGATTTCGCATCTAAAACTTTAGCCACTTTATAGGCATTTTAGTTCACTTTAGGCACTTTTAGCCTTAAACTTGATCTGAGGCTTTGAAACCACTTCTAAAGACGCCTAAATAACCTATTTATATGATGAGAAAAGAAGAGAGAGATGTTTTTGGCCTTTTGACGTTTGAATCGACAATTATTGACTTCGGAAAAGCCTTTATGTTAAATGTGCTTGCATAATTTCAATGCGCATACCTAAACCTAGAGGTAGCCATGTTTAAGAATCCAAAACCCCAGTTCTCTTTGCGATGAGATATGGGGTTTTGTTTTTAGCCCTGCCATAAGCATATTAAATGCCTTTGATTATCCAATATATTAGAGGTTTTTGTTTCATCACCAATAATCTGGATCAAAAAAGGAGGGCAAAAATGGATTCCAAATTTATCAAACATACGCTGGTGGTTATAGCCGGTATATGCATGTTTTCTGCATATGCATTTGGGGGTGAGGTAGAAGTCTTACACTGGTGGACCTCAGGCGGAGAAGCCAAATCGGTTGCTGTTCTCAAGAAGCAGCTGGAAAAAGAAGGACACACCTGGAAAGATTTCGCTGTTGCCGGCGGTGGCGGCGACGCTGCCATGACGGTTCTAAAATCCCGTGCGGTCGCAGGGAACCCGCCCACAGCGGCACAGGTCAAAGGCCCGCAAATTCAAATGTGGGGGGATGAAGGGGTTCTGGCAAACCTTGATGACGTTGCCCGGGCCGAAAAATGGGATCAACTGCTCCCGAAAGTTGTGGCCGATGTAATGAAATATGATGGCGCCTATGTTGCCGTTCCGGTAAATGTACATCGGATAAACTGGATGTGGGCCAATCCGGAAGTGTTCCGTAAAGCCGGGACTCAGATTCCGACGACCTGGGAACAGTTCGAAGAAGCCGCAAAGAAAATCAAAACGGCCGGTTTTATTCCGGTGGCCTGGGGCGGGCAGCCCTGGCAGGAAGCCACCGTCTTTGAGATGATCGTTGCGGGTGTCGGCGGATCTGATTTTTACCGGAGCGCTCTGGTGGATGCAGATCCCGCTGCTTTGAACAGCGCCACCATGGTCAAAGCACTTGAAATACTAAAAATGATCAAATCGTATACCGACAAGGGCGCCCCCGGGCGCGATTGGAACCTGGCAACTGCCATGGTTATTCAAGGTAAAGCTGCAATGCAATTTATGGGCGACTGGGCCAAGGGAGAGTTTACAGCCGCCGGCAAAATGCCGGGATCCGATTATATTGCAATGCCGGCTCCGGGGACAAGCGGTCAGTTCCTTTTTAATGTCGACAGCTTCATCATGTTTAAGCAAAAAGACGCCGAAGCAGAAAAAGCCCAGAAAGCGATGGCGCGCTTGATCCTGGAGACCGAATTCCAGGAGGTCTTTAATGTGAATAAGGGTTCAATCCCGGTTCGATTGGGAATGCCGCGCGCACCTTTTGATGATCCCGCCTTAAGATCGATGAATGCCTTTATCGCCAGTGCAGGCAGCGGCGGTCTGGTACCCAGCATGGCGCATGAAATGGCCGTATTTCCGGCCACAAGGGGCGCCATCATGGATGTTGTCACCGATTTTTATAATTCCGAAATGTCGGCTAAGGATGCCGCGGCGAAGTTAGCACGTGAAGTAGAAGCCGTGAAGTAAATCGCCAACTAAATGGGCCCTGCCTGAGAAGGAGGGCCCATCTTTTTATGGATCGAGCGAAATGGCTGATCTGCCCCAGTCCCGTCCCAAAGGATTTTTCGATTACCTGGAAGATACCATCCCCAAACTGGTTCTGGCGCCAACATTCCTGGCGGCTCTCATTTTTATTTACGGTTTCATCTTATGGACCGCATGGATTTCCATGACGCAGTCGGCGCTTCTGCCCGATTATAAAATTTCCGCAGGATACAGGATTACAAATAAAGCCTTGAATAAAATGAGGAATGAAGGTGTTCCAGAAAATAATTTGAAGAAATTGAGCATCCTGGAAAAACGAGGGCTAACGAACAGGAAAGCCAAATTTTTAAGAGATGTCAAAAAGCAAATTGGCGAGGAACAACTGCATATTTATAAAGACTTGATCTTAAAGCTTTCTTACGCCCGTGACCCTTTATTTCAATACAAAAAACTATTTAAAAGTGATCGGTGGATGGTCGCTCTCAAGAATCTGCTCATTTTTGCCGGTCTGTTTATCGCTGCGTGTGTCGCGCTGGGATTGCTATTGGCCATATTCCTCGATCAAAGGATTCGTGCTGAAGGCGCCTTGCGGACCATCTATTTGTATCCGATGGCACTTTCTTTTATTGTGACCGGGGCTGCCTGGAAATGGATTCTCAATCCCGATTTAGGCCTGGAACGGCTCGTTAGAAACCTGGGATTCGTTGAATTCAATTTTGACTGGTTGGTCAACTCCGAAATGGCGATCTACACCGTGGTGATTGCTGCCGTCTGGCAATCAACCGGCTTTGTGATGGCGCTCTTCCTGGCCGGATTGCGGGGCATCGATGATGCCATCATAAAAGCCGCTCAGGTTGATGGGGCCAGCCTGCCTCGAATTTATTTGCGCATCATTATTCCAAGTTTGCGTCCGGCATTTCTTAGCACGGTGATCATTCTATCTCATATCGCCATTAAGAGCTTCGACCTGGTGATGGTGCTCACACGGGGCGGACCGGGGTATTCTTCCGACTTGCCCGCGACCTTTATGTATGCATTTGCCTTTAACCGCGGCCGCCTGGGATTTGGTGCTTCCAGCGCCATGATGATGTTCTTTGCCGTAATGGCCATTATCATACCCTACCTGTACTCGGAATTAAGGAAAACACGTTATGCTTGATGAAAAGCCCACAACCGCCATGAATCAGAGCCCCGGTGCGCTCTTCAGTCGGGTAGTGATTTATACGATTTTGATAATCGCTGCGATTTATTTCTTAATACCGCTGCTGGTTATGATCATCACATCTTTGAAAACCATGGGCGACATCCGGACCGGTCATTTGATCTCCTGGCCCAGGGAAGTGACGTTAGACGCCTGGAAGGAAGCCTGGGGGTCCGCCTGTATCGGGGTCAAATGTGAAGGGATTAAAGGCTATTTCTGGAATTCTGTGAGGATGGTGATTCCGGCTGTGGTCATCTCAACGATTATGGGAGCTGCCAACGGGTATGTCTTTTCAAAGTGGCGGTTCAGGGGCAGTGAGACCCTTTTTTCCTGCTTGTTGCTCGGATGTTTTATTCCGTTTCAGGTTATCCTGCTGCCGATGGCAAGTACCTTGGGTCGCCTTGGAATCGCTCAAAGTATAACCGGTCTGGTAACGGTGCACATTGTCTATGGACTGGCATTTACGACCCTGTTTTTCCGCAACTTCTACGTGACGATTCCTGATGACCTGGTCAAGGCTGCCAAAATAGATGGGGCCGGTTTTTTCAGGATTTTCTGGAAGATCCTCCTTCCGGTTTCAGCTCCGATCTTTGTCGTGTCGATTATCTGGCAGATGACCCAGATCTGGAACGATTTTTTATTCGGTGTGGCTTTTTCGGGAGGGGACAGTCAGCCTGTAACCGTGGCATTGAACAATTTAGTCAATACCAGTACCGGCATAAAGAAATATAATGTGGATATGGCTGCGGCCATCATTGCCGGTATACCGACGCTGTTGGTGTATATTGCCGCCGGAAAATATTTTTTGCGCGGGCTTACAGCCGGCGCTGTTAAAGGATAGAATCGGAAGGGCGCAAGACCTCATAGAATATAATAAAAGAGAGTTATTATGGCATCGCTTACAATAGAAAATGTTACCAAAAAATTCGGTCCGGTAGAGGTCTTAAAAGGAATTTCTCTCAGTATCGAACCCGGTGAATTCCTGGTGCTGGTGGGTCCGTCCGGATGTGGAAAATCCACCCTGTTAAACCTGATCGCCGGTTTAGAAAGTATTACGAGCGGAGAGATCATGTTCGGTGATCGCGTCGTAAATCATATCAGACCCAAAGATCGAGATATTGCCATGGTGTTTCAATCCTATGCGCTTTATCCGAACATGAACGTTAAACAGAACCTTTCATTTGGTCTTGCAACCCGAAAAACGCCTAAAGCCCAGATCGAGAAAACGATCCAAAGAGTTGCGGATATGTTGCAAATTACCGAATTGCTGAATCGGAAGCCCTCGCAACTGTCAGGCGGCCAACGACAACGTGTGGCCATGGGACGGGCGCTTGCGCGGGATCCGGCGATCTTCTTATTTGATGAACCGCTCAGCAATCTCGATGCCAAGCTAAGGGTTGAAATGCGCACGGAAATCAAATTGCTCCACCAACGTATCAAAACGACGATTGTTTATGTTACCCATGATCAGATCGAGGCCATGACGCTGGCTGATCGCATCGCAATCATGAAAGATGGCGTTATTCAGCAATTTGATACCCCCCAGCAAATATACGAGAACCCATCCAATCTCTTTGTGGCCGGATTTATAGGCTCGCCTTCAATGAACTTCATTCCATGCCGTATTATCCGGCGAAACCAGCGACAGGGCGTTATTTTTAAAACCGTAAATGAGGCGTCCTTTTTTCTGCCTGTAGACGAATTGAATCTGAAACTGGATTCATGGATTGACCAGGAAATTATTTTAGGAATTCGTCCGGAGATGATATCACATGGCTTTACCGATCAGAGCGGAAATCACCATATTCATGAGATCGAAAGTGTCGTCGAAGTTCTCGAACCAACAGGGCCCGATACCCTGGTGTTCATCAGTATCAATGGAAAGGAAGTGAGATGCCGTGTCCCCCCGAATGCCGCTAAGTCTCCTGGCGAACATATGAAGCTTATGGTTGACATGTCGAAGGCACTCTTTTTCAACCCCCAAACCGAAGAACGGATTGGCGAGTAAATGCAAGGTTTGTGCATGTAAGCCGCCATTCTTTTGTTGCGGACCCACCCATTTTATCAACCCTGCATTTCACTTCCCTTTCTGCCATAGCAGCCAAATTTGGATAATTAAAAATAGGTTTCAAATTGGTTTTATGTTTAGCAGGGCAGAACCAAACTATCTTTGATCAAAATAAACCATGAGGGTTTCAGTCTGACATTTAAAAGCGTATATTAATATATAATATCAAGTAGTTTAACTGTTATCGCTCATAACAAAATTTAGAAGGTGCTTTTATGACCACTGGAAAAATAAAAACCAATTTGAAATCAATTCATGTATAAAAGCATGAAATATGTATTGACACTTAAATACCATGGATTTATATGCATAAAATCAATTTTGGATTGGTTTAATAAAATTCGATTGATTTCTTTCACGTTCTATATCCGACGATGAATCTTAAATCTATGAAAAGCGAAAACGGACTTGATCCAATCCAACAACTCCGTAAGCTTCTTCAGAGTGGTCGTTACCCAGACCAAAGTCGTTTGCCGCCCGAACGAATGCTTTCAGAACGATTCGGCATATCACGCGCCGTATTAAGAAAAGCGCTGTCTGTGCTCGAAGCCGAAAATTTGATCTGGCGGCATGTCGGACGCGGCACATTTGTCGGCGCCAAACCAAAAGCCGAGCAAAAAGACCCTTTTATGATTGCTGATTTTACCAATCCGGCTGAAATAATGGAGGTCAGATTGGTGATCGAGCCAAAAAATGCCGCTATTGCGGCATTGAAGGCGACCCCCGATGATATCGACAGGATGAAAAATGCGCTGGCCAAATCCGCAACTGCAGCGGATGCCGTCTCATTTGAAAAATGGGATGGCGCCCTGCATGAAGCGATTGCAACCTCAACGGGCAATTCATTGCTAATTTCTTTTTTTAAAACCCTCAACAGCCTGCGCGAAAACAAGATATGGGGATCGCTCAAGGAGGCCTCTTTGAACCGGCAGGTTAAGCAGTCGTATTGTGATCAGCACCGGAAGCTGGTATTGGCAATTACGGATCGAAACGCGCTGGAAGCAGAGCAGGCCATGCGCAGTCATCTGGAAGATGTACAGAAAAATTTGCTGGGGAGTTTCTGAATTTAACTGGAGCAGATGGGATGCCCGGCAGCGGTTATCAATGATAGATTAAAATTTGTAAAAAGGGATGCAGATTATGTTTGAGGAGATTCAGTTTAGAACCCCGGAGACGGTTTTTGGCATGGATACAATAAGCCAGGTAGGCAAACAGGCCAAAAAACTGGGCGCGGGCAAGGTGCTGCTCGTCACGGGGCCGACAGTCCAGGAAGCCGGCATCGTTGATAAGGCCATGTCATTTTTAAAAGCGGAAGCGCTGACAATTGAAGTAAATGTCCAGGAACGCGACACGCCGGAACCGGCCACCGATGTGGTCGAAGATACTGCCGATATTGCCCGAAAGGGAAATTTTGCTGTCATCATCGGCCTGGGGGGGGGCAGTATCCTGGATGTGGCCAAAATGGCATCCGCGCTGGTTATCAATCCCGGTAAGACAAAAGATTACTTTGGCAAGGAAAAAGTTACCCAGCGCGGGATACCGGTCATCATGATCCCGACGACTGCCGGTACCGGCGCCGAGATGACCAAGCATGCAATTTTTCTCGATCGCGAGAGCAATGTTAAAAAAGCGGTGGCATCAAATGCACTGTTGCCCAATGTTGCCATCGTCGATCCCATGCTGACGGTGTCCTGCCCCCCGCATGTAACCGCCAGTGCGGGTATCGATGCCTTTATCCATGCGGCCGAACCGTTCGTTTCCAAGAACGCCAATGCCGTTACCGAAGTCATTGCGCTTGAGGCGGTTAAGATCATCACCCGCTGGCTCGGGCCTGCATTTGCAGACGGGCAGAACCTGGATGCGCGCTATCAAATGGCCCTGGGCAGCATGATGTCCGGCATGGTTCTTAATAATTCCGGCACCAGCCTGGTGCATGCACTGGCCTACCCGATTGGCGGGGAGATTCACTGCGCCCACGGCGTCAGCCTTACCGCGCTGCTGGCGACCTGCTTTGAATATATTGCCGTGGCCAAACAGGAGAAAATGATCCGGTTGGCAGAAGCCATGGGCGAATCGACCCAAGGACTTTCTCCCAGAGATGCCGCCATGCTGGCTCCGGAGGCCATCAGGCACCTGATTCGGAGCGTTGAACTTCCGGGATCTCTCAGAGATCTTGGCATAAAAGACAAATCATTCCTCCAGTACTGGGCGGAAGAGGCGCACAAAGAACAAAGACTCCTGGGCAGGTCACCGAGGGTCCTGTCGGTGGAGAATATAAAAGAAATTTATGAGAGAGCATTTTAAGCTTTCCCGGATTCGAAGTTATCAAAAGACGACTTGATTGGAGTGAGGCCTGGAATTGATACAGGCCGGTCTGAGATCGCCATCACCATCGCAAATGGTAAAACGTAATTTAAGCGGCATTCAGGTGTTGGCTGCAATATAAACCTTTACAAATAAGGAGGGTCTTCTAATGAAATGGCTATTGAGCAAGAAAGCGAAACATGCAACCTTAACCCTTGGTGTTATTTTGGGGCTGGCATTTGTTCTGGCATTGCCCATGGTTTCTCTGGCAAAGGAGAATATTTCTTTCGGCGGCTCATCACCCGGCGGCATGATGTATTATCTGGTCGGTGCGGCCGGCAACGTCATCACGCGTGAGCTTCCCGAGTACAATATTACCCAGGTGACCACCGGGGGATCCACTGAAAACTGCAAAAGGTTGCTCAAGGGCGAACTGGATATGGGTATTGTATACGGTCCGCATGTTTATATGGCGCTGCACAACCAGGGGCCCTTCAAGAATGATCCCAAGGGGACCATGCTGCGCGGGGTTGCAAAGGCTTACGAGGGTGCATCATACGCCGTAACCCTTCCGGATTCGGGTATCAAAACCATGAACGACCTGATCGGCAAAACCGTGGCGCTGGGACCGCCGGGCTCCGGAACGGTCTTCAACAGCTCGAACGTTTTAAGAGCACTGGGCTTGCTGGACAAAATCAAGCCGCGCATGATGTCTTTTGCAGACGCAGGACGTGCTGTGGAAAATAAACAGATCGATGCCTTTTTTCAGTCTTCTGCGCCCGCCGGTGCGGTCACGAAATTGGCCGAAACCAAAGGCGCCTATTGTATTCCGTTTACAGACGAAGAAATGGCGAAAATAATCAAAGAATATCCGTTCTATTATGCTGCAACCATGAAAGCAGGTGTCTATAAGGGTGTTCCGCCTACCCAGATGCCCTATCTGACCGTTTACTGGGTGGCCCATGAGCGTGTTTCGACCCAAGCCATCTATGACATTACCAAGCTGGTTTTCCAGCCGAATATTAAAAAAGAACTGGGAGATGCCCATAAGGGCTGGAAACAGATGGCGCCTGATACCAAGCGCTTTCGGGGCCTTGGCGCTCCCGTTCATCCGGGTGCTGAAAAGTACTATAAAGAAAATGGACTCTGGGAATAGTTTATCGCAACACTCTCCCGTTGACCCGGGCACTGCCGCGACCTTGACTGCGGCAGTGCCTTTATCATGATGCTCGTTATGTGCAGAATATTTACGTCTGCTGGGCCTGTGGAAGTGAGTTTATGTTGAAGCTGGACTGGTTATTCGAAATCAAGGGTAAAAATCGAACGCTTAAAGGCTTCTGGGCGCTATTGTACTCAGGGGCTGCAATTTTCATGGCAGCGTGGTACATGTACACCTCCGGTTTCGGTATCGTTTCGACCGAAACCAACCGGGGTTTTTATCTATTATTTACATCCATTCTGGTGTACTTGCTTTATCCGGCATCCCGGTGGGCACCCCAACATCGTCCCAGCGTATACGATATTATCTGTGTCGTTCTGGTTTCGGTTTCCATCGGCTACTGGATCGATCAATACATGGATTACGCCATGTTCCGGGTTACCTATCCCAGTTTCTGGGATTTAACCATGGGAACCATCGCCATTATCATGATCCTGGAAACCGCCCGCCGGGCCCTTGGACCGGTTATGATGTTTCTGGCCGTTATCTTTCTGGCCCAGATCTACTACGGTCCCTACCTGCCGGGGAAATTAAGCCATGCCGGCATGCCGTGGTCCCGGATCATCGAATTTACCTTCAGCACGCAGGAGGCGATGTTCGGGGTCATTACCGCCACCTTTTCCACCTTTGTATTCCCTTTCATGATTTTCGGTGCATTTCTGGAAAGAAGCGGGGCCGGAGGGTTTTTTATGGAACTGGCCAAAGCTCTGACCGGCCGGTGGCGCGGCGGACCGGCAAAAATTGCAACGGTCACCTCGGCTCTCTTCGGTTCGATATCCGGATCTTCGGTCGCAAACGTCGTCGCCACCGGAACCTTTACGATCCCGATGATGCGGCGGATCGGATTCCGACCCAAGGTCGCCGGCGCCATCGAAGCGATTGCCTCGACGGGAGGTCAGTTCATGCCGCCGATTATGGGCGCGGGCGTTTTTATCCTGGCCACGCTGATAGAGATGGATTATTTGAAAATCGCGCTGATAAATGTCATCCCGGCGCTGATTTATTTCATCTTTGTTTTATATATGGTTGACCTGGAAGCCGTACGTTCCGGGCTGAAGGGGCTGCCGGCGGAAGAAATTCCGAAAATCTCGATTGTTTTAAAAAATGGATGGCATTTTTTCCTGCCTGTTTTGATCGTGCTGGGGCTTTTGTTTTACGGCTATTCTCCCGAAGTGGGTGCGTTCTGGGGGACCGTTTCGGCACTTTTTCTCTCCTGGCGGCGCAAAGATACCCGGATGAAAGCCGATGATATTCTTGTGGCCCTGAGGGCCGGTGCATCGGCAAATAATTCGGCGGGTTCCGCAATCGGGGCGCTGGGCGTCATCATCGGCGGTATTGTTCTGTCCGGTCTGGGATTGAAGTTCTCGGCCATCCTGGTGGAATTATCTGGCGGCAGCTTATTGCTGTGCGTCATCATGGTCATGATTATTTCAATCATTATCGGCATGGGCAGCAGCACAACCGGCTCGTATATCATTCTCTCGGTGGTGGCCGCACCGGCTTTGATCAAGTTTGACGTGCCGCCCGTTGCCGCGCATCTGGTGGTTTTTTACGCCGCCTGCCTGTCTAATATAACACCGCCCGTTTGCGTGTCGGCCTTTGCGGCGGCAGCGCTGGCCAAGGCAGATCCGATGGAAACGGGTATTGCGGCATTGAAATTCGGTTTTGCGCTCATTTTTCTGCCATTTGGTTTTGTGTACTTGCCGCCCCTTCTGATGGGCGGTTCAGCCTTTGATGTGGTTTATACCACCGCATTTTTGTTAATCGGCTTCATGGCGCTGGCCATGGCGATTCAGGGCGCCGATTTCATAAATTCAAAAATCGGCATGCATCAGCGGATTCTGCTTGGGCTTGCCGCGATGTCGATGTTGCTTCCGGTACCCAAATGGATAAATTTTATCGGGATCGGGCTGATGGTGGGCGGATGGCTGCCGGGATTTCTTTTTTATCGAAAAGCCCGGCTGGCCTCGAGATTACAGTCGGCCGATTAAAGATAAGCTGGGAAGCCTGGAGAAAAGAAGGCTGGAAGGTTCAAAGGCTCCCATAATTCAGCTTCCAAACTTCCCGGCCCTATCGCTTCCAAGCCCAACCGCCTTTTTTTGAAACCTTTATCTTAAATTCCCTGCGGAACACAACATTATCTCTCACCGGGCGACGTTACTGTTGTTTGCGCCATATCCTCGAGAATCATCATTACGCTGCATGAATCCATATCACCATTGCCCCGGGTTTTGGCGGCCCTCAGAATATCCCAGGCGGTTGTGGTTGCGGGCAGGGTAACACCGCATTCATCTGCCAGGTTGATGGCGCTGGAAAGATCTTTGTACATGTTATTGGTGGAAAACCCGGCCTTGAAATCCCGGCGAATCATTTTGGGGCCCCGGGTTTCCATGGCACCGGTTCTGGCGCCGCCCACCGACGTAATTTCAATTACTTTCTGTGGATCGATACCGGCCTTGGTGGCCAACACCAGCGCTTCCGATACAGCCTCGATGGCAACCCCCATAATCAGGTTGTTGATCAGTTTTAGCGTTGTTCCCATACCGTTCGGGCCGGCATAAACGATCTTGGCGGCCATAACTTCAAAAATCGGCAAACATGATTCAAGCGTTTCTTCGGGTCCCCCGACCATGATCCCCAGTTTTCCGGCTGCGGCCACCTTGGGAGCACCGGTTACAGGCGCATCCAGCATGGAGACACCCTTGGCCCGGGCGCGTTCGGCGATAGATCTGGACATTTCCGGCGCAATACTGCCCATGTCAATGAGTATCATACCTTCATTGGCGCCATCCAAGACACCATTTGGGCCGCAAATGACTTCTTCAGAAGCGGCCGAATCGGTTACCATTGTAATTAAAACATCCGAATTCCGGGCAACGGCTTTGGGAGAATCGGCCCAGGCCGCTCCTTTTGATAACAAATCCTGTGCTTTGCTCCCGGTACGATTCCAGACCGTCAGAGGATGACCCGCCTTTAAAAGATGAAGGGCCATGTGGCTGCCCATCAAGCCGATTCCGATAAAACCGATGCGCTGCATAACGCCTCCTTTAAAACTTCTGCTGTTGATTGCAAAAATAAATTAGCATTTAGATGTCATGATCCGAGCACCATCCCATAATTTCGGTGCAGTTTCAATGTGTTCCTGAGATTTTTGTTGTTTCAGTCTTTGCTCCTGTGAGCCGGGTCGAAAGGCGGTTTATAGACAAAGCTTCCGCCTTCGTTAAACCGGAAAGGACAGACGAACTGGAGAAGACACCATGAAAATGAAAGACAGGATAGTGCGGACTCAACCGCTGAAAGGTGCGGACGCACTCTACCCCGGACTAAAAGAATAGAGTACGGAGGAGCTTACGTGCAGGTTACAGCCTGAAACCCGACATCAGATAAAAAAACAAATAGTAGGCAGCCCCTGCGATCCCCAGCAGGCTGACAATCGAAAAAACGACTCGTCTTCGGTTTGCCCGATGTTCTCTCTTGTCCTCTTTTTCATTTAGGTACTTTATGGCCGTGTCGACTACCGTTCTGCGAAGTGAGGTGATCGAGGGTTTGCGGCAATGCGGACATAACTCCAGGAAGTTGCCTAAATCTTTGGTTTCGTAATGGTAACGGCTGACATATTGATGCGGTGTGCTGATGGTTTCATCGATTTTCTTCGGCGGTCGGTTATCTAAAAGAATTAAGGACCTTTCCTCATGAATAATCGCGGGATCGACATCTAAAACAGTTATTTCCTCCTGATTAATTTTTTTGGCCTCCATTTTCCCACCCTAAGCGTTAAAGTGATGTTATCTGATTGACTTGGCGGCGAGAACCTATACGTGAAAAAAATAGATTCAATCGAATAACCCCCTGATTTCGATCACTAACTCTCGCAATTTAAATTTGCAGAAATCATGCCAGTATTTCAAGCCGTTGTATCTGCTGCAATCATAGATAGTTGCAGTTCCAGGGAAGGAATTTTCACTGGTGCGGCTGGGAAATAAATTAAATAAAAATGGGTAGGATTTTTCATATTTTTAAGGGGTTATATAGATTGCTACAAGAATAGTTGTCCTATTTAAGGATTTTCTAGCAGGTGCCGATAACCTGATTTAGAACCATTCAATACAGCATGAAAAGAGAGGCAGGACATGGCAATACCCCAGCATCTTGAAGTTCTCAGGCAAGGTGTCCAAGCATGGAATGAATGGCGGGAACAAAATCCTGAAGTTGAGCCCGATCTGGCAGGTGCGGATCTCAGCAAAGCAGATCTCAAAGAGGCCGATCTGCGTGAAACCGATCTGAGATGGGCTGATTTAACCGCGGCGAACCTGCAGGCTGCCAATCTCAACCGGGCGGACCTCAGACGGGCCACCCTCAGCCGGACCAATTTTAATCTGGCCCGCCTCAGTGAGGCCAACCTCAGCGAAACCTATCTGTGGGGTGCAGATTTAAGCAAGGCCGATCTCACGAAAGCCATTTTCATTCGCTCGGATCTGGCCAGCGTTGATCTTAGTGAATCCGATATCCGCCGAGCTGATTTTAGATGGGCTTACCTGATAGGGGCCAAATTCGATGGCGCCGATCTAAGCGGGGCCAATCTGATCGAAGCCAATCTGAGCAAATCTGAATTGAGCGGTGCGGATTTAAGTGAAGCCTTCGTCGCCTGGAGCTGTTTTGGAGACAATGATTTGAGTCATACCCGGGGACTTGAGAAAGTTAAACACTTCGGACCGTCGACGATCGGAATCGATACCATCTATCGATCGGAAGGCAAAATACCAAAAGAATTCCTCAGAGGCGCCGGCGTGCCCGAACATTTCATCAGCTATACGGAATATTTGAACGCCAGGGCATTTGCATACAATAGCTGTTTTATCAGTTATTGCGGCAAAGATCGAAATTTTGTAGAAAAGTTGAATGCCGATTTGCAAAAAGAAGGGATTCGGTGCTGGTTTGCTCCGGAAGAAATGAAAATGGGCGATGCGTCCCGGCAGCGAATCAACCAGCAGATTCGAGTCCATGAAAAACTCTTGATCGTGTTATCGGGAATTTCAATTGAAAGCGCCTGGGCCGAACAAGAGGTAGAAGCTGCCCTGGATGAAGAGCTCCTCCGGAATCGATCGGTCTTATTTCCCATTCGACTTGACAACAGTTGCCTGGATGGCGAGAAAGAATGGCTGGTTAATCTTCAAAAGACCCATCAAATTTACGATTTCAGAGACTGGGATAACTGGGAAGCGTATTATGAACAATTTTTTCTTTTACTCCATGATATGCTAACGAACGCCTCCGATGCGCCTGCTTTTAACGTATCAATACAAGAAGGCGTTGACACCTCATCAATGAAGTTGTATCAATAAATTAGCACAAGGAAGTATGGAAAGGCTGGAACACCTCCCGGCGCCTTACGGTAGCCGGCTTCCTTGTGCCATGCCTTTTATATCCCACATTGTGGTACCTTGTCAAGTTTAAAACCTCAGCAGTTTATTCAAAATTAAAGAACCGGCGCCCGTCAAATTAGACCCCACCCCCAATCCTTAAACCGTGCGGCCTGTCCGGCACTATAGCATCTGCGATAGCATTAAAATTAATGTAATATCAGCAAATTGGCTTAAAGATATCTCGATTTCTGCCGATAGTTTAAAATGGAGTATACGAACCCGTCGAGGAAGCCAAAAATGGATGAACAAAAAGAAAATGAAATCCAAACTGAGCTGAATTCATCAGCGGATGCCGCTCCGGTTTCAGACGATCAGGAAACCGATCAAAAAATAGAATCATCGGATGATGTTCAGAAAGAAATCCAAAGTGAAACGTTTAAGGTTGCCCCTGTGTTGTCCGATAGCCTCCCGGAAGATGAATCCGGATCAACTAAAACTGATGAGATTGAAACCGGGGTGCGCTCTTCTGAAATAGAAACTCCCGATCAACCGGCAGAAAGAGGAGAAGCGACCCCAGAAGCACTTAAAGGGCAGGGCGGAGAAAAAAAAGGGGCTTCCGAGCCCGGTGATGCGCCGGATGCCGAAGGCACTGTCGCTGACCAGGAAACGGATCGAGCAGATGAAGCGCATCAGAGCACCGATCCGGCATCAGAAGACACGGATTCTTCCACCGCCTCAGAATCGATCGATGAGTCAGTGTTGACGGCGGCCCCCTGGACATTGGGCAAAGTTGAGGACCTGGATTCAGCCGAAGAAGAGCGGGATCGTGCTGAGAATAAGAACACGGAAAAAGATCAGTCTGAACCCGAACCCCCGTCGGAAGATCCTGAGGCAAAGACCGAAGACCTGCCCGAATCAGAATCCCGGAGGAAAAGGTCGCTGGTTAAAGCCGCATTGGCGGCAATTATGGTGGCGGCTGTTTTCTCCGGTTTTTTTATATTTGACAATAAGTCAAAGATAAAGTCGGCCCAAAAGGCGGCATCTAAAGAAGTCAAAAAAGCGGAAGCGTCCAAAACCAGATACCAGAAAACAAAAGCGACCATCCAGCCGGGTGACCCGAACTATGTTTACCATGCTAAAATAAAAGAAGTCGGCATGCTCAGGGAATCACTGCAGCACAAGAAAGAAGAAATCGGCGAACTAAAAAAGTACTACCAGAATGGCATCGCGGAGCTGGAAAAAGAAATCTTCGATGAAATGCGGAGCGCAAAGGCAGACACATTTTCGCAAGCGATTGAAAATAAGCGCATCGAATTCGGACTTCGGACGATTCAGCGCCGGCAGGCCTATATGCGGCAGCTCGACCAGCCCTTGGAGTGGATTTACAGGGCCAGTGAAGAACTGCTCTATCTGGAACGCAGAGCGATGACCGACCTTCAGGTGACTGAAGTTGCCAGTGGCATTGATATGAACATGCATATGCGGCACATGAATTCAGCCATTGAAAAATACCGGCCTACCGGCGACCGGCTCGCGGTGGACATGACCGCGGCACCGCTGGAGCCCCTTGAGAATTTATGGGAACGGATTCAAGCGTGGAATTTGCAAACCGCCGATCGTCCTGCCGGTTCCAAGAATAGAATCATATCCGAACAGGTTTGCAGCGGAGCCTTTATGCGCGTATCCGAGCTGTCTGAAATTTCGGTCGAAGCCGCAAAATGCATTGCCGAAATGCCCGGCTCCGATCTTTTTCTCAGCGACCTGAACGATATTTCGCCGCGTGCGGCCAAATATCTATTTCAATGGAAAGGGAGATGGCTTTGCCTGAACGGCTTTAAAGCCCTCTCGCCGAGAGTGGCGAACTATCTATTTCAATGGGATGGCGGCTGGATATCTTTAAACGGCCTGACTGAATTTCCTGCCGAAATTGGTGAGATTCTTCTGCAATGGCAGGGCAAGCAGCTTGAGCTCATGGGATTGCGATGCACCGATAGTGCATTGGATGACATCGGGCTTGAATACCTGGCTCAATGGGAACGCGCCGGCGGGAAATTATTTGTTCCGCGCCAGGTGCGAGAGAAAATTGACCAATTAAATGGGAATTCGGTATGAGCTCAGGATACAGGAGAACCAAAATGCTAGAACGAATGTCTGCCAGCAGCATTGTGATGGTGCTGGTGCTGTCAATTTTAGGTAGTCCGGCAGCGGCAGACAGCCGCAAAACAGCCGTCCTGAAGCAAAAGATGATTGCGATTTCGGCATTGCGGGTAAAGATAATCGACAAAATCGATCAGGGCATCGAGATGCGCAGCCTTCTTGAGGAGCGGCTAAAAGAACTTCGAGATGAAATCGAGATAGAACAGAATCGCTCTGGGATTAATGAATATGAGCTGCAGACCCCACTTGAAAACTGGCGTATCATCTACAACCTCAACCTAATTCAGCATTTACGAGCCTATATCGACCGGCTGGATGAACGTATCGATTATTTTCAAACCGGCAATGAACGCTTAAAATATTATCTGCATCAGATCGAAGATGATATTGCCATTATTAATACACTGCAGGACATGGAAGTCGAAAATTTAATCAGTCGTATCGATACCGTTCTGGACGAGTTTATCCCTGAGACCGGCAAGAAGATTTTTGATGCCTTCGAAATACGCTTGATGCCGGCCGAACAGATCTGGAAGGAAATGACCGCAAAACCCAGCTGAGTTCGGGAACGTAAACCCCTAGAAGTTGTTGTTTGCACCTTTTACTGGGGCAATTCATAGGTTCCCGATATTTCCATGCATGACTAAAAAGTACCTTCCGCAATGGGTTTGCCCTGTGTTATATACCTGGCAGTGCCTTCCCCTTTGATGCCTTTCCATTTGCCGGTGCCATAAATATATTCCCAGGGCAGTGGTTTTGCTCCCCCGATGCCGTCAAAACTTACGATAAAAAAATCCCCCTCGGGCGCCATATATTTACAATACCCTTTCGAAATTTGTTCCTGGTTCATTATTCGTATGGTGCCGATACACATATGTGTATAATTTGCAAATACCTTAGTGAATTTTCGTTTGAGATTGAGCTTCAGCAAGCCCGCAGGTGGCAGACTTATAATTGAAAACCCGATTTGATGTCAAAAGAAATGTATTTATAAAAAAGACATCTTTGTATTGTGTCGCCAAAGTTCTTCATTTGACATTTCTATAGTGTCCCGTCGGTGACGATACTTAGCAGGTATCAGGTCCGAGGCAGCGACATGTTTAAGAGGAAATGTAAGGTCCGTGATTCTATATGGCGAGATTAGATCCTTATAGTTTATGATTTTTCTGACTTACATTTGCCGTTAAAACCCCATATGTGGCAATCTGTTTGGCAGCACTAACACTAAAGAATCAAAAAATATAAATGTTATAAAATATCACCATCCCTTTCTTTATCAATCAGTCTCTTAGCGAGTACCCTTTTCCCTTCGTGGGTGCCGAACTTGGGTTCGTCTTCTTTAGGTAATTTATAACCCTTGAAAGAGGCAGAGCGACCTGCTTTCTCTACGTTAACAAAATAACCATCATAAGTATCAAAGGTGTTATCTTTAGATCCGATAAATGTTAATGATGTGTATCCTCTAATTTCCTCGGGATCTGACTTAGGCGGTGTAATAGTTGCTTTAAAAAAATAGTCTAACTTTTCTTTTCCATCATATTCTACAGCAATCGACTTCCAGAAACCAGTCTGTGTTAAGTTCTCATCATATTCGTACCCATCAATTTTGTACTTTCCTTCATCGAACTTGATACGGATGATCGCTGCTTTGAGCTTGTTTTGATCTCTATGGTCTATAAAAGAATCGCCCCAAACTCCTAAAATAGGCGAAGGTTGCTGCTGAACATTTACCTCATCATTATTATTTCTTTGATCCCCTTTATTTTGATCCCCTTTATCTGGTCGCGGACCTATTTTCGGCGGAAAAAATTGAACCTCCTGCCCGCGCAGAACTGCAATGCTCAACATAACAGCCAAATAAATTAGAAGGAGCATAATGAACCATTGCGGTAACTCTTTTAGGATATCTACCATTTCTTTTTCCTCCCTTTGCGACTGAATTTATTAGTGAGCAGAACATTTTCTGCTTGCGCAAATAATTGAGAAAAATATTCGATAGCTTACACCCAAAGTCATGCCAAAAAAGTTGATCTTATTCCTTCTTAAAACCCAATAAAACTTCAGCATTGTTATAAAAAAGATCTTTCAATTGAGACTCATTGAGTCCGCTTACCATTGAACGCTGAATCTCAACAGAAGGATGATGAAATGGCACATCGGTTCCGAACAGAATTCGGCCTGAACCAACTTGCTCATATGCTTCTTTTATCTTTGTATGCATGGGCATCCCAGAGGTTTCGAGATAAAGATTACTAAATTTCTTTGCCATGTCAATCGCTGCTTGAATATAAACCCCGTGGCCGTGCCCCATGTGGACCATCACAATTTTCAAACGTGGAAATTCTTCGGCCAGCTGCGCTATGCTCCAGGGCAGAGAAAAGGGCGGGTGACCGGAATGAATAAAAATCGGGATATTAAACTCATCAGCAAGCCGGGCAATAGGGTGAACAATAGAATCGTTTGCAATAAATGCATGAATGAGGGGATGAATCTTAACCGCTAAAAATCCCCAATCATCCATGGCGCGTTTTACCTGATCAACAGCATCTTGGCCATCATGAGGATTAACCCAGACGGCACCATATAAGCGATCCGGAAATACCTCAGTGGCCTTTCGAACCTCCTCATTGTCCAAATGCATTATTAATGCTTTCTCGAAATCATATTCATCCATTAAAGAAATGTATTCTTCGGCAGTAGTTCCTACGTCGAAAAAGCTGCCGTAATATCCTATGTGCGCATGAGCATCTATTTTTTTCATGTTGGAATTTTCCTTTTATTATTTTAAGAAATGAAGCTGGCCGTCGCTGGAAGGAGGATTATTATCTATAATAATTTATTTTTTCAAAGCCCGTCTTAACCTCAAAATTGGATCAAATTTATGAATCCTGTGATATTATAAAAGATCCCAAATTACCCTAAACTACAGAACCCATCATCTGCTGTTATCGCAGAGATTCCAAATCTTCCTCAGCCTCTCTGCATCGTTGTATTGTCCGGCAAAGATATAGCACAATCCCAGCAAGGTTTTGATCCTCTGGCGTAGAATGGATCTTTTCCTGTCCGGATTGCTTTTTTAAAATTTTCTACCGCGAGGGGGATATGCCCGCTCATCAGATGGCTGCAAGCGATAAAATAACAACCCAACGTCATACTCCTGATTCTCGAATGCTTTCTCCTATATACGAATTGTCTAATTTTGAGATTAAATTTGCAGGGGGGATATTTTTTACTTGCCGGGCATATTAGAGTTTCAGATCCAACTTGACAGGTGAATTTGAATAGGAGAGAGAAACAACAAAAGTGAATTTTCGCTTGAGATTGAGCTTCAGCTAGCCCGCAGCTGACAACCTTATAATTGAAAACCTGATTTGATGTCAATAGAAATGTATTTAGCAGTAAAATTTGTATTCTGTCACCAAAGTTCTTCCATACTGAAGTCGATAAATTTTACGGTTGACCATTTTTTAAATTTGCATCAAGAAAGTGTAGATAAAAAAGTAAAATGAGGAGGGGCTAGCTTGTTTCGAAAAATGAACGGTTTTCTGGTGGTGATTTTAATATTTATAATGGCAGCCTGCGGTTCCGGCGGAGGTAACTCCGGAGGGGGCGGCGGCTCGGCGGATGGAGAGGAAGATGCCTATCAAACCTATGGACTGAATTTCAGTCCCTATACGGGTACCGGCCAGGATCCCAACAAAGGAACTGTTATATCCCAATCGCAGATTAAATCCCATTTGGAAACGATTCTCGCTTATACGAAGTGGATCCGAACCTTCGGCTCCTCCTTGGGGATGGAGCACGCCGCCAAAATAGCGCATAACATGGGTTTATTCACCGCCATTGGTGCGTGGTTGGGCAGTAATGCAATAACCAATGATGAGGAAGTGCAAAATTTGATCGCTGGGGCCAAGGATGGTTATGTTGACCTGGCAATCATTGGCAGTGAAACCCTGTTTCGCGGTGACCTCACCCCTGCTGAACTGATTGTTTACATTGAATGGTTCCGGCAGGAAGTGCCCGATGTTCCGGTTACCACGGCCGAAACATACGATATCTGGCTCAAAAATCTTGATTTGATTGATCATGTTGATGTTGTTCTGGCAAACTATTATTCATACTGGGAAGGCATTCATATCGATGATGCCATCGCAAATGTCCATAACCGACACCAGCAGTTAGTGATCAAGGCCGGTAATAAGGATGTAATTGTCTCTGAGACCGGCTGGCCCAGTGCCGGGGACTCCATCGGGCAGGCGGTACCAACGCCGGAGAATGCGGCCGATCATTTCCTTAACTTCATATCCTGGGCACGGGCTGAAGGGGTAGATTATTTTTACTTTGAGGCTTTTGATGAGCCGTGGAAGTCCGACTATGAAGGCCCCCAGGGCGCCCATTGGGGCATCTGGACGAAAGATAGTGAAATGAAGGATGGGATGATGGGCGTATTTAACGGTGAAACCATCGACGATAATTGGACCGGAGAATGTACGCCGGGTGGTTCCGGAATTCCGGAAATCGAATTTACCTACGTGCCACCCATAGGCAGCTTTAATAATCTTGAGGGCCAGGTCCGGCACGCTGATACAAATCTCTATGGTGCCGCCGTCTATATTTATACAGGTGGCTGGTGGACCAAACCATACTGGAATGATCCGCTAACCGAAATTGCCTGCAATGGTTACTTTATCTGCGACATAACGACCGGCGGCGTTGATTCCACCGCTACCCGGATCGCGGCCTTTCTTATCCCTGTCGCTTACGATCCACCATTGATGTCCGGAGGCATTAATTTGCCGGACGAGCTTTATGATATTGCCGTCGACTACATTATCGTTGACCGATAGCTTCTGATAAAGAAGCAGTAATCATTAAAAAATAAGGAAATAAAATCAATGCATGATAATTCATTTATGTTTACAGTATCTGCAAAATAAGAGGACGCAAGATATTTGGTTTTTATTGTGGATACCCTCACCGGAAAGCTGGATTCCAAAACCCGCCGCGTCTGCCAGAGGATTCTGGGTAACTTCGATCTGTTTCGAGAACATCTCAGAAGTCATGGCTCGAGAAAGGATCTTTCGCGACTTGCCGCGATAACTGTCCATCATTTCAAGAACGAAACCGGCCAGGTCGGAAGGCGTGGTCCACAAGCCCGCTGCAGCAAGCAGAGGGATGTGAAGCCGATCTCCTGCGAACGCCTTTCCGGAATGGTCATGTAGGGTCACAGCCCTTGCACGCAGATCGGGCGGTAATGGTTGTTCATAGGTGCTAGAAGTCATCCCGAGTGGCCCGAGTATTGTCTCCAGCATGAAGATAGTGAATGGCTTCCCCGTAACGTCCCGGATGAGTAGTTCCAAAATAGCATAATCGGCATTGGCATACCGATACTGCGATCCCGGAATGGCTGTGACACGCGTATGCCCGTCCACATCAATACCAGGTTCAGCATCAAGAAGTTGCTGAATCGTGATGGAAGGAGCAACGCCTCCAGGTGTTAAGTACTGTGGCACAGCATCGCTTGGAGTACGATTGGTAAAGCCATCCTCCAATCCTCCGCTATGACTGAGCAGACGGCGTAGCGTGACCTTCTCGCGTAGCGTGAACTCGTTATCCGGGATATACCAGGAGCGAAGTTTGCTATTGACGTCTTCGTCGAGCATCAATCGACCCCCCTGCACTAATTTCAGCAAGGCGGCAGCAGATACCACTTTGGCAATCGAACCCGCGTGGAAGAGGGTCATCGGCGTGACATTCGCAACACCGTTTGACCTGAGAGTGTCGTGCCCTATGGCCCAGGCGATTTCATATCCCCCGATTACAGCGAAACTAACGCCAGGCACACCATAGTAACGCATGCGATCAGTCAATTCGGCCCGCTCCTTCCATCGTGGTTGATCGTCCTCTTCAAACGGCACGAGTCCGCAAGCAACTCGTTGGGTACTATCACTCGTATCACGATCACCCATTGAATTCCTCCGTAATAACCTGGGCAGCCTAACAAGTTATTATGAAGACTTGTATATCATTACCATTGTAATGGTATCTGTCTGAATATACGATTTTAAGCCAAACTAAAGATACATTGATCAGCAGAAAACCACCCCTTTCAATATTTGTGATATCCTAAAATATCACAATATTTTTATAGTCTTAAAAACATTTGGTTATTTGGAGGTGTCACATTAATTTGATGGTGATAAAAACTGCTGATTCATAGTCGATTGTGATTATTTAATTAGGCGGCTTTTGGTAATCAAAATCAATAAGCAGGGAATGCCTTTGGGTTTGCTTCATCCCCAGTGCTATAAAGTTCATTCAGTAAATTAAAACCAATATAAGGGCCGTGACTGGCAGGTTTAAAATTGGAATTGGGTGGTTTGGCAATCCAGAAGTTAAAGGTCGTCGGCGAAAAAATCAATGATTGACGATTATGAACTGTGGGATTCCAGTACCAGGTTATTCGGGAAGTTCTGACAAGATTAATCGCTTTTTCAATATTCAAATCTTCCAAATTTTCCTTTAGGAAATTATTTCCAAGATCCAGCCTTTTTACAGAAGGATTAGTAATGTTTTTTGATGGAATAGTGCAAGCATGATTTGCCATTGCTAAATAACCGTCGTTCATATTAATTCTCGCCATTTCCCTATTTGCCATTTCAAAAACGGATGCGCTTTTTTTGCTTGAAACAAAAAGAAGTCGTGCAGGGTACACCTTCTGCTCTTTTAAAAACCGTTCCACATCATCAATTGATTCTGAATATTGAAGCGCAAATCTCGATAGATGGTTAATGGGCATAGTATCCCAATCGGTTTGTTTAATTTGGATATTATTTTCCGATACGGTTATCCCGTTTTCATTCATACCGGTTTCACCAGAGACCATTCCGGGATTCAAGAGCGCTGCAAAGCCATAACCCTTTTGAGGTTTAATGATGTAGAGGATCATCTTCTTAGAGTATGGGCTGTTAGTGCTAATATCGATTTGCCGGGCGGTGATAATTTGCGAATCAGTCTGCCTGAAGGAAAATGCAAAACAATTACTGTGCATAGAAATAGTGGTTAGGTTATTTAAAAAGAGTATTTTGTCATATTCTATTCCTGAACCGTCAGCTATCCCCTTCATTTCAAGAATATACTCTTCAGGAATATATCTTTCTAAATCTCTTGATAATGGGAGCCATTTGCCATCATGTTGTTTATTAAGATAATCATAATAATCCCAGTAAATCTTGTTCACATTTATGATCTCATCTTTGCATAACTTACCGTGAGCGAATCCTATCTCATAAGGTGTTCCCGTTAAGTAAACAACAGTAATCCCGGCCTTTATGTATTTTTTATTTCGATTAAAGTTACCCGCTTTCTCAATGGGCTGGTTGAGTAAATCCTGTACACTTATTTTTTGGAACCCACACCCAGATATCGCAAGGGGAAGCACGCTGAATACCAGAAAGATGAATAATATACTATTCTTTGAATATCTCATTATTGAAGCTTAATTTAACAATGGTGATATATTGAGAGATTTCCAAATATCAGTTTTCAAAATTATTACATATACCAAATGGATATCTGAACCGTATCGCGCTTTCACAAATCGGGTGTCAAACTTTAGGCTCGAAAAATGCGGCTTTGAGGCGACAAAAAGAGCGAATCCGTAGGCTCGGATTCACGCTTCTGAGTTGTGATACCAAACGGATATCGCAAGAATTTTGACTTTCTGATAGCTGCAATTTGTTGGAGGCGTCAACGGTTTCAGGTTAGATTCCCTCACTGCAACATCCTGTATAACAATCCCAGATTAACAAAGCGTAAACTTTAAAAATCAAACCACGCTTTCAAACGAATAGGCCATTAGGGCAGGGTTTGCTATGCTGTATATGAAAAACGCAGCCTGGGCCAAAGAGTGATGGACGCAGTCCCCAGGGCAAAAAAAGATCGCCGGTCAGGCGGATCATCCGAACTCTAAATGAATCAGAATGATGAGCGTGGCCAACAAAGCCATCCAGACAGCAATTGCGATGCGTGTTTGTTTTTTAGCCTTTTTTGCCTCCCACCAACTGTTGGGTCGAACCCCTTGATACAGAAACATAGCTACACCCGAAACGTTAACGCAGACCACATTGGTCATTAGCAGTAAAAGGGCGTTCAGGCTTGTCCGGAACTGACCGTCCCCTACAAGAAGTCCAAATACCATTAATGGAGGCAGTAAGGCAACAGCCACCATTACGCCTATCAAGCTTCCCGGAACACCTGAGGTAAAAGAGAGGGCACCCGCCGCCCCTGATGCAAGTGCGAGAATAAAATCTGCGTAACTCACATTTAAGCGGGAGGTGATTTCTGGATTGGTCACGTCCACCGTGGCAAACCATCCTAAGCCTATCGCAATCGTCACGGCAAGGGCAATCCCCGTAAAGTTTGTCTTGAGGGATCGTTTTGCCAATGCGGAGTCACCCAATGTCGCTGCAAGTGCCATTCCCATATTTGGGCCCAACAGCGGAGCAATGACCATGGCGCCGATGATAATGGCAACATTAGCGCGCAGGAGGCCGATAGCCGCAACAAAAGCGGACAGAATCACCAATAGGATAAAAGTGCGACCGCCGGAAGAAACGGTGTTGATATCCTCGTACAACTCCTCACGGTAGATTCTCTTCGCATCACTCTCGCTTTTTAGATTCTCTTCATCTATTTCAGGCTTTTCTTCCACTTCCAGACGGGGAATAACAGCCTCCACCGGAGTGACGATCATTCGAAAATCTTCTTGAAGACCATAACGATTTTCAATGAAATCCAGTACCGGTTCGGCCATCTTTGCATCGAGTAGAAGCTTAATCTCCTTCCTATTTTTCCCTTCGATTTCGTAATGTTCGATGATATTGAACTTCTCTCCAAGGTCATCCAAAAATCCAGAGCTGTCTTTGGGAATGTAGATATGAGCGAGTCTTAAAGCCATGCAATCGCCTGACTTACAGGGAGTTATTTTTAATTATCCGTACCAGTGGCAAATTTTTACCGCGGTTTCTCAGAAATTCCCAGGATGTATTGAATATTTCAAAGCTTACCAGATTTTATAGACAGGTACAAATATGAGCCCTTTGGCACCAAAAGTCGGAATATTGTGGTACTTAGATGGAATCACAACTTTGGAAAGAATACAGAAAGCATTATAACTGGGTGTCAAATCCAGCGCGTCCTGAGGCTGCTTATTCCACCAACTCAGTCCGAATCTCCATTACAATTTTACCCAATCCGCAATGTTCAACTCCCGTGTCTTTACATCGAACCCGTTTGAATATCATATCGTCCGGGTCGTGGCCGCTGCACACACGGTCATATAACATAAAGGAAAAAGGAACCAATTCTGAAACCGCAAAAAGACAAGTGTTTTCTTTATTGGTGCATTCTGCTGGCAAAATCCATCCCGGCCCACTAAGGACAATCTGATCTCCCACTTTTGCCTTCCATCCACAGTTCTCAGATTCGACCACTTCAGCAACCAATCTGTAATTGGTCAATTTACCAATGTTGTTTATTAGCCGAATCTGATTTTCCTTCAATTGCTTTATTTGCTCATCAGTGTAACCGTATCTTTCCTGGGCTGCTTTAGCTAATTTTGTCATAATTCTCCTCCTTTTAGTAGCTGAATCATGTCAATGAAGCTAGCGAGAACAGTAAAAATTATGGATATCATAAAATATCACATTGTTTCAAACTACAAAACCGATGAATGGGCCTTTATCGCAGAGATTTCAACCTTTCTTCAGCCTCTTTTACCAGCACTTCGGTATCGTTTGGATTCATAATTTTAATTGACGGGAGAAGCAACCCCGGGCCAGTCTGTTTCTATTTTTTGCCTTATGAAGGCGGCCTGAACTGAGATAAGCCGCGCCAGAATACCGATCAAGGGGAATGATCCGGCCAATTAACGCAAACACTGAAAGTGCATATCGTATAAGTTATTGAAAATACTATAATAACAGGCTATTGGCTTGTTAAATTTCGCAAATTAAGCTATGATATATGTATTGATGTCAGATGTCTCAAAGCATTGTTAACGATGAAATTACAGTGTGATAGGGCAGGTTTCATGAAGGCATATATCTTAAAGAGTTTGGTATTCATGATCGTTTTTATTTTGGGGTCATGTTCGGCTCCCAAGAAGTCGGTGGAAGAAGAAAATGTGCTGGCCTCGCTGTCCAATATTCAGCGAAGCCTCGAAAACCAAATTAGCTACGAGAAATTTATTGAGTTGTTAAATCACGCCAAAGCCGAAATTGACAAATTGAATGGCACCAGTGAAAATAGCCAATGTTTTATGGGCGCTGTCGATAAATGCTATAAGTATTACGCCACCGGCGGAAGGGCCTGGGAGCGGAAATTGACGGCAACCAGTGAACTCAGAAAACAGGATATGGATTTAACCCTATCCATTTTACAGTCCCGTGCAGCACTTAGCATTCAGATGGCGGATAATTGCTATAAAAAATAAAATTGCTTTTACCTCATATTTAACTTCCCTAATTAAATCTTGAATCCTCTCGCGAATTGACCATTTAACCATACCCTCATTTTACAGCCTTTAATGATTAGATGATTGAATGGGATGATCGAGTTGTTCCAAAAAATTCCTGAACCAGGGGGGATTTTGCCAGATGATATAGATAAGAAATATAGCTGTGAGGGGAAGAAAAAAAACGGCCAGGTCCAGCAGAAGAATGACGCCGCAAATCAGGATCCGTTGTTTTTTACTCATAACTGCCTCCATCAAACGAATTTACAAAAGCCCTTTATCTTTCAGAACCGTCATGGATCTCTGACTGATGGTGGTGACCCGGCTAAGCGCCTGGGTAAGATGATAGCCGGCTTCGTGGGCGATTCTGGAATTAATCATTACCATGGCCGTGTCCATATTTTTTTCCACTGCAGTCCAGAGCTCGTTCGGGGCCGACTTCCGGCAAATAAGGATTTCACTACCGATCATATTCACGACGGCGGCAATAATTTTTTCAGCACCCGGTTTGTCTGTTTCGGGAAGGGTCTTGTAAATCTCAACCGTTTGGGAGGCCCATATCAGGCCTGCTTTTATCTTTTCACTCTGGGAAAAGGAGAGAATAGCCGCCGGAATTTCCATCTGAGCGCCACCTTTCTATAAATTCAGTCAATACTGCTTTATAAAAATGGGGTGCTGGAGTGATGGCGTACTGTAGTATGGGGTCTGTTCTTTTGTTACGGGTTACGAGTTGCGGGTTATGCCTTGAAAGTTTGGTTTGCAATATTTTTGTTTGGAACCCGAAACTCGAAACGCTTCAATTTCAGCACTCCATTACGACACCACTCCATTACTCCATAGCATAGGATTTTTTATTTTCGATTAATGATCGATGCCATGTATCCGGCGCCGAATCCGTTATCAATGTTAACAACGGCCACATTTGAACTGCAGCTGTTGAGCATCGCAAACAGTGCCGTCAGACCGCCCAGGCTGACGCCATAGCCCACACTTGTCGGCACGGCTATCACCGGGCGGCTGACCATGCCCGCCACCACGCTGGGCAGGGCGCCTTCCATCCCGGCCACCACAATAAGGACGGATGCCTTATCGATGGTTTCTTTATGGCCAAAAAGACGATGGATGCCCGAAACGCCGACATCGAAAATGGTTTCCACCCGGTTGCCCATGGCTTTGGCAGTCAAATATGCTTCTTTGGCCACCGGTATATCCGAGGTGCCGGCTGATACGATGGCAATCGTCCCCCGGCCAACGATGCGGGGTTTTTTAAGCTCATACACGACCATGGAAGCATCCGGGTGATAAACGGCATCCGGAAAACGGGCAACAACCTTTTCCGCCTTGTTTTGTTCCATACGGGTTACGAGAATAACGTTTTCCTGTTCTTTCATCCTGTCCAGGATGCCGATTACCTGATCCGCGGTTTTGCCCTCGCCGAATATGACTTCCGGAAATCCTTTTCGCAGGGAACGGTGATGATCGACATGCGCAAAATCGATGTCTTCATAAGCGATATGGCGAAGTTTATCGGCCGCATCGTTAACCGATAGTCGACCCTGCGCAACAGAATCCAGCAGTTGAATCAGCACATCATTGTCCATATGAGATACCTGAACGACAATATTGAATTATACTGGGAAAATAAGGGTATTTAACACCTGGTTTCTTCCAGTTTGGTAATATTCCATCATCGGATTGGGAACGAATTTATGAATAGCGCGGGAGAGGCTGGCTGGTAATCGCATTTGACTCGAAAAGCGTGTCTTTCCGGGTGACGGATATAGGATGATGCCACTCTATTCCGTGATCTCCTGCTCGACGATTTTACCGGCGCCCGATGAAATCGTTCCCTTCGGCGGCCCGGTGGCCGCGTGCGGTGAATGTGCTATTTTTTCCAGGTCTCTTATCTTACTAAGGATCGAGGAAAGGCGTTTATCAATCGTCAGTTTCGTTACTTCCAGCTCACGTTGATAATTTTTTTTGGCCTTTAGCAGTTCGAGCTGCAGCGCGTCTTTATTCAATTTTTGATCGGACAGGTTCGACATATCGGTTTGAATTTTTGTTAATTCTTTCAGCGCTTCATCAAGGTTTGCAGTGAGCGTGGACAGCTGTTGCTGTGTATCCTTGTCCAATGACCGCAGCTCTTCCGTTACGGTCTTAAGATCACCACGCATGGGGCCCAGGGTTTCGAGCTGCTCGCGCATGGGCGCCAGGGTTTCGAGCTCCTTGCGCATAGGAGCGAGACTTTCCAGCTCCTTGCGCATGGGTCCGAGGCCTTCCAGCTCCTTGCGAATGGGGCCCAGGGCCGTGTCGATTTTGGCGATGGCGTCCTGCTGCTCTTTTTTGTCCACTTTCGTCGCGCTTATCTGTGAGACCATGTCCTGGGCCTTTTTAAGATTGTCTGTCATGGACTTGTCCACTTTTTCGAGAGCCGCCAGTTTCTGGGCCAGTGAGGTTTCGAGCTCGCCGTATTTTTTTGATAGGGTTTCAAACTGGTCCTGCAGCTGGGCGGAAAGATTTTGAATTTCCATGGCACCGGTATCCTGGCTCTGGCTGACCCGGCTGGTGATGTCACGATAGGTAATGTAGAAAACGACCCCGAGAAGAACCGGAATGAGAATTGATATGATTGTTACCCGATGACTTATTTTTTCAATCCGTCGATCCCTGGCTTCTTCCTCATAGAGCGTTTGCTCGGCTTCAGGTTCAGGCTCATCATCCCCATTAAATTTAAATGTAGGATATTCTTCTTCGTCTATCATGTTTGTTATCCTTTTTTATTCCCATTCGATGGTGCTGGGCGGTTTAGAGCTGATATCATAGACCACCCGGTTAACCCCATCGACTTCATTAATTATTCGATTGGAAATTTTTCCGAGTAATTTGTGGGGCAATTTTGCCCAATCCGCCGTCATGGCATCTTTGCTTGTCACGGCGCGGATCGCGACAATATTCTCATACGTTCGCTGATCACCCATTACCCCCACGCTTTTGAGAGGCAATAAAACCGCAAATGATTGCCATAATCTTTTATAATATCCTGCATCTTTAATCTCTTCAAGTAAAAGCTCATCCACATCCCGCAATATCCTCAGATATCGGGGGGTGATTTCGCCCAGGATTCTGACCGCCAGGCCCGGGCCGGGGAAGGGTTGACGCCAGACCAGATCGTCCGGCAACCCCAAGGCCTTGCCCAGAAGGCGCACTTCATCCTTAAACAGGAATCGCAGGGGCTCGATGAGTTTTAATTTCATTTTTCGAGGAAGTCCGCCCACATTATGATGCGACTTGATTACGGAGGTGGGGCCGCCGAAGGCTGAGACCGATTCGATCACATCCGGATAAAGCGTGCCTTGAGCCAGAAATTCCGCACCCTTTATTTTTTTGGCTTCGGCCTCAAACACTTTCATGAAGGTTCGACCGATAATCTTCCGTTTTTTCTCGGGATCCGTTACTTTGGCCAATGCGTTTAAAAATTTGGATCTGGCATTGACAAATCGAATGTTGATATTCAGGTGCTGTTTTAAAGTCGTTTTCAGTTTATCTGCTTCTCTTTTTCTCAGAAGGCCGTTGTCGACAAAAATGCAGGTCAGGTGTTTATTAATACTTTGGTGCAGCAGCATGGCGGTCACCGACGAATCCACGCCGCCGCTTAACCCAAGGACAACTTTCTTGTCACCCACCGTCTTTCGGATATCTTCAATAGCGTCTCTGGCAAATGATTTCATCGTCCAGGAACGCGCGCATCCGCAAATGTTGAACAAAAAGTTCCGCAACATTTTTTTACCCATGGGCGTGTGGGCGACTTCGGGATGAAATTGCACGCCGATCAGACGTTTGTAGCGGTGTGCAGCCGCAGCCACGGGCGTATTTTCAGTGGCGGCTGAGATCTTAAAGCCGTTTGGCAGGCGCTGGATGGAATCACCGTGGCTCATCCAGCACTGGGTCCTGGAATCAATCCCTTCAAAAACGCCCCGGCGCTGTTTAATGTGAAGTTCGGCAAAACCATATTCGCGCTTTCCGGCCCGTTTGACGGATCCGCCCAGGGCAGACATCATAAAATGCATGCCGTAACAGATACCCAGGACCGGAATGCCGAGTTTAAATACCGCGGGATCCATTTTGGGACTGTTCTTTTCGTAAATGCTCGACGGCCCGCCCGACAAAATGATGCCTTCCGGACTGAGTTGCTTCACGGCACTTGTTTTGATCGTCGGTGGTTCGATCTGACAAAACACGTGATTTTCCCGAACGCGCCGGGCAATCAATTGGTTGTACTGGGAACCAAAGTCAATTATGAGTATCATGAAAATTGCCTGCTTTCTAAAATAAAAGACCCAGGAAAATATTAATCACGAAAATCCAAAAAATAAACAAAAACACGAAAAGGCTTAATTTATAAATGGCCGATGGCCTTACGTCTGGGTCTCTCCGGCAATCGGATTGCGAATTCAGGGTGAATATGTTAGAGACGGCCTTAAAAGTCAACCATAATATAATTTGGAAACATCAGTCGAAGTAAGTGGCCGGCACCAAGGAGGAAACCGAGACATGCTTGAAAGTGGAGATTTGAGAAAAGGACTGAAGCTCGAACTGGATGGAGAGCCCCATGTAGTCCTTCAGTTTGAATTTGTCAAACCCGGCAAAGGCCAGGCGCTTTACAAGTGCAAACTGAAGAACATGCTAACCGGGGCGCAGTTTGACAAAACCTTTCGATCCGGTGAGAAATTCAAGGAAGCGAATCTGGAAGAAGTGGAGATGGAATATTTATACTCGGACGGTGACCAGTTTTGTTTCATGAATACAAATACTTATGATCAGGAATTTGTCAGCTCCGAGCAGGTTGGAGAGACAATCAATTTCTTGAAGGAAAATACGGTTTGCAGTGTTCTATTATTTGAAGGCAAGCCCATCGGGATTTCTCTGCCGTTTTTTGTCGAGTTGCAGGTTAAAAAAACAGCCCCCTGGGTTAAAGGGGATACCGCATCCGGGGACTCCAAGCCGGCGACCCTGGAGACCGGTTATGTCTTAAATGTTCCGCCGTTTATCCAGGAAGGTGAGCTGATTCGTATCGATACCCGCACCGGTGAATATGTCGAGCGCGTCAAGACCTAGATTGGGCACGGCCCTGTTTACGATGTCTCGGATTTTTTTTTTGGTTCTCAACGGCATAGGTCTTATACATCGTAGATGGAATAATGGAATACTGGAAAAATGGAATAATGTTTAAAAACCAATAGCTTCAGTGTTTGGATTTTCAAATCCAATATTCCATCTATCCATCATTCCAACATTTTCCACACACGGCACATCATAGCAACTAGGACTTTCTTGTATGCCGAGACGATCCCCAATAGGTGAATATTTAGATTCGCTTTTTGATTCACGGCGCCTGGGATCCCAGGTGGTGTTTCAAACCGTTTTGCCGGCAACCCCGCCCGATTGGGCTGAGCCTGAAAAGCCGTGGCCGGCGCCGATACAGTCGCTGCTGAAAGCCACCGGTTTCAAGAAATTATACCGGCATCAGGCCCGGGCGGTCGACTTCGTCCGCAACAACCGGCACGTGATTGTGGCCACGCCGACTGCCAGCGGTAAAACGCTGGTCTATGACCTGCCTGTGCTGGAGCATTATTTAAACGACCCTGATTTTTCCGCCTTATATATCTTTCCGTTAAAGGCCCTGGCTCAGGACCAGCTGCAAACTTTTGAAGCCCTCGCCGCCCATTTGGAACCGAACCGGCCGACCGCGTCTATCTATGACGGTGACACCTCGGCTTATCGCCGCAAATGCATTCGCGAGGCACCGCCTAATGTGGTGATCACCAACCCGGAAATGGTGCATTTGTCGCTTCTGGCACACCACCGCAAGTGGGCGCCCTTTTTGGCGCGGCTGCGCATGGTGGCGGTCGATGAAGTGCACACCTACCGTGGCGTTATGGGATCCCACATGGCTCAGATCTTCAGGCGCTTTCATCGAATTTGCCGTCATTACGGGGTATCACCCACATTTGTGTTCAGCTCGGCCACCGTCGCAAATCCCGCTCAGCTGACCCGGCAACTGACCGGGCTGGAGGTAATAACCGTTGATAAAAGCAGTGCACCGCGGGGCCGGCGACATCTTGTCTTTTTAAACCCCATGCTGGGACCGGCCCGAGCCGCGATTGTTTTGCTAAAGGCCGCACTGGCAAAAGGTCTCAGAACAATCGTTTACACCCGGTCCCGTAAACTGACAGAACTCATCGCCCTGTGGGCCCGCAACGAATCCGGAGCATTTGCAGAACGGATCAGCGCCTATCGCGCCGGGCTTCTTCCGGATGAACGCCGCGATATCGAGGCGCGGCTCGCCAGCGGCGATTTGCTGGCGGTCATTACCACCAGTGCGCTGGAGCTGGGTATTGATATCGGAGATCTGGATCTCTGTCTGCTGGTCGGCTACCCTGGATCCGTCATTTCAACCTGGCAGCGCGGCGGGCGCGTTGGCCGCAGCGGACAGGATTCGGCCCTGATTCTGATTGCCGGAGAAGATGCGCTGGATCAATATTTTATGCGCAATCCCCGTGATTTTATTGATCGGGAACCGGAATCGGCCGTGGTCAATCCCTTTAATTTGCAGATTATGACCCAGCACCTGGTGTGTGCGGCAGCGGAGCTGACCTTAAAAAGAGACGAAAGCATGCTGGCGGCCGCAAACGCCTCCGAGGCCCTGGCCCGGCTCGAAAAAGAAGGACAGTTATTAAAAAGTGCCGACGGCGGGGAAATCTGCGCACGCCGCAAGGCACCTCACCGGGATGTGGACCTGCGTGGGGCCGGTAATTGCTTTCAGATAATCAATCGCGAAACCGACAAGCTGATCGGCGAAATCGATGATTACAGGGCATTTCGAGAAACGCATCCCGGCGCCGTCTATCTTCATAAAGGGGCCAGTTTTGTTGTGGACCACCTCGACTTAAGTGCGCGAAAAATCTTTACGTCCAAAGCGCAGGTAGACTATTATACCCGCGTCAGGGCGCATAAGCTGACCGAAATACTAAATGTTTCAGATGAAAAATTTGTTTGGGGAACAAAAGTTTATAATGGGATAATTAAAGTAACAGATCAAGTTACGGAATACGAGCGCTGGCACGTTGGAACCAGGACAATCATAGACCGAACCCCCCTGGAGCTGCCACCCCAGATTTTTGAAACTGAAGGGCTGTGGTATCAGATTCCAAAGTCGATCCAGCGCCGGTGTAAATCCGGAAACTTCGATCTGATGGGCGCCCTGCATGCGATTGAACATGCTGCCATTGGCGTATTTCCGCTTCTGGTAATGGCTGACCACAATGACGTGGGAGGCCTGTCCACCGACTTTCATCCCCAGGTGGGGGCTGCCGTGATTTTCATCTACGACGGCATCCCCGGCGGCGCCGGTCTGACCCAATCGGCGTTTGCAAACGCCCGCCGCCTGTTTGCGTACACCCGAAAGGTTATCCGCGATTGTCCCTGTAAATCCGGATGCCCGTCCTGTATCCAGTCGGCCCAATGCGGCTCCGGGAACCGACCGATGGACAAAAAAGGCGCGCTTCTCATTCTCGATGCGATGGAAGCACAGGCAGGATCAAAAGGTCACATCGAAATAAGCGCCGACGCATCTGCCGAAAAAAGCAAATCATCTGCCGGGCCGGTGGCGTTTCAAAAAGAGCAGACAGATACCCGGACGGCCGTCGAGGACCCGGCATCTGAAGATCTCTATTTTGGCGTGTTTGATTTAGAAACCCAACGATCGGCAGCGGAAGTCGGGGGGTGGCACCGGGCGGACCGCATGGGGATCAGCTGCGGTGTGCTTTATGACTCCAAAAAAGATGCATTCAGGACGCATTTAGAAGATCAGATTGCCGGACTAATTGAGGATCTTCAAAATATCGATCTGGTCGTCGGATTCAACATCAAACGCTTTGATTATCTGGTGCTGAAGGGATATTCCGATTTTGATTTTTCGACATTGAATACGCTGGACATTCTCGAAGACATTCACAGCCACCTGGGGTTCAGGTTATCCCTGGCGCATCTGGCCAAGGAAACCCTGGGCGCAACCAAGCAGGCCGACGGCCTCCAGGCGCTCAGATGGTGGAAAGAGGGACGTATTGGCGATATTGTTGATTACTGTAAAATGGATGTTAAACTTACCCGCGATCTTTTTCTCTTCGGCAGGCAAAACGGTTATCTCATTTTCTCCAATCGAAGCCGGAAAAGAATGCGCATACCGGTTGATTGGCAGACAGGTCGGCTGTTGCCGAAAAGCGGTTAGGAAATGTGACCAATGAGCTGGTCAAGGTTGGTCAGAACCAGATCCGCCGATAGATTAACGCATCGCGAATCATCGGCCCGCAGCCGCATCGACCTTGCATCACCTGCAAACAGGGCTGTCTGAAATCCAAGCTGTTTAGCCGGATAAATATCGTTGAGCATGTCATTGCCGACATAGAGGCAGGCAGCCGTGTTAAGCCCCATGGTTTTTATTGCGGTTGCCGCCTTTTTAAATAGAACCGGCGATGGTTTGGCATGGCGCAGTTGATATGACAGGAAGATAAGTTCTGAATGAAACCCGAGATTTTCCGGCGTTGCCTGCAAAAACCACTCAAACAGCAGGGGGGTAAAAAACTGGGCGTTGGAGACGAGGCCCATGGCCAGGTTTTGTTTCCGGCAGGCAGCCAGGGTTTTTCCCAGATTGGGCATTGGAAATACGGGATTTACAATCAGCTCATATTCAATGGCAAAGCGCCTAACAGAATTGAAATCGTCGGTTTCAAGGATTGGTTTCCAGATTTGATCGATCTCGATTTCGGGATAATCGATGCCGTTGTCGCGGAGCTTACGGTGTTCATCTTCGATCCCTTGATATAATTCCGCTATTAGATCCTGAGGCGTTTTGCGGATGTTAAATTTCTGCAGCAAATGCAGGAGCTTGCGTGCTTCAGGTGAAGTTTTTTGGGCGACGCTGATATCTCCCGCCGCGCTGATAAACAGGGTACCGTAAATATCGAACATTACACATTGAATCGGTTGCGCCAATCTGCCGCGGGGACGCATTGAGGTCGGCAGGGGCGACAGCGGATGCATGTATTCTGAGGTTGGCCTAGCGTATTCCATAATCACCCCACTTGAGCAGACTGAATCTTTTCAGATCCAAAAATTCCGCCAGCAAAATCTTTTTGTCAATGCGCTGCCGGACGTCAAGGGCTTTGACTGCCTTATACGTGGTTAACAGTTTCTGCCGGTATAACGATATATTGTAATTGCGGATCACCGCCCTTCGGTTGACTTTGACGGTCTCTCTTTCGTCGGGGATCCTGCCGATTTTTAAAAGAAATGGATTCCGCTCTAACAAGTCCTGCCTATGCGCCTGGTTCGCTAAAAGCTTCAGGATCACCTTTCTCTGATAATCCTCATTTAACAGCCCGAAGTCTATCTGGCCGTCAGCAGTGATAAAATTATAGGCATCTTCGATCCGGTCATTGTCGATCTGAAGATTAAACAACCTGGCGGTTTTTTCAATGGTGCCTTTCCATAGGTCGAAAAAACCTTCCGACCCGACCCAGTTCATCGGCACCTTCAGACCGGTATACATATGGTCCAGTCGGACACCGTTCGATTCAAAATCGCAGCAGATATCGGCAAGCTTGCGTCCCCACACCGATTTTTCAAAAAGCCAGGGTTCTAAAAAAGAGAAGCCGAAGCCTTCGGTAATACTGGTGGTCACCAGATACCGGGCCGAGCGCACAACGGTCTCAAAGGGGCGGTTCAGGCCGGCATCAAACTCGACGCGCAGGTGATGACCGGCCGAAAATGCTTTCCAGTCTTCATAGCTTTCCACATCCGCGGGACTATTCGGCGGCAGGGTGATCACCAGGGTTTCGCTGTTATCGAAGAAAAGTGATAGCAGAATGGCTTCTCCGATATTTTTTCTGCGGATCCCCCGGATGGGGTAGACGACAAAGGAACCGCCGTCAGAAGAAGCCGTTTGATCGTCCGGAAGATTAACGGCGTTAAAGAGCTGATGCAGTCCATTTTCTGTGAGTCCGGCCTTGAGAAGGACGCCATAGTCGCGGGAGTTGACGACGCCGTAATGACAGTTTGCCGGATATTCTTCTGCAAAATAGGATAAAGGGCGCCCATCTTCAGCAAAATCATGAATCTGCAAAAATAAGGTGACCCCTTTCTTTTGCACTGCTTTCAGAATTTTTAAGAAGTTTTTATTTTTTGCCAGGATCGGATTGTGCACATGCAGGATGTCGGCAGGACCGTTAAATCGGGTTTGGATGGCGTTAATGACGGTGCCGGCAATATCCTGGGGATTGATGGGTTCGCGGTAAACGGTCGAATAAGCCAGCTCCGGAATATGAACGGTGTCGGCTGCAAGGGCCTGTTCAGGCTTCTCGCCGGTGATCACAAACATGTCGCAATCGTTTTTCAGTGCCGCCACCTGTTGCTTTAAACAGGTGGTCACACCGCCGGTCTTAAGATGATAATGCAGAAATGCGATTTTCATTTTGCCTGTGGAAGCCTCCGATTCGTGCACAGTTCAGGCGCTAAATCATGAATTCCAGATAAATAATATCCAAAATCAGATTTGGCAACGGGTTTTAGGCGAAAATACCGAAATTAGACAGAGGTCGAGGGAAATTCACTTGAATTGAAGGAAATCTATTACCTGAATCGGGTGCTCGTTTTGGATTTTAACCAGCGGCGTTCTTCTTTGGCTTCTTGGTTATAAATTGCAATTTCATCGAACCGATTGCGATGATATCCGAATCGACAAGCCTGTATGGTCCTTTGGGGGCTTTGCGGTCATTGATTTTGGGTTTTGAAAAACCTTCGTCACATTTGAAAAAATAGCCACTGCGGGTCCGGCTGATGGTGGCGGCGGTTTTGCCGACCGCCCAGCCCTTGACTACGATGTCCGACGAGGGATCTTTGCCGATTGTCGTTACTTTTTTCTTGAGCGGCAGCGTGCCTTCATCGCCGATAATGTAAGTCAGGTACCCTCGAACCCGCTTCTTTTTGTCTTCAGCGGGGGTGTCGGCAACAGGCGCCGTTTTCTTTTCGGCTTGATCAGAGACGGCAGCGGCGGGCGCACTCTCCTTTCTGGATTCAGCGGGCGCGGCAGTGACAGGCGTCGTCGCCTTCTTAGCTTCATCGGAAACGGTAGTGACCGGCTCGGGTTTTTTCCCGTCTTCATACGGAACGTTCGCGGCGGGTGCTGTATCCGGTTCCGGTTTCGATTCCTCTCCTTCGATCATGGATCGATATTCATTCGTATCGATGACCATGGTTTTGTCCAGCTGGCTTTCTTTTTCTTTGGGTTGCGTTTCGCTATCGAAGTAGGAAAACGCGAGGGAGTGTTTGCCGATATTAATCATATCGCCATCTTGCAGCCAATGAGACGTGACCAGCTCTTTGTTGACAAAGGAGCCGTTTTTACTCTTCAAATCGATAAATATAAATCCATCACCGACCGAATCGATCTTGGCATGGTGCCCGGACACGGCCAGGTTTTCGATAACCACGTCATTGTCGGTTTTGCGTCCGATTTTCAAGGAGCACCCAACGGGCAGGTGATAATCGGCTAAGACGTTGTTTTTAAATATAAGCGAAATTTTTGGCATTTTATAATCTGATTTTCCTAAATTTTCTTTTTGGAATTGTTGTTAAAAAACGGTTTCAGGATCCTTTTTATCCATCCCATGGCACCGCGGGTCTCATTTCCTGAAGATTTTACTTTGATCACAATGGCGGTGATATTATCGTCTCCACCACGCGAGTTCGCCAGATCAACAAGACCCTGGCAGGCTCTCTCAGAACCCTGGTTGTAAACCAGCTCCCGAATCTCTTCGGGGGAGGCCTTGTCGGTTAATCCATCAGAGCTAATTACCAGAATGTCGTCCTTAAAAAACGGAACTTCGTTAATGTCGGCTTTCACCGTCGTATCAACACCCATGGCGCGGGTGAGCACGTGTTTGAAATCACCCCAGAGCAATTCGGCATTCTCTGGGTCAAGTTCGATTTGCTCGGCGATGAGGGTGTGGGGTACCGAGAGCAGTTCGATTTTTCCGTCACGAATCAAATAAATCAGACTATCGCCCACATTAGCGACAATAAATGTTTTTTTTGTAAAATAAACGGCCGAGACCGTGGAACCCATTCCTTTGTAGGCTTCATTGTCTAAAGCGGCTTGGTGGACGATGCGGTTGGACAGGTGAATGCTGGCCAGTAATTGGCGCGCTTCTTTTGAAAGGTCCGGGTCGACCTTCGCCAGATCTTCCACCTGGCCGTCTGAGCGGTTTTTTTTCAGATAGTCCCGGATGGTTTCAACTACCAGTTTGCTGGCGACCTCACCGGCTCTGTGTCCGCCCATCCCGTCTGCAACAACATAGAGACCCATGCCGTCATCAATGAACAGGGAATCTTGATTCTGATTTCTTCTTCGCCCGATGTCCGTAATACCCGCCGATTCGATCGTAACCATCATTCAGAATAATCGCATTTTGATTTGGAATTTTGCTGCCTAAAGGACAAGCCGTTGCGTTTAATCTTACTAACTGGCTATTATCATTATTTATATTACAAAAAGCGCCTTTGGTCAAGCATTTGGAAGTTTATGCTTAATTATCAAGGGATTGCCGAATCGCTAAAAAATTCAAAATATCCGGAAAAAATAAATCAGCATGTAAAACAGGCCTTTGACATGTCTGTTTTCGATGTGCATAATAGCGGGAAAAGTTATGCCGGTTGTGGCCTCAATCCATAGAATAAACGGTGCGGTTTGAAAAAAGGGGAAATACACGTATGGGAAAAATTGGTCTTTTGAAAAATATAATTCAGGAATACGCCTGGGGCTCTCCCACCGCAATTCCGGACCTTTTAGGTCAAAAAAATCCTGGCAATAAACCTCAGGCGGAACTTTGGATGGGCGCTCATCCCAAAGCGCCATCGCTGGTTCACCATCAAGGCCAATGGGTATCGATGCTTGACTTGATAAGCAAAAATCCACTCGACGTGCTTGGAAAAAGCGTCGCAAAGAATTTCAATAATACGCTGCCGTATCTGTTCAAGGTACTGGCCGCCGCCAAACCGCTTTCGATTCAGGCGCACCCCGACGCGCATCAGGCCCGGGAGGGCTTTCGGAGAGAAAATGCTCAAAAAATTCCATTGGATGCCCCTCACCGTAATTACCGGGACGCCAACCACAAACCGGAATGCATCTGTGCATTAACCCGGTTTTGGGCACTAAGCCGTTTCAGAAGAATTCCAGAAATTTTATCCTATTTAAACAAAGTCTGTACGCAGGGACTAGATGCCGAAATTAATAATTTGAAACAACAGCCCAATTCGGAAGGTTTAAAAGGATTTTACACGGCTCTAATGACCATGGAGGCCGATCGGCAAAAGCGGATTATCGTTCAGGCCCTGGAACAGGCCCGGCGCTTTGAAGCTGAGGACCCGGTCTTTAATTGGATGCTCAAGATTGCCGATGATTTCCCTGATGATATCGGTGTGCTTGCGCCCATCCTTTTGAATCTGATCTGTCTCGAACCGGGTCAGGCTCTTTTTTTAGACGCCGGGGAACTTCACGCCTACCTGGAAGGCCTGGGTATCGAGTTGATGGCGAACTCAGACAATGTTCTGAGGGGCGGCCTGACCCCAAAACATGTGGACGTACCGGAGTTGCTGCGGGTTTTGAAATTTGAAGGCCGTGATGTCACTCTCCTGGAACCACAGGAATTGGTTCCCAACGAGCTTGTTTATCCCAGCCCGGTTGAAGAATTTGAATTGTCGGTAATTACGTTGAAGGCCGGAGCACAATATCAGAGCCCTACGCGACGCAGTGTTGAGATTTTAATATGCACGCGTGGAATTGCGTCGCTCACAGATGATAGCGGGCAAACCGAAACCGAGTTGCAGCAGGGAAGCTCGGTTCTTATCCCTGCGGCGGTTGAGCGTTATGCCATCAAGGGAGAGGGGACCTTCTATAAAGCTGCTGTACCCCCAATTGGGTTTTACCCAATTGGGGTAGTACTGTTTCCTTAATCCAAACTAATACTTTCTAATACTTTCTGACCTTATTGTACCGGGTAGTATTAAAAAAAATACGACACCTGCCGTATTGTAAGCCCACTTTTTTTCAGATATCATATCCTCAATCACCAGCAATTCCGGAGTTCGAGATTTCAAGGACTGAAAACGCGCTCCCGGGCGCATTGGTTGCCCCGGCGGCGCCGCAGGGCGGGACACGCTTTTGCCGGATTCCGGCTGTGCTTATATAAACCATTTGGGGGAGGTTGGTCTAATGCGTTCTAAACGATTTATCGCAATATTTACTGCCCTGCTGGTCATGTTCGCCTTCATTGCGCCTGTGTCCGGACAGGATGCAGAGAAAGTCAATATCAATAAAGCGACGGCAACAGAATTGGCCAAACTGCAAGAAGTCGGTCCAAAATTCGCCGTGCGCATAATTGAGTATCGCCAGAAGTACGGCCCTTTCAAACTTACTGAAGAGCTTATGGAGATCCGCGGAATTGGACCGCGCACCTATGACAGGATCAGGGATCAAATAATCGCCCAATAAGTGCTTTACTCCATCATGTGGGAGTTTCGAAAATCAGCCGCCTGAGTGTTATGGGTGGCTGATTTGTTTTTAGAAACGGCGTCAATCGATATGGTACGAACCGCAACTTAACGGAGGTTTGAAATGCTTAAATTGCAGCGCCGGATTTCAGTGGTAATTGCTGTGGTTTTGGTATTTGCATGCGTTACAGCCGCATGGGCCGAAAAATCAGCAAAGATCAACATCAACACCGCATCGGCGGATGAATTGGTGCTGTTGAAAGGCGTTGGTGAGAAAAAGGCCGCCTTAATAATTGAGTTTCGTGAAGCCAACGGTCCCTTTAAAATCCCCGAAGACTTTCTCAAAGTCCCTGGAATTGGACCCAAGACTTTTGAAAAAAACAAAGATCGTATCGTTGTCGAATAGGGGGCGTTCAAATCCCGTCACGGCGGGACTTTGCGCACGATTGTACGATTCACCGTTTCCAGGATCATGCCCTTCCAATTGCAGCGGTCAGGCAATTAGGGCTGCGAATTGTCTTTGGCAAACTTCTTTGCCGACCCGGCCTTTTAAGGTGAATTTCAGGAAGCCATGTGGGAAAAAAGTATTCGATTTGGAATGCCCTGCCTGTTAATTACTAGTAACATACTTTAAGATAATTACATAAATTTTTGGTTTTAAAATTAATACTAGCTGAATTTGTCAGCTTATTTTAGGAAGTATGAAAAACTTACTGGCGCCATAAAGAAGAAAAAGTACTTTCAGCGGTTATCAAATTGGGGATGAAACTGGCATGCTTTTCGCAAAGCCTTAATAAATATTTGCTTAAATTTAAGATATTTCTTGACAAACCCTATCTTTTTAAGATAGCACTTGCGTGCAAAATTATTTAAGTATTTAACGCTTCGGAGGAGCAGGTGATCTATGGCACTCACAAAAGCAATGATAGTCGATGGCATACACGAGGAACTTGGATACCCTAAAAACAAATCCGCCGAAATGCTTGAAACCTTGCTGGAATTGATCAAAAGCAACCTTGAAAAAGGCGAGGATGTTTTGATCAGCGGATTCGGAAAATTTTGTGTCAAGGAAAAGAATGAACGCCGCGGACGAAACCCTGCTACTGGAAACGATATGATTTTGGATAGACGCAGAGTGGTGACCTTCAGATGCTCCCACCTGCTGAGGGACAAGATTAACAATCAATTATAGCGCATTTTATTCGGATTTCTTACCATTCCAATCGGTTAATTAAACTGCCGAATTGGCGCCAAACGAATTGGAGCAGGTCCATGCATTTTAGGGCCGATTTAATTCCTGCACCGAAAAGTTGGCAACTCAGCATCTCTTCGCATTGAATGAGATGCTTTTTTAATGGACCAAAGCAATGCCGGTTATTTTGATACGGTGGCTGACCACAACCGCCGCAATTGTGGCTACCGCTTATTTGCTGGATGGAATCCGGGTAAGCGGATTCTTACCTGCTGTTTTTGCGGCCGCCGCGCTCGGCATCCTTAACGCCTTCTTCAGACCGATCGCGCTCTTGCTCACGCTTCCGATTAACGTTTTAAGTCTGGGTTTATTCACGTTTATCATCAACGCGCTTATGTTAAAAATGGCCTCGGCTCTCATTCCGGGATTTGATGTCTATGGATTCTGGTCCGCCATATTCGGCTCCCTGCTAATCAGCGTGATCAGCTGGCTCTTGAATTCTTTTGTCAGCGAACAGGGGACGCTGACGTCGTCGATCCATATTAAACAGGGACCGGATGCGCGCACTAGAGCGCAGGACGATACCATCGATCTGGAGCATAAGGGCGATAACCGCTGGGAATAGGGGAGCGATCTTTAAAAAGTTGAGGCCGTTACCCGTTGGCCCGTTTGGCGGTTATAAATAAAATCTGGTTTTATACAATTTTTATCGGGCCAACTGCTAAATCCCGCCATCGGCGGGACAAACCGGAGCAAAAAAAACCCTGCAGCCGAATCCGGCTGCAGGGTTTCTTGTAACGGTTATCGATGCTATTCTTTAAATATTGCTTTGGGTCGTTCGGTGTTGCCGGTGGCATTGGGGAAATCTTCGGCGACGTAGGCTTTCTTGCCGGTTTCAAGCAGATGCTTGGCCTCTTCCATAAAGTTCGCAAAACGCAGCTTACACTCGTAGAAGCCGTGCCACCAGGCGTAGTCAGGCGCCATCATCATAGCGCCCATGCGGGCCCGCCGGCCTTCATGGTGCCACAGTTCGTAGTACTCGACCTCTAAGCGTTCATCGAAGAACTTGGCTTTGTCCAGAAGGCCTTTTTCGTAAAGCTCGTCAAGTTTGGCCTGTGCGGGTTTAAAGTAAACTTCGTTATACTCCTCCACCGCCTTATCGAAACCATTATAGAAATCATCGATCCAGGAGTTGCCATGGCAGGCGCTGCAGATGTTTTTCATTTTCTGGCGTTCATCTTGCCAGTTGGTCCCGGAGGGAAAAGGTTTGAAGTCCTGGGGATGAACCGTCAGCGGGGCCTGGGTCTCCCAGGAGAGCCGTGAGGTTACATCGTGGCTGGTGGGTTCTTTTCCGGAGCCGGACATGTGACAGGCAGCGCAGGTGGGGGCGCGGTAATCCACTCCCGGTGTCCAGGTACCGCCGGCTGCATTGAAATTGTACTCAGACTTGTAGGCATGGTAAATGGTACCGTGCTTGGATTCCTCATAGATTTCGATCTGGGGATGATCCGGGCCCAGGTGGCACTGGTCACAGGCCTCTGGCATGCGGGCTTCGGCCACAGAAAACCGATGGCGGGTGTGGCACGACGTACAGGAGCCCTTGCTGCCGTCCAGATTGAGCCGCCCCACACCGGCGTTGGGCCATGTGCCTGGATCGATTTTGCCGTTTTCATCAATCTTGATCACCGTGCCGTGACAATTGAAGCAACCGGTCTTGCGCTCATTGTCCGAGTTCATACCCTTGTTTAACCAGGGGTCCAGTTTCCATATGATCTCGATGGTATTGGCATGTTTGCTTTTGCTGTACTGGGTGGCCTCATCCGGGTGGCAGCGGGAGCAGTCCTTGGGAGTGACAATCGAGGCGATTGATATTTTGTATTTGGCTTCTCCCCAGGGCAGATCCGATCGGCTGTAGTACTTCTCATGGTCCTGTGCGATGTCCCGGTCGCCAGGCTGGACAAGGTGGCAGTCCAGGCAGGTGATATTGGCGTTGGCATGACGGCTCTTGGCCCAGTCCGCAAAAACACCGGGAGTCGTTGCGCGGTGGCATTCAATACATGCCTGTGCTTCCGGAGGCACACTGCGCTCGATCCGGTATTCCTTGACCTTGGCAAAATTGGGTTGCTGGGCCATTGCTGCAATCGCAATCAGACCGACGGCCAGCAAACCAATGGTGAGAAACAGCAATGTTCGCCTCATGGGTCTTGCTCCTTTCAATTAATGTTATATTGTAAAAGAAAACCGCCTAAAAACAGAATTAAAGCTGTCTGAGCCCTTTGGCCTGGTAAGGCCCTTTTCTGGTCTGGCGAAACATCACCTGACCTCTTTCAGAATGCACCAGATCATAATGACAATCGAGGCATTTTTTTTCATATCCCGGTTTGGCGTACAGCACTGATCGGTGGGCCAGCATGGCACCGCGTTTATAGGGCATGTGCAGCAAATTGCGGTGGCATTTCTGGCACTCGCTGTTTTCGAAAGCTGCGTACATGTTATTGCGTGCTTTTTCCCTGTCATATTCACCACCAAAGAAATGAATAACCACGTCCTTAATGCCGTGGTAGGTTTTGGCAAAGAAAAAGTCGAAGGTGTCCTGAGGGGCGGGCAGGTGGCAGTCCATACAATCGACAACGACACCTGCAGCGTTATTGGTATGCGTGGAGGAGCGCCATGCCACCACCGCAGGTTTTATTTCGTGGCATGATGCGCAAAACTCAGGAGTGGAGGTGCGAACCATGGTGAAATAGGACATGCTAAATAGGGGAAAGGCGATCAGGATGCCGAGGGCAATTAAAATAGCAGGCTTCATCGCTCTTTTCCAAAAGGGTTTCTTTGCGGCGAAATTTCCCTCCTTGGTCATAGCACCTCCTAATCTGGGTTCGCAGATATGGATTGGCGCCAGACTAACTCAATCCGGAAGAATGCGCAAGATATATTCGCCTGGTCGGATAAAATTTTAAAGCCAACGGCATTTTTGAAAGGGGGAGAGAAATTGACAAAACAGGTGATCACCGCTTATGATGCTTTTAGGGAGCGAGTATTCTTCTGTTGATCAAATACCGAAACCCCTGAAGGATTGGATTTTGGATCAAAAACATAAAGTCCTGATCATGCGGTGCACGAGCTACGATGCCGATCGAATTGCCGGCATTGTCAAAGAAGGCATGGAAACGCTGGGCGTCACCCCAAAGGGCAGGATACTTCTAAAGCCAAATGTCGTAATGGCGCATCCGCAAGTTTTCCCCAACGCATATACCCGCGGGGAGTTTTTAGATGGCGTTGTCTCGGCAGTAAAATCACGGGCTGTAGCCGTCAAAGAAATCGCAGTCGGAGAACGATCCGGCATCACGGTGCCCACGCGGTATAATTTTAAAAACGCCGGCTACGGGGACGTTATCGCCAAACATCGTATCAGGGCTCATTATTTTGACGAATCCAAACATGTACCGGTCCGGCTAAAATCCCCTCCCGCACTTCGGCATATGCTGTATATCCCGAAGCCTGTTAAACAATGCGAGTTTCTGGTTAACCTGCCCAAGTTTAAAGCACATCCCTGGTGCCGTCTGACCTTGAGTCTTAAAAATTTGATTGGCCTTCAGGATGACCGCCACCGTCTGGTGGATCATAATCAGTTTTTGGAGCATAAAATCGCTGATTTACAGGAAGTGATCCAGCCGGATTTTATCGCTGTCGATGCCATTGTGGCCGGTCAGAAAATGATGCTCACCCCGACACCATTTTCGCTGGGTGCCATTGTAATGGGGACCAATTCATGCGCGGTTGACACGGTCGGCTGCCACATGGTGCGGATTAACCCGGATGATATCGTTCATTTGCGCTATGCATCCCAAAGAGGCTTTGGCCCGATGGCATTAGACCGGATTGAAGTCGGCGGAGATTATCCCCTGGAAGAAATTCAGGACCGTGCCCGATCTTTTCAATTTTGTGTCGAACGTGTTGATGATTATTTCAACGGAACCGGTAATCTGACGTGCACGGTGGGGAAGTTTCCGGAAGCCCATGCACCGGATTATTGTCATGGCGGATGCCCCGGCGCTCTGCAGGAAGCCATGCACATATTTCGCGAAATGAATCCGGACGTCGATAAACAGATGAAAAAAGTACGTTATGTCGTCGGCAGGGTTGTTGAACCGCTGAATTTAGCCCGGGACGAAAGGGTTTTGTTCGCGGGAAACTGCACCCGCTGGAAAGGACAGATCGCCGGTAAGTCCGTTAAAATTGAAAGCAGTTATAAAACAGCCGATGACGTGGACATTAAAAAAACAAATTCAAACGACATGCTTTTAAAAACGGTAACAGCCATCGTCCATTCTTTTTGGAAAAGATCGTCGCGTTATATCCATGCCAAAGGATGCCCGCTATCGGTTGGCCAGCATGTGAATTATCTTTCTGCGCTGGCTGATATCAAGAACCCCAATTTTGATTCGCGGTTTTTTATGCCGGTGAACATTGCTTACTGGCAGATGCGTTTCTTCCGTTTTTTAAATCGATTCATTGGATCGGCTTCCGGTTTTTGGCAGCATAAAAAGGATTAAACCAGGATAGACCGGGAATGCGCACCATCGGCTTGCCGGCACGCCCCCTTTATTACGGAATTGAACTGATGTCCGGTTTTAAAATCTATACCAGCAACAAACTAGAGATTCTTGCAGAGCAGTTGGCCCAGCTGATGAAAACGCCCGTGGCATCTGGGCTTGCCCCTGAAATCATCGTGATCCAGAGCGCCGGCATGGAGCGATGGATATCTCAGGAGCTTGCAAAACATAACGGAATTTGCGCCAATGTCCGGTTTCCTTTTCCCAATTCTTTTCTTGAAGAAATTGCCAGACAGGTAATGCCAGCTTTTCCGGAACCATCACCGTTTGATCCGGATGTTCTGATGTTCAAAATTATGAACATGCTGCCGGATTGCACCCGCCTGAAAGGATTTGAGCATCTGGAAGCATATCTGGCGAAAGATACCAACCAGCTTGGGCGTTTACAGCTTTCAAACAAATTGGCGGACTTATATGATCAGTATCAGGTTTTCCGGCCGGATATGATATTTCGATGGGAACAGGGCAAACCGGGCACCAAACAAGAGCACTCCGGGGATATATGGCAGGCCCGGATCTGGCGGAAGCTTGTTAAAGGTCAGGAAACCAGCCACCGCGCAAGGTTACAGCGTGATTTGATAAACAAGTTAAACACCGACCCGTCTCAATTCACCAACCTGCCGGAACGCATTTTCATATTCGGTATATCTTATCTGCCGCTCTTCCATATGGAGGCTTTTGTTGCCCTATCACAGCATGTCGAAATGAACCTGTTTCTGCTGAACCCTTGCCGGGAATACTGGAGCGATATTGTTTCTGAAAAGCAGATGCAGCGGATCAGGAAAAAGTACCCCCCCGCGATGGATATCGCCGCAGAACTTCACCTGGAAGAAGGAAACCGGCTGCTGGCATCCATGGGCACCCACGGCAAAGACTTTTTCAGCGTGATCGGCGGTTTTGATTTTCAAATGCATGAAGATTACCAGGATCCGGGATGCGCCCATCTGCTTGCCTGCATTCAATCCGATATTTTGAATCTTCGCGATCGCAACGCAGCGGCCGATCATGCCGACGATCCGGGTAAGCACGGGACCGGGTCCGAGACGACGGTGCCGTTTCGTTTGGAGGATTCGGACACCTCGATTCAGATTCATTGCTGTCACAGTCCGATGCGCGAGATTGAAGTTTTGCATGATAATCTGCTGGCAATGCTCGATGAAAACCCCCGCCTGATGCCGAAAGATATCTTGGTGATGACGCCGGATATCGAAGTATATACCCCTTTTGTTCAAGCCGTGTTTGAAGCTCAAACCGACGAGCGTCTCCGAATTCCATTTAGCGTTGCGGATCAGAGCGCCCGGAGCCAGAGCCGGCTGATTGACGGCTTTTTTTCATTTCTGGACCTAAAAGGCTCCCGCGTCAGTGCTGCCCGGGTAATGCGATTGCTGGAATCACCCGGGGTTAAAGAAAAATTCAAGTTGGACGTCAACGATGTCGAGGTCGTCGAACGCTGGATCCAGGATACCCGAATTCGCTGGGGAATCGATAACACCAGCCGGCAGCAATTGGGGCTACCGGCTAATTCCGAAAACACGTGGCGGGCCGGCATACAGAGGCTTCTATTGGGTTATGCCATGCCGGGAAATAACCAGCAGATGTTTAACGGCATCCTGCCTTACGATAACATCGAGGGTAATGAGATTCATAGTTTTGGAAAGTTTTTGGATTTTACGGATTGCGTCTTTCGATATGCCGAAGCGTTGAAGCGGCCCAGACAGCTGAAGCAGTGGTGTACGCTCTTAAAACAACTACTCGATGATTTTTTTCTGCCGGATGAAGAAACCGAAAGGGAAATAAGAAGTTTACGAAATATTCTGGATGATTTGAGGCATCGACAAACCGAAATCGGGTTTGATGAACCGCTCGAATTTGAGCCCGTTCGGTTTTACCTGGGCCAGCGGTTGGATAAAATGAGGTTCGGGTCCGGATTTATGGCCCGCGGGGTCACCTTCTGCGCGATGCTGCCGATGCGCAGTATCCCCTTCAAGGTCGTCTGCCTCATCGGTCTAAACTCAGATCGATTTCCGCGGGATTTCCAACCGCTGACCTTTGACCTAATTGCCAAACACCCCCGGCCCAGCGACCGGTCCCGCAGGAATGACGATAAATACCTATTTCTGGAATCCATTATATCAGCACGGGAAAAACTTTATATCAGTTACGTGGGGCAAAACATTCAGGACAACAGCCGCATTCCGCCTTCGGTTCTCGTCAGTGAACTGATTGACACCATTACAAAAGGGTTTGCGTTACCCGACCGCGACATCCTCAAGCAGTTGGTCACGTTTCATCGTCTGCAGGCGTTTTCACCGCAATATTTTAAAAAGGATGCCGGGCTTATGAGTTATTCCCAAGAAAATCGGGATGCCGCGGCCTTTTTGCACAAACTTGAAAAACCGGCTCAATTTATAACCCGCGGCCTGACCCTGACGCCGGAGGAAAAAAAGACGCTGCACCATCTCGATCTGGAAACCCTCTGCCGATTTTTTAGCAACCCCGCCAGATTCGTGCTGCAGCAGCGCCTGGGGATTTATCTGGATGAGACAAAGACGCTGACCGGTAAACGCGAAAATTTTGAATTGAATTTTCTGGATAAATATCTGGTAGAACAAAACCTGATGCACGCAAGGTTGAAAGGCAGGGATCTTGAAGATTACAGACCGCTGCAACTCGCCACCGGGCAACTCCCGCACGCCAGGGTGGGAACTTTTTATTATAATGAAATGAGTATCGATGTCGAGCGCTTCGCCGGTAAAATTGAACCCCTTACAGCTAACGTAATTGCCGATCCCGTGGCAGCACAGATCGAAATCAATGACTTTCGTTTACAGGTACGGTTGCCGGAAATCTACGAAGACGGTTTGATCCGGGTGCGATATGCGAAACAGCGGGCGCAAGATATTTTAAGATCCTGGATTTATCACTTGGCATTTTGTGAAGTGCGCCCACAAAAACGCCAGGCGACCAGCATTCTTATATTTAAAGATACAGCCTGGCAGTTTAATCCTGTTGGGCATCATCGCCAATTCTTAGGCGATTTGCTGGCGGTGTTCGAGCGCGGATTGGAAAAACCCCTGCACTTTTACCCGAACTCAGCGCTGGAATACGTTCAACAGAGACAGTTGAAAGGAAAATCAAAAGCCACGGCCCTAAAAATAGCGCAAAAAAAATGGTTTAGCACCGACTTTTCAAGAGGGGAATCAGATGATCCGTACTATGATATCTGCTTTAAAACGGTCGATCCCCTTGATGCAACGTTTCAGGAGCTTGCCAACACAGTATTCAAACCCATATTGGCAAATTGCATTGAAATCGAAATTTAAAAGAAGGAGATAAATATGGCAATGGTGGTTCAGCTGCACGAGGGTGTGGCGCTTAATAAAATCAAGCTGGAGGACAAACCCATGCTGCGAATTGGCCGCGATCCGGACAGTGACATTTTTATCGACAATACGGTGGTCAGTTCCGCCCATGCGGTCATCGAAGTAAAAGAAAACCCCGAAGCCGATGGTGCGGCGGAATACTATATCAAAGATCTAAACAGCACCAATGGTACCTTTGTAAACGATCAGAAGATTAAACACCACCGGTTACGACACAATGACATGATAAGGGTCGGATGGAATAGCTTTAAATTTGTTGATGAAGCCGAAGGGAGGCCGGATAAAACCTCCAAGATTCGCAAAAGCTGGATTCCGGGAGTGTATTATACCGAGGAAGAAGACTAGGTCCTTCTAAAAATATGCTCTGGTTTTTCTTATTACAATTTTAAAGGTATTTTCAAATCCGAAGCACGAAACTCGAATTTCGAAACAACACCTAAATTCGAAGGCTCAAAATCGATAGATTTAGAAGTGCGTAAAAATCCCTTACGCCAATAGTTGGACTGACCCATGGATATCTCTTCACTTTTGCAGGTGATTCTTGACCCGCGGCTCAATCGATCCGCATGGCTGCAGGAAATTGTTAAGCCCGGGGAGATCTTCAACCTAAAGATCATTGAAGTCAAGGACAACCAGCGCGTCCTGGTTGATTTCGGAAAGTTCCGCGCTTTGGCGGAAGTTAAATTTCCGGTTAGCGCCGGCGACGAATTGCTCGTGAAAGTCAGGGACACCGACGGAAAACTTCGGCTTCACGTGATGGATCCTGATTCCAAGGATCTTGCCGGGCGCCGGAATGTGTCGGGCCGCCTGGAAATCATTTCATTTGATGTTTTTAATAAGATCCAGTCCAGCATCAAGCAGGCCGCGGGCCAGATTCTAAACCTTCCGGGCCGGCAAATGCCTCCGGAGCATATCCAGCGGGCCCTGGGAACACTGGTCACACATTTTGAAACCATTGACTTGAGCAAACCCGTAACGAAGTTCCTTCCTTTGCTCAGATCATATGTCGAAAACTCAGGCTTTTTCTTTGAGAAAAATTTTGCGGACGTCATCAATAAATCTATCGAACGCTCCCAGGGTGAATTCAGCAGGCAGCAGATCCTGTCTCCGCAAGCAGAAATGACCCTGACTAAAGATTTGAAGCCGATCCTTTTGATGCTCAAAGAATATTTCGATGCGCAGGATTCGGTTTCTAAACTGCTCAATACCAAAAATCTGGCCATCTTCAAGGGCAGCATCGATATGCTGCTGGCCGATATATTCAACCAGCAAAACCGGGCAGCCCATAAGCTCGAATTACCGGATCCATACCATGTTTTTTCCTTTACGCTTCCGCTGAAAGAAAATCAGCATAAAGCCAAATTAAAATTCTATTATCCCAGGAAAAAAATGGGGTTAAAAGACGGCTTTCGAATTTCGTTGTTGCTGGACATGGACCAAATTGGAGAAGTGCGCACGGATTTTTTTCTGAACAAAAAGGAATTATCGGTCACTTTTTTTGTGACCGATGACAGTCGCAAACAAAAATTTGATGAAAATCTGGCCGGGATCGGTGATCGATTGGCCCCTTTATTTGAATATTTAATTATAAAGACAGTTGTATCTGCGAAGAAAATTCAGGATTTCCATCGCGAAGATCTGGATCTTGGCAGTGACAAACAAATCGATCTAAGGATCTAAGAATGAAAAAGAAATCCAAAGCCGTGGCGCTTAAATACGACAAGGAGAAACACGCGGCACCCAGAATCACAGCAAAAGGCCGGGGCTTTGTGGCCGAAAAGATTATTGAAACTGCCCGGGCCCATAACGTTCCGCTGCATGAAGATAAAAACCTGGTGCAGGTGCTGGAAGCGCTCGATCTGGAAACTGAAATTCCCGAAGAGCTGTATCGTGCCGTGGCGGAGGTGTTGGCGTTTATCTACAGGTTAAACAATTCATTCCAAATGTAATAGCATTATCTACATCTGCTTAAGGCTTTATCATTAGTTATATTTTTGGAGTAATGGGGTAGTGGAGTATTGGGGTAATGATATCTGAAAATATAGGCGCTTAGTTTTTTATCTTTTTACAATACTCCCTTACGCCAATACGCCAACACTCCCTTTAACTGAAAGGCAACCAATGATGCCTTTTGGGTACGAGAGGTACGACTAACTTGAAACCCCTCGATCTGATAAATACTCCCCTTGAAGGCACCAATCTGATTGAAGCCGGTGCCGGTACCGGTAAAACCTACACCATCGAGGGATTGTTTTTAAGGCTGATTCTTGAAAAGCAGTTGCGGATTGATCAGATCCTGGTGGTAACCTTTACCATCGCCGCCACTGAAGAGCTGAGAGATCGAATTCGAACCAAACTGCTCCAGGCCGAAAAAGCATTTAGTGCCGCAACCAGCAAGGACAGCCTGCTGAAAGATCTGTTGAAATCCCAAACGGATCATCGGGCTGCCATTGATTTGATCCACAACGCCCTGGTTGAATTTGACAAGGCGTCTATCTTTACCATTCACGGATTCTGCGCCCGGATTCTTTTTGCGCATGCCTTTGAAACTGGAAATCTGTTCGATACAGAACTTGTTTCCGATCAGACCGAATTGATCCGGGAAGTCGCCGAAGATTACTGGCGCATTAATTTTTATAATGCCCCTCCGGAGTTCATCAGCTTCTTTGCGAAAAAAATTAAAGGGCCCGCTTATTTTTGGCAGTTGATGCGTAAAATAAGAGCTGCCGAAATGAATATCATACCGCAGGTCAGCAAACCGCCTTTAAACAGCATGCCCGCATTCCACCAGGCCTTTCAGGATTTAATCGCCCAATGGCCCCAGGCGCGGAATGATGTAATCCGAGCCCTGAAAGATCCGGCCTTGAGCGGCACCCATTACGGCAGCCTGAACCCCGCCGGAAGTGCTGCCGGCTTGACAAAAAGGGACCTTAAAATCCGTGCCATGGTCGATGCCATGGAAAAATATGCGGCCCCCAACAGTGCGGGCGTGCCGCTGTTTAAAAATTTTGAGAACTTTACCACCCAAAAGCTATCCCGGGCCACACGCAAAAACCAGTTGCCGCCCTCACATAAGTTTTTTGTAACCTGTGACGAAGTATATCGCACAGCAGCCGAACTGGAAGCCGAGCTGGAAGACTACTTTGTTTATCTGAAATGCCAGCTGTTTGCGTATGCGGGCTCAGCGCTCAGGGAGCGAAAATCACAGAAAAATATTCAATTTTTTGATGATTTGCTGGTCCTCGTAAAACAGGCGCTGGCCGAGCAAAAGGGCAACCCGCTCGCGGAAGCCATTCGCCAAGGTTACCGAGCCGCACTGGTGGACGAATTTCAGGATACCGACAGTGTTCAATATGCAATCTTCTCCCGGCTCTTTGCCGCCGAAGACAGCCTGCTGTTTATGATCGGTGATCCCAAACAGGCCATTTACAGCTTCCGCGGGGCCGACATTTTTTCTTACATCCAGGCCGCGCGCCATGCCCAGGCCAAGTATACGCTCACGGATAACTGGCGATCTGAGCCGCTTCTGATAACCGCCGTGAATACGATTTTTTCGAATGTGAAAACCCCCTTTCTTTTTAAGGAGATTCCTTTTGAAAATGCCAGGCCGGGTAATAAACCTTCAACGGCCGCAAAAGCAAACAGGGCACCTCTGAGAATGTGGTATTTGGATTCGCGGGTCCATTCGGAGGGTAAACCCATCGGTAAAACTGAAGCAGAGGGGCTGATCGCCGGGGCGTTAGCCGAAGAGATCTGCCGTATTGTGACCGCGCAATCCGAGCCCTGGCAGCCCGGTGATATGGCGGTGCTGGTTCGCACCAACCGCCAGGCCCAGCTGGTAAAAGAACGGTTGTCCGCTAAAGGTCTTCCATCGGTGCTTTACAGCACCGTCAATATTTTTGACTCGCATGAAGCCATGGAGGTTGAAAAAATCCTGCTCGCGATCTCAGAGCCGGATAACCCGGAACCTCTCAAAGTCGCCCTGGCCATGGATATGATGGGCGCCAGCGGTGAAGACATTCTGTCGGCTCAGGGCGACCCGCGGCAGTGGCAAGATCGCCTGACTGCATTTCGAGAATATTTTCGGGTGTGGCAACGCTCCGGATTTGTCCGCATGTTCCGAATGGTTTTGGCCCGCGAGAAGATCAGACAACGCCTTTTATCTCTTCCGGATGGGGAACGGAGATTGACCAACGTTCTGCATCTCGCCGAGATCATCCATCAAGAATCCGCGCAACGAAATCTCGGCATTGCCGGCCTCTTAAAGTGGCTGGCGGAGCAGCGCGACCCTCAGTCACCGCGTCTTGAAGAACATCAGCTTCGATTGGAAAGTGATGCCGCTGCCGTAAAAATTGTGACCATTCACAAGAGTAAAGGGCTGGAATATCCGGTGGTGTTTTGCCCCTATAGCTGGGAGGGCTCATATGTAAAAGACCATGATATTATTTTTCATCAAACCGATGACGACCGGTGCCTGACACTGGATTTGGGCTCGGATGCACACAATTTAAATCTTATCCAGGCTCAGAATGAGCTGCTGGCTGAAAATATCCGGCTATTATACGTCGCCCTGACCCGGGCAAAATCCATCTGTTATCTGGTATGGGGGCGAATCAATACCGCTGAATCTTCGGCCCTTGCATATCTGTTGCATCCCGGCGACCGTCCCCGGATTGATTTCCGTTTTGAAGATCTCGTTGCCGAGCTGAAGCAGCGTGTTGGCGCCATATCAGATGCAGACCGCCTGGCTGACTTAAATCGGTTGGCAAAAAAATCACAGGGTGGTATCGAGGTGGCTGATTGGCCCGAGCCTTCGGAGCTCAGCTTTTTTGAACAATCGAAGGTTGCTGAACCATTAACCTGCCGAAAATTTACAGGCAAAATTGACCGCACCTGGAAGGTTTCAAGCTATTCATCGCTGATTTCAAAGCGAATTTCCGACATCGATCTTCCCGACCGCGATGCCGCGGCCGACCTTTACCGGCACCTCGCGGATACGGCTGAAAAATGGCCTGATCCCCGGGAAGCCGGTGCGCGAAAAGATATTTTTGCATTTCCAAGAGGCTCGCGTTCCGGAAATTTTTTCCACGACCTTTTTGAACAGCTGGATTACCGCGCCTGTTCTGCCGGAGATTCAAGCAAACCGGTTCAAACCTTGCTCCAGACCTATGCTTTTGACGGGTCCTGGCAGCCGATTATCTCCGAGTCGGTTTCACATGTATTAAATATACCCTTAAGCCCGCTACAGCCGGACCTAATCCTTTCTTCGATTGCATTCGAACACCGCATCAACGAAATGGAATTCTACTTTCCTTTGAAAGCGATCACCCCTCAAACGCTGCGAGCTGTATTCAGGCGACTGGACAGCAGTGACGGCCGCAGTGATTTCCCTGGCAGAATGGGAAAACTCATCTTCAGTCCCGCTGCGGGCTACATGAAAGGCTACATGGATCTGGTTTTTGAATATCAGGACAGATTTTACCTGGTAGACTGGAAATCCAACTATCTCGGTCCGAAAATCGATGACTACGGCCAGGGGGCCATTCAGCAGACGATGCAGGAAAATTATTATATTCTGCAGTACCATCTATACGTGCTGGCGCTGTGTCAGTATTTGCGCCTGCGCCAGCCCGCCTTTAGATACGGATCTGATTTTGGCGGTGTTTTCTACATATTTATCAGGGGAATCGACAGGCGGCGCAATCCGGAATTTGGAATTTTCCATGATCTTCCGCAAGTCGATTTTATTAATGCGCTGGGAAAAGCATTGATACCGGGATTCACGGAATTAAATGGTTAACTTGATAAGATAATGAAACAGAGCACCCTGAAAAGTTTATTGCAAAAAGGTCTGCTGTCTGAGATCGACATTCATTTTGCAAAATTTATCAACAGCCTTTCACCTGATAACGATCCGGACATATTTCTGGCGGCTGCCATGGTCAGTCATGCCACCGCCGGCGGGAATATCTGCCTTAACCTGGCAACGGTCGCCGGAAATCTGCTCAAGGGGTCAGCGGAGTACCAGGATGCCGTTGTCTGTCCGCAGCTCGATGTCTGGCTGGAAAAACTGAAAGCCCATCCGGCCGTCGGGCATCCCGGCGAAAAATGCCCTCTAATCCTGGATGCTAAAAACCGGTTCTACCTGTATCGATACTGGGACTATGAAAATACACTTTCTAAATCCATTGAAACCAGAATCTCCGGAAATATTGCAGATCTGGATCTTCAGGGACTGAAGAAAAGCCTGGACCGGCTGTTTCCAAAAAGCGAAAAACCGGAAATTAACTGGCAAAAAATCGCGGCCACAGTCGCCTGTTTAAGGCCGTTCAGTGTTATCACCGGCGGACCGGGCACCGGAAAAACATTTACAGTCACCAAGGTTCTGGCGCTTTTACTGGAGCAGGCGCGCGCAAAGATACGTCAGATTTATCTGGCAGCGCCCACCGGCAAAGCCGCCGCCAGATTAAAAGAGTCCCTCGAACACGCCAAAGGCCATATGAATTGCAATGATGCCGTCAAAGCCGGGATCCCTTCAGATGTGTTCACCGTTCATCGCTTGCTCAAACCCATAAAAGGGTCTCCGTATTTCCACCATGATCGGGATAATCCCCTGATGGCAGAGGTGGTTGTGGTCGATGAAGCCTCCATGGTCGATTTGGCCTTGATGGCCAAACTCTTCCAGGCGGTTCCCGAAAGTGCACGGTTGATTTTAATCGGTGATAAGGACCAGCTGGCTTCGGTCGAGGCCGGTTCTGTTCTGGGCGATATTTGCGACCGGGGAAAGATGCACGGTTTTTCGGTCTCCTTTATGGATCGCATCAAAGCGTTAACCGGAGAAGATCTGAACCGGAAGGTTAACGCATCTGACAAAGGCAGCGGCCTGCAGGATTCAATTGTCGTGTTGCAAAAAAGCTATCGGTTTGACGCCGATAGCGGCATTGGCGGATTAAGCCGGACGGTCAACCGGGCAGACGCTGACAGGGCAATAGGCATCCTCGAGGATTCCGAAGATAAATCCATCAACTGGCAGCAATTAAACCCAAACGGAGATCTGATCGCAACCTTATCGCGTCAGATCGTATCGGGCTATCAGGCCTATCTTAAAACCAGGGACCCGGAAAAAGCGCTGTGGCGGTTGCAGCGCTTTAAGATATTGTGTGCTTTAAACGTCGGCCCGCTGGGGGTTCAAGCCGTGAATAAACTGGCGGAACAGGTATTGAGCCGACAGAATTTGATACAGATGGACCCCATGGCGGAAAGTCCCTGGTATGCCGGCCGGCCCGTATTAATTACACGGAATTACTACCCGCTTGGATTATACAACGGTGACATCGGTATTACAATGCCGGGTGCCGGAGCCGGAGAGAAGGATCTGTATGTTTATTTTCCGGAAGAGACCGGAGGTGTTCGCCGTTTCCAGACCCATCAACTACCGGAACACGAAACGGTCTATGCCATGACGGTTCACAAAAGCCAGGGCTCCGAATTTGATGAGGTTCTTTTGATTCTACCGGATAAAGATTTTAGCATCCTGACCCGTGAACTGATTTACACAGCGCTGACCCGCGCACGCAAAAAAATTCGCATCTGGGGCAATCAGTCGATTATCCGAAATGCCATTGAGCGAAAAATTGAGCGCACTTCAGGTCTGCGGGATGCATTGTGGGGCGATCGATAACAGAGGTCAGAAAACAGCTGTCGGATGACAGAGAAAAGCGGACAGGGCAGGTGATAGAGATCAGAAAATAAGGTTGTCCATTTTATGAGTCAAGCACCTCAAGTTTTACGTTTTTTGCCCAATAGATCTGACCGCATCGGCTCAAAGAAAGGCGATATATTATCCGGGCTTTCAGCTTCCGACAGCGCTTCTCGGGCCAATTTCTCGATCTGTTGTTGTGATTTCTGGGTAGGTTGAAAAGCGTTTAATTCCACCGTTTGACAAATCAAATCCACCGCATGCTCAAGGGTGACCTTGCCGATGTTAATGACGAGGTCATACAAGCGGGAATCCCAGGTATCCTTTCCATAAAGTTTCAAACTCCACTTTGTTCTTTCCTCATCGACCTTTTTTACCATTTGAGCGGCATCTTCCTTGGAGACCTTTTCCCGTTTCATCATGTAGGCGACACGCTCTTTCATATCGGCATTGATTCTAACTTTAAGCACATGCGAAATATCAGGAACGATAAAATGTCCGGCAAAACCATGGTAAATAATTTTACCTTTGGCCAGCTCATTTAAAATGGCCGCTTTGATGTACTTGATGTATTTTTCGCGTCCGAAAGTGTACTTCTCCAAAAAAGAAGGTGCATCTTCAATTGCACGAATGAGTCTCAGTTCGGAGATATTGAATTTCTTTGAAGTACCAATGAGGATATCTCTGGAGATACAATTAAGGCCCAGCCTTTCGGCCACCCTTGTCGCAACTTCGTTGCCGTGACTGTATGAACCTTTTGAAATGACGATAACAGACATATTATCTTAAATCCTCTTTAAATGATTTGATGTTAAAATGTATTTTATTGGATATTGACTGTCAAGGAAAAAGCAGGCTTAAACGGATAGGTTGATGGCCTTGGAGCGAAAAGAGATCAGGCCCTCCGGGTGCAGGAAACTGCTTCCGTTAGAACAGCATGAATTTCCGCCAGCAAATTGCAGGATTCCATGCATTGTGGAAAAACCTGTCGACGGAGACAGTGCAAGCAGGGACTTTTGACCAGATAGCCAATTTCAAAATCGAAGCGGTAGTTTAAGTTTTTCGGTATTGATTTCATTTTTCAGTGTCTGATTGCCCCCGGGGTTCGAAGACAGGTTTTGCTTGCACCAAGGGAAATCCAAAAGAAGCCGTCTCATATCATACATCCAACCGGTCACACAAGTGATAATTTACATTTGTTAAGCCCTTAAGGGTGACCTAAAGTTACAAGTGGACTAAAGTGCCTAAAGTTAAGGAATTCTGTCTATTTTAATTTATTGCTCACGCAAAGACGCTAAGTCGCAAAGAATTTTTATTTAAACAATAGAAAAACCGTTGACATCTTTGCGCCTTTGCGGCTTTGCGTGAGGCCCAGGCTTTAGGTCATTTTAGGCATTTTCAGTTGCGACTCCTGGCGGCTTAAGAATTTTTGATATTGAATCATTTTCGCAAAGGCACGGACAGCACGCTCGGGGGTCGGAAAAAAAACACCTTTAAATTCATGTTTTTTAACTGGATATACGGTCTGGTGCTTTTCATCGGGCAGCATACTGACCCCGTAGACCGGTTTGTTATACTGTTCCATTAAACGAACAATCCGGGCGATATAGTCTTTTTCGAACTTTTTAAGATCGTTGTGAGTTTGTTTTATGAATTCAGATGAATAGTTGGAATCGGCCTTTAAAACCGCCTGTCCCATGTTCTTAAACACCTTCTGGCGTCCCACAATTCCCAAATTGATGACGGCATCGCAGCCATCCCATTTCAGCAACAATTCCAGTACGGTTTGGGGGATTGACGGATCGCGTTCGCCAACCAGATCGATGGGATTGGAGCGACTCCAGTAGGGCGGCAGGATTTTATCAATGTCTTTTATGATATCGTCGGACAGTTCGGGAACAGCCAGGCCAAATTGTGCGCATAAATCGGCCGTAACCACCCCCCATCCGCCGCCCAGGGTCATGATGGCCGCACGGTTTCCTTTCGGCAAAGGCAGGGAGGAAAAGGCGGCACCTAAATCCAGCAGCGCCATCGGTTGGTCAACCTTAACGATGCCCGCCTGGAGACAGACCGCATCAAATACCCGGCTGTCAGAGGTTAGGGCGCCGGTGTGGCTGGCGGCCGCCCGATTCCCCGCCTGACTTTGACCACCTTTTAAAAGCACGATCGGTTTCTTTTTCCCCACCCGGCGGGCGCCATCAAAAAACCGGCGTCCGTTTTTGACACTTTCGACATATAACATTACCGTGCGGGTTAAGGTGTCGACTTCCAGCCCATCAAGATAATCTTCGATACACATCATGGCTTCATTACCGGATCCGCAAAAACCGCGAATGCCGATACCCTGTTGTTCGGCAAATGCCAGCAGCTGTACGCCCATATTGCCGGACTGGGAGACCATGGTAGTCGAACCGGCCCTGGGCTTGGCCGGAAATCCGGTACAGTAAAAATTAATATGCGGGTTGCAGATGCCCATGGTATTGGGGCCCAGGATCAGAATCCCCGCTTCGCGGGCGGCCCGCACCAGTCTGGCCTCCAATTTCTTGCCCGCCTCACCCGTTTCACCAAAACCGGAGGTAATCAGGAGCATGTTGCCGATGCGCTTTTCTTTCAGCTGGGGTATCAGGTCCAGAACGCCGCCAGCCGGAATGGTCACCACCGCCAGGTCAACCGGTTTGGGAATATCGCAGACTGTTGGATAGGTTTTACGCCCGGCAATGGTGTCGGTTGTCGGATTGACCAGAAATATGTCGCCCTGGTACCCTCCGCTGATCGTGTTCGACATTAGCATATGTCCCCATTTGCCCATCTTGCCCGAAGCACCAATAAAAGCGATCGATTTCGGATAGAATATGGCGCCGATCGCATCCGGTGCGACAGGGGGCGGCGGCGGGTCAACTTTTTGTTCACCGGGGACCACCAATGCGTCCACTGCCCAGAGGCGGCCATCCGATGAAGCCAGCAGGGGGTTGATATCGATCTCAGCGACTTGCGGAAGCGCAACACCGATGCGTGAAAGCCCGCTGAGCGTTTGAATGATTTGTTGGCGGTTAATTGCGGCTTCCCCCCGATACTCCCCCAGCAATGCCGTTGCCTTGATTTCCGTCAGCATATCCGCTGCATCGCTTTCGGTGATGGGCGCCAATCGAAAGGTAACATCAGCCAACGCTTCAGTGAAAACACCGCCAATGCCGAACATAATTACGGGTCCAAATTGCGGGTCCCGGAACAACCCGGCGACCAGTTCTCTTTTTCCCTGGATCTGCGGCTGGACCAGAAGGCCATCCAGATCATTTCCGGCCGCCGCGGCGATTGCGTTTACTGCCTTTTCAATTTGCTCAGAATTGCCAAGATTTAAATGTACCAATCCGCGTTCTGTTTTATGGGCCAATGACGGACCCAACCCCTTAATCACCACCGGATAGCCAAACTCCCTGGCTGCTGAAATGGCCTCGCTGTAATTGGCTGCTACCGTTTCCGGCACAACCGGCACGCCATATTCTTTGAGAAGTATTTTGGCTTCGGCCTCGTTCAGGACGGCTTTCGTTTTTTGCCGGAAAGCGTCGATTATTTCCTTAACACTCATTTTCGATCTCCGTAGATTCTGTTTCGACTATTCCATTCAAATTTCTAATTGGTTTAGATACATTATTTTTCAGCCGCGCAAAAGCTTAAAATGAGAATGCAAACAGATACACGCGCAAAACGAGCCAGGTCAAGAATAATATATTCCATTTCGAGTTTCTTTACGAAGCAGTTTGTGGTATTCATATAAGTGTTTAATATTTAATTAATTATTCGAATTGCTACCGGAAGGAAAAAATATGCGGGTTGGAATCGGATATGACATTCATCGTTTGGTGGAAGGGCGTCCGCTGATATTAGGCGGGGTGCCCATAGCGCACGAAAAAGGTTTGCTGGGGCATTCAGATGCGGATGTGCTGGTGCACGCGATGTGCGATGCGCTGCTGGGAGCAGCCGGTTTAGGCGATATCGGAGTCCATTTTCCGGATACGGATCCGCAGTTTAAAAATATATCCAGCCTAAAACTACTATCCCAGTCCTGTCAAATGCTGACGGAAAAAGGATTTCGCATCATTAATCTCGATTCAATCATATTTGCCGAAGCACCGAAAATAGGATCTTATCGATACGAGATGCAAAACATCCTGGCAAAAGAAATCAACATCGCACCGAATGGCGTCAATATCAAAGCAACGACCACCGAAGGATTGGGGGTGATCGGAAAAGGGGAGGGGATCGGTGCGATGTGTGTTGCCCTGCTCGAATGAAACAGGCAATGATGGTTGCCCGTATTCCATGATTCCACCATTCCAATTGTCGAGCGCAGTGTTCGTTTAAACCTCCATGTTTTCAATAAGATATAGAAATGCCGAGGCACGATGACTTCGTTTAAACTCGTTTCCGATTTTGAGCCCTCCGGCGACCAGCCCCAGGCTATTGAAGCGTTAAGTCGAAATATACGCGATGGACGTCGACACAATGTGCTGCTGGGGGTTACCGGTTCGGGCAAAACATTTACAATGGCCCAGGTCATTGCGCGGGTCGACAAGCCGACGCTGGTACTGGCGCCCAATAAAACCCTGGCCGCACAGCTTTATAATGAGTTTAAACAGTTATTCCCCGAAAATGCGGTCGAGTATTTCGTCAGTTATTATGATTATTATCAACCCGAGGCTTATATCCCTTCAACGGACACCTATATACAAAAGGATTCATCCATAAATGACATGATCGACAAGCTGCGCCATTCTGCTACGCGTTCCGTCTTATCGCGCAGAGATATCGTGGTTGTCGCCAGTGTCTCATGTATTTTCGGACTGGGAGCACCGGAAGATTATTTGTCCCTGCGGGTGGATCTCGAAGTCAATATGGAAATCGTCCGGGACAAACTCCTCTTCGACCTGATTTCGATGCACTATGAGCGTAACGATGTCGACTTCTTTCGGGGCGTATTCCGGGTGCGCGGCGACCGGGTGGAAATCTTCCCGGCCTACGAGGAAGATCAGGCGATTCGGATTGATTTCTTCGGGGACCAGATTGAAAGCATCGCTTTGTTTGACGCCCTGAGAGGAAAAGTGCTCAAGCGCCTGAAACGGGTTACAATTTTCCCGGCAAGCCATTATGTTACTTCCAGGGTCACCCGCAAAAATGCCATCGATACCATTGTCAAGGAGTTGAAGGGGCGCATTGAATATTTTCGAAAGGAAAACAAATTAATTGAAGCCCAGCGTATCGAAGAGCGGACCCATTTCGACCTGGAAATGATGCAGGAACTCGGGTACTGCCACGGTATCGAAAACTATTCGCGGCATCTGACCGGAAGAAAAGCCGGCGAGCCCCCTCCGACCCTGTTAAGCTATTTCCCAGAGGATTATTTAATGATCATTGACGAAAGCCACATAGCCATCCCGCAGCTCCGGGGGATGTATCGGGGCGATCGGTCTCGTAAAGAAACGCTGGTCGAATTTGGATTCCGGCTGCCGTCAGCCCTGGATAACCGCCCGCTTAAATTTGAAGAGTGCCGGGCAAGCATTCCCCAGGTGGTCTATGTCTCCGCCACCCCGGCCGATTACGAACTTTCAAAATCCCGGGATTCCCTTGTTGAACTCATTGTCCGGCCGACCGGGCTGGTGGATCCGAAGGTGGAAGTGCGCAGTGCTGAAAATCAGGTGGACAATCTTTACGAAGAAATCATACGGCGCCAAAAACACAACGAGCGGGTTCTGGTGACAACCTTGACCAAACGGATGGCCGAAGACCTTACCGAATATTACTCGGATCTGGGCGTTCGGGTCCGCTATTTGCATTCGGACATCAATACCCTTGAACGCATGGATATAATTCGAGACCTTCGGTTGGGAAAATTTGATGTTCTGGTAGGCATCAATCTGCTGCGCGAAGGATTGGATATACCGGAAGTGTCGCTGGTGGCCATACTCGATGCGGATAAAGAAGGTTTTCTGCGTTCGACGCGATCGCTTATCCAAACCTTTGGTCGGGCGGCCCGGAACGTCCGGGGAACGGTCCTGTTGTATGCCGACACAGTCACTCGTTCAATGCGTCAGGCTATGGAAGAAACCGAACGGCGCCAAAAAATTCAGCACCTTCATAATCAGCGGCACAATATCACGCCGCAAACCATTCAAAAAGAAGTGACCCAGATTTTTGATTTTGGAAAAGAAATTGAGGCTGCTTCTGAAAATAAAATCGCAGAGGGTGTGGATGAATACAAATCGCTGGACGATATCGATACGGTCATAAGATCCCTGGAAACGGAAATGAAGGCAGCAGTGAAGTCTCTTGAATTCGAACACGCCGCAGAACTACGCGATCAAATTCGGGATCTGAAGAAGCTGATTGTCTTAGAAATTTAATAAAGGGTTTCATTGGTTTGATTTGTTCTATTGGTTAAGTGAGGCGGCCTATCAAACCTTTCAAACCAATTTAACCAATCAAACTAATAGAACATATAAAAGCGTTCAAATCTCACATTAATGATGAAGGAATTAACCAACCATAACAGGCAGAGCTTGAACATTGAAGCGAAATTAAACCGAACGGCCCATGAACCGGGTGTGTATCTCTTAAAAGACGCAGACGGGCGAATCATTTATATCGGCAAAGCACGCAATCTTAGAAAACGTCTGGCAGCTTATTTTAAAAATAGCGGGCACATGGATATGAAAACCGGTGTACTGGTCAATAAGGTTTGTGATTTTGATACGATTCTTACCGGCAATGAAAAAGAGGCCCTGATATTAGAGTCCAATCTGATCAAGCGCCACCGACCCCGCTACAATGTGGTTTTAAAGGATGACAAACGCTATCCTTCCCTAAGATTGGATCCCGCAGAGGATTATCCGAGTTTTACAATCGTGCGCAAAATCGGAGAAGACGATGCGATCTACTTCGGTCCTTTTGCCTCTGCCCATGCGGTCCGCGAAACCCTTAAAACCATAAACAAGACCTTTAAATTACGGAAGTGCCGTGCCAAAGATTTTAAAACGCGTACCCGTCCATGTTTACATTGCCAGATGGAAGGTTGCCTGGCGCCCTGCTGTTTGGATGTTGACCCACAGGTCTACCAGGAGCTGGTAAATGAGGCCATCATGTTCCTCAAGGGTCGGGCTTCGGATCTGGTCGCAAAAGTCAAAAAACAAATGAATGCTGCCGCCCGGTCCCAGGAATTTGAAAAGGCCGCCCGGCTGAGAGATAAAATGTTTTCGCTGCAAAGGACAATCGAGAAGCAAATTGCGGTCACCACCGATTTTAAAGACCGGGATGTTTTTGCAATTGTCAGAGCCAGAGGCTATGCATGGGTTACGGTTTTGAACGTCATGGGGGGCTTTCTCAAAGGCACACGGCATTTTAGCTTTGAAGAAACCATATCGACCGACGCCGAAGCCTTAGGCCTCTTTATTCGACAATATTACGAAAAGACGAATTTTTTGCCCCAGGAGATTTTGGTCTCGGCGGAGATGGAAGACGCGAAACTTATCGAAGCCTGGTTTAAAACGGTCAAGCGCAAAAAGGTAAAAATCCTGCGTCCCCAAAGAGGGGAAAAAGCAAAATTGATGCAGATGGCACACCACAATGCCGAAAACGAGCTCCAGGGTTGGATTGCCGCACGAGCCGCAGAAATGGAGCTGTTATCGCGGCTTCAGAAAAGGCTTAAACTGGCCAAATTGCCCGGGCGAATTGAATGTTTTGACAACTCCAATATATCGGGAGCCGAGCCGGTTGCCAGTATGGTCGTCTTTGAAAACGGTAAGGCCAAAAAATCAGCGTACCGCAAGTTTAAGATCAAAGCCGTAAACGCGCATGACGATTATGCCTATATGTCGGAAGTCTTGACCCGGCGGCTCGCGAAGTTAAGCTTGCAGCAGCCGTCGGTATCGTTTCCGGATCTTTTGATGGTTGATGGCGGCAAAGGACAGTTAAACATCGCCCTGGCCGTAATCAAGGAGCTGGGCCTGGAAGATCAGTTTGAACTTATTGCGATTGCCAAAAAAGATGAGAAAAAAGGGGAGGTTGAAGATAAGGTATTTAAGCCGCGCAGAACCAATCCGATCGTTTTTGGCAAAGACAGGGATCTGCTTCTTTTCTTACAGCGGATCAGAGACGAAGCCCATCGATTTGCAATCAGCTTCCACCGCAAACGCCGCACGAAAACCGCTCTGCAATCGGAACTGGATGCAATCGCGGGCATCGGCAAAAAAAGAAAAGCAATCCTGCTGAAGCATTTCAAAAGCATAAAAAAAATCCGGGAAGCAAATATCGACGAACTCAATGCGCTTCCCGGAATTACGCTTTCGGCTGCTGAAGCCGTTCACAAGTATTTCAATTCTGAATTGAAATAGGTTCATAGGTTCTGGGTTCAAAGGTTTCAGGGGTTCTTTTCTCTGGTTGCTGGTTAATGATTTTAGTGGATTCGCTAATTGGTCAAATGGTCAAATAGCTTAAAATGGATTGAATCCTTTGACGAATTGACGATTCAACTAATTAACCAGTTAACTTTGCTCTCTGTTTACTGCTTTGGGTTATCTAACCTTTGAACCCTTGAACCCTGAACCGTTTAACCTGCTAAAAATCCAACTTTTTGAGAACCTCCTTCAGTTCCTGGACGGCGGCCGCAGATTTTTGTAAGGCGGCATTTTCTTCTTCGGTTAACGTAATCTCAATGATTTCCTCGGCACCACCGGCACCCAATTTAACCGGAACACCAATAAACAAATCATTTATGCCGTACTCGCCTTCAAGGTATACCGCGCAGGGCAAGATTTTCTTTTTGTCCTTTAAAATAGATTCCGCCATCTCAACTGCCGCAGAAGCCGGCGCATAATAGGCGCTGCCGGTTTTTAACAAACCGACAATCTCAGCGCCGCCGTTGCGTGTGCGGTCGACCAGCGCATCAATCCGATCTTTAGAAAGCATTTCGGTGATGGGAATTCCGGCAACGGAGGAGTAACGCGGCAGAGGAACCATCGTATCACCGTGCCCGCCGAGAACAAAAGCATGGGTGTTTTCCACCGAAACATTCAATTCCATTGAGATAAAGGCCCGAAACCGGGCTGAATCCAGAACCCCCGCCATACCCAGAACCTTTTTTTTGGGGAAACCGCTGGCTTCATAAGCCACATGACACATGGCATCCAGGGGATTGCTGACAATGATCAGGATTGAATCCGGGGATAAAGCCGTAACTTGCTGGGTCACCGCTTTTACGATACCGGCATTGGTGCTGATGAGGTCATCACGGCTCATTCCCGGTTTTCGGGGTATGCCTGCCGTAATAATGACGATATCGGAGTTCGCTGAAGCATCGTATGCATTGGCGCCTGTAAGATGGGCGTCATGCTTTTCAATAGGCGCTGCTTCGACCAGATCCAGAGCCTTGCCCTGAGGAACGCCCTCAACGATATCGATTAAAACGACGTCGCATAGTTCTTTTTCGGCCAGGCGCTGCGCGGCGGTGGCACCGACATTTCCGGCCCCGATAACGGTTACTTTTTGGTTCATGAGTGACTCCTTCCATCTTGCGGGTTAAAGGTTTTAAATATTAAAGCGCTACAAGTTTAATTGAAATTGACAGTTCCCGCCATAGTTTACATTTTTGTTAAGTTGAGCCCATGATTATCTATCACTTTGATTGTCAGCCCAATCTAGAAAGTTCTCTTATATTGACAGGGACTACAAAAAAAGGTTAAATTATAATTACTTCGATAAATTCTGGGCTTTTTTTGGATTGACAAAATATAGCCGCGCTGACAAAAGAATATTGTTTCAGCCCCAGCCCAATCCTTAGCCTGATATGAGTAAATATCCTACATTATTAAAGGAAATGTGGCTCTGGTCCGATAGTAGCATCGAAGAACTTAATAACGCTAAGGCATCAAGTTTATGGCTATCGTTAATCTAAAAAAAAGACAAATTGAATGCAAAATCGTCTACTACGGGCCGGGCCGATGCGGTAAAACAACAAATTTGGAGTATATCCACAAGAGTTTCAAAAATCAAGTCATGGGAGAGATGGTCTCCATTAATACGGATGGGGATCGAACCCTTTTTTTTGATTTTCTTCCGCTGGATCTGGGTAAGGTGAGAGGCTGTGATCTTCGGGTGCAATTATACACCGTTCCGGGACAGGTCCGCTACAGCTCCACCCGGAAACTGGTGTTAAGAGGGGCTGATGGTGTTATCTTCGTTGCGGATTCGCTGGAAGTCAGGCGCGAGAAAAACTTGCTTTCCCTGAAAGATCTGCAGCAAAACCTAAAAGATTATGGTCTCAGCATCTTCAAAGTACCGCTGGTGATGCAGTTTAACAAACGGGATCTTGATGGTGCAAATATCCCGATCATGTCGCTTGAAAAAATGCAGCATGATCTCAACCGACAATTAAAAGTCCCGTGGTTCCCCAGCGCCGCCCTAAAGGGGGGGGGAGTGGGCAAGACCCTTCACGCCTGCCTGAAGCTTGTTATGCTGGCGATCCAGAGTGAATTAAGCTAGACCATACATTCTTTCATGTACAGGCCTAAATTGGCCAAAATGAGCTGCAAGGTCTAAATTCGTGGTGCCAATCTGGCGCCATGCTTATATTGTAGAGAAGTACTTTATATGACTCGGAAAAATCATCTTTTTGGCTCCCGATCATATTTTTTATTATTAAATTGGGATATTTTCGTGTTATAATTGGTGTATCCTATAAATTATCATCTGCTTGATTTGATTTAAAATATAGCCTGAATTTATGAATACCAATAGCGATTTGTCCGGAAGTTTGACCTTTCTTAATTTAGGTGAATTATTAAATCTGCTCGGTAGCAACGGTAGCACAGGCGTATTGCGCATCACCAGCAGCTTCGCATCGGAGTCGAGCAGCGTGTATCTGCATAAAGGCAACCCCATAAACGCTGTTAACGGCTCGTTGACCGGCCTGGATGCAGTTTTTGCATTATTTGGCTGGACCGAAGGCCAGTTTGAGTTCATACAGGAAGAGGTCACCTGCCCGAAGGCCATCACCAAGAACAGAATGGAAATCATTCTGGATGGCCTGCGATTGCTGGATGAGGGTAAGATCAAAAAGGTGGGGCAGTCCCCTGGCGCCAAAAAGCAACCCGAATCCCCGGTCGTATCCGGAAAACTTCCGTTAATTAAGGGCCCTTTGGTCGATTATTCATATATTGTCGACGAAGAAGGGTTTTATGATGGTGATGAGATCGTGCAGGAAGGCAATCATGGTGATTGGATTTGGGTCATCCTGGAAGGTACCGCCGAGATTAGCAAGCAGGCCGAAACTGGCCCCGTACAACTGTTGAGGATAGGTGATGGCGCCTTTCTGGGCAGCGTCGCCGCCTTAATCTCCGGCGGCAAGGTGCGCAGCGCGACCGCCAAAGCCGTGGGCAACGTGCAGTTGGGGATGCTGGATTCCCAGCTGCTCGCCAATGAACTGGCCAATGTTTCCGCCGATTTTAGAAGTCTATTGATCAGCATAGACTCAAGATTACGGCAAATTATTGAAACGGCAGTAAAAATCAAAGACAACGACCATAATTTCGCAGAAATTATCCGGGGCAAAAAACAGCTGATAAAGCAAGGACAGAAGGAAGATCGCTTATTCGCAATAAAGGGTGGAGAGGCGGTCATTGCCCGTGAAACCCAAAACGGTTACATGCCGCTCGCTCAACTCAAAAAGGGCGACTATTTCGGGTGGATCCCGTTTCTGGATGTGGGACATGAACCTTATTCCGCCGCGGTTTTTTCATCGCAAGATCTAAAATTAGCGGCTGTTGACGCGGCCAAATTGCAATCTGAACACGAGGGCCTGTCGTCTACAATTAAAAACATCCTTGAACACCTGGCCACGTCTGTTTCAGTAAGCACCCTGGTGACCAGTGATTATCATAAAGGAAAGAGATAAAGAAATACCAATATCAACTGCCAAATAACCCAAACTGCGCGAGGACAATGGCCACACAAGAAAAAAGAAAACACGTTCGATTTAATTCGCTGAACCTTTCCTATGTGTGTCTGGATGATAATAACCAGGTCATCAAGCAAGGGATGGGAAGGACGCTCAACGTGTCCGAATCCGGTATCCTGCTGGAAACCCATTTCCCGATCGATAAAGCCCACACCGTCACCCTGACCTTGGGATTGGGGGAGGATCTGGTCGATATCAAGGGGCGTCCGATACACACACGCACAAACACGGGAGGCAAGCACGAAGTCGGCATCGAGTTTATCGAGCCCGAAAAAAAAGCCTGCCGGTCTCTTAAAAAATTTATTGATGCTTTCAGGGGGCAAAGCCAAGAAGACGAATGATCTGATCTGCTTTTAAACTTTTTTAAACCAACTTTCCACCTACCCCTTGACCTTCACCCAATAATATCCCATATAGATACGTTCAAATCGGCTTTTTAAATTTGCGGCTAAAAATCCCCCCTTTTGTCTGTTTATAAATAATATTATACATGATTTTAGGAAGTTATAATAATATTGGCCCCAAGAAAGGAGCGAAAAGATGAAAAAACCTGTCAGTGAAACCGATTTTCCGGAATTGAAGCTTTTAAAACGAGGCAAGGTTCGGGATATCTACGATCTTGATGAATATCTTCTGATGGTGGTTAGTGACCGGATTTCGGCATTCGATGTGGTCATGCCCGAACCCATCCCGGACAAGGGAATCATTCTAACCCAGATTTCATTGTTCTGGTTCGATATCGTTGAGCCGCTGATTCAAAATCATGTTGTTGCCAGCGATGTGGATCAATTCCCGGAAGTCTGCCATCAATATGCAGATGTGCTGCGGGGTCGCAGTATGCTGGTGAAAAAAGCCCAGCCCCTGCCGGTCGAATGCATTGTCAGGGGCTATATTTCGGGATCCGGCTGGAAAGAGTATACCCAAAAAGGCAGCGTCTGCGGGATTCAGCTGGCCGAAGGATTACAGGAATCACAGAAGTTGCCGGAACCCATTTTTACCCCATCGACTAAAGCCGAACACGGGGAGCACGATATTAATATCGATTTCGAGGGGGCTGCCAAGCTTGTCGGTCAGGCCCGCGCCGAAAAGCTCCGACAACTCAGCATCGAAATTTACAAAAGGGGCGTCGAGCTGGCGGATCAGAAGGGTATCATTATTGCCGACACCAAATTTGAGTTCGGCTTGATCGGGGATGAACTTATCCTGATCGATGAAATTTTAACCCCGGACTCATCACGGTTCTGGCCAAAGGAAAGCTACAGCCCGGGCGGAACCCAAAAAAGCTATGACAAACAATACCTGCGTGATTACCTCAATTCATTGGATTGGAACAAAAAAGCCCCGGGACCACCTCTGCCCGAAGACGTCATTTCCGATACACGCAAAAAATACCTGGAGGCCTTAACGCAACTGACCGGCAGCAGCCATGGGCTCTAAGTCACCCGACAGTCAAAATGTTTTCAAGCACCTACCCTTAGATTCATCTGCAGGGTTGCAGGCGGTCATGCTGGCCGATGTGGATTCAGATGATACCACCTTTTGCATTACCACCCGGACAGAACCGGATGATTTAGTCCCATCCATTCGCAAATTGGGCCTGATGCATGCTCCGGTACTGAAACAAAATCCCCCCGGATATATCATCGTCTGCGGATTTCGCCGGATTGCTGCCTGTCGGATGTTAGGCTGGACGCAGATTTATGCCAGGGTTTTGCAGAGAAACTTCGACTTTTCCGAAATGGCCCGGCTGGCGGTGGCCGATAATGCCATGCAAAGGCCACTGAACCTGGTGGAAACATCCCGGGCGTTGAAATTGTTGATGGCGGCTGACACTGAAAAGGAGGTCCTGGCGGCAGCGGCAGCAGAATTGGGTTTGCCGCTCAGCCCGGCCATTGTACCTAAACTGGAAAAAATTTGCGATCTGCCCCAGCCGATCCAGAAGGGCATTCTGGCGAACGCCATTGATCTGTCAATGGCGCTGAAACTTGATCGTTTTGAACCCGGGGATGGGCAAGCCCTGCTGGGGCTCTTCAATCACCTCAAATTGGGACTAAACAGACAGAGAGAACTGCTTTTGCTCCTGGAAGAAATTTCACTGCGTGAAGGGATTCCCATCCAGCAGCTGATGACTGAAAAACCATTAAAAGACGTTTTAGAAAATACGGAGATCGACAGGTCGGTTAAAAGACAAAAGGTACGAACCTATCTTCGGCGGCGGAGATTTCCGATGATTTCAAAGGCCGAGATGCAATACAAGGCATTTGTCAAACAGCTCAAGCTGGGTTCCAATATAAATTTGATGCCGCCGAAAGATTTTGAAGGGATGACCTATACGATGACAATTCGGTTTGATAATCAAAAAGAGTTAAAAAATTCGAAAGAAAAGCTTGAAAAAATCATACATCATCCCGACCTTGGTAAAATCCTCGATGGATAGAATCTATGCGGATATCAAAGCTTTTCATCAATAAACAGGTTGCCGATTATCCATCGACGCGATCCATTCAGTCCCGGCTGAATGTGCCCTCTGAATCCGTCCAGAACGCCCGGCAGGTATATGCAGCAATCTCACGGGCTGCCGATCCGGTGCAAAAAGGCAAAGAAGTTCTATACCTGACCCGCAACAGGGGGGCTTTCTTAAAAAAATGCCCGGGCACAAGTCATTATACCTGTTGCGATTATCAAATTCTGCACATCGGCACCTTTTGCTATATGGACTGTACCTATTGTGTTCTGCAGACTTATTTTCACCCCCCCATTCTGCAATATTTCGTAAATCACGACGATTTGATGGCGGAACTGGACTCGGTTTTGTCGCAGAAAAAAGTACTTCGCATTGGAACGGGAGAATTTACCGACAGTTTGATCTGGGAGCCGTGGACGGATGTGTCCAGTTTGCTGGTTCAACGCTTTGCGAAGCAAAACCATGCCGTCCTCGAGCTCAAAACAAAAACAACTGCCGTCGGGCAATTGAAAAACCTTGCACACAACCGTAAGACAATTGCGGCCTGGTCCCTGAACACCAAGCACATCATCAGCACCGAAGAACGCGCAACAGCCAGCCTTTCCGCCAGGCTGAAAGCTGCCGCCAGATGCGAATCCTGGGGATATCCGCTGGCATTTCATTTTGATCCCCTGATCATCTACGACGGTTGCGAAGCGGATTACGCCGGGGTCATCGAAGATCTGTTTGCGCACGTAGCGGCGGACAACATTGTGTGGATCAGCCTGGGGACCCTGCGGTTTCCTTCTTCGCTAAAGCCGATCATTCAGAACCGGTTTCCGGATTCTAAAATCGTATACGAGGAATTCATTACCGGACCGGACGGCAAAATGCGCTATTTTAAGCCGCTGCGGATTAACATCTACCGAAAAATCATCGCATGCATCCGCCAGCATGCGCCGGATGCGACGATCTACCTGTGCATGGAAAATGATGAAATCTGGCGAAAATCATTGGGCTTCATCCCTGATACGGTCGGAGGGCTGCCGCAAATGCTGGATCAAAGCGCTGTTAGACATTGTCAGCTAGATCAAGATGTTAGTTGTTAGTCGTCCGCTGTCCGTGGAATATGGCTTTAACTTTCATGGAAAAATGCAACGGACCAAGAACAACGGACAACAGACCAGATGCTTACAACTATGAAACGACTGATCGGGTTAATATTGGTTTGTTCATTATTTTTTATGTTCCAGCAGGTGAGTTTAGCCGACACCTGGCATCAGGTAAAGTGGGTTGTGGACGGAGACACGGTGGTGCTGAATAACGGGCAAAAGCTGCGCTATATCGGCATCAACGCCCCTGAATTGGAACACGACGGCCATAAAGCCGAACCGTACGGAGATGAGGCCAGACAGTTTAATGCATCACGGGTGAATCGGAAAAAAGTTCGACTGGAATTCGACAAAGAACGCAATGATCAATACGGAAGACTGCTGGCTTATGTTTTCCTAAAAGACAATGCCTTTGTAAACGCCGAAATACTTTCAAACGGTTATGCCTACCTGCTGTACCACCGGCCAAATATCAGGCACCATTCGGTGTTGCTCCAGTCTCAGCGCCTGGCGATGTCGGCTAAAAAGGGAATCTGGCGAAAATGGACGGAGCCCCGAAATAACTATGTGGCCAATAAACGGTCGCGCCGCTTTCACCTGCCTACCTGTCCGTTCGGTAAGCGCATAAAACCTCAAAACCGGGTTGTCTTTCGAAAACAATGGGAGGCATTCTGGGAAGGATATGCGCCGGCGAAGCGATGCATACCGGTGTTTGAAGTACCTGGGAATTAAGGCTTCTGGAATTATCCGCAGATTCCCCGAGTACAAATTATTTATCCGCAGATTTCGCAGATTTCCGCAGATTATTATTTTTTGATTAGTCCTTTTGCTTAGTGGCTTCTTCGATGATTTTTTCTGCGATCTGAGCCGGTACTTCATCATAATGGGAAAATTCCATGGTAAACATCCCGCGGCCGCCCGTCATGGATCGAAGATCCGAGGCATAGCTTAAAAATTCCGCCATGGGCACCTGAGCCTTAATCACCTGATTTTTTCCAGCGTTATCCATGCCCAGGACTCTGCCGCGTCGACCATTGAGATCCCCCATGATATCGCCCATAAAGTCCTCCGGCGTCGTGACCGTCAAATTCATGATCGGCTCTAGCAACGTCGGGTTGGCCTGTTCGGCCGCTTTTTTAAATGCCAGCGAGCCGGCAATTTTAAAGGCCATCTCCGAAGAATCCACTGCGTGGTAAGATCCATCATCCAGGGTGACCCTGAAATCGACCGTGGGAACGCCTGCCAATACGCCTTTTTGCGAAGATTCTACAATGCCCTTTTCAACGGCCGGAATGTATTGCTTGGGGATAACGCCGCCTACGATTGAGTCTACAAATTCGAAACCCTTACCCCGGGGCAGGGGCTCAATTTGAATCCAGCAGTCGCCGAACTGACCGTGACCCCCTGTCTGTTTCTTATGTTTACCCTGGACCCGGGCTTTGCCCTTAATGGTTTCCCGGTAGGGGACTTTGGGTGTATTTAACTGCGCTTCAACATTGAATTTGCGTTTGAGTTTTTCAATAACGGTTTCAACATGGATCTGTCCCAAACCGGATAAAAGAATTTCTTTTGTTTCGGACCGGCGATCCAACCTGATGGACGGATCCTCTTCGAGAAGCTTGGTCAGGGAGATAAAGATCTTATCTTCATCGCCTTTGGATTTGGCGGTCAGGGCAAAAGAGATCAGGCTCGGAAGGGGATCAGGGCAGTCGTATTTAATCCTGTCGGTCTCATCACAGAGCGTGTCGCCGGTTGTGGTTTCCTTTAGTTTGGCGACTGCGACGATGGATCCGGGACCGGCTTCGCTGGCCGGTTTTTGTTCTTTGCCGGCGATGGTTAATAACTGAGTAAATCTTTCCTTGGTTTCTTTATTGGGATTGTAAAACGTGCCGTCGCTTCCCAGCCGACCGGAAACGACGCGAAAGATGGTCAAGCGACCCGCATAGGGATCAGCCAGCGTTTTCACTACAAATCCGGAAAAAGGTGCATCCGCTTCCGGAGCCCGTTCAATCGGATCGCCGCTGGATGGATCCGAGCCGGGTTTTGCCCCGCGGTCTTTTGGAGATGGCATGCTCGTGGTGATAAAATCCATGAGAAGGCCGATGCCGATATTTTTCGTAGCGGAACCGCACAGCACCGGCACAAAAATATGCGACAGGATGCCCTTGCGCAGGGCCGCATTTAAATCTTCATCGGACAGCTCTTCGCCTTCAAGATACCTTTCAATTAACGCATCATCGGCTTCGGCAATATTTTCGATCAATGCCTCTCTTTCGCTTTCCACCAGATCCTGCATATCTGAGGGTATTTCTTCTTTTTTGGCCTTGCCGTCCGCGTCGTATATATATGCCCGGTTGCTGATGAGATCCACAATCCCTTTAAATTCGTCTTCCGCTCCTATGGGAAGCTGGAGAATAATTGGTTTGGGTGCGATACTGGCTTTGGCATCTTCAAAGGTCCGATTAAAATCCGCCCGCTCACGGTCGAGCTTATTGATAAATATCACACCGGGTTGATTGAATTCTTTGGCAAACTCCAATGCCAGTTCGGTTTGAACTTTGACGCCGTCAACGGCATCGATGACCACCAACACCCCGTCAGCCGCCTGCATGCAGCTTTTGGTATCAGAGAAAAAATTCTGATCACCGGGGGTGTCGATCAAATTCACGATATGGTTCTTATGGCTATATTGATGAAATCCACTGCTGATACTGGAGGTGCGCTTGAGCTCTTCCGGCTCAAAATCCATGGCAGTGTTGCCTTGCTCGACGCTTCCCAGACGTTTAATCGTGCCGGAATTGTAAAGCATGGCCTCCGCCAAAGATGTCTTGCCGGCACCCCCGTGACCAATAAGTGCTATGTTTCTGATACGCTCCACCGTTTCACTCATTTAGATACCTCTTTCGGTTGGGTTTTATGATGAAAAAATTTTTAAACGAGAATCAGTATCTGTTTCATTAAAAAAAATCAAGTTAAAAAATCGTATCCGAAAAGTGATTTTGTTTTAGGAAGATAAAAAATTCACGATTGCCCTTGGGGCCCAACAGGGGTGAGGGATAGACCGGCTGAGGCGTCAGCTTTATGGTCCCGAAAAAGTCCGATAAGTCCCTGATGACCTCCTGATGCAGTTGCGGATCCCTTACAACGCCGCCTTTTCCTACCTGGCCTTTGCCAACTTCAAACTGCGGTTTAATCAGCGCGAGGATGGATGCACCGGGCTTTAAGAACTTAACGAGGACCGGGACGACGATTTTAAGGGAAATGAAGGCAACATCAATCGTAATCAGATCCACCGGAGCCGGTATCGCAGCGGCGGTCATGTGGCGGACATTGGTTCGCTCGATAGCGATGACCCGCGGATCCTGGCGAAGTTGCCAGGCCAGCTGTCCGTAACCGACATCCACGGCATAAACGCGCTTGGCACCGTGCTGTAAAAGACAATCTGTAAATCCTCCGGTGGAGGCCCCCACATCAATGCAGACCGCGCCGCTCACGTTCAGCTTGAACCTGCGCAGTGCGGCTTCAAGCTTAAGGCCGCCCCGGCTGACATAGGGAATATCCGCTCCGGTAAGTTCAACCGTATCATCGGGTGAAACCGAAAACCCGGGCTTATCGACCGGACGGCTGTTAACACGAACTTTTCCCGCCATGATCAGGGCCTGAGCCCGCGGACGGCTTCGGGCCAGTCCTTTGGCGACAAGCAACGAGTCAAGTCTGTGTTTTTTTCGTGACACCTGATCAGACTGCCTGGCTGTTCGGCCATTGGTCAAGCCGATTGCCGGAGGACGTCACCAGATGATTGGCGGTTTCGACCACAGCGGTCGCGTCAATACCATATTTTGACCTGAGCAAATTTTGTGGGCCGTGCTCTACAAATTTGTCCGGAATGCCGATACGTTCCAGCTGAAAACCGCTAAAGCCGACATCATTGAGGGCCTCTAAAACCGCACTGCCGAATCCTCCCTGGCGAACATTTTCCTCTATGGTAATGATTCGCGGAATCTTTTTGGCCAGAGAATGAATAAGCTCGATATCCAGGGGCTTTACAAAGCGGCAGTCCACAACCGTGGCCGCAATGCCGTTTTCGGACAACTCAGCGTGGGCCTCCAAGGCCGCGTTAACCGTTTGACCGATTGCCAGAACAAGTACATCTTCACCCTCTTTCAATATTTTAGCCTTGCCGATCGGAATGGGCTTGATGACTTTATCTAAAATGACTCCGGTGCCTGATCCGCGCGGATATCGCAGCGCAATCGGTCCGTTATGTTGCAGTGCGGTAACCAGCATCCGGCGCATCTCATTCTCATCTTTAGGTGCCATGACGACCATGTTGGGCAAACTTCTAAGATAACTCAGATCAAAAAGACCGTGATGGGTGGAACCGTCTTCCCCCACAATGCCTCCGCGATCGATGGCAAATACAACATGCAGCGACTCCAGACACACATCATGTAAAATTTGATCGTATGCGCGCTGCAAAAAGGTGGAATAAATGGCAACAACGGGCTTCAGGCCTTCTGTTGCCATGCCGGCGGCAAAGGTGACCCCATGCTGCTCCGCAATGCCCACATCGAAAAACCGCTCTGGAAACAACTCTGCAAATTTTGTCAAACCCGTACCTTCGGGCATGGCGGCCGTTACGGCAATAATATTTTCATCGTCTTTTGCCAGCTGGGCCATCGTATCGCCAAACACCTGGGTGTAGGAAGGGCTGGGGGGTGGCTTGTCCAAGCAGTTTCCCGTTTCGACTTCAAACTGGGTGCAGCCGTGAAAATAAACCGGATTGCTTTCAGCCGGCGGATACCCTTTGCCTTTGCGGGTCAAGACATGCAATAGAACCGGCTCGTTCAGGTAGTTGATGTTATTTAATATGTCAATTAAATGATTTAACTTGTGCCCGTTAATCGGGCCGAAATACTCGAAATTAAAGGCCTCGAACAGCATTCCCGGGGTCACAAAGGTTTTTAAACTTTCTTCGGTTCTTTTGGCCAGCTGATAAATATCGTCTCCGAATTTGGGCAGCCATTTAAGAAAGTCGCCCAGTTCTTTTCTCAGTTCCTGCACGCGCTTACCCGAAAACTTGCGGCTCAGAAAAGAGGATAGGGCGCCTACATTGGGAGATATGGACATTTCATTATCATTGAGGATGACAACGAGATTTTTATCCTTATGGGTATCGCCGGCCTGGTTGAGGCCTTCATAGGCAAGTCCGGCGGTCATTGAGCCATCACCGATGATCGCAATCACCTTGGCATCTTCATGCTTTAAATCTTTTGCGCAGGCAACGCCGAGACTGGCGGAAATGGAGGTGCTGCTGTGTCCTGTTGTGAAGGTATCATAATCACTTTCGCTGCGACGCGTAAATCCGGAGATCCCGTTAAATTGTCGAAGGGTATGAAATCGTTCGCGTCGGCCGGTGAGCAGCTTGTGAGCATAGGCCTGATGGCCGACATCCCAGATGATCTTGTCCCGGGGGGTGTCAAAAACATAATGAATGGCGATGGCCAGTTCCACGGCTCCCAAGCTCGGGGCCAGATGGCCGCCGGTTTTGGATACGACCTCAACAATACGTTTGCGAATTTCTTCTGCCAGCAGCGGAAGATCATTACGCGGGATTTTCTTCAAATCAGCCGGCGAATTTATCTGTTCTAAAAGACTCAATTTTTTTTCTCCAACCGTTTATCTTGTTTACCTGCGCCTGAATACCCGGTGCCGCCGGGGCGGGACGGGGGCGCGCTTCATTTCTTTCTTTCTATGATGTATTTTGCGATGGCGCGCAAGGGTTCAGCTTTTTGATCAAAGGATTCAAGTGCCTGCAGTGCAGCTTCTACCAGCCGGCTCGCAAAATCTTTGGATTCTTCAAGGCCCAGCAGGGAAGGGTAGGTCGATTTGCGGCGAAGCCTGTCGGTTCCAACGGCCTTTCCCATAATTTCAGGATCACCCTCGACATTTAAAATATCATCAGTTACCTGAAAAGCAAGCCCAATGTTTTGCGCATAACTTTCAAGCTTTGAAATTCGGGACGAATTTATACTGCCCAGTATGGCGCCGCTGCTTATAGACGCCTCGATTAAAGCACCGGTTTTTAAGCGATGCATGGATTTTAGCTCAGCCAGGGTCAGATGTTCTCCTTCCGAAGTGATATCCAGCATTTGACCCTGAATCATACCACAATAACCGGACGCACGCGAAATCAGTTGAATGACGCGCAGCCACTTGGTGGCCTGTTCCACTTCATGGAGTTCAATGGAAGAAAGGGTTTGAAACGCTAACGTCAGCAGAGCATCACCGGCAAGAATGGCGGTGGCTTCGTCAAAAGCCATGTGACAGGTCGGCTTTCCCCTTCGCAGGGCGTCATCGTCCAGGGCCGGAAGATCATCGTGAATCAAAGAGTAGGTATGGATCATTTCAAGGGCACAGGCAGCTGGAAGGGCATCTTCAATATCACCGCCAGCGGCCTCCGCCGCTGCCAGGCACAATACCGGTCGGATGCGTTTGCCCCCCGCCATCAAAGAATATGTCATGGCCTCAAGAATGCGGTCAGTTTTGTCAGAAGCTTTTAGAAGCGCTTCCAGCGCAGCGTTAATCCGTTTATTATGCCTGCTAAGGTATGCATTCAAATCAAACATAAATCAAAAGAATTCCTGTTACTGGCGCCTGGCTCTTGGTCACTGGTTCCTTTCGGCTTGTCTCCGGCTCGGCCGGCAGCAAGCAGCCGGCAGCCGGCGGTTAGTCGCCATTCCTATCGTCTTCAGCGCCAAAAGGCGCTTCGGTAATCCGCCCTTCGGCGTTTTTCATCAAAATAGTGACTTTTTTTTCGGTTTCGTCCAGTTTTTTGGAACAGAGCTCTGTCAGTTTCATGCCTTCTTCAAACTTTTTAATGGCTGTTTCCAGGGGCAGATCACCCCCTTCAAGCTCCTGGACAATGCGCTCAAGCTGTTTCATCGATTGTTCGAAAGTTTTTTGGGCCATTTTCAGATTTTCCCTTTACCCGACAGGTTAGGGACCCTTTTGCAACCATTACTTCCAGATCCTGGTTTATCGCAACATGCTTAGGATTGCGGACAACCTTTAAATCAGGAATTGTGCGGGTTAGGCTGTAACCCCGATCCAGAATGGCAATGGGACTCAATGTTTCCAGCCGGGCCCTTAACTCACCCAAACGGGCTGATTTATTTTGAATATTCTTATTAAATGATTTTAGTATGTTAAATGAATATTGATTAATCGTTACATTAAGTTTTTGAATCTGTGAAAGCGGACTGTGCGCATTCAATCGATCTTGCCACCATTTTAAGCGTTCACTTTTTCGCGCCATCAGAAGGGCCGTCTGCCGGCTCAGGCGGGCGCTAAAGTCATCCAAACGCAGCCGCCCGTCCTGAATCTGCTTGCGGGGATCAACCAATCTTTCGGCAGCATCAATCAGGCTTGTTCGCAAACGCCCGATCAGGTTGAGCATCCTGTAACCAAGACCTGAAGAAGAGTCCATAACAGACTGAAATAATTGTTTTTTTATCGGGACTGCCAGTTCGGCGGCAGCCGAAGGTGTCGGCGCTCTTAAATCAGCCGCAAAATCAACAATCGTATAATCGGTTTCATGTCCGATCGCAGATATAATCGGAATGTGCGAAGTAAAAACAGCTCGGGCCACTTTCTCGGTGTTGAATGCCTGTAGGTCTTCCAAGGATCCGCCGCCACGCGCCAGAATGGCCACATCCGCCTCGGCGCTTTGATTCAGTAACTCCAAAGCAGCAACGATTTCGTCTTCAGCACCTTCACCTTGAACTTTGACGGGAAAAATCTGGATGTTCATATTGGAATAGCGTCGATCGATAATGTTTAGCATATCGTGAACAACCGCACCGGATGGCGACGTGATCAGGGCGATTTTTTGCGGTAAAAACGGTATGGATTGCTTATATTTTTCGTCAAACAGACCTTCATCTGCCAGACGCGCTTTTAGTTTTTCATAGGCGATTTGCAGAGCGCCGACACCAGAGGGTTCCATGTATTCCAGAATGATCTGGTAGGTGCCCCGGGGCTCGTAGACGCTCAGGCGACCCATACCGGTTATGCGCATGCCGTCTTCGGGTTCAAACTTTAGCTGTCGCTGCTGTCCTCGAAACATCACGGCATTGATCTGCGCGGCGTCGTCTTTGAGCGTAAAATAGAAATGGCCGGATGCGGGGATCCGAAAATTAGAAATTTCCCCGACGATCCATACAAAGGGAAACGCATCTTCCAAAAGCGATTTAATCGCAGCATTGAGCTGCGAGACAGTATAAATTTCTCGAATCGGGTGCATCCCATCCAGGCCATCCAAACCGTCAGGTGGATGGTCCATATTTTGGTCATCATTACGGATCATAATCAGTTTATGGAATTGCGGATGGCCGCGGCTGTTTTAAATCCCTATTAAACGTCTGATAATGAATATTATGTAAACTTTTTTATCGATCTTTGAGAATCCAGCATTTTTGAAGCTAAATTTGCTATGGAATCCCCTTCTAAAATAAATAAGGATTATTAAAATCAAAAAATAACCTGCGTTAATCTGCGGATAAATAATCAGTTAAATCTGCGGAAACCGCTTTATTTCGGAGCATATTTTTCCAGCAATTCGCGCACTGCCGGTATAATATAGAGATCCTCATGGGGTATCTCAGCAAGCTGGGTGGCCAGGATTTCGATTTTTTTATGGATGGACTTGTGTTTGTCCATGATAAACATATTCTGGCCTTTAACGGAACACAGACCGCTTTTGACCTTAACCCCCGAAGCCTTTAGATTTTGTTCGGAAACCGTAATCTGCAGGCGTTCGGACAGATCTTTTAGCGCTTGATACAATTGGTCGGGTTTCATTTTCTGTATAGGCTTCGAGCCTTGAAAATTGCAGCTTATGTGTTATTATTAACACACACCAACGAATACGTACAGGAGGCCCTAAATGGAGTCCATATCAGCAAAACAGACACAAGTCCAGGTTCGTGTAAATGAGTTCATTCGCAGCGTATACAATTGGATGGCGATCGGCCTGGCCCTGACCGGCTTTGTTGCCTTTTATGTGTCCAACACACCGGCATTGGTAAACCTTATACTTGGCAATCAGATTCTTTTTTTCGGTCTTATTATCGCTGAACTTGTCCTGGTATTTACCATCAGCGCACGTGTCCACCGTATGCAGGCTGCAACCGCTACCGCTCTGTTTGTGCTCTATTCGGTGTTAAACGGGGCCACCTTATCATTTATATTCATTGTTTACACCCGTTCATCCATTGCTTCAACATTCTTTGTTTGTGCTGCCACATTTATTGCCTGCAGCATCTACGGCTGGACGACCAAACGCGACCTGACCTCCATGGGCGGGTTCATGATGATGGGCTTAATTGGCATTATCATCGCTTCGCTGGTGAACCTGTTTATCCGCAGTTCAGCAATGCACATGATCATCAGCTATATAGGGGTACTGGTTTTTATCGGTTTGACCGCCTATGATACCCAGCATCTGAAAACCATGGCAGTAACCCAACCGGCAGATGTGGGCGCCGGTGCTATTCGCAAGGGAGCCATTTTAGGCGCGCTGAAATTGTACCTGGATTTTATTAACCTGTTTCTGATGTTACTGAGGATTCTCGGTAATAGAGAATAACGAATATTCGCCGATCGTAAAAAACATACTATCCGCAGATTACGCAGATTTTCGCAGATTAATTTTTAAAAATAATTCCATTGATAATGGTTAACCCAGGGCAGCCTTGACGACGTCGGCGATTTGCTGACAGCAGCGCCGGGTTTCATCCTTATCGGGCCCTTCCACCATTACCCGGCACAGCGGCTGCGTCCCGGAATAGCGTACCAGGACCCTGCCCTTCTCCCCCAGACGTTCCTCTACCGAACGGATCGCAGCCACGATTTCCGGAACATCCTCGATCGGCGGTTTCTTAAGGACGTCAATATTCAGCAGAACCTGTGGGAATACGGCCATTACGCGCCGCAATTCCGACAGCGGCTTGTGCTCATCGCACATGGTCTGAATCAGTCGAATCGCCGTCAGGATCCCATCTCCGGTGGTATGCTGATCCAGAAAAATCATGTGGCCTGAATCTTCGCCACCGATAACGGCGCCGTTGGCAATCATCTGTTCCAGCACGTAGCGATCACCGACCTGGGACATCATATGGTTGATGCCCAGTTCTTTTAAAGCCAGCCGCAGTCCTAAATTGCTCATGACCGTGCTGACGACCAGGTTGTTCTTCAACAGCCCCTTGCGTTTTAACGACCGCGCACATATCGCCAGTGTCCGGTCCCCGCTAATGATATGGCCCTTCTCATCTACGGCAACCAGTCGATCTCCGTCGCCATCAAAAGCCAGCCCGATATCGGCTTTTTCCGCCAGGACTTTATCAATTAACGTTTCGGGATGCTCGGATCCGCAGCCCGCGTTAATATTTTTTCCGTCCGGGCTGACGTTAATCGCTTCAACCCGGGCACCGAGGTCTTGGAATAACTTAGGGGCAACTGCATAGGTCGCTCCATTGGAACAATCTAAAACGATTTTCAGGCCGTTGAAGCGCTCAGCGTGCGGCAATGCATTTTGCAAAAAAGCAAGGTAGCGATCAGGTGCATCTTCCAGGGTTTCAACCTTTGCGGGGCGATGATTGGATTCAGCGCCGGGGTGATCGAGGTTATTCTCCGTCAGAAGAGCTTCAATTTCGTCTTCTTTGGAATCGGAAAGCTTGTAGCCGTCAGCATCAAATATTTTGATGCCGTTGTCGTGATATGGATTGTGTGAGGCGGATATGACAATCCCGGCCGCCGCATCCGTTGTAGATGTCAGATAGGCCACTGCCGGCGTCGGCAAGATACCGGCCAGACAGGCCTTAGCGCCGACGGAACAGAGCCCGGATGCCAGGGCGTCTTCAATCATGTCACCGGACTGACGGGTGTCTTTTCCGATGAGTATTTTCGTCGGATTGGCGCTGCTGCCGAAAAACAGTGCCACCGCCCGGCCAACGCCGAAGACGGCTTCGGGTGTCAAGGGATATTCGTTTGCGGCACCGCGAATACCGTCGGTGCCAAAAAGTCTGCCCATAAGTATCACTCAGCTATATTGGTTAAATTCGCTGGATTGGTTAAATTGGTTAAGCCGGTTATCCGGCCAAGCCATTATAACCAATAAAACCAATCCAATCTTTCTCTTATTTGAAAGACGGGATTTCACTGAGCGCATCATCGGTAACCCGATCCACAATTCCCTGGAGCCATCGGGTCCCAATGGCGCCTTCGGTCGGTGACAGCCCCTGAATCACGGCAATGTAGTCCATGCCGTTTTGGTTGATGCCATTGCGGACTTCCTCAAGAAAAGCAGCGCGCTGACCGGCGTCGCCTTTCTCGGTCTTTAACCGCTCAAGTAAATCTTGCGGATCGAACGCCTTCTGGGGCTCCGCACCAGTAAGCATCTTGCTGTAAAAGGCGTCTAGCCGATCCATTCGCTCCGCGATCGCGCGATTCAGTTTTTCTTTGAGTCCGGTTAGCAGCGCTTCCGGAAAATCTTCTGAAATAAACAGGCTGCGCACCTGCCGGTACCATTGGCTTAAAGCGATCAGATTGGCAATATACACGACATTGTTGGTCACGACCCGATTGTTATTTCGATACCTGCCGGGCGTATACGGCAAATCGGCAGTTTTTCCGGTTCCGCCGGATAAAAGGCGTCCGGGCCTGAGCTCATCCTTTCGAATAATCGAGCCGGCAGCCACTGTGGTTCCGTAAGTCAGCCGGCAGGGACCGACCAGACCGCCCTGCCCTCCCAGAAAGATTGGCGGTTGGTTTAGCATAACCCCTTTGGGCACGTCCCCGATCAATGAGGCCGTGGCTTTATCCTGGTTGGGGGTGAAATTAAAATGAATATAGGAACTGCCGACCTCACTGTGGTTTTTGCGGCTGGTTCCACCGGCCATCAGACAATCGCAAAAATTGATCAGGCTCCCCAGGGTAACAAACGGAAAGAGAATGGTGTGTTTGGTTCCGACCGTATGGGCGATGCTGGCCTGCTCCTCAAAGATACTGGCTTCGCGGACATGTGATCCCGAGCCGGCTCTGGCTTTTGCCAGAAAAACCGCATCTTCAAAAAAACCGCCTTTGAGTTCAACCTCGGGTCCGATCTGACAGTTCTTAACGGTAGCCGGGGCTTCAAATCCGATGCGGACGTTTCTCAGAATTAACGTGGTGTCACCAAAGATTTTAGAGCCGGCATGAACAACCACACCCTGACCCGAAATTTTACCGACATCAACTTCTTCTCCGATTTCAATGCTATCCGGACAGTCAATGCGGACACCTTTGTTGATTAACTGCGATACCTTTGATTCATTTTGGCGTTTCATGCCCCAACCTCAATTAATTATTCTCCTTTACATCATCTTTAATGCGCTTGACATGCCCGCGGCCCAGCCCCTTGACTTCACAACCGAGTTCAAAATAGCGGCGGATCTTTTTATCGTCCAGAATGCCGAAACAATCCACGATCGCCACCGGTCGGCCGGTCATCTTGACAACATCATCGGGATCGAGCTCGAGATAGGCTTTGTGCCGAACCGCGAAAATCACCGCGTCGGCAAATTTCAGGGCAGCGGCAAAATCCGCATGCACCCGGGTTTCATCGAGTCTGTCCTGGTTTCGGAAAAATTGTTTCATGGAATGATCCGGAGCCGGATAGGTATCCTGTTTTTCAAGTTCCCACCAGTGCTTCACATAGGGATCATGGACCGCGATCTCGGCGCCCATTTCAGTTAATTTGCGAACAATGATTTCCGAGCCGCTGTAGCGCGTATCACCGACATCTTCGCGATAGGAGGCGCCCAGTAGCACGATTTTTGAGGCGGCCACGATTTTGCCCATGTTGCGCAACGCATCGCGGACCTGCTGCGGCACGCGCAACGCCCGGGTATCATTGATGTCAATGGCAGCCGGGGTGATTTTAAAGACATCGTCTTCAAAACCCATCAGCGTGTGATAGGCCCAGACGCCCAATCCGCCGTCTTTGGGCAGACAATAGCCGCCGATACCCGGACCCGGGAAAATCATATTGGAATGGGTCGGACGTACTTTAATGGCGTCAATCACTTTAATCAGATCCACGCCGTTGCGTTCGGCAAACACACTCCATTCATCTAAAAAGGCTAAAATGGCCGCCCGGTATGAATTTTCAACAATTTTGCAGGTTTCGCTTTCAATCGGACGATCCAGGACCGTCAACGGATATTGTTCCACATTGAGGATGTCGGATAAAAATTCGCGCACACGTTCCCGGGCGGTTGCATTGATGCCGCTGCACACCCGCCAAAAATCACGCACCGAAGCCACATAGTTGCGACCCGGCATCACCCGTTCAAAAGAATGCGACAGAAGCGGTTCGGAATCCGTCAGCCCCCTTTTGCCAAAGGCTTTTTTCATGATCGGATAGGCCACATATTCAGTTGTGCCCGGCGGCACCGTGGTTTCAATTAAGACCAGGCACTCCGGTTTAATTTTTTCCCCGATAATCTTAAGACTGGCTTCAAGGGCCGCAATATCGGCATGGCCCTGGCGTACATCTCCGAATGTTTCTTTAAAATAGTCGCACTGCACATCGACGATGACCACATCCGCCAGGGTAAGCGCGTCGTATGTATAAGTGGCAATCAACGTTTTTTTCTCTTTGACACAGCGCTCAATCAGCGGTGCCACTTCGGGATCTTCGGCTTCAACCGGTGCGATGCCTTTGTTGATATACGGTATCTTCCAGTAGGAACGGGTTGAAGGACGCTGCATGCCAATGACATATTTATTGGGTTCGCCGCTTTGGGCATCAACCGAATCGGCCACAACGCCGGCCATCACGGCCCCGACGAAACCAACGCCCATGACCACAACGATTTCCCGGCCCATTGACCGCTGTTCTTTAACAATCTGCTGCAAGCGCCTAAATTCCTTCTCATAATCTTTTTGCTGTGGTAATTGGAAAACTTCGCCGGACGGACAAACCGAAACCAAAGATTCAGGTGAAGAACCTGCCTGTTCATTCGAATTCTGCATAAATTATCTCCGTTCAGATGTGGTGGTTGGGATTTAACAAATGTACTTCTATTAACGATCTCAGTCCGCCTTCGGCGGATCAAAACTGGTGGTAAAGTTTTAACATAAAAAAAGTGCTTACAACAACAAGTCAGTCATTTTAGGCACTTCTAGCTTTTAAGGTATCATATAAAAGTGGAATTTTATCACAAGGCGCGGTTAAATCAAAGATAATTTATTATAGCTTGAATTTTAAGTGTAAAAGCAATAAGCAATTGGCGCTGGATTGGGTTTTCCAAATCCCGCCACGATTGGGGCACTTCGCGCCCCTGTCTTTTACCGCCTATGGCGGTAAAATCCAAGTCACCCGCTGTGCGGGTGGTCGTTGACTCAATCAGGAGGTAGAAATGGTCCGACGTTTTCGCCTTTGTCCGGTGTGTCTGGTGATCCTTGGCTGGGTTTTGGCCTGCGCGACAACGCCTAAATTTGATTTCCCCCCGGGTACCCGGGTGGGGGTTGTTAATCTTCTGGAACCCTACGCAACCCACCAAAATTTTAGCAGTTTCGCGACAAAGAACTTTACGAAGACCTACCCGGTTGATTGGGGTATGCCGGCGTATGCGGAGCGCAGATTAAAAACCCTGCTGGAAAAAGATGCGCGCCATATCGTTGTTGAAATTAAGGTTTCAGAACCGCTCACCAGAGAACAGCTGCGTCTCAATATGGTTGAAAAAGTTGTCTTATCCGCCACAGCACCGCCAACAGTTCCGCCGCAGGGGGTGCGGTTATTGGATCGGGTTTCGGATCCGCATGACGTGCAGGCCGTCGTCGTCATCGGCAGCTATTCCGGTCCCAGTCCTTTCAAAAGCAGGGATGTGCAGCTTGAGGCCAAGGGATACGGATTGTTTACCCGTAAGTTGTTTAGCGGCAAAATGGGGGAAATCCTGTTCGGCGTGTTCTCATTTCGAAAAGCCTATGCGTATGCCCAAATCGGCGTGGTCGTTTACAAAGTGCAGCCCGTAACCTACATCGGCGCTGCCCGAACGATAGTGAAGGGCCGGCATCTCAGGCCTCTCAAGGATTTTGACTGGGATGCCGATCTTACAAATCTTCCCGAAACCGAGCTCGACCTGGCCAAACCCCATATCCAGGAATATATAAACGAAGCGGTGACTAAAGCCCTTCAAAAGGCCAACCTCATGCGCCCCCCTGCCCCTGAGAAAGTAAAAGAAATGGATCAACCGCCGTCGCTATAAGCCGATGACCCTGCAGGCCTGGCTCGGTCCGGAGGCAGGCCGGGGCAAAAAAAGAACTAAAATTTTTATTAATTACAATATCTTAAAGCGATATATCGATTTTTGAGGTTGAAAGACCAATAAAGTTATGATCTAATAATATACAGTCAGAGCCAGGCCAAATTGGCACTTGCTAAATCTCTCCATGATATGGAAAGGAGTTGTAATTAATGGCACGCATACTTATCATCGATGATGAATCACAGATTCGGTCTATGCTCCGATTGATGTTAGAACGGGCAGGATATGAAGTCGCTGAAGCCCCGGACGGGATAGACGGGATTCGACAATACCGGGAGAATCCTGCGGATCTAATCATCACGGATCTTATCATGCCGAATAAAGATGGTATCGGGATGATTATCGAGTTGAAAAAAGAGTTTCCCGAAGTTAAAATTATCGCCATGTCCGGAGGGGGGGTAAATCGACCGGAAGGTTATCTGGATGGAGCCAAGAAATTGGGCGCCACACGCACCCTGACGAAACCAATTGATAGAGATGAAATGCTGAGTGCTGTTAAAGAAACGCTGAGGGGCACTTCGGCTCCCGCCGAATCATCTGCTTGAAACCGGGACGGCAAACTACCGACTTTCGTTTAAGCCATTGCAGGTCAGCAAGATTCCATTACCTTGTTCTTTCACCTCTGACCAAACACATAACCTGATAAATATAAAGCATATTTCATTATTTTCTTCGGGAAATCCTGCCGGCTATTGTTGTAAGATGTTTAGCGAAGGGGGGAATGCATGATTTTTAGCCCTGCGAATTTCGAAATCGCTCCCGGCAACATTATTTTTATTATTTACAAATTTTTGCATATTGTTGTAAAAGAGTCAGGTTGGCGATTGCAGGTTCATCGAAGGTGCTAAACGTGAGGAAGGAGCACGTGAAGAAAATAACTTTAGCATTTCTGGCCATTATCCTGGCTCCCATTAATCTGGATGCGGATATCATTTTCTTTAAAGATGGAATGAAAACCGTCTGCGAGAACAGGGCCTGGGAGGAAGGTGCGGAAGTCAAATGTGAATACCAGGGTTTGATCTTAACCTATCAGAAGGATGACGTTCTCCGGATTGAAAAAGTCGAAGCTGAAAGGCCGCCCGCTAAAATCCCGCCTTCCTTAAAAGCGACCTCCGGGATTACCAAACAGCCGGCTGGAATCAAGCAGCCTCCGTCTGTAAAGAAATCCGCACCCGAAAAAAAATCGAAAAGCCTCGCTAAGAATACCGGCAGCTTTAAAACCACGGGACTTGAATTTTATAATCCCAGGAGGCGTCATAAATACTGGACCGCTCAAGATTCAAAACATAATACTTTTCAAGAGGCGGTGGCAGCACTTGCCACAAAGTATGACCGCTCCCCGGAATGGATTCAACATCATATGGGCACCACCAACGACCTCGATGAAATCCACCGGAATTTAGCGGATCGGAAACAAAATGCGCAGGTCAAAATCCAGGCGGAGGATAAAGAAACGGCCCCTGAGATTCTCTTCTATGATCCGCGAAGAGCCCAGAAATATTGGACGAGCGCAACTGCAAAACATAACACCTTCGAAGAGGCCATTGCCGCACTGGCTGAAAAGTATGGGCGTTCAGCGGATTGGGTCCAGCAGCATATCGGAAATACGAACAACCTTAACGAGATTCATCAAAATCTGGAAAATAACAAATCGGCTGAATCGTCACCATAATGACAAGACCTGCTCAATTCACACCGAAGACATAAGACAGCAACCACCCGCGGAGCCGGTGGCATTGTGTTCGCGGCTAATTCCTCATATTGACAACGCAGCCATTTTACTGTACCATTTGATTGAATTATATTGTAAAATAGACTATTTATATTGCTTGACGGCTGCTGTTTCTCAAAGCAGCTTCCATCGTTAGGGATCTATCCGAAAGGATCGGTAGTTATGCTCTCAATAAATCGGGATGTGATTGCGCTCATACGGATATTTACCAGCTGTTTGACAGCCGGGTTTTTAATTTTTTTCATCTCTTCCCTATCCGGGGAAGATCTGATCAAAAACAACAGCACCATTGATCAGCTGAATACAATCTTGACGGAAATTTCAGATGAATTAGAGGGCGGCATCGATCGAAGAATCAAGCAATTAGGGGAGGTACCCGCGATCAATCCCTATAGACAATTTTACTGTGCCGAGTTCGCCAAAGAAATTCATGAAGTCTCATATCTGACAGAGAAACAGAAGATACTATTTGACTCCTATAATGTTCGTGATTTTGAAAGCAAATCCAAACGACTGGTTGCCTATTCAGAAGAAGCCAATATGCAAAGATTGTTGAATGAACTGGAAATTGTAAAAAGGGAGTTGAAAAACTCGGCTAATCTGCTTGATAAGCGGCGCAAGAAACTCCTGCGTCAGCGAACGGCTTACATTATTCTTTTTTTTGTTCTTTGGATAACGATCTATTTTTACTACAGCCGGGGTCTTCTCAGACGGTAGGTCTAATTTTCTTCATTCAGACCCGATAAAAGCAAGCATCAGGCCTGAACGGATCGGGGAAATTTATTCTCAATGTACCAATCATTCTACAATTTGAAGATTAAGCCTTTCCAAATCACAACCGACCCAAAATTTCTGTGGCTTGGCGAAAAGCATAAAGAGGCTCTGGCGACGCTTAAGTACGGTATACTTGAAAACAAAGGTTTTTTACTTCTAACCGGGGACGTCGGTACCGGTAAAACGGTGTTAATCCATGGCCTGATGAAATTAATCGATATTTCGGCTATCGTGGCGACTGTTCCGGATCCGGGGCTGAGCACGCTTGATTTTTTTAACTTTCTTTCCGAAGAATTTGAGATGAACAGGCGCTTTGACAGCAAAGGCGCCTTTCTTATTCATTTAAAGCATTTCCTGTACAAAGCATCAGCTGCCGACAAAAAAGTCCTGTTGATCATCGATGAGGCCCAGCGCTTGAATCACGACCTTATTGAACAGATCCGGCTTCTGTCGAACATCGAGATGGATAACCGCAAATTGATAAATATCTTTTTTGTCGGACAGAGTGAATTCAACAAAACAATCAATGACGAGCGCAACAAGGCGGTCAGGCAGAGAATAACGGTAAGCCACCATATAGATCCGCTGACCGAAAACGAGTCGCGTGAATACATCCAGCATCGCCTTAAGATTGCCGGAAGCACACAGGCGCTTTTCAAACCCGAGGCTTTACGCCACATATATAAATTCTCCCACGGCTACCCCCGGCTGATTAATATCATTTGCGATCATGCCTTGCTGACAGGATATTCCGCGGGGAAAAAGGTCATCGATGGTGCTGTGATCAAAGAGTGTGAAAAAGAGCTTCGAATTCCCATCAATGATGCGGGCAAAGAAGATGAAGAAAAAGAGTTTTTAGAACAAAAAGAAAGCCTCGTTACCACGGTTCAAAACCAATCAACAGGCAAGCGAATCGGCTTCTTTGCTGCTATCGTTTTGCTGATCCTTGTTATCGGATATTTTCTATTCAGCTTCCAGGTAAAGGACACGCCCCGCTGGAAGATTGAAGAAATCGCCCCGCAAGATTATGATTCACCTACATTGAAAGCCAAAGAGTCCTATGTGCCCGGTGTGGCCACTGAAAAGGAAAAGAAGATAGATCTGCCTGCCGCAAAGCCATCTGATGATAGTGTTATCGCGAGTAAAGACCTGCCGCAGAGCGAAGAGGCCCAAATCGCCAGTCAAACAGAGCCGCCGTCAAAAGTGCCCGAGGTCAAGCCTTTTCCGGATCGTAAAATCGTGATTTATTTTAATCACAACTCAAATGATCTGCCGGATCAAGCCTATGAAACGCTCGATCGGATTGCCGATTTCATGGTTCATAATCCGCAAACCAAAGTCAATATTAACGGTTATACCGACGCATCCGGCGCTTACAGTTATAATATGAGCGTCTCGAAATTCAGAGCCAATATGGTCAAAGGGTATCTGGTGGGCAAAGGGGTTGAGCCGGATAAAATAAAGGCTACCGGGCTGGGACCCAAAGACCCGATCGCAAGCAATGAAACCGAAAAAGGAAGACAACAAAATCGCCGGGTCGAAATCGAGGTCAACTTAGACAATCAATAACCGGTTCTTCACTACGGCAACATACACTTCAAGATATGCTAAAACCCAACTCAGACCGCCGCTGGCGGATTGAGATGGGTTTTAATTGCCGAAGCGGAACCTCTCCTTCAACAACTTCAATGTCGGCGGACTCACCTGTAGTTCCTTCATTTCCTGTGCTGCCACCCAGCGTGCTTCAATTGCATCATCGCCCGCATTCGGTTCTCCGCCAGCATAGTCGCCAATTAGATCCACAATGACGTAATGAAACCGAATTCTTCCGTTATCATCGCGTACAATTGCATCAAATGTATAAACGGGCTCCCCTGCCCTTATGGTAATACCCGTCTCTTCAAGTATTTCTCGCTCGGCAGCTTCCTGCAGGGTTTCCCCGATCTCTACACTACCACCGGGAATGGCCCACAGATCTTCTGATGGCGGCTGTCCCCGGCGGACCAATAAAACGCGATTGTTCTTAAATACAACGGCCCCGACAGCCACCCTGGGGGTGCTGGGATAATCATTTAACTGCTGAATTTTCAATATCCAGGTATTCCTTTATTCAAATTGCAAGTTGGGGTATTGACGCTATACATATATAACAGAGAACAGCGGTCAGATGACAGAAGACAGAAAACATTCTGCCCTGATCTGCTGTCCTCTGTCTTCTGTTTGTTCCTGGCACCTTTATTGCCCATGCGTGATTCGGCAAATCGCATCGGCTTTGTCATCCGATACCAGCAAGGAGCCATCTTACATTACAATGATATCCACCGGCCGCCCCCAGGCTTTGTTGCTCTGAAGCCAGCCTTCGGCAAATGTTTCATAGCGAAGCGTATGATTTTTGTCAATGATGGCCATGGTAATGCGATAACCGACCGGCACGCTGCAGTTCCAGGATCCATGTTCGGCAATAAAAATGCTATGGCAATACTGCGAAGGAAACATGCTTCCGGTATAAAGCTTCATACCCAGGGGCGCAAGATACGGATATGGCCCAGAAGAACCAACCGTCGTTTTGGATCCTTGACACCGGCCGGTCATTGACCTATTGTCCCAGAACTACGATCATGACGAACACATCCGTCATTCACTTAAAACGTTTAAACCTATAAAGGCCCGCATTATGGAATTTGGATCTAAACTGCCCGATCTGGAGGTCACTATATTTTCGGTCATGACCCAGTTGGCTATCGAGCACGGCGCGATTAACCTCTCTCAGGGATTTCCGGATTTCGATACCTACCCCGAGCTGATATCACTGGTTGAAAAATATATGCGTGCGGGTCATAACCAATATGCCCCCATGCAGGGTGTCATGGTACTTCGCGAGCGAATTGCCGAAAAGGTTTATGACATGTACGGCGCCCGATATGACCCGGAGACCGAAATCACCGTAACATCCGGTGCAACCGAGTCTGTTTTTGCAGCGATTTCCGCTGTCGTACAGAAAGATGATGAGGTCGTTATATTCGAACCGGCCTATGACGCCTATGACCCTATTGTCAGGCTAAACGGCGGGATTCCGGTATACATTCAACTAAAATTTCCCGGCTACAGTATCGACTGGAATGAAGTCAAAAATCTCGTCAACCCTAAAACAAAACTCATCATATTAAATTATCCGCACAACCCCACCGGCGCCGTTCTGTCAAAGGAGGATATTTCAAATCTAGCGGAGATCGTTAAGGGCACCAATATCTTTATTGTCAGCGACGAAGCCTACGAACATGTTATTTTTGACGGGCTGAACCACGAAAGTGTGTCCCGACACCCGCAATTGGCCCAACGAAGCTTTGTCATCTGCTCTTTTGGCAAAACCTATCACACCACCGGCTGGAAGATCGGCTATTGTCTGGCACCCGAACTGCTTTCGCTCGAATTGCAGAAGATACATCAGTATCTGACTTTTGCATCCAATACCCCCATTCAAATGGCCTATGCCGAATTTATGCGAAAAAAAGACCTGTATCTGGGTCTGTCCGATTTTTATCAGCAAAAACGGGATCTGTTTTTAAATCTGATAAGCCAATCGCGCTTTAATCCCCTGCCCTGCAACGGAACCTACTACCAGATGCTTGATTATTCGCCAATCTCCAACGAACCGGATTTCGAATTCGCAAAACGCTTAACGATCGAACACGGTGTTGCCGCCATTCCGCCCTCAGCGCTTTATCACCAAAAGGAGGATCATAACGTGCTGCGGTTTTGTTTTGCGAAAAAAAGCGAAACGCTTGAAAAAGCCGCTGAAAGATTATGTCAGGTTTGAAGTCAAAAAGGTCCGGGAAATCAAAAACAAACCAGGCCCGCAATGAACTGGAACGTCGCATCCTTCAGGGGATAGCCTGTGAGTGGGATGCCGCACTGCACAATTTAGAACCGATCCATCGCCGGCGCATCCGCAGACCGCTTTTTGCCGTTAAAGATATGCGGACCCGGTGGGGAAGCTGGTCCCCGGAAAAACGTGAACTCTCTCTGAGCCGGCAACTGGTCCTGAACTATCCCTGGGATTCGATTCGAGACGTTTTGTTGCACGAAATGGGACACCAGATCGCGCAACAGCTCTTTGGCGCCTCTACCCAGACACCTCACGGGCCGGCCTTCAAGCAGGCCTGCGAACTGCTTCGAATTCATCCGGCGGCTTCCGGCAGTTACCAGCCGCTTCAGGACCGCCTCTTGCAGGGTCACGCCGGTCATCATGATAAGCGTATGCTGCGAATCAAAAAGCTGCTGGCCCTGGCTGAAAGCAAGAACCGTTTTGAGGCCGATGCCGCCATGACCAAAGCCCACGAGTTAATTGCCAGACATAATATCGAGCTCACGCGACAGGAAGAACGGCGCCAGTTTATCAGTATATTTATCGGTCAGCCTGCCCTGCGTCATCCCCGGGAAGACTACCACCTGGCCAATTTGCTCCAGGATTATTATTTTATTTCTGGAATCTGGGTATCTGCCTTTGTCGTTGCAAAAGGCAAGATGGGCCGTGTTCTGGAAGCCAGCGGCACGGCACAAAATCTAAAAATTGCCGAATATGTACATGATTTTATCGTACAGTTCATTGATGCCCGGTGGCGCAAATACAACCTTAAAAAGCGGTTGAACCGTTTTCGCAAAACCGATTTTGCAGTGGGTATTATCGAAGGATTTCGCGACAGGCTGGAGTTAAATGTCGTAGAAAAGAAAGCGAAAAAAGACATATTTGCGCTCATACGCAAGGGAGATCCGCAACTGAAAGAATATTTTAACTTCAGATATCCGCATACAGCCTCGGTGAGAAAAACAGCACGCCATCAGGATGCCCGGATTATACACGACGGGAAAAAGATTGGCCAGAAATTGGTCATTGCCAGGGGTATCTGCGAACGCAAAACAGGCAAATTGCGCCTGATTACAAACGACTCATAATTGATGATTTGATCAAATCCGTGATTTTATTTCGAGCGGCCCTAAAACGAGCCCGAATCTTTATTGCTGGCAGGTTTGTCAATCGATCTGGGTTGGTAGATTAGCGGCATAATGCTGCTAATTTTTTTTACGAATTCAATGTTCTTCTCGGCTGTTCCCTGAAATTCGATTCCAATCGTAAATATGCCTGTTTGCTGCCTGGAGCAGCTAATCACCCGGCCTTCGATTTCGGTCTTTTTATTCTCCGATTCTACAAACCGCAAGGTGACAGATTCTGCCGGAAATTCCTGAAATGTTACAATCTGGATTCCATTTTTATTGATCTTTCGAATTGTTCCGATAATCTCTTCAGAAAGATTGTCTTGATCATCGGGATTGACATAAGAAGACGGATCGATAATTTCAGTTCGCGGGTATATCTTATCTTCTTTTTTCTCCATACACCATTTATCGGGCTTTTGGTCAGAATCTTTAAGTTTTCGAGTGCAATCAATAAACAGCATTCGCTACATCGTCGTTGATTCAAACCCGGACAGTTCAGATATTTCTGTCAGTTGAGAAAAATCTTCTTGACAACGATGAAATATAAAATATATTTGATATTCAAAATCGATTTCGGCCCTGTTAATCCATCGCATCATGTGCGGAACGAAAGCACCACCTCCCCATTCGACAGTGACACGGAAAACCTGGAATAAGCGATGATTTTGGACACACCCATCAAAAAGCAATCCCTCCAAAAAATGGCCTATCAAAGCCTGCGTCAGGCTATATTAGAACGTGAAATCGAACCTGGAGCGGTAATCAAAATCAGCAAGCTGGCTGAAAAACTCAATGTCAGCACCATGCCGGTTCGGGAGGCACTTCGACAACTTGAAGTCGAGAGCTTGGTCAGCTTCAATTCCAACAAAAGCATCGTAGCAAATCAATTGTCCCGAGATGAACTTAATGACATTTACGATCTGAGGATCCCATTGGAGGTCATGGCATTATTGAAATGCTTCGACCGTTGCGACAAGAAAGGCCTCAAGCGCTTGGAAGAACTCAACCAGAAGATGTCAAAAAAAAGGATCAACGGCGCCAAATGGTTTAATCTCAACCGAGCCTTTCATTTAACCTTATTTGAAATGTCCGGCTCGGTACGTCTGTGTAAAATATTGGAAGGGTTGTGGAACAGCACGGGGCCTTATCTGCGCATTTTCTCAGAATCTGAAAAAGCCGTGACCAGGGCCAACCGAGAACACGCCTTGATTTTAGAGGCATTGAGAAACGGTGACCGGGCTAAAGCAAAAAAGGTCTTGCGAAAACACTTACGCAACGGTCTCTGGGTTATCGAATCGCACTTGGAAACGACTGCTTGAGCGTGGCGCATTAATCTCATCCCGGATAGTTTCCACTTCTTCAAAACGCATTAAGACGAGATAACAAGCAGGCTTTTTAGGACGAAAGACCTGCTTCGCATATAAGACGTTACTGTTTCATAAAGGCGACTATGGAAATGCCCCGCTGCTGGATCCGTCAGCACCTAAAAACCGGGGCAGGACTGATTTTCGTTCGTAATCACTTAAGGCCGCAACTGTCACGGCCTTTGGCTTGATAAAACGAAAGTTAGCGAGGTCTGCCCTGAAGACAAGCATCGGATTTCTTATTGTGCATGTCCTGTTTCAGTCGGAGGTCTGCTCTATCGATTGTGGATTTGGGGTTTGGGCGACTCTCATCATCAACCCTTAATAGACAGGAGGTTTTGTTATGTCCGAGATCAAAAAGAAAAAGGTAAAAGGTGGTAAAGGGATGAACCGGCGCACCTTCCTCAAGACGACTGGTATGGCTGCTGGTACAATGGTGTTTGGCGGCTTTCATTTCGTTCGCCACACTCAAGCTGCCTCAGGCCCCTTCAAAGTTGGCTTTCCCATTCCCTTGACCGGGCCTTATGGCACCGAGGCGAAAGATCAACAAGCAGGTGCCGAACTGGCGATCGCTGAAATCAATGCAAATGGTGGCGTTTTGGGGCGCAAGGTGGAACTGGTTGTTCGTGACACCAAGCTTAAGGCGGCTGAAGCGGCCAGGCGGGCCAAAGAGCTTTTGGAAGCTGAAAAAGTTGAGCTGATGTCAGGATGCCTTTCCGCTTCCAACCAGCTTGCCGTAAACCAGCTGGCCAAGGAACACGGTGTGCCCTATGTTTCCGTAAGCCAGGCCAACGAGATTACCCAGCGACAGGACAATAGCGTCTATACTTATCATGAAGCCATGAATCCGCACATGACCACACAGGCCGTGGGAGAATGGGTCGGGAAGAATTTCGGCAAGCGCTGGTACTACTTGACCTCTGATTATGCCTATGGCTGGCAGATGACAGACGGTTTCAAACGTAAAGGCAAAGAGTTCGGTGCTGTTGATGTTGGGGAAACCAAACATCCTTTAGGTACGAGTGACTACTCTTCCTATATGCCGCGCATCTTGGCCGCAAAGCCGGATGTCCTGCTGCTTAACAACTTCGGAAAAGATCAGCTCAATTCCATCAAGCAGGCGACCGCCTTCGGCCTGAAGAAAAAAATGCAACTCATATGCCCTATCATTCTCATGTCTGCACGTATCGGGGCCGGCTGGGAGGCCTATGACGGGGTCGCAGGAGGAACTTCATTCGACTGGGGTCTTGACATTCCGACATCCAAAAAATTTGTGAGCGCCTTTCAAAAGATGCACGGACGTCCCCCGATCGACTACGCCGGTTACGCCTACGGCGGCATCAAGGAACTCCTGATGGCCATTGGCCGGGCCGGCAGTCAGGATTCGGTTGCTATAGCCGAGGCCATTGAGAACCGCAAATACGACAATTACAAAGGCAATCAATGGTGGCGGCCTTGCGACCATCAGTCGCAGCAGGATGTCTTCATCGTTCGTTCCAAAAAAGACACAGCCAAATATGATGTTTTTGAGCATGTGGCCACGGTGTCAGGAGAAAATGAGCGACTCCTGAGAACCTGTGTCGAGGTGGGAATGAACCCCAACAAACCTGTTCGAACCGGTCTCAAAAAATAACGAACCTATATTCCGATCCCGCCTCGTTTCGAGGCGGGATCATCCGAAAGGGGTTATAAGAGCAGATGGACTGGACGGTCATTGTGATGCAGCTTTTTACGGGGTTATCGCTGGGTATGCTCTATGTCATGCTCGCCTTGGGTCTGTCCATTATCTTTGGCCTGCTTACGGTGGTCAATTTTGCCCACGGGGCGATGTACATGTGGGGCGCATATGCCGGCGTATCGATCGTTGCCATCACCGGAAACTTCTGGCTGGCGCTGATTATCACCCCGCTGGTGATTGGCGGATACGGCCTGGTTGTTGAAAGGGGACTGATACGCCCCCTATATGGCCGCGATATCAACTACCCGTTATTGCTCACCTTCGGCCTACAATTTATTATGATCGAGATTGTTCGAATCTTCTGGGGAACCTCCGATCAACCCTTCAGTTCTCCGGACCTGCTGTCGGCGCCGATCGAGATGTTCGGCGTTTTTTATTTCCCCTCCTACCGTCTGTTCGTGATTGTTGTGACCATCGTCATATGTTCGGTTTTATGGTTTTTTCTGGAAAAGACAAACCTGGGGCTGGTCATTCGGGCCGGGACGCGGGACTCGCTTATGGTGCGTGCCCTGGGTATTGATATGAACCGAATCTGGTGGCTTGTTTTCGGCATCGGTTCAGCTCTGGCGGGTATTGCCGGCATTCTGGCATCCCCGATTCGAAGTGTATTCCCGGAGATGGGGATTGCCATGCTGGTGGAATGCTTTGTTGTGGTTGTCGTCGGAGGAATGGGGAGTCTTAAAGGTGCGATCCTTTCCGGAATTATCATGGGAGAGGCAATTGCCATCACGACGCTTTTTTATCCTCCGATGGCCGATATCGTTATCTTTCTCGTGATGGCAGTTGTTCTGCTGGTACGGCCCTCCGGTCTTTTCGGCAGAGCAGGCCTTCTTGAATAATCATTGCCTTAAAGGGGAAGCAAGTGGTCGATGAAGAAAGTGCAACAGGCACAATGATGCAACTGGAATCGGATCAAAGCCGCTGGAAGAAGACGGTAGGGTTCATCCAGCGCTACCCTCTTTTGTTCACGGTGGCCTTCCTTTTTATTTTTCCCTTTATTGTTCCCTATCGGGCACTGGCTACCGAGATTATCATCTGGGGGCTTTTCGCTCTCGGGTATAATGTCTGCCTGGGGTACACCGGAATGCTCTCTTTCGGCCATGCCGCCTATTTCGGGGTGGGCGCCTATGCGACCGGCATCGTGCTGATCCGTCTGTGGGAAAACGTGTGGTTTGGGCTCTTTTGCGGCCTGCTCATGGGCGCGGTTACCGCCTTTATTCTGGGATATTTGTGCATCAAGCGCCGGGGTATTTATTTTGCGATGTTGACCCTGGCCTTTGCCCAGCTGATTTATTTCATCGGTTTTCAGTGGGTGGACCTAACCGGCGGGGATAACGGCCTGCGCAACATCCCGCTGGTACCCCTGTCGCTTCCCGGGCTTTCCATAGATATCAGCACGCCGCTGCGATATTACTTTTTTGTCCTTTTTTTCGTTGTGATGTCGTTGCTGGCGCTCAACCGGATTTTGCAATCGCCTTTCGGGCATGTATTGCAGGCCGTGCGGGAAAATGAACATCGCGCGCTAAGCTGTGGATACGAAACCTCCAATGTCCGCTGGATGGCATTCATCATATCCGGATCCATCTCGGGCCTGGCCGGAGGCCTGTATGCGCTGTATTTGCATTTTGTCGGCATTGAAACGCTTTACTGGATCACATCGGGCCAGGTTGTCATGATCACCCTTTTGGGCGGTATGGGCACCTTTATCGGGCCTTTTATCGGAGCCGGGGTATTCCTGTTCCTGGAAGACGTCTTAAGCGCGATGACGGCCAACTGGATGATATTCCTCGGAACGATATTTGTACTCTGCGTCCTGTTTTTCCCCAGCGGAATATGGGGCACCATTAAAGAACTAACAAGCAAGGGAAACACCTAAGGGGCAGAAAACCTATGTCAGCACTCCTTGAAACGGTCAGCCTGACCAAAAGTTTCGGCGGCCTAATCGCCGTGGATGAGGTGAATTTTAGCCTGCAAGAAGGCGATCTGCAATCCATCATCGGGCCCAATGGAGCGGGTAAGAGTACATTTTTTAAATTGATTTCGGGCGAACACAAGGCCACTGCCGGCCAGATCACATTTGACGGCAAGGATATTACCGACCTGTCTCAGACAGCCATCTCCCATCTGGGTATTGCCGTTGCCTATCAAATCACCAATATTTTTCCCATGCTGAGCGTCTTTGAAAACGTCCGGGTAGCTGCGCAGTCCCGACAAACCGCATTCAATTTCTGGTCTCGGGCCCTATCAATGCGTGATGTTGTTGACCAGACATCGCAGATTCTGGAGGATATCGGCCTGGCGGAATTCAAGGATGAAATAGCGGGTAATTTGTCCCACGGCGATCAAAAGCGCCTGGAGATCGGCATTGCCCTGGCGACCAAACCCAAACTGTTGCTCCTGGATGAGCCCACTGCCGGCCTGGCGCCGACAGAGACCCGCGAGACGATCGAGCTGATCAAAAAAATTGCGCGGAACCTGACCATTATTCTGGTTGAGCACAAAATGAAGGTCATCATGGAGGTATCCGACAAAATTACGGTATTGCATTATGGCCAGCTTCTGGCCCAGGGAAGTCCCGATGAAATCCGTGCCAACGAAGACGTTCGCAAGGTGTATCTGGGCGGTGTAAAAATCTGATTACAGGAGTTCTGATGCTGCTAACAATAGAAAATATAAATACATACTACGGCCTGAGCCATGTGTTGCAAGATGTCTCTTTAGAGGTGGATAAAAACGAAATTGTGACCCTGGTCGGTCGCAACGGGGCCGGCAAAACCACCACGCTCAAGAGCATCCTCGGGATTACATCGATCCGCTCGGGCAAGATTGTCTTCAATGGAGAAGACATCAGCGCCCTGCCAACGCATTTAGCCATCCAGAAGGGAATCTCTTACGTGCCCGAGGAACGACGCATCATCCCTGGATTATCCGTGCTCGAAAACATCAAGCTGGCTTTGCTCAAAAGCAAAAACCGCCATCGCGTTCAGGAAATGATAGAAAAGATCAGCCAGTATTTTCCAATATTAAAGAAACGCCTTACTCAGGAGGCATCGAGTCTCAGCGGCGGAGAGCAGCAAATGCTGGCTATTGCTCGCGGCCTTGTGACCGACCCCGAGCTCATGCTTATCGACGAACCCACCGAAGGCCTCATGCCGATACTGGTCGAGCTCATCGCCGAGATCATTCAGACTATCCACCGCGAAGGCGTCACCGTCTTATTGGTGGAGCAAAACATGGAGATGGCCCTGAGTATCTCGCACCGCGCCTATGTCATGGATGAAGGGCGGATTCAGTCGTTCGGGCCCGCCAAAGAGATCCTGGCCGATGAAGAGATTCAACGCCGATACCTATCCGTTTAACAAATTCGAACACCATTGCCACCGGATGATCGTTTGAGAAATATTCCCGCATGGTCACGCTCAAATATAATGGTGTATCTTGATATGATGGTTTGCATCCTTCACAGAAAGGGGGTGATGTTTACCGGGAATAATCAAAATCAGCGCAAACCGATTTAGTCTAAACATATAAAAAGCATAGGAGGAAAAAAATGGGAATCAATGCCATGCACACCAAGTATTCAACCTGGGACGGCGCCGCCGAAATGAAAAAATTTGCCGAGACATTTAAACCGGCCAAAACGCCGATGGCTTTTGAATATCCGGTCATCCCCGGATATTTCGGTTACCGGGGAGCGGGGACCCAGGGGGTGGATTTTGATGACCGGGTAAACTTTGACCGCATGCGAAAATATCGGGTGGAACGCACCAGAGAACAGCTCAAGGCATTTAATGTGGGGGCGATCCTCTCTATCCAGGAGTGGAATACGCGCTACATTACCGGGACATGGACACCCGCCTGGACCACACCCTCATCCGGACTGCGCTATTGCATGATGCCTGCCACCGCCGACAGCCCTGTTTTGTACGAGCAGGGTGAAATCGGATATCATACCCGACAGATGGCCCCCTGGCTTGACAAGGTCAAGGTGGCCATCACCGGAGCCGGCTGGAGCAGTATCATCATGGGCAAATCCGCCCATATGGCCCAAAGGGATAAGCTGGTCACCCAGATTATGGACGACATGAAGGCTTACGGAGTGGCCAAAGAAACCCTGGCGATAGATGCCTGGGATCCCGGACTGGTCGAGGGATTCAAGGCCAAAGGGGTTAATGTGATTCCGGCCACCGAACTCATGTTTGAGGCCCGCAAAATTAAAAACCCGGACGAAGTGGAATGCCTCAGAATCGCGTCGGCCATTGGCGACTCACAAATGCAAACCCTGAAGGACATGCTCAAGCCAGGGGTAAAGGAGAACGAGATTATGGGGGCCATGCACAAAACGGCCTATGACCTGGGAGGAGAAGTTTACTCCGGGATGCTGGTCACTTCGGGTCCCTTCAGTTGGCCCAATTCCCGTTATATGACCGATCGCATTATACGACCCCACGACATTGTTTTCGCCGATGTATACAACACCACGTACAACGGCTACCATATCTGTTACTACCGGACATTCAGCGTCGGAAAACCCCCTCAGCAGCTGGTCGATGTCTACAACAAGGCTCTGGAATGGCTCTACAACTCCATTAGCGTCATCAAGCCGGGTGTAACCACTCAAGAAGTGGCCGAACAATGGCCTCCCTGCGAGAAAGATTGGAGCGATATTCTGGTGGCCTATGAGGATCAGACGGCAGGCAGCAATTGGGCCCACGGGATCGGGCTGTCCCTGTATGAACTGCCGCTTATCTGGCGCGGATGTTCCCTCGAACACCCGATGACCCTCGAGAAGGGTATGACCTTTGCTATCGAAACCCAGCACGGCGTTCCCGGCATTGGCGGCATCCGGATTGAGGAAATGATCCATGTGACCGACGATGGGGTGGAAATATTGAGTCAGTGGCCGATCGACGAGATCATGGTTGTCGACTTCTAATAATCCTTATACGGACAAGCGGGAAGACCACCCGGCGGCCTTCCCGCTTTTTCATGTAAAATCGGACCCATATCGTGTGGGCGGACAGGGAGTCGAAGGAGGACTGTATGGCTTATGAAGGATTTGATCTAACGCAAAAGTCTACCATCGTTACCGGGGCTGGAACCGGGATCGGTAAAGCCATTGCGGTGGGTCTGGCCCGGGCGGGGGCCGATGTGGCCCTGATTGGAAGAAGACTGAAACCGCTGCAGGAAACCGAAAAGGAGGTGACGGCAGCCGGCGTGCGGGCTCTGGTGCTTCAGGGGGATATCGCGGAAGTCGACTTTCATACCCGGGTTGTTTCAGAGATCCTTGCCGCTTTCGGCAAGATCGACGTGCTGTTCAATAATGCCGCGGTATTATTTAAGGGCCCCATCGAGGAGACCACCGAAGAGATCTGGGACACGACCATGAACATCAACCTCAAGGGCAATTTTTTCTTGGCCCTGGCCGTCGGCCGTGAAATGATCAAACGCAAGGAAGGTAAAATTATCAACATCCTTTCCAACTGCAGTTTTGTGGCCGAGCACGGCATCGGCGCCTATTGCGTCAGTAAAGGCGGTCTGCTGATGACCACCCGCTGTCTGGCCACCGAGTGGGGCCCTTACGGCGTCCAGGTCAATGGCATCGGCCCGGCCTTTGTACGGACGCCCATGAACGACCCGGTCCTGGCCGATCCCCACTTCGTGGATTGGAGCACCAAGCGGATACCGCTCCACCGCATGGGGCAGCCGGAAGAGATGGTCGGGGCGGCCATTTTTATGGCCTCGGATGCTTCCAGCTTTGTTAACGGCGCGATTTTGATGGTGGACGGCGGGTTTACCGCCTGCTAGGATTGCCTCCCACAAGTAATTTGCATCATACAATTTGATTTTAGGCTTCGGGCTACTGGCTGCTGGCTTCTTGCTGCTGGCCGACCCTGCGACAGGCAGCCAGGCACAAGTGACCAGAAGCCAGTAGCCAGCCGCCATTACTGCGCTTTTTTCTTCGACTTTTTTCTTTTCAGGGCCAGGAGCACTTTTTCCGGTGTGACCGGAAGGTCGGTAATATAAAGACCGGTCGCTTCGGCCACGGCCGATACAAAAGCGTCCGGTGTACCGATAGTTGCCATCTCGCCCACCCCCTTCGCCCCATAGGGCCCGATGGGATCGTTGGTCTCCACCAGGATGGCGGATACCGGAGGCATATCCAGAGACGTCAATACACGGTAATCCAGAAGATAGGGGTTCTTCATTCTGCCGGTCTCATCCAGGGCGATCTCTTCGCTCATGGCAAAGCCCAGGCCCATATGCACCGCCCCCTCGATCTGCCCCATGGCCCCCAGGGGGTTGATGGCTTTGCCCAGATCCTGTGAAGCGGCAACGTCAAGGATATGAACTTGACCGGTTCCGGGATCGACCTCCACCTCGATGGCCTTGGCGCCGAAGGAAAAGGCCATCGAAAAGTTACCGCGACCGGTCTCCGGATCCGCCAACTGGCTGGGCGCGTCCCAGTGATATTTGGCCATAACCGCCTGACCGTCCTTGCGGTAACGGTTGAAACGGACCACATCCGCAACACTCATGCTCTTGCCGGGGGCTGATTTGACAAAAACCGTGCTGTTGCGAATCTCCAGATCATCGGGGTGGACCTCCATTTTTACGCCGGCCGCCTCAAGAATCTGCCTGCGGGCGTCCTCGGCCGCCTTCTGAACCGCCATCCCTCCGATGGCCGTATTACGGCTGGCGCGGGAGCCCCATCCCATCGGGCAGGTCTCGGTGTCGCCAAAAATCGTGTTGATCTTATCCACCTCGATCCCCAGGACCTCCGCGGCGATTTGCGTCAGGGCGGTACTGGAGCCGCTGCCGATATCCACGCAGGAGGTCGCCAGATTCACCGACCCGTCATCATTGACCGTCATGGTCGCGCCGGCAAAGTCGGCATCGATGCCGGGAGAGAGCCGTACGCCGGTAAAGTGCACCCCGCAGGCAATTCCCAGACCCCGATTGGGCTTCGGGTTGGCACGTTTTTCCTTCCAGCCGATCTTTTCCGCCGCCTCTTCCAGACACTCCACCAGGCCGCAGCTCTTTAGTTTGGCCCCGGAGGCGGTCTCATCTCCGGTGCGCACGGCATTCTTGAGCCGGAGTTCCAGTGGATCCATCCCCAGTCGATCGGCAATCATGTTGAGCTGGGTTTCACCGGCATAGTGGACCTGCGGGTTGCCGATGCCTCGCATGGCGCCTCCGTATGGGAGATTCGTGTAAACCGTGTAACCGTCGTAGCGGTAGTTCATGAATCGATACAGGGTTCCCTGCATGGCGCCGCCCACATTTGTCACCACCGGTCCGTAATCGCAATAGGCACCGTTATCACAGATATTCGTAATATGTCGTCCCGTGATGGTGCCATCTTTTTTGATACCGGTTTTGACCGTCATGATAAATTTGTGCCGAAACGTTGAAAAGATGAACTCCTCATCCCTCGCGTATTCAATTCTGACAGGCCGACCCGATTTGCGGGCCAGCACAATGGCGGCAAAGTCCATGGGGAACTTGCTCGTGGCCCGGCTGCCAAACCCTCCCCCGACATGGTTGGTAATGACCCGAACCTTGCTTTCCGGGATACCCAGGGCTTTGGATATCTGAACGCGGGAAACAGAGGGCATCTGGGAACAGTAATAGAAGGTGAGCTTGCCGCTGGCATCCCAAACCGCCGTGCAGTTATGGGGTTCCGGACAGACGTGGGCCACCCGCTGTGTCTCAAAGCGGTCTTCAAAGACATGATCGGCCTCTTGAAAAGCTTTCTCGACGTCGCCGATATTGTAACAGGGATTGGCAGCGATATTGCGCTCAATACCCTCATGGATGATCGGCGCCCCTGCCTGCATGGCCTCCTCGGGATCAAAAACCGCCGGCAGAGGCTCATAATCCACCTTGATGCGCTCGAGAGCTTCAAGGGCCGTGTCCACGTCCACGGCCGCCACGGCGGCGACCGGGTCACCCACATAGCGGACCTTTTCGGTTTGGAGGGGGACCTGGTCCATATGCGATACACCAAAGACAAACGGGGTTTCCTCACCCGTAATCACGGCCTTGACGCCCGCCATCCGTTCGGCCCGGCTGGTGTCAATATTGAGGATTCTGGCGTGAGGCAGGGGGCTGCGCAGCATGCGACCCCAAAGCATATTGGGAACCGTCACATCCACAGAAAAAATGGCCTCACCCGTAACCTTAACCTCCGCGTCAACCCTGGGTACATCCTTGCCTACAAAGTCTAAATCTTTCATGGATTTTTACTCCTTTACGCTGTCTGCCGCCGAAAGAATAGCGTCCACAATGCGGACGTACCCCGTGCAACGGCAAAGGTTTCCGGCAATGGCGGTTTTGGCTTCTTCTTCGGTGGGATGGGGATTCTTTTTCAAGAAGGCCTTGGTCGTCATTATCATACCCGGGCTGCAGAAACCGCACTGTACGGCACCCTTGTCAACAAAGGATTTCTGGATGGGGTGAAGATTTCCCCCCTGGGCCACCCCTTCGATTGTCTCGATCTTTTTTCCCCGGGCGTCCACGGCAAGTGTCAGGCAGGCATTGACCGCCATTCCGTCCAGCAGGACGGTACAGGACCCGCACTCGCCCATGTCACACATTTTTTTTGTGCCCAGCAATTGGAGGTCTTCACGGATGACTTCCAGCAAGGTCCGGCGGTTTTCCACCTCCAGCTTATGGGTCTCACCGTTGATCCTAAGCGTAATCTCTCTTTTCATGACACACCTCTTCTCCTCGTAAACTGATTGGCTGTGAAATTTCTATTTAAAGGGCCGGAACAACTCAAACCAGGCTCTCCTTAATACCTTTGTAAACGAGTTCTTTGACCAGTTCGTATCGATATTCTTTGGATGCCCGTAGATCCGTAATGGGAGAACATTGGGCAGCCGCTGTTTCACCGGCTTTACGGATGAGCTGGTCCGCGATCTTTTCGCCCTTCAGAATCTTCTCGGCATTTCTGGCGCGAAAGGGTTTGGGCGCAACAGAGCCCAGCGCAATCCGCACCTCGTCAAAAGTTCCCCCCCGGGTTTTGACCAGGACGCCCAATCCCACCACGGCCAGATCCATGGCCCGCCGCAAGGCAAACTTGTAGTAGGTTCCTTTGAACCCCGCCGCCGGCAGGGGAACACAAATTTCGGTGAGAACTTCACCCTTTTTCAGGGCGTTTTTACGCACGCCCCTGAACATTTTTTCCACCGGGATGGTCCTGCCCCCATTGGTGCCCTGGATCACACAGCTGGCGTCATAGGCCAGGAGTGGCAGAGGACCGTTGGCTGCGGGTGATGCCTGGGTAATGTTTCCGGCCAGGGTGGCCGTATTTCGGATCTGCATCGAACCCAAGTGCTCGGCCGCCATTCTCAGGAGGGGGTAGTGCCTGGATACCGGTTTAGAGTCAAGCAATTGTGCCCAGGTGACCATGGCCCCGATGCGCAGGCCCTCATTTTTGGTGAAACGGATTTTATCCAGTCCCTTTACCGTCTTCAGATTAATGAGGGCGGCCGGTTTGTGCCATCCTCTCTTGAGTTCCACCAGAAGGTCTGTTCCCCCTGCCAGAATTCGTGCTCGACCCCGGTACTTTGCGAGAAGGTCACAGGCCTCCTCGACACGCTTCGGCTCATACATTTCAAATTCTTTCATATGCCACACCCCTTTTCATGATAGAAAGTGTAAAACAGAACCCATCTCAGAAATCAGATTTTGGTTCAAGATCGCGGCGGGGCCGAGTTTTAAGCCGCAGGTCCGCCTGAGGCGGATTGAGGATTTAAAACGAGGCACCAATCCCGCCAAAAGGCGGGAGGCCAAAAGACATTTTTGAGATGGGTTTTAGCAACCTTTTGCCCGATACCGTCTCCGGCCGACTTTAATCGGTTCCTTTACAGGTTGTCAAGACCTCCGGTTAGAATACTTGCAGCCATTCCTTTCATCTAAAGTTCTGGCTGTTGATTCTCTGTGATATATGGGGACAAACATGTTGGACCTTAAAGATGTACAGCCCACCCGAGATATCGGGCGGGGCTATATCCCTTTTATGGGCTGCAGGTCCTCTCGAGTTCGCGTCCAAAGGCCTCGAGCTGGTCGAGGTTGTGACAATCCAGAAAGTCCTCCACATAAGGCAGGGCCGCGCGCATCCCACGATCAATGGGCTGGTAATCGGGCATCCCCAAAAGGGGGTTTAGCCACATGAGTCGTTTGACACGACGCTTCAGCTCTTTCATCTCCCTTTCCAACAACGCGATCTCGCCCTGATCCCAGCCATCGCTGAGCAGGATGAACACCGTGTCGGGACCGGAATATCTGCGTCCGTAGCGCCTGTTATATTCTGACAGAGAGCTCCCGATCCGCGTGCCTCCAGACCAATGCGAGACGCTCTCGGCGATCAGGGCATAGGCAGCATCTATCCTGCGCATCCGCAGCAGCGGGGTGATGCGCGTCAGCCGCGTGCTGAAGACAAATGTCTCCACACGGGGGATATGCCGCTGAAAGCCGTACATAAACTGCAGCAGGAAACGACTGTAGGAATCCATGGAACCACTCACGTCGCACAGGACCACAAACCGGGTTTTTTTTGGCTGTCGACGCTTTTTGCGCAGGGCTAAAAGATCACCCCCATGACGCAGAGAGGCGCGTATGGAACCCCGCAGATCCACCTGTTTTCCTTTTCCCGCCGCTCGCCATCGTCGACCCAATCGCATGCCCAGATCCTGGGCCAGTGCCATTATCAACTGGGCGATATCCTGTGATTCTCCTTCGATCATGGCCGCAAAATCCTTTTTGCACATGATGTCTCGGGAACTGTAAGAGATTTTCTGCCGCTGGTTGCCGGTATGATCGGCCGATGGCTCCATCTCGCCGGGGAGGGTCAGAAATGGCGGGCACTCATGCTGCACAAGTCTATTTTCATCAGATGCTTCGCGGCGGTTTTTAAAGCACCAGAAATCCTCGAAAACCGCATCAAAAACAGCCAATTCCTCAGGCCGGCTGACATAATGGGTGCTGAACAGACTGTAAGCCTCTTCTTTGTTCTCTATCTGAATCAAACCGAGCCCGCGCAAAGCATCGAGCGTGCGACCCATGGTGACGGGCAACCCCTTCTCCTTGAGCTTCCTGGCAAAAAGCAAACTGTTGCGTACAAAATCCCCCGAGCGGTCTTGAGCTGCCGGAGGTGTTGCGCCAATGGTCATGACCGTAAGGCCTCCGCCCAGGACGAGGCCAGGTTTTCATTTTCAACCCGTTCCACGTCCTCCTGATACTTGAAGAGACAACCCATGGTCTCTTCAAGGGTCTCCGCGTCCAGGTGATCCCGATTCAGCAGCAGAAGCGCACTGACCCAATCGAGGGTCTCGGCAACGCCGGGCCTTTTGTAAAAATCCATCTGACGGACCTGCTGCATGAGGGAGCAAATCTTGAAGGCAAGTTCCTTTTCAATCTGAGGAACTTTGGTGGTGACGATCTCATATTCCTTTTCAAGGGATGGGTAATGGATCCAGTGGTAGAGGCAACGCCGCTTGATCGCGTCATGGAGCTCCCGGGTTCGGTTGGAGGTGATAACGACCAGGGGCTTGGTTCTGGCCTTCAGGGTACCTATTTCAGGCACCGTAATCTGATAATCTGACAGAACTTCCAGCAGGAAAGCCTCAAACTCCTCATCGGCCCTGTCCAGTTCGTCGATCAGCAGACTCACGTGCCTGCCGTGGGCTTCACTGCGGATGGCCTCCAGAAGGGGTCGATGGATGAGGTATTCTTCGTCAAAGATATTTTTTAGATTGTCCAGGTCTTGCTGGTGAGCTTCGGCCAACTTTATACGCAGGATCTGTTTGGTGTAGTTCCATTCATAGACTGCCGTATTGGCGTCGAGGCCTTCATAGCATTGCAATCGAATCAGGCGGCGATCCAGGGCCTTGCTCAGGACTTTGGCCAGTTCAGTCTTGCCCACTCCGGCTTCACCCTCCAGAAGCAGGGGCTTTTCCATTTGCAAAGCCAGGTAAATGACGGTGGCAAGCTTACGATCGCAAATATAATTTTGTTGCTTGAGGGCCTGAGAGACCGCATCGATAGACTGAAAGAGTTTTTTCATGACTATTATTTATCCGGTGGTCCGCCGGCTTCTTGAATTGCCCGGAAAATACTTTCCGGGTCGGCCGGCAGGGTTCTGATGCGCCCGCCGCAGGCGTCGGCAATGGCATTCAAGATAGCCGGGGTAGCAGGAATGTTGGGCATTTCACCGATCCCCTTGGCACCGTAGGGACCATACCTGTTTTCTACCTCAAGGATGACAGATTTGATTGCAGGAACATCCAGCGCGGTGGGGATCAGATAGTTTCGCAGGCTCAGGTTCTGAATGTAACCTGCCTCGGTAACAATCTTCTCCATCAGGGCATACCCCAGCCCCATGGCCACACCGCCTTCAATTTGACCTTCAAGGGCCCTGGGGTTGATGGCCTTGCCTACGTCAAAGGCGGCCGCGAAGTCGGTAATATCCACCTCCCCGGTTTCCACGTCCACAATGACCTCTGCCATGTGAGTCGCGTAAGTGTAAACAAAGTAAGGATTACCCTGACCCGTTTCAGGGTCCAGACTCGGCGGAGGCGGTGCCCACCATCCTTGGCCAATGAGTCGTTTTCCGGTGGCCATGCACTTAGCCGCCGCCTCCTTAAATGTTATCCCGCGCTCGGGAGCCTCACGATCAAAAATCGTTCTTTCCTTCGCTTCTAACCGGTCGGCAGGCAGATCCAGTATTTCGGAGGCTGCCTCTAAAATGGATTCTTTGACCTGTCGTGCCGCCAAAATAATGGCATTGCCCATCAAAGTAGTAGATCGGCTACCCACGGTGGGACCTGATTCCGGCACCATGTCCGTGTCCGGCGTCACATACCGAACGTCTTCCAAACACACACCAAGCTCCTCGGCACAGATTTGCGGAAGAACGGTGTAAGAACCCTGTCCCATTTCAGTAATGCCGGTAAAGAGTAAAACCGATCCGTCTTCATGGACATGCACATTGGCGCCGCAAGCGTCGCCACCGGTGCCGATGCTGGTTCGATACCATCCCATTCCCACGCCCACACCGCGCCGTTTGGTGCGCTGCTCGTCTACATAACCTCTGTTTTTGAACTTGCGGTCCCAGCCAAAACGCTTTGCGCAGGCTTCCAGAGAATCCAGAAGCCCGACACTCTGGTCCAGGACCTGCCCCGTAGCAGTCGCCGATCCCTGCCGGAATCCATTCTTGCGCCGGATGTCCAGGGGGCTCATTTCCAGTTCGGTGGCCAACTCATCCATTAACTGCTCGTGGGCAATGTGAACCTGAGGGGCCCCGAACCCGCGCATGGCACCGCCGTACGGGTGATTTGTATAAACGAGATAGGCATCTACATGCACATTCGGGATTTCATAAGGCCCGGCCATCATGATCATCGAGTGGATATGGGATCCGCCGGCCGGCGGAATGATGGGGCCCAGGCTGGCATAAGCCCCCTGCTCGTCATAAAGCATCCCCTGAAATGCCACCAGCGATCCGTCCTTTTTGGCCCCGATCTTGATTTTCATGATCATGGGATGGCGTTTGCAGGTTTGGAGGACGACTTCTTCCCTTTCCAGCGTCATGCGAACCGGTCGACCGGTTCGGTAGGCCAAAACGGCCGCTCGGCAGCCTAAATCAATGGGGGAGTCCTCCTTGCCACCAAAACCACCCCCCATGGGTATCTGGCGCACCCGTACCTGGTTAACCGGCACCCCCAGTACCGCATTAATATTGCGCCTTACCGTAAATGGCGCCTGCATCGGGCCCTCAACCAGCATGACACCGTCTTGCTGCGGAACAGCCATGCAAATATCCGGCTCCAGGTAGGCGTGATCAAGAAAAGGAACCTGATAGGTTCTTTCGAGGATCACTTCGGCCTGCTCAAATCCTTTATCCACGTTTCCCTTGCGAAGCTTGTTATAGGAAAGCAGGTTGCCCTTCTCATGGATCTTGGGCGCGTTCTCTTTGAGGGCTTCACGGGGATCGAAAACGGCCGGCAACGGCTCATAGTCGACTTCAATCAGACTGAGCGCCTCCTGGGCTGCTTTTTCGGTTTCGGCCGCAACCAGCGCGACGCCGTCGCCCACAAAACGCACTTTGTCCTCACAAATTACGGGTTGGTCGGGGATAATCGCACCGAAACCGTTTCTTCCGGGAATATCTTTGGCCGTGAGTACCGCGACCACACCGGGCAAGGCCATGGCCTTGTCGCTATTGATTGATTTTATCAAGGCGTGCGGATGAGGGCTTCTCAAGATTTTGCCGTGCAGAAACCCATCCGGGGCATAGTCGGCACCGTATAGCTGCGTGCCGGTAACCTTTCTGCGGGCGTCGGTTCTCACCGCGGATTGACCCGCCAGGGAAAGGCCGCCGGACATGATCTTGGATAATTTTTGTAAATCAACACGCGCTTTGGTCAGCGTCTTAACCTTTTTCTTTTTATCGCTTTTTTCAGTCATGGCCTGTTTCCTTAGAATTTAGGTCCAAGGGTGCGCTCAATCTTGTGGGGCTTGCTCCTTGTCATTGCTCGCCGCTTTGATGGCCTCAACGATTTTTTGGTAACCGGTGCAGCGGCAAAGCACACCGGAAATCGCGTGTTTGATCTCTTGCTCATCCGGATCGGGGGTTCTATCTAAAAGAGACTTTGCATTCAAGATCATACCGGGTGTGCAAAAGCCGCACTGGACGGCGCCTTCGGTCATGAAATGCTGCTGGAGGCTGTCCAGCTGCCCATCCGCTTCGGCCAGCCCTTCGATGGTGACCACCGACCTGCCCTGGACTTTGAGGGCCGGGATAAGGCAGGAATTGACTGCCATCCCATCGAGAAGGACGGTACACGCTCCGCATTCGCCCTCACGACAGCCCTCTTTGGTGCCCGTGAGGCGCAGTGTGTCCCTGAGCAGATCCACCAACAGCGTATCCGGCTCAATTTCCAGAACCATTTCCTTGCCGTTCACCTGAAAAGCCAGCTTTACTTTTTTCATAACACCCCCTCTTAATCGACAGATGCGCCTGCTTCGATTAACGCATTTTGAAGACCACGTTTGACAAAAACTTTAACCATTTCCTTTTTATATTCCGCCGATCCCCAGACAGCGCTATCAATGGGTTTCGATTCGGCAGCGGCGCTTTTTGCCGCCCGCTCAATGGTTTCTTTAGACACCGGTGCACCTGCGAGCAGCGTTTCGGCTTGCGCCGCACGAAAAGGTGTGGGTGCCACCGGTCCCAATGCAATCGCGGCCTCTTGAATAATCTTCTTTTGCGGATCGATCTTTACGACAGCAGCCGCTACCAATATGGCAATGGTGAGAGACTGACGCTTGCTTAACCTCAAATGGCAGCCGCCCTGGTTGGGTTGCATGGCAGGAAACTTGATCTGGATCAAAATCTCCCGGCGACAATCAATGGCAGTCTGCCCCTTGTCCAGAAAGAACTCAGTCAGCGGTACAACCCGTTGTCCTTCTTTAGATGCAATTAATACCAATGCATTTAAGGCCAGCAAAGGGATGCTCGTGTCGGCGGCCGGATGGCCGCTTACCAGGTTTCCGGCAACCGTGGCCATGTTTCTGATCTGGGGTGAGCCCACACTCCCGGCGCCTTTGGCAAGAATAGCGGCCTTTTCCCGGATCAAAGGAGATAAAGCCGTCTGAGCGTGAGTTACACTGGCGCCCAGCGTAATCATGTCGCCATTCTGTCCGATGCCGTCCATTTCCGGCAGGCGGGTGATATCCACCAGTGCTTTCACTTCAAGTTCCCGGTGGCGGAGTTTAGACATCACATCAGTGCCACCCGCAACGACCTGGGCTTTGCCTTGATATTTTTCCAGCAAATCCAGCGCTTCATCCAGGGTACGGGGTACGTGATAATTGTCTATCCGAATGTCTCTGGCCCAATGTAGATCGTTAAACTCGTATGACATAGTCATTCCTCGTAAAATTTTGATTTAGTCAGGCTGATTTTTTTTTCTTCTTTGTGTGCGGAATTCCGGCCAGGGCTTTGGCCAGTTTAATTTTCTCGTCGAGTTTTCCTTCCCGCAAAATCATTATTCGTTGCGCCTGGGGAGACCCGGCACCGTGCATCGATTCTACCATTGCAGTGCCGCCCGTCATCGCCTCAATGAGTCTGCCGATTTTGACTCGGTCCTTAGCTGGAATTTCGGACACACCCGAAAAATACTTCTTAACAATGTGACCGATATCTTCGCTCTTTAAATCATATTCGCTGGGCATCGTCGCAATAAATCCGCCGGCGATATCGGTGGCAAGACGCGCAACTTCAAAATGAAATCGGGTAACATTCTGTTTGCAAACGTTGGCCAGCATTGTATCTACCATATAAGCGCCAGACGGGGTCGGACAGCCCTCGGCCGAACAGGCAATCGAGGAGCTGTAAAGCGTTTCGCAAAGGTGGATCATTTCGGTTATTTTGTCTTTGATATGAGATCCTTTAGCGGTTCCCTGGATTTGGGTTAAATAGCTTACGGCTCCGGTTAGCACGTCCATTAAACCCGCTTTGCAACCGCCATAGTTGGCCCGGTGGTGCGCTGCAAAACGATAGACCAGCGCCCCGGTAAAGTCAATTTCGCCATCCATGAAAATGCGTTCTCTGGGAATAAAAACATCTTCAAAGGCGATGACCGCTTCGCCGCCGACCACCCCGAACTTGGGCTTGCCCACATCGATGTGCTCGCGTCGATCCCTTCGATTATCGCTTGCCTGACGGCCGAATATCAGTGTAACACCCGGCGCGTCGATGGGGATGGCGCCGACAATTGCATATGCTTTCGCCTTTTCGTCCAGGGCAGTAGTCGGCATCACCAGGATCTCATGGGAGTTGACCGCACCGGTCATGTGGAGTTTGGCACCGCGAATGACAACCCCATCATCTTTGCGATCAACAATGCGAACATATTGATCCGGGTCATCTTGTTCCGACGGGCCCTTGGATCGATCCCCTTTCGGATCGGTCATGGCTCCGACGACCATTAAATTCTCATCCTGTATATAAGTCAGCCATTTCTTGAACCGCTCGAAATAATCCGTCCCATATTTTTGATCCATTTCGTAGGTGACCGAATACGTTGAGTTGATTCCGTCAAACCCCACGCAGCGCTGGAAACAGGTGCCGGTCTTTTGGCCCAGTAGGCGCAGTAATTTTATCTTTTTCACTAAATCTTCGATATTCTGATGAACATGCGTAAACCGGCTGATTGTTCGGCCGGTTAAATGGGACGTTGCCGTAGCCAGGTCCTTGTATTTTTTCTGATTCGCTAAAGCATAGGTCATCGCTGCCGCTCTAACATGGGGAGCGGTCGCAGGATGGCTTACCACATTTTTGATCTTTTTACCCTGATAGTATATGCGGGGGTTCAGTTTTCTTAAACTATTTATATATTCAGCTCCATTTTTTAATTTCACGAGAAACTCTCCTTTTATAGAATTGCGTTATTTGAATACCAATTTACCCATCCTTTTGTCGCAGCACTCTTCTGAGAATTTTCCCTGTTAAGGTTTTAGGGATTTCAGAAACGATTTCAACTTCACGCGGATATTTGTATGCCGCCAATCTTTCTTTGCAAAAAGAAATGATGTCTTCAGGCTGAATCGAATTTTCCTCTCCTGATTTTAAAGCCACATAGGCCTTCACAGTTTCCCCCCGGTATGAATCCGGGACGCCGACGACCGCCGTCTCCCTGATTGCCGGATGTTGATAGATGACATCTTCAACGTCACGCGGCCATACTTTATACCCGGACGCGATAATCAGATCCTTTTTACGGTCGACAACATAAAACCAACCATTATCATCCATTTTGCCCACATCACCGGTATATAACCAGCCGTTGCGGATGGCCTTTTCCGTTTCTTCCGGCTGCTGCCAATAACCCGGCACAATGATCGGCCCGGAATCAACGATTTCGCCAATCTGGTCGGGTGCAAGCTCACGGTTGTCTTCTTTCAGATCCACGATTTTCATGATGCAGCCCGGCACCGGAACCCCGACTGAAAGCGCACCGCTTTCCGGGTCCACGGGTGCCCGCTTGCCCAATGGAACAATATGGGATGGCGAATTTGTTTCCGTCATTCCATATACATTGTAGAGATACTGACCGGTCATCTTTTCAAATTGATTTACAACCGCCTCTGAAACGGGAGCTCCCCCACTATATGCTTTGGAGAAGCTGGCAAAATCGCTCTGCCAAATAGACGGATGGTTCATTAAGGCGATATAAACCGTAATAGATGCTACCGTGGTGGTAATTTTCCAGCGTTCTATCAACCGAAGGGTTTCGCCGGGATCGAAGCGGTAATACAGCACAACCGGAATGCCCGCAAGCGCAGCTGTTGCTAAATGGGCCACTTCTCCGGTTACATGGAATAAGGGCGCCACACCCAGAATGACATCGGTTTCATCTATTCTTTGCATGACCTGATACACGCGCGCATTATAGGCGATGTTTCCATGGGTGTTCATGGCACCTTTTGGTGAACCCGTGGTTCCGGAAGTATAAGTGAGGTAGGCGATATCTTCAGCTGACAGCTTAGAACAGGTAATTTCGGCATCTGGATAACGATTGATCAAGTCCATCATATCTAAGCAGTCGGGCACCGGTTTTTTTTGGGTGTTGTCCAGTAGCTTGGGCAGGCGGGTCTGATCGGACAAAAAATCCAGAGGGGAAGTTGTAATCACTTTTTCGATTGACGATCTCTTCAGAAATGAAATTTCTAGCTGACCGGCAATCTCTTCGAGAGTGATAAATATTTTTGCCGCTGAATTTTCACAGAAATAAGACAGCTCGTTCTCTTTGTACATGGGATTCAGGGGGACGACGATCGCGCCAATTTTCCAGGCAGCATAGGTACTTATTAAAAATTGGGGAATATTTTGAAGAACCAGTATGACGCGTTCACCCTTTACAACGCCAAGGTCCTGCAGCGCAGCTGCGAGACTGTTCGATAGTCTGTCAATATCACCGTACGAAAGGGTGCCATCGAAATAATGAACTGCAGGTGCCTCCGGTTTTTGATGCGCAGACGCCATAAAGTCACCTATAGCAGTATCATTGCCTATTTCAATATCATGGGGCACCCATTCAGGGTAATTTTTCAGCCATGGTCTTTTTGCATAAATGGAAACCATTTACCCTCCTTTTTACCAGAACCCATCTCATCACCACACCGTCCAACCCCCGTCTATGAAAATAATTTGACCTGTAATGAAATCGGATGCCGGCGCTGCAAGGAAAATGACGATTCCCTCTATTTCGGTGGGCTGCCCCCAGCGGCCCATGGGTGTGCGCTCATTAATAAATTTGAATCTCTCTGGATCATTTCTAATCTGGGTCACCAGTTCGGTTTCAAAGTAAGTCGGCGCCACTGCATTAACACGGATGCCTTGCTTGGCCCATTCCAGAGCCATTACGCGGGTAAGCTGATTCACCCCGCCTTTTGATGATGAATAGGCCAGTTGATCGGGCAGCGGGGTCAATCCGAAAATAGAACTCATATTGATGACCTTCCCGTAGCCGCGCTCGATCATTTGCGGCACCACGGCCTGGGCCACCAAAAAATATCCTTTCAGATTGGTGTTGATAACCAGATCCCACGCCTCTTCCGGAAACTCGAGCACAGGAACGCGGTGGTTTACACCGGCGTTATTAACTAGAATGTCCACCTTTCCAAAATGCTTGAGTATTTGCTCAACACCCTCCTGGACGCTTTGCTTGGATGTAACATCCAGGTAAAAACCGGCGGAATCTCTTCCAAGCGCTTTAATAGACGTTGAGACCTGTTCCAAATTTTCACGATTTCGACCGCACACAGCGATGTCTGCACCCGCTTTAGCCAGGGCGACCGCGGCGACCTCGCCCAGTCCCTTCGTGCTGCCGGTTATCATCGCCGTTTTTCCTGTTAAATCAAAAATTTCTAAGCTCATTCAATACCTTCCTAACCAGGCCGCGGGTATTTCTCAAATAGGCCCGGAATATTCACGGCTTAAATCGTTAAATATTCACAAAGAAGAACGTGTTTCATTTGATCGTCCAGCCGCCGTCGACGGTCAGAATGTGACCGGTGATTATGTTGGCAAGATCAGACGCAAGGAAAAGCGTTGCATAGGCAACCTCATCGTTTGTGGCCATCCGGCCTAACGGGATGCTGTCAATGACATAGTTTTTGAAATCCTCATCTTCAAACATCTTCTCGGTAAACGGTGTGCGCACAAAGGTAGGTGCGACTGCATTGACGTTGATATTATGCCGGGCCCACTCGAGGGCAAGCGTTCTGGTGAGCTGATTCACACCGCCTTTGCTGGAGCAGTATGCCGCCCGCAGCGGTAACCCAACAATTCCGGCCTGTGAGGAGATATGAACGATCTTACCGCCGCCCTGCTTTATCATTTCCTTTCCGGCCGCCTGGGTGACGAAAAAAAGCATCTTCAAATTGATGTTCAACACGTCATCCCAGTTCGCCTCGGTGACATCCTCGGACTTCTGGGGGCGATTGATTCCGGCGCTGTTCACTAAAACATCGATTTTTCCCAAGTCACGGACAGCCGCATCCACCAGGTCCCGGGCGTCGTCCGGGGTGTTAAGCTCAATGGCCTTGGCTCCCGACGCGAAGCCCTCCGCCTTCAACTCATCCATCAGGGATTTCAGCTTTTCCGCCGAGGTTCCATGCAGAAACAGCTTGGCCCCGGCGGCGGCGAAGTTTCTGGCGATGGCGCCGCCGATACCACCGGAAGCGCCCGTGATCAGTGCGGATTTATTTTCAAGTGACAGTTCCGGCCGTTTCATTTTGCATATTTTTCCTTTCTGACCTTACAGGATATACCGTGGGCCAGCATGTTTTCGTAGTTGCAAGCCCTTTCGCACACATCCGCAATTTTGTATGATGCTTCCTTGGTTGCATACTGGTAAGTGACGGTCTTGACAAATTTTCCGACCGAAAGCCCGCCGGTATAGCGCGCCGCTCTCATGGTGGGCAGGACATGATTGGTGCCGATGGTTTTGTCGCCGTAGGCCACCGTGGTTTCTTCTCCCAGAAAAACAGAGCCGTAATTGCGGCAATTATCCAGGTAGTATTTCCAATCTTCGGTCTGGACTTCAAGATGCTCAGGTGCCCAGGTATCGCTCACCTGGACGGCCTCTTCCGGAGAATCAACCAGGATCACCTCTCCGTTGTCTCTCCAGGCCACGGCCGCCACATCCCTGGTGGGAAGATCCTCCAGCTGACGGTCCACTTCTTTGATGGTTGCCTGCGCGATATCACGTGATAAGGCTACCAGGGCCTGGCGCGCATTGGGATCGTGTTCGGCCTGCCCGAGGATATCTGCGGCCAGAATAAATGGATCGGCGGACTCGTCGGCAATGATGAGAATTTCCGTCGGCCCTGCCAGAAGATCGATGCCGACGGTTCCGAAAAGTTGACGTTTGGCTTCGGCAACATATTTATTTCCGGCGCCCACCAGCATGTCGACCGGTTTCAGACCCTCAATGCCCCATGCCATGGCTGCCAGCGCATGCACGCCGCCCATACAATAGATTTCATCCGCACCGGCAGCATGCATTGAATAGAGCGTGGCGGGCCACATCCCTTCGCCTTTGACCGGCGGGGAGCACGCCACGACTCTTGAAACCCCGGCCACCCTCGGTGTGATGACGGTCATATGCGCCGAGGCAAGCATCGGATATCGGCCGCCGGGGACATAGGAACCGCTGGCAGCGATCGGAATGATTTTCTGGCCCAGGTGGACGCCCGGCAGGGTTTCGACTTCGAAATCCACGATGCGATCCATCTGTTCCTTTGCAAAATTCCGTATCTGGGCCTGACAAAAATCGATATCTTCGACTTCAGAGACGGGCAGGCTCTTGCGGGCGGCCAGGATTTGATCTTCTGATACCCGAAAGTGCTCGGGCGACCAATTGTCGAATTTTTCGGAATAATGGCGCAGACCGGCCTCGCCCTCTTTTTTGACCCTCTCCAGAATTTGCGTGACGGTTTTCCTGACCTCGGAGATATCTTCCTCCGGTCTTGCAACGGCCCTTTTTAAATATTCTGCCATAGATTTGTCTCCCGATCTAGTTTTGATTGTTCACGAATAATTAAAAGGAATACGGGTCGCAGACTACATAAAGCGTTTAGCCGGTTGATGTCGAGAGGCTTATTTCTCGTCTAACACCGCCACCGCACGCATGGGCGACCCCGTTCCTTTACGGATCTTAAGGGGCAGACCGATGAAGGTGAAACGCTTTCCGATGATTTTGTCGAGGTTACATAAATTTTCGATATGGGTTATACCGCGTTCGCCACAAACGCTGTGGCAGGGGTAGGTCTTGTCATACCACATATCGGGACTGGCCGCATCAACACCGAAATTGACACATCCCTGGTCGATGATGAATTCGGTGGCCTCACGGTCAAGGCCGGGATAATCGGTCATATATTCGGGCTTGCCGTAATAACGGTCGTATTGTCCGGTGTAAAACAACACAGTATCACCTTTTCTGATTTCAAGATTCCACTTCTGTAATTCATCTTCAATTTTTTTTCGTCCGAACTGTGTCTTTTGGGGAATATCGCTGACGTCGATACAAATGGCAGGTGTAATGCATTTTTCCAAAGACAATTGATCAATGGATTCTGCTTGCGGGTCGGTTGAAAGATGGCTCCAGGCATCGATGTGGGTTGGCCCGTGATCGCACAGCATGATCCCTCTGGTTTCATATGAAAAGCCGGTTCCCAGCTGCCGCCGGCACTCTTCATGAGATAAGTGGGTCCATATGACGGTTTTCAAATGCCCGGGATAAACGGGCATGCCCTGATAAATCTCCTGCGACAAATCAATGATTTTCCCAGTTAACATGATAAAAATTCTCCTTTCAGGAAATTAGGTAGCGTCGAAAAAGATCCTTTCTTAATGTTTATGTATAAGAAAGGGGAAATTTGTGTCAATAATTAAGGCTATATAAGGATGGGTGAGCCAATAAACCAAAACTGGAGATATCTTGCCAGAAAACCAAATATCAGCCGGTTGCCGATATTTTGAGAAGATCGTTAATCTATGAAAATAATAGATATCTTTATCAATTCGGTAAATTTCACGGCATCCAGTTATCACAGATATGAAAACCAAGATACTCACATTTGATCCAAAGATCAATACCAATGACGATATGCCAATTACGGTTGACCATTTTTTTATCTACTTGACCCTCTCCAGGCTATTGCGTTAATATTCATAAGATTGCAGGTCTCCAAAATCACTTGTTGTGCCGGAGGAAGGGAATGAACACTGAATACGAAAAGGGTTACAAGCAGTTCGCCGAGATGGTTGGGGAGGATAATATTGAGTCGCTTGTCGCGCGTTTTCGGTCGGTTTGCCCAGATTTCGAGAAGGAAGTTATTACCGTATTAGGTGGTAGAATATGGACCCGTGGCGGCATCGATCTCAAGACGAGATCACTTTGCAGTATTTGCGTATTGGCAGCATTAGGGCGACACAATGCTTTGAAACTTAATTTCAAGATGGCTTTACATAACGGTGCACAAGTGCAAGAAATATTTGAAGCGATATTTCAGGTCGCCGCATACGCGGGTTTTGCCGCAGCGTGGGATGCACTGGAAAAGTTAGCCGAGGTATTAAACGAGGAGACTGAATGACCAAAGGACATACCTGGCAGGAAAAACCCTGCAAGTTGTGACTTTTACATCCGAGCATCTCACGGTTCGCTACCTCACGATGCTTCGGATATGCGCTTCATCTTGATATCTCTCCCATCATCTTTTCGAATCTTTTATCGAATTACCACCAAAAATTTCTTTTTGCCTTCCTTGCACGGTTAATTTTTTCCATCCAACCAATAGGGATTAATCAGATCTTCAAAAATGGTCATGGCAGCTTCAGCACCCTGACCGGAGGCGGTGACGATCTGTTTGTAGCCCCCCTCAACATCGCCGGCCGAATAAACGCCGGGGACGGTCGTACGGTGCTTTCCGTCTTGTTTGATATAACCGTCTGCGTTGATTTCCAGACCGAATTTTTGGGCCAGTTCCACCGCGGGCTCATAACCGATGGCAATGAATACCCCGTCGGTTTTAAATTCCAGTGTCTGGTTGGATTTGTTGTTGACGAGCAAAATTTCTTCGACCCGATCTTCTCCGCGGATTTCCTTAACCTCCGTATCCCAGAGCACCGGAATGTTGTTATCAATAAGCTGTGTAGCCAAAAATTCCTGAGCTCTTAATTTGTTGCGGCGATGGATCAGGGTCACATTTATGCCCATGTGGAAAAGATGCAGAGCCTCGGTAACCGCGCTGTTGCCACCGCCCACCATCACCACGGTTTTGCCCTTGAAAAGCGGCCCGTCACAGGTGCTGCAATAGCTAACGCCCCTTCCGGACAACCGGGACTCTCCGGGGATATTCAGATGCTTGTGGCTGGCACCGGTTGCCAGTAAGATCGTTTTCGTTTGGAATTGTCTGCGATTGGTCTTTACGATAAACGGTGCTCCTTTCTGGATATCGACCACCGCCTCGCCCTGGAAAATCTGTACGTATTGCAGCGCGTGGCTAACCATGATGTCAACCAGTGATTTGCCGCCCACCGAAGTGAATCCGGGATAATTTTCAACTATCGGAGTAGTGGCCACCTGGCCGCCCAACGCATCCCGCTCGACAATGGCTGTGCGCAATCCGCTGCGAACGGCGTAGATGCCGGCAGTCAATCCGGCCGGTCCCCCGCCGACGATAAGCAGATCCGCTTCAACGAGCTCCGCATCGCTTTCAGGGATAAAGATGGTCTGAGCTTCCAGTTTTTCAAGCGAAAGGATAAATACTTCTTCGGGTTGAGCTCCCTGCCCGATAAGAACATCGTTGGCAAAGGCCTGGGGTACGCTCTGGGCTGAATATTGATGGGCCAGATCGGGTTCGCTTTGAATATCGATAATTTCCAAAGAAATCATTTGGGGCATTTCAATAGCCGCTTTTACTGCATTTATTGCCTGCTGAGGACAATACGGGCAGGTCGGGCTGACAAATATCTTAATATGCCTGGATGAATCGATCTTCCGGATAACCTTTAAGGATTGGTCGCTGAGCTGACTTTTACCCAGACCCACCAGTATCAATATTTCAAGAAAGGTCCGCGCCTCTTCTCCCATGGGTGCCCCGAGCCAATGAATGGAATAGTCGTCGGGGGCAATCACCAGTGTGGGCGAGTGGGTAACATTCCACTTCCGGGCCAGTTCATGGTTGAGATCATATTCGCGCAGTGTAATTTTAGTGCTAAGTTCTCGAAAAGCCCGGATCACTTCCCGATTGGCATGCGTAAAGACATCATCGTGTCCTTTCGCAGTAAAAAGATAAAGCGGAATATCGTGGGGCAATTGTTCAAACGTGGCTTTCAGCTGTTGCAGATAAGCCTGACTCGCCATTTCACTTTCCCTGGGATCCCTTTGAGACGTATCCTGCATTGTAATTCCTTTCTTTTTTTACAATGATTTAAAATTTTTTATCCTGAAATATGAAACAAAATGATCTCTTTTAGAATTTAAAACGCTCACCCCGGGCTCATATGGGTTGATTAACATCCTATTTTAAGTATAAGAGGGTTGTGTGTCAACCGGCCTCAAACCTATTGTCGATAGGAGGATGTGTCATGGAAAATCCGCTAATTATCGGTGTGATGGGAGGCGGCGTGGCCGACCCCCGGGATGCAGAGGCAGCCTATCGCCTCGGGAGTTTAATCGCCGGGCAGGGTTGGATACTTTTAAACGGTGGGCGCAATGCAGGCGTCATGGCTGCCTCTGCCAAAGGTGCCAGGGAAAACGGTGGCGTAACCGTCGGAATATTGCCGGATGACAATCCCCGTGCGGCCTCTCCCTTTATTCAGATACCCATATTAACCGGGATGGGGAATGCGCGTAATTGCATTAATGTGCTCTCGAGTCACGCGGTGGTTGCCTGCCGGGGAGGAACCGGAACCATTTCTGAAGTTGCCCTGGCCCTCAAAAGCGGCCGACCCGTCATCCTGATGAACTTTGATATTAAAGATATGTTTGAGCGCTATCTGAAAAAGGAAATGCTCTTCTGGGTAGAAACCCCCGAAGCTGTGATTTCAACTATTAAACAAATCTTTAAATAGGCCGGGAGGCCGGGAACCTGGAAGGCTTAAAAGTACGAAAGCTTCCAAGTATTATGGTCTCCTTGCAATAAAGCCTTCAGGCTATGAGCTGCGAGCTATTTGCCTGATTGATCGCCTCCAAGCCTTCTATCCTCCCGGATTTCCGGCGTCCTTTGACCAGTCTTTCATTATGGCACGGGCGAGATCAAGGTCTTCCGGGTCGGTTATCTTTATATTATGGCGGCTGCCGGGTATAATTTTTACAGCCTTTCCCAGGCGCTCCACCAGGGCGGCATCATCTGTCCCCTTAAACTCTTCCTGTTTTGCCATTTCATGCGCTTTTTTGATCAGATTGATTTCAAAAACCTGAGGCGTCTGGGCGAGCCACAGCGCCTCTCTTTGGAGGGTTTGAATAATTTCGTGTTTCGGGTTTACTTTCTTAACCGTATCAAAGGCCGGTATTCCTAAAATACAGGCGCCGAGTTCCGCAGCGCCTTCTATACAGGCCACAAGCTGTTCCTGTCTCACAAATGGACGCACCCCGTCGTGGATAATAACGACCCCCTGACCGGGATCGATGGTCTTTAGGGCATTGTATACGGAGTCCTGCCGTTGGGCTCCTCCGGGAATCAGGTTTACATCTTTTTGAGGTCTGGCAGGCCTCAGAATTTCTTGGCGGCAAAAATCAAGATCCGCTTCCGGTACAACCACAATGATCCGTTTAACCATGGCGCAACGGTCGAATATGTTCAGGGTATGCCCTAAAATCGGAATGCCATCCAGCGCGATGTATTGCTTGCGCACCGAACCGCTCATTCGTTTCCCCATTCCAGCAGCTACGATGATGGCGTGGACCATAGCGTCAGTTATTGGTTAATGGTTATGGGTTATTTGTCTTTCGATCACTTCAAATAGCTTAATTCCTCTGGCAACGGAACACCCTTGCCCATTGTGTCTTCGCCGTAATTTACGCCGGCAAGGATTTGAATATCCTTCAGTGTCCGCGTATCGCCTTCAAATACGACCTCGGCAAGATTTTCCTTTTGAATCTTACCGCCGGCCCACTGAAGATCCAATACGCTGCTGGCGTCAAATCGATCATTGCCGACACACAGTTCAACCTGCCCGCCATAGTTCTGGACAATCTTTGCTACCAGAAGACACGGCCGGCTGTGAAATCCCAATTTTACCGGCACGCCCACCTTAATCCTTGAGCGCTCTATGTTTTCATTGAGTATTTCTTGGGCCAATTCAATACCAATGGTCAAGAAATGGCATGCATTAAAGAGGCCGTAATTGATCGTGCGATTCAGAAGGGTTTCTGGATTAACTAAATTGGATAAACTGACCTGAACTTTTTTATACGTATCTTTATATCCAGCCTCGTGCAGGTGGCGTTCATAAAAATGAAGCAAGCGTCCGACCATTTGCAGAAGGTGAAAAACAACCGAAAAATAACCCCGCAGCCGCTTTAGCTCACGATTGCCAAACCGGAAGCCGCCGTGGATAACATAGGTATCAAATGCAGATTGAAGGTTATGTACCAGCATCTCAAAGCGTCTGATTTCAACCTCGTTAACCTTGTCGGGAACAATGTTCAAAATTTCTTTGTGCGTGTAAGGTTCGTAAAATTTGAGCTGATCAAAGCTCTTGGAAATATTTAGAAATTCACTGGAGATTTTGACAATATTTTTTTTCTGCTGATCCATATCTTCGTCGTCAATGTCATAATCGAGCATTTCATTGGTTACGACACTGGGGAAATCGGCAGAAGAAAATTGGGTGTCCGGAAGCTGGATTTCAAGTCGCCGGGCCTCTTCCAATATGACCGGTGCCATTTTCATCAAGGACCGGGTTAAAAAATCAAGGGTGGCGTCACCTTCTATTGGGAAATCGCCAATTTCAACCAGATCGTAAAAAACAAGACGATTGGATATATGTTTTTGGAAATTTGCCGCCAGGCTCAGGTGCCGGACTGAAGCAGCAAGTTCCCGATAAAAATACCAGTTTTTGTTGTTTTTGGCGCCGTGAAAATCGAGAAAATCTTCGAGCAGCATAGAGGCCGACACCAGCGTTGAATAAAGCTTCTGGGTGAAAACCATTTCAGGCTTTTCAACGTCTGAGATATAGATGCAGCATTTCAAATAATCATGGGAAAATGTGCGAACCTTATCTGTAAATGAATTCCCGGGCGTTATTTTGGTGTTTTTCATCGATCGTCGCTATTCCTATTCGGTTCCGGGTTCAGAGGTTCACGGTTAGGACAACCCTGAACGCTGAACCTTGAACCTTTGAACCTCCAAGGAGAAACGGCCAGAGCAGCTCGTAAGCCGAATCCTGTTCCCGGTTTGGGTTTCCCCGCACCAGGCAACGATCATTCATCTGTGGATGCCGGTTGCCCGACACCTCTTGCGACCTACCCGGGAGCTTGGGCGGGCTACCCTCAAACGCTCCCCTATTTGGTCTTGCACCGGGTGGGGTTTGCCGAGCTTCCCCGGTCACCCGAGGAACTGGTGCGCTCTTACCGCACCGTTTCACCCTTACCCGGCACCAA
>Ga0209536_100000073_pt1 | contig 138149 bp, 112 predicted proteins | sample DeeMarSeWOR28_12_FD_187461 | JGI IMG/M metagenome (GOLD analysis project Ga0209536, IMG submission 187461) | Marine sediment microbial communities from White Oak River estuary, North Carolina - WOR-2-8_12 (SPAdes) (version 2) | ecosystem: Environmental > Aquatic > Marine > Intertidal zone >...
GAGACGTATGCGAAGACCAACAACAAGCCGAGCGAGATCAAATCCAAGGAGCTGATCATCCGCTGTCACCTTTCGCCGTTCTTCGGCAGGCGGCGCATCTCCGAAATCGGAGTTCGAGAGCTCGAGCGTTTCAAGAGCGCGCAACTCTCGAAGGGTTTGTCGCCGAAGACGATCAACAACCAGCTCTCGGTCCTCCGGAGGGCGCTCCGCTCTGCCCAGGAGTGGGGCGTGATCGAGGTGGTGCCCACCATCAAGTGGATGAAGGCGCCGAGAGCCGACTTCGATTTCCTCGATTTCGAGGAAGCCGAGCGTCTTTTCGACGCAACCGTCCCGGAGTACCGCCCGATGGTCGCGACCGGATTGAAGGCCGGGCTCCGGTTAGGCGAGCTGCTTGCCCTACGGCAAACGGACGTCGACCTGGTCAATGGGCAGATCTTCGTGAAGCGGTCCGTGTGGAAACGGACCTTCGGGACTCCCAAGAATGGGCTCTCTCGACGCGTCCCGATTCCGCCGAGTCTGGTCCGGATCCTGAAAGATCACCGGCACCTCCGCGGGGAGCTGGTGTTCTGTCAGGAGGACGGCGCGCTCTTGACCCGGGACATGATCAAACGGGTGTTGCCTCGCGCCTGCCGAAAGGCGGGCCTCGACCGCGCCATCCAGTGGCACGTGCTTCGACACACCTTCGCAAGCCATCTCGTGATGCGCGGCGAGCCGCTCAAGGTGGTTCAGGAGCTCTTAGGCCACGCCAACATCGAGGCGACGATGATCTACGCTCATTTGAGCGAGTCACGTCTCAAAGACGCCGTCGCCAAACTCGACGAACCGGCGCCGAGCCGACCCGACGATGGTCACTATTTGGTCACTCGCGATCGGCGAATTCGCTAACCCCAAGCAATCACTTATCTTAAGTAGTGGAGGCGGTGGGAATCGAACCCACGTCCGAGAACGGTCCAGAATGGCGTCTACGTGCGTAGTTTGTGTTTTGAAGTTCGCATTGGGTTGCGCCCACAAACAGGCTCGCGCCAACGCTAGTGGCTCTTCATCTCGTCATCACGCCGAGCCGCGGCTCGTGATGACCAGCCCGTTCAAATGACGCCTCCGCTAGAAGCACAGGCAAGCTTCTAACTTCGACGGCTCTCTTGGCTTTTCTTAGGCCGCGAGAGCAACTGCGTTATCGTTGGCAGTTGTACGTCCCAAACGTATTTACGTCGTGCTTGGGCCGACGGACACGCGACCAAACCTTCAACATCCCCGTCGAAACCGGTCGCCCCCATAATTTCAAAGACCCACACACTATGGGTCGCCGGCGAGTCCTTCGCAACGCCCCGAAAAGACGTTGTTTGTCGCCACGCCGGACACTGATAGGCTGCGCGCTCGACGGGGCCAAGCATGAAAGCCCGTCTTTCTCGGTGAAGCGACGATGATGGGTTTCGCGTTGGGTGTGGGGTCGGCTCTTTGTTGGGCTGCGCTCGACGTCGTTCGGAAGGCGCTCGTGCTCAAGGCGTCGCCCGTCGCGCTCGTGGTGTTCCTGCTGGTGGGGCAGGTACCGTTTCTTGCCCTGTGGGCAGTCTGGGAAGGGACTTGGATCACCGATGCGGCGTATTGGCCTTTTGCGCTGTCGTCGATGGCGATGAATGCGCTCGCAAACGTGCTCTTCATGCGCTCGGTGCAGCTTTCGCCGCTGAGCCGCACGGTTCCGTTCTTGTCTTTCACGCCGGTCTTCAGCGCCCTCGCGGCGATGCCGCTCCTCGGGGAGGTGCCCGGGCCGATGCACTGGTCGGGGATCGCCCTCGTCGTGCTCGGCGCGCTCGTGCTAAACAGTGATCTCTCCGATTCCTGGTGGCGCTCGCTCGCCTTCGAAAAGGGAGGGCCGTACATGATCGCCGTGGCCGCGCTCTGGGCGCTTTCGACGGCGCTCGACAAGCGCGCCCTGCCGCACGCGTCTCCCGCATCGCACGCGTTCGTGCTGGCCGCGGGTGGAGCGGTCATCTTGGTCTCGTGGATCCTCTCACGGCGGAGCCACGGGGAGCTCGGTGCGGTGTTTGGGGCGCCCCGAGGGTTGCTGGTGGGGCTGGTCGGGCTTGCCGTCGCGGCGCTCGCGCTTCAGCTGTTGGCGCTCCAGGTGCTTTGGGTGGCGGTCTTGGAGACGCTGAAGCGAGCGTTCGGGGTGCTAGGGAGCGTGGTGCTCGGGCGGGTCTTCTTCCTCGAGCCGATCACCGGTCGCAAGCTGGTGGCAGGGGCCCTCATGGTGGCCGGAACCTCGCTCCTCGCCTTCGCCTGAGGCGCGCAGTCATGGCGAACGCGGGCTGAATCCGCTAATGCTGAAGGGTGGCTGAAGAACGACCGCTTCCGCCCAAGCTCGACGTGGCGCGGTACCTGCTCGCCCAAGGGAGCCTGTTCGTGCACCTCGACCCCCGTATGGAAGGGGTGATCGTGCCGCAGTGGTATCGCGCGGAACCTCAGCTCGTCCTTCAAGTTGGCTTCGATATGCCCGTACCCATTCCGGATTTACAGGTCGATGCAGACGGGATTTACGGGACGCTGTCGTTCAATCGCTCGCCGTTCACCTGCCATGTGCACTGGGATTCGGTGTTCGCGCTCGCCGGCGACGACGGGCGGGGAATGGTCTGGCCCGAGTCGATGCCGGAGGAGATCTCCCGGGAAATCGAGCGCGAAGCGGGTAGGGAGCCGCCACCTTCGCTTGTGGAGGAGCGGCCGTCGCTCCGGGTGCTTCCCTCGGTGGATGGCGGCGAGCGAGACGGCGACCAGACGCCGACGGAGAGGCCCAAGTCTCGACCGCCTTATTTGAAGGTGGTGAAGTAGCAGGGGGCGTCGGGCCGAGTGGGCTTCGCCCAGTCGAGTCGATAGTGTGGACGCCGTCGGGTGGGCCCCATCAGCCGGACACGCCTAAAAGTAACGGCCCGAAAGGGGGGGCTTTCGGGCCGTTAGAGAGATGGCGATTTGGATGAAGTGGGGGGAAACAAACCAAATCGCCGGTCTAACAACGCCACGGGGAACGTGGGGGGTACGTCATCGCCGCAGCGCTTATGTGTTGACATTAGTATGCTACTACCGTGCCAACTCTGTTAGATCACGAATCATGAATGATCTCTTGGGGGTTGTCGAGGCCCGAGCCGTCCGGATCGTTCAGATCTGAAAAATTTTTGAAGTTCTCGGCGTTTAACCCCTAAATTGCACCCGATCGACCGAAGGGGTGACCCCGAATGTGGGGTGGATCACAAAAGACACCCCGCGTAATTAATCCTTACAGATTAATTACATCTGTAATCATGCTGCTCAGACGTGAGGGCGCTCACTTTTCAGATCCGAACTATATTTTTCAGATCTGCAACCAGGAAGTCCATAGTCGAGTAGCATCTGGTGGTTGCTTGAGATTAGCAGCTCGCTCAAGCGACCTTCTTCGGGCTCCAGGAATCGGAAATTATTGGATGAACCGCCCGCGGCTTCTTGGACGAGGGCGGCTATCTGTCCTGACGTGCCAGATACCGACACCACCCCACCTGCACTCGCTTTCCGTGCAGTTTTGATTGCATGATTGAAATCCGCCGGGGCTGTACGAATGGCGGTTCCGTCCTCGTTCGGGGCGACCGCGGTTAGCCGCACCACCACCTGGTCCGCCCGCGGCTCGTACTTGTGCCGCAAGTCGGTGGGCACGTGACTGTCGTCGTTGTGCGCAACCAGCTCGACTCGGTCTTCGTGGAACCTGAGGGTCGTGCGCGCGGTATTTCGCATCCGCCCGAGCGGCCAGGGGAAGCGCTCGCGTACGCCGAGCAGTCCCGACAAGATGGCTGCGATGATGCCGCCGTGGGTGAAGACGATGGCTCGCCCACCTTCGGGCAGCCGACTCCGAAGCGCCGCCAGCGACGTGTCGGCGCGTTCGAATACCTCGGGCCAGCTTTCGCCTCCCCCGATGGCAAAGGTGCGCCGGGCCTTGAGGGCCGCCATCTGCTCGGGAAAGCGCTCCACCACCTGGGTCATGGTGAGCCCTTCCCAGGCGCCGACGTCGATTTCACGCCAAGCGCTGTCGTGCTCGGCCTCCACGCCGAGGGCCTTGGCCGTGTCGGCCGCGCGGCTGAGGTCGGAGCTCACCGCCAAGTGATACTGCTCGCGCCGAAGGGCTTCGCGCAGCGCCTCCACCTGCCTCCACCCGATGTCGCTGAGTGGCGAGTCGCCCTGGCCCTGCCAGACGCCGCTCGCATTCGACACCGATTGGGCGTGCCGAACCAGGCAGATCTCGACGACACTCATGCGGCTGGGGCGACCGCGAGCTCTTTACGCGGCATGATCACGTCGTCGACGAGCCCGTATTGCTTGGCCTCGAGCGCGGACATGAACTTGTCGCGCTCGGTATCGTGGCGGATTCGCTCGACGTCTTGGCCGGTGTGGTGGGCGAGAATCTCGTTCAGCTTCTGCTTGGTGTTGAGGATCTCGCGCGCGTGGATCTCGATGTCCGAGGCTTGGCCCTGGTAGCCGCCGAGCGGTTGGTGGATCATGACGCGGCTGTGGGGAAGGGCGCGGCGGAGGCCTTTGGTGCCGGCCGCGAGCAAGAACGCACCCATGGAAGCCGCCTGCCCCAGGCACACGGTCGAGACGGGGCAGCGGACGTAGCTCATGGTGTCGTAAATCGCGAGGCCCGACGAAACCATGCCACCGGGGCTGTTGATGTAGATCGTGATCTCCTTGTCGGCGTCTTCGCTCTCGAGATAGAGGAGCTGCGCGATGACGGCGTTGGCAACGAAGTCGTTGATGGGGGTCCCGAGGAAGATGATGCGGTCTTTGAGGAGACGGCTGTAGATGTCCCAGGCTCGCTCGCCTCGATGGGTTTCTTCGATGATGGTGATGGCCCGCGTCGCCAAGTCGTCGCTCATCTGCAAAACCTAGTCCCTCCTGCTCTGCTTGCAACGCAGATTTTGAGCGGCCTGATTCGGCGCTATGTTCGCTCCATGCTTCCCTCCGCCGCGGACATGCTGCGTCAGCTGATCGGCTCCCCATCGGTCAGCTCGCCGGACGAGCGCTTCGACCAGTCGAACCGCGGGGTGATCGATCTCGTCGCCGAATGGGCGTCCCAGCTCGGTTTTTCGGTGCGAGTGGAGGCGCTGCCCGGCCAACCGAAGAAGGCGAACTTGATTGCCAGGCTCGGCGACGGGCACGACGGGCTGGTGCTTTCGGGGCACACCGACACGGTCCCCTACGACGCCGATCGATGGACCGACGATCCGTTCGAGCTAACCGAGCGCGACGGCAAGCTCTATGGGCTCGGAACCGCCGACATGAAAGGCTTCTTTGCTGCGGCGCTGCACGCGGTGGCGCGTACCGACCGAGCGCGGCTCCGCCGGCCGATCGTGCTTCTCGGCACCGCCGATGAGGAGAGCACGATGGATGGGGCCAAAGCGCTAATCGAAGCGGGTGAACGACTGGGGCGTCACGCCCTGATCGGAGAGCCGACCGGCCTTCGTCCGATTCGAAAGCACAAGGGTGTCTTCTACGTGCAGCTGCTCATCGAAGGCAGGTCCGGTCATGCCAGCAATCCAGCCCTCGGCGTGAACGCCATCGATGGGCTTCAGCGAGCGCTTGGAGCGCTTCAGTCGTGGCGGGAGACCATCGGAGCTCGCCACCGCGATGACGAGTTCGAGGTCCCTGCGCCGACGCTCAATTTCGGCAAGGTGAGCGGCGGAGATAGCCCCAATCGGATTTGCGCGCAGTGCACCCTCGACCTCGACATCCGTTTCTTGCCCGGAATGTCGCGGGCGGCCGTGGTGGAAGAGCTTCGCAACGTGGTGGCAGAGGCGCTCGAAGGCGGGGCGTGGTCCTTCGAGTTGCGTGAAACTGGCGCCTTCGCCGAGGCGTTTGCCGGGCCGACGGATGCGGGCTTTACCCAGGCTGTCGAAAGCGTGTGCGGGTGTTCAGCCAAGACAGCCCTCTTCGGGACCGAGGCGCCATACCTGGCCGAGCTCGGCTTGCAGACCCTCATCCTCGGGGCAGGCGACATCGCCGTTGCACATCAACCCGACGAATATGTCACCATGGCGGCTATTGGGCGTGCCACCGAGGTGTACGCCGCACTGATACGACGTTTTTGCATCGAGCCCGCATGAGCCCTCAAGTCGACCCTTTCGTTCAGCACTTCCGAGCAAGCGCGCCATACATCCACGCGCATCGCGGGCGTACGTTCGTGATCATGTTCGGCGGCGAAGCGGTCGAGTCGCGAGATCTGCGGACGCTGCTCTACGACGTCGCTCTGCTTCACTCGTTGGGGGTACGGATCGTCCTGGTCGTGGGGGCGCGCCCGCAGATCGACGAGGCGCTTGCGCGGCGGGGCGAGGAGCCCCGCTACGCGCGCGGCCTTCGGATTACCGACGAGGTGGCCCTGCAATGCGTGAAAGAGGCGGTCGGCACGACGCGTGTGGAGCTCGAGTCTCTCCTCTCGATGGGGCTTCCCAACTCGCCGATGGCAGGCGCCCGGCTCCGCGTCGCAACGGGCAACTTCGTGATCGCGCAGCCGGTCGGCGTCGTCGATGGCATCGACTATCAGTACACGGGAAAGCCGCGTCGCATCGATGCCGAGGCCATCGTCCAGCGGCTCGATGACGGGGCGATAGTCGTGCTCACGCCGATCGGGTACTCGGCCACTGGAGAGGCCTTCAACATCAGCAGCCACGATGTGGCGGCGGCGACCGCCGTGGCCCTCCGCGCCGACAAATTGATCGGGCTGCTCGAAGAGCCGGGCGTCCTCGATGCGGAAGGGAAAACACCCACGCAGCTCACACCTCGCGAGGCCGAAGCGATCCTCGCCTCCGGACGCGACCTCGGTCACGACGTCGAGCGCCACCTGGCCGCGGCCATCGAGGCCTGTCGCGGTGGAGTGCCTCGCGCGCACTTGGTGGCGCGACAGAGCGACGGGTCGCTCTTGCGGGAGCTCTTCACCCGTGATGGCATCGGAACCTTGGTGACGTCGGAGACTTTCGAGGGCGTTCGCCTCGCGACCCGGGACGACATCGGAGGCATTCTCGCTCTGATCGAGCCCCTCGAAGAGCAGGGCATCTTGGTGCGCCGCTCGCGCGAGATGCTCGAAAATGACATCGACCGCTTCACGGTGATCGAGCGCGACGGCATGGTCATCGCGTGCGCCGCACTCTACCCATACCCCAAGGATGCGATCGCCGAGCTCGCCTGCTTGGTGGTGCATCCGGACTACCGAACGTCGGGCCGGGGCGATCAGCTCCTTCAGTATCTCGAACGCGAGAGCCTTGCCGAAGGGCTGACGCGCATGTTCGTGCTCACCACCCAAACTTCGCACTGGTTCCGAGAGCGTGGCTTCGAGAGCTGCGCGCTCGACGAGCTCCCCAAGGCCCGGCGTTCAGTCTACGATCAAGCGCGCCGCTCGAAGGTGCTGCTCAAGACGCTCGGATGACGCAAGGACGCTAAAGCACGGCGCTTTCCGTTCACGCTTGGAGTCGAGTCGGAATCGTGCTACTCGTCCCCGAATTCGCTTATGCGGGACACGTTTCGTCCTTGATACGCGACCATGAAGCAGGCTGAGCTCAACCGACCTGACGCCAATCCGCACCCCGCCGACGCGGAGATGCAGGAAATCGTCGCGCAGGAAGAAAAGGTGCTGGCCCGGGTGCATCGAACCCTCGAGGCCCGGCGCCCGAACCACCGCGGCCAGCTGATCGATTACGACGCCGAGCTCATCGCGCTTCGCGACCAGATTCGCGAGGCGCGCCTGGAGGACATTCCGCCGCTGGTCGAGGAGATGGAACGGTTGCAGCAAGTCGCGCAGCGCCGGGCCAAGGTCATCGAGGGCGCGGTCGATGCGATGTCTCCGTATTTCGGGCGAATGGTGCTCGAAGAAGCCGACCGAAAGCGGGAGATCCTGATCGGCCGCAGCACGTTTCTCGATCCGAAGACCGGTGTGCGCATCGTCGATTGGCGAGACGCCCCGGTGAGCCGCGTTTACTACCGTTACGAAGAGGGCGACGACTACGACGAAATCTTCGGCGACCGCGAGGTCGAGGGCGAGGTGGTCGTGCGCCGCAATCTGTCGATTACGGGCGGAAAGCTGCGCCGCATCGGCTCTCCCCAGGGTACGTTCCGCCGGTCGCGAGACGGTTCGTGGCGGCGAGTCGACGATCAAGCCACCAAGCTGTCGGGCGGGCAGGGAATGGCCATGCGCCCGGAGTCGTACCATCGCCCTGGCGAGCTCGGAGTCGGCGACGAGGACCTGCGCGAGGACAAGCATTTGTCCGAGATCACGGCGCTCATCGATCCTCGGCAGTTCGATTTGATCAGCAAGCCGACCTCGGGGCTCGTCGTGATTCAAGGCGGCGCCGGTAGCGGCAAAACGACCATCGGGCTGCACCGCCTCGCGTATCTGGCATTCCAGGATCCACAGCGGTTTCGTCCGGACCAGATGCTCGTCATCGTCTTCAACGATGCGCTGGTTCGCTACATCTCGCGGGTTCTTCCCGCGCTCGGTGTCGAGGACGTGCCCGTGCAGACTTTCCAGAGCTGGGCGGAGCAGCAACGGCAACGCCACTTGCCGAAGGTCACGACTCGCTACGTCGAGGACACGCCCACGCACGTCGTCCGGATGAAGAAGCATCCGGCCATGCTCCGTGCGATCGATCAATACGTCGCGGAGCTGACCGAGCGAGCCGAAGCCGAGATCCTCGACCAAGCGCGGCAAAGCGAGGGCGGAGCCCGGGTTTCACGTGTGTGGCACGGCTGTGCCGCGCAGCCTCTCGGTGTGCGGCTCGAGCTGCTTTCTCAGTGGCTTCATGCCCGGGAAGGGGAAACGCAAAACGTGGATCTCGGCACCCGGCACGCCATCGGGCGAATCTGCGAGCGTTGGTCAACCCGGGCCAAGGACGTGGTGACCGCGTGGGCTGATCTGCTAACCGATCAGCAGCGGCTCGTCGACACCTTTGCGCGGTGGGGCGCCGACGCGATGAGCGACAAGGAGCTCGAATGGGCCCACGCATGGTGTAGCCGGCACTCGACTCGCGTGCTGCTTGCCTACGAGGAATCCATCGAAGAAGACGCGGAGGCAGAGCAGGCCGAGCTCGGTGTCGACGGAGCCCAAGACGAAGAGCCGGCCGGGCTCGATCGTGAGGACGATGCGCTTTTGCTCCGGCTCCACCAGGTGCTGTACGGCCCGCTCACCGGTCGGGGCGCGACGCTGGCCTACGAGCACATCTTCGTCGACGAAGCCCAGGACATGAGCCCGGTCGAGCTGGCGGTCGTGCTCGACACGGCAACCGCGCAGCAGAGCGTGACCCTCGCAGGCGACATCGCGCAGAAGCTCCACCTGGACAACGGCTTCACCGATTGGCGGCACGTGCTCGAGCAGCTCAAGCTCGACCACATCCAAATCGAGCCGCTCAAGCTGAGCTATCGCTCGACTCACGAAATCCTGGAGTTCGCGACTGACGTGCTCGGTCCTCTGCGCAACGAAGTCTCGGGTGAAGCCACGCGGTACGGAGCGCCAGTCGAGCTCTTTCAGTTTGGCGGCAGCGGAGAGGCCGTGGGCCTCCTGTCCGAGTCGCTTCGCAAGCTCGTCAGCTCCGAGCCGCTCTCCTCGGTCGCGGTGATCGCCCGGTACCCCGAGCAGGCCGATCTCTATCATAGGGGTCTGCGCCACGGCGAGGTGCCGAACCTGCGTCGCGTGGCCGACCAGGATTTCCCGTTCCGGCCCGGGGTCGATGTAACAGACGTGCGTCAGGTCAAAGGCTTGGAGTTCGACTACGTGGTCATCGTAGAGTGCAATACGGCGACATTCCCGGTCGATGACGAGGCCCGGCACCTACTCCACATCGCCGCCACCCGGGCGGCGCACCAGCTATGGGTGTTCTCGACGGGGACACCCTCGCTTCTGCTCCCCGAGGGCCTGGTCAGAGCGTCGGGGTAGGCCTCCCGGCGGGCGGCCCCCGGTGGATCGGCGGGAGTTGCAGTCTTTCTCAGCCTGTGTAAGATTCGAAAACAGCGGCGGCTGCGGTCTACGACCCGGGTACCAGTAGAACGAGCAACGACGCCGCGACGGGGTGAAGACGCGACACGCGTAGTCCTTTGTAGGTCCCGCCAAGTTCCACGACAAACCATTTCAGGCTCGAAAAGCCTTCGCTAGATGGCCGAAACCGCTCTCCAAGAAACGGAAGAAGAAGCCGCGCAAGAACGGCCGGCTCAGCAGGCGCCTTCACAAGAAGAAGCGCCTAGCTGGCGTGAGCCGACGACTATCGTGGCCAAGAAGCTCGCCTCCATGAGCGATCGCGCAATTCAACGCGTGACGGGCGGCAATGCCTTCTTGCGCGGACGGCTCTACGCGCGACGCAAGGCAGTGGAGAACCTCCATGAGGAAGAGCGCTCGGTCAGCGGCGACATCTCCGTTCGCACGGCTGACGAGCCGTACCACACGACGGTCAAGTACGACGCACAAAGCGATGGCTGGGAATCGAGCTGCACGTGTCCGGGGTGGCGGGGTCCGACGGGTCACTGCAAGCACGTCGCCGCGGTGATGGTAGCGCTGCGCGACGAAGTGCGTCCGCCGCGCGCGAAAGGCTCGCAACAGCAGCAGCAAAACAAGAAGAAGAAAAAGACCGAGCCGGTGCACGTGCCCGGGACGGTTTCCGTCGGTGGCAAGAGGCGCCGGTCCCGGCGCCGTCGCCGCAGCCCGGGTGGTGGCGAGATCGGCGCGCTCGAGATCATGTCACCTCGCGAGCTCCAAGCGCAGCGGGGCGAGACGCGAGGGCCGCTCGACGCTTGGATCCCGGCCGACGCCCTCGACAGACCGCTCGAGTTCGAATACCGGATGACGGTGCGTCCAGCGTCCATCACGGTCACACCCGTGTTGGCGGGGTCGCGCAGCGCAGTCCCCATCAACGACGCGCTCAGCGCGTTCAACATGGTTTCGATCGACGAGCGGCCCTTGTTCAGGGCTTTGGCTAGGAATGCCAACCGTGGGCAGGCCACGACTGCAGAGCTTCGTGGGGAAGACGCGGCCGAGGTCCTCGAGATGCTCAGCGACCGCCGCGTGTTGCTCGAGCCCGCCTCGATGGAGCTGCGCTTCGCCAACGAAGCGCTCAAGCCTCGAATCGAGCTCGACCCGGTCAATGGCGACAGCCTTCGTGTGCGGGTCGTCTTTTACCTCGAGAGCAACAAGCGGCGGTTTGCGCTTTCGAGCGGTGCTTGGTTCGAAGGGACGCCCGGGTGGCAAATCGACACCACCGAAGGGGTTGCCCGTCCGCTGAGCGAGCTGGTGACGCCGGCGTGGCTTCAGCGTCTATACCGCTCCCCGGCCATGGTCCATTCGTTCGACGAGCTTCCCGCGTTGCTCGGCGAGTACATTCCACGCGTGGCTGCCTCCATCGGGGCGGAGCTGCCCGACTTGAGCGCCGTGGCCGATCTCGTCGATCAGAAGCCGCGCTTCGAGCTCAAGGCCGATGGCGACATCATCGAAGCACGCGTGCGTCTCTACGTGCGGTACGAGGATCAAGAGTTCGACGTGCCCGCTGACGACATTCCGTCACCGCTGGCCGTGCTGCCTCCGAAGAACGGAAAGGGGCGGCCGAGGGTGGTGCGCCGTGACGTCGGCGCCGAAATGGCGGGCGTGCAGGCCTTGCTGAATCAGAATTTCGAGGTCTCCGAGTCGGGCGAGGAGCTGGTGGCGACCGGTGAGGATGCCATCGCGTTTTGGACGCACGGCATCGGAGAGCTCCCGGAGGACTGGGACCGCTTCATTCCGGACGATTTGGTGGATGTCACCATCCGCGATGAATCGGTGACTCCGCAGATGCGCGTGTCAAGTGGGGTCGACTGGCTCAATCTCGACATGACGTTCGAGTCGGGCGGGGCCGCGGTGCGGGAAGAGGAGCTACGGGCGTGTCTCGAGCACGGGCGGCGGCTCGTGCGGCTCGAGGACGGTTCCTACGCGCCGGTCGATCCCGACAAGGTGGGCGAAGTGTTGACGCGGATGGCGGAGATCTATGCGACCGCGGGCGTGAGGGACAAGCTTCCCCTTTCGCAAGCGGGACGCGTGCAAGACCTCATGAAGATGGTCCCGAACGCGAAGGTGTCGGCATCGGCCAAGTCGCTGTTCGCCAAGATCGAAGGTATCGACGAGGTTCCGAACGTTCCCAAGCCGCGAGGTCTCAAGGCCGAGCTTCGTCCCTACCAGAAGGATGGCTTCTCTTGGCTGGTTTTCCTCGATGAGCTCAATAGCGGCGGGATCCTCGCCGACGACATGGGTCTCGGGAAGACGCTTCAGACGATTGCGCTTCTCTTGTGGGCAAAGAGCAAGCACAAGGCCAAGCTCAACCTTGTCATCGCACCGACCTCCGTCGTGTCGAACTGGGAGCGAGAGATTCACAAGTTCGCGCCGGGGCTCAAGACGGTCGTGTGGCAGGGGCCGAATCGCAATCAGCGGGCAGGCGAGCTCGAGAAGGCCGACGTGATGATCACCAGTTATGCGCTGCTGCGGCGAGACGAGGAGCTGCTGCAGGAGCTCGACTTGCGGTACGTGATCTTGGACGAGGCTCAGCACATCAAGAATCCGATGAGCCAAACCGCCCGCGCGGCAAAGAAGCTTCGCAGCGAGCGAAGGTTGGCGTTGACCGGCACGCCAATCGAAAACCGGCTCAGCGAGTTGTGGAGCATCTTCGATTTCGTTTCGCCGGGGCTGCTCGGGACGCTCAAGACGTTCGAGGAGCGCATCGCGCGGCCCATCGACCGGGGCGACATCGAGACTGCCCAGCGACTGCGGGTGACGATCAAGCCTTTCGTGATGCGGCGCGTGAAGAGCGATGTTGCGCAGGATCTGCCCGACAAGATCGAGCAGGAGATGATCGTGCCGCTCGCCGAGGAGCAGGCCAAGCTCTACAAGCAAGTCCTACGTCAGGTGCGCAAGAGTTTGCTCAGCGAGATCGAGAAGCAAGGCGTCAGCAAGTCGCAAATTCAGATTCTCGCCGCGCTCACGCGTTTGCGACAGGTGGCATGTGATCCGCGGCTGATGAAGCTGCCGGATACCGACTTCGGGCCCGACGACAGCGGCAAGCTCGGCGCGCTTCGCGAAATCATCGACGAGGCGGTCGATGGCGGGCATCGCGTGTTGGTGTTCAGCCAGTTCGTCGAGATGCTCAACCACATTCGCGCGGCGCTCGACTCCGACGGGATCACGTACGAGTACTTGGACGGCTCGACCAGGGACCGCCTCGACCGGGTCGACCGCTTCAACGAAGATGCGAAGATTCCGGTTTTCTTGATCTCGTTGAAGGCCGGCGGCACCGGCCTCAACCTCACCGGCGCCGACACCGTCGTTCACTTCGACCCATGGTGGAACCCGGCGGTCGAGGATCAGGCAACCGACCGCGCTCACCGCATCGGGCAGACCAAGAACGTGAACGTCTACAAGCTCATAGCCGAGGGCACCGTCGAGGAGAAGATCATGGAGCTGTCCGCCAAGAAGCGAGAGCTCGTGAGCAACGTTCTGTCGACCGAGGGCAGCCCCCTCAAGGGCCTCACCAAAGCCGACGTCGAAAACCTCTTCAGCGAATAGGGGACGGTGGAGATCGCGTCTCTTGCGCAGGCCCAGCGTGTGCCTCGAAGAAGGCGAGCAGCTTGGACCAGGCTTCGGCCTCGGTGGTGGGGTCGTAGAAGGCGTGGATGGGCGTGTGGCGTGCGAGGCGCGCCAGGCGGCCCTCGTGGTCGTTCATGAAGGAGTGGCCTACGTCCTCGTGGATGAGGACCTCGTGCTCGATGCCGAGCTCTTCGAGATGATGAGAGAGACGTTTCGCGTGCGAGAGGTACACGGTGTCCTTTGCGCCGTATTGGGCGATCGTCGGGCACAGGCCTTCGAGGCGCGCGGCGTTCTTCGGAACGACACCGTAAAACGGGGCGGCGACCGCGAACGTCTGGTCGGCAGCCGCGAGCAGCGCGAAGCCTCCTCCCATGCAGAAGCCGACGACACCGATTCGGCGTGCATCGACGTCCGCACGCGTTGCAAGCCAGGCTCTGGCTGCATCGATGACCTCGAAGGCGAAGCCTTTCCCTGTCGCCATCGAGGCCAGCGTTTTCACCACACAGATCGGGCGGCCGCCCCGATACAGATCGGGTCCGATCGCTGCGTACCCTGCATCGGCAAAGCGCTCGCAGTGACGCCGAAGATCGGCGCTGTACCCTAAGATGTCGTGAATGACGACGACTCCAGGAAAAGGCACCTGGCCCTCGTCCGGTAGCGCCAGAAACGCGCGGTGCGCTCTACCGCCAGCCAGCTGAAAGGAAACGGGCTCTAGCACTGGACGCCGAGCATGTCCGTACTCCCGCGAGCACGCCACACGGGGACACGCTCGGCCCCCCAAAACGAGCTGCTTTCCACTAGTTGCAACCCATACCGCGCAAATCCGCTGCCGGTACGATTATCGCGGTGTGCTTTCTAAGTGTTGGATATTACCTGTGTTTTGGCGAGATAGCGTGTCCCGGTGGGCGAGGGGGTCTCGGAGGGGGGTGCGTCGTAGGGTGGCGATTTCGTGGGGGGTGTAGGGTGGGGTTGGGGGTCTCCCCGTGAATCGCGTGACGAGCCAGTTCATGAGGGCGGCGAGGCGCGCATCGGACAGTGGCGCTTGGGCAGCCCCGGGCACGCGTACCCAGTACTCGCGCGCGCCGGGCTTGCCCACCAGCTCGCCCATCGCGTGCAGGGACGGGACGATTCGCGAGCCCGACCCATCCATGCGGTGGCATCCTGAGCAGTTCAGGATGTAGTCGTGCTCTGCGAACGAGTCGGCGGAGGCCGTCGAGCTCGCGAGCAACACACCGGCGATGACGAGGGCGGGCCTCATCGTTCGGGTTGCGCTTCTTGGGCGGTCTTCACGACGACCGCGGTGGAGCAGTTGTAGGTCTGCGCCGACGCGCCGCCGCACCAGTTCAGGTCGTTGTTGCGGTACCAGTGATAGAGCGGGCGCTCGCCTTCATTGCGATTGCACATGCAACGCCCGCAAAACGTCTTCCCGCAACAATCGTTGTACGAGATGATGTAGTCCTTGCCATCGCCGGGATTGTGGCAAGTGCCGATCCAAGTGACAGGCGACATCTCGGTGCCTGGCGGACACGCCGTGTGCGAGCCTCCGCAGCAACTGCAAAGGAACCCGTCGATCGCACAATGACGCCAGTACTCGCAGCGCTTGGGGTCGCCTTCGCGGCCTCTGACCCCATCCTCGCCCATGGCGTTGTCCTCGGCAGCCCTGGCCACCGGGAGCAAGGGAAGGGTGGCGCCCCCGACCAGCACGCCACCAAATCGCGACAACCAATGCCGGCGCGAAAGACGCCGCGCGGATTGCCGGGTGAGACCCTCGAACCATCGATCCAGCCGACTCATTTGGCCTTCTCCCGCAAGTAGTCCTGGATCGACGCGACGCCGCGCCGCTGCGCCTCGAATAGGCTCTCGAGGTGCTCCCGCGTGTTGACCAGGCCCTGCGCCGCCACGATGCCCTCATCGTCGATGAGCACGGCATAGGGCAATTTCGCCACGCCATAGGTCATGCCCAAGGGTGCGGAAAGCACGTACGGCAAATGTCCGATCCGCTTTTCCCCGGCAAAGGCTCGGTGCTCTTCGAGCGTTCCATCGCTTGCCAATATCACGCGGACTCGTGGCACCTCCGTGCGGGCGACGCGTTCTACCGTCGGCAGCAGCGTTTCGCAGACGGGGCACGTGGGAGACAGGAAGAACAAGAGCGTGCGGGCTCCGTCTTTCGATGCCCCGCCAACCTGAATCGGGCGATCGTGGATGTCGATGACCGCGAGCTCAGGCGCTTTGTCACCGACCTGCACCTTGCTCCGAGGCGAGAGCGCGCCGACCGGTGAAATCCGTTCGTGCAGGAGCCCGATCTGGCGTGTCAGAGCGAGCACGGTCAGCGCCAGCCCGATCACCAGCAACCACAACACCACATTCGAGACGACCAGCGCATCGATCATCGGTTCCCTCCAAGTCTCGTGGGAGCGAGTCCATTCCCGGCGAGTCGGCGGCCCGCCGACCAGAGCAATGCGAGCACGATCAACGTGGCCGTCACGGTCATCCAGTCGACCCACAGCAGAGCGCGTTCACGGCTCGGCCAAACCAGGGCGCCTGCGGCCGTCGCCAAGACCAGGTTTCGGGTCAAGAGCCAGGGGCTGAGCGGCGCCGGCGAGGAAGACGCGAAGCATCCACAGTCGATTTCGCGCCGTCCCCGCGCGAGATTGATCCCGATGGCACCCGCATAGAGGACCAGGATGGAGGCTGCGGCCACGGAAGCGGCTGCTTGCGTCGGATCGTAGAGAAGCCCGACGGCAATGGCGGCCTCGGCCAGCGGAAGCACCCGCGCGAAAAACGAAGGCAGCGCCTCAGGGAGCAGCTCGTAGGCGCGGACCGTGGCCGTGAACCGGCGCAGGTCGGACACCTTGTGCCAAGCAGCCACCACAAAGAGGAGCGACAGAGCGAGTCGAAGAGAGAGCGCGACGACTGGATCGATCATGGCACCACCAGCAGGGCCCCGGACAACCCCGCCTCGTCGATGTCGCGAAGGTGCTCGCCGCTCAGCGCATCGAGCACGCCCACCGCGCCGAGATCGGAATGGCGTACGAAGAGCAGCGGCCTTTCATCCTGTGTGACCGTCAAGCTATGCACGCCCATGTTCGGAAGCACGAAGCTCAGAAAGCTGCCGAGCATGCCGGTGGCGTCGAAGCCAGCTTGCGGACCGAGAAAAGGTGCGATGAGATTCGGGGCGGAAAACGTGTCGATTTTGTTCCGCGAGGGCACGTCGTACACCCAAATCTCAGTGCCCGGATCCTTGTGCGAGCCGGGACCGCCCTCGTGCACGATCGAATAGAGTCGCTTCGTTTTGCGATGATAGGCGAGGTGTTGGGCGCCGCCGATGCGCCAGCCGGATTCGATTTCGTTTTCCGTGAAAAGCGGCCAGGGCTCTTTGGGTGCGGGGGCGTTACCGCTGAAATCCACCTCGTAGAGGAGCCCCTCGAACGAGGCGAACCACCACGTCGAGCCGTCGCGTACCCCCTTTTCGGTCACCGGGTCGTCGATCACGTCGAAAAACGGCTTGCTGCGTGCCAACCGATCGAGCTCTCCGTTTTCCGTCAGGTGTACCGTCAAGGCGGTCCCATCTCCGCAGAGCATGCCGAAGCGAGTGGGGCCCGCCGGGAACACCCCCGCGCAGCCCGCTGTCTGTGCTTCGCCGACGTGGCGCCGGTTCTCGAGGTCGATGACCGAGACCGAGGTTCCCGGCGACTGGTTGAGCACCACCAGGAATCGGTCTCCGTCGAGCAGGCCGACCAGCGCGATGCCCGTGCCGGTATCGGCGGCTCGCGGCGGCACCTCCACCTCGCCCTTCACGTTCAAGGTGCGCGAGTCGTAGATGACGACGAAGTCCTTGCGCTCGCCGCGGTGCCCGCGCGAGTAGATGGTGTCGACATTGTAGATTTCCTTGCGTGCGTGGGACCACAACGGCGGCTTCGGCGTGATCTGGACGCCGCTGTCGATCGCACCGAGCATGCGGCCGCTATCGCCGTCGAACAGAATCGAATGACGGAAGAGGCGGTCCGGAACCCACAACCAGTGTGCGCCCGCCATTGGGGGTAGCTCCGCGACCTGACCTACGGTCTCGGGCGGAACCTCGGCCGCTGCTCGAAACCACAAGAGGCACGCGCCGAGGCTCAGCGCCCCGAACAGCTTCGCCCGGTTGCTCATGGGGAGCTTTTACTCGACTCCTAGTGGGACTGACAACGGTCAGCTGTCAACGTCGCGTCTTTGCGGAACTCCAAGCACTGCGGGCTTCCCTTTTCGAAGTCCCGACACGTGGTGCCGCGAAGCTCGTATATCCGGCAGGCGTTTGGATTCTCCGCCGTTCCGAGGTGCACGCAGGACCCGTCCGGCCGCGTCGCAAATCCCACCATGCCGAAGTGCCCGGGCTGTACGGCATTGGCGATGTCGTCGCGGCCCATCTCACGCCAGCGGACGAGATCTTCGGTCGAGATCAGGATGCGGCCATCCGTCCCGGTACGGCAGCACGCGCCACAGGTCAGGCAGTCGAGCTCGGCGGTCACGGTACGAAGTATGCCTCGTGCTCCACCGGTCGACGAGAAGCAGCCCTAGCCGTATGCTCGCCGACCATGCCGAGCAAGTACTTTTGCGCGCATTGCAATGAAGAATTCGTCCCGGAGCATGCCGAGAACAAACCGCGCTGCCCGAAGTGCATGAGACGCAGCGGCGTGGAGTCGGTCCAAGAGGCTCCTTCCGACCGAGGCAGCCGCCGCCGGTGGCTGCTCGCCGGCGCGACCGCAGTCGTCGCCGCGGGTATCGGATACGGAGTCTACCAGTCCACCGCCGTGACCCTCGAGGAACCGCCCCCCGTGCGCCCACTCGAGCCGCGTGAGCTTTCTGCGTATCTCGAGCGAGAGCAGGTCGACGCTGGACCCTATCGATCCATGTTCGTGCTGTCCGGGGAAATCGACGGGTGGCCGGCCGGCGCTTCGGAGATCGCGGCCCGAATGCACCGCGAGTCGTCACGCTGGTCCCTCGAGCATACGTTGCCTCGCGAGGTGCTCACCGCCGAGGAGACGCTTGCTTCGATCGAAGCGCAGGACGAAAGAATCAAGCTCTACCCGCTCGAGATGGCGGTGGCAATGACGGCCCTGCTGCGGGAGCGCGGATCGCGCGCGATGGTCGCCGAGGCTTGGGAGCTCGACGGGGCAGAGGCCCCCGCAGATCCATCCGGGATGCTCGGGTACTTCGTCTGCGCGGTGTATGACGGCGACGACGAGGTGCCGTCTGCGTTCTTCGACCCGTGGGGCACCGGCGGCGAGGTCACTCCCTCCGGGGCTCGTGTCTTGCGGGATACCGAGGTGGTGGCGGCCGCGCTCGGCACCGAAGCGACTCGAATCTTTGCGGGCTCTGGGGACGGCGCCGCGGCGTTGCCCATGACCGAAGCCGCCATGTCCCTCGACCCGGTGTCGCCTTCCATCCGGGTGTCTCACGCGACGGTTCTGGCCGAGTCGGGCGGGCTCGCCGATGGGGTCCGTGAGCTCCAAGCTGCGACCGAGCTCCGGCCGGACGGGCCCCGGCAGCTCAACTTGGCGCAGCTCTACCTCGCGCAGGCCGGGATGCTCGAGATGACCGGTCAGCAGGAAGCAGCGGATGCGCAGCTCGCCGAGGCGAACCGCATCGTCACCGAGGTCGTCGAGCGATGGCCGCGCTACGGACGCGCGCATCTCGCGATTGCTACGATCTATCTCGGCTTGGACGACGCGCCGCGCGCTCGAATCGAGCTCGAGGAAGCCGAATCGCTGAGCCCGGATGCGCCGATGTTGTGGGCGGCATGGGCGCAGTACCACCTCGCGGAGCGCGATCCGATCTCCGCCATGACCAAGATGAAGCGGGCCGTAGAGATCGATCCGCATAACTGGCAGCTCCGTCTTCAGGCGGCACACGTCTTCCAAAGAGCTGGAGAGGACGGCGCGGCGCGAGCCAGCGTGGCAGCGGCTCTCGACTTGGTGGCCTCGGAGAGGCGCAGTAAGGTTCGTGAGTACGTGGAGCGGATGATGGGGGTTGACGTATCCGCGCCTCCGGCGGCAGCCGGCGGCTCCGAAGGCCCTGCGCTCATGCTCGGCGACCCGTCTAACTTGCGTTTGCGAGACCCGGACCAGACCTTGAAGCTCGAGCTCGACGAGTAGCGCGTCACGATGCGGCGCCGTTTTCGGCACGCCGAATGCTGCTCACCGACAGAAGCCGCTCCCAAAGCGCTTCCCGTCCGTCGCCGGTCACGGAGCTGTAGCCGATCACGGCGCCGCTCAGCTCCTGCCGAAGGGCCGCCAACGCGAGCTTTCGCTTGCTCGCGGGAAGCTTGTCGATCTTGGTGGCCACGATGATGGGGGTCACGCCCACGCTGCGGAGAAACTCGAGGAGCTGGAGATCATCTTCTTGAGGGCCGCGGCGAATGTCGAGGATGACCACCGCGCCGCGCAAGCCAGGCCGCTCACTCAGAAAACCTTCGATCAGCGGGCCCCATGATCGGCGCTCGGCCTTGCTTCGCTGCGCGTAGCCGTAACCGGGCAAGTCGACCAAATCCAAGTGGGCCTCGTCGCCGTTGGTCCGGAGACGCACACGAAAAATGTTGATGGCGCGGGTGCACCCCGGCGCGCTGCTCGTTCGGACGAGCTTTCTTCGTCGTACCAGGCTGTTGATGAGGCTCGACTTCCCGACGTTGGATCGGCCCGCAAAGGCGATCTCGGCGAAGGTGGGTGCGGGCAGCTGTCCGAGGTTGGTCGCACCTGCCACGAACTGGGCGTCGAGCACGTCCATCGACTGGTTGTAGCGACCCGAAGCCGCTCACGCACGTACGCGACGCCGAACGGCCTCACGCAGGTCCCGAAGCTCGGGGCATCCCAGCACGGCAGCCGCCCCGAGATAGGTCAGCGCGCCGGCGACGGCCGTCGCTGCAAAGACCACGAGATTCCTCGGATCGTTGCCGCCGAGCTCCCAGCGGCCCAACTCGACCCCCACCCACACCACGCCCGCCATGGCCGCGCTGGCTGCCAAGATCCGAACGGTGCTGCCCGCGACTTCTCTCAATCCCAGCCGGCCGGCGCGTCGTCGAAGGAGCCCTAGGAGCGCGATGAGCTGAGCGATGGCGGCGACGGTCGTGGCCGCGGCGAGCCCTGCGTGCTGCATCGGATCCATCAGGAGCCAGCTGAGCCCGACGAACGTGATCAGATTCAATGCGCTCGCCACGACCGGGGTTCGAGTGTCGTTGTGTGCATGGAACATCGGTACGACGGTCCGCACGGAAGCAACGGCCCAAATACCAGCTGCCTGCCACACGAACGATCGCGTCGTCTCTGCGATCGCCATTGCATCGTAGCGGCCTCTTCCGAAAAAGACGGTGATGGCTGGCTCCGCCATCACGGCCAGCGCCACGCCCGCGGGCACCGCGACGAACAAGGAAAGACGCAACGCGTGCCGGAACAAGCGCTTGGCCTCCGCCTCGTCCCCGTGTGCGACCGCATGGCTCAGGGAGGGAAGGGCAGCGGAGGCGATCGCCAGAGCAAACATGCCCTGCGGGATCTCCGCCAACCGCTGTCCGTAGTACAGATAGCTCACGCTCCCGATCGGAAGGAACGACGCGAACAGCCGTGAAAGCAGCACGTTGAGCTGATAGACCCCGAGCCCCGCCAGCAGCGGAATCATGAGCCGGGCGCACTTTCGTACGTAGGGGTCGTCGAAGCCGAGCTTGGGACGAACGACGAGGCCCTCTTTGGCCAACGACGGAAGCTGCGCGACGAGCTGAAGCGCTCCGCCGAGTAGCGCCCCCCAGGCGAGCGCAAAAATGGCGGTCCAACCGAGGGTGTGCATGACCGGAGCGAGAAGGAGTGCCGCCCCGATGAGGGCGACGTTCAGGAGCCCGGGGGCAAAGGAAGGCGCGGCGAACCGCTTGCTCGCATAGAGCGCTCCCATGATCAGGGCCGAGAGCCCCATCAAGAAGATGTAGGGAAAGAGCAGACGGGTGAGCGCGACGGTGGTGCCAAACAGGGTTTCGTCGCGTTGAAAGCCCCAGGCGTATCCCTTGACGATCCAGGGAGCGCCCACGATACCGAGGACCGTCACGCCTAGCAGCACGACAATCATCACCCCGGTTAGACCGCGGTAGAATATTTCGGCGCGCGCTCTGCCCTCGCGCTCCCGAACCTCGGTGAACACCGGGACGAACGCTGCAGAGACGGCTCCCTCCCCGAGAAGCACACGCAAGGCGTTGGGAATCGTGAACGCCAGCCAGAAGGCGTCGGTTGCCGCCAGCGCGAATACGGCGGCGATGACGGCATCCCGAACCGCGCCGAGCACACGTGAGGACAGGGTGCCCGCGGCCACCATGCCCGCGCGACGGACGATTTCGCCGTTGGTGGACTCAGATGGGTCGCTGGACATCGGCGGAAGGATGCGCATGGGGCGCCGGTCCCGGCAAGAAAGCCGGGCCGATCAGCTGGCGCTCAGGAGACCTTGCAACTGCGCGATCTCGACGGCGTAAGAAGCGCCGCAATAGTCGCAGCCGATGCTGAGCGGGTCGCCTTCGTCGACCAGCTCCTGGATTTCCGAGCGGTCGAGCATGGTCAACGCAGTCATCACGCGAAGCTGGCTGCAGTGACAGCCGAAGCGAATGTCGCTGCTGTGCAGCCAAGTGAAGGGCATGCCTTCGAAGATCTGCTCGATTAGCCGTGTCGGGGAGGCGTCGGAGCCTTGCAGACGCTCCCGAATCTCCCTGAAGCTTTCGAGGCGCTTCGTCATGGTTTCGAGCGCGGCCTCGGCTTCGGATGCCTCCGGCAGGAGCTGCACCACGAAACCTCCGACGGCTGGGTTCGCGTCCTCGACTGCGGACCCAAGCGAGATCATCGATATGATTTGCTCCGATAGCTGCATGTAACGCATGAAGGCTTCCGAGAGATTCCCGCCTTCCGGAACCTCCACGATGCCCCGGTGAAGATCGGAGCTCGGAAGGGTCCGCATCATCTCGAGCGTGGCCCGGTCATGACGCATGTCGGGGGCGTCTCCGGTGGGAGACTGGAGCAGCCCGCGGCTCCATCCATCCGGATGCGAGTCGGCAATCAGCTGTCCCGCGCCACCTTCGAATCGGACGATGCACTGCACGCGCAACGAGGGCGCCATGGTCTCCCGGTAGAGCACGGCCGCGGTGAGCAAGTCTGCCATGTCGCGGGCGATGTCTCCCGAGAGCTTCTGCGCGTCGATGACGGCGCGCGCCGTATCGGTGGTCCTGGCCGCCACGATGCGAAAAGCGCCGTCATTGGTCATCGCACGCATGACCGAGTCGGTTTCAGGCATGTTTCTTTTTAGAGCGCATTGGCGATCCGTCTGCAAGCGCTAGTCTTGGGGCCGGAGCAGGAAATGACAATGCATCAGATTGTGCTCATTCCGGGTGACGGCATCGGCCCGGAGGTGGCTGCGGCCACGACCCGCGTGCTGGCAGCCGCTCGAGCGCCCGTGGAATGGGTGATTCGGCACGCTGGCGTCGCTGCGCTCGAGAGCGAGGGCGAGGTGCTTCCCGAACGGACGCTCGAGGCAATTCGGGAACGGGGCATCGCGCTCAAGGGTCCATGCACGACGCCCGTGGGCGAAGGTTTCAGCTCGGTCAACGTCCAGCTGCGCAAGCGGCTCGATCTGTACGCTGCCGTGCGTCCGGTCCGCAACCTCCCGAGCGTACGAACGCGCTACGAGGGCGTGGACCTAGTGGTGATCCGGGAAAACACCGAAGGCCTGTACAGCGGCATCGAAAACGAGGTGACCAAAGGCGTCGTGACGAGCCTCAAGGTAGCCACGGAGTATGCGTCTTCGCGCATCGCCCGCTGGGCGTTTCGGTACGCCCGCGAACGAGGTCGAAAGAAGGTTACCTTGATGCACAAGGCCAACATCATGAAGTTGACCGACGGGATGCTGATCCGGTGCGCGCGGGCCGTTCGCGACAAAGAGGGCTTCACGGACGTAGGTTACGAGGAGGTGATCATCGACGCGGGCTGCATGCGGCTCGTGCAGGACCCCACGCAATTCGACGTCTTGTTGCTCGAAAATCTCTATGGAGACGTGCTGAGCGATCTCTGCGCCGGCTTCGTGGGCGGCCTCGGGGTGATTCCGGGCGCCAACATCGGCGACGACTATGCCGTCTTCGAGGCCGTACACGGCTCTGCGCCGGACATCGCAGGCAAGGACGTGGCCAATCCCCTCGCCCTGCTGATGTCGGCGGTGATGATGCTCAACCACATCGCCGATGCGCGCGGCGATGACAGCTGCCGTGCCAGCGCCTCCCGAATTCGCGAGGCGTACAACCGCGCGTTGTCCGACGGTCAGAAGACCCGCGACCTCGGGGGCACGCTCGGCACGGATGCCTTTGCCACGGCGGTCATCGACAGGCTTGCCCGTTAGTCGTCGTTCCGCACCGGGCCGCTTCCGCCGGCGACTCGAAGAAGCGGCGGCAGGACCACCAGGGTGGCGATCAGACAGCCCCCAAAGGTGACGGCAAACAGCTCTCCGAAGATTCGCACGGGAACGAAGGAGCTTGCCAGCAACACCCCGAATCCAGCCATCAGCGTGAGACAAGAAATGACGATGGCGCGGCCGGTGCTCCGCATGGCTCGCACCAACGATGCTTCGCGCCCGATCCCCGTGCGCATCTCCTCGCGAAAGCGCGCCAGCACGTGAATTGTCGCATTGACCGCGAGGCCGAGGCTGACGGAAAAAATGATGACCGTGGACACGTTTAGAGGGATTTCGCGCCACACCATGTAGGCCATTGTGGCCACCAGGGGAATCAGGTTGGGCGGAATGCTCAGCAGACCAAACCGAACGCTGCGGAAGAAGAAGGCCAGCAACAGGAAGATAACGACCACTGCGAGGAGCAGGCTTCCGGTCAGGTCGCTCACCACGGCGACTTGCCCCAAGGAGCCCGTGTACGCCTCTCCTGTAAACGAAACCCGCACGGTCTTGTCGCTGCCGAGCTCCGTCTCGATTTCTCGCTTCAGGTCGTCGATAAAGCGCAGCGTCGCCTTGGCCCCTATGTCGCGCAGCTTGAACTGAATTCGGGCCTTCGTTCCGTCTACGGTCAGCCAGTCACTCAAAGGGCTGGAATCGCGCTGGCTCATCATCGTAACCAGGCCCTTGACCTGCTTCATGCTCTTGAAGCTTTCTGCGCGAACGCCGGGATCGCCGCTGAGAAGCGCGTAGGATTCCCGCAACATGTCGGCGTAGCTGAGTGAGCGGATGATCTCCGGACGCAGTGCCGCCCAGTTACGGATCCTCTGAATGGTTTCGATCATCTCGGGCTGCATGAGATGATCCGGGTCGCTGCTCGCCAGGACGACCTCGAGCGGCCGGACCCCTCCGAGCTTCTCCTCGATCAGAAGGGTGGTCGTATACACCGGGTCGTCTTCATCGAACTGATCCAGCAGGGCATGATCGACCGTGATCTTGCTCGCCACGTAGATCGCACCCCCGGTGACCAATGCCGTCGCCACGAGCACGGCCCAGCGCCAGCGCAGGAGCTTCGCCGTGAAGGTGGTCGTCACGCTGCTGAACATGCTCGTCCGCTCTTTGCGGACCATCTCGTGCTTCGGTGGGGTCACCCAGGTCAGAACCGCCGGAATGAAGATGATGATGACGAGATACGAAAACATCACTCCGAGCCCGGCGGTCAGACCGAAGTGACGCAGCATGACGGTCTTCGAAACGACGAGCGAAATCAGGCCGGCCGCCGTGGTCGACGAGGTGAGCAGGCATGCTATCGCGATTGCGCTGATCGTGCGGCGCCCAGCGGCCCTGTGGTCGCCGGCTTCGTCGTCGAGGTACACCTCGTCGCGGTAGCGCTGGATCAGATGGGTCGCGTCGCTCATGACCATGATGACCAGCAAGGGTACAATCACGTTGTTGAGGATGTTCATGGGCTCGCCGACCAATCCCATTCCGCCGACAGTGACCAAGGCGGTGATGGCGACTCCGGCGAGCGGGAGCAGGACCCCCGGCACCCATCGGAACGACAGCATGAGCAGGACGACACAGACCAAAGCGCTGAGCGGGATCAGCCGTAGGTTGTCCTGGCGCATCTTGCTGACGATGACGCTGCGCAGATAGGGGAGGCCGCCCACGTGCACGTCGATGCCCTCTTGCTCGAGCCGGCTCAAGTCCGCGCGCAGCTCCTCCATGGCCGCCAGCATCTCGCGCGGATCGAGCTCCTTGAGCTGGAGGGCGATGCCCGCCACGCTGTGGTCTTCGTCGATCAACCTGCCGACGAGCAGCGGGTTGTCCTTGACCGCATCGATCAGCTCGGCCGCATCTTCCTTGGTGACCGTGGCACCGTTCACGATGGGCCCGGTCTTGAGCTCTGCCGAGAGAGCGGGTCCGGCCTTGGCTATGCCTCCGGGGAACCGATCGGGATCGCTTTCGATGATGTCGAGCAACGCGTTGAACGCATCGTCCTCGAGATCGCCCTGCACATCCGCTTCTTCGTCCAAGGCATCCAGATCATCGAGATCGTCCAGGTCATCGAGGTCCCCTTCGTCGCCAACGTCACCGACTTCCTCGAGCCCCTCCAAATCGTCCTCGCCCGGGCCGCCGGCCTCTTCATCGGTGACTGCCCGGACGCGACGGGGGATGTTCAGCGTGGTGATGCTCGCAACCTTGTCCACCCAAGGCTTGCCCTCAAATCCCAAAGAGATGTCGTGGATCTGTTGCAGCGTTTCCACGGACAGGACGTCATCGGACTCGACCAGAATCAGCACGGCTTCACGCCGCTTGCCAAACCACTCCTCGAACCGCTTCTGGATGAGGGCGTACTCCTCGCCCTCGAACGAGGACAGAAGGCTTTCCGGCGCGGGATCGGCGGTGAGCTTCGGTATCTGCGTCGTGAAGGCCACCGTCACCAAGACCGAAACCCAGACCACGAGCCTTCGGCGCTCCGTCACGAGGTTGGCGAGCCAATTCAACGTTTGCTGGCGTCGGGACACGAGCCTCTATGCCTGTTGGGTCCGGGGGCCGCAAGCCTCTGGCCACCGGCTTGACAGCCCTCAATCACAGGGCTAACACCCGCGTCCCCACGGGAAGGATATCAGAGTGGCCAACCACGCTTCAGCAAAAAAGCGAGCCCGCCAGACGGTGAAGCGCACTGCCCGTAACCGGCACATCCGGACCGGCGTGCGGACGAGCGTGAAGCGCGTTCGCGCCGCCGTCGAGGCAGGCAACGCCGACGCGGCGAAAAGGGCGCTCCTCGAAGCCGTGAGCCGTATCGACGGCGCGGTTGCGAAGGGCATCTACCACCGCAAGACCGGCTCGCGATACATCTCCAGGCTGACCCACCAGGTCAACGCGCTCCAGGGCTGAGCGCCGCTCTACCGGCGCTACTGGCGCTGGTCTGCGCAGAGCTCGAGGACGGCTTCTTGGACGATTACGTCCGGGGGGCGCTTGCTGCTCTTGAGGGCGCGGTCGGTTTCGGCGATGAGCGCGAACGCCTTTCCCAGGCTGTCGGCGGTGAAGCGCCGTGCGGACTCGGTCAAGTCACCCGCTTTGAAAGGTGGCGCACCCGCTCGTTTGGCGGCCTCTTGCGGGCGCAGCCCATCCGAGAGCGCCTCGCGCATCCGCGCCACGATGCGGAGCTGACGCGCCACCATCGCGAGCAAACGGAGCGGCGGCTCGCGGTCGTCGAGCAGGGACTGTGCTGCCGCGACGCCCTTGCGGCGATCCTTGAGACCGATCGCGTCGACAAGGCTCCAGATCGACTCCACGCGAATCCGCGTGACGCACGTCGACACGGCGTCCGCGTCGATGCGCTGGCCCGGCCCGACGAACAAGGACAGCCGCTCGATCGCATCATCGAGCGCCGCTAGATCGTCGCCCACGGCTTCGATGAGCGCCTCGATCGCTTGAGGCTCGATGTTGTGCTCGCGCGCGGCAGCTTCGGCTTGAACGAATTCACGCAGCTCTCGACCGCGCAGCGGCTTGGTATCGACCAGATACCCTTGCTTCTTGGCGGTTTTGGCCAGCTTTTCGCGGCCGTCGAGCTTGCTCGCAGTGAGCACGAGACAGGTCGTATCGCTGGGATCGTCCAGATAATCGGCCAAGTGGCGCTGCTCGGCCGGCGTCATGCCATCCACGTGGCGCACCAGGACCAAGCGCATGTCGGCCATCATGGGAAGCGTCCGCGCAGCGGCGACTACGGTCGATGCCTCGAGGCCCTTCCCGTCGAACACCTCGATGTTGAAGTCGGGTGCGCCCATGGCGTCGACCGCTTTGCGCACGGCGTCGATCGCCCGCTCGATGAGCAGCCGTTCGCTTCCGACCAGAACGTAGACGGGATCGAGCGAGCCTTTTGCGGCCCTCTTGGTGACGTCACTCAGAGTTGGCACGAGTCAGCGGGCTTCGTCATCCGTGAAGGTGACTTCGCCGCTGTGTTGTACCCTGTCTCCGAGAATTTGAAAGCGGTAACGGCCGACTTCCTGGCGCCGCACCGTGACCACCATCTCCAGACGGCGGTTGGGCTCGAACTGAGGCCGTTTCAAGTGCAGCTTGTGCACGATGGTTCGCTGCGTCCGGTCATTGACGAACACCGTCATGGCGGGCGCGATGAACTTCCGCTCGTCGGTTTGGATGTCGTAGAAGAGCACCTCGAACTCCGAATCGCCGACTGGGGCGTTGAAGTTGACCACCAAGGTAGCGCGCCATTGACGGTCCTCGATGGGGGCGTCCGTCGTTTCCTGTAGGCGAGTGGCTTTGTTTCCCTGCGCAAAACGGACGACACCCGACTCCGAAAGCGAGCGCGGAACGCCCTTTTGCGTCAGGAAGATACGGGCACGTAGGCCCGAGGCGGCACCGGCCTCCTGCCAGGGAGTCACCGACGAAACGACGGCGGCCAGCGCAGTTGCAGCGAATGCGATACGAAAGTTCACGGCTTGCTCCTCGGTTGGGTTCCACGGATCAAGCTAACAGCTGTAACTTTACAGTGACAGGGTGATAAAGTACTCCAGTGTAGGATTTATGCCTACGCAGGAGCCGAGGTACGCCGAAAAGTTGTGCCCCACGGCGGCGACAGCTAACTCGGACGCAGGAACGGAGCTCGATGACGACGGTCAGTGGGGGGGTCAAAGGACTAGTCGCACGCGCGCAGCGTGAGGCGCAAAGGCGGGCGCATACGCCGTCGACAGCGTATTTGCTGCTCGTGATGCTGCAGACGGGGGGGCCCATGGGAAAGCTCCTGTCTCAGCTCGGCGTGAAGGAAAGCGATTTGCTGAGCGCGATCCGCGTGGTCGATTCGGAGCCGACCAGTGCCTTGGAGCGTGCTGTCGAGCGTGCCTATCGCATTGCCAAGGCCATGGACGCGCCTCAAGTGCTCCCGGCTCATCTGCTCTTCGCGATCGCCCGAGACACCCGCAGCGCGGCGCATCGAAGCCTGGAGGAGATCGGAACCGGATCGAGGCGCGTGCAGGAAGCGGTGCAGAGCGTTCTTCAGCCTCGTGAGGACCGGGCGATGCCGAGCGCGCCGATCACCACGACGCGCAGCCGGCCCTCGGAAACCCTTCCGGCGCAAGGTGCGCCGAAGCCCTCGAGGCCGTCTGCCCGGCCGAGTGTCGAGCCTTCACCCTTGATCGAGCTTCGCTTGAACGGGCCGCAAGAAGAGCCGATGGCCGAGGAGCCCGCCGAAACGAGCGATCCGCTCGAAGCATTCGACGAAGAGATCATCGTCCCTTCCTCCTCTCCGTTCACGCTCGATGCGCGCATGTACCCGACGCTCGTCAAGCTCGGCCGCAACCTGACCGAGCTCGCATCGATGGGCCACATCGACGAGGTGATTGGAAGGGATGCGGAAATCGAGCGGCTCCTCGACGTGCTGGCGCGGCGCCGTTCGAACAATCCGATCCTGGTGGGGCCGCCCGGCGTCGGCAAGACCGCCATCGTCGAGGGCCTGGCGCGCCGGCTCGCGCAGGGAGGGACGGGCGTGCGCGGGCTCGAAGGCACGATCCTGGTCGAGCTTTCGGCGGGGGGCTTGGTTTCCGGGACGGGCGTGCGCGGGGCGCTCTCCGAGCGGGTCCGGAGGCTTCAGTTCGAGGTGAAACGGGCAAACGGCAAGATCGTGCTGTTCATCGACGAGGTGCACGCGCTCTTCACCGGCGGGGACTCGCCCGATGACTTGTCGCACGAGCTCAAGGCATCGCTCGCGCGCGGCGAGCTTCCATGCATCGGCGCGACGACCGACGTAGAGTACCGAAAGTACGTCGAGCGCGACGCCGCACTGGCGCGGCGCTTCTCCCCGATTCACGTCGCCGAGCCCACCGCCGAGGACGCGATCGAGATCTTGAAGGGCATCGCGCCGCGTTACGAGGTCCATCACGGCATTGCCTACGAGCAAGAGGCCGTCGCGTCCGCGGTCGAGCTCTCGGTGCGCTACATGGCCGACCAGAGCTTGCCCGACAAAGCGATTGGCATTCTCGACCTCGCGGGTGCGCGCGTTCGTCGGCGGGGTGGGGCAATCGTCGATCGCGAGTCGGTCGCCCGAGTCGTGGCGGACAAGGTTCGCGTTCCCGTGGAGCGGCTCTTGGTCAGTGATGCGCAAAAGCTGCTCGAGCTCGAGCGTCATCTTGCCGATCACGTGGTGGGTCATCGCGCGGTCATGCGCCGGATTTCGGATGCGCTTCGAAAAGGCGCCGCTGGGTTCCACGGACAGCGGCCTCTTGCGACGTTCTTGTTCTTGGGGCCGACCGGCGTGGGCAAGACCGAGACGGCGCGCGCATTGAATGAGCTCTTCTTCATGGGTTGCCCGATGACCCGGATCGACATGAGCGAGCTCAGCGAATCGCACGCGGTAGCCAAGTTGGTCGGGGCGCCGCCGGGCTACATTGGTCACGACACCGGCGGACAGCTCACCGAGTCGATCCGGCATCGGCCCTATCAGCTCGTCTTGCTCGACGAGATCGAAAAAGCGCACATGGACGTGCTTCAGTCGCTCTTGCCGCTTCTCGAAGATGGGCGGCTCACCGATGGCAAAGGCCGGACCGTCGACTGCACGCATACGATCGTCGTGATGACTTCGAACCTCGGCGCCCAGCAGGCCCCAGGAAGTCAGGGCGCGATCGGCTTTCGCGACGAATCTGCACACTCGGCCGACGGCGTTGCTGCTGCGCTAGCCGCCGCCCGGCGCGCTCTGCCTCCCGAGCTGTGGAACCGCATCGACGAGCCGCTCTTCTTCGGCGCCCTCGAGCTCGACGAGGTTGCCGAGATTGCGCGGCGGATGGCGGCCAAGGTGGCTCAGCAGCTTCGCGAGCGACAGGGCGTCGAGCTGCGTATCGATGACACCGCAATCGATTCCTTGGTTGCGCTTGGTGGATACGATGCCGCCCTCGGCGCTCGGCCGATGCGCCGTGCGATTGGGCGAATGGTCGAGGCCCCCTTGGCTGCGTCGATTCTGGCGGGAGAGTTCGATCGAGGTGATCGGATCATCGCCGTCGGTGATCCTGATGGCATCCGCTTCGAGCGAATCGAAGGATCGATCGAAGCGGCCGAGTGAGGCCTCAACGTCTCACCAGTCGTAGAATCTTCTCTGCGCTGCGCTTGGAAAGCCCTGCGGCGCGGGCGCACCGAACCACCACGGGCAACACGGCATCGTAGGCGCTGAGGGCCCCCTCATCGACGTCGCGCAAGGCTCTGCGGTGTGCTGCCACGGTCTCGGCCTCGCCTCGGGCGATTGGGCCGGTCAGCGCCTCGGGCACGCCGAGCCGCTCCACGTTGTCGCCCACGGTGCGCAAGAGGCCTCCAATAGCACGCTCGGCGGCCCGCCGCTCGAATCCCAAACGCGTCAGCACGCGCACCGATGCGAACGCGAGCGCCGCGGCACCGTTGGCCGCCAGCGCTGCGGCCGCATGGTACGAAGGGTCGCCCGTCCTCGCCACGACGGCTCGCGCTCCGCACGCGGAGGCGATCTGACGGCCGGCGGCGATTGCACTGCGCTCGCCCTGGACGGTGAAGGTGGTGCCCTCGAGGGAGGGATGACTCCGCGCGTTAGGAAACGACACCAACGGATGCATGACGCCGACCGAGGCACCTCGGACCTTGCATGCGTCGAGCTCCTCGGTGCCGCGTGCGCCCGCGCAGTGGAGAACGCAGACCCCCGGCGTCAGGTTCGGCGCGATCGAAATGGCGGTGGTTTGGATGGCATCGTCTGGGACCGCGAGGACGATCACATCGGCGGCTCGTTCCCGAGAAGGTTGAGGGCGGCGCCCGCCGGTCGTGACCCGATGCCGGCCGCTCGACCGCAGAGAACGCCCGAGCGCGCTTCCCACCCCGCCGCGCCCGATGATGTGGACGTTCATTTCTCGTCCAAATAGAGGTGGTGGGCCCGAATGTGATCGATGACGGTCCGAGGGACGACACCGGAGACGTCGCCCGCGTAATGGAGGCCGCGCCGTATGTCGGTGGAATTGACGTTCGGGATGGAGATGGGACAGCCCTCGGGGACTGGATAGCCCTGGCGGCCGATCACGAGAGGCGGGGCGATTTTCACTACCTCCTCCCAGCGGTGCCAGCGATCCGTGCTAGCGAGGACATCGGCGCCGATCAAGAGGCGAAAGGCCGCATCCGGGTGCTCCGCTTCCAGCTTTTCGAGCGTCGCCAGCGTTCGACTGGTCCCACCGAGACGGCGCTCGACATCCGAAACTTCGACCCTCCGAAACGGCGCGAAGGCGAGCTCGCACATCGCCATGCGCTCCTCGAACGATGCGCCATGCTCTTTGTCGAAGGCATGCTTCCAGGTGGGAATCACCCAGACCTCGTCGACATCGGCTGCCGACAGCGTCCACGCCACCGAGAGCACGTGCCCGATGTGAGGCGGATCGAAGCTTCCTCCGTAGACCGCGACCCGTCGCGTCACGGCGCCACCATGACTTTGGCGCCCCGGCCCTGTATCGGCTCGCTCCATCGGACGTCACCGTTCAGGTGCAGCGCCCTGAGAACGACGCCCGCCGCCTCGCTTTGATCGTCTAGAAGCCCCACGAAACCGGAGGCCAGCGGGCCGGGGCTGAAGAAGGCACGCGGGCCGAAGCGCTTGAACATCAGCTCCTTGGCGTCGCCGTAGACGACGATATTGGAGTTGATCACGTCTTCCTCGGCGACCATGGACTTGTGGCGCACGATCAGCACGATCCGATCGTCGACCATCTCCAATGCGCGTATGGGAGGCGGCGGAGCGACGCGCAGCTTCTCGAGATAGCGGGCGCCGCGGAGCCTTCGCAGGACGTCCTCGATGTCGTTCGGCGAGCCCGTTGCCGCCACTTCCGCTACGCGTTGCTCGATGCTGCGCTCGCCATCATTCAGCTCGTGCGCACTGACGAATTCGTGAAGGGCCGCGTCCTCGGCGAGATAGACCACGGAATCGACCGCGAAGTCGCAAATGAGGAGCCTCGCCGCTTCCTGGAGGGCGCTGGCGTCGGTTTCCGCGGGTCCGATAAGACCGAGTCGCATGGCTCTACAGATCTACACCAGCTTGGGCCCTGGCTTCAAAATGTGCGTCGCTGATCGCAAAGCGAATGATCGCCCAGGCTTCGGGGACCTCGCGGATCGCACCGAGCCTTCCGGCGTCGTTCGGCGGCACTGTCTTGCCGGCCATCTTCAGAAGGGCGTCGACCGCAGAGGGAACGTCCCCCGTGAGGGTCAGGGCGACACGGTCGCCGAGCTCGCTGATGGCAAACGGCGCCGAGCGCGCCGAGAAGGACGGGTTGCCCCGAAGCTCCAAGACCAAGCTCTCGACCTCGTCACGCCAACGGCGTGGGACCGCTTTGAGAAGCTTTCTCCGCAGCTCCTGGTTCTGCCGAGGATCGAGTCCCTGGCGGGCTTCTTCGTGGCCGTGCAACAGCGCGACGAGGGCTGCATCGAGCTCACCCGGACGCGCGCGAAGGGCCGGGGCCAGGTGATTCGCTGCGACCTCGAGCGCACGCGCGAAGAGGAACACGCGTTCTTGTGGCGTGGTGGTTTCGTGCAGGTGGCCGCCAATCACCAACGTGGGGGGATCGCCCGAGATGGGAATACATGCCGAAGGAGCGACGTAGGTAACCTTCAAACGCGGCTCGCTGATCCCCATCGCCTGTGCGACCGCTCCGGCCTCCTCGACGAGAGACCGGTGCTCGCTGGAAGGTTTGCGCAGCCTCCACGCGGCTGCGTCGAAAGGCAGAACCTTGTCGAACGAATGCTCGCACAGCGTGAAGAGACGCCGAAGCGTCGGCGGCAGCCCGGGCGGCGCTACGACGGCGTGGATTGCCGGCCGCAACGGAACCTCCGGCTCTCCCAACGCCTCGTGCCGAGCCGTCACGTCTCCCTCGAAGAGAGAAGCCGGATGTCCGATCGCAATGGCCGCGCTCGCTGCACAGGACGCAGGCCCGGGACCATGACGGCGGTGCAGGACGCGCACCAACGTGATCCACAGCGCCTCATCGCCGGGCTCCGCCTCGAGCGCCGTGCGAAGATCGTTGAGCGCGCGGTTGAGGTGCATCGCTCCGGCGGGCGAATCGCCTTGTCGCTCGTAGAAATCGGCCACTGCGAGGATCACGTCGGGGTCGGTAGGCTGGTCGGCTCTCAGACGTTCCAGCACGAGCTCTGCCTGTCGGGCTTGACCGGCTTGCTCGACCGCGCCCGCGAGTCGAATCCGATAATCACGCCTCTGCGCGTCGTCGGCCGCCCGGCGCACCAGAGCTTCGAGCAGGCGCGCCGACTCGAGGGCGTTTCCCCGGAGCGTAAGGACGGATGCCAGGCGGTCGAGCGTCTCGGTGTGGCCGGGTGCTAGTTCTCGTGCGCGGCGCAACGAGGCCTCTGCCCGTTCCAAGTCACCGAGGTGCTCGTGATAGATCTCGCCGAGCTGCGAGAACGCCCAGGCTTGCTCGTCAGTCGAGCGTTTGAGGCGTGCGATCCGGATGAGCGCCTCGGCGGCGCCTTGGTAGTTTTCGGCGTGACGATGCGCGTCGACGAGCTGCGCGAGTGCGGCGAAATGATGCGGGTCGAGCTCCAAGCATTCGTGCAGCGCGTCGACCACGCCTTCGGCGTCTCCGCGCTCGCGCCGCTGGGCAGCCTGCTCGAGGAGCAATGTGACGAGCGTCGGCGTGTCGGCTCCGGCGTCGATGCGCGCCTGGGTGAGAGAAACGAGCTCGTCGTCCTGGCCGCTGCTGCGGTACTGGTCGGCAAGGCGCCTGTAGACATCGAGGTAGGTGATGTCGGCGTTTGCCGCGGCCATCCATGCCCGGGTCGCACGCGTGTCGTCGGCGAGCTTGTCTTCGAAGAGGAGCGCGGCCTCACGCCAGAGGGATGCCGCACGCTGGTGATCTCTGGCCCGGCTGGCCGCCTCCTCATACGCCGAGGCGGCAGCTTCCCACCGTGCAGCCGCTTGCAGCAGGCGGGCCTCCTCCTCGACCGCCAGCGGATGACTTCGCGAATGCCGTAGCGTTTCGAGTGCTTCGTCCGTGTCTCCGAGCTCCCGCAACACGCGGGCTTCTTCCAAGGCGAGCGCGCCCCGCTCGAGCTCTTCCGTCAGCGAGGTGCCGAGCGCCCGAAGCGCGCCCAGACAAAGTACGCCATCGTTCTTGGCGTACGCCGCCCCCAGCAACTGCCGGGCCAACCCGGGGTCTGCATCGGGGCGATCTTCGATGGCTCGCAAGGCATGGTCGATGTCGGTCTGGAGGATGTCGGAATCGGCCTTGAGCAGCTCCACGATGAGCCTGCGTCTTGCCAACCCGTCAGCGCAGCCCCGCTCCAAGGCGTCGATCAAGCGGCGCGCGCCGGAGCGGATCCGTTCGGTGTCCTCCTCTCGAAGCGCATCCCATTCGAGCGCGCGGGCGGTCGGGATGTGATCGGGACGCATCTCGGCGATCGACTGCAGCGACAATCGGGCGCTTTGCATGTCGCCACGTGCGAGCCGGTCCATTTCCGACATGGCGCACAAGGCGGCAAGTTCGTCCTCCTGGCTCTCGGCCGCTTTCGCGCGCTCCATCGCGGCGTCTGCAAGTCGTGCAAACTCCCCCGCTTCGAGCTGCGCGTCCTTGCGCCGTGCGCGAATGCCGACGTCGTCGGGCATGGCCGCCTCTGCATCCCGCAGCAACCGGGCCGCAACTGCGGGTAGACCCGACGCGCGGTAGGCGTCCGCGGCACGTTGCAGATACGAAGGCTCCCCCAGCTTGCTCGCTGCGAGCCGCATGAGGCCACCAGCGTCCGCGGATGCAGATCCGCTCAGGTCGATCAGATGCTCGACGAGAAGCGAGTCCGGGGCATTCCAGTCCAAGGCGGCGTGCGCATGAGCCGCCCGATCGGCAGGGGAACCCGTCCAAAGCGACGCGCGTAGCAGATGACTCGCACGGTTTTGCGGGTCGAGCTCTGCCTGCTTGCGTGCGGCATCGGCCCGTACGTCCCTCGAGCTGTCTTCGGATTCCAGTTTCCAGAGCGCGGGCCAGTAGTCGGGCTGACGGCGGAGGGCCGATTCACACGCGGGGCGCAAGGCGTCGATGCTGGGCATCGCTCGGTAGGCCATCATGAAGGCAAACGCCGAGCGTGCCCCATCCGCTGCTTCGCCCTCCGCCTTCCATCGGCCCGCATTTCGTCGGGCGTCGCCATCGACGATCATCAGCGCTCGGCTCAAGAGCGGATTGCCAGGGCTCCTTCGCTCCGTGTCGAGCAGCGCCGCCAATCGCTCCGCCGAGCCGAGCGCACCCGAGGCTTCGGCAACGGCAAGGAACGCTCCCACGCGGCATGACTCGGGGACGTGCTCGATCTCTTGCTTCAGGGTGCGTAGCAAGGTCGGCACATCCGAGACGCGAGCGGCTCGATCCGCGTTCGCCATTTTCGCGGCGGGGCTCGCGTCGTCGCGGGGTACGGTTTCGAGCAGGCGCCGAAGGGCGCCATTCGACGGCTCTTCACTAGCGCACAAGCGCCGTAGCGCGCGAAGATATGGCACGAGATCCGGCAACGCTTGCGCCTCGAGGACCGCCGCCCCGAGCGCCGCTTCATCGTTCGCTTCCGCGTGAATCCGTGCACGCCTGGTGCTGCGCAGCGCGGCGAGCACCTCGGTGTCGTCGGTTGCATCGGCTTCGAGTGCCTCTCTGGCGCGGGTGGAATCGCCAGACAGCGAAGCGATTTCTGCGAGCGTCCAACGCGAAGATGCGTTCGTCGCGCGGTCTAGCAACGCCATGGCGTCTGCGTCGTTGCCCATCGCGTGGTGGATCACCGCAGCCGACCGGCGAAGCGCCTGCGCCACCGGTGCGGACTCGTGCTCCGCTGCCGCGCACAGCTCGTCGATCGCCCGCGATCGCTCACCGAGGGCCCGGGCCGCGCGCACGAGACCGAGGCGCGCCGCCAACGATTCCGGCTCGAGATCGACGACGCGTTCGAACAGCGTTTTGGCCGCTTCGGGAGCGCGAGCCCGCTCCATGAGCTCTGCGGCATGCAGCAGGACCACGGCCTGCGCAGACGGCACAGGCCACCGTTCAGCGGCGCGGGCCAGCGTTTCGGCGGCACGTCGGTGCTCGTTGCGCACAAGGCATGCGGACACGATCAGGGCGCAGGCGACGAAGTCATCGGCCTGCAGCTCTGCTGCGCGGGTTGCCGCCTGCTCTGCGGCCGCCGGGTCACCGAGCTTGTAAAGAAGGATGGTTGCCAGCATTCGCAGCGCAGCCGCCCGTTCCGACGTCGCGATATCGAGCGCGGCTTCCTTCTCGAGGGCCGCGGCCGCAGCCGGCCAATCCCGACGGCGAATCGCGTGCCGCCGGAGCGCCCGAAGGACGATCACGTCGCGCGCATCGGCGGCAAGCGCTTGCCCGTATCGAAAGACGGCGCCCTCTGCATCTCCGAGTTGGTCGCACAGCTCTGCGGCAGAGGTCATGAGCCGCGACCTCGCCGAGCCAACCGCTTGCTCCGTGAGGGTATCCAAGAGCACGATCCGGCGCTTCCGAGCTTCGACAGAATCACCGACCAAGGGTAGAGCGTCGTGACGCCGGATGCGCTGAAAGACAGTACGCTGCGCGACCTGCGCGCCCGCGTCGTTTGGATCGGCCGGACGGCTCACATGCTTCGATTGGGGCCCGGTCTGCGTCTCGACGAATGCGTCGAGAAGCGTGGCGATCGCGTCGTCGTCGAAGTCGAACGCGGGAAGCGCCGAATCCCGACTGGCTTGTGACAGGTCGTCCTCAGGCATCTCGACCCCACAAGGGCGACTCGTCATCAATGCAGAATCGAACCAGATCGAGGCCCCGCGTAGAAGATTTCAAGGTGGCGAGGGTAGGGGACTCACCGAGAAGCGCGTGAAGCGCTGCGGCAACGTCACCGGAGGCCAGCAAGCCCGCGCGGTCCGCAGCTCGATGCAAGCTCTGCGCGAATGCGAGCAGCGTCGACGCGTCGAAGACGGTGCCGCCCACTGCTTCCTGAACGGCCCGTCGCGCCGACCGTCGCAGCTTGATCTCGGCGGCAGGCAGCATGGGCTCGCCCGATTCCACCTCGCAGCGTGCAGCGCGCAAGGTCGCAGCGATCTTGCCGGCCGCTGCCAGCGCCGAATCGCCGAGCAGCCAGCCTGCGCCGCGCGGGACCGCCCAAGCCAACCGGCCCGCATGAAACCGTGCACGCGCGTCGAGACCGTTGCGGCATTTGTCGGGAACCAACCAATGGATCTCGCGGTCTGCGCCCCCGTGCGCGATCGGCGTCGACACATCGCCGCAAAGCCCGACCGAAGCAGCATGTGCGCCAAAGCGATGGGAGAGTCGCTCGAGCTCCGCGTACACGGGATCACCGGGGGCGGCCTTCACAGCGCGGAGCCGGAGCTTCGAAAGCGAGGGGCCCACCCGACGCAGCACTCGATCGAGCGCCGCAAAGCCTTCTTCATCCCACGGCGAGTCGACCGAGACGCCGTCCACCTCGAACGTCCACGGCTCGCCATCGGCGAGCTCGAGACCGAGCGCTCGCTCGACGGCGCGGATCGCCGATGCCCGTCCAGACTGTCCGCGCCAGACGGCTGCGTCGCGCAAACCCCGGAGCGACGATGCGTCGAGGTTTTCTTGCTCGATTCGCACCCAGAGCGCCCTTTCGTATCGCGTGAGGGCGGTTTGTGTCGCGGCGCCCTCGAGAAGACCGACCAACCCCGCGATCGAAGCAACATGGGTTGGCTCCGCCTGGAGGGCTTGCTCGTAGGCCTCGATCGCCGCTTTCGGGCTCCCCAGCGCTTCTTCGAGGGCGCCGATGCGAGCCCAGGTTTCCGCGTCCGCCAGCCCCAAGGCCTCGATGGCGCGCAGCTCGACGAGCGCTTGGTCTTTTGCGCCGAGGCGAGCTTCGAGAAACTCGGATGCGCCGAGGTGCGCGAGCCGCCGCTGCTCGTCTGGAATGCTGGAGCGGGCCAGTCGCCGAAGGCAGTCGACCGCGTCTTCCCATTGCTCGAGAGACACGTGGACCTCTGCGGCCAACGCCAATGCGCCGGCGTGGTCGGGATCGGTCGTGAAGAGCTCGCCCAGCACCTCGAGCGCGCCGGGACGGTCGCTGAACCCTCGCAGCAGGCGGGCGCGTTCGTAGAGCAGATCGGGGCGTTCCTGCGAGGCCCCGTGCGCAAGCCGCGTGGAGACGAGCGCCTCGAGGGCCTCGGCGTCTTCCCTTTCGACTAGCAGGTCATGCAGGCGCCGAAAGGCAACCGATCGCGTCGGATCTGCATCGAGGGCGCTTCGCAAGAGATCCTCTGCCTGCTGATGCTGCTCCATGCAATCGAGGCGGACGACGCCCGCCTCTTCCAGAAGGTCCGCTTTGAGCGAGCCCGAGACGAATTGCGCGAGCCGTTCACAGGCCTGGGCTACGAGCGGCCATTGCCCCGCCTGGCGCGCCGCGGTGCGCAGCGTCTCCCAGACGGCCAAGTCGTCGGGTCTTTGCTCGATTGCGCCGATGAGCAACGTCACGGCTTCGGCACCCCGTTCTGCCTCCACGAGCGCGCGACAATGCGCCGCATCGACGGCTCCACGCCCGAGATCCGCGCTGTGCCGAAGCTTTCGTTCGAGAGATGCGACCCTCAACTCGGGATCGTCGCCCGGCGCCAGCGCTTCGTCGATCGCGATTGCCGCCTCTGGCAGCTCCCGCGCCAGATCCTCGGCGTCTTGGGCCAGGATGAATAGATCGTCGAGCGCATCATCTCCTCTGGCGATGCGCATCGCGCGAAGCCCCTGTAAGAGGGCGCCAGTGCGCAAGCCGTCGGTGGGCGCGAGCGCGGCGAGCCCGAGCCAAGCGTCGCCGGTCGCGGCGTCCGGCCGTCCGAAGGATGCGCGCAAGGCGCCGTACGCCTTGGCAAATCCGCTAGCGGACGGCTCCGTCGAGCTTGTGGCATCGCCCAAAACCTCCTCGGCGGCCGAGCGCTGCTCCTCGCTCGTGAGGTGTACCGGCATCGAGAGCAACGCCACCGCGCCGCTGAGCGCCGTGACCGGGTGCTCGAGCGCTTTCTCGTAGGCCGGGCTCGCTTCGCGCGCCACGCCCGTCTCGAGACAAAGCGCGTCGCCGCGCAACAGGGAAAACAGCTCAGGGGCCCCTCCGTCGAGCGGCCCTTCGGCCAGGCTTGCGTACGCGCGCACCCTCGCACTGCCGTCCGACTGACGACGTGCGACCTCGGCGATCGCAAGCGCCGCCGAAGGCGAGCCGGGTGCATCAGCGAGCGCTTGCTCGTACGCGCGTCGCGCCGAAGACAGGTTCCCCGCGCGCTCCGCGTTGGCTCCCGCGAGCAACAGTGAGAGGTCCCCTCGCGCGTCGGTGGCCGGCGAAAGGGCGTGCTCTCGCGCTAGCGCGACCACGTCCTCCGTCCGGCCGCTTTCGCGCAACACCCCATCCAACAAGGAGAGCACGTGCCGGTCGCCCGGGGCGATCTCCAATGCCTGCCGGATCACTCGCTCCGAAGCGCTCCAATCGCCCACCCTGGCGTGCGCCTCGCCCGCGGCGCACAGGTGTCCGATGCGCACCTCGGCGTCGGTCAGGCTCGCCACGGCTTCGTGGGCGCGGGCCAACAGCGTCGGGTCGTCATCGAGGGCTCCACGAACGCGAGCCAAAAATGGGGCCCAGGACTGGTGGGTCGCCTCCCCGAGCGCATCGCGCAAGAGCCGCTTGGCCTCTTCGCTTTGGCCGAGGGCGTTTTGTGTGACGTCATACTTGGAGAAGAGGAGCAGCGCTTGCTCCTCCGGATCGAGCTTGCACTCGAGCAGGTCGTCAGATCGAGCGACGATTGCCTCGGTTTCCTTTGCAGCCAACGCGAAACCAAGAGCATCACGCAAGATCGGCACTTTCCACCGTCGGTCCTCGGCGGCCGCAACGCAAAGCTCGGCCTGGTGAGGCCCTTGGACGCGCGACAGCGCCGCTTGCCACGACGCGAGCTGCCGTGTCTCACCCTCGCCGGCGTCGGCCCGCTCCCGAATCCGGTCCGCAAGCTCGGCGTGTGCCGCGGTCCGCATGAGCCCAACATCGAGCGCGGCCTGCGCAAACCTGGAAGCGGGATGGCGTGTCGCCGCATCCCGCAGCACGTCCACCGCTTTGCGCTGCTCCTCACTCGTGAGCGCGCGTCTGACTTGGTACGCGACGAACGCCGGATGCTCGGGTGCCTCCTCACGGAACCACGCCGGCGCCGAGCCGGCAGTGTCGTCGTTTCCTTGGCGCTCCGAAAATGACAGCGACTGCAGCCGTAGCTGGACATCGTCCGGCAGCAGCTCGATCGCCGCGTCGAGATGACTGCTCGCGGCGTTCATATCCGATAGCTGGTTTGCGCTACAGGCTGCGGCCTCTTGCCACAGCAGAGCCGCCAGCGAAAGACGCTCGTTTTCGGGCACGGGCAAACGCAACGGGTCGACCGTCTGGCCGGCTCGGACAGCTTCTTCGAGCAAGGACGCCATAGAGGTCGCGGCGCGAATCAAGACGTCCCAACGTTCGTGCTGCTTGGAGATCCGCCGCTGAAGACCTCGGGCGAACCATGCGACCGCATCCGACTCGGCCGCGAGATCGAGCGCATGCAACGCCGCGTCGACCTCGTCGCTCTCGAGCTCGTTGAGCGCGACGTCGATCCACAGTGCGCCGCGCAGCGCCGGGTCCGACGCGTGGTGGGCTTGCGCGCGGAGGGCTTTCCCAAGCGACTCTCGATCGCCCGCGGCTTCCGAGAGCCACTCGAGGACGAGCGCCGGGACCACGGGTGCGGGGGACCTCTTGATTGCCTCGCCAAGCAGAGAGGCCCAATCATTCGAGCGCAAGGCCAGGTCGATCAGCGCCGCGGCGCTGACGGCTGGGGAGTGGGCGGAAGCCACCGTTGCCGCGCAAAGCGTCCCGAGGTCGTGCCCGCCGTTTGCCCTCTCGGCGATGCGCATTTGCGCGATGAGCGCGGGCTCGAACGAAGGCGCCGTCTCCTGCGCTCGCGCGTAGCACCGCATCGCCTGGTCGACCCGGGCGAGGTCGTGCTCGTAGAGCGACCCCATGTGATAGAGGATGGCGGCGCGGGCCGACGGGTCGGGATCCGCCTCCAGCTCGCGCTTCAAATTGGCGATGCGCAGCTCGACCAAATCGAGCTTGCGCGCGTTCCGCGCAGGCTCCTGTGGCGGCTTGTCCATCATGAGCCGCCCCGGCTATGCGAGCGTCCAGCCGCCGTCGATCACCATGACATCCCCCGTCACGTAGTCCGATTCATCGGAGGCCAAGAACACGGCCCCTCCCGCGATGTCCTCCGGTTGACCCACCCGGCCCGCTGCGGTTCGATTGACGATGCTGCCGCGTATCTGGTCGTTGTCTACCAGGACCTTGGCGAACTTCGTTTCGATCAGGCCGGGGGCGATGGCGTTGACCCGTATACCGGCGCCGCCCAGCTCCATCGCGAGGGTCTTGGTCATCGAGATCACCGCGGCTTTGGTCATCGCATACACACCCTGCATGGGGGCGGCCATCAAGCCTACCACGCTGGCCACGTTGACGATGGAGCCCTTGGCCTTTCGCTCCTGCAGATGGCCGGCCACCAGTTGGCTCATGCCGAAGTAGCCCTTCACGTTCACCTCGAACGTCTTGTCCCACGCCCCCTCGTCGATCGAAAGCATCGGCCCGAAGTACGGATTGGTCGCTGCGTTGTTCACCAGGATGTCCACCTTGCCGTACGTCTCGAGCGCCTGCTCGAGCATGGCTTCGCGCTCCGCCACGTGCCCCACATGGCAGGCGATCGGTGTCGCTTCACCGCCCCGCGCTCGGATGTCGTCCGCCACGGCGGAAAGGCCTTCGATCTTCCGTGATACGACGATCACCTTCGCGCCCTCGTCCGCCATCTTGGCAGCGATTGCAGCACCGATTCCCCGGCTTGCTCCCGTGACGATCGCGACCTTGCCATTCAGGCGCTCACCCATGCTGTCCCCTCCTTGCACGTGACGTATAGCGCCGCGCGGGGTAGTTTCGCCAGCGCGAACTGCATGAGGGTTGCGCTCCGTTGCTCCTGCGCAATGCTGGACCCCCTCTCTTCATCCCGAAAGAGGTCGTTCTGCTGCTGCTCTACGCAATCATCGCGGTCGTCGTGGGCTTCGTCGCCTTGGTCTGGGGGGCAGATCGCTTCGTCTACGGCGCGGCGGGTCTGGCCAGGAATCTCGGAATCAGCCGCGTGGTGGTTGGCCTCACGATTGTCGCATTTGGGACGTCCGCGCCGGAGATGTTGGTATCAGGGATGGCCGCCGCCGCTGGAAGCCGGGAAATGGGCGTTGGGAACGCCGTCGGGTCGAACGTCACCAATGCCACGCTGGTCTTGGGGGCCGCTGCGCTCGCAGGGCCGTTGAGCGTGCATTCGCGCCTGTTGATGCGCGAGGTTCCCGTTCTCTTCGTCAGCATGGCGCTCGCGTGGTGGTTTCTGTGGGACGGCGACCTCAGCCGGTTCGAGGGCTTGATCCTGTTCTCGGGGCTGATTCTCTTGATCGGGTGGATCAGCGTGGAGTCTCGCCTCGAGCAGCCCGACGCCCCTCGGGCGATCGGCGCAGACCTCGATGACGACATTCCCGATTCCCTGCCCGCCGCGAGGGCCATCGGGTTGTTCCTCCTAGGCTTGGCGTTTCTGCTGATCGGGTCGCGGGTGGTCGTATGGGGCGCGGTAGGCCTTGCGCGCAACCTCGGCGTGAGCGAGCTGGTGATCGGGCTCACCTTGGTCGCGCTCGGCACGAGCCTGCCCGAGCTCGCCGCATCGGTGGCTGCGGCGCGCCGGGGGGAACCGGATATCGCGGTCGGGAACGTCGTAGGGTCCAACATCTTCAACTTGCTGGGCGTGCTCGCGTTGCCGGGTATCATCGCCCCCGGTGCTGTCGATCGCACGGTGATCCACCGCGATTTTCCCATCATGGCCGGTGTGACCGTCCTCTTGGTCCTGATGACGATAAATCGGCACAATCGAATCGGGCGCCGAAGCGGGGTCGCGCTCATCGCCGCGTTCGTCGTCTACTTCGTGATGTCCTTTTGGGCGTCGTTTTGATCGTCGTCCGTCAGGCCGTTCTCCTCCAGACCAACGTCATGTTGTTGGCAGGCATGTCGACCCGATCTTCAAGCGATAGGCCGGTACGGTTTGCAAGCGCCGTCAGCTCGTCGATGTCGCGGACGCCCCAGCTCGGATCACGCGAGCGCAGACTCTGGTCGAAAGCGGCATTGCTCGGCGCGGTGTGCTCGCCATGGAGCCGATAGGGTCCGTAGGTAATCAGTGCACCGCCCGGGCACAGGAGCCTTTGCGCCCCGACGAAGAGAGCCTCCGTGGTCTCCCAAGGGGAGATGTGAATCATGTTGATGCAGACGATCGCGTCTGGATTGCGAACCGGCCACTCCGGCCAGCGCACATCCAGCTCGATCGGGGGCAGGAGATTGTCACCCGGGGCGTCGTCGACCCAAGCCCGAATGTTTTGGAGGGCTTCGGTGGATGCATCCGTCGGTTGCCATCGAAGGGAAGGGAGGTGCCGCGCGAAGTACGCTGCGTGCTGTCCGGTGCCACTGGCCACCTCGAGCACGATACCGGTCGGGGGAAGGACGCGGCGCAGGACACGGAGGATCGGCTCACGATTGCGCTCGGCTGCTGGTGCGAAAGCCTTTGCCATCGCTGTTTCATAGCCCATAACTTCCCCCCATCGAAGCAGACCGTGGGCAGTGGAGGAGACGATTCGGCTGGGCGCTCGTCGTGTCAGTATGCCTCGGTGCGCCGTGGCTGACGCGCGCGCTCCTCTTGCAGGAAAAGCACCTGCCGCTACGGCGGATCGACGTGCGTGGCGTGTTTGCCGACGCCTCGGTGGCTTTGCTCGTGATCGGGGTCACGGCGCTGTTCTTGCGAATCGGCCGGTGGTGGGGACGCACCTTGGCGGTTGGGGCCCTGGTGTCGCTCGTCGTGACGAGCTTTGCGATGTACGAGTTCATCACGGTCTTCGACTCGCTCTATGCCGTCAGCCACGTCGCATTCCTAGGTGATGCCACGTTTGTCGGCGGCTCGGCGCGACACATCCGCCACCCGGCGCTGCTGACCCTCATGATTGCGGCTGCGATCGCGGGCGGCGTGTCGGCGCGAGCACCAGGCACGCGTTGCTGGCGAGGGTGGGGCATTGCCCTCGGCGCGTGTGTAGTCGGGCAGGTGCTCATGCCCACTTCCTCTGCCTACGAGGGGTGGAGGCAGAGCCATGCCCTTCAGGCCAATCTCTCGCTCCCTTTCGAATCGCCAAGCGGGCGGCCCACCGCGATCAGTGCCGAGCTTCGCGGCGTGTTCCGAGCTGACCTCCGTGGCAGACGCTGGGTCGGCCCTTTTCAAGATCGGCCGAACGTGCTGCTGATCATGGTGGAAGGCGCTTCGGGCGCATACCTGCCTTCGGTCGCTGCCGCGCAGGGGGTACGGAGCTCCACGGTGATGCCGAGGTTGGATGCCCTCGCTCAGCGCCACGTATTGTTGACTCGCGTCATCTCCCACCAGCGTCAGACCAACCGCGGAGAATACGCCATCTTATGCGGGGACTATCCGAAGCTCTTGACCGATCAGTCGAAGATGACCGAGCAGACCTACGGGCTCGCCCGCCGCTGTCTTCCCGCCCTCTTGCGGGACGCCGGCTATGCAACCGCGTACATCCAGGCGGCCCCGCTCGGTTTCATGCTGAAGGACCAGTTCATGCCGAAGGCCGGGTTCGAGGAGCTCATCGGCGAGCCTTGGTTCGACCAAGCGTATGCGCGGACCGACTGGGGCGTCGATGACAAGGCGTTCTTCGAGCAGGCGCTTGCGCGAGTGTTGGCACTGCATCGCGCCGAGGAGCCGTTCTTCGCCACGATGCTCACGGTGGGCACCCATCATCCCTACACGATTCCCGAGACCCAAAACCCGAATGATTCGGTCCGCAGACACGAGCGAGCATTTCGGTGGGCGGACGATGCGCTCGCGGATTTCGTGGCCGCGCTCGAACGGCACGGCGTCCTTCAAGATACGGTCGTCCTCATCACCTCGGACGAGTCCGCTGGGCTGGTGGAGGCCGCGAGCGCGACCCAAAGGCTCCTCTCGCAGAGTTGGTCCTTCGTGGTCGTCATGCTGCCGCAGCCGCAGGCCAAGCGGATCGACACGCTGTACGGACACGTCGACACCGCGATTTCGGTCGCTGATCTCCTCGGGATGGAAAGAGGCGCGACGCAGTTCCTCGGGCGGAGCTGGTTCCGTGAATATGATACGCCGCGAAGACTGTTCGCCGGCAACACCTACGCACGCAGCGTCATGATGTGGGAGCCTCCGAACGGGGTCGTGGTGTGCGGCGAATCGCTGAGCCAGTGCGTGCGCACGGAGGCCGAGGAAGGCCGGATATTCGGGCCGAAACGCGAGAGTCGAGCTCCGGCGGCCCGCGAGCAGCAGCTTCTCGGGGAGGTTGCACGGCTGACGAGATCGGGCCGAGACGACTTGTCGGAATCGGGCACGATGAGGCTGTTGACCGACGAGCAAGTGCATCTGCGCGCCGGCGACGGAAAGAAGCTCTTGGTCGGCGGTCAATACCTGCGAGTGCCCGGCGGCACCAACCTGCGCATCGACCTCGACCTCGAAGTCGATGGCGAGCACGCCATCGTCGGCTTTCACCAGGACACGCTCATGGACGGCTATCCGAAGATCGCGCGGAAGAACGTCCGAGTCCGCAACGGACAGCGTTGGCAGCTGCGCTACGAAATCGGGGTGCCCCACGACGCCAGTCAACTCGTCGTTCAGCTGTACGCAGAGATCGTCTCGGGGGAGGCCGCGACCATTCGCTTTGCCGATGCCCGGCTCAGCATGATTCCAGCCGAGATCACCTCGGCCGAGCCCGTGGTCATCGAGGATGCGCTGTCGCCGGTTGGTCCGCCTTGACCCGAAGTCGGCACTCGATGCGTCGGAGCTGCGCTTGCTCCCACCGCTGCAGCTCGCTTTGAAGGAGGTTGCGTGCTTCCGGGGCTTCGGCGCCAACCAGTCGTTCCGCTCCACGCTCTCGTTCATAGAGCAACCAGGCATCGGCCGCCCTGTGATGGACCAAGCGGTATTCGTCGCGGGTCACGGCCCCCTTCGGCTCGTAGCCCTTGTTGGCAATGTGGATGCTCCGCAGCCTGTCCCGGATGGTGCCTTCATCGAGCCCCGGAAGGCGGAAGCTGTCGAACAGCTCCCGGCCGCGCACCGGAAACGCCTCGGAAAACGAGCCGCGGCCGCGCCGATTGGGGTCCAGCGTGAAGAGGCTTTGCGCGGCGATGTCCGAAGGAATCGGAAGCCCCAGGAAATGGAGCACGGTGGGCGCCACGTCCGCCAGGCTCACCCCAACCGTCGGCCGCATCGGCGCGAGGTCGGCGTGCCACAGCATCAGCGGGACGTCGATCATCCAGCCGTTCAGGTACACGTGGTGCCCCCAATAGGCATTTTCTCCCAAGGCCTCTCCGTGGTCTGAAAAGAAAACGACCAAGCTGTCGTCGAGCCAGCCATCCTCTTCGAGGTATGCGAGCAGGCGACCGAGCTCCGCGTCGAAATAGGCGACCTCGCTCAGATACGCGCTCCTCTTGTCCGGCCCAAAACCAAAACGAGGCCGGCTGATGTACGGGTCGTGCGGAGAATAGTAGTGAACCCATGCCATCACCGACGCCTCTTCGGCGCGTGCGGCGCGCAGCCGCTCGATGATCAACTCGGTGGCCGCCCCGTCGCTCGGGGCGAAGCTCGTTTCGACGCCTGGGGCGAGGAACTGCCCAACGATGGGGAGACGAAACCAGCCGACATCGGGAAACACCGCGATCTGACGATCCAGGTGGGCCCGCGAGCGCGTGAAGATGGTCTCTGGAAGCGTCGGGGAAAGATAGAGCTCGGCTGGGCTGAGACCGGTGAAGGCGCTTCCGACGGCGAAGAGGGTCGCCGGGTATGTCGAGGTCGCATTCTGAAAGGAGACCCCTCGTCCGGAGAAGCGCGAGAGCGCCGGCATGAGGCGCCGACCTTCCACCACCGTGTCGACGACGTCATTGCGGAGGGCGTCGACGGTGACGAGGATCACGTTGCGGCGGCTTTCGGCTGCGATCCCCATGGGCGTCTCTTCGACGAACGGCCGCGGCTCGGGGCAGGGCTGCCCGTTCGTCGACCAAGAGGGGTCGGCGTCGAGCCGTGGCAGCACGTAGAGCGTCACCAAGGCCCCGGCGCGGCTGTGCGCAATCAATGCACGCTGACCCGTTGCTGCTAGCGATGGAACGAAGCGCGAGACCAAGGCCAGCACCAAGCCCGCGGCGGCCACACCCACGACGAGGGAGACGCGACGTGTCCGGCGTACGAGCAAGAACAGAACCGAAGCGGTGAGAAGCCCCGAGGGGAGAACGAGCTGCGCCATCGAGTAATCGTAGGCTCGGTACCGCACCATCGCGGTGGTGAGAAGCGCCACGGCAGCTGTGGTCACGATCGACCAAATGGCGAGGCTTCGCGGTCGCTCGATCCGCATTCCTCCCACCAACCAAAGCCAACCACTCGCTCCGACAAGAGCGAGAAACGCCGCCATGATCGCCCGCAACGAGGCGCGCCATGGATGGAGGGCAGAGCGTGGTCCCGACAACAAGAAGTCCGTGTGCTCCCAGCCAACCGCGACCGTGAGAAGGGCGAGCGCGACGGTCGTCGCGACGACGATGCGGGGCTGCGATTGCGCTGCGCGAGCCGCCGCACCGAGTAGAAGGGTCGTGGGAATCGATCCGATCGAGGCCAGCCAGCAGAGCTCCCCCAGAAGCGGCAGGGAAGGCCACGCGTGCGGGGCCAGCTCCGCCAACAGGAAAAGCAAGCATCCAGCGTAGGCCGAAGACCAGAGCGCAAGCGGCGAGGTCGGCGGTCTAGAGGCCATCGAGCTCTGCCACCTTCTCGTTCAACGACTGCTCCGCGGCGATCTGGCGTGTCGCTCGGACCGGCGGCTCGAATGCGCTGTAGAAGAGCCACCAACGGGGATTGAACGAAAGCGTGGTGAGCTCCCAAACCTCGATGTCGAGCTCGTCGCGTCGCAGGTCGAGCATGAAGTAGCTGCCGAATTGCCGATAAGGATGACGTGAAGCGAAGCGAGCCCGCTCTTCTTCGGTGAAGGCATCGACCGCTGCGACGAAGACCCAGCCCGCGGCGCCTTGCTCGTTCGGAATGTCGCTACGTGGATTCTGCGACCAGCGGTGTGTGACGCGGTCGAGCGTGACGTCGAACCGCGGCTCGAGGCGACGCGACTTGAGGCTCGTGTGGAGCTGCACGCCCGTGTCCCGATTCGTCCAAGCTCTGACGCGCTCGGCGAAACGAAGCTCGGGCCTGCCGGAATCGTAGGTGTCCATCTCGCCTCGAACCGGGGTGAAGAACCACATCGAGCCCCCCACGTAGCGTCCTTGTGGAACGATCTGGGCCACGCGAATCCCGAGCGGAACCAAGAGAAGGGCGAGCGCCAAGCTCGGAGCGATGCCGGCCTTGCCTCGGATCCACCGCCCCGCATCGATCAATGAAGAAGCAACCATGATGCCCACGGCGGGAAGGGTCGGCCAGGCCCAGTATGAATGGACGATCGCGCTCCAGCGGAAGGTCCAGTAGTGGATCAAGCCGGCCACCAAGAACGCGATGGGGACGAGGTCGCGGGGCCGGGCCGCGCCTCGATAGAGGCGGATGAGCCACGCAATCAGCCAGCCCGCACAGAGGGCGAGAACCGGAAGCGTGAACATGAGCTCGGGGACCACCAGCAGGTGGGTACGAAACCGCGTCCACGAAAGCGCCCGCCTCGCGTTGAAGGTGCCCGTGAGCTCGTCGAGATTGCCCGTCAATGCTTCCACGAGCACGAAGTGCCCCACGAAAAGCAAAAGCACCCAGGCACAAAACACCCCCAACTGCAGGAGCGAGCCCGGGGCCGTCTGCGGCTCGCGACGCCACGAAGCCCAAGCCCAGTGGACGGCGATGCAAGAAGCGACGTAGTACGCCGGCCAATCCCAGGAGGCTGCGATTGCAAAGCTTCCCAAGAACGAGACGAAGCCAGGCCACGGCCACGTCGGCGCACGGCTCGCGCGCACGTAGAGGAACAGCGCGAGAAGGCTCCAGAAGATGAAGCCAGCCGAATGGTTGGCCATGTTGGTGTAGATGGCGTTGATCGGCAGCGCCACGTAGACGGCCGAGGCCGCGAGGGCATGGATGTTGTCCCAGAGCCGTTTCACGACCGCGAAGAGCATGCAGAGCGCCGCCACGCTCCAAAACCCCGCCACGAAGCGGATCGACAGCTCCCTGTCTCCCAGCAACGCGAGGCTTGCCACGTTGTGCAGGTGCAGGCCCAAAGGTGCGTGGGTATAGAGCTGCTCCCTGCGTGGAGGCACGTTGGCGGTCTCGTACTGGAGCGGGAAGAGCACATCCCAACGAAGCGTGTTCCGCGCAGCGTTGTGATACGCGGCTCCGTTCCAGCCGTTGTGCCCGCGCGTCCACTGATCGGCGATTCCCAGGACCGCCAGGAAGACCTGCAGTGCGAGAATCAGGGCGAAGGCGACGCGAACCGCTCGTCGCCTGCCGCCGACGCGGTCGGGACCCATCAGGGGCCAGTATGGCCGCTCGTCCGGCGTTCGTCAGCTTTCGAGGAGGCGCCGCGCGACCACGTGCGCCTGGATCTCGTTGGCGCCTTCGAAGATGCTCAGCACCCGCGCATCGACGAGCAGGCGAGACGCGGTGTACTCCTCCGCGTAGCCGTTACCGCCATGGATCTGCACGTTGGCATCAGCGGCCTCCCACGCGGATCGAGTGGCCAGCAGCTTTGCCATCCCTGCCTCGAGGTCGCAGCGCTTCTCTTGATCCTTTTCGCGTGCGCTGAAATAGGTGAGCTGCCGGCCCGCCTCGATGCGCGCCACCATGCGGCCGATCTTGCGTGCGACGCGGGGGAACTGGAAGATCGGCCCGCCGAACTGCTCGCGCTCGGACGCATAGAGAATCGCGTCTTCGAGCGCGGCCTGTCCGAGCCCGACACCTCGCGCCGCCGTTTGGATGCGCGCGCTCTCGAAGGTTCGCATCAGCTGCTTGAAGCCTGCGCCCTCCTCGCCGCCGAGTAGAGCATGGGCAGGGACCTTGAAGTCTTCGAAGGCGAGCTCGTATTCCCTCATGCCCCGGTAGCCCAACACCTTGATCTCCGTTCCCGTCAGACCTTCGTCCGGGAACTCCGGCTGCTCGCCTTCACCGACTCGCGTCTTTTCGGCGAGGAACATCGACAAACCCTTGTAGCCTGGCTCGTCGGGATTCGTTCGCGCCAAGAGGGTCATCAGGTCCGCACGAGCCCCGTGGGTGATCCAGGTCTTCTGGCCGTTGACGACGTAGCTTCCGTCGGCCTGTTTGACGGCGCGGGTGCTCAGGTGGGCGAGGTCCGAGCCCGTGTTGGGCTCGGTGAACACCGCAGTGGAGAGCACCTCGCCTGCGGCGATCTTGGGCAGCCAATGTCGCTTCTGCTCGTCGGTGCCGCCGCCCATGATGAGCTCGGCGGCGATTTCCGCGCGGGTCCCGAGGGACCCAACGCCGATGTAGCCCCGCGATAGCTCCTCCGTCACCACGCACATGGCGACCTTGCTCATTCCGAGCCCGCCGTGCTCCTCGGGGATCGTCAAGCCGAACACGCCGAGCTCGCTCATTCGATCGACGATGTCCATCGGGATCAAGATGTCGTTTCGATGGATGTCCTGCGCGCGGGGGATCACCTCGGCATCGACGAACTTCGAGAACTGGGAGCGAATCTCGTCGAGCATCTCGTCATCGAAGCCGCGATTGGGAAAGCCGTGGTCACGCGCGTGGGCTGCGAGCTCCAGGTACACGCCTCCGCTCGCATGCTTCGACGAGAACGCCACGACGGAGGGCTTGAGTAGGGTCTCGCGGAGGTCGTTGACCGTGATTCCCAAGTCGCTCAGCGGGACGTTCTCGCAAGGTCCGAGATCGATTCCGCCAGGGATCGAGCGGGCAACTTCACCGATGTACGCGCGAGCAACCTTCTGCTCGTAGTCTCCGCCAACGCGACCCGACCATGCGGCCAACTGACGGCAAGCTTCGAGCTCCGTGGCCAGATACGCCACACCGTGCGCGGCGAGCTGGTGCGCGTTCAGCTTCTTGGCGCTGATGCGGTCCCCGTCCGAGACCATCGCTTTGACGTTGTCGTGCGCCCGCTGGTACAGCCCTTCGATGGCTCTGATGACTTCCTGCATCGATTCCTCCTAGCCCTTGGACATCGCGGCGCGCGTCTCTTCGAAATTCTTCAGACCCGGCCGCGGAGCGCCGACCAGACACGAGACGGTTCCGTGCAGTTTGTTCTCGTACATGAGCTGGTGGGCCTGTGGAATCTCGTCCCAATTGAACAGGCGCGTCATCACGGGCTTGACCTTTCCTTGAATCATCAGTCGATTGGCGCGACGCGCAGAATCGGCATCCGCGAAATGGGAGCCAATGATTTTTTTCTGACGCATCCAGAGGTGCCGCACGTCGAAGGTCAGGTTGTACCCCGTCGTGGCGCCGCAAATGACGATCCGGCCGTACTTGGAGGCCAAGAAGACGCTCGCGGGGAACGTGGCCTTGCCTACGTGCTCGAACACCACATCCGGGCCCTTGCGCTCGCCCAAGATCTCCCAGATGCGCTTGCCGAACGCTTTGATGTCCGCGTTGTGGGCCTTTTCCTGCTCGGGCGTCATATCGTCCCTGTATTGCAGGGCCGGGAACTCCTTGCGATTGATCACCCCGTGCGCGCCGAGCTGCATTGCGAGCTCCGCTTTGTCGTCGCTCGAGACGACGGCGATACCACGCGCGCCCATCACGTTGCACAGCTGAACGGCGAACACGCCAAGGCCGCCGCCCGCTCCCCAGATCAAAACGTCTTCGCCCGGCTCGAGGTGGGCGCGATCGACCAACATGCGGTGCGCCGTGTAATAGGTCAGCCCGTAGCTTGCAGCTTCCTCCCAACTGAGCTGCGGCGGTTTCGGCAGTACCTGCTGCGCCTGCACCCTGGTGAACTGTGCGAACGATCCGTCCGGGGTCTCGTAGCCCCAAATCGTCTGCAGGTCATTCGTGCCCGGGTTCACCAGATGGTTGCAGTGGAGCACGACCTCGTCCCCGACCCCGATGTCATTGACGCCGGGACCGACCGCCCACACCAGGCCGGAGGCGTCGGATCCAGCAATGTGGAAATCGAGGCCATGGCCTTTGAGCACGTTGACCGGCTCCCCGAGCCCCGCCCAGATTCCGTTGAAGTTGACGCCGGCTGCCATCACCTGAACCAGCACCTCGCCGGGGCCTAGTTCCCAGACGTCCATCTCTTCCGGTTGGAAGGACTTCTTGGGCTCACCAAAACGTTCCGGCCGAATGACGTACGCGTGCATCTTCTCGGGAACCACACCTAGCTCGGGAACTCGACCAATGGGCACGATATCAGGACGTTTGCTCATCTTTTCCTCATCACCTCTTGCCGAGCGTCGCCAAGTACTCCCGGCTCAGTTGTTCGCATAGCCTCAATGGGGTTTGTCCGCCATCGAGGTCTTGCTCAGCGCGGCCTCTCAGCTTGGAGATGCCTCCTAGGGCCGAAATGCCGTGCTCGCCATGCTTGCGCCGAAAAAGCTCGAGGGCCCACTGTACCTCCCCGCTTCGGCGGCGGTCGTCCAAAGTCGCTTCGATATGCTTCCGATGCGCGTCGAGGTTGTCGATGAGGGCGTCGATTCCGGTGCCTTTGGTGGCGCTGGTCGCCACGATTGGAGTTTCCCAACCCGAGTCGGCCGCGCTCGACGCTCCGGCGGCCTGAGCCGTTCGAAGGGCGCCGCGAAGGTCGGCGACGGCGCGCTTGGCCAGCTCCTCGTGGTCGGCCTTGTTCACAACCAGTATGTCCGGGATCTCCATGATCCCCGCCTTGAGAAACTGAAGGACGTCTCCGCTCCCGGGCTGGATCACCAGGGTCACGGTGTCTGCCACGTGCACGATGTCGATCTCGGACTGGCCGACTCCGGTCGTTTCGACGACGACGACGTCATACGCGGCGGCCAAGACGCGCACCGCCGAGTTGGCGGCGTAGGCCAGCCCCCCGACTTCGCCTGCTGTGGCCAGCGAGCGCACGAACAAGCCTGCGTCGGTAGGGTCGAAGCTCATTCGGGCGCGGTCCCCGAGCAGCGAGCCCCCCGACCGGACGCTGGACGGATCGACCGCAACCACGCCCACCGTGCGCCCGCGTTGCCGCAAGGCCCGGGCCAGTGCCGACGTGAGCGTGCTCTTGCCCACCCCGGGTGGACCGGTGAGACCCACGCGGTGGCCGCCTTGCGCCTTGGGTGCATCCTTCAGGGCTGCGAGCAAATCCGCAACGCGCGCGTGTGATTCTGGGCGACGGTCCTCCACCACGTTCAAGGCGCGCGAAACCGCCGCCTTGTCCGCGGACATCACCCGCCGTGCGTCGTCGGCGAGATCACTCCGCGGCATGCTGGCGGTCCACCAGGTCGATCAAGTCGCTCATGATCTGATCGAGCTCGAAGTCTTTCGGCGTGTAGACCGCTGCAACGCCTTCCCGGCGAAGCCGCGCGGCATCGGCATCCGGAATGATGCCGCCCACGACCACCGGAACGTCGGTGAGACCTGCTTCGCGAAGCTTCTGCATCACTTCAGGGACGAGCGCCAAATGCGAGCCGCTGAGGATGCTGAGGCCGATGAGGTGCACACCTTCCTCGAGGGCCGACGCGACGATCTGCGCCGGAGAGACCCGAATCCCTTCGTAGACGACATCAAAGCCCACGTCGCGCGCCTTGATGGCGATTTGCTCGGCGCCGTTCGAGTGACCATCGAGGCCGGGCTTGCCGACCAATAGCTTCGGTCGTCTTCCCATGCGGGCCTCGAGATCGTGCAGGCGATTGCGAAGCCTTTCGACGGCTTTGGCGGCCGCTCCGGTGCCCGACGTCTTCGTCGTCGCACCGGACACGCCGGTCGGCGCTCGGTACTCGCCCCAAACCTCGCGCAACGTGTGAGCCCATTCGCCGGTCGTCACGCCCGCGTGGGCCGCGGCAATCGACGGAACCATGATGCTTTCGTCGGTCTTGGCGACACGCCGTAGCTCCGCGAGCGCCTTTTTCACGGCCGCGCCGTCGCGCGTCTCTTTCCAACGGGCCAGTGCTTCGCGCTGGCGCGCATCGACCTCGGGGTCGACCGTGAGGATTGCCTCCTCGAGGTTCTCGGTGAGCGGAGAGGGCTCTCCTTCGACGTACTTGTTGACGCCTACGACCACCTGGTCTCCGGTTTCGATGGCGCGAAGACGGGCCGCGTTCGACTCGACGAGCTTCTGCTTGATGTAGCCGGTCTCCACCGCTTCGACCGCACCACCGCGCTTCAGCACCTCTTGGACCTCGTCCCATGCGGCCTCGACCAGCTCGTTGGTCTTGGCCTGAACTACCTCCCCACCGGTGAACAAATCGGCGTACTCGAGCAGATCCGTTTCGTAAGCCAGGATCTGCTGCGCCCGCAACGACCATTGCTGATCCCAGGGCCTTGGAAGCCCGAGGGCTTCATTCCAGGCGGGAAGCTGGATCGCGCGGGCGCGTGCGTCCTTGCTCAGCGTCACCGCCAGCATCTCGAGGACGATACGGATGATGTTGTTCTCCGGCTGCTGCTCGGTCAGACCCAGCGAATTGACCTGAATGCCGTAGCGAAAACGCCGCTCCTTCGGGTCGGTCACCTTATAGCGCTCCTGCGTCACGCGGTCCCAGAGCTCCACGAACGCGCGCATCTTGCACATCTCTTCGATGAAGCGGATGCCGGCGTTGACGAAGAAGCTCATTCGGCCGACTACCTTGCCGAACTCGCCATCGGGTATGCGGCCGGTGGCTTTCACGGCGTCGAGAACGCCGATGGCGGTCACTAGCGCATAGGCGAGCTCCTGCGTCGGCGTCGCACCCGCTTCCTGGAGGTGATAGCTGCAGATGTTGATGGGGTTCCACTTGGGAACCTCGTCGACCGTATAGGTGATGAGGTCCGTGGTCAGACGCATCGAGGCCGCCGGCGGGAAGATGTACGTGCCGCGCGAGAGGTATTCCTTGATGATGTCGTTCTGCGTGGTGCCGCGAAGCACGTGATGGTCGACGCCTTGGTCTTCCGCGGCGGCGATGTAGAGCGAGAGCAGCCAGACCGCCGTGGCATTGATGGTCATCGACGTGTTCATCTGGTCGAGCGGGAGACCTTCGAACAGCGCGCGCATGTCGCCGAGGTGGGAGATGGGAGTGCCGACCTTGCCGACCTCTCCACGGGCAAGTGGTTCATCCGCGTCGTACCCCGTCTGCGTCGGAAGATCGAAGGCCACGCTGAGCCCCGTCTGTCCCTTGGCCAGGTTCGTTCGATACAGCTCGTTCGACGCGGCCGCCGTGCTGTGGCCGGCGTATGTACGCATGATCCACGGTTTGTCGCGCTCCCGCCTGCCGTACTCCGCCATCCGCCGGTCCTTTCCTGTGCGATTCGCCCGAAGGGCCAGAAGCCTACCTCGTTTTTCGTTGCGCTGCGTTCCAAGCCCTGGTGACCGTTGCGGTGCCCTTTACAGCTTCACACGGTCGAGCCTCGTGTTTCTCGATTACCACACGGCCAAGGCGGGTCAAGCAGCCGGTAAACCGGGCTTTTCAATGCAACGGGCCTCTGGGCGAAGCTGTAAATTTGCGGTAAAAGGTCCTGATGGCCGAAACGAACGCCGCCATGGGACAGCGATTGCGCGAGCTGCGGGTGCGGCGCGGCCTGCAGCAGAGCGAGGTCGCGCGGCGTCTGCAGATCTCGCCCGCGTACCTCAGCCTGATCGAAAAGGGAAAGCGCGTCGTCCAGCTTCCGCTCCTGTTCCAGGCGCTCGAGCTCTATGACGTTGCCGTCGAGGACTTCATGCGGAGCCTCGGCGAACGTCGGGTGGACGACGGCTTGGCGCGTCTCCTCGACGAGCCGCTCTTGCGCTCGCTCAACCTCAGCGAGGAGGACTTGGCAAGCATCAGCGCCGAGCCGCGCATGGTGACAACCATCACGGCGCTCTTCAACCTGTACAAGAACACGCGCAGCCAGCTCGATCACGTGCTTGCAAGCGTCGCGCAACGCGAGCGGCAGGCAGGCGACGACTCACTTCGATTCGACTACAGCCCCTACGACGAGGTGACCGACTTCCTCGAGCGCAACGACAACTGGTTCGAAGCGCTGGAGGAACGCGCCCAGCAGTTCCGGCGTGATGGCGCATTCGGCCGGCGTGTGAACAGCGCCGATTTGGAAAAGGCGCTCTTCGAGCAGTTGGGCGTTCGTGTGCACCGAATCCCCGAGCGCACCGACAGCTCGGTAATTCGCACATGGCAGCCCAAGGAACGCGTCCTGACGATATCGAGCGATCTGTTCGAGCAACGCCTGAAATTCCAATTCGCGCACACCGTGGCTCTCGCTTTGTTCGACGAAGAGAAGCTGCACGAGCCGATTCTCGAGGGCTACAGCGGGCAGCATGCCGAGACTCGCAAACTGCTCAAGATCCACCTCGCCAACTACTTCGCCGGTGCGTTGCTATTGCCGTATCCGGAGTTCTACCGGGAGGTCACCACCGCCCGATACGACGTCGAGCTGCTCGCGCAACTCTTCGAGTCGTCTTACGAGACGGTCGCGCACCGCATGTGCAACCTGTCCGATCCGAGACGCCGCGGCGTTCCCATGCACTTCCTGCGGGTCGACGTGGCCGGGAACATCTCGAAGCGTTACTCGGGCGACGGGATTCGCTTTCCGCATCAGGACGGGTCTTGTCCGAAAATGGCGGTCCATCTCGCGTTTCTGACCCCTAGCGTGATCACGAAGCAATACTCCGCGTTTCCGGACGGATCGACGTACTTCTGCTTCGCGAAGGTCGTGAGCGAGCCGCACCAAGGTTCCTTGGTCAAGGGAACCACCTACAGCATCGGTCTCGGCACTCATGCCGACAACGCCAAGCACTTTGCATACGCAGACGACATGCCGTTTGCAGATCCCAAGAAGATGGCGGTGCCCGTCGGAACGACATGCCGTTTCTGCGAGCGCACCGATTGCAACATGCGTTCTGCACCGAGCTACAAGTTCGCGTTCCGGGTCGACGAGTACACCAAGAAGGACAACTTCTTCTCCCCGATCGTCAACGCGGACTCGGGCACGGAGTCTCAAAAGACGGCTCGCCGGAAATCGACGGCGTGATATGGTCACACCAGGGAGGTTCACATGCCGTCGTTCGATGTCGTTTCCAAGCTAGACCAGCACGAAGTCGACAATGCGATCAACCAGGCTGGCAAAGAGATCGCACAGCGATACGATTTCAAGGGAACGGAAACCACGATCGAGCAGACCGAGGAGGGCATCGTGATTCGCGCGAATAGCGAGGGACGGCTCGATGCAGCGCGTGACGTGCTCGAGACCAAGATGGTTCGAAGACAGGTTTCCCTCAAGTCTCTCGATCCACAGCAACCGCAGCCGGCTGGCGGAAAAATGTGGCGGCAGCTCATCAAGCTGAAAGAGGGCGTGTCCAAGGAGAAGGCCAAAGACATCGTCAAAGCAATCAAGGACAGCAAGCTCAAGGTTCAGGCCTCCGTTCAGGGCGATACCGTGCGCGTCTCGGGCAAGAAGCGCGATGACCTGCAGGCGACCATCGCCTTCCTCAAAGAGCAGGACTTCGATCTGCCCCTGCAGTTCGTGAACTTTCGAGACTGAGGCAGCCGACGGTGACCGAAACGACCCGAGAGGCGGCAGTTGGTTACCAGGGCTCCGAGGGCGCTTACAGCCAGCTCGCGGCGCTCCGGCACTTTGCGCGCGCTGGCAAGCCGATTCGTTGCGTCGGCTACCGCAGCTTCCGGGCCATGCTGGAAGCGCTCAAGGCCGAAGAGATCGACTACGCGGTGCTTCCAATCGAGAACTCGATCGCCGGGTCGATCAACGAGAGTTACGACCTGCTGGCGGAGATGGGGCTCTTTTTGGTCGGCGAGGAGTTTCAACCGATCGCACACTGCTTGATCGGCGCGGCCGCGGTGCCCGTGACCGAGATTCGGCGCGTGTTTTCTCATCCGGTCGCGCTGGCTCAATGCGGAGCGTTTCTGGCGGCGTTGAAGGACTGCCACGTAGAGGCGTTCGTCGACACGGCGATGGCCGTCGAAAAGGTCAAGCATGACGGTGATCCGACACAGGCGGCCATCGCGAGCGAGCAGGCCGCCGCGCTTCACGGTCTGCCCATCCTGCGACGCGACATCGCAGATCATCCGGAGAACTACACGCGCATGGTCATCGTCGCGACGGACCCGGCCCACCACGAGCGCGGCGTGCCCTGCAAGACATCCCTGATCTTCTCGACCATCCACGAGCAGGGCGCCCTGGCTCGATGCATCACGATCTTCGCAGAGCGGGGTCTGAACCTCACCAAGATCGAATCGAGGCCCAAGCCCGACACCCCGTTCGAGTACATTTTCTACGTCGACTTCGAGGGCAACGTCGATCGAGAGACGACGCAGGCCGCACTACGCGATCTCGAGTCGGTCACGACGTTCTTGAAGGTCTTGGGCTCTTATCCGACGCGGCGGGCCGGCGTCAGCTAGCCATCGCTTCGGCGGCGTGCGCCAGGCGATCGGCATCGGTCGGCAGGCCGGCAGCCAGGCAGGCAGCTGCGACCATCTTCAAAGCGGCTGCTTCCGCGGACCCTTCGCGACGGGACCTGGCGACGGCTAACGCCTGTAGCGCGTCGATCATCGCATCCCGTTCGCGCCCTTGCGCGAGATGCAAGCACGCGGATGCGAGGGAGATCCGGATTTCCGATCCTGAGCCCTGGTTGGGGCTGCTCGTGGCGGCTTCCAACGCTGCCTTTGCCGAAGCGATGTCCTGTCGTGCGACGTAGGAAAAGACGCGCAGGCAGTGGGCGCCGATCAGATCGCCGCCTGCTGCAATCGATGCGTCGATCAGCGCATCGAACCGGGCGTGGTCCTGCTCCTTGAGCGAGCGCACCACCTCGGCGGCCGGCTTCTCGAGCTGTGCTTCGGGGATGGGCATCGTGGGCCGGTCTTCGAGCTCATCCGACGGGAAGCCCGAAGGCGCCCGGACCGCTCTGCTGATCTCGGAGGCCACCGACCGAGTGTCTCCGTCGGGTTGGTATTGCACGGCCGCAGCGGCAAGCCGCACCGCGGCGTTCGTGTATCCCCTGTCGGCCGCCAGAGAGCCCGCTTCGAGCAGGGCTTGCACCCCCCGCTCGAGGTCGCCTCCCTCACAGAGATACGCGCCCACGGTGGCCGCCATCGAGGGGCCGACCAGAGGCTCTGCGCTGTGCAACGCCTGCGCTACGAAACGGTAAACCTCGGTGCGCCGCGCCGGAGGCATCCGCTGCACCACCGCCCTTCGCAGAAGCTCCGACGCCGGCTTTCCCTGATGGGTCAGCAGCCCGTCGTTGATCAAGGCATCGAAAGCTCTCCGACGGGTATCCTCGGGAATGCCATCGAGCGCCACCGCGACGTCGATCACCTGGGCCGTGGAAGCGGGAAGGGCGGCGCACGCCACTTCGAGGAATCGCATCGAAGAGGTGTCCAAGGTGGCAAATCGCTCCTCGAGCAGAGCCCGCGGACCGACGAGCTGTCGCCGCTCCCCCTGCTCTTCGCGAAAGACGAAGCCTTTGCCGTCGTGCACTAGGTCGCCAGTGGCGATCATGGTCCGGGCAGCTTCGGTGATGCCGAGCACCGTCAGCCCGCCGGTGATGACGAGCTGCTTCGCGATTTCCTGGTCCGCGCCGGGACCCAAGATGGCGGTCGCTATCGACAGAGCCTCGTGCGTATTGAGCGAAGGCAGATCGATGGTCGCGGCGCGAGGAATGGGACGAAGCCCGGCCGGAATGCTCGATTCGGTCGTGCGAACGACCAGCAGGGCAGCCACCGTCTCGTCCGACAAGGCCGCCCCGAGCACCTCCACGGTCGCCGGGTCGACCGCGGACATGCGATCGGCATAGAGCCAAGGCATCCCTCGCTCCCTTTGGAGCGCGCGCAGCGTGACCTTGAGCGCATGGATGGCGGCTTCGCGGGGTGGCGGGGTAGCACATGCAATGCCTTTGAGCGCCTCGGCGACGCCGGGATCACTCCTCTTCAATCGCTTGCGGGTGGGCTCGAGGGTTCGCCAAGATTTCAAGAGCGCCAAACGGAGACCGCCGAGCGGCTCGAGACCGCCGGGTACCGCGCCGATCTCCAGAAACGCCGGCGGCCGTAGCTCGTCTCGGAGCGCGCGGAGGCAAGACCCCGCGCCGAGCCCGAGGGGGCCCTTCAGATAGAACGCAGAGGTGCGCCCTGCGCTCGAGGCCTCTCGGATCGGTTCGAGGGCTTGCCGAAGGCCTTCGGGCGTCGGTGCTGCCTCGAGCAGGCCGACCGCCCTTCGACAGTCTTCGAGCAGTGGCCTGGTTCGGTCGATCGTTTCGCCCCGCAACGCAAACGAGCTCGTGCTCACCGTTCGCCCGAACAAGTACGTTCTCGACGCGGCCTCCCGTGATGCGACGTCGAGCACCACCTCGCCCGCCAGTGCCTGGTTGGCCAGAAGCTGCGCACGATCGATAGCGCTCCCTCCGGTGGCCGGGTGGTCGGCGTCGTCCTTGCCGCGCGTGATGTCACCCGTGGCGATCCCAAAGGCAATCGGCACCCCGCCGACCGGCACCGGCTGCGACTCGGCCTCGGCGAGCAGGCGAAGCGCCAGGTTGATCGCAGCCTTGAGGTCGTGGAGCGCGAAGTGCGCGACGACGGTGCCCGCCAGAGAGGAAAGGACCTCGCCACCGCCCCTCTTGAGCTCGCTCGTGACGTAGCGCGCCCACTGGGCAGCCGCCGCCGTCGTTTCCTCCTCTTCGAAGGCCGGGGGCAGAATCCTGTGCCAGAGGACGAAGCGTTCCATCGTATCTCAGGGTCAGCTGCCGAGCTTTGCTTTGAGAGCCGCTAACTCGTCCTCGATCTGATCCCCGCCTTCCTCTGTTTCGAGAGCCCTGAAGCGCGCATCGAGCTCGGTGCGCTTGGGGTCTTCGAGCACGTGGTGCGCCTCCACCTCCGCGTCGAGCTGGTCGATTTGATCGGCCATGCGCTCCAGGTCGGAGAACGCTCCCCCACCGAGCCTGTCGCCAGCAGGGCGAGACGCATCCACGTGCTGCGCCCTTGCTTGCCGCACCTGGGCCGCCAGCGTCTTTTGCCTGGCCTTGAAATCGTCGAGCTTCTTTTCGATGCGCTCGAGCTGATCCTTCATCGCCTCTGCGGTGGTGGCCTGTTCGGCCGCTCGCTCTCGTACGTGCCGCGCTTCGTTCGAGACGCGTGCCTTGCGGCGCAGCGCCTCGCGCGCCAAGTCCTCGTCGTCGCGCTCGAGAGCGAGAACGGCCTTCCGCTCCCAATCGACCGCTTCTTGCTGGAGCTCCTTTTCTTTTTTCTCGAGGCGTTTGGCGCTCCCCATGGCCTCGACCAGCTCTTTGCGCGCGCGCTGAAGCGCCGATTTCATGTCGGCGACGGTCTGGCCGAGCATCTTGTCGGGGTCCTCGGCCTGGTCGATGAGCGCGTTGAGGTTGGACTTGATCACGCGATTGAGTCGACTGAAAATCCCCATGTCCCCTCTTCCCAACGATCCCACGTGGGACGCTCGCTGTAAAGGTACTGAGCTTTCTCGACTTCGAGCTTCGGGGTATGATACCTGAGGGGCGATGTTGAAGGGGGCGAACGTCCTGATCACCGGGGGCGCGGGGTTCATAGGGACTGCGTTGGCCAAGCGATTGGCCGCTGACAATCACATCCGCGTCCTGGACATCCTGCGCCGGAACGCGCTTTCGAAGGCCGGCCTCGATAGCCACCCGAACGTGGAGCTCATCGTGGGCGACGTGAGAGACATGACCGCGGTTCGGCGGGCGGTCACCGGCTGCGACTACGTCATCCACATGGCGTCGATCGCAGGCGTTGATACCGTGCTCAAGAACCCGGTTCTGACCATGGAGATCTCGCTCGAAGGAACCATGAACGTGTTACGCGCAGCAAACGACTGCACCGGCATCAAGCGCGTGATCGACTTCTCGACCAGCGAGGTGTTCGGCTCTTATGCGTTCCGTGTTCGGGAAGCCGACGTCACCAGTCTTGGGGCAGTCGGCGAAGCCCGCTGGACGTACGCAGTGAGCAAGCTCGCCACCGAGCATCTGGCACACAACTATTGGAAGCAGTTCAACCTTCCAACTTGCTCGATTCGGCCGTTCAACATCTACGGTCCGGGCCAGGTCGGCGAAGGCGCCGTGCACGCTTTCGTGGTGCGGGCGCTCCAGGGCGAAAGAATTCTCATCCACAACGAAGGCGATCAAATCCGCTCGTGGTGCTACATCGACGACATCGTCGACGCGATCTTGCTCGCCATGGAGCGCGACGAAGCCATCGGCGAGAGCTTCAACATCGGGAATCCGCGCAGCACCGTTACGATCTATCAGCTTGCGCAGCTCATCGTCCGTCTGACCGAGAGCAAGTCGCCCATCGAGTTCGTTGCGTGGGACTTCCCGGACGTCGAGCTCAGAATTCCCGACGTGAAGAAGGCCGAGGAGCGGCTCGGTTTTCGTGCCCACGTCGAGCTCGAGCAGGGCTTGTTGCACACCATCGAGTGGTATCGCCGAAAGCTCAGCGGCGAGGCGTGAAGTGGTCGGTCGCTCTCCACGCGTCTACGATCTTTCGACGGCGCGCCCCGATGGCTGGTTCGACGGTGTGCTCGCGCAGTCCGAAGACTTCGAAAAGGCGTGTCAGATCATCGGTCGCAACACGCTCGGGCTTGCCTTGGTGGCCGGTGCGCGCGTTTCGAGCCTCACCGCCAATCCACACTCGGAGGAGCGGACCATGGTGGAGTTCTCGATTGGACGGGATCCGACCGTGCGGCAAGTCCCTCTTCCCGAGTTCCGCCAGACGATTGCCCAGTACCTGTTGACGCCCTTGCAAGGTGTTGCGCTTCCCGAGAATCCGGACGTGGAGGTGCTTCAAGCCCACGTCGGGGGGCGCTACATGCTCGAAGCGTCTTTATTCTACGTACGACTGCTCGAGCTCCGTCACGAGGTCGGCCTCTCCGAGGTCGTCGTCGAGTTCAACGACCTGCGACATACCTTGACGCTCGACGATTTCCGCGACGTGATCGACGAGCGCGTTCGCGCCGAGCTCGGGATCGAGCAGCCGGCAGACGGGATGGCCATCGACCTGGCCGTCGTGGATCAAGCCGAAGAAGCCAATGCGCACGGCAACTGGGGAGCCACCGTTGCCATGCTGACTCCCTGGTTGACCCCCATCTCGATGCTTCTGCGGACGGGCGAGGCGGGAACGCTGAGCGAGGAAGTCCATGGCCGACTCTCCGAGAGCCTCGAGCTCTTGGGTACGGCCTACGCCAACATGGGAGACTTCGACGCGGCCAATGAGGTTCTTCGCCTCGGGGTTCAATGGGCCGGCGAATCGAGCAAGGCGGCAGAGCTGTTTCTGACCTTGGGCCGAGCCTCCGTGGCAAGCGACAAGCACGGCGAGGCGATTGGGCTGTTGCGTCGGGCGCTGCGACTCGGCGCGGACGAGCACCAAGCGTTGCTTCTTTTGGCCAGATCCTTTGCCGCGCGAAACCAGAGCTTGGCAGCGCTGGTTTGCCTCGAACAGGCGGGCGGATCAGTCGCAGACGACCCCTCGCTTGCAGATCTGGAAGCGGATTTGCAGGACCGCTTGGGCGACGCTTGGGCGCGGTTTCAGGCGTGGTTGGCGGCTGCGGAGTAGTCGCTTTACTTTGGCTCCGAGGCTTCGTACCGTATCGATCCGGATGTCGGGCTTTCTTTTGTCGATCGATCAGGGAACCACTGGTTCCACCGCCCTCTTGTTGTCGCCGGAGGGCAGGATTCTAGGGCGCGCCAATCGCGAGTTTCGGCAGCATTTTCCGAGGCCCGGCTGGGTCGAGCACGATCTCGAGGAAATCTGGGAGAGCGTGGGCGGCGCCGTCACCGACGCGGTCGCCAAGGCCGGGGTGGCTCCCAAAGACTGTCTCGGTATCGGCATCACGAACCAGCGGGAAACCACCGTGTTGTGGGATCGAAAGACCGGTGCAGCCGTCCACCGCGCGATCGTATGGCAGGATCGGCGTACCGCGAAGCGTTGCCAGGAGCTGAAGGATGCCGGCAAGGAAGCGGTGTTCCGCCAGCGTACCGGATTGGTGCTCGACCCCTACCTGGCCGGTACCAAGCTCGAATGGCTTCTCGATCACGTCGATGGCGCGCGAGCTCGCGCCGAAAAGGGGGAGCTCGCCTTTGGAACGATCGATTCGTGGCTCGTGTACCGGCTCTCCGGCGGCAAGGTCCACGTGACCGATGCCAGCAACGCATCGCGCACGCTACTGTTCGACATCGCCAAGCAGCGGTGGGACGAGGAGCTCGCTGCGGAGCTGCACGTTCCCATGGCTCTGCTGCCCGAGGTGAAGAGTTGCTCGGAGGTCTACGCCCAAACCTCCGGCGTGCCGGGCGTGCCGGACGGCATCCCAATCGCAGGGATGGCTGGCGACCAGCAAGCCGCGCTCTTCGGCCAGACCTGCTTCGAGGTGGGTGACGCCAAGTGCACCTACGGCACCGGCGCTTTCTTGTTGATGAACACCGGGTCGGAGGTGGTGCATTCAGAAAACGGGCTATTGACTACGATCGCATGGCGCCTGGGCGAGCAGACCGTGTATGCCCTCGAAGGAAGCGCGTTCATCGCCGGGGCTGCAGTTCAATGGTTGCGTGATGGGCTCGGCTTGATCGCCTCCTCGGACGAGATCGAGGCCAAGGCCCGCGAGGTCGAGACGACCGGCGACGTAGTGTTCGTACCGGCGCTGGCGGGGTTGGGCGCACCGTACTGGGATCCGCACGCGCGGGGCCTGATTTATGGGCTTACGAGGGATACGACCGCCGCGCATCTGGCGCGCGCAACCCTGGAGGGAATGGCTTTTCAGATAGTGGACTTGGTCGACGCCATGCAGGCGGATGCTGGTCGGCCCATCAAGCGCTTGAGGGTCGATGGTGGCGCGGCTTCCAATGACTTATTGATGCAATTTGAAGCGGACATGCTCGGGGTGACGATCGACCGCCCCGAAAACGTGGAGACGACAGCGTTGGGCGCTGCTTACTTAGCCGGCATGGCCGTTGGCGTGTTCGGCGGCCTTGATTCTGTGAAGGATGCTTACCGTATCGAGCGTAGCTTTGAGCCTCAGATCACCCGAGCCGAAAGGGAGGGCCACTTGAGGCGCTGGCGCGACGCGGTACGGCGGGCGCGAAGTGAAATGAGAATAACATGAGTGACGATGATGTCGGGCAGGCAAAAGAAGCACTAGAGGTACCGGTAGCTTGGGAGGCACTCGAAGACGCTTTTGAGAACAATGCACCCGAGGTGCACAGCTATTTGCACTTCGACACGGGCGAGGTGATTCGCATCGTGGACGGCGTCGCCGATCCGACGATGCATTCACGCATCATGAACGACAAGCGGTATCTGCGGATCGATCCCGTCTCGTCGCGGGAGCAATACCGTTGGATGGAGCGATTCATCGCCACCGTCGAAGCCGACGATCTCCGGCGGAGGCTCAACGTGGCGATCGACGGGAAAGGCGCGTTTCGACGATTCAAGGACGCGCTGATGAGCCACCCCGTCGATCGAGAGCGCTGGTTTGCATTTCGGTCGGAGCGGTTGCGGGCCTGTATGGAGTCCTGGCTGACGGCGCATGGAATCCGGCCCGTCGAGCGGCCCACCTGGCACGTTCCAACCGCGAACGAGGTCGCTGCCCCGGAGGCCGAGGGCGCGTCCGCGACGAGCGAGACCGCGGCCGCGCCGAACCGTCCGGACGCGGCCGACACACACCGGCGCCGGCTGCACGAGCTCGTCGACGGCCTCGCATCGAGAGACCTCGAAACCGCTCGCAGCTTCCTGGAGTTCTTGCAGGAGAAGCGCCACGCTCCGAGGGCCAGAACGATGCCCCCGAGCGAGCCACCCGCTTCGACCGCCCATCCAGCCGAGCGTGAATAGGCCGGCCGCTGCGGACGGGACGTGGCCATGGCGGCAGGGAACCACAACATATTGTGGGGGTCACTGACTGACACTCGCTTCTGGTCGCGCAAAACATTGCAATGTCGTATGTTCAGTGATAGCCAGATCCAGATACTCCTTTGGGGGGCAGCGTGAAGATCAAGAAGCTTCAAATCGTTGGCTTCAAGTCCTTCGTCGACCACACCACGGTCCATTTCGACCACAACATCACCTGTGTCGTCGGCCCGAACGGATGCGGAAAATCCAACATCGTCGACGCCATCAAGTGGTGCATGGGTGAGCAATCGCCGTCCCGGCTCCGCGGCAAGCACATGGAGGACGTGATTTTCAGTGGTGCCGAAGGGCGTGGCCCCCACGGATTCGCCGAGGTGACCCTGACTTTCGACAACGCCGACGGTCTCGCGCCCCCGGAGTACAGCGAGTACGAAGAGATCCAGGTGACCCGCCGTCTGGATCGCCAGGGCCACAGCGATTACCTCATCAACCGGACGCCGGTCCGGCTGTTGGATGTCACCAACCTGTTTCTAGGAACCGGCGTCGGCAAACGGGCGTACTCGATCATCGAGCAGGGCCGAATCGGATTCATCGTCACCTCCAAGCCGGAGGACCGCCGCGCGATGATCGAGGAAGCGGCAGGCATCAGCAAGTTCAAGCTGAGCAAACGCGCTGCGGAGCGCAAGATGGATCAGACGCGCCAAAACCTCTTGCGCGTAACCGACATCATCGGCGAGCTCGAACGCAGCCTCGGCTCGCTCAAGCGGCAGGCACAAAAGGCCGAACGATACAAGCGCTACAAGAAGGAGATGCGAGACCTCGACCTGTGGGTCGCATCACATCGATTCCTCGAGCTGCGCGGACAGATTGCAACGGTCGCTGCTGCTCTGTCGATGGCCAAGGAAGGTGCGCAAGCGGCGCGCCACGAGCTCATCGCAAAGGAAGCGTCGGTCGAGGCGGAGCGTGTCTCGCTACAGCGCTTGAGCTCCGAGGTCGAGCGTGCCCAGGCGCTCACGTACGAGCTCGACAATTCGGTGCGCCAACTCGAGGGTCTGATCCGCCAGCAGCAGGAACGCCAAACGGGCTTGGCCGAGCGAAAAGAGCTCGCGAGCCGAGAGTTGCGTCAACTCGAGCAACAGCGGCAACAGCTGCAGCAGGAAGCCTCGAGCGTGCGGGTCTCCCTTAGCGAGCTCGCGGCCCTCGAAACCGAAGCGGAGCGGCTTCTGTGCGAGGTCGAAGTCGAGCTCCAAGACCGCAAAAACACGGCAGAAGAGGCGGAGATCGCGCTCGGGAATGCGCGCGCCTGGCTGTCCGAGGGCCGAGCTCGCGTGGCGGGCGCGGAGGCGGTCCTCGCCGGGTATGGCGCGCGGCGCCAGGAGACGAAAGCCCGGCTCGAGCGGTTGCGCGACGAGACGCAGGCCTCGGCCGCGCGCGAGATCGAGTTTCGACAGCAGGGCGGTGAGCTCGAAGGCAAGATCACCGGCCTGCGCAGCGGCAAGGTCGAGACGGCCGAACGACAAACCGAGATCGAGGCTTCGCTTGCTTCGCAAAAGCAAGCGCTCCAGCAATCGGACGCCGAGGTCGATGCGCTTCGCGAGAAGCTCGCCGTGACGAGCTCGCGATTGCGCTCCCTCGGCGAGATTCACGAGCGCTTCGAGGGCGTCGGCGCAGGAACGCAAGCCGTCATGACGGAGTACGCGCGGGACGTGGGCGAGTCTCATTCGGGTTTGGTAGGCTTGGTTGCCGATCGGCTCGAGTGCGACGCCGAGCACACGCGCGCGCTGGGCGCCGCTCTCGGCGCGTCGCTCGAGTGCTTGCTGGTAGAGGATATCGACTCGGCGCTGCGGGCCGCCGCATACCTCGCACGCGAAGAAAAAGGCCGTGCCGCGTTCTTGCCGCGCGCGCCAAGCAGCGGGCCCCGTGTGGTGCCGCCTTTCCCGACCGGGGCGGGCATCGTTGGGCCGCTGACCAGCCTCGTTCGTCATTCCCACTCGGACGCCGCCTGGGTCCGTCATCTCTTGTTCGACGTGCTCGTGGTGGACGGCTTGGAGACGGCCGCGCGTCTGCACCGCGAGGGCTTTTCCGGGAAGCTGGTCACGCTCGACGGCCAAGCGTTGCTTCCGGATGGAGCCGTCGTTGGCGGCGCCAACGACGAGTCCGCTACGCATCTCCTCCGGCTCCAGCGAGAGATCCGCGAGCTCGAGCAGGCAGCCACATCACAGAGAGCCGAGCTGGAACGCGCCATCGGCGACCAAGGACGCCTCCGTGCTTCCATTGCAGAGCGACAAGCGGCAATCGACTCCGTGCGTGCGCGTGCGCACGATTGCGAGCTCGAGATTCTCGGCGCCGAACGCGACCTGCAGGCGCTCGAGATGGAGCTTCGGCGCATCGCGGAGCGCCGCTCGGAGATCTCCCTCGCGGAAACCGAAGCAAATGCCGCGCTATCCCAAATCGACGTCGACGAGGCCAACACCAAGCGCGAGCTGCAAGACGCGCGCCGCCACGTGACCGATGCCGATGAGGCCACGCGCATCGCGGAGAGCATCCTCGCGGAACGGCGGCGGATCGTCGAAAAGCAGGCCGCGCGGGCGACCGAGGTGAAGGTCGAGGCGACGCAATCACGCGAGCGAGCAGACCGCGAGCGTTCGGTCTTGGCTCAGCTCGATCGTGCGCTCGCCCAGCTAAACGCGCGGGAGGACCGGCTGAGGGAGGATGTGGCCATCGCCGATCGCGATCAGGGCCAGGCGGCGGGCCGCATCCTGTTGCACCGAGGGCGAGTCAGCGAGGCCGCGCACGAAGCTGCCTCCGCGCGCGAGCAGCTCTCGATCCTACGCGGAAGGTTCGACGAGGCCCAAGCCCAGCTCGGGAAATCCGAGGCTGCCCTCAAAGAGCTTCGTGGCGTGCTCGAGGAGCGCTCGAACGAGCTCAACGAGCTGACTCTTCGGGAACGTGAGCTGGCGCTTTCGCTCGAGCATCTCGTGGAGCAGGTGCGCGACAAGCATCGCGTCGAGCTCGCCTACGTGTTGGGCGACTACCACGACCGGCCGATACCCGACGCCGAGATCGCGGCGCGTGCCGAAGAGCTCCAGGGGCTGATCGATCGCATGGGCGAGATCAACCTCACTGCCATCGAGGAGTACGAAGAAAACGCCGAGCGCTACGAGTACCTGACCAGTCAGCGGCGTGATCTCGAGGAAGCCCTCACCAAGCTAGACAAGGCGATTCGGCAGATGAACCGTGAAAGCCGAGCGATGTTCCGCGAGGCATTCACCGGCATCAACGAGCGATTCAAGCGTATTTATCCGCTGCTCTTTCGTGGAGGTCAGGCCGAGCTCCGCCTGACGGAGCCACAAGACATGCTCGAGACGGGAGTCGACATCATCGCGCAGCCGCCAGGCAAGCGTCTGGGGTCGCTCGAGCTGATGAGCGGCGGTGAGAAGGCTCTGACCGCGGTCGCCCTCATCTTCGCAATCTTCCAGTACAAGCCAAGCCCTTTCTGTCTGCTCGACGAGGTCGACGCGCCACTGGACGAAGCCAACATCGGCCGCTTTGCCGATGCCATTCAGCAAATGACCGACCGCTCCCAGTTCATCATCATCACGCACTCGAAGCGAACCATGGAATACGCCGACGTTCTCTACGGCGTCACCATGGAACAACCCGGCGTCTCCAAGCTCGTCTCCGTCGAGCTGCGCGGCGGCAAACGCCCCGTCCCAGCCGCCGTCGAAGCCGCCGAATAGCGGGACACTATCCACCCTCCTAACACGCCGAAAACAAAGCACTCCCTCGCCAAAGATCGCAGCATCAAATCCTTTGACTTCGGCTCCGGCCTCCGGGCGGTTTCTCGGCTTGGGATCCGGGATCGGTCTGGTCGTCGCGAATATGGTGGGTGCGGGTGTTTTCTTGAGCGCAGGCTTCATGGCCCAGGAGCTGAGCGCCGGATGGATCCTCGCGGCGTGGGTAGTCGGGGCGCTTCTCGCGATGGCGGGCGCGCGATCGTACGCCGAGGCGGCCATGCTGATTCCTCGGTCTGGGGGCGAGTACCGCTACCTCTCCGAGTTGCTCCACCCCGCGGTTGGCTATCTCGCCGGTTGGGCTTCGCTGCTGGTCGGGTTCTCGGCGCCGATGGCGATCAGCGCGTTTGGCGCGGCGGCTTTTGCATTCGCCGTATTCGGCGCAGGGAACGAACGGCTTGGCGCGGCGGTGCTCATCGGCTCGCTTTGCGTGCTCCACGCGGTCGGCCTCCGCTCGTCGAAGTGGGTGCAAAATGGTCTAGTCATCGTGAAGGGGCTTCTCATCCTCGCATTCGTCGCTTTCGGCTTGGCGTTGGGCGACAACAGTTGGCCCACTTGGGAGCCGGCGAGCGATTCGACCACGCTCGCGCTCCCCTTCGCGACCAGCTTGTTCTTCGTCGCCTACGCATTTTCCGGCTGGAACGCGGCAGCATACGCTGCCGGCGAGTTCCACGAGCCCCGGCGCGACGTACCGCAGGCCATGCTGATCGGCTGTGCGCTCGTGGGCATCGCGTACCTTTTGGTGAACTGGATCCTAGTCGCCAACCTCACGCCTGAGCGCGCCGAGGTGGTCTTCGAGTACGAAGAAGCCAGGGTGACGCTAGGCCATCTGGTCGCACGCGACTTCCTCGGCGACGCCGGCTCGAACGCCATGTCGTTGGGCATCGCGGCGCTCATGGTGTCCAGCACCAGCGCGATGCTCTTGGTCGGTCCTCGTGTCTACGCGGAAATGGCGCGTGACGGCTTCCTGCCGTCGATGTTGCGCGCCAAGCCTGGCAGGCCGCCTCGGATGTCGATATTCCTGCAAGGAGCCATCGCCATTGCGCTGCTCTACATCCACACGATTGGTGACCTCTTGAGCAACGTCGGCGGAATCCTAGTCCTGTTTTCGGCCTTGGTTTCGATCAGCCTCTTCGGCGTCAAGCGCCGCAGGCCGGACCTCGGCGCCCCGCGTCCGCAGGCATTGGTGGCCGCCGCCATCTATTCGGGCTCTTCCATATGGATGCTCTACAACGCCTTCAAGACCCAGACCGGCCTCATCCCGTGGATCGCCATTGCAGCCGGCGCTGGGCTGTTGGCGTATGGCCTGACCGTCAGGAAGGCTCGTGGACGATGAAGTCGAGGGCGGCCGCATGTGCTTCGGCTAGCTCTTCGATTGGAACATCGCAGATGTCCTCGATCAACAGCGTAGCGCCGCCGACCCGGCCGATCTTCCGAAACGGAACGCCGTAGCGACGACAAATTTCGCCGACGTCGCCGACGTCGCTCGGCGAGATGCTCACGATGATGCGGGAAGGCTCTTCGCTGAAGAGCAGAGCATGCGCGGGCGCATCGTCGGTCGGGGGTAGGGTGACCCGAGCGCCGAGACCTTCGGCAATGCACGATTCGGCCAAGCAGATTGCGATGCCGCCGTCGCTGATGTCGTGTGCGCTTTGAAGCAGCCTATTGCCGATGAGCTCGAGCATCGCGTGTTGCAGTGCGACCTCCGCGTCCAAGTCGATTCCCACGGGTGCTCCGGTCACCGACCCCGTTCGCTGGACGAGCCATTCCGATCCGCCCAGCACTCCACGGGACGGCTCTCCCAAGTGCGCGATCACGTCACCATCGCGAACGAATCCGAGCCCAAGCCGGTGGCTCGGATCCTCGAGCTGGCCGACGGTGGCGACGGTGGGCGTAGGCAAGATCGATCTGCGATCCGTTTCGTTATAAAAGCTCACGTTGCCCGAGACCACGGGAGCGCCGAGCGCTCTGCAGGCGGCCGACAATCCGTCGATGGCCTGCGAGAAACGCCACATCTGCTCGGGCACTTCGGGATTTCCGAAGTTGAGGCAGTCGGTGAGACCAAGCGGCTTGGCGCCGACGCACACCAGATTGCGAGTGCACTCGGCGACCGCCATGGCCGCACCTGCGAAGGGGTCGAGCTCTACGTGCCGAGCGTTGCAGTCGACCGAGATGGCGAGGTACTTCTCACGCGTGCCCGTCTCGTCCCTGCAAAACACGCGAATCACGGCGGCGTCTCCATCGCCGGGCCGTATCACCGTGCCGTCCTGCACGATGTGATCGTACTGCCGCCAGATCCACGAGCGGCTCCCGATGTTCGGTGAGCCAATCAAACGCACGATCTCGGCGCCGAGGTCCTCTGGCGCATCTCCCGTCAGAGAGACGATCGAAGCCCGTTCGGTTCGCGGCCGTTGGGGACGGTCGTACTTCGGTGCGGCATCGGTCAATAGGTCCACCGGCAGATCGACGACCACCACCGGGTCTCGCGTGCCCGTGCCGTCGAAGGGGTCGTAGCCTGGCGTGGCCTTGCACACGAAACGCCCCGTGTCCGTGACCCGGCCTACGATGGAGGCATCGAGGTCCCATTTGGCGCAGATATCGAAGACCTCTTGCTCCCGGCCCTCTTTGGCCACCATCAGCATGCGTTCCTGCGACTCGCTGAGCAGCATCTCGTAGGGACTGAGAGCTTTTGTGCGTCGAGGAATCGCGTCGAGGTCCAGCTCGACGCCGTTGCCCGCACGCGCGGCCATCTCCACGGACGACGAGGTGAGCCCCGCGGCGCCCATGTCTTGTACGCCGGCCAGGCAGTCGGTCTTGAATATCTCCAGACACGCCTCCAACAAGAGCTTTTCCATGAACGGGTCGCCTACCTGCACCGTTGGCAGCTTGCTCTCGGTTTCGTCCCCGAACTCGGCGCTCGCCATGGTGGCTCCGTGAATGCCATCGCGCCCCGTTTTCGCACCGACGTAGATGATCGGATTGCCTACGCCCTCGGCCACGCCGAAAAAGAGCTCCTCGGTCTTGGCGATTCCGACGGTGAAGGCGTTGACGAGAATGTTGCCGTCGTAGCTGGCATCGAACTGCACCTCGCCGCCGACCGTGGGGACGCCGATGCAGTTGCCGTACCCGCCGATCCCAGCGACGACCCCTTTCAACAGATGAGGCGTCTTCGGATGATCGGGGCGCCCGAAGCGGAGCGAGTTGAGCGATGCGACGGGCCGCGCACCCATGGTGAATACGTCGCGCAGGATGCCGCCGACGCCCGTCGCTGCGCCCTGATACGGCTCGATGTACGAAGGATGATTGTGCGACTCCATCTTGAACACGGCGCAGAAGCCGTCGCCGATGTCGACGGCGCCCGCATTTTCACCGGGCCCTTGAACCACTTGTGGTCCGGTCGTGGGAAGCCTCCCCAAGTGGATCCGTGAAGACTTGTAGGAGCAATGCTCGGACCACATCACGCTTATCACTCCGAGCTCCGCGTAGCTCGGCTTGCGTGACAGCGTAGTCAGCACTCGGTCCCATTCGTGATCCGCGAGGCCGAACTCCCTCGCGATCGCAGGGGAGCTTTCCGGTTCTCCAGGAAAATTCGCTGGTGCGCTCATTCGAATCCCAAGTGCCGTCGAAGCGACTGAAAAATGGCTAGTCCGTCGTCGTTGCCGAGGATGGCCTCGCTTGCTCGTTCCGGGTGCGGCATCATCCCGAGGACGTTCCTTTCGCGGTTGTACACGCCTGCGATGTCTCCGACCGATCCGTTCGGATTCGCATTGCTTCCGTTGGGGGCGCCGCCTCGGCGGGTGCTGTAGCGGAACGCGATCTGCCCCTGTTGCTCGAGCTCGGCGAGGCCCCGTTCCGTGGTGTGATAGCGTCCGTCCGCGTGGGCAATTGGCAAGCGAAGGATGGTGCCTTTGCCCATGTCCGTGAAAGGGCCTTCGCTTTCGACGCGCACGTAGACGTCGCGGCATTCGAAACGAAGGTGCGCATTGCGAGTCAAGGCCCCCGGCAAGAGACCCATCTCGGTGAGGATCTGAAAGCCGTTGCAAATGCCCAGGATGGGCCCGCCGCGGCCCGCGAAATCCCGGATGGCGCTCACGATGGGGCTGAACCCTGCGATGGCGCCGGCGCGCAAGTAGTCTCCGTACGAAAAGCCCCCCGGGATCACCACCGCGTCGGCATCACCTAGGCTCGTTCGCTTATGAAAGACGTACCAGGCATCCGCTCCGAGGACGTCTCGCACGGCGTGCAAAGCGTCCCAGTCGGCGTTCGATCCCGGAAACTGTATGACCGCGACTCTCATTGGCTTGGGCGCTCTCGGCGGGCGGAGCATAGAACGGACCGCGATTCAGGCAACGCGGAGATGTGCCTAATTGATCGGCTCGAAGTAACCGTGCGCTAGGCCTCGATCGAGCCCATCGACGGGCGTGACCCGAAACACGATGGTGCCTCGGCACGTCGACGCGTCGACCGTTCCGTACGCGCGACTGTCCTGCCCCATGTATGCCCGGTGGTCTCCGAGTAGATAGAGCATTCCGTCGAGAATCTCCGTCTTGCGAATCGACTTGCGGCCGTTTTCGTCGATGAAGATGCGGTGTGGCTCGGGTCCAAGGTACTCGTCTCCCCAAATGACCGTCGACGTCTGATCGTTGTCGGCGTTGTGAAAGGAGATCTTTCCCTTTTCGTCGAACACCACGGGCTCGCCGTCGACGCGGACTGCGCTGCCAGCCGAATCGATGACCATGCCTCCGGTCGCAGCAACGCGTCCGACCACCCAGCCGTCCTCGGTGGGATGCCGGCAAACCGCGATCGACCCGAGGACGGGCTCCGCGCGCTTGTTGATCAAGACCCTTTCTCCGCGGAGCAACGTCGGCGCCATGCCATTGTGCCCCACTTCTGCCATGTCGAAGACGAACGCCTTGAGGAGCAGCGCGATGACGATGATGATCGCGCCCACCCAGGAGAGAAATCCGAGCCCACTTCGAACCGCACCCACAGCCTGGCTATTCGCCGCACTCGGGGCGCTTGTCAAGCAGGGTCGACAAAGCCCGGAGCGTCTCGGCCGGATCGCTCGACTCATAGATTGCACGCCGGACGGCTACGCCGAACGCGCCGGCAGAGATCAACGGCTCGACGTGCTCGGCGCCAATCCCTCCCAGCGCGAACGTCGGCATGCCGACACCAGCGATCGCCCTTTCAAACCCCCCAATGCCCAGGGGCACACCTTTGCCGGGAACCACGAAAACAGGGCTCAGAAACCCATAAGAAGCGCCTCGCCGCTCCGCGGTTTGAAGGCCTGCCCGATCGTGGCGTGATACCCCGATCAGCCTCAATTCCGGCCAAAACCGGGCCACGACCTCCGGCGCGAGACCCAGCTCGGGGAGATGGACGCCGTCCGCACCCACGATCTGGGCGACGTCCGGCCGTCGATTGATCGTCAACGCGGCGCCGGCAGCGGAGGTGAGCTCGCGCAGCTCCCGCCCCCACGCGGCCAATTGGCGATCCGATGCGCGCTTGGCGCGCAATTGCACGCCGACGAGGCCGGCCGGACAGCCATCGAGCGCGCGCCGAATCGACGCGATGGGGCCCTCCGGGCGATCCGGGTCGGTGATGATCCAGATCCGGGGTAGGCCTCCCACCATCGCGTCGACTCAGGAGCGGCTGTCCTGATCGGAGCCGATGACGCCTTCGAGCGGGCTCGATGCGGTGGCGTAGAGCCTTCGCGGGATCCGGCCGGCAAGGAATGCATCCCGACCGGCTTCGACCGCCGCCTTCATCGCGCGGGCCATGCGAACCGGGTCCTTCGCGCCCGCGATCGCGGTATTCATCAGCACGCCGTCGATGCCGAGCTCCATCGCGATGGCTGCATCCGACGCCGTACCCACACCGGCGTCGACGATGACGGGCACGGCGGCGTGCTTGACGATGATCTCGATGTTGAACGGATTCCGCACACCGAGACCGCTTCCGATCGGCGCGGCGAGCGGCATCACCGCAGCGCAACCCATGTCCTCCAAGCGGCGTGCCGCCACCGGGTCGTCATTGAAGTAGGGCAGGACCGTAAACCCGTCTTCCACCAGCGTTTTAGCCGCTTCGAGCGTCGCGGGGACGTCGGGAAAGAGGGTTTTCTCATCTCCGATCACCTCCAGCTTGATGAGGGGAGTGTCGAGCAGCTCGCGAGCCAGGCGCGCCGTGCGGATGGCGTCTTGCGCGGTATAGCAACCGGCCGTGTTAGGAAGGATCGTGTAGTTGCCCTCCCGCAGCACCGACATGATCGAGTCGGCTCCCGTGGCTTTCAGGTCGACGCGCCGAACGGCGACGGTCACCACCTCGCATCCCGACGCCTGCAACGCTCTTCGAGCGGTATCGAGGTCCAGGTACTTCCCGGTGCCGGTGAACAATCGCGACCGAAACTCGAACTGGCCGATCTTGAGCAGATCCTGAGTCACTCAACCGCCTCCTACGAAGTGCACGACTTCGACGTGGTCACCCTCGTGCAACACCGTGCTCTGGTGTCGAGCGCGCGGAACGACTTCTTCATTGCGCTCCACGGCCACGAGCGTGCCGCCGAGACCGAGCGAAGCCAAGAGCTCCTTCACAGTCGTGCTCGCTTCGACCTGCAGTTCCTCTCCGTTTACCAAGAGCCGCATCGAACAGATGCTAGGACCGCCCCCATGGAGCCGCAAGCGGGCGTCCCATGGGCGCGCGCGCGGCCCGATGGTAGGCTCGCGAGCGTGAGGCAGATCCTGCAGGGCGACAACCTCGAGCTACTGGCGAAGCTTCCCCGCGGATTTGCCCGCCTGATCTACATCGATCCCCCCTTCAACACGGGCCGCAAACAAGCGCGCAACCGCATGAGCGTCAGAGCAAGCGCCCAGGGCATCCGCGGAGGCTTCGGCGGCAGGCGCTACGAAGTCGAACGATTGCAAAGCCCTGCATATGACGACGACTTCGACGACTACGTCGCGTTTCTCATCAGCCGAATCGAAGCGGCCCTGCCTTGCCTGACGGCGGATGGCTCGCTTTTCGTCCATCTCGACTACCGAGAGGTTCACTACGTGAAAGTCGCCCTCGACCGGCTGCTGGGGCGTGCGTGCTTTCGCAACGAGATCATCTGGGCATACGACTTCGGTGGCCGGCCGAAGCGATGGTGGCCGGCAAAGCACGATACGATCCTGTGGTACGTCCTCGACCCCCAGCGGTACGTCTTTCGCTTCGAGGAGATGGACCGAATTCCGTACATGGCGCCCGGCCTCGTCGGGAAAGACAAAGCAGCGCGTGGCAAGACGCCAACCGACGTTTGGTGGCACACCATCGTGCCCACCAACAGCAAGGAAAAGACCGGCTACCCGACCCAGAAGCCACTCGGTCTCTTGGAGCGGATAGTGAAAGTGCACACCGACCCCGGCGACATCGTGCTCGATTTTTTCGCGGGAAGCGGAACCGCGGGCGAGGCCGCGGCGCGGCTGGGTCGAGGTTTCGTGCTCATGGACGAGCACCCCGACGCCATCGCGATCATGCGAAAGCGTCTCGCGCAATGGAACCCCGTCGTCGAGGCGCTTGCCGACTACCGGGGCACCAGCTCGACCTCGAATACGTGAGGCCAGAGCTTTCCCGTCAATAGAAACGTGTCGGTGTCGGGCTTGTACGCGATGCCGTTGAGCACGTCGGCACGCAGCGCCTCGCGCCAAGAGAGTAGGTTGCTGGCATCGATGGAGCCGGTGACCCTGCCGGTCTTGGCATCGATGCGGAGAATCTCCTGACGCTGCCAGATGTTGGCGTAGACGTCGGAGCCCACGCACTCGAGCTCGTTGAGCTGAGGCACTGGGTGACCGTTCTTCAACACGGTGACCTCTCGAATCAGCTCCATCGTGTCGGGATTCCGAAACTCCAGAATCGACGAGCCATCGCTCATCACCAGCGCGTTGCCGTCGAAGCAGAGCCCCCAGCCCTCCCCGGGATAGCGAAGCCTCTTTTGCTCCTCGAGGGATCCGAGGTCCGACACGACGGCCACGCCCTCCCGCCAGGTCAGCTGAATCAGCTGCTGACCGACGACCGCCAGCCCTTCTCCAAAGATCTGGGGCTCGAGCCTGCGCTCGGCGAGAATCTCGCCGTTCTCGAGACGGACTCTGCGCAGCGACGAGCGGCCGTACCGGCCGGTGCTCTCGTATAGAACGCCTCCATGCCAGATGAGACCTTGCGTGAATGCGTCGTCGGCATGCGGGTACTTTCGAATCACGCGCACCCCGAGCTCTTCCACGGCGGGGGCGACAGCGGGGCGTGGCGCCTCCTCGGGCGCGATCTCGACCGGAGTGACCTTCTCGTCTGCCGCCTCCCGAAGCCGAGGTGCGAGCACGATGCCGACGGCGAGGATGCCTCCCAACAGCATCCCTCCCCAAAGCAGCCCGGACGCGCGATGCTCCGCACGCTTGATCGCCTGCTGCCGACGTCCTCCCGCCCTCGCCATCAGGCAGCAGCCTAGTCCCCGCCGGCGGGGACGCCAATGCTTGACGCCGACCCGGCCAGCCGTTAGCTCCATGCGGTGCAATTCGATTCCGCCACACCGTTGAGGCCCGAGATGCGACGCGCGGAAGCATCTTTGCGCCCCACGCGTGCCGAGATCCTGCTCGATGCCATCGCACACAACCTCCAGGTCGTGCGCGCCGCTGCGCCCGGACGCCGGGTCCTCGCGGTCGTGAAGGCCGACGCCTACGGGCACGGCGTGGTGCCGGTTGCCCGGCGGCTTCAGGCCGAAGGCGTGGACGGGTTCGGGGTCGCATTGGCGGAGGAAGGCATCGAGCTTCGCGAGGCCGGCATCGACCGGGCAATCTTGGTGCTCAACGGCATCAACGGCGGCGCGCATCGAGAGATCGTCGCCGCTGGGCTGACGCCGGTCATCTACGAGATCAGCGAAGCGAGCGCCTTCGACGTGGTGGCCGGGGGCCGCCCTCTCGACGTGCACCTCAAGGTCGATACGGGAATGGGGCGCCTCGGCGTGCCGCTGCGCGAGCTCACGGGCTTTCTCCGCGAGCTGCGCCGCTTTCCTTCGATTCGCATCGCGGGGCTCATGACCCATTTGTCGACCGCGGATGCAGACCCCGAATACGTGGCGGAACAGATCGCCGCGTTCAAGCGTGCGGAGGGTCTAGTCCGTCGCTTCGGTCACGAGCCGGCGGTGATGCATGCGGCCAACAGCGCTGCCGTATTCCGTCATCCCGAAACGCATTTCGATTGGGTGAGGCCAGGCCTCGCGATCTACGGTTACCCGGGTTCGAGCTCGATCGACGCGCCCTTGCGTCCTGCGATGCGTTGGCGGACCGAGGTCTTGCAGCTGCGGACGCTTCAGCCGGGCGAGTCCGCCGGCTACGGCCGCTCCTTTCGCGCCGCCCGACAAACGCGCTTGGCCACTCTCCCGCTCGGCTACGGGGACGGCTTGCTGCGGTCGGCATCGAATCGAGGGCAGGTCTTGGTCCACGGAGTGCGTTGCTCGATCGTCGGGAACGTCTCGATGGACCTCACCACGGTCGACGTGACGGACGTGCCGGGCGTCGCCGTCGGTGACGAAGCGCTTCTTCTCGGGGAGCAGGACGGCGGCACCCTCGACGCGCGGGATCTCGCCGCCGCGGCGGGGACGATACCTTACGAGGTTCTCACGAACGTATCGCGGCGCGTGCCTCGCCTCTACCTGAACGCCTGACGGTCCCGCGCAGAAGCATGCTATGAAGCCCTCGTGCCTGACGCCGCGCCCACCGCGTCCGACGCCGAAGAGTCGTCGAAACCCCGCGCGTCCTTGCGCGATGCGGGCGAATGGCTCCTCAAGCTCCTTCTCTCGCCGTTCGCCGAGCTCGGCGCGCTCTTCGAGTTGCTTGGAGAGGCCTTGTTCTGGGGCATTCGTCCGCCCTATCGCGGCCGGCTTCTGGTCGAGGCCATGGAGTTCGTGGGCATCGGCTCGATCTTCATCGTCTCTTTGACCGCGCTCTTCGTCGGAGGCGTTCTCGCGCTCCAGCTCGTGGACGGCTTTCGCGACTTCGGAGCGGAGAACCAGACCGGAGCAGTCATCGGCCTGGCGCTTGCCCGCGAGGTGGGTCCGGTCTTTGCCGCGTTGATGGTCACGAGCCGCGCGGGCAGCGCGATGACGACGGAGCTCGGCTCCATGCGTGTGACCAGCCAGATCGATGCGCTCATCACCATGGCCATCAATCCGGTGCAGTTCCTGGTGGTGCCGCGTCTAGTGGCCGGGCTCGTCATGGTCCCCGTGCTCACGATGCTCTTCAACATAGTCGGGGTGTTCGGCGCGTTCTTCGTCGCGGTGTCGCTGCTCGGGCTCGACCCAGGAGTCTTCATGGACCGCTTGCAGTGGTTGGTGGACTGGGATGACGTGTCGCAGGGCCTGATCAAGGCCATGGTGTTCGGCATTGCAGTGACGCTGATCGCGTGCCGGCAAGGCTTCTATGCAAGAGGCGGCGCAGCCGGCGTCGGACGGGCGACCAATCGTGCGGTCGTCCAAAGCGCCATTGCGATCCTCATGCTCGACTATCTCGTGACCAGCCTGATCTTGGGTCAAGGTTTCTTCTGATGAAGCTCTTTAGGCGCAATGCGATGCGGCTCGCGCACGCTTCGCTGCCTCCGCAGAAGAAGGATGATCCCATCCACGTGCGCATCGTCGACGTACACAAGAGCTACGGAGACCAGCACGTCTTGAAAGGGGTTTCCCTCGACATTCATCGAGGCAAGACCAATCTGATCATCGGTCCTTCGGGCTCCGGCAAGACCGTGTTGATGCGCCAGCTGATACGCCTCGAAAAACCGGATTCTGGAAAGCTGTTGGTCAACGGGATCGATTTCGCGAAGCTCGAAGGCCTCGAGCTCGCCGCAATGCGACGCACGTTCGGCATGGTGTTCCAAATGTCGGCGCTCTTCGACTCGATGACCGTCTTCGACAACGTGGCATTCCCGCTCCGAGAGCACACCACTCTCTCGCGCAAGGAGGTGCGCGATCGCGTCATGGCGCGTTTGTCGGCACTGGGCGTCGCAGGCGCGGCCCACAAGCTGCCCGCCGAGCTGTCTGGCGGCATGCAGAAGCGCGTTGCCGTGGCGAGGGCGATGGTCCTGGAGAGCGAGATCCTGATTTACGACGAGCCCACGACGGGCCTCGATCCGATCACGACCGAGATGGTCGACGACCTGATCATCGAGGCCGAAGAGATGTTTGGGGTGACTTCGATCGTGATCAGCCACGACATGGCGTCGGTCATGCGCATCGCAAACTACTTGAGCTTTCTACACGAGGGACGAATCGTGGCATCGGGCACCAAAGAGGAGCTGCTCCGCAGTGAGCATCCTGCAACCGCGGAATTCGTGAGGGCATCCAGAATCACGCTGGAGTAGCGGCCTCGGCCGCTTGCGGCCGGAGGGATAGGCCCCAGAGTCCGGCCGTGTCCGACACGCTCCCGCCGCACGTTCTGGAGGCTCATCGCGCCGCGATGAAGCGTGGCGACGAAGGGTATCTCGATCCGGACACGGGTCTGTTCGTCATGACGGAAGCGACGCTTCGAGCCCGGGGCAGGTGTTGCGGGTCGGGATGCCGGCACTGCCCATACTCGGCCGAGGAGCAGCGGGCCGCCGGGAGGCCGACCATTCGGGAATGAGGCTCAGTCGGGCCGCTCTTCATGCGTAGTTGCGGACCACGATCTCGGTCACCTTGCCGCGTTTCGCGGCGTCGCAGTTGATCGCGCGGGGCGCAGCTACGATGTCCACCTTGAAGCGCCGGTAGAGGTTCCGGATGAACGGGACGTCGCTGTTGGAAAGCATGAGCTTGCAGCCCCTTCGGTCGAGCGCTCCATAAACCTCGGCCAGCCGTCGTTGATCCACTCGCGAAAATCCGTCGCGCGCATAGGAAGTGAAGCTCGCGGTCGTCGATACCGGCTCGTACGGTGGATCGAAATAGATGAAGTCGCCCGGTTTGGCGGTTTCGAGCAATGCCTCGAAAGAGGAGCAGCGAAGCTCCGCTGAACGGAGCGCACGGCTTGCTGCTCTCAGGCCTCCCTCGTTCAAGATGCGTGGATTCTTGTAGGAGCCAAAAGGCACGTTGAACTCGCCCTTTCGATTCACCCGATGCAGACCGTTGAAGCAGGTCTTGTTCAAGTAAATGAACATCGCCGCGCGCTTTTCGGCGGTGAGCCTCGCGCCGCGGTTGTAGCGTTCGCGGACCTGGTAGTAGCGTTCCTTGCAGTGGTCGGCCGCGAGCGCTTCCAGTGCGTCAATCACCCGATCCACGTCGTCGCGGATCGCGTGATAGGCGTCGATCAACTGAGGGTTGATGTCCGTCAGCAAGGCTCGGCTCGGCTGGCGCGAAAAGAACATGGCCCCACCGCCGACGAATGGCTCGACGTGCCGCATGCGGGCGACACCCGGAGGGAGGAGCGGCCGCAGTTGGCTGAGCAGTCGTCCCTTGCCTCCGGCCCATTTCACGAAGGGGGCCGCCTCCCGAGGTTCTCTCGCAACCCTCGATGCGATCGCGGCGGATGTCGTCATGTGTAGCATGGTTGCCTACACAAGCCCAAATCCGGAAAAAAGCAGCGTGTCCAAGGCGAATTCCGATCGGATTTCGCCGAGTTGAGGCGACTTCTAGTCGCGGCTCCTACCGGGCTTCGCGCACCATCGCGTCGAGCCGCCCGAGCGCCTCTTCGAGCACTGCCATGTGCGGCCCGAACGAGAATCGGACGTGCTGGACGAACCGAGAGGGGCGGCCGGTCCGGCGCTTCCCGGGATTCACGTCGAAGAAGTGGCCGGGCACGCAGATCACCTTGCGGTCGAGGGCCGCTTTGAAAAAGTCGTCGCTATTCCGAAGCGACGGGGGTAACCCGCTCAGGTCTCCCCATGCATAGAAGGTGCCCTGCGGCTCGAGGTCGAATCGGACACCGACGTCCTTTAGGCCTTCGACCAGGAAGTCCCGCTTTTGCTTGAACTCGCCTTGGATGGCCGCCGTTTCCTGCAGGGTCGGCTTCTCTTGCACGAGATCGACGGCGGCCCGCTGAACCGGCGCCACGCCTCCGCCGTCGAGAAAGGAGCCAGCGCTCGCGGCAGACTCGATCACACGCCTCGGACCGACGATCCAGCTCACCCGAAAGCCGGGATAGCGCCAGTTCTTGGTGAGCCCGTCGAACACCACAACGGGGTCTTCGTCGACGTCCTCGACGTATTCGGTCGCGCTGATGATCGATCGATCGCCTGTCCAGACGTAATGAGAATAGAACTCGTCGAGCAGCAGGGCGCACCCGAGGTCCCTCGCGGTTTCAACCCATCCGGCGAGCGCATCTCCTTGCACCACCTTCCCGGTCGGGTTGCAGGGATTGCTCGCCAGGATCGCGCTCAGCCCACGTCCGAGAATCTCGTCCTCGAGCTCCCGGCGGGTGAACTCATACCCATGCTTCGGGTCCAGCAGGATGGGGATCGGCAAGAACCGCCGAAACACATCGAGAAGCTCTTCGTACGCCGTGTAGTCCGGCAGAAAGTGTCCCAAGTGAATGGGTGCAATCGCTGCGCACGCCCGCATGACCGCCACCCGTCCGCCACCGGCGATGGCAACGTTCTCCGCCGAATACTGTGATTTCATTCCACGGCGGAACAGCTGATTGTAGAGGCCCGCCACTGCTTCACGAAGCTCCCACACGCCAGGTATCGGAGCATAGTCGAGGTCCGCTGGGTGCACCTCGATGCTCGTGACGCGCTCGGGAGCGCCTGGGAGCGGCGAGGTGTCGGGTTGGCCCTGTCCCAAGTTGCACCAGTCCGGCGCGTCGTGGACGTAGCCGCGCTTCTGCGCTTCGACGGTGACATAGATCACGCCCGTTCGCGGCACCGGGCGAAACGCGGCCACTTCCGCGACATCGTTGATGGGACTGGGCCTCGGATCGCTCATGGGCTGCGGCACTCTAGCAGAAGTCGCGAAATGCGATAGCCTTCGCCGAATGGACGTCCTGCGCATCGAGGAGCTGATGGTGGACTGCGTCGTGGGAGTCTACCCGCACGAGCGGAACGCCTCCCAACCGCTCTGCGTCGACGTCGAAATGCGGCTTTGCACCGAGGCGTCCGCGGTCAAGGAAAGCCTGCGCGCTACGGTCGACTATGCGGCCGTGGCTTCCCAGTTGGTATTCCTCCTGCGTAGCTGCCGCTTTCGTCTTCTCGAAACGGCCGCGCACGTTCTCGCCCGGTATATCCTTGCCCCACCCGCGCCTGACGAGCGACGCGCCCAGGTCGACTCGGTGGTCGTACGCCTCAGCAAGCCGGGGGCGCTCCGCGGATTCGCCATTCCGTCGCTTGAGATCGAGCGGCGGGCGGAATGGTGCAGCTTCGAGGTGGAGCACAAGCCGTTCGGCACGGTCGACATCATCCACGAGACGAAAGGAGCCGGCATCTACCGGTTGAACGTAGCGTCCGGCAGGGGGATCCCGCTTCACATCCATCAACAAATGCGCGAATCCGAGATGGTGCTCAGCGACGGCCTGCTCTGCCAGGGGCAACCTTGCCCGCCTGGAACGGTGCATCGGTGGCCGCGCGGCGCTGCGCACAGTTACTTCAATCCGACCGATCGCCATCAGACCATTCTCTGTGTCGACTCTCCCCGATTCATTCCGGAGGACGAGGTCGAGGTCGAGGGCGATCCGGCGGACGTTCCGGCAGAGCCCCCCTGGGGCCCGATTGCAGGTCTCGGCTGATATGAGGATTTCGGAGGGCAGGGTGATCGTCACCGGCGCGACCCGCGGCATCGGACGTGCGACCGCTGACGCCATCCTCGAGCGCGGTGGCAAGGTGATCGGCATAGCGCGCGACGCCGATGCTTTGCGCGCGCTCGAGGCTTCCGCTCCAGATCGAGTACGAACCTTGGTGGCGGACCTCGGAGATCCGAGCACACTGCCCGAAGCGGCGCGCCGCGCGATCGCTGCGTTCGAGGGCGTCGATGGCTTGGTCAACTGCGCGGCTATCGCACGATACGAGCCGATCGGATCCATCGGCATCGATTCGATAGAGATCCAAGTTCGGGTCAACCTCGTTGCGCCCCTACTGCTGTCTCAGGCAGTCGCGGCGCACCTTCGTGACCGGGGGGGCTCCATCGTGAACGTCTCGAGCACCTTGTCCGAGCGGGTGGCTCAGTCGACGGCAGTCTACGCGGCGACCAAGGCCGCGTTGAATGCCCTGACCAAGAGCCTGGCCTTGGAGCTGGCGCCCTTCGACGTGCGCGTCAACGCGGTCTTGCCGGGCGGGGTGGACACCGACATGCTGCACATTCCCCGGCTCCGTCCCGGCGAGTCGCTGACCGAGGAGCAGCTCGAGGAGCGCGTTCGATCCCAGCTCGCCAAGCTCGAAGCGTTGCACCCGCTCGGACGTCTGGGTAGGCCCGCGGAAGTAGCCCAGGTCATCGTGTCGGTCCTCGATCAGCCTTGGCAAACGGGCAGCTTGGTTACCATCGATGGCGGCCTCTCACTCGCCTAGGCTTGAAGGGCCCGGGCTTTTCAAACACACTCAACCGAACGTGGCTCGAACCCCGAAGGTCGTCCTCGATGCAGATGCGATCGAACGAAGCATTCGACGCATCGCCGTGGCGATCCTGGAGGCGACCTCGGGCGTGGAAGATCTGACGCTGGTAGGCATTCGACGCGGAGGAGACGCCTTGTCTGTGCGCATCGCCAACGAGATTGCCCAGGTCGAGGGAAAACGGCCACCGGTCGGCACGATCGACATCTCGCTCTATCGTGACGACGCCGCCACGGCGCTCCCGAACCCCAAAATCGGTCCAAGCGAGATTCGTTTCGACGTGTCGGGCCGTCAGGTCGTGCTGGTCGACGACGTCTTGCATACCGGGCGCACCGTCCGGGCCGCCATCGAATGCTTGCAGGATCACGGCCGCCCCGCACGGGTGTGGTTGGCGGTGTTGTGCGATCGCGGCGGGCGCGAGCTCCCCATTGCGCCCGACTTCGTCGGCCGCACCATCGAGGTCGGCCCAAAAGCCCGCCTCGACGTTTGGATCGACGCCGCGGGTCCAGACCGGGTCGTGCTCACGGAGGGGCAATGACGTCCGCGTTCTCTCGGCGAAGCCTCCTCGACATCCAGGGGCTCACCAAGGCCGAGGTCGAGCGCATCCTCGATACCTCCGAGGTCTTTCTCGAAGTGTCACGCCGTCCCGTGAGAAAGGTTCCGACGCTTCGCGGAAAGACGGTGATCAATCTCTTTTACGAAGCGTCGACCCGGACCCGCACTTCGTTCGAGCTTGCAGGAAAGCGCCTGAGCGCCGACGTCATCAACATGAACGTGCCGGCATCGAGCGTGAAAAAAGGAGAGACGCTTCAGGACACATGCCGCACTCTCGAAGCCATGCATCCCGACGTCGTGGTCATTCGGCACAACGCTTCGGGAGCGCCCAACTACGTCGCGTCGAAAATTCATTGCAGCGTGATCAACGCCGGAGATGGCATGCACGCGCACCCCACCCAGGCACTACTGGACGCATTTACGATTCGCCGTGAGAAAGGCACGATCGAAAATCTGGTAGTCACGATCGTGGGCGACATTGCACACTCGCGAGTCGCGCGTTCCAACGCACACCTGTTGCGGCTCTTCGGCTGCGAGGTGAGGGTGGTCGGACCGCGTACGCTGCTGCCTGCAGCCGTCGACTCGCTCGGCGTTCGCGTATTCGATCGTCCCGAGCACGCTCTCGAGGGCGCCGACGTGGTGATGGTGCTTCGAATACAGAGCGAGCGCCTCGAAGGCGCGCTGCTGCCGAGCGTGCGCGAATACGCCCGCACCTTCGGGATCGGCCCGCGCACGATCGAGTATGCCAAGCCCGATGCCATCGTCATGCACCCGGGGCCGATGAACCGGGGGGTCGAAATCGAGAGCACCATCGCGGATGGAGAACGCAGTGTCGTTCTGGAGCAAGTCGAGGCCGGGGTCGCCGTCCGCATGGCTCTGCTGTACCTCTTTGCGGGTGAAGCTGCCGAGCCACCGGCGGTAAGTGAGGGCGGTTGACGAGCGTGCGAACGGGTCTCGATCGGATCGCCGATGGCGACGCCGAGGCAACGCGTCTGGTTTCCGGACGCGACGTGGGGCTGCTCGCGCATGCCGCCAGCGTCGATCGCTGGTTGCGGCCGGCGGTGAGCGTTCTCCGGGAGGCGGGCGCACGAATCCGCGCCCTGTTCGGTCCCGAGCACGGCTTTGCCGGTGCGGCCCAGGACATGGTGGGCGTGCGCTCCACGCAACAGAGCGAGCTCATCGTCCATTCGTTGTACGGAGACGATCCCGACGATCTGGTGCCACGTCCCGAATGGCTTCGCGGCCTCGATGCGCTGGTGATCGATCTTCAGGACGTTGGGTCACGCTACTACACGTACGTTTGGACGGCTGCCCTCGCAATGAAAGCCGCGGCGGCGCAAGGCGTCGAGGTCGTCGTCTTGGATCGACCCAATCCTCTCGGGGGCGCACGGGTCGAAGGTGCGCCGCAACGTGAGGGATACCTCTCGTTCGTCGGCTTGTATCCCGTTGCCGTGCGACACGGCCTCACGATCGCCGAGATCTTGCGCCTGGTTTGCGACCTCGAGCATCTCGATCGCGATGCCTTGCAGGTGATTCCCATGAATGGTTGGCACCGGACGATGGAGTGGGGCGATACCGGCCTGCCGTGGGTGATGCCCTCCCCCAACATGCCGACGCTCGACACCGCGAGGGTCTACCCTGGGGGATGCCTCATCGAGGGCACCACGTTGTCCGAAGGACGGGGAACGACCAGGCCTTTCGAGCTTTGGGGTGCTCCCGGTCTGGACGTCACGGCACTCCTGGCCTTGGATCTGCATGGAGTCACGTTGCGGCCCGTCGAGTTCGTTCCGGCGTTCCAGAAGCACGCGGGCCGGCCTTGCCGTGGCGTACAAGCGCACATCACCGATCCGTGGGTATTCCGCCCTTACGAGGCGTACCTCAAGATGCTCCGAGCGGTGCTTCCCGCGCTACCGGAGTCGGCTCGTTGGCGGTCCGAGCCTTACGAGTTCGTCTCGGATCGGCCGGCGATCGATCTCCTCACCGGCGGACCCGAGTTTCGCCTTGCCGTGGACTCGGGAGCGCCTCTCGACGAGGTGCTCTCGGAGGAATCCCGCGGCGCTGCCAAGTTCGACTCCGAGCGGCGAAGCGCCTGGCTCTACGAGAAATGACGAAAGCCGCCTCGGGCGAATTCGATCGATTCGCCGCGTTCGTCGACGACCCGAACACCGCTGCCCTCGGTGATCTCTCCGATGAGCGTCGCAAAGGAAGCCGCCTCCGTCGATTGCGCAGCGGTGAACAGCAGCTCGTAGTCTTCCCCACCCGTGAGCGCTAGCTCGCGCGGATCGACGTCGAGCGATTGGCAGGTCGCTTCGTATCCCGGATCGAGGGGAAGGGCGTGTGCGAAAAGCGTGGCGCCCACGTGAGAAGCCGCGCACACGTGCCCGAGGTCTTGAAGACAACCATCCGACACGTCGACCGCCGCGGTGGCGAGCTTCGCGAGTGACCTCGCGGCTTGACCGTTCATCGGCGGCTTGCGCCAGCGTTCTGCAAAGCGCGGCCCGTGCTCCAGATCGAGACGCCCAGCCTCGAGGACGGCTAGCCCGAGCGCAGCCGCCCCAAGCGTGCCGGTAACGTACACCGCGTCGCCGACCCTCGCGCTGTCGCGGCCGATCGGCTGAGCGATGGGAAGGCCGAAGACGGTGGTGGTGATCGACAACGCATCTCCTCGGCTGAGATTGCCTCCGATGACTCGCGCGCCGGTTCCGCGTGCAGCGTCCGCCAGCCCTTCGATCAACTCTTGGAAGGCTTCATCAGAAAGATTCGCCGGGAGATTCAAAGCGACCACCGAGGCGCTCGGCATGGCTGCCATGGCCCAAATGTCGCTCACCGCGGCGACCATGGCCCGGTATCCGACGTCTCTGTGAGAGATCAAGTCGAGCCGAAAGTGAACATTCTCGACTTGTGTGTCGACCGTGATGACGGTGGGTCGGTTACCGAAGTCCATCACCGCCGCGTCGTCGCCTATTCCGATCACGACCTCGCCATCATTACCATCGAGCTCGAAGCGGGTCTTGAGCCAGTCGATCTTGGCGAACTCGTCACGCATCGGGATTGGCCGCAGGTAGCGTCACCGTGAAGAGTGTGCCTTCGCCCGGCTTGCTCGTCACCTCGATGGTGCCGCCATGGGCGTCGACGAGCTGCTTCACGATCGACAATCCAAGCCCCGCACCTCCGTGGGCGCGAGTCGTGCCGCCGTCGACCTGATAGAAGGCCTCGAAGATTCGGGAGAGCTTGTCTTCGGCGATGCCCATCCCCGTGTCTCGAACAAGGAGCACCACTGCGGGTCGATTCGCCGTGAAGAGCCCGGAACCGACGCCCGACGGATCTCCGGGCTCGAGCTGCGCGGGCGCGGCACCGAGTTCCACTTGGCCTCCTTCGTGGGTGAACTTGATCGCATTATCCGCCAGATTGAGCATGATTTGCCGAAGCCGGATCGCGTCACCCCAAATCTTGGGCGTGCCCGCCGAGACGCGAATGTCTAGCGCGATGTTGCGTCGATTGGCGCTCGGAACGACAGTCGAGCCGACCCCGGACAAGAGCGCGCGCGGGTCCACCGCCTCGTGTCGCAGGTCGAGCGTTCTCGACTCGAGCTGACCCAAATCGAGCAAGCTACTGATCAGCCCCAGAAGCTCGTCCGCCTTCCCGTGAACGGTCTTCAGGATCTCCGACTGCTCCTCGCTCAACGCGCCGGCTGCACCACTTTGCAGCATCTCCGTGTAACCGATGATCGAGGTGAGCGGGCTCCGCAGCTCGTGACTGACGGTCGCCAGGAACGTCGATTTGAGCTTATCGACCTGCTTGAGCTCCTCGTGAGACTCCGTGAGCGCCTCGCTCTTCTCGGCCAGCTCGCGGTAGCTTTCGCGCACGCTCGCAAGCTGCATGGCCGACGCGAGCTGCGCGCGATGCCCGAAGAACACGAGGATCTCCAGCACCTCGCCGAGGTGGGCACAGATTTGCTCTGCGATGTCTTCGCGCGCTCGGGGCATGTCACTGAAATGCGCCCTTGCCGCGCCCGTGTCGATCGACTCGACCGAGCCCAGCGACTCCGGGGCGCTTGGAGCCTCGATGGGGACGTAGGGCCCCACGATGAAGCGCCCGATGGGGCGCCGCTGGTGGAACAGGGGTACGATTCGGTACACCGCGCCGGAGAAGCATGGGTGAACGATCGATCCGCTGTCGGGCTGGACACTGTGAGCTTCTCCGAGAGTCTGCGAGCAACGGTGTCGTCCGTCCGCGAGCGTATTCAGATAGCTACAGAGGGGACGATCGCGATGCGCCTCGGCCAGAAGATCGCCTTCCTGCGAAAGAACGCGTACCGGCAGCCCAAACAACGCGAAAAACGACTTGCACAACGACGCGGCCGAGTCACGGCTCAGGACGTCTTCGAGGCGGACGACATCTCCCATCACGATATCGGCAGCGTTCGCGTCGTCCTGCGTCATGGCGCCTGCCACTCGGGTCTATTCCCCAGCATCGATTCGATTGCGCGCATGGATCTCGAAGCGTTGATTCCCACCCGGTCTTCTAGGTGTTGGTCCGTTTCGAGCTTGAGCCAGGTTTTCCGGATCAAGCCATGAAGCGTTTGCATGACTCCATGTCCACGCGTCGCCACGGCTTTGTAGATCGGCTCGTGACTCCGAGCCCCAATCGTCTCGAGCTCCTCATCCGAGCGAATGTCTTCGAGGTCGCGCTTGTTGAACTGAACTACCATGGGCATGCGTGCCGGGTCGACCCCGTTGTGTCGGAGGTTGCGATGGAGGCGAAGGAACGACTCCCGGTTCGTGCTCGCTTCGCTCCGCCGAGAGTCCGCGATGAATGCGATCCCGTCGGCAGCCTGCAGCACCAGACGCCGAGTCGCCTCGTGCATGAGTTGCCCGGGTACGCTGAAGAGCTTCAGACGAACCCTGAAACCGTCTCCGACGGCAATCGCGATAGGCAGCATGTCGAAGAACAGCGTACGTTCGTTCTTCATTGCGAGCGTCATGAGCTGGCCGCAGGCTTCCGAGCTGGCGAGCCGATGGATGGCCCGCAGGTTGCTCGTCTTCCCGCTGAGCGCCGGTCCGTAATAGACCAGCTTCAGTGTCAGCTCTTTCGCAGCGAGATCTAGTCGCATCTCCGAGTCGCCCGCACGTTCGAGCGCGGTGGATCACCCACGTATCAACAACCAGGCCCCCGCACCCATCAGCAACAACATCATAGTGAACGCAACCCAGGTCAGCGTCCTTTTGTGATTCGAAGTGGCCGGCGCCACCCGCGTGTCCTGAAGGCGCTGGGTGGCGAGGGTGATGAGGGTTTCGATGTGCCTGGCCGCACCCTCGCTTCGTGCCGGATCGGTTTCGCGGGCGTGGCGGTACCGCTTGCCCGCCTCGGGGAGCCGGTCCAGGGCCACGCAGACCGCCACGAACCGGCGATGCGCCTCCTCGCTATCCCAGTCGGCTTCGACCCGCGCCCACGCTTCGTCGATCGGATCCAAGGACACCAGGGTAGCACGGGGCTCGTGGCTGGCTGAGACGGTGGAAGCTGAACGATCCCGGTAGGAGACCCGTGCTCACCCCGAGCGAGGGAACAGGCTTCCACCGGCCGCGCGTTGATCGATGGAAGGGCAATTCTTCCCACCTCGATTCCCACGTTTGATACACATCCCTGTCAAGGAAAAACCCTTTTAAATCTGTCACTTGGCCTAAAGAAAGAAGTTGACATTCCAGGAGCTAGAGCCTTAGTTTCCGGCCTTGGTGGGAACTTGTGGGATCAAGTGCCAATCACCCGCTAAATAGGACGAGAGGGCGGATTGTTCCGAGGACGCTACGAGCACAGCATCGATGCCAAGGGACGTACGTCGGTACCCTCTCGGTTCCGTGAGGTGATGATCGCTCGCGGGGATTCGAAGCTGGTGGTGACCACGGGGCTCGACACCTGTTTGGTCGCGTATCCCATGGCGGAGTGGCTGGCCTTCGAGAAGCGCTTGTCGGAGCTCCCGCAGTTCGATGCAGACGTGGTCACCCTGAAGCGAATCTACGTGTCCGGCGCCGTGGAGTGCGAGATCGACAAGGTCGGCCGCATTCTGATTCCAGCAGCGCTTCGCAAGCACGCTCGCCTCGGTCGCGACGCGCTGTGGGCCGGGATGGGAAGCTACGTCGAGCTTTGGGCCAAGGAGAGCTTCGAGGATCTGCGTAGTGACGTCCTCGCGGACGAAGATAGACGCTTGGGGATTGCCAAACGTCTCGCGGAGCTAGGGCTATGAGCGGGTTCGAGCATACGCCCGTGTTGGTCGAGGAAGTGCTGGAGCAACTCCGTCCATCCCCCGGCCGCGTCTACGCGGACGTGACGGTCGGGGGAGGGGGGCACGCGCGCGCAATTCTCGAACGAAGCGCACCGGACGGCCGCTTGGTTGCGACGGACCGGGATCCAAGCGCCCTCAAAGCGGCGGCTGCGGCCCTCGCAGACTTTGGCGACCGTGTGACGCTCCGCAAAGCGCGGCTTCGAGATCTCGGAGCCGTATTGAGCTCGCTGGGTATCGGGAAAGTCGATGGGGTTCTTGCAGATCTCGGGGTCAGCTCCACCCAGCTCGACCGCGAGGAGCGCGGTTTTTCCTTGGCGAAAGCGGGGCCCATCGACATGCGCATGGACCCGACGGAGGGGGAGACAGCATTGGAGCTGATCGCGCGAACCGACGAGCAAGAGCTAGCCGATTTGATCTATCGATACGGAGAGGAGCGCCGCTCGCGGCCCATCGCACGATCGGTGCGGCGTGCATACGAAGAAGGCGAGCTCGAATCGACTGCCGATCTACGGCGCGCGATTCACCGCGCGACCGGACCGCGCCGCGGACGCATCGATCCCGCGACGAAGACCTTTCAGGCGCTCCGCATCGTGCTGAACGAAGAGCTCAGCGACCTCGAAGCATTGCTCGGGCAACTTCCCAGCGTCTTGAAGATGGACGGCGTAGTCGTGGTGATCAGCTTTCACTCGTTGGAGGATCGAATCGTCAAGCACGCATTCCGCGATGCGATCGAGCTGGTCCCGCTGACCAAGCGTCCCATCACGGCTTCCGACGAGGAGCGGGAACGAAACCCGAGATCACGAAGCGCAAAGCTCCGGGCAGCTCGCCGAACGGAGGCCGCATGAAGAATCGTTTCCTCCCTCTTTGGTGTGTTGCCGTGTTCGCGACCGCTGCGGCCTTCGTGGTGCATCTGGCGATCCGCTTCGAGACGGTTCGCCTGGGTTACGAGGTCAACGAGGAACGGCAGCGACAGAGCGACTTGCTTCAGGATCGCCGTCTTCTCTCCATAGAGGCTGCGACGTTGCGGCAGAGCGGTCGCATCGAGACGATCGCGCGCGGATCGCTGGGCATGGAAGTGCCGAAGCCGACTCGAATCGTCACCATGAGCGAGGAACGAAATGCCGCGGCGGCCGGGAGGGTCCGGTGAAAGCACGCTCCAACCGGCGGGAGCGATGGTTTCGCGCGCGACTTGCGCTCTTGGGTCTGGGCCTGATGGCCATGGCCGCAGTCGTCGTCGTGCGAGCCTTTCACCTTCAAGTGGCGACCGGGGACCGCTTGCGGGAGATGGCCGAGGGACAGCATCTGCGCGAGCTCCGCGTCTCGCCGCGACGCGGCGCCATCTACGATCGTCACGGAGCGGAGTTGGCAGTGAGCGCTGACGTGGACAGCGTCTATGCGAATCCTCGCCGACTCAGGGCGATGGAGCAGGATCCCACCACCGTCGCACGGCGCCTCTCCAAAATCCTCGACGTCGATGCCGCGCAGCTAGCGAGCCGTCTGTCGTCCAACCGCTATTTCGTCTGGATCAAGCGACGAGTCACGCCGCACGAAGCGACGAGCGTCCGCGAGCTGCAGATCCCCGGCATCGAGCTGACTGCCGAAGCAAGACGTTACTACCCGAACCGCCATTTGGCCGCGCACCTCTTGGGCTTTGCAGACGTCGACGGCCGAGGCATCGAAGGGATCGAGCTGGCCTACGAAGAACGGCTTCGCGGCTCCGATCGTCGCGTCGCGGCGATTCGCGATCGCCGGGGTCAAGTGGTCTTTGCGGATGATCTCGAAGACGATCGTTCGATGCAGGGACAAAACGTCGTCCTCACCATCGACAAAGCCATCCAACACGTCGCCGAGCGTGAGCTGGCGTTGGGTGTGCGGACGTTCGAGGCGCGCGGGGGAAGCGTCGTGGTCATGGACCCCTCCACGGGCGAAATCCTGGCGCTGGCCAACTATCCTCCCTTCAATCCAAACGAGCCGTCCAAGCATCCGACGGCGCACCGCCGAAACCGGGCGCTGGTGGATCGCTTCGAGCCGGGGTCGACGATCAAGCCGTTCACCATGGCGGCGGCGTTGACCGCGGGGACCGTCAAGCCCAATCAGTCGATCAACTGCGAAAACGGCGTTGCACGTATCGGCGGCCGGCGCCTTCACGACGCACATCCGTACGAGTGGTTGACTCCCACGCAGGTCCTGGCCCATTCGAGCAACATTGGAACCGCTAAGATAGCGCTCGAGCTCGGAAAGAAAGAGCTCTACCGCGCGTTCCGCCGCTTCGGCTTCGGTGAGCCGACCGGTCTAGGTATTCCCGGCGAAACGGCTGGCATTCTTCGACATTACCGACGGTGGTACGACATCGACACCGCGGCGGTATCGTTCGGTCAGGGCATGAGCGTGACGAACGTCCAGCTGGCAACGGCCATGAGCGCGATCGCCAACGGCGGCCGCTTAATGCAACCGATGTTGGTGCGACGCATGACCGACGGCCATGGTGCGACCATCGAGGAGACCAAGCCGAAGGTTCGCCGGCAGGTCGTGCCGCGCAGGATTGCGAAGCTGATCGGACAGATGCTCACGGCGGTCACCGAGGCGGGCGGCACCGCCATGGAGGCCGCGGTCGACGGATACCTGGTGGCCGGCAAGACGGGCACCGCCCAGAAAGCCGACTACGTGCACGGTGGCTACGCCAAGGATCAATGGCTGGCCTCGTTCATCGGCTTCGTGCCAGCCGACCGTCCGGCTGTCGTGATCTCGGTGGTCATCGACGAGCCGGTGATCGCCCACTACGGAGGGACCGTCGCCGGTCCTGTGTTCCGCCGCATTGCGGAGGTCACGCTACGGCATCTCGGGATTGCGCCGGCGGGCCAGCAGGAGCCGATCGTCGCTAAGAGAAAAGAACGAGAGGAAACGCCGGTCGCGCAGGTGGAGGCCGAGCCCGAGGAGCCAAAGGTCGAGCACGGCGAGAGCGCAGTTCCGGACGTGAGGTCGTTGCCACTGCGCCAGGCCGTAATCGCGCTCCATGCGAAGTCCTTGGTGCCGGAGGTCTCCGGCTCGGGGCTGGTGGTCGCGCAGGATCCCGCGCCCGGAAAGGCCGTCCCTCATGGCGCCGTCGTGCGTCTCGAGCTCGAGAGGCGTCGCTTCGACACTTCGGTTCCCGCGCAGGGCTCGCCAACGCTCACCGCTGCGGTGTCACGGAGGCCGCATGCCCCCTGATTGGAAACGAGGCATGACTCTCGAGCAACTCCAGGGCCAGGGCGTCGAAGGCCGGATTTCGGGTTCGGCGACAGAGCTCGTGACCGGCGTGCAGCACGACTCACGGCAGGTGCGTCCTGGGGACCTATTCGTCGCAGTGCGCGGGGCTTCTCATGATGGCGCTCGTTTCGTCGACGATGCGTTGTCGCGAGGGGCCGTCGCCATCATGGCGGAGCGGCGACTGCCTTACGACATCGCTCAGATCACCGTGGCCGACGCGCGTCTCGGCCTCGGTCGCGCAGCGGAGCTCGTCTACGGCTCACCGACCAGCCTGCTGCACACGGTGGGAATCACGGGCACCAATGGCAAGACGACGACCGCTCACCTCTTGAAAAGGGCCATCGAGTCGAGCCGGGGGCGCGCAGCGGTTATTGGCACGACGGGGCTGGTTCTCGGTCGAACGGAACGCCCGACGCTCCACACCACACCCGAGGCGGACGACATCTCGCGTTTCGCGCGAGAGGCGCTCGACGGTGGAGCAACCCATCTCGTGCTGGAGGTGTCGAGCCATGGCCTCGCATTGGGCCGGGTCGACGCCTTGTGCTTCGAGGTTGCCGCATTCACCAATCTATCGCGCGACCATCTGGACTTTCACGGCACCCTGGACGCCTACTTCGAAGTGAAGTCGCGACTCTTCACCGAGCTTGCGCCGGTCCACGCGGTGATCAACGTCGACGATCCATTCGGCGCTCGCCTCGCACGTCGCCTATCCGAACGAGTCATTCGATGCTCGCGCCAGGCAAGCACCGATGCCGAGGTCCGCGCGCGCACCTGGTCGGCAACGCGCGACGGAATCGAGGCCGTGGTCGAAACGCCGGCAGGCCCGGTGAAGGTTCAGAGCCCCATGCTCGGCGAGCACAATCTGGAGAACCTACTCGTCGCGTTGGGGTGTGCCTACGCGCTCGGGCTGGATCTGCACGCGGTCGCCGCGGCCTGGCGCGTGGCAGGTGGGACCCCGGGGCGGCTGGAGCAGGTGGCGCACCCGAACGACGTCGCAGTGATCGTCGACTACGCCCATACCCCCGACGCCCTCAAGCGGGTTCTCGAAACGATGCGGGCCATCACGCCGAACCGCTTGATCGTGGTGTTCGGCGCGGGGGGAGATCGGGACAAAGGCAAGCGACCCGAGATGGGTCGGGTCGCCGCGGAAGGCGCCGACCTGTGCGTGCTGACCAGTGACAACCCACGAAGCGAAGACCCCCTTCGCATTCTCGAAGAAATCGAAGCTGGTGCGCGGCAGGCCGGCGCGGCTCGAATCGACGCTTCGGAGATCGGCGCTGCAAGCCGAGGGTATTGCGTGCTGGTCGATCGGAGGAACGCGATTCGATCTGCCATCGGCGCAGCGGCGCCCGGAGATACGGTGCTTCTGGCCGGCAAAGGTCACGAAACCTACCAGATCATCGGAACCAAACGCACAGACTTCGACGACCGCAAAGAAGCGCGCGCCGCCATCGCTGCGCTCGAGGGAGGGGCGTGATGGCGACCCCCATCCCGGCAAACAAAGCCCGGTTTCGAGCCGATGAAGTCGCCTCCGCGACAGGAGGAATCCTGCGCGGGCCTGCGTGGGAGGAGGCTTGCGGTGTCGTCACGGATTCGCGCGCGGTGCAGCCGGGCAACCTCTTCGTGGCGTTGCGAGGCGAGCAGTTCGATGCGCACGACTTTGCCGTCCAGGCGTTCGAAACCGGAGCGGTCGCGGTGATGGTGGAGGCAGGGAGGTCTCTTCCCGCGCATGTGAGCGCCATCGAGGTCGACGACACGCTCCATGCTCTCGGGGAGCTAGCTAAGGCGCATCGAGACGCATGGAATGGAAAGCTCGTTGCGATCACCGGCTCGGTCGGGAAGACGACCACCAAAGAGCTCGTCACCTGCGCGCTGCGGGCGGCGGGCCATCGGGTGCTCGCCACGAAGGGCAACCTGAACAACCGCATTGGCGTACCGATGACGATCTTCGAGCTCGATGATGCGGTCGACGTTGCGGTCATCGAGATGGGTACCAGCCAGCCCGGCGAGATCGCACGTTTGGCGGAGATAGCCTCGCCGGACGTGGCCCTCGTCACACGCGCCAGCCTCGCACACACCCAAGGGCTCGGATCGATCGAAGCGGTGGCTGACGAAAAAGTCGCGCTCCTACAGGCCCTCGCTACGGACGGTGTGGCAATTGCCTACGGCGACGACGCCCCGGTGAAGAAGCGCGCATCGGTCGTTCGCGCCAAGCGGAAGATCTTCTACGGAAGGACCGCTGGCAACGACGTTCGAGTCGTGGATTGGGCAGTCGATGCGACAGGTACGAGCGCGCACTTTCAGGTTCGCGGCAAAGACGTCGAGATCCACATGAGTCTGCTCGGGGAGGGCGCCGTGCTCAACGCAGCTGGTGCGCTCGGCATCGCTCTCGGGCTCGATGCGTCCATCGAAGACGCCGCTCGCGGCATTGCACAAGTGAAACCAGCGCCCGGCCGAATGCAACCCCGAGCAGCTCTTGGCGACCGCCTTCTCATCGACGACTCTTACAATGCCAACCCTGCATCGGTGCAAGTGGCGCTGGAAGCGTCGCGGGCCATTGCGAAAAAGCGGGGCGTTCCACTGATCGTCGTCCTCGGCGACATGAGGGAGCTCGGTGCGCACGGCGAGGAAGCCCACCGAAAGGTCGGCGAGCTCGTCGCGAACAGCGACGTGTTCCTGTTCATTGGTGTGGGCGAGGCGATGCACGGCGCTGTAGTTGCGGCAAACGAGCGAGGCACCGACACGCTGTGGTTCGAACGGGCTGACAACTGCGGCCAGATCATCGATCGCCTTCCGTTGCACTCAGTCGTTCTGATCAAGGGATCGCGATCCATGGAGATGGAGCGTGTGGTCGGGCCTTTACTAGGGGGAGAGAGCCGATGATCTATTACTTGCTCTATCCCCTGCACACCCACGAATCGCTTTCGTTCCTCAACGTGCTGCGGTACGTGCCCTTTCGGCTGCTGATGGCGACCATGACGTCGCTCTTGCTCAGCTTCGGACTTTATCCGTGGTTCATCCGCCGGCTGCAGAGCAGGCAGATCGGCCAAGTCGTCCGCTCCGATGGTCCCGAGACACACTTCTCCAAAGCGGGCACCCCGACGATGGGAGGCGCGCTGATGTTGCTTGCGCTGGTCTTGTCGACCGTGCTCTGGGCCGATCCCTCCAACTCGATGGTCTGGGTGGTCACGCTCGTGACGGTGGCGTACGGCGTGGTCGGATACATCGACGACACGTCGAAGATCCGCACCCGCTCGACGGGCGGCCTCTCGGGGCGCTACAAGCTGCTCCTTCAGTTCGCGACGGCGATTCTGGTTTGCAGCTGGCTGTTCTACGGTGAATCGGGCCTTCCAAGCGACTGGCTCGAGATTCGCCACCGCCTGGCGGCGCCGTTCTTCGCGTTTTCCAAATACCCGATCGAGCTTCCCGCGTGGCTGTATGTGATCTTTGCTTCCTTCGTAATCGTGGCGACCTCCAACGCGGTCAATCTGACGGATGGGCTCGATGGGTTGGCCATCGGACCCGTGATGATCTCGGCCGGCACGTACGCGATCCTTGCCTACCTCGCGGGCCTGACCTTGTTTGGCAACGTCGTCGCGGACTACCTCGACATTCCCCACATCGAGAGCGCTGGCGAGCTCAGCATCTTCGCCGCATCCGTGGTCGGCGTGGGTTTTGGTTTCCTCTGGTACAACACGTATCCGGCGCAGGTATTCATGGGTGACGTCGGGTCGCTGGCTCTCGGCGGTGGACTGGGTGCGCTTGCGGTCTTGACCAAGAACGAGCTGTTGTCCGCGATTCTCGGCGGCATTTTCGTGGTGGAGGCAATCAGCGTGATCGTGCAGGTGGGCTACTTCCGCTTCACCGGTCGCCGCATCTTCTTGATGGCGCCGATTCACCACCACTTCGAAAAGAAGGGCTGGCCCGAGCCGCGCGTCATCGTTCGTTTTTGGATCATCGCCATCATGCTGGCCGTCTTCAGCCTAGCAACGTTGAAGTTGAGGTGATCGTGGAGCTGTCGACAAAGAGCGTGATGGTAGTCGGGCTGGGCGAGAGCGGCTTGGCGATGGTGCGCTTCCTCGCGGCTCGGGGGGCACGGGTCCGGGTGAATGACCGCAGGGACCGAGAGGCGCTCGGGGCGGCGGCGGTCGAAGCGGCGGGGCTCGGCGCGGACCTGGTGCTCGGCGGTCATCCACCGAGCGCCTTCGAAGGCTTGGACTTGATCGCGGTATCGCCCGGCGTACCGCCGCTAACCGAGCTCGATGAGGCGGAGCGCCGAGGGGTGCCGGTGATCAGCGAGGTCGAGCTCGCGGCTCGCTTCATCGAAGCGCCGATCGTCGGAGTTACCGGGACCAATGGCAAGAGCACGGTGACGACCATGATTGGCCGGATGTGTAGCGGTCTCGGCCGCCCATTGTTCGTCGGGGGCAACCTCGGCCGCCCCATGATCGAGGCGGTCGATACCGATGCGGCAATGGCCGGCGGCCTCGTCGTGGTCGAGCTCTCCAGCTTTCAACTCGAGCGTGTGGCGCAGATGAAGGCCCACGTGGCCGTCCTTCTCAACGTCAGCCCGGACCATCTCGATCGCTACGCGTCCACCGAGGCATACGCCGCGGCCAAGGGGCGCATTTTCGAGCGTCAAGAGCCTCACGACCACGCGGTGCTGCCCGCAGATGATCCCGGGCTACGCCGACTCGTGAAGGGGCGTGCGACGCTTTCGTACTTCGGTGGCGCGGAGGGAGAGGTGCGGATCGTCGACGGCGTCCTCACCGATACCAAGACCTCGCTTCGCGTTCCGCTCGATGAAATTCGAATTCGGGGCTCGCACAATGCCTCCAATGCTTGTGCCGCAGCATTGGCAGCACGGTTGCTCGGTGCCGCCGTTGCGGACATTGCGTCCGTTCTGCGCGAATTCGGCGGTCTGCCTCACCGAACGCAACACGTCCGTTCGATCGAAGGCGTGGACTACATCGATGATTCCAAGGCAACCAACGTGGGTGCGGCGGTGGCCTCCATCGACGGGCTCGCCGGCTCGAAGGGCAAGATCGTCCTGATTGCAGGGGGCGTGGACAAGGGCGGAAGCTATCAACCGCTCCGCGATCGCATGGATCGAGCCGGCAGGGCGATGGTCGTCATCGGCGAGGCTGCACCGCTTCTGGAGCGAGCCTTCGAGGGCTCGGCAATCGAGATCCAGCGCGCCGACTCCATGGGTGATGCGGTGGCCCGATCCGCACGGTTGGCGATGCCCGGCGACACCGTGCTTCTTGCCCCTGCGTGCTCGAGCTTCGACATGTTCCGCTCTTATGCGGAGCGCGGGGACGTGTTCCAAAGGGCAGTCGGAGAGCTAGGAGGAACACCATGACGCACTCCTCGAAACCGCCGCCGCGGATGGAGCCTGGACCGGTCGACGTGACGCTGGCGGCGACGCTTGTCGGGCTGATCGCCTTCGGAGTGGTGATGGTCTACAGCGCAAGCGCCGTTTACGCCGGCAGCATGTTCGGCAACGGGTACCATTTTCTCGTTCGCCAATCGGTCTTTGCAGCCATCGCGTTCCTGGCGCTCGTCGCATTCGCTCGTATCGACGTCGAATGGCTGCGGCGATTGACCTATCCGGTGTTGTTGATGGCGGTCTTGCTCATGCTTGCCGTCGCACTCGGCTTTGGGCGAAGCGCAGGAGGAGCAAGCCGTTGGATCGCGATCGGCCCGGTCAACGTACAGCCCGCGGAGCTCGCCAAGCTCGCCATGATCCTGTGGCTGGCTCATTCGCTGGCCAAGAAGGCACACCGTGTTCGGACGTTCTCGATCGGCTTCTTGCCTCACGTGATCGTTGCGGGCTTGTTCATGCTGCTCTGCTTGGCCCAGCCGGACTTCGGAAGCGCGGTGATGATCGCCCTGCTCACGTTCGTCGTGCTATTCGCCGCGGGAGCAAGGGCCGGATATCTGCTAGGGGCCGTCATGCTGGCGGTTCCGGTGGGCTATGCCGCCATCGCCTCTTCGCCCTACCGGATGCGGCGTATCACGGCTTTCCTCGAGCCCTTCGAGCATCGAGAGGGCGCCGGCTACCAGATCACGGAATCACTCCTGAGCTTCGGCTCCGGCGGCTGGACCGGAGTCGGGCTCGGCGACGGCCGGCAGAAGTTGTTGTTTCTACCCGAGGCACACACCGACTTCATCAGCGCGATCATCGGTGAAGAGCTCGGCTTCGTCGGCGTCGCCCTCCTTTGCCTCGCGTTCGCTTGGGTCGTGCTTCGCGGTTTGCGCGCCGCTTGGCGCGTGCAGGACGAGTACGCTGCCTATCTCGCCGCAGGCATGACCTTGTTCATCGGCTTGCAGGCCTTCACGAATCTCGCGGTGGCCATGGGCCTGCTGCCCACCAAGGGGCTGGCGCTCCCCTTCGTCAGCTACGGCGGATCGTCGCTGGTGGTCAATGCTGCGGCGGCGGGAATGATCCTCAACATCTCGCGCTTCGGAGTATCCGGGACCGAGGAGGCGGATACGAGCGCCGCGCCGAATCGATCCCAACCACGGCTTCGAGCGGCCGGAGGAGGTGCACGATGATCGAACGCATCATGGTCGCAGGCGGCGGCACCGGCGGGCACCTGTTCCCCGGGCTCGCCGTGGTGCAAGAGCTGCGCCGCAGGATCCCGGGCCTGCAAGTGAAGTTCATCGGCACCGCCCGCGGGATCGAGGCGCGCGTTCTACCCGCGCGCGGCGAGCAGCTCGAGCTGCTGAAGGTCACCCCCCTCAAGGGGCAGGGGGTCGCAGCGCGGCTCAAAGGCCTCGCTCGCATTCCAACGGCGATGAAGGACGCCGCGTCGCTCATGCGCGACTTCGATCCCGATCTGGTGCTCGGCGTCGGAGGCTATGCCTCGGGGCCCGTATTGCTGGCCGCCTCGCTGGCGCGACGGCCAACGGCGCTTCTCGAGCAGAATGCGTACGTCGGGATGACCAATCGAATCCTCTCGCGCTTCGTCAATCGCGCCTACATCACCTTCGAGCAAACCGAGGAGGTCTTCGGCAAGACCAAATCACGTCTCACGGGGAATCCGGTCCGCCAGGAGTTCGTCGAGCATGCGCGGCTCGCGCTTGCCGATCCGGAGGGCTTCGAATCTCGCGCGCGTACGGTGCTCGTTCTCGGCGGCTCTCAGGGTGCGCGCAAGCTCAACGAAGAGGTGCCGCGCGCGCTTGCTCAAGCAGGGCTCGCCAGCCGTGGTCTCGAGGTCGTGCATCAGACCGGCGAATCCATGCGCGACGAGGTCGAGGCGACCTATAGGGAGCTCGGGGTTCGGGCCAAGGTCGTGACCTTCATCGACGAGATGGCCCGCGCGTATTCGAATGCTGCCCTGGTCGTGGCTCGCGCCGGCGCCACCACGCTGGCCGAGCTTTGCGCGATCGGGCGCCCATCGGTGCTGATCCCATTCCCGTTTGCTGCCGACGACCATCAAACCAAGAACGCAAGGACGCTCGAGGAGCGAGGAGCCGCGATCTGTATTCGGGAATCGGAGCTCGATGCTGACGCCTTGGGCGACCTAATTTCGAAGCTACTCGACGACCCCGATCAGCGCCAAGCGATGGCACGGGCCGCGCGCGAGCACGGAAGGCCGGACGCGGCTGCGGCCATCGTGGACGACATCATGGGCTGGGTAGGCAGCGCCGATCCCCGGGCACGAGAGAGCGCGCCGGAGGCGAACGAGCCCACCAGCGGCACCCAGTACAGCTCCCTTGCCATGGCGCCGATGCTTGGTTTCGGTGGTCCTCAGATCGCTCTACGGGCAGGTGTCCATCGTCCACGTCGCCCGGTTGTCGTCGACGGAGCGGTGTGGGAGTAACCGCGCATGTTTCGAGGCAGGATTCGGTCCATACATTTCGTGGGCGTCGGCGGCGTTGGCATGAGTGGCATCGCGGAGGTGTTGCTCGACTCCGGTTTCGTCGTCACTGGCTCGGACCTGCGGGAAAACGACTACACGAAGCGTCTTCTGAGCAAGGGAGCCAGGATATTCGTAGGACATGCTGCAGAGCAGGTGGCCCACGCCGATGTCGTCGTCTTCTCGTCGGCCGTTCCGTCCGACAATCCCGAGCTGGTGGCGGCACGGCGCGCCGGAGTGCCAGTCATACCGCGGGCAGAAATGCTCGGCGAGCTCATGCGGCTCAAAGATGGAATCGCAATTGCCGGCTCCCACGGCAAGACGACTACGACTTCTTTGGTCGCGACCGTGCTTCGAGCGGCCGGTCTCGATCCCACCGTCGTCATCGGAGGGAAGCTCAACGCGCTCGGCTCGGGCGCCGCCACGGGAGCCGGAGACTTGTTGGTGGCTGAAGCAGACGAGTCCGACGGCTCGTTCCTGCATCTGATTCCATCCATCGCAGTGATCACCAACATCGATCCGGAGCACCTCGACCACTACGGCAATCTACAAGGCGTCAAAGATGCGTTCGTCGGCTTTGCCAATCGCGTTCCGTTCTACGGTCTAGTGGTCGCCTGTCTCGATCATCCCAACGTGCAGGACATCCTTCCCCGCATCGACAAGCGCATCGTGACTTACGGGCTCTCGGCGCAGGCCGACTACCGGGCACGCGATCCCGTCTTCTCCGGTCTGTCCGTCGGCTTCGACGTGGAGCACGCCGGCAAGCCCCTTGGACAGTTCGAGGTTCGCATGCCCGGAATCCACAACGTGCTGAATTCGCTCGCCACGATCGCGGTCGCCGACGAGCTCCGGGTAAACCATGATCAGGTCCGCTCGGCGCTTCGCAGCTTCGAAGGGGTGCAGCGCCGCTTCTCGATCGTGGGTGAAGAGGGGGGGGTCATCATCATAGATGATTACGGTCACCACCCCGCCGAGGTCGAGGTGACGCTCGAGGCGGCGCAGCGAGCCTATGGGCAGCGCTTGGTCGTCGCGTTTCAGCCGCATCGCTATACGCGAACGAGGGACTTGTTCGATGAGCTCACCCGGGCCTTCAATCGGGCCGATGTCCTATTCTTGACCGAGGTGTACGCCGCGGGTGAAAAACGAATCGAAGGGGCGGATGCGCGCCGACTGGCCGACGCCATCGGCGCGCACGGGCATCGAGACGTGACGTTTGTGGAGGACCGGAAGGACTTGGCGGAGGCGATCGGCGCGCGGGTTCGCCCCGGTGACGTGGTGATCACGCTTGGGGCGGGAGACATCACCAAGACGGGACCCGAGTTGCTCGAGGTGCTCCGCCGATGAACCGTCGACGGGCCCCATCGGCCGTCCGGAAGAGGCCGGTCCGCAAAAAGCCCATACGAAGCAAGCCGGCCGAGGAAAAAGAAAGCCGAAAGCGGCCCGCCCGGCGCAACGGAGCGGTGAACAAGGTCGCGAAGAAACCCGCATCCCGATCGACATTCGTCAAACACATCGCGTCCAGCAAAGCCGTGCGCAAGGAGCAGGGCCTCCGAAACCGCCGTCGCCGAGTTGCGAAGGAGCGACGAGCCCCCAAGCCTCGCAGGAGCTGGCGAGAGCGCGCGTCCGGCATTCGAGATTCGATCACCAGCTGGCTCATTCGCCATCAGACAACCGCTCGGCGGGCCACCCCGATCCTGCTGCTCGCCGCAGCCCTCGCAGCGCTGGCCTGGGTCGGACACCAAACCGTTCACTACGCCCATAGTGCCGACGCATTCGCGATTCGCGAAATCATCATCGAGGGCAACCGTCAGCTCGAAGACATCGACGTTCGTCGCGCAGCGCGCTTGCAGGTAGGTTCAAACATTTTCGAGGTTTCAGCCGAAGAAGCGCGCAATCATTTGCTTCAGCATCCATGGCTCGAAGAAGCCAAAGTCGTTCGCAGGCTGCCCGGGCGCGTTCGCATTCACGTCGTAGAGCGGCGACCGGTCGCCCTGGTTGCCTTGGACCAGCTCTATCTGGTGAGCGACGATGGCGCCGTTTTCAAAAGGCTCGGGGTCGACGACCCCGTCGATTTGCCCGTCATTACGGGGATCGCGTCGGAGCAATTCTACGACGACCTCGACTATCGTACCTCGGTGCTGCTTCAGTCGATGGCTCTGCTCCAGGACTACGAGGGCGCCGGCCTCGCCTCGCGCGAGCCGGTCTCTGAAATTCATTTCGACGGAGCCAACGGCATCGAGCTCTTCGTTGGTGACGATGGCATGAACGTGCGCTTGGGCAACGGTCAGCACCGTCACAAGCTCCGCCGGCTGCGGCAAGTCCTCGATCGACTAGCCCATGAGAAAACGAGACCTTCTTACGTATACCTCGATAACGTTCGAAGTCCTGAGCGGGTAACCGTGCGTCTCCCTTGAGCGGCAAGGCCGGCGAACGCGCGGCGGACGGGTTGATTCCTCTCTTCCGAAAAGTGCATTTCGCCCCTTTTTTTTCTGCACGAAAGTTGTCCTGGCAAAACCCGTTTGTGTATGGGTCAGACAGAGGCGAGGCATGGCGGGAAACGAGATCATTGCGGGTTTGGATCTGGGAACGACGAAGGTCTGCGCGATCGTGGCCGAGCAGTCGGAAGAAGGCCTAGACATCATCGGGATAGGATCCGTTCCTTCAAAGGGCTTGAAGAAAGGCGTCGTCGTCAACATCGAGTCGACCGTTCAAGCGATTCGCGCCGCGGTGGAGCAAGCCGAAACGATGGCTGGCGTCGAGATCAATACGGTTTACGCCGGCATCGCAGGAAGCCACGTCCGGGGCATGAACCAGGACGGAGTCGCCGCCATCGCAAACCGCGAGGTCGCAGCCGAAGATGTCGCTCGGGTTCTCGAGCAGGCCAAGGCGGTGCCGCTGCCCGGTGATCGGCAAGTGCTTCACGTGCTGCCCCAAGAGTACATCGTCGACGAGCAAGATGGCATCAAAGAGCCGATCGGCATGGCCGGCGTGCGGCTCGAAGCGAGGGTGCACATGGTGACTGCTGCATCGACCAGCGTCGCCAACGTCACCAAGTGCGCAGAGCGCTGTGGCTTGTTCGTCGAGGAGGTGGTTCTACAGCCACTGGCGAGCGCACACGCAGTCCTCAGCAGCGACGAGCGAGAGATCGGCGGTGTGTTGATCGACATCGGTGGCGGGACGTCGGACATCATCATCTACGTCGACGGCGCCGTCGTGCACACGAGCTCGATTCCCATCGGGGGGCTCAATCTGACGAGCGACATCGCGACGGGTCTTCGTACCCCGATGGCAGAAGCGGAGCGCATCAAGATCAAGTACGGCTGCGCCGCGTCGCGAATGGTCGACGACGAGGAGACCATCGACGTCCCTTCCGTCGGCGGGCGCGCTCCGCGTTCGATACCTCGCCGGGTGCTCTGCGACATCATCGAGCCCCGCGTGGAAGAAATCTTCGCCGCATGCCGGCACGTGATCGCTGAAACCGGTTACACGGACATGCTGGCATCTGGAGCCATCATCACGGGTGGAACGACGCTTCTCGATGGATTGACGGAGCTGGCCGAGGAAGTGCTCGGTCTGCCGGTTCGCCGGGGCGCCCCGACGGGCATCGGCGGGCTGATCGATGTGGTGAAGAGCCCGTCCTACGCAACCGGTGTTGGATTGGTGAAGCATGGAGCGGAGCATCTGATGGGAACGTCCGCGCCCGAGCGCACCGTGGAAGTGGCCGCGAGCCGCGGATTCGGTCGCAGGCTCGGCGCGTGGTTCAAAGAGGTCTTTTAGGAGGAATCGATGGGTATCTCGATCGAGTTTGCGGACGACGCGGAGCTTCAGGCACGCATCAAGGTTGTGGGGATCGGTGGCAGCGGCGGCAACGCGCTCAACACGATGATTCGGAGCGGGCTCGAAGGCGTGGAGTTCATTGCGGCCAACACGGACGCGCAAGCCTTGGACCGAAGCCTCGCGCAGGTGAAGATTCAACTCGGCCCGACCCTGACGCGAGGGCTAGGTGCAGGCGGCAATCCAGACGTGGGCCGCAAGGCGGCGCTCGAAGACGTTCAGCGAATCTCCGAGGCGCTCGAGGGCGCGGACATGGTGTTCATAACGGCCGGCATGGGCGGAGGCACCGGTACGGGGGCGGCCCCCATCATCTCCCAAATCGCACAGGATCAAGGCGCGCTCACCGTCGGCGTGGTGACCAAGCCCTTCTTGTTCGAAGGACGCAAGCGCGCAAAGAACGCGGAGCGGGGGGTTCAGGAGCTGAGCGAATCGATCGACAGCATCATCACCATTCCGAACCAGCGTCTGATGTCGCTTGGCGATGACGACATCACGATGCTCGATGCGTTTGCGCGCGCCGACGACGTGCTCTTGCAGGCGGTGCAAGGCATCAGCGACCTGATCATCAACGCGGGCATGATCAACGTGGACTTCGCGGATGTGAAGACCATCATGGTGAACAATGGGCGCGCCCTCATGGGGACGGGCATTGCAAAGGGCGACCGCCGTGCGCTCGAGGCGGCCGAGATGGCCATCAACTCGCCGCTGCTGGATGAGGTGTCGGTCCAAGGTGCAACGGGCATCTTGATCAACTTCACCGCAGGTCCGGACATCAAGCTCCGCGAAATCAACGAGGCCGCGGGGTTGGTGCAGCAGGCGGCACACGAGGAGGCGGAGATCATCTTCGGCGTGGTCACCGATTCGAATCTCTCGGACACCGTGAAGGTCACCGTGATCGCCACCGGCTTCGAGCGCGGCGCGCATGCACCGATTCCGCTCGGGCTCCATCACGGCGCTTCCAGCAGTCAGGCGGCCAATGGCGCCTCCGCCAATCGAGCGATTAGGCAAACCTCTTCCCGAAGCGACGATCTCTCGTCGACGCTCGAGGGAGTTCCTGCGACCGTTCCCCAGACCGTGGGCACGCGCGCTTTCGGGGCAAGCGCGCTCCACGATGAGGCCGTCCTGGACATTCCGGCGTACCTTCGCCGGGGCAGGCCGGGCGCCGAGTAAATCAATCGCGCTTTCGAAGACTTAGCTTGAAGCCCGGCCGTGTCCGGGCTTTTGTCTTTGGGGGTCGGTGGGGGTGGAACGTAAACGTTTCGTAAAATCAGGCGAGGAATCCTTTGCTTTTGCCTGTGAACCGGATAGCTTCCCCATGTCTCGAAGGGCTCGACCAGCTAGAGTTAACCCGTCTAGCTTAAGATGGAGTCCTCTGTCATAGTGAGCGGTGGATGAGTAGAAGGAATGTTCAGGGGGGGTCGGACGCCCCCCGTCGCTGTCCGTGTGCGGGCGTCCTCTGTTTCTTGTGTGCCCTCATCGGCAGTATTTTCTTCGCCAAGAGCGCTTCCGCCGATCCCCCTGCTGCCGCGATCCAATCGGCGCCTTTTGCGGCGCCGGCTGCCGTCCTGGGCATCGGTAACCCGTACCTGATCCAGGCCGCCGTAGGGACGCCCGAGGCGCAGGGTTTCACTTTCTCGAGGGACCTCTTGGATTTCGTCGCGCAAGTAGACAAGCTCGCTCGATTCGGAGTCGATCTAAATCAACGCAAGCTCGTTCGTGACGAAAAGCTCCGTCTCCGAGTGAGAGGAAGACTCGGCGGCGGCGTGCTCCAACTCTGCTACCAACGCTAGACGTTGACGTTAGATGCGTCCCCGCACTGAAGCGGACCTGCACGTTGAACTTGGGTCAGCGGCAGGATCAGCGGCAGTGGCAGGGACAGCGACAGTGTCAGCGTCAGGGACGGGGACAGTCTGTTTTGGGGCTTTGTCCTCGTGATCTCCTTTGCGTGGGCGCGTGGGGTCGGGCTCGGGCCCTTTCGGGGAACCCCACGCACCCACGCAAAGGAGATCACTCATGGGACTCATTATTCAGCAACGGGCGCTCGAGGCGGCAGGCGGGCTTCGGCAGGTGCTGCCCGCCGTGCGCAAGCGCGACAAAGCGCTCTCCGACCAGATTCACCGGGCGATGAACAGCGTCGTGCTGAACACCGCCGAAGCCGATGGCAATGACGCAGGAACCGCCAAGGCGCGGTTTGCGAGCGCTTGCGGCTCGGCGAAGGAAGTCCGGGCCGGGCTTAAGCTCGCAGTCGCATACGGCTACGTGACGGGCGCCGGCATTCGAGCCGTGGACAATGCGCTCGACGAGGTCTGCGCCATGTCCTGGCGACTCTCGGGTCGCTAGCGTGCTCGCGAGCAGGACCCGCTCGCCCGACTCCTCAAGTCAGCACACCACTAGGCTCCCGCCCCCTCGCTGTGCTGCCTATCCCGACCCGTCCTCCTCCGTAGACTTCAGTACACGCGGGCCTCGAAGCCAGGTCAGCGGCAGTGGCAGGGACAGTGTCAGCGTCAGCGACAGCGACAGTGGCAGTGACAGTGGCAGTGGCAGTGACAGTGGCAGTGGCAGTGGCAGCGGGAGTGGCAGCGGGAGTGGCAGCGGGAGTGCCTCGTGTCGCGTTTTTCCGAGCCCGGCTGTTACGATCCCCGATCTGGTACAGTTCCGCCAAATGCCGCGGCCAAAGCATCACATCGTGCTCGTCCCCGGGCTGTTTGGCTTCGCGCGGCTCGGAGGCTTCGACTATTTCATGCACGTCGAAGAAGCCCTCGCCAGACGCTATTGGGAGCAGGGCGCTGAGTGTGCGTTCGTCTTGGTCTCATCCCCGCCGACCGGATCGATCGTGCACCGAACGCAAGTGCTGATGGACGCGATTCAGCAGAGTTGCGGCGAGGGGGCCGGACACATTCATTTGGTCGGCCACTCGACCGGCGGTCTGGACATCCGCTTGCTTGCCTCCCCGACCGGAGGCCCCGATCTCCCCGACTGGTTCGACCGCGTCCGTACGGTGACCAGCATTGCAACACCCCACTACGGAACCCCGTTGGCGTACTTCTTCGCGACTTTGTCGGGGACGCGGCTCCTTCACGCGCTTTCCCTTCTCACCTACGCGACCCTCCGATTCGGAGGCCCGCCGCTCACCGTGCTCGCTCCCGTCATCGCGTCGCTCGGCAGAGTCGACGAGGCGGTTGGTCTGCAAATCAAGGCTCTCGAACGGATCGTGGACCTGGTGATGAGCTTTCTCGGCGAAGAAGGGCAAGAGGAGGTGCGCGAATGGTTCGACGGAATTCGCCGTGACCAGGGAGCGATCATTCAGCTGATGCCGGAGTCGATGGACATCTTCAATGCGGCAGTCGAGAACAACCCCAGTCTTCGTTACGGTTGCGTCCTGACTCGTACGCTGCCTCCGGGGCCTCTCCGCGTCGCCAAGACTCTGCGAACCCCAATCGAGGCGCTGTCCGCCGCATTCTTCTCGACGCTGTACGTCGGGGCAGGCCGGACCTCGAAGGTTTATCCGCCCCCGAATCCGGCGCCGGAAGTTCGCGACTACCTCGAAAAGAGGCTCGAGCGAACGTTCGACATCTCCCTCAACGACGGACTGGTGCCCACCGCGAGCATGATCTGGGGCGACGTCCTATGGGCTGGCACGGCCGACCATCTGGACGTCTTGGGCCACTTTCGTGGTGAGCGCGATCTCTCGCACACCGACTGGCTGGTGAGCGGCGCGGGCTTCCGGGAGGACGACTTCGACGAGGTGATGGACGCGGTGGCTGAGTTCCAACTCGGCCGCGCCCTGGTCTGATCGTCGGCGAACAAAGCGGGCGACGGCCTATTCACAATCGAAAGATCCGAATTCGCCACACGAGGTGGTGGCCGTTCGCGGCAACCGATCGCGCATCGCGCTTACTCAGCGGCAGCGATGAGGGCGTACTTGAGGTCGGTGCTGGTCGCGTCGTAATAGCCGATGTGGGCGTGGCCTTGCGAATCTACGGCAATCGAACAGAACCGTCCGACGTCCCCCGAGTCGTCGATCGTCTCGATCTTCCATACCTCGCCGGGCTTTTTGAACGCGTGCTTCAGCGCGGTGTTGGTCTCGTCGAAATACGCGATGTGCGCAACGCCAGCCGCATCGAATGACAGCGAGGCGTGCTTCCCCACGTCCGCCTGCCCGTCGACGGTCACGAGCACCCAGGCGCCGCCGCTTTGCTCCTCAGCAAGTGCGAGATCCTTGCTGGTCTCATCGTAGTAGGCGATGCGGGCCAGGCCGTTCGGGCCGAAGGCGAGGGAGGAGTGCTGACCCACGTCGCCCTGTCTGTCGATCGTCTCGGTCGACCAGGCGCCGTTGCTCTGCCTCGTGGCAAGCTTGAGGTCCTTGTTGCTCTCGTCGTAGTAGCTGATGTGTGCGAGCCCTCCGGGATCGAACGCCAGCGAAGTGTATTGCCCGACGTCTTGGTCGCCATCGACGGTTTGCAAGGTCCAAGTGCCGTTGCTCTGCCGGGCGGCGAACGTCAGGTCCTTGTTGGTTTCGTCGTAGTAACTGATGTGTGCGAGCCCGGTGGGTCCGAAGGCCAAAGACGCATGCTTTCCCACGTTGTCCTGGTCGTCTACGACTTGCGCCGCCCAGCTGCCTCCACTCAGCCTCGTGGCAAGCTTGAGATCCTCGTTCCCAGCGTCGTGGTAGGCGACCGTCGCGTTGCCCTGGGGGCTGAACTTCAAGGACGCGTACTCTCCGACGTTGCCGGGAGCGTCAGCGGTTTCGCGTGGCCACGGCACGATGGTCTGTCGCGCAACGTACAGGAGGTTGCTTCCGCTACTGGCGTAGTATGCGATTCGTGGGGACCCCTGGGCATCGAGCGCCATCGAAGCGTATTGACCCACGTTGCCTTGATTGTCGGCGGTCCGGATGTGTACGGAAGCGCACGCGCCATCGAAGCGCACTTGGCCGGGCGGACAATCGATCGGACAGCAGGCGTCACCGCAAGTCTCGAAGTCGTCCTCACAGACGAAATCGCACACGCCAGACTCGCAGATCGGCGTCGAGTCCGAAGGGACAGGGCAGGGAGCGCACAGCGCTCCGCAGCTGTTGACGTCGAGGTCTGAGACACAGATGCCCCCGCACGAGTGAAATCCGGGAGCGCATACGCACTGGTGCGCGGTCGTGTTGCACGTCTGGTTGCCGCCCGTGCACTGCGCGTTGTCATCGCAACCGCGGAGGCAGTCGCCCGTGGTTTCGTCGCAATAGGTGAATCCACTGCAGCCGACCCCATTGGTGCGGCAGTCGCCAGGATCCAAGCAGGCGCCGGCTTCGCACACCTCGCCAAGCGGACACGAGGTGACGCAGTCGCCACAAAAACGGGGATCGCTCTGGGTGTCCACACAGTCGAACGCACATCGTTCGAACCGCTCCAAACAGACGCACTCATGCGTTTCCACGTTGCAGACCTCGTGGTCTTTGATGCATTGCAGGTCGTCGGTGCATCCGCGAAGGCAGTCGCCCGTGGCTTCATCGCAATAGGTGAATCCGGAGCATCCGATCCCATTTGTGCGGCAGTCGCCAGGATCCACACAGAAACCCGCGTCGCAGACGAATCCACCGGGACACTCGGTCGTGCAGTCGCCGCAGTAGCGCGGGTCGATCTGCGTGTCGATGCATTCCGAGTCGCACTCGGTGAGCGGCGGCTCGCACTCGGAGCCACCGTCGGGGTCGATCGATCCATCCGGCTCGGTTCCCCCGTCGTCCGGTCCGACGCCTCCATCCGGCATCCCCCCATCGGGTTCTGTGGTGCTTGGGAAGTCCGAGTTGGGAGGCAGGGCTCCCGGATCCTCGATCGATTCGAGCATGTCGGGGGCAATCCATTCATCGACGCATGCGGGTGTGGCGCAGGAGGTGCCGTCGGGGCAGCCGCAGCTCTGCTGCGCCGGGCACGTCACCGATTCGCAGGCACGGTAGAGGAGCGTCCGGACCAGTCGCGCCTCGCCGCGCACGAATCCGGTCCGCACGCGCCGTCTGACCAGCGCCGCATCCCCGCCCACGCCGAGCGCCTCGAGCTCGACGACGATTTCGCGATCGAGATCGGCGTCCTGCGGCAAGATCGCAAAGGTCGCCGGCAACCGGTACGCTCCGGACGCCGCCGTCGTCTCGTTTGAGACCGGAAAGACGCGTACCCAGGTCTCCACCTCTTCGGTGCCGGCATCGGTTTCGACCCGTTTGGCGACACGCGCCCGAATGCGATCGACCTCTGCAGGCACCTCGTAGTCGGTGTCCATGAGGACCACGAGCTGGGTGGTGGTCGCATCGGAGCAGCTCAAACCGAAGATCGACCACGTCGCGATGAGCAGCATCGCGCGCGTCGTTCTGAGGCTTGATCCAGTTGCCGGGGGGAAGCTCCCCGCTCTGGTGCGGGAGTAGGCCAAGAATCAAAAGGGTAACGGGGCTTGCGGTCGTAGCAAGCCGAAGACCCACGGAGCCCCGGTCCCCGCTTCCCCTTGTCCGCGTTCCGGAAATCTCTCAATGTTAAGCATTCCCCCCGGCGCTGCGGTGTTCCGTCGCGGCGCCCTCGTGCGCTTTTCATGCCTTTGCAGCTCTTACCGCTTGAGGACGCCTTGGTTGGAGGCAAGTACCGTCTCGGTCCGGTCATCGGCTCCGGCGGCGTCGGTACGGTCCACCGTGCGATCCATTTGTGGACCGAGCGCGAGGTGGCGATCAAGATCCTCGACCCGGGCCTTCCCCATTTCGACCAGCTTCGTGGGGCGTTCCTGAGGGAGGCGCGAGCGACGGTTCAGCTCCAGCATCCCAACGTCGTCGATGTCCTAGACATGGGGGAGGACGATGCGCACACCACGTATTTGGTGATGGAGCTCCTGGACGGCCCCACGCTTCGGGACGTATTGCTGGAGCGGCGCCGCTTGAGTCCCGAAGATACGTTCGCGATCCTGCTGCCGCTCATCGATGCGCTCATCAAAGCGCACGAGCTAGGCATCGTGCATCGAGATTTCAAGCCGGAGAACATCATTCTGAGCGTGGATGCGTTGGAAGTCACCACCCCGAAGCTGCTCGACTTCGGGGTCGCTCAGGTGTTGCGTGAGACTCGGGCGCACGTTTCATGGGCGGCCGATGACGTCATCGTGGGGACGCCCCAATACATGTCTCCGGAGCAGGCTCGTGATCAACGCGAGCTCATCGGTCCGCACACGGATGTGTGGGGTGTCGGGGTCGTCTGGTACGAGTGCCTGACCGGGAGACCGCCATTCGATGGGGATGCCCCGATCGAAGTGCTCACCTCCGTCTGCGAAGCGCCTATCGATTTCTCCGAGGTTCCCGATGCGCACGTCCCCATTTTGCGCGATGCTCTACGACGCTCCGCCGCCGAGCGAATTCAGAGCCTTGCCGAGCTGCGATCCCGCATCGAGACCAGTGGATTGGTAGCGCCCTCGACCGCGACACGCGCCAAGATTTCGTCTTGGCCATCGCGCGAGACGAGACCGAGCTACGTCCGACGCACTTTGCAGGGCGTGGGGCCGAGCGAGCGCCTTCTTCCCGCGCCGCGCGCGCATCGGTCGACGCAGCTCGACTCCGAGTTGCTGAGCCTTCCGGTGACGTCGCATCGAATGGCGCTGATTGGCGGCACGGCCCTGGCCATCGCGCTGGGGTTGGCAGCGTGGTGGACGATCGGACGGGGTGGACCGGCCCCGGTCGCGCCGACCACCGAGCCCGTCGCGGTCGAAGCCACGGCGCCGGCGCAACCCGTGGCGGCTCCCGGGATCGGTACTCAGATCCAGCCCGACACGAGCGCCGAGACGGAGCCTCAGACGGGTAGGGAGCCTTCGACGAGCGCCGAGGCGGCGCCCGAGGCTTCGGCGGCACGACCTTCCCCGCGCGTCAAGCCCGATTCACCACCCAGCCTGGTCCGTTCGCGAGAGCAGGAGCAGAGCTCCCCCTCGCGCCCCGCGTACCATAGGCCTCCAGACTTGGTGACCGAATGGTGAAGCCGATGCCGTCCGTCGTCGCCTTCTGGGTCGCCTGCGCATTGGCCTGCAGCTCGATTCCGACTCCAGCCGCCGCACAGGTCGCCGACGCGCGGCAGGAGCAGGCGCGCGAGCTCTTCGAGGAGGGACTGGCATTGGCCAAGGCCGATCGCTGGGCAGAGGCCTTGTCCGCGTTCCGGCAATCCGAGGCGCTCGTACCTCGGCCGAGCACTTCGTACAACATCGCGAACGCGCTCTATCGGCTCGACCGGCCGGTGGAAGCGCTCGCCCAGCTCGACGAATACGACCGGATGGCAGCGGTGCGCACAGACGAAGACGCACAAAAGCGCAGCGAGTCCTTGCGCGAGCTCCTCGAGGGGGCCGTCGGACACGTCGGTCTGAGGATCTACCCTGACACCGCGATGGTGTTCATCGACGGCCGTCCCTCGCTCCTCGTGGGCGCAGAACGCGATCTCTCGCTGAATCCGGGCATGCACTCGTTGCGTGTGACGAACGAGGGATACGAGCCGTATCTTGGAGAGATTCGCGTCGAACGCGGGAGCCGGCAGGCCTTGTCGGTCGAGCTGAAGCCGTTGCTCTCCGAGCCCGCGCCCTCACCGCTTTCGATTGGCTCCGCGGGCGGAGCAGCGATGAGCATCGAGACCAGCCCGGCAGCACCCCGAGGCCCGGCGCCGGATGACCGAAAGCCCTTTGTGAAACGTCCGGGTTTTTGGGTAATGATCGGTGTCATCGCCGCTGCGGGCATTGGAGCCGGGGTCGCCGTGGCGGTCATCCGCAAAGACGACTCGCCGAGCTGCGGGACCACGGGAAACTGCGCAACGACGCAGGGTCTCACCGTGACATCTTTTTGAGCCCTTAGTCCCAGTTCTCGAGACCGTAGCGTTCTCGATGGGCCGCCAGGTGCTCGATGTAGTATGCGGCCGGCTTCTGCGCCTCGATCTCACCAGCTTCCACGGCAGCTTCCAACTGCTTCATCAGGTCCCCGAGGCGCCTCGAGGGTTGGATTCCAAAGGCTTCCATCAGCACCGTGCCGAGACCCTTGGGCAGCGGTGCAATCTTGCTGTCCTGCTCTTTCAGCGTGGCAATTCGCTTGGCGAGCAAGCTGATCTGACGCACGCCTCGTCGCCGCTTTTCCGGGCGCTTGGTGGTGATGTCGGCGCGGCTCAGATCCAGCAGGTCTCGAAGCCCGTCGCCCATCTGCTTGTAGAAACGACGGACCGCGGCGTCGGTCCAGCTCTCTTCGTATTGGGCGGCGCGCAGGTGATGCAAGATGAGGAAATGGATCCGTTCGCGCAGCGCCCCTTCGAAGCCCAAGCGGTCAGCCACACGTTTACGAAACATCGCTGCGCCAACCTCGCTATGGCCATGGAAGGTCACGTTGCCTTGGTCGTCGATGCGGCGGGTCTTAGGCTTTCCGATGTCGTGGAGCAAGGCGCCCCAACGAACCTCGAGGCGCGGAACGGACTGCTTCACGACCTGCTTGGTGTGCTTCCACACGTCCTTGTGTCGCCATTCGTTGTCGCCGAAGCCCACCATGGCGGCCACCTCGGGAAGCCAGACGTCCAAGCAACCAACCGACTCGATTGCATCGAGGCCGGGCTCGGGGTGCTTCGACGTCAGGAGGCGATCCATGTGCTCGCGAAACACGGACAGCGGCACGGAGCGCCACTCGGCCGGACTGGGCCGAGGAGGCTCGGCGCCCAACGAGGCAGGGTTCGCTGCCACCTCCGCCGCCCATCGGAGCGCCTCGATGGCCGCTTCCGGGGTCGCTGGTGATGTGCTCGCCACGGACATCGTCATGGTAGTATATCGTCGAGCGCGTCGATCAAGCGGTCATTCTCTTCGGGTGTGCCAACCGTGATCCGGATGCATCGTCGAAGCCGGGGTTCGCCGCTTGCAAAGCGCCGAACGGCGATCTCTCGCGCGAGCAGCGCATCGACCAGCTTTTCAACGCTGCCCGCGTACCCCACGAGCAAGAAATTGGCGTCGCTAGGAAAGCATTCGAGCTCCTGGTAGCGCCCGAGCCGAGTGGCCAAGCGCTCGCGCTCCGCCACGACGAAGGTGGTCTGCTCCTCGAGCATGGGCGCGAGATCGGTGAGCGCAAGGGTCGCGATCTCCTGTGAGACCGTGTTGAGGTTGAACGGCTGACGCACCTTTTCGAGCTCGTACGCCAGGGGCTCCTCGAGGCGCACCCAACCGACCCGGATTCCTGCAAACCCGACCTTGGACAGCGTTCCCATCAGCGCGCACTGGGCGCGCTCCTCGCACCACGTCGCGAAAGACTGCTCGGAGTAGGCGCCGTAGGCCTCGTCAATTACGTGCAACGTGTCCGGAAACGATTCGATGAGCATCTCTATCGTCTTGCGCGAAAAGCAGTTGCCAGTGGGATTGTTCGGAGTCGCATAGTAGACGATGTTGGGTCGCACACGCTCGATCGTCTCCCTCATGGCAGCGGCGTTCAGATCCCAACCATCGTCGAGGGGAACGCCGACCGACTCCCATCCGTGCGCGCGGCTCGTCATGCCGTACATCACGAAGGTGGGCTCCGGGAACACCACGACCGGGCGCGTTGCGCCAGGCCGGGGTTTGAACATCGCGGTCGCCAACAGAGAGATCAGCTCGTCGGATCCGGCGCCGAGCACGTACTCGTCCGGCGTGCCGCCGAGAGCCCAAGCAAGCGCCTCTCGGAGCTTGGTCGCGCGTCCGTCCGGGTAGCGGTGCAGCTCGGTCGTGTGGAGCTGCGCCGCAAGCCTCGCGCGGGCCTCTGGGGGCAACGGCCACGGGCTCTCGTTGGCGTCGAGCTTCACTGCTGGGGGCGCCGGCGGCACTCGGTACGGAGACAGCTCACCGAGCTCGGGTCGAAACAGCGCTCTGAGGGATTCGATCGACATGCGGCATCACCGGCGGGCAAAGTCTTTGCACGCAGCGGCCAGGTGTAAAGCGCTCGCCCGCGGGCTCAGTGCAAGACGTCGGGAGCCTGTTGCCTCGCCTCTTCCAGAGCGAGGCTGATGACGTGCGCGTCCTTTGCGTTCGGGCGGGCCTCCAAATAGGCCGCCAAATCCTCGGAGGCGGCGCCATACGTGCGCAGCGCGTGGGCCAACAGACCGCGGTCCCGGCGATGCTCCGGCGCTTGGGTCAGCTCGACCAGATGATCGCACGCGAGCATTGCGCGTGCGTAGTCGCCACGGCGGCGGTACGCATTCTTCAGGTTTGCCAGCATGCGAATCGTAATGGTGAGGCAATCTACGGGCTCGAGGTAACTAGGATGCAGCGCCATCTCGGCGCCGAGAAACTGTGCAGCGAGCGTCCGCAAACCATGACCGTCGAGGAGCTCACCTCCGTTGAAGGGGTCCTGATACACGCCGTCGGGACCACCGACGCGAACCAAGAAGTGGCCCGGGAAGCCGACGCCTTCGATCTCCATACCGGCTCTCTCCCCGATGGACATCGTCAGAACGGAAAGCGAAATGGGAATCCCCTTTCGCCGAATCAACACCTTGTCGAGATAACTATTGTCCGGATTGAAGTAGTCGTCGCGCTCCCCATCGAAACCGAGCTCGTCGAAAAGAAGCTCGGCGAGGATTCGTCCGTCGCGCTCTGGTGTCGATCGAAGCCCGCGGCGAATGAGCGCCTCTGCGCCGAGACCATCGAGAGCGCGCCGGAGGGCATGCTCTCCGAGAAGCGGGTTGGCTTCCTTGGCGAGCAGGATGGCGACATCCTCCACCCGAACGTTCGGGCGTTGCAGTATCGACACCAAGGGATCTGCGCGCTTCACGATTCTGACCCTGCGATCACGTAGATTGACCCATCGAAAGCTGATGTCGAGCCGGGCACTGTGCTACACCGGGCGTGACGCAAGCGTATGTGTTGTTCAGGTGCTTGACGAATTTCTGCACACCTTGGAGTACGGCCCGCACCACTGGGCCTACGCGCTCGTCGTTGGCGCTGCTGCGATCGAGTATGTTTTCCCGCCCATTCCGGGAGACACGGTTGCGTTGTTCGCCGTCGTGTTGGCGCTTCGCGCCGAATTGCATTGGGCTTTGGTGTACCTGGGACTCACCGTTGGCGCGCTCACCGGAGGCGTGTTGGCATGGGGCTTCGGTCTGTGGCTGGCCAACCACGAAGAGAGCTGGCCTTCTTTCTTGAAGCGCCCGGGTGCGTCACGCGCGCTCGACGCAGTGCGTCGTGGCTACGAGAAGCACGGACCCATGTACCTCGCCGTCAACCGTTTCCTTCCCGCGCTTCGAGCCTTCTTTTTCGTCGGGGCAGGATTGTCCCGAATGAACGTCGCCACGGTCATCGTGTTTGGCGGCTTCTCCGCGGCGGTGTGGAATGGGTTGTTGATGGCGCTCGGTTACGCCGTGGGAAGCAACTGGGAGGTATTGCGCGAGTTGGCAGAGCGATACGCCGTCGCGACGTTCATCTTGTCTGCAATCGTGGTCGTCGGTATCGTCGCCCGATTCGTGTACGACCTCAGACACCCTTAGCGGCGGAGCTCTCGACGGATGCGTCCGATTTGAACGCCGCACGCACGAGCTCTCGGTTCATGCGTGCAATCCAATCGAGGCTGATGCCCTTCGGGCAAACAGCTTCACACTCCCCGTGATTGGTGCAGTTTCCAAAGCCTTCCGCGTCCATCTGGGCGACCATCCTTCGAGCACGGTCTTGTCGCTCGGCTTGTCCCTGTGGAAGCAAGGCCAAATGCGAAATCTTCGCTGCGGTGAAAAGGCTCGCTGATGCGTTCGGGCAAGCCGCAACGCAGGCCCCGCACCCGATGCACTCCGCTGCGTCCATGGCCTTGTCGGCCGTGTGCTTGGGGATGGAGATCTCGTTCGCCTCGGGAGCGCTTCCCGTTCGAATCGAGATATATCCGCCCGCCTGAATGATGCGATCGAATGCCGATCGGTCGACGATCAGGTCTTTTACGATGGGGAATCCATGAGCCCGCCATGGCTCCACCCAGAGCTCGTCGCCGTCCTCGAACTGGCGCATGTGAACCTGGCAAGCCGTCGTTCGCCGTTGCGGTCCGTGGGCGACTCCGTTGATCATGAAGCCGCAGCTCCCACAGATGCCCTCACGGCAATCGTGGTCGAACGCAATTGGCGTCTTCCCTTGCTCGATCAGCTCCTCGTTGACGACGTCCAGCATTTCGAGAAACGACATGTGTGTCGTGATGTCCTTGGCCCGATAGGTCTCGAAACGGCCGGTGTCGTTCGGGCCGTTCTGCCGCCATACGTGAAGGGTGAGATTGAGTAGTCGTTCGCTCATCGATGCACCCCTTACTTGTAGCTCCGTTTCGTCGGCTTGACGTATTCGAAGGTCAGCGGTTCCTGGTGAAGCGCCGGCTCCGCGGAATTCCCCGTCCACTCCCAGGCCGCCACGTAGCTGTAGTTCTCATCGTCGCGAAGGGCCTCTCCGTTTTCCTGGTGCTCTTCGCGGAAGTGTCCTCCGCAGCTCTCGTTGCGATGCAAAGCATCGATGCACATCAGCTCTCCGAGCTCGAAGAAGTCAGCCACGCGACCCGCGCGCTCCAACGTCTGGTTGAGCTCTTCTCCGGTGCCGGTGATCTTGACCTCACGCCAGAACTGATCACGCAGCTTGGGAATTTCTTCCAGGGCTTCTTCCAGCCCTTCCTTGTTGCGTGACATCCCGCACTTCGTCCAGATGATGCGACCGAGCTTACGGTGGAAGTGCTCCGGCGCGTGCTTCGGGTCGGGCGCATTCATGAGCTTCTTCACACGCTCCTCGACAGCCCGGACGGCCTGCCGTACGTTCCAATGATCCTCCGCAAGCGCGGGAAGCGAGCGAACGTCGCCGAGGTAGTTGCCCACCGTGAAGGGGAGCACGAAGTATCCGTCGGCGAGGCCCTGCATCAGAGCCGATGCGCCGAGGCGATTGGCGCCGTGATCCGAGAAGTTGCACTCGCCGCCTGCAAAGAGCCCCGGAATCGTCGTCTGCAGATTGTAGTCGACCCACAGCCCACCCATCGTGTAGTGGGTCGCCGGGTAGATTCGCATGGGCTTCTGGTACGGGTCGTCGCCGGTGATGCGCTCGTACATTTCGAAGAGATTCCCGTACCGCTCGCGAATGGTGTGCTCACCGAGACGATTGATGGCATCGCTGAAATCGAGGTACACGCCTCTTCGCTCCCCGTCGACTTCCGGACCCACGCCGAGCCCCTCGTTGGTGACGTACAAGGCGTTGCGTGAAGCCACGTCTCGCGGGACGAGATTGCCGAATGCGGGATAGCGTTCTTCCAGGTAGTAGTACCGATTCTTTTCGGGGATGTCTTCCGGCCGCTTGGTGACGTCCTCTTTGTGGCGAGGTACCCATACGCGTCCGTCGTTGCGAAGCGATTCGCTCATCAGCGTGAGCTTGGATTGGTAGGTGCCGGCAGGCGGAATGCAGGTCGGATGGATTTGCGTGTAACAGGGGTTGGCGAACGCGGCGCCGTGGCGATGCGCGCGCCACGCGGCGGTCACGTTGCAGCCCTTCGCGTTGGTCGAAAGATAGTAGACGTTCCCGTATCCGCCCGTGCAGAGGACCACCATGTCGGCGATGTGTGCGCTGATTCGGCCTGTCTTCATGCAGCGCGTGACGATTCCGCGTGCGCGGCCGTCGTGCACGATCAGGTCGAGCATCTCCGTCCGAGGAAACATCTGAACCGTGCCTTCCTCGATTTGGCGGCACAGCGCTTGATACGCTCCCAACAGCAGCTGCTGACCCGTCTGCCCGCGCGCATAGAACGTGCGGGAAACCTGAGCTCCGCCGAAGGAGCGGTTCGCCAGCAAGCCCCCGTACTCGCGGGCGAAGGGCACGCCTTGGGCGACGGCCTGGTCGATGAGATTCACGCTCAGCTCGGCCAGCCGGTAGACGTTGGACTCCCGCGAGCGGAAGTCGCCGCCCTTCACGGTGTCATAAAACAGGCGAAAAACGCTGTCTCCGTCGTTCTGGTAGTTCTTCGCGGCGTTGATCCCGCCCTGGGCGGCGATGCTGTGCGCGCGTCGCGGGCTGTCCTGATAACAGAAACACTTGACCTTGTATCCCATCTCACCGAGCGAGGCCGCTGCGGCGCCGCCCGCGAGCCCGCTGCCGACTACGATGATGCTGTACTTGCGGCGGTTGGCCGGCGCGACGAGCTTGCCCGTCTCTTTGTGCTTCTGCCATCGATGCTCGATGGGACCTGTCGGTTCGTTCGCTCGTAGTTGCATGACGACCTTCAAAGTGTGACGAGCCCAGCGAGGACCGCGATGGGGAAGGACAGGTTCCCGATCGTGATCACCGCGCAGATCGCAATCGCCAGATCGCGGCGATAGGCGTTGAAGCGGGGATGGTTGATTCCCAGTGTTTGGAAGGCGCTGTAGATCCCGTGAAAGATGTGAAAGCCGAGGGCGAGGTTGCCCACGATGTAGACTCCGGAGATCAGCGGATTCTGGAAGCCTTCGACGACGTTGCGATAGACGTCTCCGGGATGCGCCGGAAGAATGGTCAGGTGCAAGAGATGGTAGATGATGTAAAGGAGGAGAATGGGGCCCGACCAGTACATCGTGCGGGCGGCATAGTCGGTAGCCAGGTCCTTGTGATGCTCGTAGCGCGACCCTCGCGCCTTGCGATTGCGGGTCCACAACGAATACGCCGCCGCGATGTGCGCTCCGACCGCGACGAGCAGCACCACCCGGGCCGTCCAGAGCAGCGCCGGCAATGCACGCAGTGTTTCCGCGTACCCATTGAGCGCCTCGGACCCCCGATACAAGTTCAAGTTGCCGAGGAAATGACCGAAGGTAAATCCGACGAGGATCGCCCCGGAAAGGGCCATAATCACCTTTTTCCCAATCGTCGTTTGGTGAAGAGTCAGGGCTCGCTGCATGGGGTCTCCTCAGAGTCCTCGGTCGAGGGCGGCGAAGTCATACAAGCACTCGCCGCTCTTGGCCACAGGTGGCTCGCAAATCAAAGCTCAGGGGGGTCGTAGCACTCCACGAGATCGCCGCGGAACGTCTGGAGCACGGTGACTCCCCGGTCCTCGCGTACCACGTAGTTGGGGCCGATGGGGACTTTGCCAAGCCCGCCCGGGGTGTCGACGATCAGCCTCGGGAGCGCGATTCCACTCACTCGCCCTTGAAGAGCCGCCATCAGTTCCACCCCGCGTCTCATGGGGGTCCGTAGGTGCCCGGTTCCGCCGACTGGGTCCATCTGCAACAGGTAATAGGGCCGAACCCTCGATCGGACCAGGCCTCGGAACAAGGCCTCCAAGGTCGCCGGATTGTCGTTGACACCGCGCAACAGCACGGTTTGGTTCATCACGGGCAATCCCGAATCGGCCAGGCGCGCGCAGGCGGCCGTCGCTTGGTCGGTCAGCTCTTTGGGATGGTTGAAGTGGGTCATGACCCAAGTCGCGTGATGGCTTTCTCGGATGGCGCGGCACAGCTCCTCGGTGATGCGTTGGGGGAGAGTGACCGGGGTCCGCGTGGCCAGCCGCACGTACTCGACGTGACCGATGCTCCGGAGCCGCCTCAGCAATCGACTCAGCCGCTGAGTCGACATCAGGCACGGATCGCCTCCCGATACGATGACGTCTCGAATCTCCGGATGAGCCTCGATCCACTCGAATGCCGGCTCGAGGGCGCGCATCGAGCGCGCACCCCCGCCGTCGCCGACGAGCCGTGAGCGGGTGCAGAAGCGGCAGTACACTCCACAGCGGTCCGTGGCGACCAACAGAACGCGGTCCGGGTAGCGCTGGATCAGGTGGGGCGCCACTTCGTGAGCCTCCTCACCCAAGGGGTCGCGGAGATCCCCTTTCACCGCTAGCGCTTCCTCCGCGCGGGGGATGCACTGGCGCCGGATGGGGCAGTCCGGGTCCAGCGGGTCGCAGAGCGACAGGTAGTAGGGCGTGATTGAAATCGGCAGTCCCGCTGCCATCGCGCGCATGGCGCCGATTCGCTCCGCTTCCGTCAGCTTCAGCGCCTTGTCGAGACCTTGTAAATCGGTGACGGCATGCTTCGCCTGCCAACGCCAGTCGTTCCAGCTCAGCGCATCGAGGACGGGAGCCTCGCGAAAATTTAGCGGCAGCGCGCGCACCGCTTGCAGCTTACTTCGTGTCCACTCCTCGGCAACTCTCCCGGAGTCCCTGGACACGCCTCGCAAACATTGTCATATGGCTGTTTTGGAGCTTGCCAGACAGGCTTTCTGCTCCCAGTGCCCAAGACGAACACGGAGAGATCATGGCGCCCCGAGACCCTCGCCCCTTCGACGTCGAGTACATCGAGAACCCCACGCAGGCCGAGCTGCGCAAGCTCGCGTTCGAGCATACGCCGTGTGTGCAGCGCACCATCGTCGGAACGGTGAACAAGGTGACGCGCAACAAAGCGCGGATGGCCCAGTACACGTACATCATCGATACGCAAGACCGCTGGAGCCACCAGATCATTGATCCCGACAAGGCCAAGGCACTCATCGAGCGCCAAGAGAGGTACATTGCCGACAAAGGCAAGCTGATCGCGATCGATGGTTACGTAGGTCTGGACGATGGAGCGTTTGGAGCCACGTGGCTCTACACGCTCGAGGGAGCAAACATCGCCGGCATGCAGCAGGTGCTCGCCTTTTCCCGTTTCGAGGTGGAGACGAAGGAGTCGCTGAGCAAGCCCTTCGAGCCTACGTTCCGTTTGTTCTACACGCCTGACCTCATGCTCGACGACATGCCGGGCCGGCAGGCGATCATCGTCGACATGGACAACTGGACGACCTACGTCATGGGTGCGGACTACTTCGGAGAATCCAAGAAGGGCATTCTCCGGATGCTCAACCACTACGTCTACCAGAAGGGCGGGCTCGTTCTGCACGCCGGCGCCAAGGCGGTGTCCCGCGGCGATGGGCACAAAGTGACGATGACCATCATGGGTCTGTCCGGGACCGGGAAGACTACCACCACCTTCTCGAAGCAAGGTGACCTCACCGAGCCGATTCAGGACGACATGGTGGCGTTGTGGCCTCACGGTGCGCTCACCATCACCGAGGCCGGTTGCTTTGCAAAGACCGACGGCCTGTCGCTGGAGACCGAGCCGGTACTCTTCCAGGCCACGACCGGGCCCGATGCTTGGGTCGAGAACGTCTTCCTCGAGCCCGACGGCTCGTTCCACTTCACGAAGGGTGTGCTGTCGATCGAGGAAGTGAAACGGGTCCGCGACATACTGGTCGCCACGGGCGCCAACGAGAAGAATCTCGACAGGTATGTTGCCGGTGAGATCGACGTGGACGAGGTAGTCAACAGCCACGGCGTTCCCGCCGATGGCTGGGATTTCGTAGTGTGGACGCAGAACGGCCGTTCCATCGTCCCGATGACCGCGATCCCCGACGCAGCGGATCTTCACGACATCCCGCAGGTGAAGTCGATGGGTATTCTCAACCGGGACGAGGGCTATGATGCGGCCATGCCAGGCATCGTGCGATTCACCTCGCCCGAGCAAGCGGCCGGGTATTTCATGTTGGGAGAAACCTCCAAGACGAGCGCGGCAGGCAAGGAGCGGGGCAAGACCAGGTCTCCGTTTACCCAGCCGTTCTTTCCTGCAAAGCACGGGTTACAGGCGAAGCGGTTCGCGGAGCTGGCGGCGACGATGCCGGATGTCACGATGTGGCTGATGAACACCGGCTACATCGGCGGCGAGGCCAACGACGCCAAAGAAAACAAGGCCATCAACATCAAAATCCGTCATTCGAGCGCGATGCTCGAGGCCCTGCTGAGCGATTCCATCAAATGGAAGCGCGATCCGGATTTCGGATACGAGATCGTCGACGTCGACGCTCCGGAGAATACCGCCCTGCTCGAAGAGGTGCCCGCCGAGATCCTCGAGCCGCGCCGCTTCTACGAGAGCCGTGGCCGCGACGCCGACTACCAGGAGTGGGTAAAGCACATGAAGGAATCGCGAAGGGAGTTCCTTCGCAAGTTCCAGGTCTCCGAAGCGATCGTCGAAGCCACCACTGCCTGATCCGCGGGGCGGGCCCCGCAGCTTTTGCGGGTAGGCCGCCCAATTGTGATAACAAGCGTGGTCGTGAAGCGATTGACGACCGCGCTCCTCTTGTTGTCGGTGCTCAGCCTCCACGCACCCATGCGGGCACGCGCCGCGGATCGGGACATCGCGGTTTTCGACGCAGTCTTCGGCGGGACGGTTTCCAAGTTCGCAGGGAACCGCGAGTGGCAGCCGAGCCTCTGGGTCGACGGTTCCTACGGGGTCGCGGGCCCGCTCCATCTGGGGGGCTATTTCCAGTGGCTCGGTCAAAGCTGGCCCTTGGAGGATCCTGGCTTTGGGGGCGGAGCGATGCTGGCGCTCCGCGGAAACGTGAAGAAGCTGCGCGTCTCGGGCGCGTTTGGCGGCGGCTACCTCGGCGTGCCCTTGCCCGCCGGCGTCGAGGGGGCGGGCACCATTAGCGCGTTTGCCGGTCTCGGGTATGGTTTCCTATCGTGGATGGGCATCGAAGCGCGCGGTCGGTGGGCGCGGTACTTCAACATGCCGCCAGATGCGCCAAACCACGCTTGGAGCATCGAGGCGGGGCTCAGCTTTTTCGTGAAGTGAGGCCATGGCGTCGGTAGACGCCTTGATCGTCGGCGCCGGGCACAACGGGCTGGTCGCGGCCGCCTTGCTTGCACGCGCGGGTCTGTCGGTGCGCGTCTTGGAAGCATCCAACGTCGTGGGCGGCGCCTGCCGCACCGAGTACCCGTTTTCGAAGGCGCCCGGTCTAGGACAGTCGACGGGGGCCTATCTGCTGGGCCTCATGCCGCCAGAGCTGATGTTGGAGCTCGGTGTGTCGCTGCCCCTCATTCGCCGCGATCCCCACTACTTTTTGCCGACGACCGGCCCCCGGCATCTGCTCATCGGCTCGGACCGCGAGGCAACCGAAGCGCAGCTGGCATGTTTCTTCACCGCGGACGACGCACGAGCCGATCGAGCGTTGCAAGAGGAGCTCGCGATGCTTCGCAAAGACGTGGCGCCAGCATGGCTGGCCCCGCCATCGTCGGTCGAGGAAACGGCCGAGCGCTACGTTCGGCCCGCGCTGCGGGAGGTTTTCATAGATCTCTGTCGTGGCTCGGTAGAGCGCTACTTGCAGCGATTCGGCTTTCGGAGCGAGCTGATCGAAGCGATGTATGCGGTGACCGATGGGTTCACCGGTCTTAATGGCAGCTGGGGCACGCCAGGCAGCGGGATGAACTTCTTGGTTCACAACATGTGCCGATTGCCCGGCAGCGACGGAACCTGGATGGTCGTCCGCGGAGGCATGGGCACCGTAACCCAGACCCTCGCGGGAGCGGCGACGCAAGCCGGGGCCGAAATCGTGCTCGATACGGCGGTTGCGCGGATCGAGACCCAGGGCGGCGCTGCGACCGGCGTGGTGACCGAAGAGGGAGAGGAACATCGCGCACGGGTCGTCCTGGTGAACGCCGATCCCTTTCGGCTGCTGAGTCTGCTCGACGATGACTGTCCGGACGTCCTCCGCGAGCGTATCGAGCGCTACCGGCGGCCCGGTACGAGCATCAAGGTCAATCTCTGCCTACGCGAGCTCCCCACCTTTTCGTGTCTTTTAGAGCCGCGCGGCCAGCATCGGTCGACGATTCATCTGCTTCCGGAGCACGACACCCGAAGGACGCTCGAGAACGCGTTTTTGGATTGTCAGGCGGGACGCCTGCCAACCGATCCGGCGATCGAGTGGTACATACACACCACGCTCGATCCGTCGTTGCAGGACGAGCAAGGCAGGCATAGCTCGGCGCTGTTCTGTCAGTGGGTTCCGTACCAGCTCGCCGACGGCGCCTGGGAGCAGGAGGAAAACCGCTTCGTGGGCCACCTCCTCGAGATCTGCGATCGATTCGCGCCGGGCACCTCCGACCTGGTCGATGACGTCTTCGTCCTCACCCCACCCAAAATCGAGGCGTGCTTCGGCATCACGGGCGGCCACATTCATCACGTCGACAACAGCTTCGGCTTTGCCGACAGGCTCCCGTACCGGTTGCCCATCGACGGCTTGTACGCGTGCGGTGCTGGTTGTCACCCCGCGGGATCGGTCATTGGAGCGGCGGGGCACAATGCAGCCGTCGCCGTTTTGTCCGATTTGTCGGTGAGCTAAATGCCGAAATGGTCGCAGTAGTCCCGCAAGCGCTCGCGAACTTCAGAGGCCGTGAAACCGAAATCTTCGACGTCGTAGTCGTGTTCGCCGAGTTGTGCCGTGGGTTGCTCGCCGATTCGCGTGAGGAAACGTTCGGTCAGCTCCTCCTCGTATTCCAGGTCGAAGTGTGCATAGAGATCTTTCAGCACGTCGATGGGATGAGCCAGAAGATCGTTGAGGCGCAGGTCGTAGATTTGCGACTGGGGCAACTTGCTGCGCACGGCCATGGCGCGGTCGATTCCGATTCGGGAGTAGTCGAGCCAGAAATCCCCCACATCGCTCATCCGAAGGCTCCGCTGCATCTTCGCGATCATGCGGGCGCTGAGGCTGCACTGCGATCCAATCGCCTTAGCGACGTCGCGGTGCGTTTGGACGATGCATGCATCGGGGTACACGGCGAGCAGTGCATCGAGATTCCACAAGTGCCATGGGCACTTCAACGACCATCGCTTGGATGCCTTGAACTTGGTCAGCATCTGCAGCTGGAGCTTGTGACTGCGATATGGCGGAACCATGTCCCAGTCGAGCATCTTCATGGCGTAGGACCACGTGCCCCATGCCGCGAAAATCGTCACCGAAGCCATGTCGTTCTGAAGGGGAAAGAGACATTCCTCGAACGCGTCGGGCGTCACGTGATGCGCCACTTTTTGATCCGGGATGAACGAATGGTTGAGGCCCATGGTCAAGCCTGCTTGCCGGCGCCTCCACGCCTCGTCGCCGAACGGGTCGTGGCGACGGCCCACCGGGTAGAAGAGCTCCCAGGCGCGACCCACTCGGTTGTCGGGATCGGCCGCGAGAACCGCGTGCAAGAAGGTCGTCCCGGTCCGAAAGAGACCCGTGATGACGAGGGGGCGCTCGATCGGAATGTCCCGAATCTCGGGATGCCGCTTCGCCGCATCGACGATCCGGAGCTTATTCGTGAGGTGCCAGTTCAAGACGTAGCGTACCCCGAACCTTCCGGTGGTGCTGAGGTCGATCTCGTGGATGCTTTCGATGGCGTCATCGAGGCGTCGAAGAAAGCCATCATCGCCGTAGTCGTGAAGCCCTGTGAGGCGCTCTGCTAGCTTCATGGCGGAGCGCGCATCGATCGGGATTAGCTGCTTTCGCAATGGGTCGAGCCGATTGACCCAGGTAAATGGGAACCCGGGCCTCAGCGCTTTGGGCGTTTGCGTCACCGTTCGGGCCTGCGTCTAGACGCCGCTATACAACAAACCAATGGCCGTTTGAAACACCGGCGGCATGACGCGATCGAAAAGCACCCAGGCGAGGATCAGGCCCATCAGCGCGCCACCGCCGGAGAACAGGCCAAACCATTTGTCGCGCAGCCGGTCGGTGAGAAACAGCGGTACGATGGCATAACCGTCCAGAGGCGGCAGTGGGATCAAATTGAAGCACCCGAGTATCAAATTGATGGAGAACAAAACGCTAAGGAACAAGGCGAGCCCCTGGGCGAGGCCCGAGGTTCCCACCGCCAGCGTTTCGAGCGTGAGCCCGCTCGTCGGCAAAGAGAAAAACCCGCCAGCAATCCCGATGCGAATCGCGAGGGCTGCCAGCAGCGCAAGCGTGAAATTAGCCGCAGGTCCGGCCGCGGCCATTCCAGCTGCCCGCCGTGGATGACGACTTGCCCAGGTGGGGTCGTAAGGAGCGCTCGCCCAGCCGATCATCCAACCGCCCCCTTGCAGAAAGAACGACAAGATTGGGACCACCAAGGCGCCAAAAGGCTCGCGCTTGATGTGTGGCATGGGATCGAGGGTCACCTGAGACGCGGCTGTCGTGTCGCCTCCGAGCTTTCCGGCCAATGCGTGGGCCGCCTCGTGACACGTCAGTGACAGCAGAAATGCGGCCAGCCACAGGGGCAGCTTGGCCAAGAGGTGAACTTCCATCGGTGCGGCGGAGCCTACTATGAAAACGCGGGCCTGCTACAGTCTCGCGTCATGCCGACGATCGCGCTCTTCGACATCGATGGGACGCTTCTTCGCGCGGGAGGTGCGGGGCGCCGGGCGGTCGAGCTCGCCATCGAAGAAGTGTTGGGCAGTCCCGCGGGCTCGGTCTGCCTCGGGTCGGTCGAGTTCGCAGGGCGAACAGACCCTTGGATCGTCCGCGCCGCGCTCATCGGCCGCGGCGTCGCCGTCGATGACGACATGATTGCCGAGGTACTGCGCCGCTACGTCTTGCATCTCCCCGAGCAGCTCCAGCTCGCCACCGCATTTGAGGTCCTGCCGAGCGTGCTTTCCCTCCTGTCGCGCCTCAGCGAGCGGGACGACGTGGTCCTCGGGCTCGGGACCGGGAACACGGAGCCTGCCGCATATGCAAAGCTGGCCCGCGGCGGTCTCGACTCGTTCTTCTCGTTTGGCGGTTTCGGCTCCGACCACACCGACCGCGCCGAGCTCTTGAGGGTTGGGCTCATGCGAGGCTTGCAGCGCGTTCGTGTGGAGCGACAGGACGCAGAGGTCGTGGTCATCGGCGACACCCCCCACGACGTCACTGCCGCGCAGGCGATTGGAGCCTCCTGCATCGCGGTGACCACCGGCGGCTACGAGCCGCAGGCGTTGCAGAGCGCGGGCGCATGCGTCGTGGTGTCGCATCTCGGGCATCCGGAGGTCTGGGACGCATTCGAACGCGCAATCGCCGGCCGCATGTAGCGGCGAGGTCCGACGTGCCATACTCCCGTGGTGAGCACGCAACCCAAACGCTGGTATCGTCAATGGTGGGCGGCGGCGTTGATCATCGCCGTGGTCCTCGGCGTCACCGGCGTGTTGACGGCCAAAGCGCTCGGACTGCGGTCGGTTGCCGTCGATGCCGAGCCCATGGAGCAGCCGAGTCGCGGATTCGACTACGGTTGGTGGGATGCCGCGCTCGAGCGATGGGTGCGCGATGGGCTCGTCGATTACAAGGCGGTGCGGTCCGAGGAAGGCGCGCTGCGGCGATTCGTGGCGACGCTCTGGGTGGTCGGACCCAAGGCGACTCCCGAGCGCTTCACGACAGAGCCCGAGCGTCTGGCGTACTACATCAATGCTTACAATGCGCTCGTGTTGCTCGGGGTCGTCGACAACTGGCCCATCGCTTCGGTGCAGGACGTGCACGGGTGGCTGGATCCCAGGGCTGGCTTCGGGTTCTTCTACGCCTTGCGCTTTCCGTTCGACGGCGGCCAGGTCAACCTCTACACGTTGGAAAACGAGGTAATTCGCGGCTTCATGGATGCGCGCATCCATGCTGCGATCAACTGCGCATCCCTATCTTGTCCGTCGCTGGCCCCTCATGCGTTCGAAGCGACGAGGCTCGACGATCAGCTCGATGAGGTCACCAGAAATTTCTGCTCCGAGGATCGTCACGTCCGCATCGATCGAGAGGCCCGAGAAATTCAACTCTCCGCAATCTTCGAGTGGTATCGCTCCGACTTCGAGGAGCACGCCCGGCGGTTGGGGCTGCCTCCGACCATCTTGGATTTCGTCATGGCGTTCGCCGGCGATGAGCGGGCTGCCGAGCTCGAACGCGCCAGAGACGCGGATTTCGAAGTGGTTTTCCGCCCCTACGACTGGGCCTTGAACGCGCTTTGAACGCTCCGCGTACAGAAATATACTGCATGCCCCGACCAAGAATGTCATAGGTAACCCGGGCTTTGGGTACGATTCGGGGGGATCGGTAGGGGGATGCGACGCTTTGTATCGTTTGCGTTGGGGCTTTGCTCGGCTTTGGTGTTCGGCGCCTGCCCAGGGGAGCTAACCAATCCCGAGGACTTCGGCGATGGTGGCGTTCCAATCAACGACGCAGAGACCATTCTTGCGGAGACCTGCGGCACGATGGGTTGTCACGACGCCTCGGTCCAAGCGCCAGAGGGCTTGGATCTGCTGTCGCCAAACGTCGAGAGCCGCGTGGTCGACGCGAATGCAATGGGCATTGGATGCACCGACGAGATTCTCGTCGTCGCCGGAGATCCGGATGCGAGCTATCTGCTCGACAAGATCCTGAACACGCCAGGCATCTGCGGGGCTCGCATGCCGGTCCTCGGCTCGCTGACCTCCGAGGAAATCGACACCATACGGCAATGGATCATCGATTTGGGCGGTTCCGCTGACGGAACCCCGGACGGAGGATAGCCGATGAGGTGGTCGCACTTCGGCGCTTTGGCAGTGGTCATGAGCTTGGCGTCCAGCGCAGGCGTGGCTTCCGCGCAAGGCGGCGCGGTGGCGGTCCTGCCATTCCAGGGCTCACCAGGGGCCAAGGTGAGGCAGAACGTGCAAAAGGGCTTGGATGCGCGCGGCATCGAGGTCGTGCCGTTGGGGCAGGTCAACGCCGTCGTCACCAAGACCAAAGGCTACGCCAAGCAGGCGGCTGAGCTGAACGCGAGCGCGCTGGTGCGCGCGCGCATCCGGCGCGTGGAAGGACGCTGGATCGCCGACACGGAGGTGCGAAACGACAAGGGCCAGCGCGTCGAGAAGCTTCGAGCGTCGTCGTCCAGCCTCGGACGGCTGTCCAATCGCATTGTCAGTCAGCTGATGCAGACGGGACGCATGCCGGGCGCCGCCGCAGCTGCGAAGCCCGAGCCCGGGCCCGAGCCCGAGGCCGCGCCGCCGGCCCCGAAGGAGCCCCGCCTGGTGGTCCGTCCCTTCAAAGGCCCCCAGGCCGCCAAAATCCGGGGAGGGGCGGTCCGCGGCCTGCTAGACGAAGACGAAAAAGTAGAGCTGTATCCCAACGACACGTTCGTCGAGAAAGCGAAAAGCCTCGGAGCTGATCTCGCGACCGATGGCGGCCACGTGGCCCCAGCGAAGGCACTCGCGGTGAGCGGTCTCATCGAGGGAGACGTGCAGCGGGAGGACGGCGTGTGGTCCGCGTATGTTCGGCTGGTCGACGGTGAGAGCAGCAAAGTGGTCAGCCAGCACTTCTACGACGCCAGCACCTCGACGGCGCTCGCCAAGGTCGTACGGGCCCGGATTGGGTCCGACTTCCGCAAGGACATCAAGAGGCTCGGCGTAGCGGCGCCCGCCGTCGTGCCCCCCGCGCCCGAAGCCCCACCTCCACCGCCAGCGGAAGAGCCGGTCGCGAAACAGGCGGAGCCGGAAGAGGCCAGAGTGAAGCCCAGGGAAGAGAGGCCCGCGGCCGTGGATATCGAGGTCGCTTTCCGAATGGTGCATCGCAACCTTCAATACAACGATGACATTTACAACGCCTTGCGCGACTACACGCTCGAGCTGGGTCCGGGGATGGGCTTGAAGTTCCAGTACTATCCCGGCGCGCATTTCACGGCGGGGGTAGGCGCACAATTCGGCATCGATTTCGAGTGGGAGAGCCTGTTCAAATTCGAATCGACTCGCGCGGACGGCCAGACGTTTCCCACCGAGTCCCAACAATTCCTAGTGGGTTTGCGTTGGCGCTATCCGACTGGAAGATGGGAGCCGTCCGTCGCCCTCGATTACGGTGTCCACACCTTCGAGATCGGCGTGTCCGGTCCTCCGGTTGCCGGGGAGGACAACACGTCAGGCGTGCCGGGCGTGCGATACCAATTCGTGCGGCTCGCCGGCGGATTCCGCGTGGGCATAGGCGCCAAAGAGCGATTCATCGTGGGTGCGAGCATCGGGTTCCGGGGCGTGTTTTCGCTCGGCGGAATCGAGTCGAGCATCTGGTTCCCCGAGGCCAAGGGCAACGGCATGGACGCCATGCTGATGATCGGCTTTGCCCTGCCGAAGGGGTTCGAGATCCGCTTGGGCGGGGACTATCGACGGTACTGGCTCGATCTGAACCCAGTTCCACCCGATCCGCCGTACGTAGCGGGGGGGGCGCTCGATCAGTACTGGGGCGGCTCCGCCGGCGTCGCATGGCGCTGGTAGCGCACGCGCGTACCGAAGTACCGCGAATCGGCGTCGCCCGCTAAGATAGCGGCATGCGAACACGGTGGACCTGGTGTGCGCTCGGGCTTTGGCTCCTCGGTTGCCAGAGCGGTGAGGTGCCCGTTCGCGGAGCCAATCAGGGGGTCGAGCCGTCCGCGACGTACCAGCCGAGCCCGAGGGACGCACGTCAGCGGGTCGATGCGCCGATCCCGGCGCCGAGCGAGCCACCGGTCATCATCGGGCAGCGACAAGAGGAGCCGAAACGCGACTTGTCGAGCGAGCTCGCGGCGGCCGTCGGGATCCCAAGCGACTGCGTGCGGGACTTCGAGGCGAGCCGTCCCACCACCATTCGGATCAACGTCCGCGCGGTGGTGCGGCCCACTGGAATCATCATCGAACCGTCGGCATACGGGACGGGCCTGTCCGAGGCAGCGCGCAGGTGCATCGAGGAAAGGGTCGGCCTCGTCGTGCTCGATCCGCTGGACGAGCCTGTTTCTCAAACGGTGGCCACGACCATCGAGATCAATTACGAGCCTCCGGTCATCGTAGAATCGGATCCAGGCACCCCGGAGCCGCGGCTCAGGGACGTCGTCGAGCCGCTTCCCAAGCTTCCGGACATCCCTCCATCTGGGACGCCGATCGACGCCAAAGAGGCCATACCCATCCAAGAAGGTCTTCCTACGGAAAGGCCCATCGAGCCTCCTCCCTCTAAGAAAGTCACGGGCCCCAAGCCGCGGCCCATCGATGGCTATGACGTAGACGAGAACGCCCAAGACTGGCGCTGACGCCGGTAGCCTCAATAACTGCCTTTTGCTCGCGGGGATGATAAGGTCGCAGGCGCTCGCGGGGCGTCCGCGCACCGCACCGAAAAGGGGGAGAGCGTGAACAAGTGCGAAAACCCGATGCGCAACTGGGGGTGGGTTGCGCTGCTGCTGATGCTGGCGAGCCTCACCCCGACGGCAGCTGCGCAAAGCACGCAGATCGACCTCAATCAGTTTCGGCCTAGCGAGCTGGCCACCGATGGCTTTGCGACTAGCACGCCCGACGGCCAGGGGCACGCGCGCTTTGGTTTCCAGGTCTGGTTGGACTACTCGGATGATGCTCTTCGAATCGCAGGCACTGAGGTGGTCCACCAGCAGCTCACCGGACACCTCATGCTGAGCCTCGGCTTGGTGGATCACATCGTTCTGTTCCTCGACACGCCGTACCACTTCATGATCAACGAGGGTGATGGAGCCCCGGGGCTCAAAGGCGGAAACCTGGGCGATCTCTATTTCGGGGCCCGTTTCAATTTCTACGGCACGCGCGAGGACGTCTTTCAAATCGGCCTTCAGACCACCATGATGATCAACACCGCGTCACTGGCGAGCAGCCGGCAGGACTTCGCCGGTGGGGTCGACCAGAGCCCGTACCTCGGTGGTTGGTTCGAGCTTCTGATGAGCTTCAATCTGGGCGACCACGTTCGCATTCCGCTCCAGGGTGGCTACAAGCTGAACACGAGGACGGTGGAGGTCGTTCCCGGTGAGCTCAACGTCGGGAACGAGTGGACGTACGGTGGCGGCCTGCTGATCATGCTCGGCCAAGACCGGTTCATGCTGTCCGCAGAAGCGTTCGGCCGCGCCGCGTCCAACGCGAGGCCCATCAGTGATCTGACCACTCCGGTAGAAGTGCTTGGTGGCTTCAAGTGGCTCCCCGAGTTCGGCTTCACACTCGGAGTCGGCGGCAGCGCTGGCGTCACCAGCGGTTACGGGGCGCCGGATTGGCGTGTGTTTGCGATGCTGGGCTACACCATGCCCGCCGAGGCCAAGGCGCCGGACGCCGATCGCGACGACATCCCCGATGACGTCGACCAGTGTCCGAACGAGCCTGAAGACGTCGACGGGTTCGAGGACGAGGACGGTTGCCCGGATCTCGACAACGACGGCGACGGCATCCTGGATGTCGACGACAAATGCCCGAATGACGCAGAAGACGTCGACGGCTTCGAAGACGACGATGGATGCCCTGATCCCGACAACGACGGCGACGGAATTCTCGACGGGGACGACAAGTGCCCGAACGAGCCGGGGCCGCCGGAGAACAAGGGATGCCCCGATCCCGATCGCGATGGCGACGGGGTGCCAGACCGCATCGACAACTGCCCTGACGAGCCCGGAACATTGGAGAACCAAGGATGTCAGGCGAAACAGCTCGTCGTCATAAGCGAGGACAAGCTCGAGATTCTCGAGAAGGTCTACTTCAAGAAAGGAAGCGCGAAGCTACAGCAGCGCTCCTGGGCGCTGCTCGACAACGTAGCGGCGGTGTTGATCGCGCACCCCGAGATCGAGAAGGTTCGTGTCGAGGGTCATAGCGACAAGAGCGGCAGCCTCCAGTACAACATGATCCTGTCGAAGAAGCGGGCGAACACCGTCGTCCGGTACCTCGTTGGCAGAGGGCAGGTCAGTCGGTCGCGGCTCGTCGCCAGGGGCTACGGTCCGAAGAAGCCGTTGGTACCCGACGCCAAGACGAAGGAAGAGCAAGCGTTGAATCGACGGGTCGAGTTCCACATCGTCTCCAAGGGAGAGCCCGAGGAGTAACGTCGCGTAAGAACCGGGCTCGGAAAAAACGCGACACGAGGTTCCACGGAACGGGGCGGGCGCAAGCCGGGGCTTGGCAGAACACGACACGGGGATGTGTCGAACGGCTCGGCTTGCATAGTTGGCCGGAAGGACAGGTGAGGTAAGGCCAAGCAAGCCTCGCCTCGGAGCTCGCGCCCAATCGGAGGTGGTTGCAGGCATGCCGATTGTCACTCGCTACGTCGCCCCATCCCCGCATCGCGTTCCGCCAAGCTCCTCCGTACATCGACCGGTACGATGGAACCCGTCTGCCCAGGGATCGCGTGTGCTCACCCATCCTCTTGCGTAGAAGTCGCGTAAGGAGGGCTCGGAAAAAACGCGACATGAGGTGGAGCGGACGTGCGAAGTGCCAATCGGCAAGACGGCAACCACCTCCGATTGGCACGCCGCCCGAGGGGCGGTTTGCGTGGCCTCAGGCTTCCAGCCCTTCCGGCCACCTTTGCAAACC